>JAESFG010000021.1_pt1 | contig 548578 bp, 490 predicted proteins | sample 9269371 | NCBI WGS metagenome assembly JAESFG01 (sample SAMN14506227, study PRJNA617093) | algae metagenome | isolation source: Aetokthonos hydrillicola CCALA 1050 (B3-Florida) and co-occurring... | place: USA: South Carolina | collected 2013-01-01
ACGCTCACCACCAACCTCGCGGTCGCGCTGGCGAGGATGGGCCGGCGGGTCGGCGTAATCGATGGCGACATTTACGGCCCCTCGCAGCCCAAGCTGCTTGCGACCGAGGGCGTCAAGCCGCTGGTCGAAGGTGACAAGCTGGTGGCGATTGACAGCCGCCACGGGGTCAAGGTGCTTTCGATGGGGCACATCGTCGCCCCTGGCAAGGCGCTGGCGTGGCGCGGGCCGATGACGGGCAAGGCGCTCGGCCAGCTGGTCGATGCCGAATGGGGCGAGACCGACCTCCTGCTGGTCGACCTGCCCCCAGGCACCGGCGACGTGCAGCTTTCGATGCTCTCCGCGCACAAGCCCGATGGCGCGATACTGGTTTCGACCCCGCAGGACCTCGCGCTGATCGACGCGGCGCGCGCCGGGCAGCTGTTCGAACAGGGCGAGGTGCCGATCATCGGGCTGGTCGAGAACATGGCGGGCTATGCCTGCCCCCATTGCGGCGAGGTGAGCGATCCTTTCGGCACCGGCGGCGTCGAGCGCTTTGCCGCCGCGCTCGAGATCCCCTTCCTCGGCCGGGTGCCGCTGACGCTCGCCACCCGGATCGCGGGCGACAAGGGCGAGCCCCCCGCGGCGGGCGATGATGACGCCGCGCAGCCTTTCGTGGCGATCGCCGAGCGGCTCGCGCGCTGGCTCGACACGGGGGCGATCTAGGCGATGCAGGTCACGCGCCGGGGCGTGCTGGCCGGAGCGGCGGCGGGCGGCGGACTGCTGGTCGCCTGGTGGCTGCTGCCGCGCGACTACGCCACCCCGCTGGTGGCGGCGCGCGGCGAGGAGGTGTTCGGCGCCTGGCTCAAGATCGCGAATGACGGCGTGGTCACGGTCGCGGTGCCGCAGCTCGAGATGGGGCAGGGGATCACCACGCTGCTCCCGCAGATCATCGCGTATGAACTGGGGGCGGACTGGCGGCAGGTCGCGGTCGAGCCTGCGCCGGTCTCGGGCGCCTATGCCAACATCCCGCTGGCGCAAAAGTGGATCGCGCTGTGGGACCCGACATTCGCCGGGCTCTCGGGCGATCTCGATGCCATGCTCGCGCGACGCTTTGCCGGGGCGCAGCGGTTCAACGCGACTGCCGCGGGCACCTCGCTCGCCGCCTACGAGCAGCCCTGCCGCGAGGCCGCTGCCGCCGCGCGCGCAATGCTGGCGCAGGCCGCCGCGGCGCGCTGGGGCGTGAGCTGGGAGGAATGCGAGGTCGCGGGCGGCTTTGTCACGCACGGCGAGGATCGCGCCACCTTCGGCGAACTGGCCGAAGCGGCGGCGGCGATCACCCCGCCCGACCCCCCGCCGCTGCGTCCCGAACCTCCGCGCGAAAAGCCGCTCCCCGCCGATGTCGACGCCGCGCCTGCTTTCCCCCGCCTCGACCTCCCATCCAAGGTCGACGGTTCCTGCCGCTTTGCGGGCGACGTGCGCCTGCCGGGGATGGTGTTCGCCTCGATCCGCCACGGGCCGGCCGATGGCTCGGAGCTCACCGGCTTCGACCGCAAGGCCGCCGGCAAGGTCCGGGGCCTTGCCGGGATCGTCGAGAGCAAGCGCTGGCTCGCGGTCGCGGCCGACACGTGGTGGAGCGCCGAAAGCGCGCTCGAGGCGATGAAGCCGCGCTTTTCGACCGCCAACCCGGTGAGCAGCAACGAAATCGCCGCCAAGCTCGACACCATGCTGACCGGCGGCGCGGCCTACACCATTGCCGAGACCGGTTTCGGCGGCGACGCGCTGCAACGGGTCGACATTGCGCGACGCTACGAGGTCGAGCCCGCCTATGCCGCCCCGATCGAAAGCGCGACCGCGGCAGCGCATTATGCCGAGGGGCGGCTCGACCTGTGGATCGCCACCCAGGCGCCCGAACAGGCGCGGATCGCGGCGGCCCGCGCCATCGGCCTCGCCACCGAACAGGTCGCGCTCTATCCCATGCCCGCGGGCGGCAGCTTCGACGCGCGGCTTGAGCATGATCACGCCATCGAGATCGCGCTAATCGCGCGCGCGCTCGGCCGCCCGGTGCAACTCACTTGGCCGCGCCGCGACGAGCTGATCCGCGCCCGCCCGCGGCCGCCCGCCTGGGTGCTGATCGGCGCGCAGGTCGCGCGCGGCGGCGAGGGCGGGATCGACGCGCTGCGGCTGCGCATCGCGACCCCGCCCGCGGCGCGCGAATTCGGCAAGCGGCTGTTCGGCAACCTCACCAGCATGGCGGCGATCCGCGAGACCGCCGGCGCGCCCGATCCGCTCGCCTGCGAAGGCGGCGTGCCGCCCTATCAGCTCCCTGCGGTGCAGGTCGAACACATCCCGGTCGAGATCGGCCTTCCCGTCGGGCGGGTGCGCGGCAATGCCCACGGGCCGACCGTCTTCGCGATCGAGAGCTTCATCGACGAGATCGCCGCCAAGTACAAACGCGAGCCGTTCTCGTTCCGCATGGCGATGCTGGGAAGCGACGTGCGGCTCGCCGCCTGCCTCCAGCGCGCGGCGAGCCTTGCGGGATGGAATGGCGGGGTCGACCAGTCGGGCCAGGGTCTCGCTTGCGCGCGCATCGGCGAGGGGCCGGAGGCAGCGCGCATCGCCTGCGTCGCCTCCGCGCGGCAGGGCGAAGGCGGGGTGCGCGTGACGCAGCTGTCCGTCGCGGTCGACATCGGCCGGATCATCAATCACGACATCGCCCGCCAGCAGATCGAGGGGGGGTTGGTGTTCGGCATCGGCATCGCGCTCGGCAATGCGGTGCGGCTGCGCGCCGGGATTCCCGAGGCGGTCGGCGATGCCGCGCTCGGCCTGCCGGGGATCGCCGATTGCCCCGAGATGCGGATCGAGTTCCTCGCCAGCGAGGGCCCGCCGGCCGATCCGGGGGAGCTCGGCGCGGTGGTCGCTCCGCCCGCCATCGCCAATGCGCTCTATTCCGCCACAGGCTTGCGGCTGCGGCGCCTGCCCCTACTTTCGGACGGCATATGACCCCGACATTTGTGCCACACCCGCACCGGGCCCGCTGCAAGGCCCGGATACGAAACGCGCCCCGCACGTTGAGGCGGCTATGACCTGGCAGACCCAGCGCCTTCCGGGCGATCATCCTCCGGCCAAGAGCGGCCGCATCGGCGTGCTGCTGGTCAATCTCGGCACGCCCGACGGGCCCGACCCCGCCTCGGTCAGGCGCTATCTCAAGCAATTCCTTTCGGACACGCGGGTGGTCGAGATCCCGCCGATCGTGTGGCAGCTGATCCTGCGCGGGATCATCCTCAACACCCGGCCGCAGAAGAGTGCCCGGGCCTACGCGAAGATCTGGACCGAGCGCGGCTCGCCGCTCGCCGATATCACCGCGCGCCAGGCCGAGGCGATGGCCGGGCGCTTCGGCGCGCAGGTGACGGTCGAGTGGGCGATGCGTTACGGCAATCCCTCGATCGAGAGCCGCCTCACCGCGCTGATGGCGGACGGGTGCGACCGCATCCTGATTTCGCCGATGTATCCGCAATATTGCGCCGCCACCACCGCCACGGTGTTCGACGAGATCGCACGGGTGCTCGGCAAGATGCGCTGGCAGCCGACCTTGCGCTTCGTACCGCCCTATCACGACGATCCGAACTATCTCGCCGCGCTCGCCGACGATCTCACCCGGCAGGTGGCGGCGCTCGCCTTCACCCCCGAGGTGATGCTGCTCTCGTTCCACGGGATGCCGCAGCAGACGCTGGAGAAGGGTGACCCCTATTACTGCCACTGCTCCAAGACCGCGCGGCTGCTGCGCGAGGAATTGGCGCGGCGGCCGCAATTTGCGGGGGTCCGGTTCGAGACCACCTTCCAGTCGCGCTTCGGGCCTGCCGCCTGGCTCGAACCCTCGACCGACGCGACCTTGATCGCCGAGGGCCAGAAGGGCACCAAGCGACTGGTCGTCGCCGCTCCGGGCTTTGCCGCCGACTGTGTCGAGACGCTCGAGGAGCTGGCGATCGAGGGGCGCGCCGAATTCCTCGAAGCGGGCGGCGCGGATTACGCGGTGCTCGATTGCCTCAACACGTCGCACCACGGCCTCGCCATGATCGACACCATGCTGCGCCGTGAGCTTTCCGGCTGGATTTGACGCGCGCGCCTATTTACACCAAGGTCAGTAGCAAAACCGAACCGAACCCGGAGCATCGACCAACCATGGCGACCCTTGCCGAAGCCCCGAACCTTACCGACACTGCCCCCGCAGACCCGCCGCGCCACTGGAGCGAGCGCCGCCTCAGCGACGCCGATCTCGCGCATATCCCCGGCGAAGCCGGCTGGCCGCTGGTGGGCAATACCTTCACAATGCTCGCCGATCCGCACGCCTTTGCCGAGCGCATGATCGCAAGCTACGGCAAGGTCTACAAGAACCGCGCCTTCGGTGGCTGGCAGATCGCGCTGATCGGGGCCGAGGCGAACGAGCTGCTGCTGTTCAACAAGGACAAGATCTTTTCGAGCGAACAGGGCTGGGGCCCGATCCTCGACCAGCTGTTCCCGCGCGGGCTCATGCTGCTCGATTTCGATCATCACCGGATCGACCGCCGCGCGCTCTCGATCGCGTTCAAGCCCGATCCGATGCGGCACTATGCGGGCGCGCTCAACCGCGGGATCGCCCGCGAGGTCGCCGGTTGGGCAGGCCCGCGCCCGTTCTACCCCGCAATCAAGAAGCTCACCCTCGATCTCGCCGCGGACAGCTTCATCGGCCTGCCCTGGGGGCCGGAAGCCGACAAGATCAACGAGGCTTTCGTCGACATGGTGCAGGCCTCGGTCGCGCCGGTGAGGAAGCCGCTGCCCTTCACCCGGATGAAGAAGGGCGTCGATGGCCGTGCCTTCCTCGTCGACTACTTTACCCGCGAAACGCTGCGGCGGCGTGCCGAGGGCGGCGGACAGGACATGTTCAGCCAGTTCGCCACCGCCACCCGCGAGGACGGCTCGCTGCTGCCGGTCGACGAGGTGGTCGATCACATGAACTTCCTGATGATGGCGGCGCACGACACCATCACCTCATCGGCCACCTCGCTGGTCTACTTTCTCGCGGTGAACCCCGCGTGGCAGGAAAAGCTGCGCGAGGAGATTTTCGCGGTGACCGGCGGCCCCGACGGCGACGGCAACCCCCGACCGCTCGATTATGATGACCTCGCGAAGCTCGATCTCACCGAGATGGCCTTCAAGGAGGCGCTGCGGATGATCCCGCCCGTCCCCTCGATGCCCCGCCGCGCGCTGCGCGCGTTCGAATATGGCGGCTATCACATCCCTGCGGGCGCGATGGTCGGGATCAATGTCTACTGGACCCACCATGCGGAGGAATACTGGGACAGCCCCTTCACCTTCGATCCGATGCGCTTCACCCCCGACAAGGTGAAGGCGCGGCACAAATATGCCTGGGTGCCTTTCGGCGGCGGCGCGCACATGTGCCTGGGGCTGCACTTCGCCTATATGCAGGTCAAGATCCTGCTGGCGCAGCTGCTCCAGCGCTACCGGATCGAAGCCGCGCCGGGTTACAACCCCGATTGGCAGGCGTGGCCGATCCCGCAGCCCAAGGACGGCCTGAAGGTGACCTTCGCGCCCCTGTAATTCGCGCCCTCGTCATTCTCTGTGCGCCCCCGCGCAGGCGGGGGCCTCCACCGGCCAAGCTTCGGCCTGTTCCAAATCCCGTCTCGGCGGGGATTTGCACCCCCTAGAAATCCCAGGCGATGCCGTTCTTCTCCCAGTCACCGTAGCGGGTGGGGGAGAGCGGTTTTGGCTCGCCTTCGAGCGGATCGGTCGCCTGCGGGGCGGGCGCCGGCTCGTTGCTCCAGTGCGCGGGCTTGCGAAAGGCCTTGGCGGCGGCGGATTTCTCTTTGGTCATGGCAGAGAAATGCGCGCGCTGGCAGTTTGTTTCAACCGGGGTTAGGGGCCGGAGCATGGCCCTTCCCCCCGGATACCCCGTGCGCCGCGCCGCGCTTCGCCTGCTCGATGCGGTGCTGCGCCGGGGCGAGACGCTCGAACAGGCCGAAGGCGCGGCGCTCGGCGACATTCGCAAGGCGCCCGACCGTGCGCTCGCCCGCGCCATTGCCGGCGAGAGCCTGCGCTGGCTCACCGACATCGACGCGCTGATCGACAGCGCCACCCCGCAGCGCCTGCCCGATGACGCCAAGGCGCGGATGGCGCTGCGGCTGATGCTCGCGCAGGCGTTGCGGCTGGAGACCCCGCCCCACGCGGTGATCGCGACCGGCCTGCCCCTGCTCGCGGGCGGGCCCCGCAGGCTCGCGCACGGGGTGTTCTCGGCGCTGGTGAAGGAGGGCGCCGCGCTTCCCGAGGTGCCCGGCCTCCCTGCCGCCGTGGTGGCCCGCTGGGGCGCGGACAGGGTCGCCGCGGTTGCCCCCGGCCTCGCCTTCCCGCCCGAGCTCGACCTTGCCCTGCGCGAGCCCGCCGAAACTGCGACCCGCGCCGTCCGGATGGGCGGTGTCAGTCTCGCCCCCGGGCACATCCGCCTGCCGCGCGGCGCGGCGGTGGAGAGCCTCGCCGATTTCAAGGAGGGCGCGTGGTGGGTGCAGGACCTCGCCGCCTCGCTGCCCGCGCGGCTGCTGGGGCCGGGAGCCAATGAATCGGGCGGCAAGCACGCGCTCGATCTGTGCGCCGCGCCGGGCGGCAAGACCATGCAACTGGCGGCGGCCGGGTGGAAGGTCACCGCGCTCGACATGTCGAAACGGCGGCTCGACCTGCTCAAGGACAATCTCAAGCGCACCGGCCTCAAGGCCAGCCCCGTGCGTGCCGATGCCCTCACGTGGGAGCCCAAGCACCGCTTCGACGCGATCCTGATCGACGCGCCCTGCACCGCGACGGGCACCTGCCGCCGTCACCCGGAAGTGCTGCACCGCATCGGCAAAGGGCAGATCGGCGAGATGGTGGAACTGCAGCGCAGCCTCGTCGCCAAGGCCGCCGAATGGCTGAACTCCGGCGGGGTGCTGGTCTACGCGGTTTGCTCGCTCGAGGTCGAGGAGGGGGAGGAACAGGCCGCGTGGATCGACGCCGAGCTGGGCCTCGCGCCCATGCCGATCATGGCCGAGGAACTCCCCGCCGGTCTTGCCCCCACCAGCGAAGGCTGGCTGCGCACCCATCCCGGGATGCTGGCCGGGCACGGCGGGCTCGACGGGTTTTTCGTCGGGCGGTGGGTGAAGCCGTAATCCCTGCCCCGGATCACGTCCGGGGCCGGGGACACGTCACGCCTTCACGTACTTCTGGAAGCTCTTCCTCAGCTTCATCAGCTTGGGCGGGATCACCGCGAGGCAATAGGGGTTGCGCTGGCCTTCGCCGTCCCAATACTCCTGATGGTAACCCTCGGCCGGATACCATTCCGCGGTCTGCGCGCCGCCCGACAGGCCCTCGATCGTGGTCACCGCGGTCTTGCCGTTGTCGGCATTCCAGCGCGCGATCGCGGCCTCAGCTTCCGCTCCTTGCGCGTCCGACAGCGGGAAGATCGCGCTGCGGTACTGGGTGCCGATGTCGTTGCCCTGGCGGTTGAGCTGCGTCGGGTCATGCGTGCCGAGGAACACGTCGAAGATCTCGGCGAGGCTGATGACCGCAGGGTCGAAGGTCACCCGGATCGCTTCGGCGTGACCTGTGTTGCCGGTGCAGACCTCCTTGTAGGTCGGGTTCGCCTTGCTGCCGCCGATATAGCCGCTTTCCACCTCGCTCACGCCGACGACGTCGCGGAACACCGCCTCGGTGCACCAGAAGCACCCTCCTGCAACGATCGCCGTTTCCAGATTGCTCATCGAATTCTCCGTTGGTTTCTGGCAGAGATAGGCTAGCACAGCGCCGTTTCCACTGCCGACGGGCCGTATTCTTTCACAATCCCGGGAGAGTTACATCATGACCAAGCCGATCTTCGCGCTGGCGGCGGCCAGCGCCCTCGCTTTCTCCGCTCCGGTGCTTGCCGATACCCATGCCGATCATGCCGGCGAAATCGACGAAGCGCACATCAAGGATACGGCGCATTTCCTCAAGATGCACGGCGAGGCGCTGTCGGGTGCGATCAATCACCCGACCCGCGCCGAGGACCGTGCGCGCGACCAGTACCGCCATCCGGCCGAAACGCTCGCCTTCTTCCATGTCGGCCCGGAAATGAAGGTCGGCGAGTTCGCCCCCGGCGGCGGGTGGTATTCGCGCCTCCTGGGGCACTATCTGGGCGGTGAGGGCCAGCTGGTCGGGATCTATGGCAACCCGATCATCGCCACCACCGATCCCGCTCGCCAGCAGCGCATCCGCGACACCGCGGCGGGCTTCGGCAAGGAGGTCGCGGGCTATACCGGGCTTCCCGCCGACCGGTTCTCGGGGATCACGCTGGAGACCATCCCGGCCGACCAGAAGGGCACCTTCGACCGCATCCTGATCATGCGCGCGCTGCACAACATGCTGCGCTCGGGCACCGCCGACAGCGATCTGCGCGCGATGCGCGAACTGCTCAAGGATGACGGGCTGATCGGGGTCGAGCAGCACCGCGCCCATGCCGATGCGCCGTGGTCCTACGCCAACGGCACCAAGGGCTACCTGCGCGAGGAGGACGTGATCGCGCTGATGCGCCTCAACGGTTTCGAACTGGTGGCGAAGAGCGAGATCAACGCCAACCCCAAGGACACCGCCGATCACAAGGAAGGCGTGTGGGAAATGCCCCCGGTGCTCGCCACCAAGCGCGAGGACCTGAAGGGTCTTGGCGAGAGCGACCGGATGACTCTGCTGTTCAAGAAGGCCAAATAATCGCGTAGAGGCGGCGGCATGACCGCCATCACCGTCGCCGCCCTTCAGCTCCCCCTCGGCTCCGAGGACGAGGCCGCCAACATCGCCGCCGTCGCCGCGCTGGTCGAGGAGGCGGCCGCCAAGGGCGCACAGTTGATCCTGCCGCCCGAGCTGTTCAGCAGCGAATATTTCTGCCGCGAGGAGGACGAGGCGCTGTTCGCGCTTGCCCGGCCCACCGCCGAGCATCCCAGCGTGATCGCCATGCAGGCGCTCGCCGCCAGGCTCAAGGTGACCATCCCGACCAGCTTCTTCGAGCGAGACGGGCACCACTATTACAACACCCTCGCGATGATCGGGGCGGATGGCGCCATCATGGGCACCTATCGCAAGAGCCACATCCCCGACGGGCCGGGCTATGAAGAGAAGTACTATTTCCGCCCCGGCAATGACGGCTTCAAGGTGTGGGACGTGCCGGGCGAGGATGGTGCCACGGTGCGCGTCGGCGTCGGCATCTGCTGGGATCAGTGGTATCCCGAGGCCGCGCGCGTGATGGCGCTGCTCGGCGCCGAGGTGCTGCTCTATCCTACCGCGATCGGTTCCGAACCCTATGACGCCGCGCTCGACACCAGCAGGATGTGGCGGCGGGCGATGATCGGCCATGCGGTGTCGAACTGCATGCCGGTGGTCGCGGCCAACCGGATCGGCGCCGAAGGCCCGGCCGAGCGCGCGCAGATCTTCTATGGCCACTCCTTCATCGCCGACGAATGGGGCGATTTCCTCGCGGAATATGGCGCGCAGGAGACCGGCGTGCTGGTCGCCCGGCTCGATCTCGCCCGCGCCGCGATGCACCGCGCCGGCATGGGCTTCTTCCGCGACCGGCGCCCGCAACTCTACGGGCGGATCGCCGAGGACATCTGACCGCGCTTGCTTTGAGCAGCACCTACCTCGTCGCGCTCGGCAGCAATCGGCGCCACGTGCTTTACGGCGCGCCCGCAGGCGTGGTGCGCGCGGCGATGGAGGAATGCGCGGCGCTGGGCACCGTCACGGCCCGCTCGCCGGTGATCGCGAGCGCGGCGATGGGTGCGGCCCGCCGCCGCTTCGCCAATGCGGCGCTGGTGCTGCAAAGCGAACTCACGCCCCCTGCACTGCTGGCGGGCCTCAAGCGCATGGAGCGCGAATTCGGCCGCCGCCGCGGGCAGCGCTGGGGCGACCGCGTGCTCGACCTCGACATCGTGCTGTGGAGCGGCGGGGTGTGGCGTTCGGGGGCGGGCATTTGGGGCTTGATCGTGCCTCACCCGGCCTTCGCCGAGCGCCGCTTCGTGCTCGCCCCGGCCCGCCGCATCGCTCCGAACTGGCGCGATCCGGTGAGCGGCCTCGCGCTCGCCCAGCTCCATGCCCGCTTGACCCGCCCGCGCCCCCTCCCTAGGTGACCCCCCTGCCGCGCGAGCTTGCGCGACGCAGCGCGTGGGCCCGTAGCTCAGTAGGTAGAGCAGCTGACTTTTAATCAGCGGGTCACAGGTTCGAATCCTGTCGGGCTCACCAATTCCGGGCGCAAGCTGTCGGCAGCGCCGGCCCTGCGCCGCGGGGCCTCACGATTACCGCGCGCAGACCACGTCGCCGATCCGCGCATAGGCGTTGATGTCCGAATCGAGCGTGCCGATCAGCTTCTCGTCGATAGCGATTTCGGGACAGGCCGCGCCCGACGCATTGAACGGGCGCAGCGCCGCGCCGAGCGGGGCGGTGATCAGGAAGTAGCCGCGGTCGTCGGTCAGCACCGTGTCGGAACCGGCCGAAACCCGCGCATTGCCGATCGCCTTCCCGTCCGCCCCCACCAGTCTGCCGAACAGGGTGGTGCGGAATTCTGCCTCGAACCTCAGGTCGACGACATTGCCGGGATAGAGCGGAACCTCGCGCCGCGTCAGGTCGACCGCGTAGGGCGGCGCCTGCTCGGGCTGCAACTGGATCTCGTAATTCTGCAAGGCCGGGAGGACCAGCACGGTCGAACGCCCCGGCGTGACCTGCGCCACTTCGCGGTTGCCGATGACGATTGAATAGCTGCCGACCTCGTCGATGCGGTTGCGAATCGTCTCGGGGACTTTCGACGTTTCGATCCCGACCGTGACTGCGGCCTGTCCGTTGACCTGGCGGAGGCCCAGGTTGAGCCCCCGGCGCGACAGGGTGAAGCCGGTGAAACCGTTGGCGATGACCGCGAGCCCATCCTGCCCTGGTCCGCGCCGCGCTTCGTAATCCGCCAACACGTTGGCAAACCCGAGGTTCGAGCCGATGTCGGCCGACACGAAGGCGCGGTGCCGGTCGGTGTCGGTCGATACCCCGGCCTGCCCGACGACATCGGTCGTGCCGAACTGCCGTGAGGTCGACACGCGCGCTTCGGCGAGCGGGAACACGCCGTCAGGAAGCCCGCTTTCCGGCGCATTCTGCGCGTATTCCGCCCCGCCGCCGAAGAACACCGTGGTGCGCGGCGACACCCTCCGGAAGAAGGATATGGTAATGCCGGCGCGGAAATCGCGGTCGGTCTTGAACCCGAACATCGAAAGCCGGGCGGTGCCGAAATCGCCGAAATCGATCGGCCGGGCATAGCGCGCACCGATCGAATAACGGTCCTCGAAATCGGGGAGCCGCGAATAGGAGCCGGTCACCGAGAAGTTGCCGCCGAGCAGCGGCACCCCGACGCTCGCGGTGAAGAGGTCTTCGGAGCGGAAATAGGGCTCGAAGGTGTCGTCGAACAGATCGACCGGCTCGAACTTCCCGCCGACACGGGTGTGCCGGGCGCTCAGGTTGAAATCGATGTTCATGATCCGCAGCGAGCCCTGCGCGAAGGCTGAATAGGACCCGTCCGTCCCCACCGAGGCGGCGGCCACGCCCACCACATTGCCCTGGGTGGTGACGTAGGACAGTTCGCCGAACACCGATTGGTCGACCGCGATGATCTGCGCCGAGACCGCGCTGGCATCGCCCACCCGGCGCGATACGGTGCCGGCGATCAGCGTTTCGTCGGTCAAGGTCGGCAGGAAGCTGCCGCCGGTGTTGATCACCCCGCCCGGTTCGACCGAGTTGTCCTCGAAAGCCCGCACGCCGGCGCGCAGATTGAACGCCCATTCGCCGCGCGGCGGCAGGCCCGCGACCCGCGTGAACACCCGGTTTTCCTCGAAGATCACCCGGTCGCCATCGAGCGCCACGATGCGGATCGGATAGGAGCCCGAGGGCAGGTTGGCTGTCGGGATGCGCTGCAGCCCCGCCTCGAGCCGTGTCGTCTGGATCAGCGCGTTGTCACGATAGACCTCCACCACCGCGGCCACCGGCAAGACGATCTCGATCGGCGTGTCGTTCCCGAACTGCTGATTGGCGCGGGTTCCGAAGAAGGAGCCGAACTCTGCCCCCACCACGCGATAGGCGCGGAATGTGAGCGACTGTTCGTCCTGGATCAGACCCGCCGCGGCGCGCCGGTCGTTCCACAGCCGCTGGACCACCGCGCGCTGAAGATTGGCGCCCTCGTCGCGCACCAGCGTCTGCGCGATGAGCGAGGTGCGCCCGACGCTCCCGATCGTGTCGAGGGTTCCTCCAAAACGGATGCGATCCAGCGTGCCCCTTGCGGTGCTGACCGAGAACAGCACGCTCTGGATGAGCGAGGGCCCCGAAAGCGGTTCCGCCAGATAGATCGGGCCGGTGTCTTCCGCGGTGTAGAAGGACGCATCGAGGAACACGTCGATGGTGAAGGTCTCGGGCGTGACGATGACCCCGCTCTCCCCCGGCGGCAGCACGCCGCAATCGGCGGTCCGCCCGGGCAGGCAGCGCCGCCCTTCGTTGGACGGTAGCGGCTTGGAGAGCAGGCCGATCAGCGCTTGCAGGTCGACCCGCTGGGGGAAGAGGTTGGCAATGCCCTCGGGGTCGCGGAAGGTTGCCCGCCCGTCGCGCAGGCTGACCGGGGTCGCGCCGACGCGGCGCCCGTTGAAATTGATTTCAAAGACGGTTTCGATGCTGTCGTCGAGCGCCTCGAAGCCCGGGGGCGGCTTGTCCGAGACGCGGATCTGGCTGGTGCGGGGCGGTTCGCCGGTGGTTTGCTCGATCGGCTCGCTGCGCTGCGGGTTGCCCGCGCCGGAGGGCGGGGCCGTGCCGATCTGCTGCGCGTGCGCAGGGAAGGCTGCAGTCGTGGCGACCAGCGCGATCGCCGCGGTCGCCGCCAGCAGTCGGCTGCGGCCACCGGCATGGAGCAGGGAGGACACGGTCCGCTTTTCCTTGGCCGGCCGAGAGCTCAGAGCGCTTCCAGCTGGAGCTGCAGCTGGTCGAAATATTGTCCTGACGACACGGCGGCGAGCGATTTTTCGGGAAGCGAGAGAATCAGGCGCGCGTTGCCGCCCCCGCTGCAATCGAAGTCGGACGGATTGGTTCGCCCGGTAAAGACGCTCGGCGCGCGGCCATCGAAGGCCACGGGCTGCGATTGCCCGCCGTCGAGCTCGAGCGCGATCGTCGCCTGTGCATCGCCCACCAGCGGTGCCAGCCCGCTCGAGGGCAGGACGCTGAGCCGGAAAGCGCCGGTCGAACTGCCGATGCATAGCCGGACCGTCACATTGACCCCGCCGTTCCCGTACCAGTCGATGTTGCGGCGCGGGCCTTCCAGTACGACCAGCTTGGTCTTCGCGCGATCATCGTCGTCACGATCGCCGCGCCGATCCTTCGCCAGCGCGGGCGGCGCGAGGAGAACGGCACCGGCAAGCAAGGCAAGCGAGAGCCTACGTAGCGCGCTGTTCATATTTTCCTCATCCTTTGCCGCGAGAAATACGGGGAGCAGGTTGCAGCCTGCCCCCCGAGGTCAGCCAACTCGATTAGATGACCGAAACCGTCACGGTGATGGTGTCGGTGTAGGTGCCGGCCTGCGCCGCGATGATGGCCGCGTCGTTCACGCCCACCTTGATCGAGGCGTTTTCGGCGCGGTCGGTGCAGTTGAGGGTCTTCGGACGGCCCGCGCCATCGGCGTTGGCGCTGTAGGTGGTGGTGAGGCCCGCGAAACGGAAGTTCTTGAACTCGTTGGCGGTGTTGTCCGAAGTCCAGATCGCGTAGGGCAGGGTGCCACCGGTGCCCTGAAGCGCATACGGAGCCGCGCCTTCGATGTTGCTCGGGTTGGCCGAAACGGTCAGGTTGTAGGCACCGTTCGCGCCGTCGTTCGAATAGACGCAGAAGCGGCTGGTGGCGTCTTCACGCGAGAAGAACGGCTCGGTCAGCATCGCCGGAGTGACGTTGATGGTCAGGTCGTCGAGACCCGACACGCGCACCATCTTGGGGATGTTGACGGTCACGTCGAGCGTACCGCTGCTGTTGGTGGTCGAAAGGGCACCATCGGTGCTGGCCATAGCAGGGGTCGCCAGCATGGCGGCCGCGGCAGCGGCAATCATCAGCTTCTTCATGAGTTGAGCTCCTCTTGGGATTGTGCAGGAGGTGCGTAGGCCGCCCCTGCGTCGGCATCTGATCCGCCGATGCGGCAGAAATCAGAATTCTTGGACCCGCCGGGATTGGCCGCGCAGCGCACGTTCAACTCCCGCAGGTCATCATTCGCGTTGCGCCGGACCATGAACCGCAGCTCGGCCTGGTCGTCGGCCGTGATCGGCCAGGTATTTCCGGGATAGAGCCGGCGACCGGGCAGGCGCACGCAGCCATCCTCGGTCAGGGCTAGCGTGGGCGCAGGCGCTGCCTCTTCGCCCGCGCCTTCGGGCTTTTCGGGCGAGACGAGCTGGCTGCGATAATGCGCGAGCGTTGCCTCGGACAGCGGCGCACCCTCGGCCGGGCACAGCTTCCCGTCGAGCATCAGGAGGTTGCTCGCGCCTGCATTGGATACGTCGATGCGATCGCCGATCCGGCGGGCGACCAGTTCGGGGGAGGCCCCCTGGGGACGAACGGTGACGAGCACGTCGAACGCGGCCAGAAGCTTGAGCGCGATGCCGCGGTTCGCCTGATCCGTGGCATCGAGCGCCACCTCGCCGATCTCGGGCTTGATCAGGATCCGGTAGATCCGGTCCTTCGGGAGATCGCGGTTGAGCGAGACGATCCGGATCGAGCGCAGCTCATCGGGTCGCAGGATCAGGCGGTTGGGCGTGACAAGCAGGCCGAGCTGCTCCGGATCGGTGACCGTGACGCGCTGTTCGTTGGGCGTGCCGGGCTGCTGGATCTCGGAACTGACGACGGTGATGTAATAGACGTCGCTGCTTTCGTTCCGGATGACGACGTCCGCACGGGTCACGCGGGTGTCATCCATGTCGACCCAGACTCGGTCGATGGCAAGCTGCGCCTGCGCGGTGCCCGTAATGCTGGCACACGCCAGAAACAGGGCGCAGAAGCGCAAGATTGCGCAAGGCATGGCTATCCCCCGGGATAAGTTGCAAAGGCCAAGGCACTGTAAAGCTTGGCCAAGTGCCAACGATTCGATTGGCGAACCGCGTGCCGGGAGCAATAAGTGTTAAGACGGAAAGTTAAACCCGATTAACCGTCCAAATCGGACCAATCGGCGGCCATGCGTTCCGGGCGTTCAAATAACGCTCTGAACGAATGCAATAATTATTCACCCGCAAGTGCAGGCGAAGCCAAAAAATCCGTACCATATTGAAACGACCGAAGGCCAATCAATATAACTTATGATTAACCCTGCCAGTCGATGCGATTGCGCTACTGTCAGATCCCGCGAATGAGCAGCGTCTGGACCGGCGCCGAATCCGCGGGAACGGCAAAAGTCGCACGCTTGAGGCCCCCGGCGTTCTGGCCTGTCTCGACCATGCCGTTACCCTGCGCCATCCAGCCCGCTTCCACGCCGACCTCGGCGCGCGACAACACGCTGACACCGGTGTAGCCCTGTCCGTCGGCCGTTTCCTGCAGTTGCAGCAGCAGCCCGTTGTTGCGCCCGCTGATCGACCACAGGCCGATCGCGCCGTCGCGCGCCGCCGCGATCGCGGCGCCGAGCGGCGGAATGTAGACGGTGAAGTTCACCGATCCCGAGGACGAGGAGGTCGAAGCATTGCCGTCGTCGGCCTGCGCAGCGGTGGCCAGCGTCGTGCTGCACAGCATCGCCAAGATGTATCGCGCCTTCATCGTTCCAGTCTCCTCGCTTGGAGAGGAACAATAAGGCCCGTTAGTAAACTTTCGGTTGAGGCGCCGGCGCAAGCCGCCGCAGCGGCGGTCGTTTATCGCGATCCTGCTGAGGCTGCGCGTGCGTCCAGCCACTGCGCCGCCTTGACCCCGAAGGTGATGAGGAACGGCACCAGCACCAGCGACAGCACCACCTTGGCGAGCACCTGTCCGATCATCAGGTCGGTGATGTCGAACTCGCCATAGAAGGCGAGGGTGATGAAGATCACCGAATCGACCGCCTGGCTCAGCGCCGAAGCGATCGCGCCGCGGACCATCAGCCCGGCTGTGCCGCTGCCGTCACCGCTCCCGCGCAGCCGGTCGAAGATCCAGATGTTGAGCAGCAGCGAGGTGATGTAGGAGGCCGGGCCCGCCATCCACACCCGCCAGGTCGAGCGGTGCACTCGTTCGAAGGCGGCAAGATCCTCGGGACGGAACGCGATCATCTCGGAGGAGGCGGGGAGCGCCAGCACCAGCCACATCAGCAGCGCCGACAGGCCGAGCGGCAGGAACCCCCACCACACGATCCGCTTGGCCGCATCGCGCCCGTAAAGCTGCGCGAGCGTGCTCGAGATCACCACGAGGAGCAGGAAGGGGAAGATCCCGCTCTCCACCGCGAGCGGGGTGGGCACCAGCTGCACCTGCTTGAAGGCGAGCACGCCCGCCAGCACCGTCATCCCGCCATAGAGCAGCGTGAACACGAACATGCCGAGCGGCAGCGAGACGGTGGCGGACGCCGGCGTGTGCGGCGCAGGTGCAGGAGCGGTCATCACCGACAGTGCTAGCCAGCGCGCGGGCAAAAGGGAAGCGGCGCGGGCAGGCGCTTCCCCCGAGGTCCTCGCGCGGCGCTGCACCGGCCGCGTTTGCGCATCGCGCTTGCACATCCCCGCGCAACCTGCCACGCCCGGAAGGGCGCACGCTGGCCGCAGGCCCGCGCAATCGGGGCCACACAGTCATAACATCAACAAAGGGCGATCCGCTGCCGTGAACGAGAGTATCACGTCCACCCTGCTGAGCCTGGCCGGGGTGGCCGCCATCCTGGGGATCGCCTTCGCGCTCTCCTCGGCCAAGCGCAAGATCAACCTCAGGGTGGTGGGCGCGGCCTTCGCGCTGCAAGCGATCACGGCGCTGATCGTGCTGCGCACAGAGGCCGGGGTGGCGGTGATTGCAGGGATCGCCAATGGGGTGATCGCCCTGCTCGATTTCTCCAAGGTCGGGGTGGAGACGCTGTTCGGCCCGCTCGACAAGAACCCCTTCGCGGGCACCTTCGTGATCGCCGGCCTGCCGGTGATCGTGTTCTTCTCGGCGATCGTGTCGGTGCTCTATCACCTCGGGATCATGCAGCGGGTGGTGCGCTGGGTGGGCGGAGCGATCGGCTTCATCACCGGGATCAGCCGGGTCGAGGCGCTGGCGGCGGCGGCCAACATCTTTCTCGGCCAGTCGGAAAGCCCGCTGGTGGTGCGGCCTTATCTGGCCGCTCTTACGCCCTCGGGACTGTTCACGCTGATGACCGTGGGGATGGCGGGCACCGCAGGGACGATCCTCGCGATCTATGCGAGCTTCATCGGCGAGGATGCACTCCCCTTCCTGCTCGCCTCGGCCTTCATGTCGGCGCCGGGCGGTATCCTGATGGCCAAGATCATCATGCCCGACGATGCCCAGCTTCCCCCGGGACGCGAATTCGGGGTGGCTGCGGCTGCGGTGGCGCGCGCGCGCGGCAAGGGCAACACCCTCGCCGAGGCGACCCGGGTGGTGATGTATGACGAGAACGGCAAGGAGGTCGAACTCCCCCAGGCGCGGATCAGCGCGGTCGGCCCGGCGGCGATCGTCGAAGGCGGGGGCAAGGCCGACGAGGTCGCAGCTGCCGAAACCTTCGAGGAAGGCCAGCGCCCCGCCAACATCATCGAGGCCGCCGCGCAGGGCACCCAGACCGGGGTCAAGCTCGCCGTCGCGGTCGGTGCGATGGTGATGGTGTTCGTGGGCCTGGTGGCGCTCGCCAACGGGCTGCTCGCCGGGCTGGGGACGGGAATCGTCGATCTGGCGCAGGGGGCGGGCACCCCCTTCCCGCCCGAGACCGCCGCATGGCTTCAGTCGATCAGCTTCCAGAAGCTGCTCGGCTATGTGTTCGCGCCCGTCATGTTCCTGATCGGCATCGCCGACTGGCAGCAGGCGCAGGTCGCCGGCAGCCTGTTCGGCACCAAGGTGGTGCTCAACGAATTCGTCGCCTTCATCGACCTGGGCAAGCTCGGCGCCGAGACGCTGCCCGAGCGCAGCCGCGCGATCCTCACCTTCGCCTTGTGCGGCTTTGCCAATTTCTCCTCGATCGCGATCCAGATGGCGGTGACCGGCGGGCTTGCTCCCGAACAGCGCCCGGTGATCGCGCGGCTGGGGCTGAAAGCGCTCGCCGCAGGGAGCCTTGCGAACCTGATGAGCGCGGTGCTCGCGAGCCTGTTTCTGCCGATCTGAATCGCTTGGCAGGCCGCCGCGCGCCGGTGTAAGGCGCCGGAATGCTCGATATCGCCTCCGTCTCGCTCGCCCAGCCGCTCGAAACCATCGCCGACGAACTCGGCCGCAGCTTCGGCGAATACGGCTTTGCCGTGGTGCGCGATCACGGCATTCCGCAGGACCTGATCGACCGGGCCGAGGCGGCATCGAAGGCGTTCTTCGCCCTTCCCGACGCGGTGAAGCGTGCCTACAGGATCGAGGGCGGCGGCGGCGCGCGCGGCTACACCCCCTTCGGCACCGAGAAGGCCAAGGACGCCGATGTGTTCGACCTCAAGGAATTCTGGCACGTCGGGCGCACCCTGCCCGAAGGCCATGCGCTCGAACCGTTCATGGCGCCCAATGTCTGGCCGGCCGAGGTCGCGGGCTTCCGCGAGACGATGAGCGCGCTTTACGATGCCTTCGAGGCCACCGGGGGGCGGGTGCTCGAGGCGATTGCGCTGCATCTCGGCCGCCCGCGCGATTTCTTCGCGGCCAGCATCGCCGAGGGCAATTCGGTGATGCGCCTGCTCCACTATCCCCCGCTGGGCGAAGGAGCTCCCGAAGGGGCGATCCGCGCCGCGGCGCATGGCGACATCAACACCATCACCCTGCTGCTCGGCGCCGAGGAAGCGGGCCTCGAATTGCTCACGAGGCAGGGCGAATGGCTGCCGATCCCCGCTGCCGAGGGCGCGCTGGTCATCAATGTCGGCGACATGCTCGAACGCCAGACCAACGGGCGGCTGCGCTCGACCACGCACCGGGTGGTCAACCCGCGCGGCGCGGCCGCGCGGCGGGCACGCTATTCGATGCCGTTCTTCCTGCATTTCCGGCCCGACTTCCTGATCGAGCCGCTGCCGGAATGCATCGATCCTGCATCCGCCACGCCGCCTGCACCCCCGATCACCGCGCATGATTTCCTGATGCAGCGCCTGCGCGAAATCAACCTCGCCTGACGCCCCGCCAGGGCCTCGCAAGCCGCTGATTTGAAAAAGCCTGGCGGCGTTGCGGCGCTGCAACACTGCTGCGCAAACTGGCAGAATTGCGAGCGTTTTGCGGCCGCACGGGGCCAAGACCTTGCTCGAATGTTAACGCCGCCCCCGGGGCTTTCATCAAACTGTCATAGAACAGTCGCTTTTCCGCAAGCGAACGGGCTTAGGGCCGCCCGGTTTCTTCCTCTCCCAATTGCTATCAGGGGCTCATCCATGAAGCTTAAGTATCTCCTTGCCGCGAGCATCGTCAGCCTTGCCGCGACCACCACGATCGCCACCCCGGCCTTCGCGCAGGAAACCACCTCCTCGGTGCGCGGCGACGTCTATGATCAGGCCGGCAACCCGATCGCGGGCGCGACCGTGACCGTGACCCACGTCCCCTCGGGCACCACCTCGACCCAGACCACCGATGCCGACGGCGGCTTCAACGCGGCCGGCCTGCGTCTCGGCGGTCCCTTCACCGTCGAAGTGAGCGCGGACGGTTACGAAACCGCCTCGCAGGAAATCGGCTTCCTCTCGGCAGGCCAGGCGCAGCGTATCAGCGTGTCGCTGGCCGATGCCGGCCAGACCATCGTGGTCACCGGCGCGCGCACCCGTTCGGCGATCACGCTGGGCACCGGCGCTGCCACCGTGCTGAGCGCGCGCGACATCGCGGGCGTCTCGAACGTCCAGCGCGACATCCGCAACCTCGCGCTGCGCGACCCGCTGGTGACGCTCGATGCCACCAACGGCAACGCGATCAGCATCGCCGGGCAGAACAACCGCTACAACCGCTTCACCGTCGACGGCGTGGCCTTCGGCGACCCCTTCGGCCTCGAATCGGGCGGCCTCGTTTCGTCGCGCGGCCCCGTGCCGCTTGACGCGATCGGCGAGTTCTCGGTCGAGACCGCGCCAGTCGACATCCAGCAGGGCTTCTTCCAGGGCGGCGCGATCAACACCCAGCTCAAGTCGGGCGGCAACCGCTTCACCTTCCTCGGCGGCGCCTATTATCAGGACGACAGCCTGCGCGGCGACAACGCCCGCGGCGTGCGCCGCATCGGTGCCTTCGAATCGCAGATCTACACCGCGCAGGTCACCGGCCCGATCATCAAGGACAAGCTGTTCTTCGCGGTCACCTACGAGCGCACCCGTGACACCGTCCCGGCCGACGTCGCGCCTTCGCAGCTCGGCATCACCGACGCGCAGCTCACCCAGATCAACGACATCGCCCGCACCGTCTACAACTTCGACACGCTGGGCGTTGCCACCGACATCGTCGAGAAGGACGACAAGCTTGTCACCAAGCTCGACTGGAACGTTGCCGACGGCCACCGCCTGACCGCGACCTACATCTGGAACGATGCCGCACTGCTCGCCGGGCAGACCAACACCGGCCAGATCGTCGAGGTCAACCCGACCTACAACCTGCTGTCGAACAACTACACGCAGGGCGCCACCAACCACTTCGGCATCATCCAGTCGAACAATCAGTGGTCGGACAGCTTCTCGACCCAGCTGCGCGTTTCCTATGCCGACTATGTGCGCCTGCAGGTGCCGTTCGGCGGCAATCGCACCTTCGGCGAGTTCAATGTCTGTCTCGACCCGGTCAACCCGACCACCACGCCCGGCAACGGGCCGCTGGTCTGCAACCCGGGCACCCGCAGGCTGCGCTTCGGCCCGGACTTCAGCCGCCAGGCCAACGAGCTCGACAGCCAGTCGTGGGCGTTCGAGTTCCAGGCGACGCTCAAGCTCAACAGCCACACCGTCAAGCTGATCGCCGAGCGCCGCACGCAGGACGTGCGCAACCTCTTCGCCCAGCGGGTCTCGGGGGTGTTCACTTTCGACAGCATCGCCGACCTTCAGGCGCGCCGTGCCAACGAAGTCGATATCGCGATCCCGCTGCGCGGCAGCCTCGACACCGTGACCGCCGACTTCCAGAACAACAGCTGGACCTTCGGTATCAGCGACACCATCGACGTGACCGACACCCTGACGATCGTTGCGGGGATGCGTTACGACCTGTTCGACACGCCGGACGAGCCGTTCTTCAACGACTTCTTCCTCCAGCGCTTCGGCTTCCCCAACAATGCCACGCTCGACGGGCGTGACCTGTTCCAGCCGCGCTTTGGCTTCAACTGGCAGCCGACCGATCGCCTGCAGCTGCGCGGCTCGGCCGGCCTGTTCGGCGGGGGCAGCCCGCTGGTGTGGATCTCGAACAACTACTCGAACCCCGGCCCGACGCTGCAGCGCATCCGTCTGCGTCGCAACGCCGACGGCACCTTCACTACCCCGGATCAGGTCGCTGTCGGCCTGACCGCGGCGGAAGTGCAGACCCTCGGCGCGGCCACCCTCAACAACGTCTCGGGCGGCACCGGCATCCCGCAGGCGCTGATCGACCGGGTCCGTCAGGCCGGCTTCGCCGGTTCGCCGACCAACGCGCTCGATCCGGACTTCGAAGTGCCCTCGACCTGGCGCTTCTCGGCCTCGGTCGATTATGAAGCCAACCTTCCCCTGCTGGGTGACGGCTGGAACTTCGGTGCCGACGTGATCTATTCGACCACCAAGGATGCGCTCGAGTGGACCGATCTGCGCTCGGTCGCCGTGGGCACGTTGCCCGATGGCCGCATTCGCTACAACGTGTTGCCGGGCGTCGCGGGCGAAAACACCGACGTCCTGCTCACCAACACCGATTTCGGCGAAAGCTGGAACCTGGTGGCGCGCTTCAACAAGCGTTGGGAAAACGGCTTGTTCCTGAACGGTGCCTACACCTTCCAGGATGTCCAGGATCAGCAGCCGGGCACCTCGTCGGTGGCGTTCTCGAACTACACCGGTACCGTGTTCGGCACCGATCCGAACTTTTCGGCGCAGGGCATCTCGAACTATCAGCGCGATCACCAGTTCCGTCTCGGCGGCGGCTTCGACGGCGAGCTGTTCGGTGACAACAACACCCGCATCGAGTTTTTCTACAACGTGCGTTCGGGTCAGCGTTACAGCTACACCGTCAACGACCCCTCGGCGGGCCGTTCGGCGGTGTTCGGGGTCAACGGGCGCGCTCAGCGGGGCCTGATCTACGTCCCCAATGTCAGCGGGCCGACCGCCGATCCGCTGGTGACCTACGCGCCCAACTTCGACTTCATCGGGTTCCAGAACTTCATCCTGAACTCGGAACTGGCGAAGTATCAGGGCCAGATCGCGCCGAAGAACATCGCCAAGACGCCGTACGTCCACAAGCTCGACCTCTCGGTCCGTCAGGAAGTGCCGTTCTTCCTCGGCGGCAAGATCGAACTGCTGGCGGATGTCGAGAACGTGCTCAACCTGATCGACAGCGATTGGGGCGTGGTCCGTCAGGTCGGCTTCCCCTACACCGCGCCGCTGGTGAACGTGGCCTGCGCCAACACCGCCTGCACCCAGTACACCTACTCCAACCGTTCGGGCACGAGCTTCGCCGCGCCGATCGAAGCGACCGACGTCCGCGGTTCGCTGTGGGGCGTGCGCTTCGGGGTGCGCGTCAAGTTCTGATCGCCCGGCACGGCTACAAGGCATCAAGCAGGAGGGCGGCCCGGCAACGGGTCGCCCTTTTGTTATGGCGCTCTGCCAGCCGATGCGTGCCGTGACGGAGCAAGCGCTGCCCTGCCTGCCGTGTCAGCGGCGTGCGCGGCGGGCGTTGTCGCTTTCGTCCGATCGCGCCGAGGCGTTGGCAGCCTCGGTCAGCAGCGCCTCGGCCAGCGCCGCGCAGGCCGCGCCGCTCTCGCCCCCCACAAGCGCCCGTTCGAGCGCGCCTGCGGCTTCGCCCAACGCGGGTTCGCCGAACATGCCGGCGGTGCCGGCGAGCTTGTGGAGCAGCAGCGCGAGCGCCTCGCTGCGCGGGGTCGGCTCGGCGCGGGTCTCGGCCAGCCAGCCTTCCTTGAGTCCGCTGCGCACCGCCTCCACCGCCTCGCTCCGCCGTTCGAGCCAGCGTGACACGAGGCGCGGCGAGCGTGCCAGCGCCGAGGCGCGCTCAGCCGGAGTGACGCCGGGATCGGCCAGCGGTGCGCCAGGCTGCTCGGCTTCGACGATGCGGGTCGGCAGCCAGCGCTGCAGGGCGCGGGCGAGCTGGGCGAACACCACCGGCTTGGCGAGGTGCGCCTGCATCCCGGCCGCGCGTGCTGCGGCGATATCCTCGGGATAGGCATTGGCGGTGAGCGCGATCACCGGCAGCAGCCCCGGCCCGATCCCCTCGGCCCGGATCGCCCGGGTCGCGGCCAACCCGTCGCACTCGGGCATCTGCACGTCCATCAGCACGAGATCATAGGGGGTCCCGCGCATGATGCTGTCGATCACCATCGCGATCGCCTCATTGCCGTCGTGCGCCTGCGCCACCTCCTGCCCGCAGCGCTCTAGCATCTCGGTAACGAGCAGGCGGTTGATATCGTGGTCCTCGACCAGCAGGATGCGCGAGGGTCCGATCAGCTTGGGCACGACATCGAGCGGCAGCACCGGATCCGGTACTGCCGGCTCGGCCACCGGCGGGGCGAGCATGGCCGGCAGCACCAGCGTGAAGCGCGAGCCTTCGCCGGGTTCGCTCTCGACCTCGATCCGGCCGCCGAGCAGCGCGGCGAGCTGGCGGCTGATCGAAAGCCCGAGCCCGGTCCCGCCGAAGCGGCGCGCGATATCGGCCTGGCCTTGCGTGAAGGGGTGGAAGATGGTTTCCAGCTGGAGCGGGCTGATGCCGATCCCGCTATCGGCGATCGTCACCCGCACCTCCTGCCGCCCCACCCGGTAGCCGATGCGGATCTGCCCCGCCTCGGTGAATTTCACCGCATTGCCGATGAGGTTGAGCAGGATCTGCCGCAGCCGCAATCCGTCGGTCAGCAGCCACGGCGGGCGGTTCTCGTCGAAGCGGCGTTCGGCCCCCTCGGCGCCGTCGCTCCCGAATTCGAGTGTCAGTCCCTTGCGCTCGGCGGCCGCCCGGTGGAGTGCCGCGCATTCGGCGATGCTGGCGTGAAGGTTGACCGGCGCACGGTCGATCGCGAACTGCCCGCTTTCGATCTTGGACAGGTCGAGCACGTCGTTGAGCAGCATCATCATCGAGCGGCCGGACTGCACGATCATCTCGGCATAGCGGCGCTGATCGGGGGCGAGATCGCCTTGCAGCATCAGCTCGGCAAAGCCCAGCACACCGTTCATGGGCGTGCGGATCTCGTGGCTCATGTTGGCGAGGAATTCGGACTTGGCGCGCGTCGCGTTCTCGGCATGGCGGCGCGCGCGGGTGAGCAGCAGTTCGAGCTCGACCCGCTCGGTCACGTCGCGCGCGGCCACCACCACGCTTTCGCGCTCGCCGGTCTCCGGGTTGCGGACCACCACGCAATCGGCCTCGAGGAACACCGGCGAACCATCGATGTCATCGTCGAAGCGGCGATAGGTCAGCCGCTCGCGGTCGCTGGTTCCGTCGATCAGGCGGGTAATTGCCTGGAGCGCCCGGTCGCGCGCATCGGGATGCAGCCGCGATTCGATCGGCTGACCGAGGAAGGTCTCGGGCGCGACCCCCATCACTTCGCGCACCGAGGGCGAGGCATAGGTGCAGATCCCTGCAAGGTCGAAGCACAGCACGGCATCGGTGATGTTGTCGGCCAGCAGCTCCACCTCGCGCTTGCCGTCCTCGAGCTCGGCCATGATGCGGTCGCGCCCGGCAAGGATCGCGGCGACCGGCAGGCCGGTGAGGAAATTGGCGGCGACGAAGGCCTGGAGCAGGTGCAGCTGGGCAATGCTGCCGCCGCTTGCGGCCGCGATCGGGCCGAGCCCCGACCATGTCATCACCCCCGCCACGCTCGCGACGCCCAGAACGTTGAGCGCGGTGCCGAGGCTGCCAAGACGGAAAGCGTGCAGCAGGGTGATCGGCTGGATCAGGAACATCAGCGGATAATGCGTCTGGTCGAAGACGAGGAAGGCGCAGGCCATCCCGCCCACCAGCAGCACCGCGCTTTCCCCCGGTCCCGCCAGCCCCGGCGGGATGCGGCCGCGCAGCCGGTCGACCAGCAGCAGCGCGCCCGGCACGATCAGCACCATCGCCATGCTGTCGGTCAGGAACCACGCGCTGACCCCGGCGCGCACCGCCTCGAAGCTGTTGCCGAGCACCGGTATCACCACCAGCGCGGAGAACAGCGGACCGACGAGGCCGCCCGCCCACACGAACCGGGCAAGATCGCTCAGCCGCGTCATGTCGGGCGCGCGACGTCCCGGTGCGCGCGTCAGCGCCAGCACGACGACCACCTCGACGATATTGGCCGCCGAATAGACCAGCGAGATCTGGAACGGCAGCTGCCCGATCGCATTGGCGGCGAGGCTTGCGGCAAAGCTGGTGGCGAGCAGGGGCAACTCGTTGGCGATCCGCAGCCGCAGCAGCAGCGCCACCAGGAAGGCATTGGGCAGCCACACCGAGGTGACCACATCCCCGGCGCGCGCGGCGAGCAGGCTGAGGCATGCCAGCAGCAGATAGATCGCGCCGCCCGCGAGGGCTGCGACGAAGCTCCTTTCGTCAAGCGGGCCGAGGGTGATTCCGGAGCCGGCGAGCATGGCAAGCCGGGCGGAGCCCTGCGTCAGGGAAGGATCGCCTGAAGGCGCAACAGCGCCCGGGGGCACGCCGGCTTCCCGATTGTCCCCTCCGCCCACGCCGCCGCCGGCCTCGCGCATCGGCGCAAAGCCCGTTTCCTCGTCGGGCGCGTCACCGCCGACGGGCCGATCATGATCCAGTGCGCGCTCGATCGGTGCGCTCCATCGCCGAAGGGTGGCTTCTGATATAGTCAGGTTCCATCAATGGGGTTACCAACCGCGTCCGGATTGGACCTATCGGGCAGGCGAGCAGGCGCAGGGCGATGGCGGAGCAGAGCGGTTTTCGCGCAACGCGGCGCCGACCCAGCTGGCCGCTGGTCGCCGCGCTCGTGCTGCTGCACGCCGCGGCGCTCTATGGCCTCGCCCGGCTGCTCGCGCCCGATGTCACTGCGGGGGTGGAGCGGGCGGTCACGTCGGCCTTTACCGTCACCATCACCGCACCGCCCGATCCGCCGCCGCCCGAAAACCGCTCCGAACCCGACGAAGGGGCAGCGGGGGCCCCCGGTCGCAAGGCGGTTCCCAGGCCCGAGGCCGCCCCCTCGGCACGGGTCGTGGCACGGCGCGATCCGCCGCGCCCGCCGGTGGCATCGACCGGCAGCGCCAGCGAGTCGGGCGCGGCGGCGGCGGGCGATGGCAGCGGCGCGGCAGGCAGCGGCGCGGGCCCCGGCAGCGGGGTCTCGGGCAAAGGCGGCGGCAGCGGCGGGGCGCGCCGCCCGGTCCACATTTCCGGTCGGATCGACAATGCCCGCGATTTTCCCGTCCCCCCCGGCGGACGTGCGGCACGGCGCGGCACGCAGGTGATCGTGCGGGTGATCGTCGGCACCGACGGTCGCGCGCGCGATTGCACCATCTACCGTCCGGGCCCCGATCCCGAGGCAGACCGCCTCACCTGCGCTCTGGTAGAGCAGCGGCTCGGCTTTCGTCCTGCGACCGATGCCGAGGGCCGCCCGGTCGCCGCGCCGTTCTACTGGCGCCAGCAATGGTTTTGAGCGTGCGGGCGCGGGGGAGTGCCTTATGGCGGCGGGGATCGACCGCCCACGATGTCAGCGCGGCCGATGTGACCCTGCTGATGCGCCCGGCGTGAGGCTCAGGCGCCCACCAGCAGCCGTTCGATCTCGGTCATGCCATAGGGCTTCTTGAGCACGGCCTCCGCGCCCAGCCGCTCGAACCCTCCGGCCGCTTCGGCATAGCCGGTCGCCAGCACGAAGCGGATGCCCGCGGCGCTGAGCGCGGCGGCGATCGGTTCGGAGGATTCGCCGCCCAGGTTGAAGTCGATGATCGCGAAATCGGGCGGGCTTTCGGCAATCGCCGCAAGCGCGCCCGCGACCGCGCTTTCGAGCCGCACCTCGGTCACCCCCAGACGCTTCAGGTTCTCCTCGGTGTCGAGCGCGATGATGATGCTGTCCTCGACCACCAGCACCCGCGCGGGGATGTTGCCCCGCTGGTCGGCGAGCGCGCGGCGCGGCTCGGGCGGGCGTGTCGGCGGCGTGCCGGGCTCGGGCGCGGTGCAATAGCGCGCGGGCACGAGGAAGTCGGCTTCGACCCCGGCCAGCCGGTAGCGCACGTCGGCCTCGCCGTGGAGATCGTGCGGGATCGAGCGGGTGATGATGGTCGAGCCGAACCCGTGCCGCGTCGGCGCGGTCACCGGCGGGCCGCCGCTTTCGTGCCAGCGCAGCGAAAGATCGCCGAAGGCAGTGCGTGCAAGCCGCACTTCGACCGTTCCCGCGCGCGCCGAGAGGCTGCCGTATTTGGCCGAGTTGGTGGCGAGTTCGTGCACCACCAGCGCGAGGATGGTGTAGGCTTCGGGGCTGACCAGGACATCCTCGCCCACCAGCCGGAAGCGCCCGCGATCGCGCCCGTCATAGGGCGCCAGCTCGGCCTCGATCAGCCGCGCGAGGCTTGCCGGGCCCCAGTTCTTGGCGGTGATGTTGTCATGCGCGCTTGCCAGGGCGGCGATGCGCCCGCCGATGATCGCGGCAAAGCCGGGGACCGAAAGCGCCTCGGCCTGCGATTGCGACACCAGCGCGCGGATCAGCCCCAGGATGTTGCGCACCCGGTGGTTCAATTCGGCGATCAGCAGATCCTGCTGCTCGGCCGCGCGGGCGCGTTCGCGGGTGAGATCCTCGCTCATGCGGAGGATCACCTCGATGAGCGTGCGGCGCAGGCGCGCGGCGATCTCGCACTCCTCCGCGCTCCATTCGGCGCTGCGCCCGCGCACGGTCTCGGTCCAGGCGGCGAAGCTGGCACGCGGCTGGAGCATCTCGCCGGGCCGTGCTGCGGCCTTGGCCGGATCGCCGGCCCAGGTCACCACGCGGTCGAGCGGACGGCGCCACAGCACCAGCGAATCGCGCGAGCCGCGCGACAGCGGCAGCACCAGCGCGCCCGTCGCCCGGTCGGCGAAGGCCTCGGCGGCGGGGATCTGGTCGGCGAGCCGGGTGGTGGCATGGGTCGCCCCGCTGAGCGTGCTGGCGAGCAGCGGAGCGAGCGCGCGGAACTCGGCCTCCTCGGGCGCGGCCCCGCTGGCGCGATACTCGCCCTCGGCAAACAGCGAGATGCCGTCATGCTGGATCGTGCCGGAGAGCAGCTCCTCGATCATCGGCAGGCTATCGGCGAGGGTGACCCCCCCGGCGAGCCGCAGCAGCAGACGGTCGTTCAACTGCCGCGCGCGCTCGCGCAGCGCCTCGGCCTGGGCGACGAGGATGCGGTCGAGCATCAGCGAGAAGGTCTGGCTGAGCAGCTCGGCAACGGTGCGCAGCGAATAGGCGGGCAGGCGCGGCGCGGTGTGGTGGCACGAGATCATCCCCCACAGCCGGTCGTGCCGCACGATCGCGATCGCCATCGAGGCCCCCACCCCCATGTTGCGCATATAGGCAAGGTGCATCTTCGAATGGGCGCGCAGCATCGACATCGACAGGTCGAGCGGGGTGTCGTCCGGGGCGAGCGCGGGGAGGATCGGGATGCTCGCGGCGTCCATGTCGGCAATGATGCGGAAGCGGTTGCGGCGGAACAGCTCGCGTGCCTGGCGCGGGATATCCGCCGCCGGGTAGCGCAGGCCCTTGTAGCTCTCGATCCCCTCGGCGCGGTCCTCGGCGATCACTTCGCCGCTTTCGTCGGGGTGGAAGCGGTAGACCATCACCCGGTCATAGCCGGTCATCTGCCGCACCAGCCGCGCCGCGGTGTCGCACAGCGCGGCGACGCTCGCGGCCGCTTCGAGCTGGCCGATGACAGGGACGATCATGCTGACATGGTCGGCGAAATCGTGGCGCGCGTGCGGCTCGAACTCGATGATGGTGAGCCCGCAGCTGACGTGCACCGCGCAGTCGAACAGCGCGCCGGTGCCCGCCAGATCGACGCCGAAGCGACGCTGCGGGGCTTCGCTCCCCTCGGCGCCCGCGAGCGCCTCGGTCAGTTGGGCAAGCGCGGGGGCGGCGAGCACCGTGGCCAGCGGCGTGCCGGGTGCGGGGGTTCCGGCCAGCCCGAGCAGTGCGGCGAGATTGGCGGAGGCGTGCGCGATCGCTCCCTCGGCATCGGCCGCGATCAACCCGCCGAAGCTCTGGATCGCGGCGATGTGGTGGATCGCCTCGCGGTCGCACTGGTTCAGCGGTTCGGGGCGCTGGTGAATGTTCATGCCGGGACCCCCACAGGTTCGGCCCCTTCGGCCACGGCGAGGAAATGCGCGAAGACGGCCTCGGCGGCGTGCGCGGCGCAAGCGCCCTCGGCGGGCAGCGCGGGACGCTCGATCCGGGCGCGCAAGGCCTGCCAGAAGGCCATCATCGTCGCGTCGCCGAGGAAGGCGACCGGCCAGCGTCCGCCACCCACGCGCACGACCTGCTTGGCGATCGCACGGTTGCCGAGCGCCGAGCCCGCGAGCACCCAGGCCGCACCGAGCGCCGCGCCCGGCGCATCGCCTTGGGCCAGGACGAAGGCGGGGGCCGGAGTCGGCAGCACCGCCCCGAGCGCGGCCAGGTCTGCCGCCAGCAGCGGGGTCTGCGGTGGCGGGACGAGGCTGGCGGGGGCCGTCGCGGCCAGCCACGCTTCGACCGGGGCACGCGCGGCGTGCTGCAAGGCGAGGAAGCGGGCATAGTCGGCGCGGGTCTGCCATCCGCTCGCCGCCTGCATCGCGGCATCGAGCAGGTCATGCGCCGCCATGGTCGCGGCGCGCAGCTCGGCGCGCAGATTGCTCTGCGGCGCGGTTGCCTTGTCCCTGAGCGACGCCATCGGGCCCGTCCTTCCCGCCCGACTCGCAGTCGGGCGCAACGCGGAATGTAAAACAAATTAGACGAAACACCGCGTCAAATCGCAATGACACAAGGGGAGGGGCTTGGCAATTGCGCAGCAATGCGCAGGGGGCGCGCAGGGGCCGGGAAAATCATTGGGATCCCGCTTGGGGACAGGCGGCTCAGGGCAGCAGCAGCCGCCCGCCTTCCTTCTTCACCGCGGCTTCGAGCGGGCCTCTCATCAGCCCGAGGATCAGCGGCAGGTCCATCTCGATCACCACCGCATCATCGCGCACGTCGACCCCGCCGGGGATGGTGTAGCCCATCACTTCGGCGGTGATCGCCATCCGGTCCTCGGTCGGCCAATCGGTGGTGACCTTGGCGATCCCGGCGGGGAAGAAATCCGCGATCTCGCCGGCATGGGCGCGCATCCGGCGGCGGACTTCCTCCTTGGGCAGATCGTGAGGGAGAGTGACGCGCATCGCTTCAGCGTTCCTGCTTGGCCGGGAGGGCGGCAAAATCGGGGAGCGGCACGCCGGTATCGGGCATCGCATCCTCGAGGGCTTCCGCGCCGCCGTAGCGGTATTCGAGGTAGCGGCTCTTGATCGCCAGATCGTCGAGCGCGCCTTCGGCCAGCCGCCGGGTCACCCGGTCGACCTCCCCCGAAAGCTTGGTCAGGCTGTCGACGAGGCGTTCGTCGGCGGTCTTGCCGGCATATTCTTCCTGGCGCAGGTGCGCGGGGATCTTGCGGTAGTTCTCGATCGTCTCGGGGATATATTCACCGACCAGTTCGCGCACTTCGGCCATCGCCGGCTCGGTGTCGCCGAGGCCCTTCAATTGCAGCCCGAGCGCGTCGAGCTGCACCCCGAGCTGATCGACCAACGCCTGCGCGGGCGGCGGCAACGCGGGGCGCTGGGCTTCGAGCCACAGTTCGGTGCGCGCAACCATCTGCGCGGGGTTGCCGAGCTTGAGTTCGGCGCGTTGGGGCACTTTGGTGGCGGGGAAGCGGACGAACACGGCGGCGGCGATAAAGCACGCGAGCGCGGTCGCCATCACGCCCCAGAAGCCGATCCCGTCGAGGATCGCGCCGGCCACGCCTGCCGCGACGAAGATCGCGAACAGCGCGCCGAGGAACATGACCGCACGCCGCGCGAGGCTCTTGGCCTTGAGCTGCGCCGACCCGCGCCCGATGCTCCCGCGCGGCGCAGGCCGGTGGGTGCCGCCGTCGCGCTGCACCGCGAGGCTGCGCTTGGCGTCGCGCAGGATCCGGTTGCTGTCGGGCGTGGTGTCGGGCATCAGCTATCCAGCGCGAGCAGCGAGGGCGTCTGCGCCGCGACCTTGGCCTGCGCCTGCGCCTGACCTTCGGCGCGGGCGATGTAGCCCTTGGACTTCTCGACCTCGGCGGTGAGCACGGTCACGGTCTGCTTCATCGAATCGAGCGCCCGCACCTTGAAGGCATCGACCTCGTCCATCGTGTCGTAGATGTTCTGGAAGGCGCGCTGGAGCGTCTCGAGCGGGATGGTGGACGATGCCGCCTGCTCGTGGATCTGCGCGGTCTGTTCGCGCAGCAGCGCGCTGGTCGAATCGATGATGTCGGCGGTGGTCTTGTTGAGCGCGGTGATCTGGCCGAGCACAAGGCGCTGGTTGGTCATCGCCTGCGCCACGGTCACCGCGGTGCGCAGCGCGCCCACGGTGGTGGTCGACGCGCGGTCGACGCCCTTGACCAGCTCGACGTTGTTCTTCTTCACCAGATCGAGCGCGAGGTAGCCCTGCACGCTCACCGCCATCTGGGTCAGCAGGTCCTGGGTGCGCTGGCGGACATAGAACAGCGCCGATTCCCGCAGCGCCTTCGCCTTGGCGGGATCGGAAGAATCGAGTTCGAGCGCCTTCGCCTCCAGCTTGGCGTCGAGCGTCTTGGCGATATGGATCATCTGCTCCAGCTCGCCCATCGCCGCCCACAGCTTCTGGCGCTCGGTATCGATCGCGGCGTTATCGAGATGCAGCTCCTTCTTGCCGCTTTCGAGCCGCTGGAGGATCGAGGCGATGTGCCCCTGCGCGCTGGTGTAGCTGTCGAAGTAGTTCTTGATCTTGTTGCCGAAGGGGATGAAGCCGAGGATCTTGCGCGGCCCCGAGAGCTTGCCTTGCCGGCCCGGATCGAGATCTTCGACCGTGCGGCGCAGCTCGGCGAGATCCTTGCCGACCGTGCCGTCGCCGTCCATTGCGCGCACCGGGCGGTCGAGGAAGCGGTTCGACATCGCGGCCGCGGCGCGGATCTGCTCCTGCCCCATGCGGGTGATCTGATCGACCTTCTCGCCGAACGCGGGCGAATTGGCGTCGATCGACACGAGCTCGCTGACGAAGGCATCGACCTTGGTGTCGAGCTTGGACTTCTGCTCGGTGGTAACCGGCACCAGCCCTGCGGCCTGCTCGGGTGCGACCACCGGCACGGGATCGGGCGGGGTGAGGCTGAACTCGGTGGCGGTCGCCGTCTGGGTCTGCGTGCTCATGCTTCGTCTCGTGCTCCCTGTAGCCCCCGCGCCGGGCGGGCCGCTTCCCACTGTATTAGTCATCTAAGACACGCGTTTCAAGCGTTGGGACATGGTAAGCAGGAAAGCCCTGCCGCGTCCATCGCATCGACGCGAGGGCAACCGGGTGTTCGCTTTGGCGGGATAGGAGAAAAATGCTGCCGTTCGGCTATCGACCCCATTTCGGACGCTGGGGTTGTTCGTTAGAATGCCGATATGACTTCATTTTTCAGCCAATCCGACCTGACAGCAGGTGGCGTGCAGTTTTCCGCATGGGCTACTGACGTCGAGAATGACGACTTGCGCCTAGTTTCTCTGAGCTTGAGTGAGAAGCGAGTTCTCACGGCGATGTTTTTTTCAAGAGAGAAAGAACGGAGAGTTCGGTTCACCTTCGTGGATGCGCGAGCGTTCAGAGTTCTCGACGAAGGCGGGCTGCTAGAGCTATGGACGGCTTCGAAAACGTCGTCACGACCTGCTGAAACGACGTTTCGAGTTCGCGGTCATGCATGGCAAGCCGAAAGCCCCTTGGCATGGGTTCATGGTTCTGATGATACGGGCTTCAGCTATTTTGTCGCCACTGATTGGGACTGCCTTGAAGTTGTCGTTGCGGAGCAACCAACGGTTGAGGTGCTAAACAGCAATAACTGAACGGCAACTAGCCACCCACTTGCTGCCATTCCCAACAGCTCGGCGCAATGCCGAAACCTGCCGCTATCCGCCATCCCAGCGAAAGCTGGGACCAAGGGCGGCAGGCGCTGTCCTGTGAGGCCCTGGGCCCCAGCTTGCGCCGGGGTGACGAGAGGGAATTCAAAAACAACCTCGTCGCCCCGGACGTGATCCGGGGCTCGGCTTTTCTTCATCTGCGCTTGAACGGAAATAAGCCCAGCCCCGTGTCGAGCACGGGGCGACGGGATTTACCTTACGCCGCCAGCTGGATCGGGACGATCTCGCCCGCCAGATAGAGCTTCTTGGCCTTGGCACGGCTGAGCTTGCCCGAAGACGTGCGCGGCAAGGTGCGCGGGGGGACGAGTTCGACGATGCAGCTCATGCCGGTGACCGAGCGCACCTTGTCGGCGATCTGTTCGCGCAGTTTGACCCGCTCGATCGGGTCGGATACGCGGCAGTGGACCAGCACCGCGGGCGCTTCCTCGCCGTTCTCCATCTCGATCGCGAAGGCCGCGATGTCGCCGTGGTTGAAGCCGGGAAGCTGCTCCACCGCCCACTCGATATCCTGCGGCCAGTGGTTCTTGCCGTTGATGATGATCATGTCCTTCGCCCGGCCGACGATGAACAGGTAGCCGCCGGCGGTGTAGCCCATGTCGCCGGTGTCGAGCCAACCGTTCTGCAGGCAGTCGTTGGTGGCTTCTTCGTTGCGGAAATAGGAATGCATCACGGAAGGGCCGCGGCACCACACCTTGCCGATCTGGTGATCGCCGCGGGGCCGGCCGTCCTCGGTGCGGATCGCCACTTCCATGTCCGGGAGCGGCTTGCCGCAATTGACGATCGCCCGGTAGCGCGCAGGGCGCGACAGGTCGCGCGGCGCGCCGGAGAGGCGATCTTCCTCGACCAGTTCGACCCGGATTCCCTCGCCCGGGGGCATCACCGTCACCGCCAGCACCGCCTCGGCCAGGCCATAGGAAGGGGTGAAGGCCGCCGCCTTGAAGCCCGCGGGCGCGAAGGCGTTGACGAAGTTCTGCATCACGTCGGGGCGGATCATGTCCGCGCCGTTGCCCGCGACCCGCCAGCGCGACAGGTCGAAGCGTTCATCGACATGGCTCTGGCTCGAGATGCGGCGCGCGCAGATGTCGTAGCCGAAGGTCGGCGAATAGGACAGCGTGTTGCCCTTGTTGCGGGTAATCATGTCGAGCCATGCCAGCGGGCGGCGCGCGAAGGCATCGGGCTTGAGATAATCGCCCGAAACCTGGTTGGCGATCAGCGAGAGCAGGCAGCCGACCAGCCCCATGTCGTGATACCACGGCAGCCAGCTGACGCAGCGGTCGTTGAAGCCGAGGTTCATCGTCTCGGCATGGCCGTAGAGATTGTGGAGCAGCGCGGCGTGGGTCACCGCCACCCCGGTGGGGAAGCGCGTGGAGCCCGAGGAATACTGCAGGTAGCAGATGTCTTCGGGCGAGGCTTCGGGAAGCGCGCATTCGGGTGCGGCGCGGGCGCCGAAGTCCTGCCAGCTCGACGCCGGGCAGCCCCGCCGCGCGGCGGCCGCCCCGGCCATCTCGGCGATCTCTTCGGGATAGAGCAGGATCTTGGGATCGCAGCTCTCCAGCTGGATCGCGAGCTGCTCGATATAATTGTCCTTGCCGCCGAAGGTGGTCGGCAGCGGCAGCGGCACGGGCCAGGCGCCGACATAGACGCAGGCGCAGAACAGCGCGGCGAAATCCGGCCCGGTCTCGGCGATCAGCGCGACCCGGTCTTCCTTGCCGATCCCCGCCGCGACCATCCGCCGCGCCATCAGCAGCGCATCGGCGCGCATCTCGGAATAGGGATAGACGCGCGCGAGCTGGCCGCGCGTGTCGTGGAAGTTGAGCCCCTTGCGGCTCTGCGCGGCATAGTCGATCGCTTCGTTGAAGGTTGCAAAGCGCGCGCGGATTCGCGGCAACTCGCAATCATTCGGCGTCGGCGTCAAAGCGGCGTCGTTCATATTCTTACGCGATACCCGTCAGTTGCGGCGCGATTCACGGCGACCCATGTTCGCGCTCTGGCATAACCCCGTGGCGCCGGGCATAGTCCCGGCTGTGGCAGTGTCCGGCATTTGATAAGGAAAGTGGCACGAATAAGGCGAAATGGTTTCAGGTAAAGCGAATTCGTCATCCCGCGGTAGTGATACACGCGGCGGCGCTGCGAGGGATGCAGCGCCGAGATCGCGCGGCAAACCACCGCTCGATGCGGCACGCTTGCGCGATCTTGCGCTGTCCTACGCCGCCCGTTTCGCCACCACCGGGGCGCGGCTCGAGGCCTATCTCGCGCGCAAGATCAGGGAGCGCGGACTGGCCGAGGATGCCGCGGGGCGCGTGGTCGAAGTCGATCTCCCCGCGCTCGTCGCCCGGCTGGTCGAGCTCGGCTATGTCGATGATGATGCCTATGCCCGGATGCGCGCGCGCGATCTCGGCGCAAGGGGCTACGGCGCCCGGCGGGTCGAGCAGAGCCTGCGCGCCGCCGGCGTGGGCGAGGGGACACGCGCAGCGCATGCTCCGGGTGAGGGCGAAAGCCGCCGCGCAGCGGTGCTGATGGCGCAGAAGCGGCGGCTCGGCCCGTTCGGTGCCCGCCCTGCCGATGCCGATCCGCTCTCAGCGCGCAAGGCGCACGAAAAAGCCGTTGCAGCGATGCTTCGCGCAGGCCACCAATACGAACATGCGCGCGCCATCCTCGCCGCCGCGCGGATCGAGGATGTCGAGGAGTGGCTCGCCGAAGCGGCGGACGATTGAGGGATCGAGCAAGCGATGATGGTGACACGGCTGATCGCGGCAGCAGCGATGATGGCGGGGATGCTGGCGGCGTGCTCGCCCGGCGAAGGCGCGAGCGCGCAGGTGCAGGCCCCGCCCGCCGCGACCAAGCCTGCCGCCGCGCGCCACCCGGTCTCGGGCCTTGCGGTGATCGATCTCACCGTCGAGCGTGCGGGCAAGCGCCTGCCGTTCAAGGTCGAGGTCGCCGACACGCCCGAGGCACAGGCGCGCGGGCTGATGTTCCGCACCGAACTCGGCGACAACGAGGGGATGATCTTCCCCTCGGGCGTGCCCCAGCCGCGCAGCTTCTGGATGAAGAACACCCCGCTCTCGCTCGACATCATCTTCATCGGGGCGGATTACCGGATCCTCAACATCGCCGCCAACACCACGCCCTATTCGCTCGATTCGGTGAGCTCCAAGGGCCCGGCGAGCGCGGTGCTGGAACTGCGCGCGGGGCGCGCGGCGGCGCTCGGGATCGTGCCGGGGGACAAGGTCAGCTGGTAGGCGCCGGCAGCCTCTCGGTCAGCGTTCCAGGGCGGGGAGGGGGCCTGGCCTCACGGGCGACGCGATGCGCAAACAAGGATTGGCGCGCTCGCCGCAATCGGCTAGGCGCACGGCCCATGGGAATCTTCGCAAAGATCTTCACCTGGTGGGACGGCGCAACCATCGGAACACACCTGTGGGCGAGCCGCGCGGGCGGCGAGCAGGTCGGCACCGATGCCGCCGGCAATCGCTATTTCCGCGCGCGGACCAAGGGCACTGGGCGCAATGACGGCTCCTATACCAGCCGCGAAAAGCGCTGGGTGATGTACAATGGCGCCAATGATGCGAGCCGGGTGCCGTCGGAATGGCACGGCTGGCTGCACGGCACCTATGACGAGGTGCCCGAAAGCCACCTGCCCCCGCCCAAGGTGTGGGAGGCCGATTACACCCCGAATGCCACCGGCACCGCAGCCGCCTATCGCCCGCAAGGCTCGCTCGAGAAGGGCGGCAAGCGCGCACGCGCGGTGGGCGATTATGAGGCGTGGACCCCGGGCACCGCGGACAGCTGAGGCAGCGCGTGCGGCCCGTCCGTCCCGTTCTTGTGTTCGCGCCGATGCTGGTTCTTGCAGGCTGCGACGGCCTGTTCGGCTCCCCCGAAACGGTCACGGTGCCGCTCGACGAGGCGACCGCGACGCCTGCCGCCGGCGCGCCTGCGCCCGCGCCAACCAATGATTATGGCGCCACGCCGATGAACGAGCGGGTCGCGGTGCTCGGCCTGCTCAACAAGCGCAACAACATCTCCGAGGAGATCAAGCTCAAGCCCGGCGAGGCGCGCGAGATCGGCCCGGTGATCGTGCGCGTCTCCGCCTGCGAACGCACCGCGCCCTGGGAATGGCCGCAGGAGACCGGCGCCTTCGTCCAGGTCGACATCCGCGAGCGCGGGGCGGAGCGGCACCGCCGGGTGTTCTCGGGCTGGCTGTTCCGCGAATCGCCGAGCCTCAATGTCGTCGAACACCCGGTCTATGATGTCTGGGTGAAGGACTGCACGATGCGCTTCCCGGGCGAGGAAGGCCCCGCATCGCCGACCGGCGCGCCTTCGGGCAAGCCCGCAGCGCCGCCCTCCGCCGCGCCCTCGCCGGACCCGGCCGCTTCGCCCGCTGTCGCCGCCACCCCGGACGCGTAACCGCGATCGAACCCGCGCCACGCCGTGCCGAGGCTCGCGCGCGGCGGCCCTGCGGCCGTGCTCACAAGGCGGCGGTAATCGGCCTGCGGCAGCTCGACCGCGCCCATCGCGCGCAGGTGCTCGGTCATGAACTGGCAGTCGAGCAGGGCATATCCCGCCGCGCGCATCAGCGCGACCAGCCAGGCGAGCGCGACCTTGCTGGCATCGGGCACGCGGCTGAACATGCTCTCGCCGCAGAACACCCGATCGAAGGTGACGCCATAAAGGCCGCCGACGAGCCTGCGCCCGCCCTCGGCCGTGTCCAGCCAACATTCGACCGAATGGGCGTGGCCCGCGCGGTGGAGGCCGCAATAACTCGCCACGATCCGCTCGCTGATCCAGGTCTCGGGATGATCCGCGCGCGGCTCGGCGCAGGCGCGGATCACGCTTTCGAAAGCGCGGTCGACCGTCACCGTGAAGCGGTCCGCGCGCAGCACCTTGCGCAAGCTTTTCGAGACATGCAGGCCGTCCAGCGGGATGATCGCCCGCTCGCGCGGTTCGACCCAGAACACCTCGGTGTCCTCGCGCTTGTCGGCCATCGGGAAAATCCCGCTGCGATAGGCGAGCAGCAGGGTTTCGATCGGGATCGGGGGGCGATGGGGGCTGTGCATGGCGCTGGCGTGCGGGGATACAGGCGCAAGCCCCGCGAAGCCAGCGCCATCCGATCAACGGCGCGGCGAGCGCGGGCAAAGAGCATTGCCTATCGTGCAGGGCTCGGATAAGGGGGCGCTCCGCCGCGCTGCAGGGGTGTAGCTCAGCTGGTAGAGCATCGGTCTCCAAAACCGAGGGCCACGGGTTCGAATCCTGTCACCCCTGCCATTCCCGTCCGCATAGCGGCCTCCGCCATTGCGTCCTCGCGGCCGTCCCTCGCTTCGCTGAACTTCGCTCCGGTCCGGTGCGGGCCCGACGGCATGGCGGGTTTCCTGGTCGAAACTGACAAGGGTGATGATGCGGCGGCGCGAGATGTGCGAACGGTGAATCGCATCAGACGTTTCGCCGCCCCTTCCATTCATGTTGCGGCAAGCCGAAGCGTGTATTCCTGTCGACGAACCGAATGATCTCTTGTTGGAGACCAAACATGAGCGCCTACACCTTCCACTCCTCGCGGCCCGATCACTGGGTCAGCCCGCGGCCCACCCGCGATCCGGCGCGCGGGCGCGCGATCCACGGGCCGATCCAGCCGATGGAAACGCCGCGCGGCTGGCTCGACCGGTTGCTCGCCCGCCGCTGACCGCCGCGTGGTTGTTGCCAGCTATGCAACTGTAGCGGCACGATAATGTGCAGTAAGTTGCAACATCGCTTTAGTTAATCGTGATTCATCATTTCGACATAGTAATGACACTTACTCGTCATGGCATGACTGCATAGCGCGTCTCAGGCGGAGATTCACTCCGCGGGGGACCTATCACGCCATGGACAGCATCACTTTTGACGCCGGTTACACCGACGGCGATGTCGATACCAACTTCACCACCATGCGGACGCTGAACGAGATCGCCGATGAGCGGTTCTCGCGTCGCCAGACCCTGATGGGCGGTCTGACCGCCTCGGCCACCGCGTTTCTCGGCACCTCGCTGCTGACCGCGTGCGAAGGCGACGAAGTGATCGGGCCGGCGCAGGCGCTGGTCAATGCGGGTGATGATGCCACCATCTCGGCCGGTCGTCTGGTCACCATCGCCCCGGCGGTGTCGAACGGCGGCACCTTCACCGTCACGCAGGTCGCCGGCCCGGCCGTCACCCTCACCGGCACCGGCGCCACCCGAAGCTTCTTCGCGCCCGGCGTGGCGGCGAACACCACGCTGACCTTCCGCGTCATCGCCAACAACCAGAGCGACGACGTCAACATCACCGTCACCCCGGCGCAGCTCGGCTTCACCTCGATCGCGAAGAACCTCAACGACGTGGTGACCGTGCCTGCCGGCCACACCGTGACCGTGCTGACCCGTCTCGGCGATCCGATCCTGCCGGGCGCTGGCGCCTACGCCAACAACGGCACCGACACCAACTTTGCCGCCCGCATCGGCGACCACGGCGACGCGCTATACTATTACGGCCTCTCGGCGGCCGGCGTGCGCGACGACTTCAGCTCGATCCGCGGGCTGATCGTGCAGAACCACGAGAACCTCAACGTCCAGTATCTCCACCCGAACGGCCCGACCACGGTCGGCGGCGCGCGTCCGGCGGCCGAAGCGATCAAGGAAATCGAAGCCCACGGCGTTTCGGTGACCGAGGTGCAGGACACCGGCAACCGCAACTGGGTGGTGGTCAGCAACAGCGCGCTGAACCGCCGCATCACGCCGAACACCCCGGTGGTGTTCAACGGTCCGGTGCGCGGCACCGCCTTCCTTCAGACCGTCGCCGCACCTGACGGGACGACCGGCACCGGCACCATCAACAACTGCGCCAACGGCTATGCCGAGTGGGGCACCAACCTCACCTGCGAGGAAAACTGGGCCGGTTACTTCCGCCGCGACAACGCCGGTGCGGGCACCGACAACGCCAACCGCACCGCGCGCGAGCTGACCGCGCTGCGGCGCTACGGCGTGACGAGCTCGACCGGCAACTACAGCTGGTCCTCGGCTTCGACCACCGACCCGGTGTTCCGCCGCTGGGACGCGCGCGCCGGCACCGGCGCCGCCACCACCGACTACCGCAACGAACCCAACAAGTTCGGCTGGGTGGTCGAGATCGATCCCTTCAACCCCTCTGCGCCGCCGCGCAAGCGCACCGCGCTGGGCCGCTTCGCGCACGAAGGGGCGTGGGTCTCGAACCTGGTCGAAGGCCAGCGTCTCGCGGTCTACATGGGCGACGATTCGCGCCGCGAATACCTCTACAAGTTCGTCTCGACCGCGGCCTGGACCGAGGCTGACCGCAACCGCACCGATCGTCTTGCGGTGGGCGACAAGTATCTCGACAGCGGTATCCTCTACGTCGCCCGCTTCAACGCGGACGGCACCGGAACGTGGCTGCCGCTGGTGTTCGGGCAGGTTCCGACCCGCCCGGCGGTGGGCAGCGATCCGGCCTACACCTTCGAGAGCCAGGCCGACATCCTCGTCAACACCCGTCTCGCCGCCGACGCGGTGGGCGCGACCCCGATGGACCGTCCGGAATGGACCGCGGTCAACCCGGCCAACGGCGAGATCTACCTGACCCTCACCAACAACAACGCCGCCGGTCGCCCGATCAACGACACCAATGCCGCCAACCCGCGCTCCTACATCGAGCCGGTCGGCACGGGTACCTCGGCGGGCAACCCCAACGGCCACATCATCCGCCTGCGCGAAACCGGCAACCTGCCGACCGCGACCACCTTCAATTGGGACATCTATCTGTTCGGGGCGGACTCGATCGATGCGGGCACGAACGTCAACCTCTCGGGCCTCACCGCCGAGAACGACTTCTCGAGCCCGGACGGCCTGTGGTTCGCCCGTCCGCAGAACCCCTCGGGGGTCGGGCGTCCGCTGCTGTGGATCCAGACCGACGACAACGCCTTGACCGACCGCACCAACAACCAGATGCTCGCCGCGCTTCCGGGCCGGGTGGGCGATGGGGGTGCACGCACCATCACCAACACCAACGGCACCACCGCGACCCAGGCGACCTTCATCGGGGCCGCGGCGACCAGCGCCACGCTGCGCCGCTTCCTCGTGGGGCCGCGTGAGTGCGAGATCACCGGGGTCGACACCACCCCCGATGGCCGCACGCTGTTCGTGGGGATCCAGCACCCGGGCGAGAACGCGACCGACCCCAACGCGCCGACCAGCAACTGGCCCGCAAGCCAGGCCGGCCCGGCCGCGGGCGTGCGTCCGCGCTCGGCGGTGATTGCGGTGACCCGCACCGACGGCGGTATCGTCGGGCTCTGATCGGGCCCGGCCGCCAACGGCCAGCATGAAGGGGGCGGGGCAGCAGGTACGCTGCCCCGCCCCTTCGCACTTTTGGCCCCCTTGCATTCGGCGCGGCGCCCGCGTAAGGGCGCAAGCGTCTTTTCCGACATCGGCAGATTATCCAGCCCCTCCGGCGACCTTGTCCCGGACGGCGCGGACCCCTACCTGAAAGCCGGACAGGACACGGGCACTACGCGAAGGATGCGGTTCACAATGGCCGAACAGAAGATGGCTCCCAAGGGCGGCGCCGAAGAGACCAAGCGCAAGACCTCGATGAGCGAGTTCGTCAATCAGGTGCGCGCGGAAACCGCCAAGATCGTCTGGCCGACGCGCGAGGAGACGGTGCGCACCGCGATCTTCGTGTTCATCTTCATGGTGATCCTGTCGGTCTTCTTCCTCGGGATCGACACGCTGTTCGGCATGGCGGTGACCGCGCTCATCGGCCTGCTCAACTAGGCCGCGCGCCCGAAGCCCGACTGACCTTCATTCCTCAAGGACGACCCATGGCCCGCTGGTACATCATCCACGCTTATTCCGGTTTCGAGAACAAGGTGCGCGACGCGATCATCGCCGAAGCCGAACGCCTCGGCCTCAGCGAAGGCGTCGAGGAAGTGCAGGTGCCGACCGAGACCGTGACCGAAGTGAAGCGCGGCAAGAAAGTGCAGGTCGAGCGTAAGTTCATGCCCGGCTACGTGCTCGCCAAGCTCAACATGACCGACGACATCTATCACCTGGTCAAGAACACCCCCAAGGTGACCGGCTTCCTCGGCTCGGGCAACAAGCCGCAGCCGATCAGCGAGAAGGAAGCGGCGCGCTATTTCGGCGGGGTCGAGCAGGCCAAGGCCGCGCCCAAGCGCGAGATCAGCATCGATTACGAGATCGGCGATTCGGTCAAGGTCAACGCCGGGCCCTTCGCGAGCTTCAACGGGATCGTGGAAGAGCTCGATTTCGACAAGTCGAAGGTCAAGGTCTCGGTCTCGATCTTCGGCCGCGCCACCCCGGTGGAACTGGGCTTCGACGAGGTCGAGCTGGTGAAGTGAGGGGCTTCTGTGTGCGTGCCCGCTTCCGCGGCCACGTCCTCGGTGAGTCTTTGTCGGCCTACCGCTTCGCTGCTTGAGGCCGGCCTCCGCTACGCTCCGGGGCACCCGCGGCTCGCGCGCGTGCGCTCGCGGCCTGTTTGAGGCCGATGCGCCTCCGGTCTCCATGGTTTAGGGTCGTAGTGTGAAAACCCGCCCCGGCATCTGCCAGAAGAAGCGCCGCTTCGCCGCGCGCGCGGCGGCCGAGGCGGTCGCCCTTGCGGCCGACATACCCCTGCGCGCCTACAAATGCGCGCTGTGCAAGCAATTCCATCTCACCAGCCGCACCAAAGGGCTGAGGGTGCCGCGTGGGCCGCTCGGCATTTTCCTACTCGGCGTGGCTGGTGTAGCTGCAGGTCATGCAATCTTCGCCCCTTTCGCTGTTCTGGCGTGATGCCGTCGCCGCAGGCGGTATCGGCTAATTATATGGCGGGCGGTTTTCTTGTTCCTGGACTGTGTCTCCTGTGTCTCCAACAGCCGCGCAGCTGAACCGGGCGGCTGCGGTGCGGGCTTGCATTCCGCGGGCAAACCGCTATCGGCGCGCCTTCGCTGGCCTGTCGGGCCGGTGATTCCGTGCGGGAGCCCGGGCCATGCACAGGCCGGGGCGCTGGACCGCTTACCATGAGCCCGGTTGGAAACAGCGGGGCAACAGTGCGAACAGGAGTATGGCCCCATGGCCAAGAAAATCGAAGGCTATATCAAGCTGCAGGTGCCCGCGGGCTCTGCCACCCCTTCGCCGCCGATCGGCCCGGCGCTGGGTCAGCGCGGCGTCAACATCATGGAATTCTGCAAGGCGTTCAACGCCGCCACGCAGGAAATGGAAAAGGGCATGCCGATCCCGACCGTGATCACGGTCTACGGCGATCGCTCGTTCACCTTCATCACCAAGACCCCGCCCGCCTCGTTCTTCCTCAAGAAGGCGGCCAACCTCAAGTCGGGCTCGAAGGAGCCGGGCAAGGTTTCGGCCGGAACCATCAAGCAGTCGCAGATCCGCGAGATCGCCGAAGCCAAGATGGCCGATCTGAACGCGAACGACATTGATCAGGCGATGAAGATCATCGCCGGTTCGGCCCGCTCGATGGGCCTCGAAGTGGTGGAGGGCTAAGCACATGGCAAAGATCACCAAGAAGGCGAAGATCCTCGCCGAGCTCGACCGCGAGAAGCTCTACACCATCGAGGAAGCCCTCGCCACGCTGCGCCAGTTCAAGAGCAAGTTCGACGAGACCGTCGAAGTCGCGATGAACCTCGGTGTCGATCCGCGCCACGCCGACCAGATGGTGCGCGGCATGGTCTCGCTGCCCTCGGGCACCGGCAAGGACGTGCGCGTCGCGGTGTTCGCGCGCGGCGACAATGCCGAAAAGGCGCTGGCTGCCGGGGCTGACAAGGTCGGCGCCGAAGACCTCATGGAAGACATGATGGCCGGCAACCTCGATTACGACCGCGTGATCGCCTCGCCCGACATGATGGGCGTGGTCGGCCGGCTCGGCAAGATCCTCGGTCCCAAGGGCCTGATGCCGAACCCCAAGCTCGGCACTGTCACCCCGAACGTGGTTCAGGCGGTCAAGGACGCCAAGGCGGGCCAGGTCGAGTTCCGCGTCGAGAAGCAGGGCATCATTCACTCCGGGATCGGCAAGCTCAGCTTCTCCGACGATGCACTCAAGGCCAACTTCAAGGCGCTGACCGAAGCGGTGGTGAAGTCGAAGCCCTCGGGCGCCAAGGGCAAGTATGTCCGCAAGGTCTCGCTGACCTCGTCGATGGGTCCGGGCCTCAAGGTCGACCTTTCGGAAGTCGAGGGCGCGTAATCCGGCGGTGCGGTCGCTGCGCGACCGCGCTGCTTTCCTACACCCGATTGCCAAGGTTATGAGGGGCCGGAAGCGCTGCTTTCCGGCCCCTTGCTTTTGTGCGGCGAGGAACCACATCGAAGACGGCCCGGCCTCTCCCCCTCCCCCGCCGGGTACCTGAAGGATACAAGCGATCATGCCGCAGACACCCGACGAAGGTTTCGCGATCTCTCCGCAATGGCTGGTGGCGGGGGTGGCGCTCGTCGCCTTTGGCTTGCTTGCGTCCTACGACCTGCGGCTCGGGGCGGCGGCAGGCGCGCTGATCGGCGGGGCGGGGCTGGCGTGGGCCTATTTCGCGTTGCGCTTCGGATCGCTCAGCGGGGCCCCTTCGGCGCGTCTTGCGCTGGTCTCCCGCGTGCGGCAGCAGATGGACAATCGCCGCGCCGCCGCCGGGCGGTCAGGCACGCAGCAGGGCACGGACCTTACCGAGGGTTCCTGATCGGGCGGCGAGCGCCTTGGCTTTTGCCGCCGCACCGTCGAACCCGCTGCGCGCGGCGAGCAGGCTGCGGTTGGCGAGCGTCGGGCTGAGCAGCATCAGGCTGGTGCAGGCGGCCGCTCCGGTGCCGAACAGCGCCTTGTGCGCTCCCTCGCCCTCGGTGAAGTCGAACCAGCGGTACCGCCCTTCGCCGAACAGCTGCGCGAGCGCCTCCATCTGCAGCACCGTGCCGGGCGACAGGCGCGCAAACGCGGGATCGTAGCCGAGATGGGCGTAGACCAGCGTCGCGCCGACCACCGGTAGCGCGAGGTAGGCGATCGGGCCGGCGCTGCCCGAATGGAGCAGGAAGGCGCGCATCCGGTCGTCCTCCGCGGCCTCCAGCATCGCGCGGCGCGCCTGCGCGTCACCGGGCAATCCGGCATCGAGCAGCCGGGCCTGATAGGTGCGCGCCGAGAGCGGCAGCGCAGCGGCGAGGAAGGCCGCGATCTCGTCCGGGGTGCGGTGCGCGGTGATAGTGACGCCGCCCGGCACCTCCTCGGCGAGCCGGCGGGCCTTGCGCCGGAGGGTCGAGCGGGTCTTGCCCGAGAACTGCGCGAGGTAGGCATCGAAGCCCTGGCGCATGTCGATGTAGTGCCGGCGGTAGTCCTGCCGCCCGCCCGCGCAATGGCCGGGGAAGCGCGCGCGCACCGCAGCAAGCTGCGCGGTCGGGGCGGAGAGCACGCGCACCCCGTCGCGCCCCTCGGCCGGTGCGTCGGAAAGCGCGCCGGCGAGCACGTCCTCGAGCGTGAAGCTCCAGGTCGCAAGACGGCGCGGCACCCGCAGCAAGCGGCGCGAGCCGAGCGTGAAGTCGATCCCTGCGTCCGCCACCGCCAGCGGCCTCTAAAGCGCGCCGTAGAGCGTGTTCGAGACCAGCTGCTCGGCGATCCGCATCCCGGTGCGCACCGGGCTCGCGGGCACCGGGTCGCTGCCGCGCGTCAGGGCAGGGACGGTCGGCGGCGTGGCGGCATAGCTGCCGGTCTCGACCCCGCGCATCGCGGCGAGCGCCTTGACGAGGCCGGTGAAGCGCCGCCGCACCACGTGGTTCACCGCGAGCTTGCGGCGGTTGATGAGCTCGAAGGAGTGGCTCACCAGCGTGAAGCACTGCTGCCCGGCGCTGCGCGCATGGCGGATCGCGGCGAGCATCTCGGCGAGCGTCAGCGCGGTGATCTGGGCGTGGCGCTGCCCGCCGCCGACCGCGCCGATGCTCCCCACCGGCACCTCGATGACGCCCATGTGCCCGACGGGATCGCGGTCCTCCGGGCCGAGCGAGATGCGGCACAGGCCTTCGGGCAGCGCCGGGCAGTGGCTGGTGTCGTAGAACAGCCCGATTGCCGCCAGCGCGCGCAGGGTGTCGTCGTTGGCGCCGTAGTTGCCCGCGCGGAACGCGACCGGCGCGGGCGCCCCCGCTGCCATCAGCGTGCGGCGCGCATAATCGAGCAGCGCACACTGCTCCTCGAACGGGAAGTCGGCGATGTTGGTGCCCGTGCGCCCCGAGGCAAGCGGGCTCGCCGCGCCGGCGTGGCGCAGCCACTCGGTGTGGCAGTGGAGCTGCACGTCCTGCCCCGCGGCGATGATTGGCCCGACGATGTCCTCGATCGCCGCCACTCCCCACACCAGGGCGGGCATGGGATCGACGAAGAACACCGCCCTCTGCCCGTGCTCTGCCAGCAGGGCGAGCTTGTGGGTGATGCCCGCCGGGCCTTCGGGGGTCATGCAGGCGATCGAGCGGGTGAAGTTGTCCGCGCGGTCGGCCGCACCCGGGCCGGTGTAGAGGCCCGAGGAATACTCGGTGTCGATCGTGATGAACACGCGGGTCATGCCGCGCGGCAGGCTAGCGCCAAAGGGTTAAGGGCGTGTGATAATGTCTCTCTTGCGCGCGCCGGATCGTCAGATCCCGCCGCGCGTGACCGTGTGGCCCGCGCCCGCCAGCCCTTCGACGAGATTGGCGGTGCAGCCCGCAAGGTCCTCGGCGCTGACCGAGCGGATGACGAAATTCGCGCCCACCCGGCCTTCGCGGAAGAAGGGGTAGGAGCCGATCTGGCAGGTCTCGTGCGCCGCCTCGACCCGGCGCAGCAGATCGGCGACCTCGCTCTCGGCGACCCAGCAGCCGATCGTCTCGGTCAGCAGCGGCGCGCCGCCTTCGAGCTGCCCGGTGAGCGCGTCGAGCATCCCCGCGGTGATGTGCGGCACGCCCGCCATCAGGAACAGATTGCCGCGCCGGATGCCGGGCGCGCCGGACATGCGGTTGGGGATCAGTTCGGAGCCTTCGGGCACCCGTGCCATCCGTAGGCGCCCTTCGTTCAATCCGCCGCGGGTCGCGTAGTAGCGTTCGAGCAGCGCGCGCGCCTCCGGGTGGATCACCACCGGGACGCCGAGCGCGGCGGCGACCGCATCGACGGTGATGTCGTCGTGCGTCGGCCCGATCCCGCCGGTGGTGAAGAGGTAGTCATAGGCGGCGCTGAGCGCATTGACCGCTTCGACGATGCGGCTCTCCACGTCCGGCACCACCCGCACCTCGGCAAGGCGGATGCCCTGCACCTGCAGCCAGCTCGCCACCTGCGCGATGTTCTTGTCCTGCGTGCGGCCGGAGAGGATTTCATCGCCGATGACGATGAGCCCGGCGGTCCAGATCTTGTCGGGAGCGGTCATGCGGGCATGGTTAGGGGAAGGCGGGCGCAACCGGAAGAGGTTAGTCGCCCGCCGTCAGCTTACTCCGCCGCTTCGAGCTGCTCGCCCGACGAGCGCGCGTTGGCGCCGGGGCGGGTGAAGGTGAGGATCCCGTCGGCGAGCGGGTCTTCCTTCATGCGCTTGCGGTCGACGAGGTATTCTTGGTTGAGCCGCCACGGATAGGCGATCGAATTGCGCGGCATGATGTGCTTGCCGCGCTGGATATAGCCGCTCGAGAAATCGAACACGTCGTCTTCCACGATCGCCGCTTCGCCTTCGGGGGTCAGCACCGGGGTGGCGATGCTGGTGCCGCTCGCGCGCATCTGTTCGAGCACGCGGCACACGTAATCCGAATTGATGTCGGCGCGCAGGGTCCACGAGGCGTTGAGGTAGCCGAACACCACCGCGAGGTTGGGCAGGTTCGAGAACATGCAGCCCTTGTAGTAGAACCGCTCGTGGAACTTCACCGGCTCGCCTTCGAGCCGCACGTCGATCTTGCCCGCCACCGCGAGCTTGAGCCCGGTCGCGGTCACCACGATGTCGGCCGGCAGGAAGCGCCCGTCGGCAAGCCTGACGCCGCCTTCCTCGAATTTCGCGATATGCCCGGTGACGACGCTGGCGCGCCCGGCCTTCATCGCGCTGAACAGGTCCTCGTCGGGCACCAGGCACAGCCGCTGTTCCCACGGGTTGTAGGGCGGGGTGAAGGCGTCCTTGTCGTAATCGGGACCGAGCGCCTTCTCGATCTTCTTGTAGAGCGCGTCCTTGACCTTCTGCGGCTTGTCGCGCGCCATCTTGAAGCTCATGTCCTGGAACTTGATGTTCTTGAACCGGGTGAGGCGGTAGGCGAGCTTTTCGGGCAGGACCTTGCGCAGGACATTGGCGATCGCGTCCTTGGCGGGCCGCGAGAACATCCACGTCGGCGTGCGCTGGAGCATCGTGACATGCGCCGCCTCGCGCGCCATCGAGGGCACGATGGTGACCGCGGTGGCGCCCGATCCGATCACCACCACGGTCTTGCCGGCGTAATCGAGATCCTTCGGCCAGAACTGCGGGTGGATCACCTGCCCCTTGAAATCGCCGAAGTCGAAGCCGGGATCATAGGGCTCGTCGTAATCGTAATAGCCCGAACCCAGATAGAGAAAGTTGGCGGTGAGGTGGGTCTCGCTGCCATCGGCCTTTTCGATCGTCACGTGCCAGCGCGCGTCATCGTGGCGGAAATCGGCGCGCACCACCTTGTGGCCGAAGCGGATGTGCTGGCGGATGCCGCGTTCATCGACGATCCGGTCGAGATATTCGAGGATCGCGGGCGCATCGGCGATGCTCTTCTCGTGCCGCCACGGCTCGAAATCGAAGCCGAGGGTGTGCATGTCGCTGTCAGAGCGGATCCCGGGATAGCGGAACAGATCCCAGGTGCCGCCGAGATTGTCGCGCCGCTCGACGATCGCATAGCTGTGGCGGGGCGCCTTCATTTCCATGTGCGCCGCCATGCCGATCCCGGAAATTCCGGCACCGACGATCAGCACGTCGAAATCTGGCGGTGTTGCGAGCATGACGGGCCTCTCTCTCCCTTGTTGACAGCGATGTAACCACAGCGATCTGCCAAAAGCGAGTCTCGAATGGCAAAGTGCAACCGAGTTTGGGGTGACGCGGTGGGCATCGCGCTTTAAGCCCGCGCGCCATGACCACCCGTGCCCGCCTGCTCGCTTCGCTCCCGTTCATCCTGTTCGCCGCGCCGCTCGCCGCGCAGGACGCTGCGGACGCGGAGGCGGTGCCCGCCACCGACGAGATCATCGTCACCGGTCGCGGGCTCGACCCGGCTGTCTCGAGCGGGATCTACGCGACCACCACGCTCGAACGCGCGGAAATCGTCAGCAGTCCCTCGGGCCGGATCGAGGACGTGCTGCGGAATGTCGCGGGGTTCCAGCAGTTCCGCCGCTCGGACAGCCGCTCGTCGAACCCCAGCGCGCAAGGGGTGACGCTGCGCGCGCTCGGCGGCAATGCCACCAGCCGCGCGCTGGTGCTGCTCGACGGGGTGCCGATCGCCGATCCCTTCTTCGGCTACATCCCCCTGTCCGCGATTGCACCCGAGACGCTCGGCACGATCCGGGTGACGCGCGGCGGCGGCTCGGGGCCGTTCGGCGCGGGCGCGCTCGCCGGCACGATCGAACTGGAAAGCGCCGAGCCCGCGGGGGTGTCGCCCGTCCTCGCCAGCGCCGCGATCAACGACCGCGCGGAGACCGAGGCGAGCGGGGTGCTGACGACGCGGCTCGGACGCGGGTTTGCCACCGCCAGCGGCCGCTGGGATCGCGGACAGGGCTTCTTCACCACCCCGCGCGCGGACCGCGTTCCCGCCACCGCGCGCGCCGGTTTCGACAGCTGGAATGTCGCGCTGCGCGCAGTTGCCCCGCTCGCCGGGGATATCGAGGTGCAGGCCCGGGTCGGCCTGTTCCGCGACGCGCGCAGCTTGCGCTTCCGGGGCGCCGATTCCACCAGCGAAGGCGAGGAAGCCTCGCTCCGCATCGTCGGCCGGGGGGCGTGGCAATTCGATGCGCTCGCCTATGTCCAGGCGCGCGACTTCTCGAACATCGTCATCTCCGCCACCCGTTTTACCCCCACACTGAACCAGCGCGCCACGCCATCGACCGGGGTGGGCGGCAAGTTCGAGCTGCGCCCGCCGCTGCTCGAGGGGCACGATATCCGCATCGGTGCCGATTATCGCCGCGCCGAAGGGGAGACGCAGGAGGAGGCGCTGAGCGCGGTCACCGGGGCGATCACCGAGCGGCGGCGGGCGGGCGGCGCAACCGGCAATCTCGGCCTCTTCATCGAAGACGACTGGCAGATCGGCCCGCTCACGCTCACCGGTGGCCTGCGCGCCGACCGCAGCAGCATCACGGGCGGCTTCTACCGCGCGGTGACTCCCGCGGGGGCGCCGGTCAGCACGCTCATCGCGCCCGACCGCGCGGAGTGGTCAGCCAGCTGGCGCGCGGGGGCGCTGCTTTATGCCACCCGCCGGCTCGATATCCGCGCGGCAGCCTATACCGGGCTGCGCCTGCCGACCCTGAACGAGCTCTACCGCCCCTTCGTGGTCTTCCCGGTGGTGACCGAGGCCAATGCCGCGCTCGCCAACGAACGGCTCGAAGGCTTCGAGGTCGGGCTCGGCTGGCAGCCGGTCAACGCCGTGGTGCTCTCGCTCACCGCGTTCGACAACGAGGTCGAGAATGCCATCGCCAACGTCACCGTCGGCCCCAACCTGCGCCGCCGGGCCAACCTGCCCGCGATCACCGCGCGCGGGATCGAGGCGAGCGTCGCGGCCAAGTTCGGCGCCGTCAGCCTCGACGGGGCGCTCGCCTGGACCGACGCGGCGGTGCAGGGCGAGGGCGCGTCCGCCGAACTCGATGGCAAGCGCCCGGCACAGACGCCCGAATGGGCGGCCACGCTGACGCTCGGCTGGGAGCCCGCGCCCGGCTGGCGGGTGGCAGGAACGCTGCGCCACGTCTCGGCACAGTTCGAGGATGATCGCGAACTCGACCGACTCGCGCCGGCCACGACAATCGATGCTTTTCTCGCCGCACCGCTGCTTGGCGGGCTTGCTTTGGTGCTGCGCGGGGAAAACCTCACCGACGAACGGATTGTCACGCGAAATCAGGGCGGATCGATCGACCTCGGCGTGCCGCGCACTTTATGGGTGGGTTTACGCTACGGCTTCTGACATTGCGGCCGTGCCTCGAAACATAGTTGCGCGCTTCCCCAGCACCGCGAACCAAAACTGTGCCGCAGGTGCCTATGTGGCATTTTTGCTACGGTTCCGCATAAGTTTGCCTATGACTCTTGTTAGGGCGCGCGACGCTGATAGGTTTCGCCGCGCTAACCCAAGTCCGGCGCAAGACCGGATTGGCACGTGGAGAGAGGCAAAACATGACGCGCAAGTTCGCTACCTTCGCCTGCGGCCTGATGGCCTGCAGCGCACTGACCACCCCCGCCTTCGCACAGGATCAGGAGCCCGAGGCCAAGCCGGCGCGCGATGACAATGTGATCATCGTGACCGCGACCCGCCGCGCGCAGGACGTGCAGGACATTCCGCTCGCGGTGACCGCGATCGCCCCGCAGCAGCTCGAAGCGCAGCGTGTCGTCAACATCCAGCAGGTGGCGGCGCTTGCGCCCTCCTTCACCAGCTCGCAGGCGCAGCTCGCCTCGGGCTCGGTGGTGCTGCGCATCCGCGGCGTCGGCACGACCTCGAACAATATCGGCTTCGAAAGCGCGGTCGGCATCTTCATCGACGGCGCCTACCAGTCGCGCCCGGGCGTGGCGCTCAGCGAATTCGTCGATGTCGAGCGGGTCGAAGTGCTGCGCGGTCCGCAAGGCACGCTGTTCGGCCGCAACACCTCGGCGGGCGCGCTCAACATCACCAATGTCCGCCCCGACGTCACCGAATTCGGCGGCTTCGCGAATGCCGAATACGGCAACTTCAATGAGGTCAGCGTGCAGGGTGCGGTCAACGTGCCGATCGTGCAGGACACGCTCGCACTGCGCGTCACCGGCGCCTATCGCCAGCGCGACGGCTTCCTCGACGTGGTCGACCGCACCGGCCGCAAGGTCGGCGAGACCAACGATGTCGACCAGTGGCTGGTGCGCGGCCAGATCGGCTGGGATACCGAAAGCGGGCTGCGCGGCCGCATCATCGCCGACTATTCGAAGAGCAAGTCGAGCTGCTGCGGTGCGATCGAGCTGTTCCAGTCGCCGCTGGTGACCGGCGGTGCCTATGCTGCGGTCGGCCTCGGCGCGAACGGCGGCAACGGCCAGCCTTCGGTCTCGACCTCGGGCACCGATCAGGGCGCGTTCGAGCGCGCACTCGACAACCGCGTGGTTTCGGCCAACTTCGCGCCGGTTGCCGATATCGACAACTGGGGCGTCACCGGCGAGCTCGAATTCCCGCTCTCGGACAATGCCGACCTCATCTTCATCGGCTCCTATCGCAAGTACGAGAGCTTCGAGAACTACGATTCCGATTTCACCGGGCTCGACATCTTCAACGTCGATGCGCTCAACCTCGATCTCGAAACCTGGACCGCGGAACTGCGGCTGCAGGGCGAGGCTGCGGGCGGCCGCCTCAACTACATGATCGGCGGGTTCTACTCGGATGAAAGCATCGACCAGTCGCAGACCTTCGCGCTCGGTGCGGATTACGGCGAGAACGTCGGCGCGCTGCTGTTCGTGCCGACCGCCGGCGCGCTCGGGCCCAACCCGCTGACCACCTTCACCGGGCGCGATCCGGCAGGCACGCGCACCACCAACCGCTTCCAGCAGAGCGCCAAGAGCTACGCGGTCTTCACCCACAACTCGTTCGAGATTCTCGACGGGCTCGAGCTGACGGTCGGCCTGCGCTATTCGTGGGAAGACAAGTCGGGCGGCTTCACCCAGACCGCGACCAACAATCAGATCTGCCCGGCGACGCTCGGCGCGCTCGGAGCGATCCCGGCGGCGCTGCGCCCGTCGTTCATCGGGCTCGGCTGTTTCGGCTTCACCGCGCCTGCCAACCTGCCGCAGGCCGCAACCCTGCCGCTGGTGCGCACCTTCCAGTCGAACTTCGAGGACGAGGAGCTGATCTACACCGGCAAGCTCGCCTACGCCTTCAGCCCCTCGGTGAATGCCTATGCGAGCTTCACCCACGGCTACAAGGCGGGCGGGATCAACCTCGATACCACCGCTGCCGTGGGCGGCGCCGATCCGCGCTTCAATTCGGAAGAGGTCGATGCCTACGAAGTGGGTCTCAAGGCGCAGACCGCCAATGGGGCGGTGACCGCCAACATCGCGGCCTTCTATGAGGAATTCACCGACTTCCAGGTGCTGGAATTCACCGGCACCGCGTTCCAGACCTTCAACGTGCCGCTCGCCCGGACCCGCGGGATCGAAATCGAAGGCCTGGTGCGTCCGACCGACGGGCTGACCTTCAACCTCGGCGCGACCTTCCTCGAAGCGAGCTATCCCGATGATTGTGCGGGCACCTCGACCTCGGTGACGGTGATCTCGCTGTGCGGCAATGATCTCACCAACGCGCCGCCGGTGATCGCGCTGGCGGGGGTGCTGTGGGAGCAGCCGATCAGCGATTCGGTCGAGTTCTTCGCTTCGGGCCAGGTGCGCATGGAAGACGATCAGCGCACCTCGACCCAGGCGATCGTGCCGCCGACCGTGGCGGCCGGGGCCACCCAGGCGCAGATCCAGACCGCGGTCGCTGCCGCGCCGAAGATCATCGCCGACATCCAGGACGGCAAGGCCTTCGTCAACCTGCGCGCGGGGCTGCGTTTCAACGACGGCCAGTTCGCACTCGAAGGCTGGGTCAACAACCTCACCGACGAAGTGGTGCGCGGGGTAACCTTCAACACCACGCTGCGCGGCTCGGGCGCGGCCAACTCGCGTTCGGCCTTCAGCCTGCCGCCGCGCCAGTATGGGGTCACGCTGCGCGCCAAGTTCTGACGGCGCGCCATAACGGTCAGCTCCGCAAAGGAGCGGGAGAGGAGAGCGGCCCGGGCAACCGGGCCGCTCTTTCCTTTTACATCGAGCGTGCGATCAGCATCTTCATGATCTCGTTCGATCCGCCGTAGATCCGCGCGATGCGGGTGTCGCGGTACATCCGGGCGATGGCGTAATCGTTGATGTAGCCCGCGCCGCCGTGGAACTGCAGGCACTTGTCGACCACCTCCGACTGGAGCTCGGTCACCCAGTATTTCGCCATGCTCGCCGTCGCCACGTCGAGCTTGCCTTCGAGCAGCTTGGCGATGCAGTCATTGACGAACACCCGTGCCGCTGTGCCGCGCGCCTTGAGGTCGGCAAGAGTGAACTGGGTGTTCTGGAAATCCCAGATCGTCTTGCCGAAGGCCTTGCGGTTCTTGACGTATTCGACCGTCACGTCGAGCGCCTTCTCGATCCCCGCGATGGCGTTCATCGCGATCACGAGCCGCTCCTGCGGCAGCTCGCCCATGAGCTGGTAAAACCCGCGGCCCTCGATCCCGCCAAGGAGATTGTCGGCGGGGATGAAGACGTTGTCGAAGAACAGCTCGCTGGTGTCCTGCGCGTCCAATCCGATCTTGTCGAGCTTGCGCCCGCGGGTGAAGCCTTCGGCCCCTTCGGTCTCGAGCAGCAGCAGCGAAATGCCCTTGGCGCCTTCGCTGGGATCGGTCTTGGCAACGACGATGATGAAATCGGCGAGCTGGCCGTTGGAGATCCAGGTCTTCGAGCCGTTGAGCCGGTAGCCGTTGCCGTCCTTCAGCGCGGTGGTCTTGATCGATTGCAGATCGCTGCCCGCATCGGGCTCGCTCATGGCGATCGCGCTCACGAGATCGCCGGAGACGAGGCGGGGCAGGTATTTCTGCTTCTGCTCCTCGGTGCCGTGGCGCACGAGGTAGGGCAGGATGATGGTGTTGTGGAGCGAGGCGCCGAACCCGTCGACGCCGTGCTCGCCCTGCTTCGCGATCACCACCATGTCGTGGCGGAAGTCGCCGCCGTGGCCGCCATATTCGGTCGGCACCGAAACGCCGAGCAGCCCCGCCGCTCCCGCCTCGCGCCAGAACTCACGCTCGACCATGCCGTCCTCGCGCCATTTCTCGACCCGCTTCTGCGGCGCGTGCTGGGCGTAGAACTTGCCGACGGCATCGGCAAAGATGGCGATCTCCTCGTCTTCCATGAAGGCGGGCTGGGGCACGTCGATGACGGGCATGATGGTTCCTCTCTCTCCTGATCCCTGAAGGCTGGCGCTTACTTGCCCGTCCAGTTGGGCTTGCGCTTTTCGGCGAAGGCGGCGGCGCCCTCGCGCGCGTCGTGGCTGACGAACACCGGACCGATCAGCGCGCCCTGCTTGGCATAGCGGTCGGCCATCGCCCAGCCGCGCGATTCCTTCATCACCTGCTTCGAGACCCGCACTGCCAGAGGGCCGTTGGCGGCGATGCGGGCGGCGAGCGCCTTGGCGCCGTCGAGCGCCGAGCCCTCGGTCACCTCGTTGATGAGGCCGAGGCTGTAGGCCCGCTGCGCATCGATGAAATCACCGGTCAGCGCCAGCTCCAACGCGATCCGTTCGGGGATCTGGTCGGGCAGCATCATCACGCCGCCGGCCGCGGCGACGAGCCCGCGCTTCACTTCGGGAATGCCGAACTTCGCGCCCGAATGCGCCACCACGAGGTCGCAGGCAATCATCAGTTCGAGGCCCCCGGCGAGCGCATAGCCTTCGACCGCGGCAATCAGCGGCTTCTTGGGCGGGGCCTGCACCACGCCGCCGAAGCCGCGGCCTTCGACGCTGGGCGATTCGCCGCGCAGGAACCCCTTCAAATCCATCCCCGAGCAGAAGGTGCCGCCCGCGCCGGTGAGGATGCCGACGCGCAGGTCGTCCTCGGCATCGAGTCGGTCCATCGCCGCCGCGATGCCCTCGGCCGCGGCCTTGGTCATCGCGTTCTTGGCCTCGGGCCGGTTGATGGTGACGATGAGGACGCCGTCCTCGACTTCGGTCAGCACTTCGGGGGCAGCGGTGTCGCTCACAGGTTCTCTCCCTATCGAAAATGTGATTGCGTTTCGAAACGCAATTCTTGTGCCTCTGGTGCAGTCGGTTTACGGACGCGTCAACCGCAATTTCGCTAGAACGAGAGAGGATCACCCATGGCCGAGGCTTACATCATCGATGCCGTCCGCACCCCGCGCGGGATTGGCAAGCAGGGCAAGGGCGCGCTCGCCGCATGCCATCCGCAGCACCTTGCCGCGACCGTGCTCAAGGCGATCAAGGAGCGCAACAACCTCGACACCGCCACGGTGGACGACGTGATCTGGTCGGTCTCGACCCAGGACGGGATGCAGGCGGGGGACATGGGCCGCATGGCCGCGCTCGATGCAGGCTATGACATCACCTCGAGCGGCACCACGCTCGACCGCTTCTGCGGCGGCGGCATCACCAGCGTCGCGCTCGCCGCCGCGCAGGTCATGAGCGGGATGGAGGACTGCGTCGTCGCCGGCGGCACCGAGATGATGAGCCTCACCGCCGCCATGAGCCAGGAGAAGATGCGCGCCGGGATCAAGCCGCCGATGATGGGCAGCTACAACGCGCGGCTCCAGGCGGTGCATCCGCAGTCGCACCAGGGCATTTGCGGCGATGCGATCGCTTCGATGGAAGGCTTCACCCGCGAGGAGCTGGACGAGGTCGGCTACCGCTCGCAGCAGCGTGCCGCCGAGGCGATTGCCGAGAACCGCTTCGCCAAGTCGGTGGTTCCAGTGGTGGCGGACGATGGCACGGTCATCCTCGACCGCGAGGAATATCCCCGCCCGCAGACCACGAAAGACGACCTCGCCAAGCTCGAACCCGCCTTCCCCAAGATCGCCGACGTTCCGCTCGACGAGGCGGGAACGACCTTCCGCAAGCTGATCAACCAGAAATATCCCGATCTCGAAATCAAGCACTTCCACCACGCGGGCAACAGCTCGGGCGTTGTGGACGGCGCGGCGGCGGTGCTGATCACCTCGAAGGACTATGCGCAACAGCATGGTCTCAAGCCCCGCGCGCGCATCGTCGCCACCGCCAACATGGGCGATGATCCGACGCTGATGCTCAATGCGCCCGTCCCGGCGGCGAAGAAGGTGCTGGCCAAGGCCGGCCTCACCACCGACGACATCGACCTCTACGAAATCAACGAGGCCTTCGCGGTGGTCGCCGCCAAGTTCGTGCGCGATCTCGAACTCGATTGGGACAAGGTCAACGTCAACGGCGGTTCGATCGCGCTGGGCCACCCGATCGGCGCGACCGGCTCGATCCTGATCGGCACGGTGGTCGACGAGCTCGAGCGGCGCGGGGGTCGTTATGGCCTCGTCACGATGTGCGCGGCGGGCGGGATGGCCCCGGCGATCATCGTCGAGCGGGTCGACGACTTTGTCGACTGAACCGGGGGGTTACGTTCCCGACAACACCCCGGTGATCATCGGGGTCGGGCAATATTCGGAGCGGGTCGGCGAGCCGGGCTACGCGGCCCTCTCCTACATGGACCTCGCCGGACGGGCGCTCGGGGCGGCGATCGCGGACAGCGGTGCTGCGGGGTCGGTGGCCGATGCCATCGACACCCTCGCCGCGATCCGCGCCTTCGAAATGTCGCGGCCCGACCGCAAGCCGCCCTTCGGGGCCGCCAACAACGTACCGCGCGCCATCGCGAAACGGGTGGGGGCAAACCCGGCCCGCGCAATCCTGACCACCACCGGCGGGCAAACCAACCAGCAGCTGGTGGGCGAATTCGCGTCGGCCATTGCGGCAGGCGACAGCCGGTGCGCGGTGATCGTCGGCTCCGAGGCGATCTCGACCGTGCTGGCGCTCACCGCCAAGGGTGAGATCCCCGATTGGTCGGAAGAGATCGAAGGCGACTTCGAGGATCAGGGCTTCGGCGTCGAGGAGCTGATGGAGCCCGTCCTGTTCATGCACGGCGCAAGCGGGGCGATCCCGCTCTATGCCCTCGCCGAGAATGCGCGGCGGCACAAGCTGGGGATGGGGCTGGAGGAATACCGGCTCAAGATCGGCAAGCTTTTCGCGCCCTTCACCAAGGTTGCCGCGGCCAACCCCCACTCGGCGGCTCCGGTCGAGCGCACGGCGGAGGAACTCGCCACCGTCACCGATCGCAACCGCATCGTCGCCGAACCCTACCCGCGCATGACGGTCGCGCGCGATCAGGTGAACCAGGCGGCGGCGATCATTGTCGCTGCGGCGGGCCTCGCGCGCGAGCTGGGCGTGCCCGAGGACAGGTGGGTGCATATCCACGCGGTCACCGCCGCGACCGAGCTCAAGCTCTCGCAGCGGCCCGACCTCGCGGGCAATCCCGCCTCGCTCGCAAGCGTCGATGCGGCGCTGGCACGGGCGGGGCAGAGCATCGCCGATATGCGCTACATCGACTTCTATTCGTGCTTCGCCATCCCCGTGTTCAATCAGTGCGATCACTTCGGCCTGAGCGTCGACGATCCGCGCGGCCTGACGCTCACCGGGGGCCTTCCGTTCTTCGGCGGAGCGGGGAACAACTACTCGGCCCATGCCATCGACGAGGCGGTGCAGCGGGTGCGCGCGGACCGCGGCGCCTTTGCGCTGGTGGGCGCCAATGGTGGCTGGATGAGCAAATATGCGACCGGCATCTACTCTTGCCAGCCAGCCGACTGGAGCGCCAACGACCGCTTCACCGTCCTTCCCAAGGCGACCGACAAGGTGCCCCTAGCCCAGGGCCCGGTCGCGGCCGTGACGGTCGAGACCTACACCATCAACCGCAGCCCCAAGGGGGACGCAGCGATCGTGATCGGCCGCTCTGACGCGGGCGAACGGGTGGTCGCCAATGCCGACCTCGCCGATCCTGCCACCGCCGAAGCCTTCGAAGGGGGCGAGCCCTTCGGCCTCAGGCTGGCGGTGACGCAGGACGAGCGGGGGCGCAATATCGGGCGGATCGCGCCGCGATAGGTGATAAAGTGCGTGCCGGGGCGCCGCCTTGTGCGAATCGCGGGCTTGCGCTAGATAGTTTCAATTGAAACTAAATCACCGGCCGAGGGGATCGTCGCCATGAATGCAAGCCAGCCGCTGGAAGGGGCGCAAGACCTGTTCGACAACCCGGTCGGGCTCGACGGTTTCGAGTTCGTCGAGTTCTGCGCGCCCGAGAAGGGCGTTCTCGAACCCGTGTTCGAAGCGATGGGCTTCACCCGCGTAGCGCAGCACCGCTCGAAGGATGTGCACCTGTGGCGGCAGGGCGGCATCAACCTGATCGCCAATTACGAGCCGAGGAGCGCCGCATGGTACTTCGCCCGCGAGCATGGCCCCTCGGCCTGCGGGATGGCCTTCCGTGTGCGTGACGCCGCCAAGGCCTATGACCTGTTGATCGCCAAGGGTGCGGAGCCCGTCGCGGTGCAGACCGGCCCGATGGAGCTGCGGATTCCCGCGATCCGCGGCATCGGCGGGGCGATCCTCTATCTGGTCGACCGTTACGAAGGCGCCGCGAAGGGCAATGGTCTGACCATCTACGACATCGATTTCGAATATCTCCCGGACGTCGCGCGCCGCCCCGAGGGCGCGGGCTTCCACACGATCGATCACCTCACCCACAACGTCTATGGCGGGCGGATGAAGTATTGGGCCGACTACTACGAGAGCCTGTTCAACTTCCGCGAGATCCGCTTCTTCGACATCAAGGGCGAGTACACCGGCCTCACCAGCAAGGCGCTGACCGCGCCCGACGGGAAGATCCGCATCCCGCTGAATGAAGAGGGCGAGGGCGGCAAGGGCCAGATCGAGGAGTTCCTGCGCGCCTTCAACGGCGAGGGCATCCAGCACATCGCGCTGATCTGCGACGATCTGGTGACCTGCTGGGACCGCCTCCAGAAGCTCGGCGTGCCCTTCATGACCGCCCCGCCCGCGGCCTATTACGAGATGCTGGCGGATCGCCTGCCCGGCCACGGCGAGGATGTCGACGCGCTGAAGATGCGCGGCATCCTGCTCGACGGGACGACGGAAGGCGGCAGCCCGCGACTGCTGCTGCAGATCTTCGCGCAGGCGCAGGTCGGCCCGGTGTTCTTCGAATTCATCCAGCGCAAGGGCGACGAAGGCTTCGGCGAGGGCAACTTCAAGGCGCTGTTCGAAAGCATGGAGCGCGACCAGATTCAGCGCGGCGTGCTCACTGTCGAGGAACCGGCGCAATGAGCCACCCTGTCAACCATCCCGTCCGGCTTGGGGGCATCCACCACGCCGCCTATCGCTGCAAGGACGCGAAAGAGACGGTGGAATGGTACGCCCGCGTGCTCGGCATGACCTACACCACCGCCTTTGCCGAAGATCACGTGCCCTCGACCGGCGAATATGATCCCTACATGCACATCTTCCTCGATGCGGGGAACGGCAACATTCTCGCCTTCTTCGAGCTGCCGAACCAGCCGGAGATGGGCAAGGACCCGAACACGCCCGCATGGGTGCAGCATCTGGCGCTGAAGGTGCCTTCGGAAGCGGCGCTGCTGGCGGCCAAGGCGCATGTCGAGGCGCAGGGGATCGATGTGCTCGGCCCGACGCATCACGGCATCTTCAAGTCGATCTACTTCTTCGATCCCAACGGGCACCGCGTGGAGCTCGCCGCCGATATCGGCACCCCCGAGCAATATGCCGAACTCGCCCGCGTCGCCCCGGTGATGCTCGAGGAATGGTCGCAGACCAAGACCGCGCCGCGCCACGCCGACTGGCTGCACGAGATTGCAAGGGCGGAACACAAAAAGAACGACCAGCACTGATCGCACCGATCTCGACAAGGAAATAATGGCGAACGGTGCAAAAGATTCACGGCTGGATTCGAATGATTCAATCACCAAGTTTTTCTTCGCAGATTCAATTTGGGGCTTGCGGTGTCCACGACTCGGCGGACTTCCGCGATTCTCGCAGGGACCATCGAATGCGGGCGCCCGTTTACGGCATCTACGGGCTTAACAGCCCGTTGACGAGATTCACCGGCTTATTCATCATCTAGTGGTCCGGTGCAAATCAGACCCCTTAGGGGTCGGAGCCGCTGGATGAAGCAAGGCTTGCAGCATGCCGAACTGCATGGTCGGAGCGGGAAGTTTAAGGCTGGTGATGCCCTTTCGGGCCCAAAATGCTTCCCGCTCCTGCTTCCTTTTATGTCCTATCGTTCCCCACAAGGGAACACCTCATGTTCGGTTTGTCCGAACAAATTCGCTGCCTCGAACCTTTGATCTGACGCAAAGCGCTTCCAACTCAACTCCCCCACCTTGGCACCGTCCAAAAGGGGGAGTCGGCCTATGCGCATTCTGTTCGTTCATCCCAATTACCGTTCCGGCGGGGCCGAGATCGCCGGGACCTGGCCGCCCGCATGGGTCGCCTATCTCACCGGGCCGCTGAAGCGCGCCGGGTTCGACGACATCACCTTCATCGACGCGATGACCGAGGGCCTGTCGGACGACGCGCTGCGCCAGCGCATGACCGCGCTCCAGCCCGATGTGGTCGGCACCACCGCGATCACCCCCTCGATTTACGCCGCCGAACGCGTGCTCGAGATCGCCGCGCTGCACGTGCCGCAGGCGGTGCGGGTGCTCGGCGGCATCCATGCGACCTTCATGTATGCGCAGGTACTCGCCGAGGCGCCGCATATCGACGTGATCGTGCGCGGCGAGGGCGAGGAGATCGCGGTCGAACTCTTCACTGCGATTGCCGAGGGCCGCTGGCCCAGGGACGCCCGCAGCATCAAGGGCCTCGCCTTCCGGGAGGGTGATCAGGTGGTCGCCACCGAAGCGGCAGACACGATCAAGGACATGGCCTCGATCCGGCCCGACTGGGACGTGCTCGACTGGAGCCAGTACACCTACATCCCGCTCGGCACCCGCGTCGCCATCCCCAATCTCGCGCGCGGCTGCCCCTTCACCTGTTCCTTCTGCTCGCAGTGGAAGTTCTGGCGCGACTACCGCGTGCGCGATCCCAAGGCCGTGGTCGACGAGATCGAGGAGCTGCACGAAAAGCACGGCGTCGGTTTCTTCATCCTCGCGGACGAGGAACCGACCATCAACCGCAAGACCTTCATCCGGTTCTGTCAGGAACTGATCGATCGCGGCCTGCCCGACAAGGTCAAGTGGGGGATCAACACCCGCGTCACCGACATCTACCGCGACCGGGAGTTGCTGCGCTTCTATCGCAAGGCGGGGCTGGTCCATGTCAGCCTCGGCACCGAGGCGGCGGCGCAGATGAAGCTCGACCGGTTCAACAAGGAAACCAAGGTCGAGGAGAACAAACAGGCGATCCGGCTGCTACGCGATGCCGACATCTTCGTCGAGGCGCAGTTCATCGTCGGCCTCGACAACGAGACGCCCGAGCTGCTGGAGGAGACCTTCCAGATGGCGTGGGACTGGCAGCCCGATCTTGCCAACTGGGCGATGTACACGCCGTGGCCCTACACCCCGCTGTTCGAGACGCTGAAGGATCAGGTCGAGGTCCACGATTTCTCGAAGTACAATTTCGTCACCCCGATCATGAAGCCCGCGGCGATGGAACGGGGCGAGTTGCTCGACGGGGTGATGAAGAACTATCGCCGGTTCTACAGCCGCAAGGCGCTGTTCCACTATCCGTGGCGCGGGACGGGGTTCCGGCGGCGCTATCTGCTCGGCTGCCTGTGGGCCTTCCTGCGCGCCGGGTTCAAGCGCACCTTCTACGATCTCGGCAAGGCGGGCTACTGGGGCCCGCAGACCGCGAAGAAGGTCGAGTTCCACTTCGACGAAAGCCGCGCCGCCGCGATCGGCGCCGCGAGCGATTGGGAAACCGCGGCAGACCGCGCCGCGCAGGCGCAGGAGCGTCGCGAGGCGGTGCGTGCGCAGATGAAGGCGCGGGGTGAGGAGCGCCGGCGGGATCGCATCGATGTCGGCTGAAGCGCGCATCGTGCCGCGCCGCCGCGCGGGTGCATTGATCGGGCCCAATGCAGTGCTGAAGGCGGTGGAGGTGATGGAGGAACGGCTAGGCCCGGCCGAGACCGCCGCCATCCTCGCCGACGCGCAGATCGCGCGGCTGCCGTCGGGCGAGCACATGATCCCCGAGATCGCGGCGCTCCGGCTGCATCGTTGGCTGGCGCTGAACGACCCGCAAGGCGCCTTCGTCATCGCTGAGGAAGCGGGCGAGCGGACGGCGGATTACATCATCGCCAACCGCATCCCCGAGGCGGCCGTCTGGCTGCTCCGCCACCTGCCCGCCTGGGCAGCGGCGCCGCTGCTGATGGCGGCGATCCGCAAGCATGCCTGGACCTTCATGGGCGCCGGCCGGTTCGCGCCCAAGGGCGCTTGGGCCTTCACCATCGACCGCCAAGGCGCGGATGATCCCACCTTGCCGCCCGACAGCCTGTTCCACTGGTATGCGGCGGTGTTCACGCGGCTTTACCGGCGGCTGGTGGCGGAGGATTGCACCTGCCGGATGATCCTGCCCGATACGCTCTGCTGCGCCGCGAGGACCTATCTGATCAGCCGCGGCTAACGCGCGCGCCTGCGCTTGCGATCCTGTTCGCGCTTGAGCTTCAGCAGTTCCTGCAGATCGACCACCTCGGCGCGGGCGCGCATCCACCAGAGGCCGCCGATGGTCCAGGCCGCCATCGCGACCAGATAGAGCGCCAGACCGACAATGAAGGCGGTGCCGTCCGGCTCGGCTGCGGCGAACCAGACGAACCCGCCGGTGATCGGTGCCAGCAGCGCCATCCACACCAGCGACTGCCGCCAGCCCTTGCCATTGCGCGGCGCAATCTTGAAGCTCCACGGACCCGACCGGTAGAGGATCAAGGGCTTGTCTTCGTCACGCATTGTCCGCACCTTCCTGTGCCGTGCCCGCCGGCCGTCCGCGTTTGGCCGCTTCGCTGCGTCCCACCGTCACCCCGCGCCGCGCGAGCGCCTCGCGCAGCAGCACCTCGATCTCGGCGTTCACGCTGCGCAGTTCGGCATCGGCGAGCCGCTGGACCGCATCGTGAAGCGCCGGATCGAGGCGCAGGGGAAAGGCCTTCTTCGCGGGCATGGCCGGGTCAGTAGAGCGAACCTGCGTTGACCACCGGCTGGGTGTCGCGCTCACCGCACAGCACCACCATGAGGTTCGAAACCATCGCCGCCTTGCGCTCGTCGTCGAGGTGGACGACGTCCTTCTCGCTCAATTGGGTCAGCGCCATCTCGACCATCGTCACTGCGCCTTCGACCAGCTTCTTGCGCGCCGCGATCACCGCCTCGGCCTGCTGGCGGCGCAGCATCGCGCCGGCGATTTCGGGGGCATAGGCCAAATGGGTGAGCCCGCATTCGTCAACCGTGATCCCGGCGACCGAAAGCCGCTCGATCAGCGCCCCGCGCAGTTCGACCGCGACCTCGTCGTGGTTGCCGCGCAGCGTCACCTCGTGATGCTCGATATCGTCATAGGGGTAGCGCGAGCCGATCGAACGCACCGCCGCCTCGATCTGGGCGAGCACGAATTCGCGGTAGTCGTCGACATCGAACAACGCCTGCGCGGTGTCGGTGACGCGCCACACGACCTGCGCGGCCATCTCGATCGGGTTGCCGCGGGCATCGTTGACCTTGATCTTCTCGCTGATCACGTTGTTGGCGCGCACCGCGATCTTCTTGCGGGCGAGCCAGGGCAGCACCCAGCGCAGCCCCTCGGTGCGATCGGTGCCCTTGTAGGCGCCGAACAGCTGGATCGCGGCGGCTTCATTGGGGTTGATGACGTAGAAGCCGGTGAGAATGAACAGGCCGATCACGAAGGCGATGATCGCCGCGATCAGGCGCAGCCCCTCGGGCGGGCCGTCTTCGGTGGGCAAGGCGCCGAGGAACAGCCACACCGCGCCGCCCACCAACAGCAGCGAAACCAGCAGCATCACATAGCCGCTCTGGGTCGAAGCCGGGACTTCGCGGCTGCGGTTGAGGGCGGGGGTATCAATTGGGGACATGACGAATCTCCATTGCGATATAATTATGATATCACCTTTATATCATGGATCAGGGCCGTCAAGCCCCATCGCGCGCCGCCGCTTGCGCATCACCGCTTGGCGCGGGCGGGCATTTGGATGTAGCACCCTTCGCAAAGGGCTCATCGCGAAAGGTCAAGAGGCACAGTGCAGAGCGGCGACGAGACCACGCCTGGCCCCCGCCCGCAGCTGTTCGTGAGCTATGCGCGCAGCGATCTCGCCCGGGCACGCCCGGTGATCGCGCTGCTCGAAGGCGCGGGCTTCGATGTCTGGTGGGACGGACGGCTCGAGGGCGGCGAGAACTATCTCCAGACCACCGAGGCCGCGCTCGAGACCGCGGGCTGCGTGGTGGTGCTGTGGTCGGCCACCGCGGTGCAATCGCACTGGGTGCGCGACGAGGCGCAGCGCGGGCGTGAGCGCGGCTGCCTGGTGCCGCTGACGCTCGACGGAACGATCGCGCCGCTCGGCTTCCGCCAGTTCCAGCTCCTCGACATCAGCCGGTGGGACGGCGCGCCGGAGAGCCCCGAGGCGGCGCGCATTCTCGTGGCGGTGCGCGCGCGGGTCGGCGGCGAGGCCGGGGTGCCGCTTCCGCCGCCGCCTGCCCCGCCAGCGCCCCTGCCTGCCCCCGCCCCGGCGGCGGTGCCCGCGGTCTCGCGGCGCACGCTGATGCTCGGCGGGGTCGGACTGGCGGCGGTCGGGGGAGGGCTTGGCGCGTGGCGGCTGGGCCTGTTCGGCGCACCCGCCTCGGCGGCGATCTCGATGGTCGTGCTCCCCTTCACCAACGAGACCGGGGACGCGGACAAGAAGTATTTTTCCGATGGCCTCGCCCGCGAGCTTCGCACCATCCTCTCGCGCAACCCGCGGCTGAAGGTCGCCGCGCCGACCTCCTCGAGCGCGATCGAGGGCGAAGACGACTTCGCGATCGGTCGCAAGCTCGGGGTCGGGCACATCCTGCGCGGCGGCGTGCAGCGTGCGGCTGACCGGGTGCGCGTTTCGGCCGAGCTGGTCGCGATCGAGGGCGGGGAAGTGCGCTGGGCGGACAGCTATGACCGTGCGCTCGAGGATGTCTTCGCGGTGCAATCCGAGATCGCCCAGACCGTGGCGCTCTCGCTGGTCGCCGGGATCGCCGGCGATGCCGAGGCGCGCCGCGCGGCCAAGCAGCAGGAGGGCGTGGGCGGGACCACCGATGTCGCTGCCTACGAGGCGTTTCTGCGCGGTTATGCGCTCTACGACCTCGGCGCGGGGGTCGAGACCGACCGCGCCGCGCTGGCGCAGTTCGATGCCGCGATCGCGCAGGACCCCGACTATGCAGCCGCCCACGCGATGCGCGCCGCGATGCTCTCGGCCATCGCCAACAACGCGACCGACCAGACCGAGGTGCGCGCGCTGTATCAACAGGCCATTCCTGCCGCCGAACGGGCGATCGCGCTCGAACCGCGCCTTGCGCAGGGGCAGATCGCGCTCGGCTTCGTGCTCAGCAACGGCCAGCTCAACCGCCGCGCCGCGCTGCCGCATTATCAGACCGCCGAGACGCTGGCGGCGGGCGATGCCGATGCCTTGCGGGCGGTCGCGACCTTTTACTCCTACGGCGCCGCGCAAGCCGCCGAGCGCAAACGCGCCGATCAGTTGATCGCCGAAGTGCTCGCGCTCGACCCGCTCAACGCCCGCGCGTTCCGCTCGGCCGGGAACATCGCGCTGTTCGGGCGCAATTATGCCCAGGTGGCGAGCCACATGAAGCGTGCGCTGGCGCTCAACCCCAGCCTCGCGAGCGTCCAGTTCGCGCTCTCGGTCGCGCTGCTGATGCAGGGCGACGCGGCGGGCGCACTGGCGGCGGCCAAGGCGGAGCGGGTTCCGATCTACCGGCTGACGGCGAGCGCCATCGCCGAACACAAGCTGGGCGATGCCGCCGCGGCCGAAGCGACGTTCGCCAAGCTTGTCGCCGATTACGGCGATGCGGGCCTCTATCAGCAGGCGCAGGTGCAGGCGCAGCGCGCCGCGCCTCCGGTTGCGCTCGCGCTGCTCGAAAAAGCCTATGCCGCGCTCGATCCCGGGCTGCTGTGGGCTCCCAACGATCCCCTGCTCGATCCGCTGCGGGGCGAGGCCCGGTTCAAGGATTTGCTTTCCCGGCTCGGCTCGTGATAGCACCTTCGGGCCCGGACAAAGGGGGCTTGAACAGGGGATTAGACGATGAAGAGAATCGTGACTTTCGCGTTGGTTGCGGGCGGCGCGCTGGCGCTGGCGGCGTGCGGCGGCAAGAAGGAAGAGGCGCCTGCTGCTGAGCCCACCGCCGACACCGAGATGATGGCTCCGGTTGAAACCCCGGCTGCCAGCGAGACCGGCGCACCGGCCGAGGACCTCGACCCGACCGGCAATCCGATCGGCCCGGGCGCCAGCGGCCCCGAAGCCGCGGGCGGCACCGCTGCCACCCCGGCCGCCGAGTAAGCTTAGCGCACAGGCCCGCTCCCCCGCGCGCGCCCCGGATGAGGGCGGGCGCGGCGGGAGCGGCTAGCGGGCGCGCGCGCCGCCCGGCGGGTTCAGCATCGTGTTCAGCCACTTCTGAACCTCGGGATGGGCCACCCGCGTATAGCGGCTCGGCTCGCCCGTGCGACCGCACTTGCGGCCCGCACTCACGACTCCGATCAGCGTCGGCACCTTGTCGGCATCGCCATAGGTGATGAGCGGCCCGCCACTGTCGCCGAAGCACGCCTGCTCGCCCCGCGTGCCTGCCGCGCACAGCACCGATCCCACGCGCACGTCGCGGAACTTGGTGAGCTCGGTGCAGGCGCGCTGGCTCTGCAAGGCGAGCCGCGCGCCGCGCAGCCGGTCGGGGGCCTCGCCCCCCTCGAGCGCGGTGCGCCCCCAGCCATAGACATAGGCCGGAAGCCCCGCGGTGATCGTGCGCACGGTGAAGGGCGTGGGATCGGGGCGGATCCGCGCGACGGGATAGACCACCTCGCCCTTGGTGCCCTTGCCCGGATCATACTGCACCAGCGCAATATCGAAGGCGAAGGTCTTGCGGTCGAACAGCGGGTGCGGGAAGGCGTTCACGATGGGGTAGGTGAGGCCTTCGTTCGCGAGCGGATTGGCAAGGCCGAGCCGGATGCGGTGGCCGCCGGTCGCGATCTTCACGTTGCCCTCGTCGGTCAGGCAATGCGCCGCGGTCAGCACCCAGCCGGTACGGATCACCGCGCCGCCGCACAGCACGCGCTGCGCTTCGGTGAGCGCAACCCGCCCGAGCACCGGCGGGCGCCACAGCAGCGCCTGCCACGGCGCGGCCCCCGGCTTGAGCGCGAAGCCGTTGATCACGCCGCCGACATTGTCGCAAAGCTCGTCCTGATAGGTGGTGCCGCGGAACACCACGCTGGTCTTGGTGCACTGCGCGGCGCGAAACGCTTCGGCCTGCCGGTTGCGTTCCGCGTTTTCGGCGGCGAGGCGAGCGATGGTCTCGGGATCGGACATGTCGGCGGCATAGTCGCTGTCGGCCTCGACCAGCGGGGTGGCGGGGTCCTCGGCGATCTGCTCCTCAAGGTACCTGCAGTCGCTTGGGTAGCCCTTGTCGCACTGCGCCGCGATCAGCGCGAGCGCGCGCGGCCGGTCGGCGGGCAGGCGATCGCCCTCGCCGAGCGCGTCCGCAAGGGTGCTGCAGGCTCCGTCGTCCCCGGCCTCGCAGGCACGGGTGAGATAGCGGTCGGCGCGCGCCGGATCCCCGCCGGCGGTTGGCGTCAGGTCGAGCGCGATAGTGCCCGCGATGCTGCACAGATTTGCGATCGCCGCAGGATCGGCGGCGCGCTCGCAGGCCGGGCCGAGCAGCGCCAACGCCCGCGGCAAATCTTCGAACGGCCCGCCGCGCCGAGCATGGAGCTGGCCGAGCCGCTCGCAGGCGGCGGCATCCTGAGTGCTCTCGCAGCGCGCGGTGAGTTCGGGCAGGGCACGCAGGTCCTGCGCGGTCTCGCAGTGATAGGAGCCGAGCGAGCAGGCGCGGTCGTAATAGGACAGCGCGCGGCTGCGCGCATCGGCACCGGTGCCGCCCGCCCATTCGCCGCGCAAGGCCGCCATCGCGAGTTCGGTGCAGGGGAAGGCATCGCCTGCCGTGCAGCCCAGGTCCTGAAAGGCCCGGGTGCGCGGGCCCGCCCCGTTCTCGGTCCGTTGCGCGCCAAACATCCCGTCGCGGCAGGCATCGGTCATGCCCCCGCGGCACAGGCGCTCGATCAACGCAGCGCCTTCGTCCTGTTCGGACGGGCTGCGCGTCGTGCCGGTAAGGTCGCGGGCGAGCCGCAGGCAGGTGTTGCTCCGCCCCGCCGCACAGGTCGAACGGCGCAGCGCCTCGGCGGCCGCGGGATCGCTCGACCCGATCAGGTCGGCCTTCGCGTCGCATCCATCGAGCGCGCCTCCGGCACAGGCCCGGGTGAACAGCGCGGCGACCTCTTCGAGGTTGCGGTCCGCGCCTTGCCACAGCAGCAGGTCGCCGCGCCGGAAGCACGCCTGCGCCACCCCGCCTTCGCACGCCTCGCGGAAGAGGATCTCGGCGACCGGACGGTTCTGCGGCCGCCCTTGGCCGCGCGCATAGGCCTCGCCCAGAGCAGAGCAGGCGGCGGCATCCCCGGCCGTGCAGGCGGCCTCCTGCGCGTCGGCGCGGGCGACCTCGTCTGCGGCTTTGGCGGCATCCGGGTTCGCCCGGGCGCGCTCGCTGGTCGTGACCTGAAAACTGCGCGCTGCCGGCAAGGTATCGGCAGCCGCGGGCACCGCCATCGTCGCAGCCATCACGGCCGCTGCCACAAGCCTCGCGATCGTCCTTCCCATCATTGCCCCCGTGCCGCACCAACCCCCACTGATCATGCGACTTTTATAATGCGCGGTCAAACCCGGGGGAGCGGCGCGCATCGGCGCTTGTAAGTCAGGGACGCGAGCGATTAAGCACGCGGAGTCAGCCCGGATATCCGACCGGTCAGGGGGGAGACGACGTGCCCAAGCCAGTGAGCCTGCCTGCCCCCATCCGCGATACCTGGCTCCCGCACCTCGCGCTGGGGATCACCGGACATCGCGCCTCGAACCCCTCCTATCGCGAGCATGCCGCCGCGATCGATGCCGCGCTCGGCGCGCTGTTCGCGCGGATCGAGGCGATCTGCGGAGAGCTTCCGGGGACACGCGGCGCGGTGCGGCTGCACAGCCTGCTGGTCGACGGCACCGATCAGATCGCCGCCGAGCGCGCGCTGGCGCAGGGCTGGGAGCTGGTGGTTCCGCTGCCCTTCGGCGCTGCGCTCAACGCCGCGATCAATGCGCACCCCGAGACGCGCGCGGATGCCGCGGCGCTGCTCGCCGGGCGGCCCGCCGCCGATCCCGCGGTCGAGGCGCGGGCTGCGGCGATCCGGGCGATCACCGCGCGCGCGCAGCTGTTCGCGCTGGCCGACCGTGATGCCGAGGTCGAGGCGCTGTGGCTGGCAAGCCTCGCCGATCCGGCCGACCGGGTTGCAGCGCGCGCCTTCGAGGCGCTGGCTTCGGACAATGTCGCGCTGGCGGGGCGGGTGATGATCGAGCGCACCGATCTTGTCATCGCGGTGTGGGACGGCAAGGTCGCGAACCTGCCCGGCGGCACCGGGCACACCGTCACCGCGGCGCTGACGATGGGCGCGCCGGTGCTGCTGATCGATCCCGCCGCGCCCGCCGCCTGGCGCATCCTCACCCGGCCCGAAGAGCTCGGCCACCTCGCTTTGCCCGACACGCTCGCCGCGGCGGACGACGCGCGGCTCGAGGCGATCATCCGCGCCGCAGTGCTGGTCGAGGGGTGGAGCCCGACGCTGCTCGCGCGGGAAACCTGGCGGCCGCGCAGCGCGCGCGCCTTCGGCTTCTATCGCCGGGTCGAGCGGGTGTTCGGCGGCGACCCGTGGTTCGGCGCGCTCAAGGTCGGCTACGAGGCGCCCGGCGCGATCGCGAGCGGGAGCGGGGCGGAGATGATCGCGGCCGCCATGGCGATGCCCGGCGGCGATCCGCGCATCGCGCGCCAGCTCGGGGAGGAGCTGCTGCCGCTGTTCGCCTGGGCCGACGGGATCGCCAGCCGCCTCGCCGATGCCTACCGCTCGGGCATGTGCGTCAACTTCGTGCTCGCGGCGCTCGCGGTGATGGTCGGCATCCTGTTCCTGCCCGCCGGGCTCGGCGACGTGAAGTGGATCTTCGCGCTGATCGAGCTGCTGCTGCTCGGCGGCATCCTCGGGCTCACCGCGGCCGGATCGCGGCTCGGCTGGCACGGGCGCTGGTTCGAGATGCGCCGGGTTGCCGAATATCTCCGCCATGCGCCCGCGTTGCTGCTGCTCGGCGTGGCGCGGCCGGTCGGGCGCTGGCCGCAGGGCGAGGGGCACAGCGAGGGCGGGGGCTGGCCCGAACACTTCGCGCGCCACGCGCTGCGCGATGTCGGCCTGCCGCAGGTCGCGGTCTCGCGCGCATACCTGCGCGCGGGGCTGGCCGGAGCGGTGCTGCCGCATGTCACCGGGCAGCGCGCCTACCATGTCGCCAAGGCGCACCGGCTCGAGACCGTGCACCACCGGCTCGACAAGGCGGCCGAGACCTGCTTCGCGCTCGCGGTTGCCTCGGTGCTGGCCTATCTGGCGGCGAAGGCTGCGGGCGTCGCCGGGCTGGCGCCCAAGCACCTCGCCGCCGACCTCTCGCCGTTTTTCACCTTTTGCGGGGTCGCCTTCCCGACGCTCGGCGCGAACCTTGCCGGGATTCGCTATTTCGGCGATTTCGAGCGCTTCGCCGCAATCTCGCGGGTCGCGGCCGAGCGGCTCGCGGGGATCGAGGCGCGCATCGGCCTGTTGCTGTCGGGCGCCGAAAGCGCGCTTACCTATGGCGCTGCCGCCGACCTCATCCACGCGCTCGACGAGGCGGTGGTCGAGGAGATCGCGAGCTGGCAGGCGGTGTTCGGCGCCAAGCACCTCGCCCTGCCGGCCTGATCGGGGATCAGCCGAACAGCATCGCGTGCATCAGCCGCCCTGGCACGAGAAAGGCTGCGATGCCGGGGATCATCAGCGCCAGCAGGTAAGTCCGCACGATGTGCCACTTGTGCGCGCGGATGTCGCCGGCCCGCGCGCTCGCCATGACCTTCCACGCGGCGTGGAAGGTGAGCGGCACGAACAGGTGTATCCAACTGAAATGGCCGCTGGTCTGAATGAAGATCGCGGTGGTCGCCGTGATCAGCATGAGCACCAGCCACACCTTGCCGAGCCGCTTGTGGAGCGCCGTGCCCTTGCGCGCCAGCAGCAGCCAGCCCCCCAGCGGAATGGTCGGGAGCACCGCGGCGACGTGGAGGATGATCGGCAGCTTGGCATAGGCCTCGATCCCCTCGACCATGCCCAGCGCCGCCTTGCCGAGGGCGACCACGATTGCAAAGCTCATGGTGAAGCAGGCGAGGCCGACCGCGGTGCGGGTGGCGGGGCCGATGTCGAAGCGCGCGGCGGCGGCCGGGCCGCTGAACGATGGGGTGGCAGAGGTCATCGCGGGTCTCCTTGAAAGCGGATCGTGGGTTGCGGCATCGGTGTGCCGTGTCCCCGCCGGCGGGCAAGCGCGCCTGCGCGGATGGGCCATGGGCTTCGCGAAATGTCGGCAAAGCGGCCGGCCTGCCACTTTACGAAGCGCGAACGGGCCGTCAGGAATGCGGGTCATGACCGCCGCTCCGGCCTCGCCACCGCATGCGCTGCTGCGCCGGGTCATCGTCGATCTGGCGGCGATGACCGCGATCGGCGTGTTCCTGGCGCTGATCGGGCCGTTCGGCACCATTGCCGCGTCCTTTTCCGAACGGCTGGTTACCTGGCTCAGCTTCGCGTGGCTCGGCTACGCCTGTTACCGCCCGATGCAGGTCGTGGTGCGCTGGGGCGAGCGTGCGCTGGCGCTGCCGCGCTGGGGCATGGTGGCGGCGGCCTGTCTGGTGGCGACCGTGCCGATGACGGTTGCCGTGATGGCGATAAACCGCCTGCCCTCCGGCCGCTTCGCATGGCCGGGGCTGGACGAGGCGATGGCCACCTATTTCGCGGTGCTGGTGATCGGCGGGGCGGTGACGGTGCTGTTCAACCTTGTGCAGGCGCCCGAGCGCGGGCCTGCCCCCGCCGCCTCGGCACCGCCAGCGCCCGCAACCCTGCCGGAGCCCGCCGCCGCGCCCGCGCCTTCCACGCCGCCGCCCGCACCCGCGGGACCGCTGCTCGCGCAGCTCCCTGCCGAACTCGGCAGCGACATCGTCGCGCTCGAGATGGAGGACCACTACGTCCGCGTCCACACCGCCCTGGGATCGGCTTTGGTGCTGATGCGACTGCGCGACGCGATGGTGCTGCTGGGCGAGATCGAGGGGATGCAGGTGCATCGCAGCTGGTGGGTCGCGCGGGCTGCGGTCGAGGATGTGGTGCGCGACGGGCGCAATCTGCGCCTGCGCCTCGCGCGCGGGATCGAGGCGCCGGTTGCCCGCGCCAAGATCGCGGCACTGCGCGACGCACGCTGGATCTGAGCCGCAAGCAAAAGGCCCCCGGTGTCGCCACCGGAGGCCCCTTGCCGATCAAAGCGGTGACGCGGCTCAGGCGTGGTACTTTGCCCAGGTCACATCGAAGCGATCGGCGTTCATCACCTTGTTCCAGGCCGAGATGAAGTCGCACACGAACTTGCCCTCGTTCCCGCTCTCGGCATAGACCTCGGCCTGCGCGCGCAGGATCGAGTTGGAGCCGAACACGAGATCGGTGCGGGTCGCGCGCCACTTCTCCTCGCCGGTGGCGCGGTCGGTGCCGACATATTCCTCGTCGCCGCTGTCATCGACCGGGGCCCACTTGGTGCCCATGTCGAGGAGATTGCGGAAGAAGTCGGGCGTGAGCTTGCCCGGGGTCTCGGTCAGCACGCCGATGCGGTGGCCGTGGTGGGCGTGATCGCTCACCGCACCCAGCGCCCGCAGGCCGCCGACCAGCACCGTCATCTCGGGGATCGACAGGCCGAGCAGATGCGCCCGGTCGATCAGCATCTCCTCGGTGCGGACCTGCGCCTTGGTCTTGAGGTAGTTGCGGAAACCGTCGGCGAAGGGCTCGAGCGGTTCGAAGCTCGCCGCATCGGTGTGCTCTTCGCCTGCATCGCCGCGCCCGCCGAGGAACGGCACGGTGACATCATGCCCGGCATCGCGCGCGGCCTTCTCGACCGCCGCCGTGCCCGCCAGCACGATCGCGTCGGCCATCGAGAGGCTGCCGCGGTGCGCTTCGATGGTGTCCAGCACCTTGGCAAGCTCCGCCGGATCGTTGACCGCCCACGAACGCTGCGGCTCCAGCCGGATGCGCGCGCCGTTGGCGCCGCCGCGGTGATCGGAGTTGCGGTAGGTCGAGGCCGAGGCCCACGCCGCCTTGACCAGTTCGCGCACCGACAGGCCGGAACCGAGGATCGCCGCCTTGAAGCGGGCGACTTCGGCATCCGAAGGCGCGGTCCCGGCGGGAACCGGGTCCTGCCAGATCAGCGTTTCCGAGGGCACTTCCGGCCCCAGGTAACGCACCCGCGGCCCCATGTCGCGGTGGCACAGCTTGAACCACGCGCGGGCGAAGGCATCGTCAAGCTCGGCCGGGTTGGCGAGGAACCGCTCGGAGATCGCGCGGTAGCCCGGGTCGTTCTTCAGCGCCATGTCGGCCGTGGTCATGATCGTCGGCACGCGCTTGTTCGGGTCGCGCGCGTCGGGGGCGAGGTCTTCCGGATCGGGGTTGATCGGGGTCCACTGGTGCGCGCCCGCGGGCGACTTGACCAGTTCGAAGTCGTACTTGAACAGCAGGCGGAAGTAATCGTGGCTCCAGCTGGTGGGGTTGTTCGACCAGCTGCCCTCGATCCCCGAGGTGGTGATGTTGCCCGCGGCGATCTCCTCGGCGTCGTTGAGCCAGCCGAAGCCCATCAGGTGCAGGTCCTCGCTCTCGGGCGCGCCGCCGAAGGTGTCGGCGGGGTGCGCGCCGTGGGCCTTGCCGAAGGCGTGACCGCCGGCGACCAGCGCGACGGTCTCCTCGTCGTTCATCGCCATGCGGGCGAAGGTTTCGCGCATGTCGCGGGCCATGCCCTCGGGATCATGCGGATCGCCCTGCGGCCCTTCGGGGTTGACGTAGATGAGGCCCATCTGGATCGCGGCGAGCGGGTTCTCGAGCGCTCGGCCTTCCTTGGGGTGGATGCGGGTGGCAACGCCCTCGTTGACCCACTGCTCCTCGGTGCCCCAGTAGACAGATTCGGGCTCGAACACGTCGGCACGGCCGCCGCCGAAGCCGAACACGGGTCCGCCCATGCTCTCGATCGCGACATTGCCGGCGAGGATGAACAGGTCGGCCCAGCTGATGTTCTTGCCGTATTTCTGCTTGATCGGCCACAGCAGGCGGCGCGCCTTGTCGAGGTTGCCGTTGTCGGGCCACGAATTGAGCGGAGCAAAGCGCTGCTGGCCGCTGTTGGCGCCGCCGCGCCCGTCACCGGTGCGGTAGGTGCCCGCGGCGTGCCACGCCATGCGGATGAAGAAGGGGCCGTAATGGCCGTAATCCGCCGGCCACCAGGGCTGGCTGTCGGTCATGAGCGCGGTGAGATCGGCCTTCAATGCGGTGTAATCGAGCGCGTTGAAGGCCTCGGCATAGTCGAAGTCCTCGCCATAGGGATTGGCGCTCTTGCCCTGCTCGGTCAGGATATCGACCTGCAGCGCCTGCGGCCACCAGTCGCGGTTGGTGCGGCCCAGCAGATTGCGCATGTCCACGCTGCCGTGGAAGGGGCAACCCCCGCTCATCTCTCCGGTTTTTGCGTCCATGATGTCTCTCCTCTCACGTTCAGACTCGCTTGGGAGCGTAGTCTATGTGGGAGGATGACGCTTTCAGGATGTTGCGTCCAATCGATTAATGCGGAGGGTTTGATTGAGCGGGGCGATTAGTTGAACTCGCATCGCCGCAAACGGAAACGGGCTCCGCAAGGAGCCCGCTCGCTGCGTTAGAATGGATCAGACGATCAAGCCGCCTGCGCCACTTCCTCGACCGGCTCGTTGCGGATCAGGAAGTCGAACGCGCCCAGCCCCGCCTTCGCGCCTTCGCCCATCGCCACCACGATCTGCTTGTGCGGCACGGTGGTGCAATCGCCCGCGGCGTAGATGCCGGGGATGCTGGTCGCGCCGTGATCGTCGATCACGATCTCGCCGAACTTGCTGAGCTCAAGACCAGTCTCGCGCAGCCATTCGGTGTTGGGGACGAGGCCGATCTGGATGAACACGCCTTCGAGCGCGATGCGGCGCTCGTCGCCATTGGCGCGGTTCTTGACGACCAGGCCGTTCACCTTGCCATTCTCGCCGAGAATCTCGGTGGTCTGACCGTTGGTGATGATCTCGACATTGGCCATCGAGCGCAGCTTGCGCTGGAGCACCTCGTCGGCGCGCAGCTTGGTGTCGAACTCGATCAGCGTCACGTGGCCGACGATCCCGGCGAGGTCGATCGCCGCTTCGACGCCCGAATTGCCGCCGCCGATGACCGCGATGCGCTTGCCCTTGAACAGCGGGCCATCGCAGTGCGGGCAGTAGGCGACGCCCTTGTTGCGATACTCCGCCTCGCCCGGCACGCCGAGGTTGCGCCAGCGCGCGCCGGTGGAGAGGATCAGCGAGCGGGCCTTGAGGCTCGCGCCGTTGGCCATCACCACCTCGTGATAGCCGCCCACGTCCTTCGCCGCGCGCAGCTCGACCGCGCGGGCGAGGTCCATCAGGTCGATCTCGTATTCGCCGACATGCGTCTTGAGGCTGTCGGTCAGCTTCGGGCCCTCGGTGTAGGGCGTGCCGGGGAGGTTCTCGATCCCGAGCGTGTCCATCAGTTGCCCGCCAAAGCGTTCGGCGGCGATGCCGGTGCGAAAACCCTTGCGCGCGGTATAGACCGCCGCCGCCGCGCCCGCCGGGCCGCCGCCGATCACCAGCACCTCGAAGGGGGCCTTCTGGCTGAGCTTCTCGGCCTGCTTGGCATCGGCGTTCTTGTCGAGACGGCTGAGGATCTCGGCCAGCTCCATCTTGCCGTTGTAGAAGGGCTCGCCGTTGAGGAAGGTCGCCGGCACCGCCATGATGTCGCGGCGCTCGACCTCCTCCTGGAAGGTGCCGCCCTCGATCAGCGTCGCGGTGATGCGCGGGTTCTCGAGCGCCATCAGGGTAAGCGCCTGCACCACGTCTGGGCAGTTGTGGCACGAGAGCGAGAAGAACATCTCGAAATTGTAGTCGCCTTCCAGCGCCCGGACCTGCTCGATCAGGTCGGCGTCGACCTTGGGCGGGTGGCCGCCGGCCCACAGCAGCGCGAGCACCAGCGAGGTGAATTCGTGGCCCATCGGCAGGCCCGCAAAGCGCACCCACTTGTTAGCGTCGCTCGCGCGGCGGATGACGAAGCTGGGCTTGCGGGCGTCGGTGCCGTCGAAGCGCGCGGTGACGAGCTCGTGGAGCCCCGCGATCTGTTCGATCAGCTGGCGGGTCTGGCGCGACTTCTCGCTGTCATCGAGCGAGGCGACCAGTTCCACGCCTTCGCGCAGATTGGCGAGATAGGTTGTGAGCTGGGCCTGCATGGCGGCGTCGAGCATGGGTGTCCTCCGGAGCGGCCACGAGGCCGCGCATCATCGCAAATGGGAAGCGTCACGCGTAACGCGAGGCCGGATGCCGTCCGCCCGCAAAGGGGGGAGGGGGCTTTCAGCATCCGGCCCCGGCTACGACCCGAGGGCTCTGATGGCTCTCGGGATTTTTCGGCGGGGCGCGCCTTGGGAGGGAGGGGGGAGGCGGCGCGCCCTGCCGGTCCGGTCGCGAAGATCAGATCTTGCCGACGAGATCGAGCGAGGGGGCCAGCGTGTCGCTGCCTTCTTCCCACGCCGCCGGGCAGACCTGACCGGGGTTGGCACGCACATACTGCGCGGCCTTGATCTTGCGGGTCAGTTCGTTGGCGTTGCGGCCCACGCCCTCGCAGGTGATTTCCATGATCTGGATCACGCCGTCGGGATCGACCACGAAGGTCGCGCGGTCGGCAAGCCCGGCGCCCTCACGCAGCACGCCGAAATTGTTCGCAAGCACGTGGTTCTGGTCGCCGAGGAACGGGAAGGTCAGCTTGCCGATCTTGTCCGAAGTGTCGTGCCACGCCTTGTGGCTGAAGTGCGTGTCGGTCGAGACAGCGTAGACTTCCACGCCCATCGCCTGAAGCTGGCCGTACTTTTCGCCCATGTCTTCGAGCTCGGTCGGGCACACGAAGGTGAAATCGGCCGGGTAGAAGAAGAACACCGACCACTTGCCCGCGAGATCCGCGTCGGTGACGGTGAAGAAGTCCTTGCCCTTCTGGAAGGCGGTGGCGGTGAACGGCTTGAGGGTCGAACCGATGATACCCATGGGAGTTTGTCCTTTTTGCGGGTGTTGAGAGGGAAATCGACCCGGCCCAAATAGGGACTGTTGCGCTGCACAAAAGTGTATTTGTGCGATTGCGAAGATCGGAATTTTCAATTGCCGGACGCGGAACCCACTGCATCCGTCGGCGTTTCGGGCTTCTTGTCGCGATATCGCAGACCGATCAGCGGGCGCAGCGGGCCGATGGCCTTGCCGAGGCGATAGAATACCCAGCACCCCAGCGTGGTCGCCGCAACCAGCACCAGCGCCTCGATCGGCGCGCCCAACCCCTGCCCGACCAGCACCCAGCCGATCCCGACGATGATCGTCTGGTGGATGATGTAGGCGGGAAAGACCGCCTCGGTCAGCGCGGCCCTTGCGGGGTGGTCGTGGTTCCAGAACCGGTCGGCAAGGCCGAGCAGCGCGATGATCGCGCTCCACATCTGCACCGTGCGGGCGAGGGCGAGGGCGATGACGGCATTGGCGGGCGGGACGGCATTGCCCGGCCAGACGATCTCGATCGCGGCGACGAGCGCATAGGCGGCGATCGCGAAGGCCGCCGCGAGCGGCCACCACCGCCGGATCCCGCGCCAGGTCGCAGGCGCATCCCGCAGCAGGAAGCCGAAGCCGAACAGCGCCAGCCACAGCGGGTGGGCGAAGCCGTCTCCGATGAAGTCATGCGTCTCCTCCGCGCCCGGCCAGCCCAGCCAGAGGCGCAGCAGCAGCGCCACCAGCGGCACAATCAGCACCCGGCCATCGCCAAGCCCTGCGTCCGCGGCCCGGCGCAGCCACGCGCGCCAGCGCTGCGGAAGGAACAGCAGCAGCCCAACCAGCGCCGTATAGGCCCAGAGATAGCCCACGAACCACAGGTGGTTCCAGGTCGGCAGCATGATCCCTTCGAGCGGCGCCATGCGGAAATAGTCGCCGAGCCAGAAGCTGACGAAGTCCTTGGTGTAGCCATGCTTGAACTGCAATTCGATCCACGGCTGGAGCGGAACGAACAGCACCACCCCGGCAAGCAGCGGGATCACGAGGCGCAAGGTGCGCTCGCGCAGGAAGGCTCCCGCATGGCCGAGCTTGCCGAACAGCGCCGCCGACCCGTAGCCCGAGACCACGAACAGCAGCGCGATGCGCCACGCATTGACCGCGAGCATCGGCACCGCGAGCCAATCGAGCGGCTGCGCGGTCTTCACGTGCCAGTCCCAGAACACGAAATACATGCCGATGTGATAGGCGATCAGGATCGCGAAGGCGCCGATCCGCAGCCAGTCCATCCCGAAGTGGCGGACTGCCGGTGTGGCAGCCATGGAGTGCGGTCTTGCCATGATCGTCAGGCATCCCAAGGTCACAAGATCAGGGTTGCGCAACATGGCACCTGCGCTCTTCCCTTGCCACGACAATCGACGTGCATTCGTCAATCCCTCCAGGGAATTCTTGCAGTCCGTCGCCCGGCTGATATGCGCGTCACGTGCGAATACTGCTCACAGGTTCATCGGGCTGGCTCGGCCGCTTTCTTGCGCCTTCCCTCGTCCGGGCGGGCCACGATGTGACCGGGCTCGATATCGCTCCGGGCGCGCATACCACGGTGGTTGGGAGCCTCGCCGACGCTGCGCTGGTCGAGCGGCTGTTCGCCGCGCATCGCTTCGAAGGCGTGATCCACGCAGGCGCCCTCCACAAGCCCGACATCGCCCGCTATCCGGCAAGCGCCTTCGTCGATGTGAATGTCGCAGGCACTCTCCACCTGCTCGAAGCGGCGGTGCGGCACGGTGCGGAAGCCTTTGTTTTTACCTCCACCACCTCGCTGATGATCACCCGCGCAATCCGCGCGGAGGCAGGCGAGGCGGCGGTGTGGCTCGACGAGACCAGCGGGCCGCTCGCCCCGCGCAACATCTACGGCGTCACCAAGCGCGCTGCCGAGGAGCTGTGCCGCCTCACCCACGACCTCCACGGCCTGCCGGTTATCGTCCTGCGCACCGCGCGCTTCTTCCCCGAGGACGATGACACGCTCGCGGTGCCCTCGGGCGAGAACCTCAAGGCCAACGAGTTCCTCAACCGACGCCTGACGGTGGAGGACTGCGCCGCCGCGCATATCGCCGCGCTGGGCGCCGCGCCGCGGGTGGGCTGGGGCCTCTATATCGTCAGCGCGAAGCCGCCCTTCACCCCCGTCGATGCCGCGCGGCTGAAGACGGACGCGGCCGGGCTGATCGCGGAACGCTTCCCCGAGGCCCCCGCGCTCTATGCCGCGCGCGGCTGGGTGCTGCCGCAGAGCATCGGGCGGGTATATGACCCCTCGGCGATCGAGCGCGATCTCGGCTTCCGCTGCGCTACCGACTTCGCGGCTGTGCTGGCGGCCTTGCGCGAGGGGCGCGACATGCCCTTCACCCACGATCCGGGTTACGTCCCGCCCAAGGAATTGGGGCGCTGATTGTCAGCCGTTCTGCCCGCGTCCTTGTCGCGCTACGCCTGCGCCACCTGCGCGCGGTGCAGCAGCTTGTGATCCGCCAGCACCAGCGCCATCATCGCTTCGACCACGGGCGTGCCGCGGATGCCGACGCAGGGATCGTGGCGGCCCTTGGTGACCACTTCCACCGCCTCGCCGGCCGAATTGATCGATTCCACCGGGGTGAGGATCGAACTCGTCGGCTTGAACGCCACGCGGCACACCACCGGCTGCCCGGTCGAAATCCCGCCCGCCGTCCCGCCCGCGTGGTTGGCGAGGAAGATCGGCGAGCCTTCGTTGCTCCCGGGTTCAGGGGGCCGCATCCGGTCGGCGTTCTGTTCGCCGGTTAGGCGTGCCGCTTCAAAGCCGTCGCCGATCTCGACGCCCTTGACCGCGTTGATGCTCATCATCGCGGCGGCGAGATCGCTGTCGAGCTTGGCATAGATCGGCGCGCCCCAGCCGGCGGGAACGCCGGTGGCGACACATTCGACGATGGCGCCGAGCGAGGAGCCGGCCAGCCTCGCCGCATCGACCTTCGCCTCCCAGCGTTTCGCTGCCGCAGGATCGGGGCAGAAGAAGGGGTTGTTGGCGATCTCGGCGTAATCGATGGCGGCAGGGTCGATCCGGTCGCCGCCGAGTTCGCAGACATAGGCGGTGATCGTGACTTCGGGGATCACCAACCGCGCGACGGCGCCCGCCGCCACCCGCGCCGCGGTCTCGCGCGCGCTCGACCTGCCGCCGCCGCGATAGTCGCGGATGCCGTATTTGGCGTCATAGGCATAGTCGGCATGGCCCGGGCGGTATTGCCGGGCAACTTCCGAATAGTCCTTCGAGCGCTGGTCGGTGTTCGCGATCATCAGGCTGATCGGGGTGCCGGTGGTCTTGCCCTCGAACACGCCCGAGAGGATCTGCACCAGATCATCCTCGCGCCGTTGGGTGGTGAAGCGGCTGGTGCCGGGTTTGCGCGCATCGAGGAAGGGCTGGATGGCGTCCTCGGAAAGGGCGAGCCCCGGCGGGCATCCGTCGACCACCGCGCCCAAGGCCGGGCCGTGGCTCTCGCCCCAGGTGGTGAAGCGCAGCACGCGCCCGAAGGTGTTCCAGCTCATGGGCGGTTTCCTTACCGCAAAAGCGCCGCGTGTCGAGAAGGCGCGGATTTCCTACAGGCGGCGGGGCTGTTATGCAGGGGACATGGTGTTCAGCCTGCCCTCGGTCGGACCATTGCCAGGCGCACGGTGCTGACGAGGGCGTTTTTCTGTTCCTGGACAGTGTCTCATGTGTCTCCAACACCGCGACCAAGCGAGTTGCGGACAGGGCGCGGGGGGCTCTGGCTTTCGCGCAGCGGATGCTGCAGGAACAAATCATGATTGCAAAGCTCTCAGGCAGACTGGACGCGACCGGCGAGGACTGGGCCGTCGTCGATGTCGGCGGGGTGGGCTACCTCGTCCACTGCTCGAGCCGCACGCTCGCCGCGCTGGGCGAGGTGGGCGAGGGCTGCACCGTCCACACCGAGTTGCAGGTGAGCGAGAACGACATGCGGCTGCTAGGCTTTGCGGAAGCCTCCGAGCGCGACTGGTTCCGGCTGCTGACGGGCGTGCAGGGGGTGGGGAGCAAGGTGGCCCTCGCGATCCTCTCCGCGCTCTCGACCGGAGACCTGCGCGAGGCATGCGGCCGCGGCGACGCGGCGATGGTGGCGCGGGCGCAGGGCGTGGGGCCGAAGCTGGCGGGCCGGATCGTCAACGAGCTCAAGGACAAGGCGGGCGGGATGCCGGGCGGCTCGGGCGGCTTCGCGCCGAGTGCAGCGGCGGCCCCCGCGGGCAGCAAGGGCGCGGACGCGGCGAGCGCTTTGGAGAACCTCGGGTTCAAGCCTGCGGTCGCGGCGCAGGCCGTGGCGCGGGCGCTGGAGGAGTTGGGCGAGGGCGCGAGCGAGGGTGATTTGATCCGCGTGGCGCTGAAGAAGGCGGCAGGGTGATGGGCCAGGCCCAATCCCGTCATGCTGAACTTGTTTCAGCATCCATCCTTCCGTTCGCGCCTTCGGTGCCTGAGGAGACATGGACCCTGAAACAGGTTCAGGGTGACGACCTATCGCGTAAGGGGCAGAGGCGGCAGCCCGAGCCCCACTGCCAGATCATGCCAATCGGGGTTCTCGCTTTCGATCAGGTTGATCTTCCACTGCCGGTGCCAGCGCTTCAATTGCTTCTCGCGCAGGATCGCGCCCTCCATGTCCCCGAACAGCTCGTAGCGGACGAGGCGGTGCACATTGTAGCGACTGGTGTAGCCATCAGTGGATGCATTGCGATGCTGCCAGAGCCTGCCGATCAGGTCGCTGGTGACGCCGATGTAGAGCGTGCCGTAAGACTGGCTTGCGAGAATATATACGCAGGGCTGGCGCTCTTGCCTCATGAAACTGAAAATGCGGCACAATGGATGCTGAAACAAGTTCAGCATGACGGGATTCATGACTGACCCCCTCCACGCCCCCACCCGCCAGCCCGGCGACCCGGACGCCGCGCTGCGCCCGCGGCGGCTTGCCGAGTTCGTCGGGCAGGAGGCGGCCAAGGGGAACCTTGCCGTCTTCATCGCCGCGGCGCGCGCAAGAGGCGAGGCGATGGATCACACGCTGTTCTTCGGCCCCCCGGGCCTCGGCAAGACCACGCTGGCGCAGATCATCGCGGGCGAGCTGGGCGTGGGCTTCCGCGCCACATCTGGCCCCGTCATCGCCAAGGCGGGCGATCTCGCCGCGCTGCTGACCAATCTCGAACCGCATGATGTGCTCTTCATCGACGAGATCCACCGCCTCTCGCCGCAAGTCGAGGAGGTGCTCTACCCCGCAATGGAGGACCGCGCGCTCGATCTCATCATCGGCGAGGGGCCTTCGGCGCGCTCGGTGCGGATCGACCTGCCGCCCTTCACGCTGATCGGCGCGACCACCCGCCAAGGCCTCCTGACGACCCCGCTGCGCGACCGCTTCGGCATTCCGGTGCGGCTCAACTTCTACAGCCATGACGAGCTGGAGCGCGTCGTCACCCGCGCCGCGGGGCTGCTCGGCCTCGCCATCGCGCCCGACGGCGCGCACGAGATCGCGCGCCGCGCGCGCGGCACCCCGCGGGTCGCCGGGCGGCTGCTCAGGCGGGTGCGCGACTTTGCCGATGTGGCAGGGGTGGCCTCGGTGACCCGTCATGTCGCCGACGAGGCGCTCACCCGGCTCGAGATCGACCGGCTCGGCCTCGACGCGATGGACCGCCGCTACCTCACCATGATCGCCGCCACCTACAAGGGCGGCCCCGTCGGGATCGAGACGCTGGCGGCGGGGCTCGCCGAGCCGCGCGACACGATCGAGGAGGTGGTCGAACCCTACCTCATCCAATTGGGCCTGATCGCCCGCACCGCGCGCGGGCGCGTGCTCAACGATGGCGGCTGGGCGCATCTCGAGCTCTCCCCGCCCAGAGAATCGCCCTCGCCGCAGGCCGGGCTGTTCGAGGACTGACCGGCAGGGCGCCGCGTTAACCATCCGGCCAACGCGCCCCCCGTTTTTGGTGCCAGTTCGGGACAGCGGGCGTGAAAAGCCCGTATTTTCGTTCGATTCCGGGACAGCAAGCCGCCCCGGCTTGGTTAACCGGATTGCCCCTCGGCGGCTTTGCCCATCAATAGGAGGATGGATTTGGGGGAGGTGCGGCAGCCGTGCCACTCCGCCTCAGGCAAACAGGGTACACGATCATGTCGCTCAAACTGGCCATCGCAAAGCTCTCCGCCGCGGCCGCGGGTGTGGCGCTGCTGCAAGGCGGCGCGGTGCGCATGGCCGAGCCGATGAACACCGACCAGCCCGACTTCTCGACCAACATCGACGGCAAGCTGGTGCAAGTCGATCCGGTGACCGGCGCGCGCTACATCAAGACCCGCGAGCGCGAGATCCCGCTGCCCGAACAGCGGCGGCGGCGGATCGTCGAGCGCACCATCGAATGCCAGCCGCTCCCGGCCGGCGCTGCGGTGGCGGCAAGCCTGCCCGCGGGCGCGGTGCAGGCCTATGTCGACACCGCCGAATGCCCGCCGATCGCGCAGGTCGCCTACATGCCCGCGCCGCTCCCGCCGCTCCCGCCGATCTCGGGGGGCGGCAGCCCGGGCGGGTTCGGCGGCTATGGCGGCGGGCTCGGCTTTGGCGGCGGCGGCGGCTTTGGCGGTGGATTCTTCGGGGGCTTCTTCGGCGGGGGCGGCTCGTCCTCGGGCGATGTCTCGGTGGTGAGCACCACCACCACGACCAGCGGCGCAAGCTCGGGCGATTTCCCGCCGGCGCCGCCGACCTCCTCGGGCTTCCCGCCCGCACCGCCGACCTCCTCCGGGGTAACCCCGCCGCCGACCAGCTCGGGTGCGAGCACCAGCGGCGTGGTGATCGACATCCGGATCGACAATTCGACCACCACGACCTCGTCGTCGGGGCAGATCACCTCCTCGACCACTTCGTCGTCGGGACAGATCACCTCCTCGACCGGTCAGGTGTCGAGCTCGTCCTCGACCGGCGCGATCACCAGCAGCACGGGGGCGGTGTCGAGCACCAGCACTTCGGGCAATGTCAGCTCCTCGACGGGCGCGGTGTCCTCCAGCACCGGCGCGGTCAGCAGCAGCAGCGGCAATGTGTCAAGCTCCTCGGGCAACGTCTCGAGCTCTTCGGGCAATGTCTCGAGCTCTTCGGGCAACGTCTCGAGCTCTTCGGGCAACGTCTCCAGCTCCTCCGGTAACGTGTCGAGTTCGTCGGGCAATGTCAGCTCGTCGACCGGAGCGGTGTCGAGCTCGGGCTCGTCGTCGTCCTCTTCGTCGAGCAGCAGTTCCTCGTCCTCGTCGGGCGGGGCGACCAGCGGCGGCAGCACCTCGGGCGACATGACCAGCAGCACCAGCAGCTCCTCGTCCTCCTCGGGTTCGTCGTCCTCGTCGAGCAGCGGCAGCAGCGGTTCCTCGGGATCGAGCTCCTCCTCGTCGAGCAGCAGTTCGTCGTCCTCGTCTTCCTCGAGCAGCAGCACCAGCGGCTCCTCGGGCGGTCATGACGTGCCGGCGCCGCCGATGACGGTGCTGTTCGGTCTGGCGGCCGCAGCCATCCTGCGGCGCAAACTCAACGCTGCCGGATAGGGCAAGCGCGGTCGGCGCGACCGCCTAGGGGTTGAGCAGGCGCCAGGGCTCCTGACGATACCAGCGCGTGATGATGTGCTTGATGCCGCGCTTCACCGGCATCCCGGCGTGGAGCGTCGCCATGTTGGGATGACCCTCCGGCGTCATGTTGTTCCACAGCATCAGCGTGCCGGTCTCCGGCCGCAGGCTGAGACCCAGCTTGGGAAAGTCGGTCTCCCCGCCCTCGCGCGGCTCGTTGAGCCAGATCATCGCGGTCCAGGTGCGCTGCCCGCCGCGCCCCGCTTCGTGCTGCCAATAGCCCTCGCCGACGGGGAAGAAATCGAAGTGGTGCTTGTATTGCTGCCCCACCTGATAGCGCTGCCCCTGCATCACCTCGCCATGGCTGTCGTCGATGCCGATCAGGTCCGAAATGTAGCACTCGCAGCTGCGCGTCAGCGGGTCGTTGCGGCCGAAGTGGTGGGTGTTGCTGGTGCGGAACCCCTCGCGCTCGGTACCGCGATAGAGCGTCGAGGGCACCGCCTGATGATTGATCACCCGCACGATCTCGCGGCAGTCGCTGCGCTTGAGGAAGCCCTTGACGCGGAACATCTCGGCCTTGTCGGTGGCGATGCGCTCGACGGCAGGGTGGCGCAGCAGGCGCTCGCGCACGATGTGGCCGAACCAGGCGAGCTTGCGCGGATCGGCCATCGGATCGAATGTGGCGAGGGCTTCGCTCATCCCCGCCGCTCTAGCCGATGGCGGTTAACGCTCCGTCAGCGCGGCTTCGCGACCGGCTCGCCCGCGGCTTCCCACGCGAGGATGCCGCCGTCGAGGTGTTCGGCCGGATTGCCGGTGGCCGCCGCGAGCTTCTCCGCGGCGATCGCCGAGCGGCGGCCCGAGCGGCAATAGAGCACCACCTCGCGCCCGTCCGACAGGTCGAGCGCGGCGGGATCGAAGCGGTCGAGCGCGATGTGCTCGGCCCCGGGAATGGTGCCCTCGGCGACTTCCGCGTCGGTGCGCACGTCGATCAGGCGGACATTCCCGTCCTTGATGCGCGCGGCGAGACCCTGCGGGGAGAGTGCGACCAGCGGCGCGGGGCTCGTCATGGGCGCAGGCGGCGCCGCTTGGTCGCCGCTGCCGACCGTGCCTGCCATGGCGAGCTCGAAACCGAAGGGAGCGGGCGATGCCTCGCGCTGTGTGGCGGTCTCGTGCTCGCTATCCCCGCACGCCGCCAACGCCAGCAGCAGCGGCGCCAGCGGCAGCGCGGGAGTGAGCAGCAGGGCGAGGCGAGCCGGAGTCATCCCCCTCCTTATGCCGCAAGCTTGCGCAGAACGTAATGGAGAATGCCTCCGTGGCGGTAATATTCCATTTCGTTTGCGGTATCTATGCGACACAGCGCGGTGAAGGCGAACTGCGAACCGTCCTCGCGCGTGACTTCGACCGTGACGTCCTGCCCCGGCACGAGGTCGGCGAGGCCGCGGATCGAGAAGGTGTCGGTCGCGGCAAGGCCGAGGCTCTGGCGGGTGTCGCCTTCCTTGAACTGCAGCGGCAGCACGCCCATGCCGACGAGGTTCGAGCGGTGGATGCGCTCGAAGCTCTCGACGATCACCATGCGCACGCCGAGCAGGATCGTGCCCTTGGCCGCCCAGTCGCGGCTGGAGCCGGTGCCATATTCCTTGCCGCCGATCACGACCAGCGGCGTGCCGTCGTCCTTGTGGCGCATCGCCGCATCGTAGATCGGCATGGTCTCGCCGTTGTAGGTGGAGAAGCCGCCTTCGACCCCCGGCACCATCTCGTTCCTGATGCGGATGTTGGCGAAGGTGCCGCGCATCATCACCTCGTGGTGGCCGCGGCGCGAGCCGTAGGAGTTGAAGTCCTTCTTGGTGACCTGATTGCTCGTCAGGAACTTGCCCGCCGGGCTGTCTTCCTTGATCGAGCCGGCGGGCGAGATGTGGTCGGTGGTGACCGAATCGCCGAGGATCGCCAGCGGCTTGGCCCCGACGATGTCGGTGACCGGCGCCGGGGTCATGGTCATCCCTTCGAAATAGGGCGGGTTGGCGACATAGGTCGATCCGGCGCGCCACTGGTAGGTGTCCGAAGGCTCGACCGTGATCGCCTGCCAATGGTCGTCGCCATGGTAGACGTTGGCGTAACGCTTGACGAACATCTCGCGGTCGATGTTGGCGGCGCGGTGCGCGGCGACTTCGGCGTTGGTCGGCCACAGATCGGCGAGCATGACGTCATTGCCGTTCTGGTCCTGCCCGATCGGCGTGGTGGTGATGTCCTCGGTGACGGTGCCCTTGAGCGCATAGGCGACCACCAGCGGCGGCGAGGCGAGGAAGTTGGCGCGCACATCGGGGGAGACGCGGCCTTCGAAGTTTCGGTTGCCCGAAAGCACCGAGGCGGCAACGATGTCGTTGCCGTTGATCGCGGCGCTGATCGGCGGCGCCAGCGGCCCCGAATTGCCGATGCAGGTGGTGCAGCCATAGCCGACCAGATCGAAGCCGACCGCATCGAGATGCTGCTGCAGCCCCGACTTGACGAGGTAATCGGTGACCACCTGCGATCCGGGCGCGAGGCTGGTCTTGACCCAGGGCTTGGGGCGCAATCCGCGCTCGTTGGCCTTCTTTGCGACAAGGCCTGCGGCGATCAGCACGTCGGGGTTGGAGGTGTTGGTGCAGCTGGTGATCGCGGCGATCACCACGTCGCCATCGCCGATGTCGTGGTCCTTGCCCTCGACCGCGACCCGCGCGGGCGCGCTCTTGCCGTAGAGCGTGCCGAGCTCGCCGTTGAACAGGTCGTCGACTTCCTGCAGGATCACCTTGTCCTGCGGGCGCTTGGGCCCGGCGAGGCTGGGGACCACGGTGGCGATGTCGAGGCTGAGCGTCTTGGTGAAGACCGGCACGTTGGCGGGATCGAACCACATGCCCTGCGCCTTGGCATAGGCCTCGACCAGCGCGATGGTGTCCTCGCTGCGGCCGGTGAGGCGCAGGTAATCGAGCGTCTTGTCGTCGATCCCGAAGAAGCCGCAGGTCGCGCCGTATTCGGGCGCCATGTTGGCGATGGTGGCGCGGTCGGCAAGGGTGAGGTTGGCGACGCCCGGGCCGTAGAACTCGACGAAGCGCCCGACCACGCCGACCTGGCGGAGCATCTGGACGCAGGTCAGCACTAGGTCGGTCGCGGTCACGCCCTCGGCCATCGCGCCTTCGAGGTAGAAGCCGACCACTTCGGGGATCAGCATCGAGACCGGCTGGCCGAGCATTGCGGCCTCGGCCTCGATCCCGCCCACGCCCCAGCCGAGCACGCCGAGGCCGTTGATCATGGTGGTGTGGCTGTCGGTGCCGACGCAGGTGTCGGGATAGGCGACCGGCACGCCGTCCGGCCCTTCGGACGACCACACCGCGCGGGCGAGGTGTTCGAGGTTGACCTGGTGGCAGATCCCGGTGCCCGGCGGCACGGCGGTGAAGTTCTGGAAGCTCTTGGAACCCCACTTGAGGAAGTCGTAACGCTCGGCATTGCGCTCGTATTCGAGCGCCATGTTGGCTTCCATCGCCTTGGGGTGGCCGAACTCGTCGACCATCACCGAGTGGTCGATCACGAGGTTCACGGGCACCAGCGGGTTGATCTTGGCGGTGTCGCCGCCGAGCTTCTTGATCGCGTCGCGCATGGCGGCGAGATCGACCACGCAAGGCACGCCGGTGAAGTCCTGCAGCAGCACGCGCGCGGGGCGGTACTGGATCTCCTCGCCGGTGACGGGGTTGTTCTGCCAATCGACCACCGCCTGGATATGCTCGCGCCCGACGGTGAAGCCGCCATCCTCGAAGCGCAGCAGGTTTTCGAGCAGCACCTTCATCGAGATCGGCAGCTTGCTGATGTCGCCCAGCTGCTCGGCGGCCTTGGCCAGCGAGTAATAGGCGTAATCCGTGCCGTTCACCGAGAGGGTCTGGCGGGTGCCGAGCGAATCCTGGCCGATTGCGGTCATGGGAGGGTTTCCGTCCTTTCGAGCTTGTCCCGCCCCCGATCCACCAAGGGCATGGGTTTCGCCGCCGCTCCTGCGCTGCCGCGCGCGCGAGGTCAAGGGGGCTGCCCGCGCGGGTTTTGTCTCAGCTTGCGATCACGGGTGCCGGCGCGGGCGGACGGCGCGCGGCGATCCAGCAGCCGGCCACGATCAGACCCGTTCCCATGAGGACGGGGAGGGTCACATCCTCGCGGAAAAACAGCCATCCCAGCAGCGCCGCCCAGACGAAGCCCGAATATTCGGTCGGCACCAGCGCGCTCGCATCGGCGCGGGCATAGGCCCAGGCGATCGCCGTCGATCCCGCCACCGTCAGCGCCGCCGCGATCACCAGCGGGCCGAACGCCGCGCTCACCGGTGGCTGCCACGCCAACGGGGCGAGGGTCAGCAGCACCAGCGCCCCGATTCCCGAATGGAAGGTCGCGATCTCGAGCGGCCCGGCGACCTGTGCCTGTCGCCGGATCACGATGAAATTGTAGGCATACAGCAGCGCCGAAACGAAGATCGCCGCGAGGCCGAGCGCCGCGCCCCCATCGAACCCGCCCTCGCCGATCCGCCCGCCGACGATCACCAGCGTGCCGGCAAAGCCGATCAGGCTCCCGGTGATCGCGCTGCGGCGGATCGTCTCGCCGAGCAGCACCCGGGCGAGATAGAGCGCGATCAGCGGGGCGATGAACGACAGCGCGATGGTCTCGGCGAGCGGCAGGCGGGTGATGGCGAAGAAGAAGCTCAGCGCCATGAAGGCCGAGACCACACCGCGTTCCAAGTGAAGCCTGAGCACCGCCCGGCTTGGCATCGCCGGGCGGCGCGCGAGCCACACCGGCGCGATCAGCGCGGTGCCGAGCAGCGCGCGCAGCAGCGTGGCGGTGTAGGCGCCGATCAGCAGCGCCGCGCCTTTCATGAAGGCGTCCATCAGCGACAGGAAGCCGACGCCGAGCAGCGCGGCGGCAAAAGGCAGGAGCGGGTGGCGGCGCAGCGACATGGCGCGCCCGCCATAGGCCGTGCCGCCCGCCCCGTCACCTGCCCCCCACGTCGCCTGCCGGGCTGTGCACATTAATGCAGGTGAAAGCGAAGGTGGTTGATAGGGGCATGGCGCAGCGGGTAAGGTTGCAGCAAGTATGATGGCGCCGCGCGTTCTCGCGGCACGGGGCGAAAAGGCACGTTTTCATGGGATTTGCGGGCAGATTGGCAGGCGGAATCGCCCTCGCGGCGGTGGTGGCGAGCACCGCGCTGGCACAGGGCGCACCCGCTTTGCGCCCGGTGCCGCTGCCCGGCCAGCCCAGCGGCGGCCCGGCGGTGGCGCAGATCCCCGCGCCGACGCCGACGCCCGCGCCGACGCCGACCCCCGCTCCCAAGCCGGGCGGTGCGTTCGAGCAGGCTTTCCCCGCCAGCGTCTCGCAGCCGGTGGTGCAGGGCAGCCTGCCGCTGCCTGCGCCGCTGATCCAGACCTGGACCACCGGGCAGGCCGCGCAGCTGGTCGCGGTGATCGAAGGGATCGGAGCCGAGGGGCTCGATCCCAAGGACTATGACCTCGCCCCGCTCAAGGTGGCGCTTGCCAGCGGCCCCTCGAAGGAGCTCGACGCGATTGCCTCGCAGAGTTTCGTCTGGCTGGTCGAGGATCTGCGCGACGGGCGCACTCCGATGGACGCGCGCGCGCAGTGGTTCGTGGTCGATCCCGATCGCGACACCACCCGCACCGGCGACGTGCTCGCCGAGGCGGTCAAGAGCGGCGACATCGCGGGCACCCTCGCCAAGCTCAATCCGACGCACCCCGATTACGCACGGCTCAAGGCCGCGCTCGCGGCCACGCCGGCGAGCGATCTCGCCAAGCGCAAGCTGATCCGCGCCAACATGGATCGCTGGCGCTGGCTGGCGCGCGATCTCGGCCCGCAATACCTCATCACCAACGTGCCCGAGTTCCAGCTGCGGCTGACGGTCAAGAACCGCATCATCAGCACCTATCGCACCATTGTGGGCAAGCCCGGGCGCACTGCGACCCCGCAGCTTGCCGAGGTGGTCGAGGGCGTGGTGTTCAACCCGACCTGGACAGTGCCGCAGTCGATCGTCAAGGGCGAGGGGTTGGGCGCGCGGGTGCTCGCCAACCCCGCCTGGGGCAAGCGCAACGGCTATGTCGCGACCAGGTCGGCGAACGGCACGATCACCGTGGTGCAGCAGCCCGGGCCGGGCAATTCGCTCGGCCGGATGAAGCTCGAGATGCCCAACCCGCACGCGATCTTCTTCCACGACACCCCTTCGCGTCACCTGTTCGCGAGCGACTTCCGCGCGCTCTCGCACGGCTGCGTGCGCACCGAGCGCGCGCTCGAACTGGCGATCACGATGGCGATCCTCGGCAAGGGCGCGACCAAGGAAGAGGCGGTGGCGATCGCCAATTCGGGCAAGTACACCAAGGTGACGCTGGAGAAGCCGTGGGCGGCCTACATCACCTACTTCACCATGGCCTCGGACATCAACGGCGAGATGGCGACCTTCAAGGACATCTACGGCCGCGACGCGCCGGTGCTGGCGAGCCTCGACAAGCCGCGGGTGCGCAACCGCAGCAACACGGTCGACGACGAGGTGATCGTGATCGAGGACGACCTCAGGGACAGCTAGATCGTCGCGCTCAGTAGGCGCGCGCGCCGCTGCCCGGGCCGAGATCGAGCGGCTGGCGGTCGATCATCGCGAGGGCGGGCAGGGGCTCGATGCTGCCGTCCTCCTCCAGCCCCAGGCTGTCGGCATAGAGCAGACGCCCGCCCGACAGGTGCATCAGCGCCTCGCGGAACTGTTCGGTCCCCATCGCGAAGCAGCCGTTGGAGCGGCCGAGGCGCCCCCACTTGGCGAGATGCGCATCCTCGGCATAGTCGGCGTGGTGCATCACGATGTAGCGGCGCAGCGCCGCCTCGTTGCTGGCATCGAGCCCGCCGAGGCGGATCGATGTGCCGTAGCGGCCCTTGTACCACTCCCACGTGACATAGGCCCCGCGGCTGGTCGCGTTCGAGCCTTCGGCGTTCGAGAACTGCTTGAGCCAGCCGTCGTGCTGCGGGTCGGAGCCCATGCCATGGCAGACATGGAACGAGCGCACCTCGCCGCGTTCGAGATTGACGAAATGGAACCGCGGCCGCGCGGAGTGCAGCCCGAAATCGGCGATGCCGACGACGTCCTGCCGCCAGATCGCGTTGCCCGCGCGCAGCAGCTCGCGCTGCGCGATCTCGAACAGGATGCGGTCGCGCGGGGTGCCGGGCATGGCCTGCGCGAAGGCGCGCGTCGGCAGCGCGAGCGCCGCGCCCGCCGCGAGAGTGCCTGCCAGAAAGTCCCGCCGCTTCATGGATTGGTAACGTAACCCGCCGGCTTTGCGTTCCCAATAAGGGGGCGCACGGTTCATCGCAGGCTTGCCTCGCTTCATCATCTTGCTGCCAAGCATGGCATGGCCCTGCAATCTGCGGCATGAACAGGCGGGACGCGAGGAGGAAGGCAGATGGGGAAGACGCATCGCTGCGTGGCAAGGCTCGGTTGCACAATGGCCCTTGCCGCGATCGCCGGAACGCTGACCGCACAGGACAGGGTGATCCCCGATGCCGCGGAGCGACAGGCGCTCGCGGAGGGCGAGGAAGCCCCCGCTCCCGCGCAGCCGACCCGGGTGCTGAGCCCGCGCGATGCCGCGCGGCTGCGCGCCTTGAAGGGGATGACCTTGCAGTGGATCAGCTGGGACACGCGCGGCACAGTCGATGTCAGCGTCGATGAGGCCGGGGTGTGGCGGCTGATCGGTGAGCAGACCGGGCCGAATGCCGCCTCCGCCGCCGTCGAGGGGGTAATCACCGAGATCGGGCCCAACTACTTCATGCTCGAAGGGGCCGTCACCATCCTCAACACCCCCGACGAGGGGCGCACCTGCGAGGGCTATGGCAGCTGGCGGTTCGAAGTGACGCAGAACCGCAAGTACTACCGGCTCCGGCAGTTCGAATGGTGCGACGACCTGACCGACTACGTCGATCTCTACTTCTGATCCCACTGCCGGTTCTCCTCGGCCATCGCCAGCATCGATGCAGCGTGGCGGCGGGCGACGATGCGGGCATCGTCGCCATAGCCGCCCCCGAGCGCGCTCGCGATCGGGAGACCGCGGCGGCGCGCCTCGCCCACCACGAAGCGGTCGCGCGCACAGAGGCCCGCGTCGCTCAGCGCCAGCCGCCCGAGCTTGTCGTCACGGTGCGGATCGACGCCCGCCTGATAGAGCACGAAATCGGGTACGAAGTCGGCGAGCACCGCGGGCAGGTGCCGGGTGAGCTGCGCCATGTAGCCATCGTCGTCGGTGCCGTCGGGCAGCGCGACATCGCGGCTCGAGCGGGCCTTGCGCACCGGGAAGTTCTTCTCGGCATGGAGCGAGAGGGTGAAGATGTCCTCGCGTCCGGCGGTGAGGCTGGCGGTGCCGTCGCCCTGATGCACGTCGCAGTCGACGATCAGCACGCGCTCCGCGAGCCCTTGCGCGATCAGCCGGTTGGCGGTGACAGCGAGGTCGTTGAACACGCAATAGCCCGCCCCGGTATCGTGCAGCGCATGGTGGCTCCCGGCGGCGGAATTGGCGGCATAGCCATGCGTCATGGCAAGGCGCGCCGCCAGCCAGGTGCCGCCATTGGTGTGCCGCACCCGATCGCGGATCGCGGCGGTGACGGGAAAGCCGATCCGCCGTTCCTTGTGGCGCGGCACGGTGAGGGTGAACACCTCCTCGACATAGGCCGGATCATGCATTGCTTCGAGCCATTCGCGCGGGCAAGGCTCGGGCGCGTGTTCGGTGAGCAGCGCGCCGCCGGACGCTGCCTGCGCCCGCAGCTCCTCCATCACGAGATAGTATTTGTCGAAGCGGAAAGTGCCGCTTGTCGGGCGCGGCGCCATGTAGTCGGCGTGGTGGACGACATGGAGCATCAGCCGCGCGCCGGCATGTTGGAGACACATGAGACACTGTCCAGGAACAGAAATCCCGACCCCGTCCGGACCGCCCGAAACAGCGATACGGAAAGGCGGCAAAGGGCTCTCATGCGTGCCACCATGCCAGCATCATCGCGTGTAGGACAGCCTCAGAACCAGCCCGAATGTTCGCCGAGAATCCTGCACCCGAGTCCGATCAGGATCACCCCTCCGGCGCGTTCGGCCCATTCGCCCCAGCGATCGCCCGCGACCCGTCCCAGCATTACGCCCGCGCCGCTCATCGCGAAGGTGACGAACCCGATCAGTGCCGCCGCGATCCAAGGTGTGACGCCGAGCGCGGGCAGCGTAATCCCCGCTGCCAGCGCATCGATGCTGGTGGCGAGCCCCGCCAGCACCAGCGCGCGGCCGGTGAGAGCGCGGGCCGCGTCCTCGTCCCCGACATGGCCGGAAAGCATCCGCACGCCGAGAAAGGCGAGGAGGGCAAAGGCGATCCAGTGGTCGACCGTTTCGACATAGACCAGTGCCACCGCCCCGATGCCCCACCCGGCGAGCGGCATCACCGCCTGAAACGCCCCGAAGGTTGCCGCGATGGCCAGCCCGCCCGCGCGCGAGGGCCGGAACCGCGCGCCCTGGGTGAGCGCAACCGCAAAGGCATCCATGGCGAGGGCGACAGCAAGGAGGAGCGAGGCGATCATCGTGCGCGCCGACTGCCGCGCCTGACCCGTATCGTCAATGCAAGACCTTGAGGCCGATCACGCAGCCCACCAGCCCCGCCAGCAGCACGCCGCGGGCAAGGCCGAGGCTCTCGAGCCCCAGCGCCACCCCGACGATGATCGTTCCCGCGGCACCGATCCCGACCCACACGGCATAGGCGGTGCCGAGCGGGATGGTCTTCTGCGCCTCCTGCAGGAACCCGAAACTCAGCACGATGCAGACAACGAAGGCGACGTTGGGCAGGTCGAAGCGAAAGCCCTGCGTGTAGCGCATGGCGGTGGTGAAGCCGACCTCGAACAGGCCGGCGAGCAGCAGGTAGAGCCAGCCCAAAGCGGTCAATCCTTGCGGTCGGCGTCGCTGGCCGCTGTTTCGAGCCGGGCGATCAGATCCGCGGGCCCATCGATCCTGCCGATCACCAAGCGGTCGATCCGGGCCTCGCGAATGCGCAACCGGCCGATCGCAAGCCGCCCGATAGCGAGCGCACCGATCGCCGCAGCGCCAACCGCCAGCGCTCCGAGCGCGAGGGCGCCGAGCGCGGAGGCGCCGACCGCGCGCGCGCCCGTTGCACTTGCGCCGGTCGCTTCCGCGCCGGTGGCCGAGGCTCCGGTGACGACCGCGCCGTGGGCTTCGATCGGTCCCGCCGCGTCGCAGGTGTGATCGGCTTCGCGCAGATCGGGATGCTTGATCATCACTCCGCCGCTTCAACCGCCGGGGCAGGTGCGGCGTGGGGATCGAAGGCGGTGGCCTCGCCGCGCTCGATCTCGGCGGCCTTGGCCTCGACGAGGCGCACGATGTGATCGAGCATGTCCTCGTTCTGGATGGTGTGATCGGTCACGCCGCGCAGGTAGACCATGTGCTTGCCCGCGCCGCCGCCGGTGAGGCCGACATCGGTCTCGCGCGCCTCGCCCGGGCCGTTGACGACGCAGCCGAGGATCGAGAGGCTCATCGGGGTCTTGATGTGTTCGAGCCGGGCTTCGAGGGCTTCAACCGTGCGGATCACGTCGAAGCCCTGGCGCGAGCACGAAGGGCACGAGACGATGCGCACGCCGCGGGTGCGCAGGCCCAATGCCTTGAGCATCTCGAAGCCGACCTTGATCTCCTGCTCGGGCTCGGCGGACAGCGACACGCGGATGGTATCGCCGATCCCCGCCCACAGCAGGCTGCCGATGCCGATGCTCGACTTCACCGTGCCGCCGATCAGCCCGCCCGCCTCGGTGATGCCGAGGTGGAGCGGGCAATCGACCGTCTCGGCAAGGCCATGATAGGCGGCCACCGCGAGGAACACGTCGGAAGCCTTCACCGCCACCTTGTATTCGTGGAAATCGTGGTCCTGCAGCAGCTTGATGTGATCGAGCGCGCTTTCGATCAGCGCTTCGGGGCAGGGCTCGCCGTATTTTTCGAGCAGGTCCTTTTCAAGCGATCCCGCGTTGACCCCGATGCGGATCGCGCAGCCATTGGCCTTGGCGGCGCGCACCACCTCGGCGACGCGGTCGGCCGAGCCGATATTCCCCGGGTTGATGCGCAGGCACGCCGCGCCCGCATCGGCGGCTTCGAGCGCGCGCTTGTAGTGGAAGTGGATGTCGGCGACGACCGGGATGCGGGCGGCGCGGGTGATCTTGTGAAACTCGCGCGTCGATTCCTCGGTGGGGCAGGACACGCGGATGATGTCCGCGCCCACGTCCTCGCAGCGCCTGATCTGGTCGATCGTGGCGCGCACATCCTCGGTCGGGGTGTTGGTCATGGTCTGCACGGTGATCGGGGCATCGCCCCCCACGGGAACGTTCCCCACCATGATCTGGCGCGACTTGCGACGCTCGATCGTGCGCCACGGACGGATGCTGGACATGGAGCGGCATATAGGCGGCTTGGCGTGACGGGGCAATGACCGCCGCGCGCTTGACTTGGCGCGGCGGCACACGCCAGTCTCGCCGGCCACAGGGGAGAGACCATGCTGACCGAAACCGGAACCGAACTGCGCAGCCCTGCGCCGAGCCTGCTGCTGCGTGCGGTCAAGTGGCTGATCGCGCGGCGGCCTCCGGTGTTCCCGCATGACGAGGCCGGGTTCCATGCGGCGATGGCGGGCCGCCGCCTGCCGCTCGACGCGCCGATGCCCGAGGCGTTCCGCAAGCGGTTCGCGGTCGAGGAACGCCTTGCGCTCGGCCACCGGGTGGTGACGCTCCACCCCAAGGGCGGGCCGGGCGTGTGGCACATGCTCTACTTCCACGGCGGCGGCTTTGTCCAACCGATGTTCAAGGTGCACTGGCCGCTGGTCGCCGAGATGGTGCGCCGCTGCGGGATCAGCGTCACCGTGCCGCTCTACCCGGTCGTCCCCGAAGCGCCCCATACCGCGCAGGATGCGCTCGCCGACGCGGTCTATGCCGAACTGGCGGCACGGCACGATCCGGCGCGGATCATCCTCAACGGCGACAGCGCGGGCGGGCACATGGCGCTCGCGCTGGCGCTGCGGCTGATCGCGGCAGGCGGCCCGCTGCCGGGCAGGCTGGCGCTGTTCGCGCCGTGGCTCGACCTTGGCCTCGCCGACCCCGCCATCGCCGCGGTCGAGCCGCATGACCTGATGCTCAAGATCGGCACGCTGCGGGCCTGTGGGACCCTTGTGGCGGCCGGGCGCGCGCTCGACGATCCGGTGGTGAGCCCGCTCTATGCGCACGCCGAGGCGCTCGCCCAGCTGCCGCCGACGCGGATCTGGACCGGGCGGCACGACCTGTTCATCGTCGATTCGCGCAGCTTCCTCGCCCGCCTGCGCGCGGCCGGGGTCGACGCGAGGCTCCACGAATACGAGGCCGCGCCGCATGTCTTCATGGCGATCACCGCGACCCGCGAGGCGAAGGACGTGATCGCCCTGCTGCGTGATTTTCTGGCGGATTAGGTCGGGAACTTTACCCCGGTCAGCTCCTCGCTCAGCGCCCACAACCGGTCGGCGTAGCTGGGGTTGAGCGCGTAGGAACGCACGCCCCCGGTGGCGCTTTCGTCGTCCACTGCGGCGACATGGCAGTCCTCGCAATAGACCCCGCCCGTGCCTTCGAGCTCTTCGGCGGTCGCCGCCCAGCAGCTCGTCGCTGCGCCCTGGGGGATGGTCTTCCACTGGAAGCCGGTATCGCGCGAAGTGACCCGCGCCATCAGCGCCGCGCGCATTTCTTCGGTCATGTGGCGGCCGAGATTGGTCTGGATCCCGCCCGGGTGCACCGCATAGGCGTGGATGCCCATCACCGCGTAGCGCGCCTCGAGCCCGACCGAGAACAGCACGTTGGCGGTCTTGGAATGGCCATAGGCGATCCACGGGTCATAGGGACGGCGCTCGAAGAAGGGATCCTCGAAATCGACCGGCGCAAAGTGGTGCCCGCGACTGGAAAGGTTGACGATCCGCTTGGCGCTGCCGCGCTCGATCAGCGGCAGCAACTCGCCGGTCAGCGCGAAGTGGCCGAAATGGTTGGTGCCGATCTGCATCTCGAAGCCGTCATGGGTGTGATGGAAGGGCGTTGCCATCACCCCGGCATTGTTGATGAGGATGTCGATCTTGTGGAACCGCTGGCGCGCGCGCGAGGTGGCGGCGCGGATGTTCTCGAGACTGGTCAGGTCGACCGTGATCGTCTCGAGCTGCGCCGTGGGATGCTCGGCCTTGATTGCCGCCACGCTCTCGTCGAGCTTGGCCTGATCGCGCCCGGCGAGGATCACGTCGGCCCCGTGCGCCGCCATCGCCCGCGCGGTCTCCTGCCCGAGACCGGAGTTCGCCCCGGTGATGAACACCGTCCGCCCCGACAGGTCCTTGCCTTCCAGCACCTCGTCGGTGGTGCTCCCCCAGCCGAATTCGCTCATGTCGCTCTCCCTCGCCGTTATAGTCTCAGTTCATATAGGAATTCCGGGTCGAGTTGTTCCCCGACCTTGAAGGTGATGTCGGCGACCTTGGCAAAGCCGTAGCGCTGGTAGAAGCGCTGTGCGCCGAAGTTCTCGGCATAGACGCTGAGCAGAATGGCATCATTGCCGTGCTCGCGCGCATGGGCGAGCGCCCAGTCCATCAGCTTTGCGCCGATGCCGCTGCCGGTGTGGCCGGGCAGGGCATAGAGCTGGGCAAGTTCGACGGGCTTGGCCGCGTCGGTGTATGCGGCGAACTTGCTGGGGAAGCGCAGCTTGCAGAAGGCGACGAGCGCGCCGTCCTCCTCGACGAGGCGGTGCGTGCATTCGTCGCCCGCGATCTCGCCCGCGACGGCTTCGGGGTTGTGCACCTCGGCAAGGAAGGCGGCGAGGTCTGCGGGCGTGTAGAGATCGCCGAAAGCGGCGACGAAGGTCTCGGCGCCGAGCTTGGCGAGGGCGGGCGCATCGGCGCGCGTGGCGGGGCGGTAGATCATGCCTCGCCCTAGCGCGGGCGGGGCGCACTGTTAAGCTGGCGAAACGAACGGGGCCGCGTTACACCTTGCTGTCATGAAGAAACTCATCGCGATTGTAGCCCTCGCCCTCATGTCCCAGCCCGCCTTTGCCGAAGACGCGCCGAAATGGTCGCTGGCAATCCATGGCGGGGCCGGCACGCTCGATCCGGCGCAGATGACGCCCGAGAAGCGCGCCGCCTACGAGGCGGACTTGCAGCGGGCGCTGGATGCGGGATCGAAGATCCTTGCAGACGGCGGCGCGGCGATGGACGCGGTCAAGGCTGCGATCGTCATCATGGAGGATTCGCCGCTGTTCAACGCGGGCAAGGGCGCGGTGTTCACCTGGGACGGCACCAACGAGCTCGACGCCGCGATCATGGACGGGCGGGATCGCTCTGCGGGCGCGGTCGCGGGGGTCAAGACGGTGAAGAACCCGATCCTGCTCGCCGACACGGTGCGCACCCAGAGCGAGCACGTGTTCCTGATCGGCAAGGGCGCGGAGGAGTTCGCGGTCTCCAAGGGCTTTGCGGTGATGCCGCCCGAATACTTCGCCACCGAGGCTCGGCGCGAAGCTCTGGAGCGGCTGAAGGCGGAGAAGCTTTCGGCGCTGGATGTCGATCACAAGTTCGGCACGGTGGGCGCGGTGGCGCTTGACCAACAGGGCAACCTCGCGGCGGGCACCTCGACCGGGGGCATGACCGGCAAGCGCTGGGGCCGCGTGGGCGATGCGCCGATTATCGGCGCGGGGACCTATGCGGACAACCGCGCCTGTGCGGTCTCGGCGACGGGGTGGGGGGAGTATTTCATCCGGGTCGGCGTGGCGCATGAGATTTGTGCGCGGTTGCGTGCGCAGAGTGCCGATCCGCAACGTGCCGCCGACGATGTCATGGCCGACGTCGCCTCGCTCGGCGGCGATGGCGGGGTGATCGTCGTCACGCCGCAAGGCCAAGCGATCTTCAGCTTCAACACCACCGGCATGTATCGCGGCCGCGCGACCAGTGCTGGGATCAACGAAGTGGCGATCTTCGGCGGCGAGGAGAAGGCGTCGGCGACGCCGGATCACTAGATCCCCTTCTCCCCTCCCCTTCAGGGGAGGGGAAGAGCCGCGAAGCGGCGAAGGGGTGGGGGCGTCCGGTCAATTGCGGCGCTCGACTGACAATCCCCACCCCCAACCCCTCCCCTGAAGGGGAGGGGAGGTTAGAGAAGGTCAGTACAGCTTGCCCACCAGAGGCAGGCCCTTTTCCGGCTCGGCGAACTCCTTGATGATCCGGCCCACTTCGGCGAGCGCGGCTTCGGCGCCCGGGAGCATCTCGTCCTCGGTCTGGCGCGCCCGCAGGTAGCAGGCGAAGGTGATCGGCGGCGCGCCTTCGGGCGGCTGCGCAAAGCCGATGTCGATATAGTTGTATTCGCTCCCGCCGATCAGCCCGCTGGTGCCTGTCTTGTCGCCCGCCACCCAGCCTTCGAGCAGCCCGGCCCGCACGCGGCGCACGCCGGTCTGCGTCGCGATCATCCAGCCCTTGAGCTCGGCGCGTTCCTTCTCCGGCAAAGCGTCGCCGTACACGATCTTCGCCACCGTGCGCGCCATGGCGGCCGGGGTCGTCGTGTCGCGGAACTCGGTGGCCGGGACGATGTTCATTGCGGGCTCGAAGCGGTCGATCCGGCTGACATCGTCGCCCAGCGAGCGCCAGAACGCGGTCAGCCCCGCCGGGCCGCCAAGCTGCTTGAGGAGAATGTTGGCCGCCGGATTGTCCGAGGTGGTCTGCGTCGCCTGCGCCAGCTCCCGGAGGGTGGCGCCGGTGGCGATACGATCGCGGGTAAAGGGGGCGGGGTTGAGCATCTCCGCCTCGGTCCACGTTACCCGCTTGTCGGCGTCGATCATGCCCGCCGCGTGGCGCTGCAGCAGCAAGGCGGCGAGCGAGAACTTGAACGAGGAGGCGTGCCCGAAGCGCGTATCGCGGTTGATCCCGACCGAGGCACCGCTGCCGGTGTCGTAAAGCTCGACCCCGAGCGTCCCGCCGCTCTTCGCCTCGATCAGCCGCAGCTCTTCCGCGAGCCGCCCGGCTGGGCTCTGGTCGGGCGGGATGCAGGCGCTCGCCCCGAGGGCCAGCGCGCCGCCGATGAAGTGTCTGCGATCGATCGTCATGCGAACTTGTCCGCCTTGCGCTTGCCGAAGCGCATGTCGCCTTCGAGCTTCGCGCGCAATTGCGCATAGAACGCCTCGAGGAAAGCGCGTTCGTCGCCCGCGCCGGGATCCCAGCCGATCTTGCGGCAGATCGTGGCATGGACGGCGTGAAGCGCTTCGGGCTGGGCATCGCGCAGCAGGCGTTCGAGGGTCTGTAGCTCCTTCTCGCCATAGACCGACAGCTCGGCCTCGCCGAAATCGTAGCGCACGCCGGTGACCGTGCTCGCGCCCTCGGCGGCGGCCGCGCCCTTGGTCGAAAGCACCTCGGCCAGCGCGGTGCGCGGACGCTCGACCACCCATGTCCCCGCGATGATGTCGCCGGCGCGCAGTGCGTCGCGATTGAAGAAGGGGAACAGCAGGAACAGCGCGAACCACGCGGTCACCACCCAGCCGAGCACGCCGATGTCCTGATCCGACTGGGCAAGCGCGGTCAGCACCAGCAGCGCGACCAGCGGATAGAAGATCTCGACATCGCGCAGGAGATTGCGCGCGATCACCGCCTCGGGCGTCAGCCGCGCCGAACCGCGCGCGGCGATCCGGATGCCGACGATGCGCTTGCCGAAGGTCGCCCCGCGCGGGCCCAGTTCCTGCACCAGAAAATAGCTGTACCAGAAGGCGAAATCGAACAGCACCATGAGGATGATGAAGAATTCCTGTGCCCCGCGCGGCGGCTCGGCGGCGGTGCCCTCGGCGGCATCGAACACGCCCGCCCCGATATAGACGAGCGCGAGCTGGACCACGATCAGCGTCACCACGATGATCATCACGTCGAGCACCAGCGCGCCCGCGCGCGCCCCGCGCGAGGCGAGCGCGATCGGCAGCGCCAGCCCCTCGGGCGTCACCAGCGTGCGCAGCTGGCGGAAATCGGCGCGGGTCGCGGCCGGGCGCTTGTTCATGGCGCGCCCTCCGGCGGCCCGGCCTCGCCGAGCGGGCGGGGGCGGTAGAGGAAGAAATAGGAGAGCCAGAAGATCAGCATCGTGCCCCCGATCAGGAAGCGGCTGGGGGTATCGGTGACAAGCTGGCGGGGAAAGGCTTCGAGCAGCGCCGCGATCACCATCATGATCACCACCCCCACCATCACCACCGCGCTGCGCCGCCCGGCGGCGGCGGCGGCATCGAGCACCGAAAGCTTGCCCGGGAAGGCCATCGAGCGCCCGATATGCAGTCCCGCCGCACCCGACAGCAGGATGCCGAACAGCTCGGTCGTGCCGTGGACGCTGAGCCAGGCGGCAAGCTCGACCACCAGCCCCTGCCCGTGGAACAGCCACAAGAGCGCGCCCAGCAGCGCAAGGTTGTGCACCAGCAGCAGCAGCGAGGGGATGCCGAAGGCGAAGCCCAGCGCGAAGGCGAGGATGCTGACGGCCGAATTGTTGCTGAACAGCTGCGCGGCGAAGGCGGAAAAGCCCATGCCGTCGCCGCTGCCGAGCGTTTCCAGCAGCTGCTCGCGGGTGGCGCCGGGCACGCGGGTGTCGCCCATGCCGGCAGGGTAGAGGCGGTAATACCACGCCTCGTCCTGCGCCACGAGCAGCCAGCCCACCACCGCGCCCGAGACCATCACGAACAGCGCGATGCCCATCTCCAGCCACAACTCGCGCACCGCGCGGCTCCAGCCCCCGAACAGGAACCCGCGCAGCCAGCGCGCAAAGCCCTGCCGCGGCCCGTAGACCTGGAACCACGCGCGCTGCACCAGCGCTTCGAGGTAGGCGAGCGTGGCGGCATCGAGACTGGTCTCGCGCGCCACCGCGAGGCTCGAGGCGGCGGTGCGATAGAGCACCGGGAGCGCGATCAGATCATCGTCGGGAATGCGCCTGAGGCCGCCGCGCTCCATCCGCGCCACGATCGCTTCGAGCCGCCGCCATTCGCCCTCGCGTTCCAGCCGGAACCGGTCGGAACGCAGCGCCGCGCTCTCGATATCGGGCGGGGCTGCGAGCTGCCCGCGCCCGAACCAGGAGGAGATGATCGGGGCCTTCATCCGCCGCTCATCCTATCGCCTCGCTCGCCCGGATCGCCAGATAGCGGTCGATGAGGCGCGGGCCGATTGCCGCCCAAGGCGCCTCGAGCACGTCGATCCCCAGCCGCCGCAGCCGGGTCAGCACCAGCTTCCTTTGCTGCGCGAGGCTTTCGGCGGTGACCGCCCGCGCGAGGGTGGCGATGTCGGCCGGCGGCGCGGCGATCAGCTCCTCGATCTCGGCATCGGCGATGGTGACGAACAGCACCAGATGCTTGTTGACCAGCCGCCCGAGGCTTTCGACCATCAGTTCGGCGCTGGTGGGATCGGTGAAATCGGAGAACACCACCACCAGCGAGCGCCGCTTCAGCCGCGCGGTGAGCGTGGCGAGCGCGAGCGTGAAATTGGGCTCGGCGGATTGGTAGTCGAGCCCGGCGGCGGCGCTCTGCAGGCGGTGGAAGGCGCGCGGATCGGCGATGAAGGGGGTCATGATCTGCGGGCGCTGGGCAAAGCCGAACAGCGCGACCTTGTCGCCGCCCTTCAGAGCGACATAGCCGCAGGTCAGCGCCGCCGAGACCGCGCGGTCGATCCGCGGCAATCCGTCGACCGGCTCGCACATCGCCTGCCCGCAATCGAAGGCGAACAGGATCTGGTTGTTGCGCTCGCTCTCGTTCTCGCGCGCGAACAGACGGGTGTGGCGGGCGCTCGCCTTCCAGTCGATACGGCGGCGGTCCATTCCGGGCTGGTATTCGCTGAGCGCCTCGAACTGCGTGCCCTCGCCCCGGATGCGCCGCGCGATCAGGCCGATCTGCGCGTTGCGCAGGAAGGTCTGGAGATCGGGTGAGCGCACCGGCGAGAGATCGGGCCAGATCCGCACCGGCTTGTCCACGTCGTGCGCCACGGCGCGCGCGCCGAGGCCGAGCGGGCCTTCCCAGCGCAGCCACGCGCGGCTGACGATCGCGGTGCCGCGCCGGATCGGGGTGAGCACTGTCTCCCCGCGCCAGCCGGGCTCGTGTTGCTGGGGGGCAAGGTCGAACGTCACCCGGCCCTCGGGCGCGAGCCGCGGGTCGCAGGCGAGCGCGGCAGCAACCCTTGTGGGCCGGCGTCCGGCAAACCGCGCGGTGATCGCCAGCGTGCCGGGCTGGCCGACCTCGACATCATCGGCATAGCGGATCTCCCATCCCCCGAGCGGCCCGGCGAACCAGGCGTCGAGGAAGGCGAGCACCAGCAGCGCGGCGCCGATCAGCGGCGCGATCACCCACGCCCCGGGCGAGGTCGCGGCGATCACCACCGCCACCGGCGCGAGCCCCGCGGCAAGCCACGCGGTGCGCTCGGTCGGCACCGTGAACAGGAACGGCACCAGCGGCGCGGTGGCGATCAGCAGCAGGCGGCGGCGAAGGGGGTCCATGGGATCAGCGCCCTGCCATCACCTGGGCGCCTCGGTCGCCTCGACCAGCTCGGCGACGAGGGCTTCCATGTCGCGCCCCTCGATCTCGGCGGCGGGCGAAAGCGTCAGGCGGTGGCGCAGCACCGGCACCGCCAGCGCCTTGACATCGTCGGGGATGACATAGTCGCGCCCCTCGAGCGCGGCGCGGGCGCGGGCGGCCCCCGCCAGCAGCACCGCCGCGCGCGGGGACGCGCCGACCGTCAGCTCGGAGTGCTCGCGGGTGGCGCGCACCAGCCGCACGACATAGCGGGTGATCTCCTCGGCAACCGTCACCTGGCCGAGCGCGCCGCACGCCGCCCCGATCCCGGCGGCATCGGTGACCGCTGTGACGCCGAGATCGGCCGGGCGCTGCGGGCCGCTGCGCTGCCCATAGGTGGCGACGATCCGCGCCTCCTCATCCTCGGCCGGATAGGGCACCAGCAGCTTGAACAGGAAGCGGTCGAGCTGGGCTTCGGGGAGCGGATAGACCCCCTGGTTCTCGATCGGGTTCTGGGTCGCGACCACCAGGAAACGGTCGGGCAGGGGGTAGGTCTCCCCGTCGAGCGTCACCCGGCGCTCCTGCATCGCCTCGAGCAGCGCGGCCTGCGTCTTGGGCGGGGTGCGGTTGATCTCGTCGGCGAGCAGCAGGTCGCAGAACACCGGACCGCGGGTCAGGGTGAACTGGCTGGTCTGGAAGTTGAACAGGTTGGAGCCGAGAATGTCGCCCGGCAGCAGATCGGGAGTGAACTGGATGCGCCCGAATTCCAGCCCCAGCGCGGTCGCGAAGGCATTGGCGAGGAAGGTCTTGGCGGTGCCGGGCGGGCCTTCGAGCAGCACATGGCCCTCGGACAGGAGCGCCACCAGCAGCATGTCGACCATCGCCTCCTGGCCGACGATCGCCTTGGCGGTCTCGCGCCGGATCGCATCGGCGAGGGTGCGGACCTCGGCAAGGTTCATCGTGGGCGGGCTCGTCGTCATGGTGTTTCTTGTCCCTGTTGCAGCTTGGTGGCGAGATCGTCGAGGCCGCGCGCGGCGGCGAGGATTTCGGCGGGTCCTGTCGCCGCCTCGAGCCGCGCGGCGCGGCGGGTGAAGGGTTCCTCGCCCGGCAGGCGGCGCGCGAGCGCGGCGTCGATCGCCTGGGGATCGGGGCGCATGAGGCCGAGCCGCTCGCCGATCCGTCGGGTCGAAAGCGCGGCATAGGGCTGGGCGAGCAGCGCGAAGCGCCGCGCGCGCAGGATCAGGCCCGCCCCGTTGGTGATCAGCTGGCGCTTGCCGAAAGCGATGTCCGGGCCGTTCGCGGCCGCCGGCGGGCCGAACCGCTGGAACGCGCGCCAGCCGATGATCAGCAGCGCCACGATCAGGCACAGGGTCGCAGCGAGGAAGGGCGGGCGGAACGCGAGCGTCAGCAGGTTCTCAGAGGCGCCATAGCCGTTGAGCGTCATGTCGAAGGTGACCGCGTCGATATCGCCATCCCCGGTGAGTTCGTTCACCAGCGCGATCGCCGCCGCCGCGCGGGCGCGATCGGCGAGGCCGTAATTGTTGAGGAGATCGGGTTCGGCCACCACGATCAGGGGCTGTGCTTCGACCGTGAGAATATCGGCCTCGTACCCATCGGTCGTAGGGGTTGCCCGCCGCAACGGGCTGCGGTCCGCCGCCAGACGCAGCGCGAGCGCCCGGCCCCCCTCATCGATGATCACCGGCGCATAGGCCGGGCTCTTGTCGGCATAGAGTGTCTCGCTCGTCGGGAGCGTGCCCGTGAGGTCGAGCCCGCTCCAGCGCCCGCGCGTTTTGGGGGCGAGCGTGATCGCCTTGTGCTGCAAGGTGTAGGGCGCGGGCAGGTCCGCGGTCCATTCGACCGCCTCGGCGTCGCCCAGCACCACCCAGCCGCGCTTGAATTTCTCCCGCGCCTCGGGCGGGACCATCATCTGCGGCGGAAAGGCGAACCACTTGGGCAGGATCACCAGCGTCGGACCGCGATAGGTGCGCTCCTTGAGGATCTTCGCCACCTCCTCGGCTTCGGTGAAGGCGGTGGGAGCCAGCACCAGCAGCCCGTCGGTCGCAAGGCCGCTGCGGTTGCGCGAACGCTCGACGAGATAGCCCCCGGCCTCGACCAGCCGGACGAGCCCGGCATAGCCGTTCAGCCCGTTGGACGCGGCGTGGGCCTGCCCATTAGCGTTATCGCCCCCGAACTGCTCTCCCGCGCCGATCAGGTAGAGCAGCGCCAGCAACAGCCCCATGCCGATCGCGATCAGCGCCAGCGCGCCGCCGCGGGAGAAGGTCGCCCCCCCGCCGCTCATGCCGCGCCTGCGCGCGTGGTGAGACGGGCGAGCGCGAATTCGGCATAGGCGGCGCGCGCCGCATCCCAGTCGCTGCGGTCGAGCGCGCGCAATGCGAACAGCGAGCGCTCGACCCGCTTGGCGATCACGCCGAAGGCGGTGCGCGCGGCGTCGGGCAGCGCCGGGAGCGCGGCAAGCTCGCGCGCGGTGCTCGAGGGCTCGACCCAGTCGGGCCGCGCGGCGGCGATGTGGCTGACGCTGCGCTGGAGCAGCAGGCGGGTCGCCTCGTCATAGCGTCCCTCGGCGGCGAGCCGGTCGGCATCCTCGAGCAGCGCGAGGGTGGCGGCGGTATCGGGGCGCCACGCGTCCTCAGCGGCGGGCTTGGCCGCGCGCTTGCCACCGCGTCCGAAGCCGGGGCCGATCATCCGCACCAGCAGCAGCAGCGCAAACGCGATGACAAGCGCGAGCAGCACCCATTTGAGCCACCACCACGATCCGGCGAAAGTCTCGCCGACCGGGCCCAGCACCTTGGCGAGCCATTCGTAGAAATCGGCGAGCAACCGCTCGAACCAGTTCGGCTCGCGCGGCGGAACCTCGGGGATGGTGACGGGGGCGAACTGGATATCGCCATCGGCACGAAGCTCGGCCCATCCGGCGGGGGCAGTCCCGCCTGACGGAGCTGTCGATTCGGAAGCTGTTGCCGTGGCCGGAGCGGTCATCCCGGCGGAGGTGGTGGCACGCCCCTCGCCCCTGCGCAACGGGAAACCGCGTATCGGCCGCGGTTTGCCCGCTCAGCCCCGCGGGCGCGCCTGCCGGTAGCTGCCGAGGATGCGCAATTGCTTGGAATGGAAGGCGCATTCCTCCAACGCGCGGTCGACCGCCGGATCGCCGGGCGCGCCGATGATGTCGGCATAGAAGGTGGTTGCGGCAAAGCTGGTGCCCTGCTGGTAGCTTTCCAGCTTGGTCATGTTGACGCCGTTGGTCGCAAACCCGCCGAGCGCCTTGTAAAGCGCCGCCGGAATGTTCTTCACCTCGAACACGAAGGTGGTCATCACCGGCTGCCCCGCAAGCGCCGCGGGCGCGAGCGGTTCGCGCGCGAGGATCACGAACCGGGTCATGTTGTCCGGGCTGTCCTCGACATTGGCTTCGATGATGGTGAGGCCGTAGAGCTCGGCCGCGATCGCGGGGGCTATGGCTGCGATCGAGGGATCGCCGCGCTCGGCCACGTAGGCGGCGGCGCCCGCGGTGTCGGCATGGCTCAGCGGCACGATCCCGCGCGCGCGCAGGAAGCGGCGCGACTGGCCGAGCGCCTGCGGGTGGCTGTAGGCGGCCTCGAAGCTGCGCCCGGGCGCGGCCGGGCCGACCGCCATCAGCGCGTGGTGGATCGGCATGAAATATTCGCCGGTGATGGCAAGCCCGCTTTCGGGAAGCAGGAAGTGGATATCCGCCACCCGCCCGTGCTGCGAGTTCTCGATCGGGATGATCGCGGCGCCCGCGCGGCCATCCTTCACCGCCTCGAGCGCGTCCTCGAAACTGAAGCAGGGCAGCGGCAGCAGGTCGGGCCGCGCCTCGCTCGCCGCGCGGTGGGAGTTGGCGCCGGGCGAGCCCTGGAAGGCGATCGCCCGCGCGGGATCGGCGGCGGCAGCGGCGCGCAACTGCTCGACCAGCGCGAGCGCGGGGGCGGGAAACGAGTGCATGTCAGCGCGCGCCTAGAGCCGCCCGGCCCGGGGGGCAAGCCTGCGTGCAAAAGGTGCAAGAAAAGGGGGCATGATCGGTCTTGCGCCGCTCGGCGGCCCCGATTATGGAGCGCGCGGGATGACACAGGACAACTCTTCGCAACCGACGACCGAGGCTCAAGCGAGCGGCGGCGATCTGTTCAACACCGTGGCGGGATGGGTGCTGTTTGCCGGCATCGTCGGGCTGGGGCTGGCGCAGATTTCGAAGCATTACTTCGAAGCCGACAAGCCCGAGCGGCCGGAAAAGCTCGGCTACGTGATCGAAGGCGTGGTCGAGGAAGACGCGGGTCCTGCCGAGATGTCGATGGCCGAAGCGCTCAATGCCAAGCCTGCGGCCGAACTGATCGCGGCGGGCGAGAAGGTCTTCGCCAAGTGCCAGAGCTGCCACACCATCGAAGCGGGCGGCGCCAACGGCATCGGCCCCAACCTCCACGGCACGCTAGGCAAGGCGGTCGCCACCCACCCGGGCTTTGACTACAGTGCCGAATTGAAGGCGCATGGCGGCAACTGGGACTGGGAAAACATCAACGACTGGCTCAAGAACCCCAAGGGCTATGTCCCGGGCACCAAGATGAGCTTCGCCGGGCTCGGCAAGGTCGAGGACCGCGCGGCGGTGGCGATGTATCTGAACTCGCAAGGGTCGAACCTGCCGGTGCCGTCCTTCGTTGCCGACGCGGCGGCGGGGACTCCTGCCGGTGAAGCGACCCCGGCGGCGGGCGAGACCCCGGCAGCGGCGGAAACCCCGGCCGAGTGATCCGGAGACCGGGCGAGGCGCCGCGCGCGTCCGCCCCGCTGGCTCATCCGTTCGGGCCTTTGAACCCCTGAGCGATCACGTACCATTCGGACGAATCTTTGCGGCTTGCCGGCGGCTTGGCGTGCTTGACCGTGCCGAAATGCCGCTTGAGCAGCGCGAGCAGATCGGCATCGGTGCCGCCCGCCAGCACCTTCGCGACGAAGGCGCCCCCCGGCGCGAGGGTCTCGGCCGCGAACCACGCCGCCGCCTCGACGAGGCCCATCGTGCGCAGGTGATCGGTCTGCTTGTGGCCGACGGTGTTCGCCGCCATGTCCGAAAGCACCAGATCGGGTGGGCCGCCGAGCGCTTCGGCGAGCGCGGCGGGGGCGGCATCGGCCATGAAATCCATCTGGAAGATCGTCACGCCCTCGATCGGCTCGACGGGCAGGAGGTCGATCCCCACCACCTCGGCGCGCGGCGCCTGCTTGCGCACCACCTGGCTCCACCCGCCCGGCGCGATGCCGAGATCGACGACGCGGGTCGCGCCCTTGAGCAGGCCGAACTTCTCGTCGAGTTCGATCAGCTTGTAGGCCGCGCGGCTGCGATAGCCCTCGGCCTTGGCCTGGCGGACATAGGGATCGTTGAGCTGGCGTTCGAGCCAGCGCACCTGCGCGGCGGTGCGGCCCTTGGCAGTCTTGACGCGCTTGCCCGGAGCCTTGGCGCCGCGGGTCATCGGCCGCGCCGGCCGGAGCGCTGCCGGTTGAGCGCCTTCAAGGAGCGCTCGGAATCGCGCTCGGCCGCCATCAGGCTCCTGAGAATGCCCTCGCGGATGCCGCGATCGGCAACGCCGAGCCGCCGCGCCGGCCACAGATCGAGGATCGCCTCGAGGATCGCGCAGCCCGCCACCACCAGATCCGCGCGATCCTGCCCGATGCAGGGCAGGGTGGCGCGTTCGAACGGCGTCATCACCGAGAGCCGCGCGCTGATGTCGCGCATCGCCGGCGCCGGGACGATCAGGCCATCGACCGCCTTGCGGTCATAGCTCGGCAGTTCGAGATAGAGGCTGGCGAGCGTCGTCACCGTGCCGCTGGTGCCAAGCAGGCGGATGTCCTCGTGCCGGGCGGCTTCGGCCACCCGCTCGGCAAAGGGGGCAAAGCTTTCCGCCACCAGCTGCCGCATCCGGGCGAAGCGCGCGATCCGGGCCGCCTCGCTGTCCTCGCCGCGCCCGACCGTGTCGGTGAGCGAGACCACGCCCCACGGCACGCTCTGCCAATCGAGGATGCGCGGCACCCGCGCGGCGCTGTCGCTGCCGCCTTCGACCAGCACCAGCTCGGTCGATCCGCCGCCGATGTCGAAGATCACCGCCGGGCCGGTCCCGGCCTCGAGCAGGATGTGGCAGCCGAGCACCGCGAGCCGCGCCTCCTCGCCCGCGCTGATGATGTCGAGCGCGATGCCGGTCTCGGCCCGGACCCGCTCGATGAAGGCAGGGCCGTTCTCGGCGCGGCGGCACGCCTCGGTCGCGACCGAGCGCGCCAGGCGGACGTTGCGGCGCTGGAGCTTGTCGGCGCAGATCGTCAGCGCGGCGAGCGTGCGGTCCATCGCCGCTTCCGACAGGCGCCCGGTGGTCGCCAGCCCCTCGCCCAGCCGCACCACCCGGCTGAAGGCATCGATCACGGTGAAATCCCCGCCCGAGGGGCGCGCGATCAGCAAGCGGCAATTGTTGGTGCCGAGATCGAGCGCGGCATAGGCCTCGCCCCCGCTGGCAGGCTTCATCGCGCCGATATCGGCAAGATCGGGTTGCGCGCGCGCTTTCGTGCTGCCTGAACCCCGGGCGCGGCTGTCGCGGCCGCCGGGTCGGGCATCGGGCTGAGGGGGGCGCTTGTAGCGGAAATCGGCTACCTTGCCGGACGTGCCGCCCCGTTTCTTCCCAGCATTTCCATTCGTGTCCGGCGGGAGGGTTTCCGCCATGATCGCACTGCTTTCACATCACCCTGCGCCATCGGTTGAGCGCACGGCACTTGCCGACACGCTACCGCAAGCCCCGCGCGCGCGCAATACGGCGCGGCCCGAAGCGGCTTGACCTCGCGCGCAGGCGAAACTAGGGAGCGCGCTCGCCGACACTGCCGGGCCTTTCCCGGCGGCAGGCCAATGCCCCGTCCTCTAATGGTAAGAGAGCGGACTCTGACTCCGTCAATCAAGGTTCGAATCCTTGCGGGGCATCCAGCCGGCCGGTATTTGGTAGCAAACGCACAAAGACCCGGATGGCGTTCGAAGCCGCCCCGCCCCATCATTAGGGGCATGGGACACACCAATTTTCGCCAATCGCTGAACAAGCGCTACTCCGCTCTGACGGGCCAGCTTGAAGATGTCCACGCATCGATCGCGCGCATCCACCGCGAGGTCGAAAAGCTGCCGGAGCTTGAAGCGCGCATCCCACAGCTTGAACGACTGATCGAGAGCGCCCGTCTGCTTCTCGAAGACGCCGATCCCGATTGGCAGGAGGAGCAAGCGCCGCCTGTTAAGCCTTGGACGCACCATATCCCGGTGCCGTTCGGCCAGTGCGGCAGGCGCGGGATGCAGGTCTTGAGGAAATCCGACGTTCCCATGACTGTCCGCGAGGTTGCAAAGACAGTCCTGCGAGACGTGGGATGTGAAGCGCCCGACGCCGAGACCCTTCGCCGCGTTCAGAACGCCGTGGAAGCATCATTTCGGAAGTTTCGAGGCCGGACCGTGGAGTCGTCGGGGAAGTATCCGGCTCAGTGGCGGGCCATCAACAAGCCCGAAATCACGTTTGACCCGTAGCAATGTATACTTTCGCTGTCTGTGACGAGCATAAAGTCACGTGAGACCGTCGGCGACAAGAGCCTACGAATCAGAGTATTAGTGATTCGCCGACCTGATGCACAGGTCGGAGCCACAGTCGTCTCGAACACGACTGTGGCTCCAATTCATCCGCCCTCGTGGTAGGAAGGAGGTGAACCGTGCAGATCAACTGCGCGTTATTACGCTATGCCTGATTCGGGTTTTGGAGTCCAGACAATAACTTAGTCCTCGTCTAGCCGGAGATTTTTTACCTCCATCGCGGCGAGGCACTGGAGAAAGAATCCAGCAGAGAAGGTCCCGCGACCGATTTTGTTGCTCAGGTTTCTCTCATTGTCTTGGACTCCGATCCCGGCGAGCGCCCGGACGAGATCGGGATATTTCATCCGCCGCTTCGCCATCTCCGACCTCAGTATGGCTCCGGCCTGATCGCCCCAGTCCACCAATTTTCATCTCCTGAAAGGATTTTTCACCACATATGGTGAAAAAGCACTTGACCGACTCGGACTTATTCATCAAATCCGATGCAAATTCACTGCATCGGAGGATAAGTCGCAACATTTTCTCACCTCGGCAAGAGCAAGGACGCTTGATCTCAAGCGGATCGCTCGCATGTCCGAGGAGGAGGCAGTGGATGCGTTTGTCCGGCTGCGTTGGGCTGAGACCAACGGCGAGCCCTATTGCCCCTACTGCGGATGTGCTGTCGTCTATCGGATCGACCGTAACGTAAAGAACCGCAAGACCGGCCAGATCATTGGAAGGCGGCGCAAGTTCACCTGTGCCGAATGCCTCAAGCAGTTCTCGCCGACCTCCGGCACCATGTTCCACGGCCGCAAGCTCGAACACCGTGACATCTTGTTTGGCATCGGCCTCTGGGTGAATGGTGCAAAGGGCGAAGCCGCACTGCATCTTTGCCGCGACATGAACGTGAACGTGAAGACGGCGTTCTTGTTGGAGAAGAAGCTGCGTGAGGTAATGGGCGCGCTCCAGCACGCCGAAAAGCTGTCTGGGCAGGTCGAGGGTGACGCCACCTATGTCGGTGGCTACGTCAAGCCGGCCAACCGAAAGACGCACCGCCGTGATCGCCGGAAGACGGCCAACCAGTCCGGCAAGCGACAGGCGATCACCGTCCTTCGGCAGCGCAATGGCAAGACCCGCGCCTTCGTGAAGACGGAGAAGGAGACCGCCGACATCATGCGCGATCTCGTCGAGATTGGCACCGAACTGATCTTCGACGAGGCAAAGGCTTGGGACGCGCTGGAGGCTATGTTCCCTGTGCAGCGCGTCAACCACGACGGGAACGATACCAAGAACTACGGTGAGGCTGCCTTCTCCCGCGACGGCATCAGCACCAACCTTGCGGAATCCAGCCACGCTCGCCTCAAGCGGTCGGAGAAGGGTGTTTATCACCATATCTCAGGTCCTTATCTGCAAGGATATGCCGACGAACTTACGTGGCGGGAAGATCAGCGCCGTATCTCCAACGGAGAACAGTTCCTGACCTTGGTGACCGCTGGGCTCCATCATCCGCCTTCCCGCGAGTGGAAGGGCTATTTCCAGCGCCGGAAGCTGGCAGCCTGATGGCATCGTTCCTCGTGCATCTCATGGGCCAGCGAGAGCCCGCCTACATCGACTTACCGTTCGATGGCGTGGACCAGCTTGCTGCCGAGGCATCACGCGCCAAGTTCCTCATCGGCCACATGGCGAACGCCGATGAGGATGGGGTGTGTCGGCGCGTGATGATCGCGACACACCGGATAGAGTGTGTCGTTGAGGCCTCTTGAGGTGACTCTTCTGCTTCCCTCGGCGCTGTGTCCAAAGCATGGCGCTCCGACGAAAAGGAGCGTCTGTGCAGATTGCAACGCGGCCTACATGCGGAACTACCTCAGGCAGCGTCGCCTGAATGAACCCCTCAAAGAGTTATGTGCCCGAGCCAAGAAACGGGCCGACAAACTCGGCCTGCCTTATCTGCTCACGCCTTCTCAATTGGTCATTCCCGAGCGTTGTCCGGCGCTCGGCATCCCGCTACGTGTCGGTGGTAAGCGTTCGATGAACTCACCTTCCCTTGATCGCATATGCCCTAGCGAAGGGTACGTCAGCGGAAATGTCCGGGTGATCAGCGATCATGCTAACCGGCTCAAAGGAGCCCGATCTCCCCGTCAGCTATTGGTACTTTCCGTTAGCGGCCGAGAGGAACTGAGAGACGATTACCGCAAGTTGTACTCCTACGTTCAACGCGAGTCCTTGCTTCGTACTGCGAGGCTTCGGTCAGAGGAGGCGCGTGGCCGTAGACGCGAATGGAGGGCTATGGTTGATTTTCTTGAACGGGTTTGCATTACCGGAAAACTAGATGAGTGGATGCCAGACGACGATCCAACGCGCGATGAGTCTGGCAAATGCGCGATGCAGTTCGCCCCCCATTAACCCGATCCACTCGCTCATCCTGCGCTGGCGAGCGCCGCCTCTTCAAGTGACATGAGCTTCGCATATGGACTGTGCGAAACCGGAAATGTTGCCTCGCCCGCTTGCAGCTCACGCACTGGCGCGACGAGAGGCAGCGTTACCATCTCAGCTCTCCAGTTGCCCGGCCGCCTGTCCTGCTTGCGTTGAACCACACCATTGATGCGCTTGTCGTCGATCAAGTCCCCATTGCGTGGGTCGAACTTGCGCATGTTAACCTGGGGTTCGAGCGTGTCACCTGCTGCTCCGCGATCGGCTGCATCACGTGCACCATAACCGCGGCTTCGGACGCCGCCATGATTGGCATCGTCGCCTGACCATTCTCGGAACGTAAATCGGTTATCACCGTCGTCAGTCATGGTGTATCGCAACTTTCGGTCGGGCATACGTGCATGTGTGACCTCGTCATTGGCTCTTGCAATCCGAAAGTCGGGGTAAGTCGGATAGAGCCTTCCTCGGACTTCTGGCTTCTCAAGGTAGTCGAAGAGGCCAACTTCCTCTGCGATGCGGATCAGAGGAGCAGTACGAAACGGCTTATCGCCAGATTTTCGACGCGCCTTCAATGAAGGCTCGCCTTGAATGATGTAGGGAGCAACCACTTCATCATCAACGCGCTCGAAGAACCGTTTGATGAGGGGGTCTGAGGCGTCGCGGCGGACTTTTAGTAACGTCGTGGGCGCTCCTCGGCGATAGGTTCCCACAACATAGCTATGGGGGCTTGTCCGGTAGATGTAGCCACCCTTTTCGCGCTTATAATCGTCCACTAGCGCAGCATTCTCGGTTGACATAACTACAGTCGATTGCTTCCCATAGCCACAGGCGCGTCCCAATAGTCCTTGAAGAAGCGAATTAAGATTCGAAGCCTTCTTCGAAAATTCCAAGAACCACTTTACTTCATTCGGGAACGCATCTCCCATGCGTGCGCGGCTGGTTACAGCAATGAGGAAGGGAAGGTCCTTCCGCGACCGCTGTCGTATAGCTCGCTTAACGCTCTTACCGCGATAATCTGCCCCGAAGTACTCGATGACCTCAATCTTGTCTTCTGGTAGATCGAGATTGCTGAGCAACCGGTGGGATCGGGAGTTGTTGTTGAAGAGCCGAATACACACACCCGTTACCCCTCCGTCGATCTCCGCGAGCTTCATGATCGCAGTACTAAGCGCCTTCTCTACGGCGCGACGATAGCGCTCTTGGCCTTGCAAGAACCCCACCTGCCGTGCGAAACGATCGAACAGATGAGGATCGGCATCGTAAGCCTGCAACGATACGCTCGCTAGGAACGGGATGCCGAGTTCGCTTGCAAGATCGGAGAAACTCATCGTTCTTGGTGGAGAAACGTCCGCTTCCGCATCGATCACGGCCCCGCCGAAATAATTGAAGCCGGAGTAGGCGGAGGTAAGATACTGCTTCACCTTCCAGACGGCTTCGATGTCGTGGAGTTCGTAAGGGGTTGCGGAGAGACCGATAAACACGCGGTCACCTTTGTCAGCACCAAGTGCTTCGTCGATAGCGTCGAAGATCTTCACCAGAACGCAAGGACGGCGCTCGAAATCATCCTCGACTCGCACAAAGCGATCGCTAGCGCCAAACTGTGGCTCGTCTATTATCAGTAGCGGCGCATAACCTTTGCTATTTGCGCGTCGGCACAGCTCAGCAACTCGTGCAATTGCCTCGCCGTTGGTACGACGCTGGATGAAATCGTCGAGGCGCGGCCCCATCATAGTGTCGGGCAACGCTTTCTTCAGAACATGCTCGCGATAAGTGCTGATTGTCGGTGAGTACTGAAAGAATGGATCGATACCGACCTGCTTCACATAATCGATCAGCGTGCAGCTATGCTCTTGGTCGATTTCGACAGTTAGTTCGCCATAAAAATCGAGGAAGCGAGCAATCTCAATCTTGGTTTGGTCTTCTTGGCTCGTGTGGCTAGTGATCAGGTAAATGGGATAGAGGCATCGACCGGTAAGCAAATAGACAATGGGTCCAGCGAACTGCATGGCGAGTGAAGTGGTAGTTTTGCCCGACTGCATTGCGCCGAGGACTAGACCATTGTTCTGGGGCGCTGTGAGGAGTTCGCCAACACAGTCAAGCGCAGTCATCAACTGAGAATCATGCAGCACACCGGAGTCATCGACACGCTCTGCGAAGCGCGCCACCCGCGCTATGTTACTCTTGATCGAGTCGATCGCTCCCTGTGCACTCAAGCGCACGCCCAGTCCCAACGATTGAGCGTGTCCGTTAAAGACCTCAGCGATGCCTTTCAGATGCTCCACATACCCAGCGACAGCCTTTTCGACGTCCATATGGGCAATCTTCTCGGCAGTAATAGGATTCATAGCATTTCCTCGCGCTGGGCCGGGTGATCGCAGCGAAGCAGGTTATTGCATCTCGCAGAAAATCAGCGTGCATATAATGCTAATGTGTACGGTTCGTCAATATCTGCGCGATAATAATACCATGTTGACCTAACATGCTTCATGATTCATTGGCTTGCGAGGAGGCACGCATGGTCGCTCGGAAGGTAACAAAAAACAGGGCCGTACCGCTGTCTGTAATGATCGATGAAGCCGATCTGGCCGAATTGGACCGGCTGTCGCGAGAAACGGACCGCAGCCGGGCACACATCGTGCGCGAGGCAATATCTCAATATCTTTCAAAGACGCGCAGCAGCGCCGCAGAGGCAATCTGATGAATGTCCTCGCGATGAGTAAGCGGCCGTATGCAGCCGGCGCGTCCGCGCATTCGCAGCTGAAGAGCATGGAAATATTTGCGGGGTGTGGAGGCCTAGCGCTTGGTTTGGCTCGTGCCGGCTTTTCGCATGACGCAGTGGTTGAATACGATAAAGATGCGGTTCGTACCCTTGAGGATAACAAGCTCCGTGAGGTCGAGCACGTAAGGCATTGGGAAATCCAACATGCCGACGTTCGCGAGATCGACTACCGATCGCTCGGTACTGTCGATGTGGTCTCCGGTGGCCCACCTTGTCAGCCATTTTCGATCGGCGGCAAGCACCTCGGCCCACGCGACCCGAGGAACATGTGGCCCGAGGCAATCCGGGCCATCCGAGAGCTTCGGCCAAAGGCGTTCATTCTAGAGAACGTGCGTGGCCTGTTTCGCCCGGCTTTCGAGCCCTATCTCGACTACATCACGCTTCAACTGACCTATCCGGAGGTGAAGCCGCGCTGCGACGAGTTCTGGGAAGATCACCTTCGACGACTGCGAGATCATCATCGCTCAGACAAGGCGCGTGGTGCGGCCTTTCGGGTGCTGGCGAGGTCGGTAAACGCTGCCGACTATGGGGCGGCACAGAAGCGCTATCGAGGCATCTTCATCGGCATAGACGCCGGATACGGTGATGAGTGGGAGTTCCCAGCCCCAACTCACTCTCAGGAGGCGCTCGCTTGGGCGAAGCACGTAGACTTAAGCTATTGGCAGCGGCACGGTATTCGTAGGCGCAGCGCGTTTTCGTCTACAACCGAAGCAGCGGCGCTCAAGCGTGCTCTCGCTGGCGAAACTCCTCCTGCACTCAAGCCTTGGGTAACTGTACGCGATGCGATTGGCGATCTGCCCCCGCCAACTAAGTCAGAGTTCATGGCGGGACATTGGCAGAAAACCGGCGCGAAAGCTTACAAAAACCACACTGGTAGCGATATGGATGAGCCCGCCAAAGCACTGAAGGCGGGTGACCATGGAGTGCCGGGCGGCGAAAACATGGTCACTAATCGCTGGGGCAATGTTCGTTACTTCACTGTCCGAGAAATGGCACGACTGCAAGGGTTCCCAGACGACTACAACATAATCGGTAGTTGGAAGGCGGCAACGAGGCAACTTGGGAACGCGGTTCCCACAGCTATGTCCCAACATATGGGGTCATATGTCAGGAGCATACTGGAGGCGCAATTCTCGCCTTAACGCGAATACTTAGTGCGTGATTGCTTTGTGCCCGCCCAGCTAGGCTCAGGTTCGGCAGAGTTCCCAATAGGCCATCAGATATGGCTTCAATTGCTCGAACTTTGCCATGACCTTGTTCGGATCGACGCTCAGATTCTTGATCGCGTCAGCGCTATAGTCGCTTCGCCCATCCGCCGACATGAACGTCATGTCTTCGCCGAAAGCCATGACTCCTTGCATGTCTGTGGGCTCATAAATGAACGACCGGAAGCCAGCGTAACCGCCAAGCCTGTTCCTTGCATTGTATTCGCCACATAGCAGCGTGACGGCCGCGCCTGAGGGAGATGTGGCTGACACCACACGGGTGTTGCGAAGGACGATACTGTCGGGGTCAACGAGCCGGGCGGCGATGAGCTTGCTGGCGCTCTTCGCCATAGCATCGCTGTTCTGCGCCAACGCCCAACCCGGCATCAGAGCAAGCGCGATCGCACAACCCAGCTTCCACCACATCACAGCACCTTTCGTCATGAATTGAATGCCATGACGATTACCGCCCAAAGGTTAACAATGGGATTCATATGCCGTGGACCGATAGTCACCACTGGGGTGACTTGGCGATGTGGACCCGTATCTCGACATCCTCGGCAAACGCATCCGTGCCAAGCGGCGCGAGCTTGGTATGTCGCAGGAGGGTTTGGCGCACGAAGCCGGACTCGATCGCAGCTACGTCGGCCGGATCGAGCGCGGCGAACACAACCTGACCTTCGTGTCGCTGGTCAGGATCGCAAGGGCGATGGGGTGTGACGTGGCGGCGTTGACAATTAACCTACCGCCAACGTCTTGCGAGTAAGGCAAGGATATGAACCGCCAGCGTATCCGAGACATCACATTCCTCCAGCGTTGTAACGTTTGCGGTTACTCTGCTCTGGGCAGGCAGTTTGCGGGCACAACGACCTACGAAGGCGGCCTGATCGACCAGTCGGAATTTTGCCAATTGGTGGCAAACGACCCTCATGCCGATTGCGAGCATTGGCGTCGTGCCGAATTTTTCGTCAAACCGGAATGATCCAGCGCCGACGCCAGAGCACATTGCCCTCATCGTCCCGCTGGATCACCACATACCATTTTCCGGGTTCGTAGCCCCATCCTTCGTAAGGCACTCCATCGACGGTGATAACTTCGCCATCTGGCAGGGTGATGTCTGTTGGTTTGATGACAGGCTCAGCGGTCTCGTTCATATTGCGCCTCAGTTGTTGGTTTGGGAAACGACCTATGCAGTCGCAAGAAGAGTATCTGGCCGAGTGGAGCGAGCGCCTAGAAGAAGCCAAGCGGCAATTGGGCTATTTCGAGTCCGGCAAGATGCGATGGATGACAAACGGGGTTGACCGGAGCGACGCACATATTGCTGCGCTCAAACGGATCATTGGTAGCATTGAACATCTTTTGGCAGCATATGAATGACTGTCGATCGATGCTTCAAAATGTGAATGTGATTATATCAAATTCTGACGGATTTGTCAATTCAAAAGGATGCCATTTTGATGAAGATGACTAATGGCGAGAAGTTGATTGCGATGATGCTTGCAGACCTCTTGGAGCATCTGGAGATCAGGGGCGAAATCAACGCTGGGCTTATCAAAGAAGCAATCTATCGCGGCGATCTTTGGGCAATCGAATGGGGACACAGCGGTCTCTTCGACGATGAAGGCCCGTCTGAGGAAATAGTGGATGAAACCGCGAAGATCATGACCATGTGTCGGGTGCTTGAGAACAGCATTGCCGAACTCAGCGACCGGGACAGGGAGCAAATTCCCGAACGTCAACGCAGGGTGTTCGAGGGGTTCGACGGCAATGAGGAGCCCCACTACGGCGTTGCATTGATGCTCCTAGAACATCTGAATCGCTATCGGGAGTTCCAAGACCGCGATGTAAACAGTCACCACAACACGTTGGAAAAATACCGTGCAATGCGGGAAGTTTTCGATCAGGTTTATGCCGGAGCCCGGCCTTTGTCTCTCAGAGACATCCAGACGGTGCTGGATGCCCCAAATCGCTGACTCCTGCGAGTGAGGTCAAATGAATTGGATAAAGGAATTGCTCAGCGGGAGCGATGATCATTGCGCCACATCAGATTTGGGTGGTGCAATCTTTGCGCCGGTAGATGGCTCGGATGACGCGTTGGTCAGGTTCCAGAAGGTTGCAAAGCAAATCATAGCGAACGACGGCCTCGGCTACACAGTCGTCAATCGACTAATCGACCGTAGCAGTGACCATGCCGGTTCGCCGATCGACCGCATTGTCGTGAACATCCCGCACTAGATGTCGCGATGACCAAGGCGAAGAAAGAGCCGTTTCTTTCAGATTCCAGATTGCATGACATCTGGAACGTTCGACCGATCGATCATGCTGAGGGCGAGCTAAAGGACTTCGACAGGCTCATATGCTCGGCAGTCGCGCGTTGTCTGAACGAGAGTAAGGAACCCCGAAGCGAGCAGGCGGACACCCTGTCGTTCCTTCTAGGCGAGCGGGTCTCCGCAGCTATGCTCGACGCCTATGCGAGCGGAGCCCGGCGAGATCATAAGGTTCCAGCATCTCGCTTCATCGTTCTGATGGCGATCACACGACGATTCGACCTGCTCGATGCTGTTATGCGAGAGGTTGGCGGGAAGGCGCTGGATGCAAATGACGCAAAGGTATTTCAGATCGGCAAGAGATACGTTGAGAGCCTGAATGCCGAGCGCGCATTGGACGATCTGGTTGCAGCAACTTTGCATTCACCGTCTAGCCAGAACGATGGCAAGTGAGCAGGCCAGTCATACACTGCAATGAGTGCGGGACGCAGCTTGAGAATGCCAAGCTCTCAGACGAAATCTTCCTTCTATCGCCGGGCAAGAAGCAGATCGGCCCGCAACAGCATCAGAGAATGTTCGTAGGGTATTGCCCCGAACACGGTCGCCGCTTCGTAGCTTTCCCGAACGAAGGGCATTCCACCCTGCTGGCATCGAGGTTGGCAAAGCTATTCTCGAATGCCGAACGCAAGAAACTGCGGACGATCCTTCCCGCAGAAGAACGCATCATCTTCCAAGCCAGCCTGAACGGTCAATACGCATGGGATGAGTCGGACGTTGCCCGGTGGAAGGAGGCACTCGACACTGACGGCAAGGCCACAAAATAGGCTTTGTGCGTTTGCTACCAAATACCGCAGCCGGCCGGCGTTCCCGAAATGTTGCAGGCAAGCATCGGCCGCAGCCAAGTCTTGCGGCGGTGGCGGTGCTCTGGCAGGGCCGCGCCATGACCGAAAAAGAGCTGAACGATCGCAAGTTCTACCGCGCGGGCGAGGAAACGCGCTTTGCCGAAGGCGTGCCCGAGCGCACTCCGCAAACCGCGCATCCCGCCTACAAGCTCGCCTTCCGCGATACCGATTTCCTGCTGCGCGACGAATTGCGCCCGGTGCGCTTCCAGCTCGAGCTGCTGAAGCCCGAAATGCTGCTCGACGAGGCGCGGGTCGGATCGACGCTGGTCATGTATGGCTCGGCGCGGATCCCTTCTCCCGCGCAGGCCGAAGCGCTGGTCGCCGCGGCCGAAGGGAAGGGCGAATACGAACAGAAGGTCGCCGCGCGGCTTGCCGCCAAGGCGAAGTATTACGACGAGGCCTATCGCCTCGCCCGGCTGGTCAGCGAAAAGGGCATCATCGAGAACGGGCTTCGCCAGTTCGTCGTCACCACCGGCGGCGGTCCGTCGATCATGGAGGCGGGCAACCGCGGCGCGTCCGATGCGGGCAGCGAATCGATCGGGCTCAACATCGTGCTGCCGCACGAGCAGGCGCCCAACCCCTATGTGACGCCCTATCTCAGCTTCCAGTTCCACTACTTCGCGCTGCGCAAGATGCACTTCCTGCTGCGCGCCCGCGCGGTGGCGGTGTTCCCGGGGGGGTTCGGCACCTTCGACGAGTTTTTCGAGCTGATCACCCTGATCCAGACCGGCAAGATGAAGCCGATGCCGATCATCCTGTTCGGCCGGGAGTTCTGGGAACGGGTGGTCGATTTCGATGCGCTGGCGGAGGAGGGCGTGATCTCGAGGAGCGACCTCGACCTGTTCACCTGGGTCGAGACCGCGGAGGAGGCCTGGGCCTGCCTCGCCGACTTCTACGACATCAAGGAGCCTTCGGCGGACGATTGCTGACGGGGGCGGTTCCGTCCGCCAGCCGCGCCGCCTGATGCCCGAGCGGGCCGCTGCCTGCGCCGAAGCCGGGGGCGGCTTCGATGGCCGCGCGCACGAAGCGGCGTGCCTCGGCGACCGCATCGGTCAGCGATTCCCCGCGCCCGAGCAGCGTCGCGATGGCGGATGAGAGCGTGCAGCCGGTGCCGTGGGTGTGGCGGCTCTCGATCCTGGCATGGGCGAAGGCGACCGGCGGCGCCCCCGGCACGATCAGCACATCGGTGATCGTCGCGCCCGCGGCGTGGCCGCCCTTCGCCAGCACCGCCGCGCCGGTCGCCGCCGCGAGGTCCCGGGCCGCTGCGACCATCGCCTCGTGGTCCGGCAGCGCGCGGCCGGCAAGGTGCGCGAGTTCGGGGAGGTTGGGGGTGATCAGCGCGGCGCGCGGGAACAGCGCGTCACGCAGGGCCGCGACCGCCTCCGGCCCCACCAGCACCGCACCCGAGGTCGCGACCATCACCGGATCGAGCACGATCGGCACCGTGACGTCCCCGAGCGCGCCGGCCACGGCGGCGATCACCTCGGGCGCGGCCAGCATCCCGATCTTCACCGCATCGACCCCGATGTCGTCGATGCAGGAGGCGATCTGCTGCGCGACCATGTCCGGAGCGATCCCGGCCACGCCCTGCACGCCGAGCGTGTTCTGCGCGGTGATCGCGGTGATCGCGGTCATGGCATAGCCGCCGAGCATGGTGATGGTCTTGATGTCGGCCTGGATTCCCGCTCCGCCCGACGAATCCGAACCGGCGACGGCGAGAATGCGGGGAGCGAGAATGCGGGGGGTAGCGGCAGCGGTCATGCGGGGTGCCTTACCCGAGCCGGGCGACCGCCGGTAGCCCATGCAAAAGGCCCCTGCCGCGCGGGCGGCAGGGGCCTCCATTGCCTATTCGTCGGCTGACTTAGCCGGCCGATCCCGGCTGCAGGGCGGCTGCGGCCACCTGCACGCGGCGGGCGACTTCAGGGTCGGTCTGCATCGCCTTGCTGATCGCGACATAGGTCTCCGGCGCGATCCCGGATTCGGTGACGATCGCCGTCATCTTTTCCTGGCTGGCGGTGCCGGCATCGCCGAGGCTCTGGATCTTCAAAACGGCCGCCGCGAAGCTGGAAATCTCGGCATCGGTGAATGCGGCCGTGGTGGCGCTGGCCGGAGCTTCCGCGTCAGCAGCCGTGTCCTCGGTTGTGGTGTCGCTCACCTCACCGGTCGTGGGCGGGGTTGTCTCGGTGGCAGTGTCCGGAGCCTCGCCGCTCTGCTCGGGCGGGGTCTGGCCGCAAGGCCGGTCGCGCCGACAAGCGCCGAACCGGCGAGAAGAATGGGCAGGATTTTCATGACATGTCCTTTTCGACTTTCTGTCCCCTGTCTGATGCCAACATCGGCGGCCTGGCCGCGCTTGACAACGCGTCACTTGCCCGCATGTGCTCGAATAAAGGCGAGCGGCGGAATGTGACGCGGCGGCGCGACGAACCGAGTGCCCGCCGCGCCCTAGTCAGCGGCAGAGAACTATAATAGGCGGGCAAAAGGAGGGGAGGCATGGAGCCAGGCGGGCTACTCGAACTGGTGCTGCGCGGGGCCGCTGCGGGTTCGCAGATCGGCCTCGGCCTCGCCCTTGCCCGCAGCGCCGTCAACCGGTCGGTGAGCATCGCCACCATCCTGTTCATCGCCGCCAACACCGGCTTCGTGCTCAATGGCTCTGGCGCGATCCGCGCCGCGCTCGGCCCGCTCACCCATGTCCTGTGGCTGGTGCAGATCGGCGGCGCGGGCTTCCTTTGGCTGTTCGCGCTGACCCTGTTCGAGGACCGGCCGATCACCCCCGCGACGCTCGCCCCGGCGCTCGCGCTCGCGGCCATTGCGGTGGTGGCGCAGGCCATGCCGCAAGGCGGCGCGGCGCCGCTGTGGGCCGCGCACAACATCGGCGGGCTGGCGGTGGCGGCGCATGCGATGGTCATCATCCTGCGCTCGGCCCGCGGCGATCTTGTCGAGGAGCGGCGACGGCTGCGGGTGCCCTTCATGGCGGCGATCTCGACCTATTCGATCCTGCTGAGCCTTGCGCAGATCGGCCAGATCATGGGGTTTGACGCGCCGTGGTATCGCACCGTCGATGCGGGCGCGCAGGCGCTGCTCGGCATCCTCGGAGTGATCGCGCTTCTCAAGGCGCCCGAGGCCCTGTTCGGCCGCGCCCACCCGACTGCCGCTGCCCCCGGCGAACCCGGCGACCAGGACGCGGCCTGGCTCGCGCGGCTCGATGCGGCGATGCGCGAGGGGGCGCTGTGGCAGAAGGAGGGCCTCACCATCGCCGAGCTGGCGCAGAACCTCGGCCTGCCCGAGCACCGGCTGCGGCGGCTGATCAACCACACGCTCGGCCACCGCAACTTTCCCTCCTTCGTGAACCAGCACCGCGTCGAGGCGGCGCGCGCGATCCTCGCCGATCCGGCCAACGCCCGGCGGACGGTGGCGAGCATCGCCTTCGATCTCGGATTCGCCTCGCTCGGCCCGTTCAACCGCGCCTTCCGCGACGCGACCGGGCTGACCCCGACCGATTTCCGCCGCCAGGCCCTTGCCGAAAGCTCGCCGATCCCCGGAAAGTCTGGCTGATTCCGGAAATCGGTGAGGCCGTCCGGGTGACGGCGAGACCGCGCCGCCCGGACCCGTCATCGCCGCCTCCAGCAACCGCAATGGAGAAATTCGATGACCCTGCAAGACCTCGCCGGGCTGGGCACGCACTGGGTGCTGCTGATGCTCGGCGACATGATCCGCTATGCCGTGTTCGCCACGGCCTTCTGGGCGCTGCTGTGGGTGGCGCTCGCCCGCCCGCTCGCCCGCCGCCGCATCCGGGCCGAGCGCCCCGGGGCGCGGCAGATGGGGACCGAGTTCCTCTTCTCGCTCCGCTCGACCGCGGTGTTCGCGACCATCTCGCTCTGCCCGGCGATCGCGCTCAAGGCGGGGTGGATCAACGGGGACCTTGTGGCGCGTGGCTGGGGCTCGGCGTGGTTCTGGATCAGCCTCGTGCTGATGATCCTGGCGCATGATGCCTATTTCTACTGGGTCCACCGTCTCGCGCATGACCGGCGGCTGTTCCGCCGGGTGCACCGCCGCCACCACCTTTCGAAAAACCCCTCGCCCTTCACCGCCTACAGCTTCGATCTTGCCGAGGCGGCGCTGATGGGGAGCTTCGTGCCGCTGTGGGTGCTGCTGGTGCCGACCCAGTGGGTTGTGGTCGACCTCTTCGTGCTCCACCAGATCATCCGCAACACCCTGCTCCACAGCGGGTTCGAAGTGATGCCGGCACGCGCCGACGGGCGACCGCGCTTCGACTGGCTGACCAGCACCACCCACCACGATCTCCACCACGGCCAGATGCGCTGGAACTTCGGGCTCTACTTCACGTGGTGGGACCGCTGGATGGGGACCGAGCACCCGCACTACCACGCGCGCTTCGCCGCCGCAGTGCGCCACCCCTCGGCGACGGCCTCTGCCGCGCCTGCCGAGCCGCCGCTTCCCACGCCCGCCTGACCTTCACTCAATCTCTAATCGAAAGGACCATCATCATGTTCAGGAACTGCCTTATCGTCATCCTTCTCGTCATCGCCTTCAGGGCCGATGCGGCCGCGCCCTCGCCGCTGGTCGGCACCTGGCAGGAGGTCGGCGGCACCGGCATGGCCCGGATCGAGGCCTGCAGCGGAGCCCCGCAGGTGCTGTGCGGCACCGGTCTTGCGCGCAACAAGGCGGGCCAGCTGGTCGAAACCGGCCTCGTCCTCTCCGGCGTCACGGCTGCGGGCAAGGACCGCTGGAAGGGCACCTATCGCGGCGACGGGCGCAAGCTGCCCGCGACGCTCCAGCTGCTCGGGCCGAAGCGCGTCAAGATGAAGGTGTGCCTGCTCGCCTTCTGCCAGAGCGCGACCTACGAGAAGGTCAGGTGACCCGACGTGACGGAATGCCGGGGCCGCTCAGCCCCGGTATTTGCGGTCCTGCGAGGGCGGGAACTTGGCGTGGAGCAGCTTGGCCCTGGTGGGCCGGTCCATCAGTTCGCCGCCGCAATTGGGGCAGCGATCGTCGAGCGCCTCGGCGCAGGCGGCGCAGAAGGTGCATTCGAACGAGCAGATGAAGGCGCCGGGCACCTCGGCGGCAAGATCGCTGCCGCAACGTTCGCAATCGGGGCGCATTTCGAGCATCGGATGGTTCTCCTAGACCGCCGCGCGCACGGCTTCGCAGATCGCGTCGACCACTTGCTCGACCTGCTTGTGGTCATCGCCTTCGGCCATCACCCGGATCACCGGCTCGGTGCCCGAGGGGCGGATCACGAGGCGACCCTTGCCCGCCAGCGCGCCCTCGGCCTCGGCGATCACTGCCTTGACGCTTGCGGCATCGAGCGGCCGGCCGCCTTCGTAGCGCACGTTCTTGAGCAGCTGCGGCACCGGATCGAACACGTGCAGCAGCTCGCTCGCCGGCTTGCCCGAGCGCACGAGGCTCGCCAGCACGCGCAGCGCCGCGACCGTCCCGTCGCCGGTGGTGGCATAGTCGAGCAGGATCATGTGCCCCGATTGCTCGCCGCCGACATTGTAACCCCCTGCTTTCATCGCTTCGAGCACGTAGCGATCGCCCACCTTGGCGCGCACCAGATCGAGACCGCGGCCCGCCAGATAGCGTTCGAGCCCGAGGTTGCTCATCACCGTCGCTACGATCCCGCCGCCTTGCAGGGAGCCGCGCTCCTGCATGCGCCCGGCGATCAGCGCCATGATCTGGTCGCCGTCGACCGCGCGGCCTTTCTCGTCGACCACGATCAGCCGGTCGGCATCGCCATCGAGCGCGATGCCGATATCCGCGCCTTCCGCGACCACCTTGGCCTGAAGCGCGGCGATCGCGGTCGATCCCACCCCGTCATTGATATTGGTGCCGTTGGGATGGACGCCCAGCGCCACAACCTCTGCCCCCAGTTCCCAGATCGCCGAGGGCGCGACCTGATAGGCGGCGCCATGCGCGCAATCGACCACCACCTTGATCCCGTCGAACCGCACCGCCGAGGCGACCGATTGCTTGACCGCGTGGATATAGCGCCCGCGGGCATCCTCGATCCGGCGCGCGCGGCCGATCTTCTCGGCGGGGGCGAGTGGGATGTCGGTCGCGATCAGCCGCTCGATCTCGGCCTCGGCCTCGTCGGAGAGCTTGAAGCCGTCCGGGCCGAACAGCTTGATCCCGTTGTCGGCAAACAGATTGTGGCTGGCCGAGATCATCACGCCGAGGTCCGCGCGCATCTCGCGGGTGAGCAGGGCGATCGCCGGCGTGGGGAGCGGCCCGGTCATGATCACGTCCATCCCCACGCTGGTGAAACCCGCCACCAGCGCGCTTTCCATCATGTAGCCCGAAAGCCGCGTGTCCTTGCCGATCACCACGCGGTGGCGATGCTCGCCGCGCAGGAAGTAGGTCCCCGCCGCCTGTCCGACCTTCATCGCGGTTTCCGCAGTCAGCACCCCGGCATTGGTGCGGCCCCGGATCCCGTCGGTCCCGAACAGCTTGCGCGTCATCACTCACCCGCCCTTGTTGGTCGCATCGCATGCATGATTGTCTGGCGCTTCTGGCGCGGTTATCGCGCAAAGGGAAGGGCGCTCCGCCCGGCAAAGGACAGGCAATTGCAGGAAAGTGACGTGGCGGCCGCCCCAGGCGAGGCCGAGGGTGCGGGACAGCGGAAGTTCGCGCTGGTGGAGATCCGTCTCCCGGTCGCGCTGACCTTTGCCGCGCTGGTCGGCGGGCTGGTTGCGGGCATGGCGGGCGGCGCTTTCGGCGTGGCACCGGAAGTGACCGAGATCGCTGCGCTGATCGGCGGGCTGTGGCTGCGCGCGCTGCAGATGACGATCATCCCGCTGGTCGCGGCGCTGCTGGTGCTCGGGCTGGTCCAGATGATCCTCGCCGCGCGGGTCGGGACGGTGGCGCGGCGGATGCTGGCGCTCCTCGTCGCCGCGCAGCTCGCCGGCGGGGCCTTCGCCACCTTCGCCATGCCCGCTTTGCTGAGGGCCTGGCCGGTTCCCCCCGGGGCCGAGGCCTTCCTCGCGCAGACCCCGACCGACGTGGGCGAGGTGCCCAAGGTGCTCGATTTCCTCGCCTCGCTGGTCTCGCCCAACATCGTCGCCGCCGCGGCCGAGACCGCGATGCTGCCGCTGACGCTGTTCTTCGTGATGCTGGCGGTCGCGATCACGCGCCTGCCGGCCGATCAGGGCGAGCGGCTCACCGGGTTCTTCCACGCGCTCGGCAATGCCATGCTGCTGATCATCGGCTGGGTGCTCGCCGCCGCGCCCGTGGGGGTGTTCGCGCTTGCCTTCGGGGTCGGGGTGCAGAGCGGGGGCGGTGCCTTTGCCGCGCTCGGCCACTATGTCGTCACGGTCACGCTGATGGGCACCTTCGTGCTGGTGCTGGCCTATGCCGTTGCGGTGTTCGGTGGCCGGATCGGGCTGGCGCGTTTCGCCCGCGCGATGCTGCCCGCGCAGGCGGTGGCGCTTTCGACCCAGAGCTCGCTCGCGAGCCTGCCCGCCATGCTCGACAGCGCCGGGCGGCTCGGCCTGCGCCCCGCCACTGCCGAATTCGTGCTGCCGCTCGCGGTGGTGGTGTTCCGCGCGACCAGCGCGGCGATGAACCTCGCGGTGGTCTATTACATCGCCGCGCTCGCCGGGGTCGAGATATCGCTCGCCGTTGCCCTCGCCGGGATCCTGATCGCCAGCGTGATCAGCCTGTCCGCGGTGAGCCTGCCGGGATCGATCAGCTTCGTCGTCTCGATCGGCCCGATCGCCGCCGCGATGGGTGTGCCGGTCGAGCCGCTCGCGCTGCTGGTCGCGGTCGAGATGCTGCCCGATCTGATGCGCACCCTCGCCAATGTCACGATGAATGTCGCGGTCACCAGCGCGGTCGACCGCGGCGCAGGCACGGACGAGACGCCGGAAGCCGTGCGCGCGACTTGAACGTGCAACGCTTCGCGCACATCTGCGTTGCTGCTAGGACGCACTGACCGTTTCACTCAGCCCCTGGAGGACACCATGGCTTTCGCACTTTCCCCGCTGCCCTATCCCGCCGACGCGCTCGACCCGGCGATCTCGGCCGAGACGCTGTCGTTCCACCACGGCAAGCACCACCAGACCTATGTCGACAAGACCAACGCCGCGATCGAGGGCACCCCGCACGCCGACGCCTCGCTCGAAGCGATCATCGCCGCCTCGCGCGGGACCAACCAGGGCCTGTTCAACAATTCGGCGCAGACCTGGAACCACGCCTTCTACTGGCATTCGATGGCGCCCGCGACGACCGAGCCTTCGGCCGAGCTCGCCGCCAAGATCGATGCGGCCTTCGGTTCGGTCGATGCGTTGAAGCAGCAACTCAAGGACCGCGGCACCGGCCACTTCGCCAGCGGCTGGGTGTGGCTCGCCGAAAAGGACGGCACGCTCTCGATCGAAGAAACCCACGACGCCGACACGCTGGCCGATGGCGACAAGAACCCGCTGCTGGTGCTCGACGTGTGGGAGCACGCCTATTACCTCGATCACCAGAACAAGCGCCCGGCCTATCTCGACGCCGTGGTCGAGAACAAGCTCAACTGGGCCTTCGCCAGCGAAAACCTCGCGCGCGGCACGGTGTGGACCTACGCCTGATTTTTGACGGTTTCGCAAATGAGGGAGGTCCGGGGCGGCGACGCTCCGGGCCTTTCTTCTGGGCGGCTAGCCCCGCGTGCTCACGCCATTGCTCGCCGCCACCTCGTCCAATTCCTCGAGGATCGCGCGGTGGGCGACCGCGTCGTCGCTGGCGCGACGCGGGATGGCGCCGGTCGCGAGCATTTCGGTGAGCGCGGCGCGGGCGCGGCCGACGCGGCTCTTGATCGTGCCGACCGCGCAGCCGCAGATTGCTGCCGCCTCCTCGTAGGAAAAGCCCCCCGCGCCGACCAGCAGCAGCGCCTCGCGCCGCTCCGCCGGCAGCGTCAGCAGCGCGCGGTGCAGATCGGACAGGTGGATCGGCTCCTCCTGCCCCGCGGGCGCGGTGAGGATGCGCTCGGCGACGCCCTCGTCATATTCGCCGCGGAAGCGGTTGCGGCGCATGTCGGTGAGATAGGCGTTGCGCAGGATCACGAAGGTCCAGGCGCGCATCGAGGTGCCGGGCTCGAACCGGTCCTGCGCCGCCCAGGCCTTGAGCAGCGTTTCCTGCACCAGATCGTCGGCAAGGTCGGGCCGGCCGCACAGCCCGCGGGCGAAGGCGCGCAGATGCGGGACCACTTCGGTCAGTTCGCGCTTGAAGCTGGATTTGTCCGCGGCCGATCGCCCCCCGCTGGCCGCGTCGGCATCGCTCATTGGCTGGTGTCCCGGCGCGTGCCGTTGCCGGGAGGGTCGCTCGTCCCGAGCCGGTCGAGCAGGTCCTTGAAGCTGTCGGGCAGATCTTCCTCGACGACCGAATCATAGAGCTGCTTCAGCCCGTCGGCCCATTCCGGCGCATGGCGCTGCGGGCCACCGCCGCCCCTGCCATCGCCCTGTGTGCTGCTTTCGGACATGTGCTCCCGGTCGTCCCTCAACCATGCATGCGCCGAGCTTGGACGAATTGGGAACGATGCGCTACCTGTTTGGTTCCGCCCGCAGCAGTCCCATCCGCGGGGGCAGGCCGCAGGGGCCGGGCACGAGCCGAGGATTTCGCACCATCGCCAGCACCGCCTTCAGCTCCGATCCCGATCCGGCCGGCCCGATTCCGCCGCCCTCGTCGGGTCGAGCGCGGCGCTGGCTGGTGGCCTATCCGCGCGCCGTGCCGCTGGCGATCTTCCTCGCGATCGCCGCGATCACCGCCCTGAGCGTGTTCGCGATCGAGAGCAACGCCCGCGCGCGCGAGCGGGCCTTGATGCGCGAATATGCGCAAGGCATCGCCGCCGCGCTCGACCGCAGCGGCAGCGGCTTCACGTCCTACCTGCGCGCGGGCGCGGCGCTGTTCTCGAGCCTCGAGGACGTAAGCCCCGAAACCTTCGACAACTTCGTGCGCGCGCTCAAGCTCAACAGCGAAGGATCGGGGGCGGAGGGCATCGGCTGGATCCCGGTGGTCGAAGCGCCCGAGCTCCCCGCGCTGGTGGCGCGTACCCGCGCGCGCCAGCCCGATTTTCCCGCGATCACCCCCGATCCGGCCGGACGCACCGGGCGGATCGCCCCGGTGACGATGTTCGCTCCGGCCACGCCGCGCAACCGCCGCGCGCTCGGCTACGACATGTATTCCGATCCCGCCCGCGCCGCCGCGATGGCCGAGGCCGAACTGACCTTGAGCCCGGCGGCCTCGGGCCGGATCACGCTGGAACGCGAAGCCGCGGGCCCGGCGCCCGCCTTTGCCATCTACATGCCGGTGTTCCGCCCCGCCAATGCCGCCGAACCCGAAGGCGAGCGCCGCCTCGCCGGGTTTGTTTACACCCCGTTTATCGCCCGCGCCTTCCTCGACGCTGCGCTCGGGCAAGACCGGCAGACCCGGTTCGGGGTGCGGCTCTATGATGGCGAGGTGGGGACCGGGCACCTGCTGGTGGCGCGCTCGCTTCCCACCGCCCCGCGCGAGACGGTGCAGCAGGACGTCACCATCGCCGACCGCAAGCTGATGCTGGTGATCGAATCGGCCAATGTTCCGGTGCTCTCGCCGCTTTCGATGGTGACCCTGCTGTTCGGGCTCGCGCTGGCGAGCCTGCTCATGCTGCTCGCCCGGCTGCTGACCCAGCAGGCGCTCGAGGACCGCACCCGGCTCGCCTTCTTCGAGGAGCAGCATTCGATCCGCAACTCGCTGACGCGCGAATTGAACCACCGGGTCAAGAACACCCTCGCCAACGTCCTTTCGATCCTGTCGCTGACCCGGCGCCGGGCGAGCGGGCTCGACGATTTCGCCGACAGCCTCGAAGGCCGCATCCGCGCGCTTTCGGCAACGCATGACCTGCTCACCGTGACCGACTGGGGGACGACCCCGATGCGCGCGGTGATCGAAGCCGAGCTGCAGCATTTCCGCAGCGCGCTCGACGATGCGATCCTGCTCGAAGGGCCGGACCTCGAATTGGCCCCCAACGACGCGCTTTCGTTCGGACTGGCGGTGCACGAGCTTGCCACCAACGCCGCCAAGTATGGCGCGCTGAGCGTGGCCAGGGGCAAGGTCACGATCCACTGGCACCGCGGTGAGGACCGCGTGGCCGAGACCGAGTGGGCCGAGGTCGAATGGCAGGAGATCGGCGGGCCGCCGGTGGCCCCGGCGCACCTGCGCCGCCGCGGCTTCGGCACCGAGCTGATCGAGAAGGTCGTCGCGCACGAACTGCGTCAGCCGGTGACGCTCGATTTCGCGCCGGATGGCGTGCGCTGCGTGCTGCGCGTTCCGGTGCGCCGCCCGGCCGATTTCCACATCCGCGAACGGGAGGCCGAGCGGCGCGTGAAGAAGCCCTAGCCTGTGGCCGTCTATCCGCGTCTGCCGCGCGAACCGATCACAGCGGCCGCGTCGATCCGAAGAACAGCGCCTGGCTGATCGCCGCGCGCACGGTCGCTTCCTGGAATGGCTTGGTGACGAGATAGGTCGGCTCGGGTCGGTCGCCGGTGAGCAGGCGTTCGGGATAGGCGGTGATGAAGATCACCGGCATCGCGCCCACCCCGAGAATGTCGTCGACCGCATCGAGCCCCGAGGAGCCGTCGGCAAGCTGGATGTCGGCGAGCACCAGCCCCGGCATCGCCGCGGCCACCGCCTCGCGCGCCTGCGTGCGGGTTGCCGCGGTGCCGCTGACCGTGTGACCCAACCCGGTCACGAGGTCTTCGAGCTGCATCGCGATCAGCGGCTCGTCCTCGATGATCAGGACGCTGGTGGTCTGTTCGCGGTCGATCTCGGCGATCGCCTCGGCGACCAGCGCTTCGATCTCGGCGGGTTCGCGGTCGAGAATCTGGGCGGCCTCGGCCGGGGTGAAGTCCTCGAGCGTGGTGAGCAGCAGCGCCTGGCGGGCTGGCGGCGTGATCGCGCCGAGCCGTGCCTGTGCGCCCGCCTCGTGCTCGCTCGTCGCCTCACCGCCTGCCACCGCGCCCGAAGCGCTCGCCCACACCTTGCTGAACGCGCGGTAGAGCGGCACTCGTCCACCCGCGAGCTCGGCCTTGAGCGCCTCGTCGGCAAGCACGGCTTCAAGCATCTCGCGCACATAGGCGTCGCCGCTCGCCTGCGATCCGGTGAGCGCGCGGGCATAGCGGCGCAGGAACGGCAGGTTGGCCGCGATCTGGCTGGCGAGGGTCATGATACTACTCCGCTTGGGCGCGCCGGGGAGACCTTGGCGCAATCGACACGCCCCCATAACGGTTCCCGGGCACGCCGTCGCGCCAATTGGCGCGCCTTTCAGAACGCGCCAATTGGCGCGAGCGGGTCTTCTGCCCCTAATTAGGTGGTGTTACGGGGCCGCGAAAAAAATTTGAGAACGTCGGGAACCGCAGGTGGGGCGGCGCATTATCGTTGTGTCACCGCCGAGACCCCCCTCCCGTCCAAGCGGCTGGTGATACGATCCCGAAAGGCCTCCGTTGTGAATGCAACGGAGGCCTTTTTTCGATGGATCGCGCTGTCGCGCGATGCAGGGTGGTCTGCGCCACAGAAGGTGGCACGATCAAGCCAGCGCTTTCTCGTAGATCGCATATTCGCGGTTGATCTTGCTCTCGATCGTGTCGGCGATCGCTACCATCCCCTGATTGTCCTCGAGGATCCACCCGATCTCGCCGCGCGTGGAAGCGAAACGGGTGGTCGATTCCACCCGGATCGCCTCGATCATCATGAAGGCGAGCTGGCTGGCGAGGCGGCTGTTGTGGAGCTCCTTGAGCACCCCCATCAGCGGCACCCGCATCCCGGCGCCCTTGGGATGCTTGAGCCAGCGCAGCATGTGGATCCAGCCGAACGGGAACAGCTTGCCCCCGATCCTCGCGAGGGCGGCATTGGCATCGGGCCAGGTCAGCATGAAGGCCACCGGTCGCCCGTCGACCTCGGCGATCATGTTGAGCTCTTCGTGGATCAGCGGGCGCAGCTTCTTGCCCGCATAGGCAACCTCTTCGGGGGTGAAGGGGACAAAGCCCCAATTGTCCGACCACGCATCGTTGAGGATGCCGAGGATGATCGCGACCTCCGAATCCCACTCGGCCTTGCGCACCCGGCGCACGGTGATGCGCGCGTTCTTGTGCCCCGATTGCACGATCCGCTGCACCAGCGGGGGGAACGGCTTCGTGATATCGAGATCATAGGTGTAGAGCGTCTTGGCGCGGGCGAAGCCGGCCCCCTCGATCCAGCCCGCATAATGCGCCGGGTGGTGTCCCATCATCAGCATCGGCGCGTGATCCTGCCCGCGTACCAGGAGGCCCGGCTCTTCCCAGATCGACAGCGAGATCGGGCCGAGCACGCGGGTCATGCCCTCGCCCACCAGCCAGGCTTCTGCGGCCGCGAGCAGCGCGCGGGCAACCGCCTCGTCCGCGGCGTCGAAATAGCCGAAGAAGCCGGTTCCGGGGCCGAAGCCCTGCGCGCTCGGCATCGCCAGTGCGAGTTCGTCGATATGCGCCGAAATGCGCCCCACCGGCTCACCGCCGCGCCGCGCGATGAACAGTTGCACCCGCGCGTGGCCGAAGAAGGGGTTCTTGCCGGGATCGACCAGTTCGATCTGCTCGGCCCGGAGCTGGGGCACGAAATGCGGCACACGCGCGGAGAAGGCGCGCCCCAGATCGACGAAAGCCGCCCGCCCGCGCTTGTCGCTCACCGGTGCGATGACTATTTCATCCGACACGCATTGACCTTCCGTAGTTGTCTTCGATCCCGGTGTCTGTGTCGTGCCCGCGCTGCCAGCGCAAGGCAATCGATCACTCTCACCAACAACCCGCATTTGGCGCGCCCGGGCTTTTGGGCTAGGGCGAGCCGCATTGAACCGAGCCCCCGTGATGCAACAGACGCTTGATCCTGCCCTGACCGCCAAGCGCGCGCCCGCGCCGCGGGCGAGCCGTGCGGCCTTCATGGCCGAGGACGACAAGGCGATGCTGCGCGCCGCGCGCGATCTCACCAAGGGGCTGGGCGAGGCGAAGCCGGCGATCTACTGGCCCGACATGCTGCTGTCCGCCGGGATCGGCTATGCCGGGATCGCGCTCGCGATCGCCAGCGGCAGCCTTGTCGTGACGCTCGCCGCGGGCCTCGTCGCCGCGCTCGCGCTGTACCGCGCGCTGATGTTCATCCACGAGCTGACCCACATCCACCGCGATGCCCTGCCGGGGTTCCGCACCGCGTGGAACATCCTTGTCGGCATTCCGATGCTCACTCCCAGCTTCATGTATGAAGGCGTGCACGTGATCCACCACAAGCGCACGCAATACGGCACCATCGAGGATCCCGAGTATCTCCCGCTCGCGCTGATGAAGCCGTGGAGCCTGCCGCTGTTCGTGGCTGTCGCGATCCTGCTGCCGGTAGGCCTGCTGCTGCGCTTCGGGGTGCTTTATCCGATCGGCCTGCTGGTGCCGGCGGTGCGGCGCTTCACCTGGGAGAATTTCTCCGCGCTCTCGATCAACCCCGCGTTCCGCCGCAAGCCGCCCGAAGGCGAGTTTGCGGGCCGGGTGCGCTGGCAGGAGGCGGGCGCAAGCCTGTGGGCGATCGCGCTGATCGCTTCGGTCTTCGTGTTCGGCTGGCAGCCGCTGGTGACCGCGCTGGCGATCCTCTCGCTCGCCGCGGTGCTCAACCAGCTGCGCACGCTTGTGGCGCACCTGTGGGAGAACGAGGGCGAGGCGATGACGGTGACCGCGCAGTTCCTCGATTCGGTCAACGTGCCGCCGCCCGGCTTCGTCGCCGAAATCTGGGCGCCGGTGGGCCTGCGCTATCACGCGCTCCACCACCTGATGCCCTCGATGCCCTATCACGATCTGCCCGAAGCGCACCGGCGCCTGGCGAACGCGCTCGGCACCGGATCGACCTATGAAGGCGCGAACCACCCGGGGATGCTGACGCTGGTGGGCCGGATCGCCAAGAGCACGATGGGCAGGCGCGCCTAGGCGCTGGCCTTCAATCCAGAAAGCAGATCATCGCGCAGCGGCGGTCCATCGGCAGGCCGAGTGCCTCCGCTCCCGCGCGACTTTCGGCCAGATGCTCGCGTCCCTCGAAGTTCTCGACCTCGACGAACCCGAAACGGGCATAGAACGGTGCGTTCCAGGGGATGTCGCGGTAGGTGTTGAGGGTGATCGCGCGATAGCCCGAATTGCGCGCGTCGATCATCATCGCCCGGATCAGCAGCGAGCCGACCCCGCAGCGCTGGTGGGCGCGGGCAACGCTCAGCTCGGCAAGGTGCAACTCGCGCCCGGCGGTGCGGATCGCGGCAAAGCCGATCACCTGCTCGCCTTGCAAGGCCGCGAGACTGCGTCCCTTTCTGATGGTGCGGGCGTGCTCGTCAGCCGAAGCGGTCGGCGGGATCACGGTGCCGGCGAGCGAGGGTTCTTCGCGCAGCAGCCCGGCGGCATCGTCCTCGACACGGTGGAATGCCGCGGCATCGTCTGGCCGCGCCAACCGGATGCGATAACCGTTCACTCCTCGGTCCGGATCAGCACCGTCTCGCCCACCAGCAGGAACAGCACGAAGGGCGCCCAGGCGGCGAGCAGCGGCGGGTAGCCGCCGAAGCTTCCCATCGCGAGCGCGGCGTTGTCGACCACGAAATAGGCAAAGCCCAGCGCCATCCCGATCACCGCGCGCACGAACAGCTGGCCCGATCGCGCAAGGCCGAAGGCGGCGATCGAACCCAGCAGCGGCATCAGCAGCGCCGAGAGCGGCCCGGCCAGCCGGTGCCACCACTTGGCCCGCATCTCGTCGGTGTTGCGCCCGGCGGCTTCGAAGGCGTCGATGCTCTGCTTCAGCTCCCAGAAGCTCTGGGCATCGGCATCGACCGATTGCAGCAGGATGCGCTCGGGCGTCAGGTCCTTCCCGATCACCAGGGTCGGCAGGGTCTCGGTCACTGCGCCCGCGACATCGAAGCGCACCGCGCGCTCGAGCCGCCAGCCGGGGGCGGCGTAGGTCGCGCGGGGGGATCGGATCTGCTCGCGGATGATCCCGCCCGGCGCGCGGGCATACCAGGTGACGCCCGACAGGATGATGTCCTTGCCCGACCCCACCAAAGTGGCGGCGGCGAGGATGTTGTCGCCGTCGACCAGATAGACCCCCGAGCGCACCCCGCTGGTGCCTGCCGCCGGGGCCAGCGCACCATATTCGGTCGCCTCCCACGCCTTGAGCGTGGCGTTGGCGCGGGTGACGACCCGTTCGTTGAAGGCGAAGCTGAACAGCGCCACCACCGCGGCGGTCAGCAGCAGCGGCGAGAGCACCTGATGCGCGCTCAGACCGGCGGCCTTCATCGCCACCACCTCGCTGTTCTGGTTGAGCGTGACGAGCGTGATCAGCGTCGCCAGCAGCACCGAATAGGGAAGGAAGCGCGACACCAGCTGCGGCAGGCGCAGGCTGGCGTAATGCGCGATCTCGGCCTGGCCGTTGCCCGGCGCGGCGAGGATCTTGCCGGTCGCCGACAGCAGATCGAGCGCCATCAGCACCAGAACCAGCATGACCAGCACCGCCAGGATGCGGACCACGAACATCTTGGCGAGATAAAGCGTCAGGGTGCGCGAGGGAAAGAAATCGAGCTGCATCGCGCGCTATTCCGCCGGGGCGGCCTGCGGATCCGGATCGGGCCGCCAGGCGCGCGGCTGGCGGCGCGCGAACAGCTTGCCGATCCGCTTGGACAGCTTGGCGAAGGCCATTTCCAGCGCGCCGATCGCCTGCCCGCCGGGGACATAGGCGACGCGGTAATACATCCACAGGATCAGCGCGGCGAACAGCACGAACGGCACCCAGAAGGCGAGGATCGGGTCGAGCCGGCCGAGCGAGGCGACGTCCTCGCCGTATTGGTTGATCTTGTGATAGGCGACCACCATGATGATCGAGACGAACACGCCCAAGGCGCTCGTCGATCGCTTGGGCGGGATCGCCAGCGCCACGCCGAGCAGTGGCATCAGGAACATCATCAGGATCTCGACCAGCCGGAAATTGAAGCTGGCGACGCTGGCATCGCGCGCGGTCGGCTCGCTGTCGCGGCTCCACCCGATCCGCAGCAGTTCGGGGAGGATGTATTCGCGGGTCTCGTCGCCGCGGGCGCGGAACTTTTCCATCGCGGGCAGGTCGATCGGCAGGTCGTGGCGGCTGAAGCTGAGCACCCGCGGGGTGGACCCGGCGCCTTCCTTGACGTTGGTGTCCTGGATGATGGTGCCCTCGGTGAGGCGCAGGATGATCGTGTCGGGGTTGTCGCGGGTGGCGAGGAAGGCCCCTTCGCGCGCGGAGATCGAGAGCACCTGCCCCTTGGAATTGGCGACGCGCGCGAAGATCCCGATCAGCCGGCGCCCCTCGTCCTCGCTCTCCTCGATCCGCAGCGCCATGCGGTCGGCCAGCGTGGTGAACTCGCCGACCTTGATCGAGGCCCCGAGCGCGCCCGAGCGCAGCTCGAACTCGAGCTGTTCGTAATAGTAGCGGCTCAGCGGCTGGATGTAGAACACCAGCGCGACGTTGACCGCCACCAGCACCAGCGTGATCGCATAGGGCATCCGCAGCAGCCGGTTGTACGACAGCCCGACCGCGCGCATCGTGTCGAGCTCCGATGAGGTCGCCAGCTTGCGGAAGGCGAGCAGCACCCCGAGCAGCAGCCCCAGCGGGATCGCAAGGCTCGCATATTCGGGCACCAGCGCGCCGAGCATCTTGAACACGACGTCGATCGGCCCGCCTTCGACCGCGACGAAATCGAACAGGCGCAGCATCTTGTCGAGCATCAGCAGGCTGGCGGCGAGCGCGAAGACCCCGAGCATCGGCACGATGGTGAGCCGCAGGACGTAGCGATCGATGCTGGGGATCAGGTTCGGCACGCGCAGGTCCGTCAAACTACCGGGTTCACGCGCCCTAGCGCGCCAAAGCCGCCGCGTCATGCCCCGAATTGCCGGGATGCGGCAGGCGGCAGGCAGGCGTCACCAAAAGCGGCTGCCCGGATGGCCCTTGAATGGCCCGGCCTCGCGCGGGGTGATCCACCCGCCATAGAAGCCGCCGGGCTGCGGCGTGACCGGCTCGCCATCGATCTCGACCCGCTCGAAGGGGGCGGCGTAGAAGGCAATGTGATCCCTGATCCCTGCGAACCGGGGGGAGGGCGCCGGGTACGACCAGCCCGCGCCCACGATCCGTTCCTTGCCGATCACCACATCCCAATAGGTCGCCTGCCCCTTCCACTCGCAGATCGATTGGCCTGCGTTGCTGACAAGGTGCGCCATGGCAATGTCGGCTTGCGGGATGTAGTAGGTCGGCGGATGCGAGGTTTCGAGCGTGCGCCAGGCGGCGCGGGTATCGACCAGCACGGTGCCGCGATGAAGGATTCGGATGCGGCGATGGGTCCGCTCGGCGATCGGCGGGCGCGGGTAATCCCACACGCTTTCCTGCCCCGGCTGCACCGGATCGGGTTCGGGATGGTGCGACTGCCTCAAGGGGTTGCCTGGGTCACGCCTTCTCGAGCGTGCATTGCAGTGGGTGCTGGTTCTGCCGGGCGAAGTCCATCACCTGGTTCACCTTGGTCTCGGCGACTTCGTAGGTGAAGATCCCGCACACCCCCACGCCGCGCTGGTGGACGTGGAGCATGACACGGGTGGCCTGTTCGAGGTCCATCGAAAAGAAGCGCTTGAGCACGAGCACCACGAATTCCATCGGGGTGTAATCGTCGTTGAGCATCAGCACCTTGTACTGGCTCGGCTTCTTGGGTTTGGCGCGGGTCTTGGTGGCGACCCCGACCTGGCCCTGCCCGCCGCCGTCCTTGCCGCCATCCTCGTCTTCCGCGCGCACAAGGAGCGCGAGCGGCACGGCGCTCCCGGCAGGATCGAAGGGGGTTGGGACGGGCATCGCCTCCATTATGGGATTCGCTTGGCGCTGCGCAAGCCGTAGGTGCCCCCCAAATGCCGTGTCGGGCAAAGAAAAGGCCGACCAGACGTGCGTCTGGCCGGCCGGCGCCTTGCGGCGCGCTTTCGTGAACCGGGTCGGGAGAGAGAGGAGAGAGGCCCGGTCCAGGAACTGTTCGCTTACGCGGCCTTCGAGACCTTTTCGGCCGCGACGCTGACGCGGTTGGCGATCGGGGCGAAGGCATCGTTGTAGAGCTTCACCCAGGCTTCGGTGCGCTTCGAGCCATAGGCGACCACGGCATCGAAGTTGCGACGGGCGAGTTCGCCCTGCAGCTGCATGAGTTCGGTCGGCGACTTCACGGCGGCGACCTTCTTGGCGTCTTCGGTGACGGTTTCGATCACGGTCTTGCCGGTTTCGATGTTGTCCTTGAGCAGTTCCTGCGCGCCGGCGAAGAAGATCTTGCCGCTCTCGACGACGGCTTCGACGTTGGCCTTGCCGAATTCGGTGGCTTCACCGGCGATTTCTGTGGTCTTGGCGAAGGCGGTCTTGGCGCGGGTCTGGACGTCGGCGAGGAGGTCCTTGGCGGTGGCGGCGATGTCGGTGTTCTGGGCAGTGGCCATGATTTGATCCTTGAGCTTGATGACGGGGTTGGTCTTCGGCGCGGCGGCGGCGGGCGTCGCCGCCGGCTTGGCCTTGACCGGGGTCTTGGCGGTGATGGTCTTGACAGTCTTCTTGGGCGCCGCCTTGGTGGCGGTCTTGGTAAGCGCAGGCTTGGCGGGGGCCGTCTTGGCCGGAGCCTTCTTCGCCGCAGCCGGCTTGGCAGCAGCAGGCGCCTTGGCGGCCGGAGCCACCTTCACCGCCTTGGGAGCGGCAGCGACCTTGGCAGAAGCTTCGGCATAGGCCTTCTCGGCAGCGGCATCGATCTTGGCGACCGGAGCCTTGGGCGCAGGCACCTTCACTTCAGCGGCATTCTGTTCGACTTCGGACATGACGACCTCGCTTCATGTTGCACTGCACAAAATAGGCAGGCGCCATGCGAAGTCAAGCATTTTTGTGCAGTGCACAATAGCACGCCGCGAAGGCTCTGAAAGCGCGGGGAGGATCGGCGCTCGGCCGCAGCCTCATCGCGTCTTCACGTAGCGCCCGGGCGCGTCCTCGATCACCGAATCGCCCTTGCCCCCGGGCGCCCGCTTCCCCGTCGCCGCGACCTTCGCATCCGGCTGGCGGTGCAGCCATTCGAGCCAGTGCGGCCACCAGCTCCCCGGGTGCTCGGTTGCGCTTTCGACGAAGGCCTTGAGCGAGGGCGCGGTGCTGTCGCCGACCCAATACTGGTACTTGCCGGCGGACGGCGGGTTTACCACCCCGGCGATGTGCCCCGAACCGGCCAGCAGGAATTCGATCGGCCCGGTGAAGTGCCATGTGATCCGCCACACGCTCTCGGCGGGCGCGATGTGATCCTCGCGCCCGGCCTGCACATAGCTGGGGGTGGCGACGCGGGTGAGATCGATCGGCGTGCCGTCGGCCTCCAGCGCGTCGGGCACCACCAGCTTGTTGTCGCGGTAGAGGTCGCGCAGGTAGGCATTGTGCCACTTGGAGGGCAGGTTGGTGACGTCCCCGTTCCAGTGGAGCAGGTCGAACGCCGGGTAGTCCTCGCCCAGCAGGTAGTTGTTGACGACGTAGTTCCAGATCAGGTCGCGGCCGCGCAGCGCGTTGAAGGTCGCGGCGAGATAGCGCCCGTCGAGATAGCCCTGCGGCGACAATTGCCCGATCAGCTCGAGCTGGCCCTCATCGATGAAATGCTTGAGGTCGCCCGCCCGTTCGAAATCGACCTGCGCGGTGAAGAAGGTCGCGCTCTTGACCTTGTCCGCCTCGCCGCGCCGGGCGAGGATCGCCAGCGTCGCGGCAAGCGTGGTGCCCGCCACGCAATAGCCGATCGCGTGCACCTGCGGCACATCGAGCCGTGCGCGGACGTGGTCGATCGCTTCGATCTGGGCACGGATGTAATCGTCCCACACCACCTCGCCCATCGTCTCGTCGGCCGATTTCCAGCTGACCACGAAGACGCTGATGCCCTGATCGACCGCCCACTTGATGAAGCTTTTCTTGGGCGTCAAGTCGAGGATGTAGAAGCGGTTGATCCATGGCGGGAAGATCACCAGCGGCACCGCCAGCACCTCCTCGGTGGTGGGGGTGTACTGGAGCAACTGATAGAGCGGGGTTTCGTGCACCACCTTGCCCGGGGTCGCGGCAAGGTTCTCGCCCAGCGTGAAGGCCTCGGGATCGGTGTGGGTCAGCTGGCCGCGCTTCAGATCGTTGATGAGGTGCTGCATCCCGCGCACCAGATTGCCGCCGCGCGTCTCGATCGTGCGCTTCATCACCACCGGGTTCAATGCGAGGAAATTGTCCGGGCTCATCGCCTCGGCGAGCGCGCCGACCGCGAATTCGAGCTGCTGGCGCTTGACCGGGTCGAGCCCGTCCATCCCCCTGACGCTCGAGCGGAAATAGTCGGCAAGCATCAGGTAGGTCTGGTGCAGCAGCAGGAAGGCGGGATGCTCGCGCCACGCGGGATCGGCGAAGCGCCGGTCGGTCTTGGGAAGCGCCGCCGGATCGGGCGCGGCCCCCGCCGCACCGCCGCCCGCACTGGCCGCGAAGCTCTGCATCACGCCCGACCACAGCTGCATCTGGTCCTGCGCGAGCTTGGCCGAGGCTTCGAACAGGCCTTTGGGCATCTGCGCGAGCATCGATTGCGAGATCACCAGCCACTGCGCCGGATCGAGCAGGTTCGCGCCCACGCTCGCGCCCGCATTCGCCTTTTCGGCCGTGGCCCTGGCCTGGTGTGCGGCAAAATCGAGCCATAGCCGCTGGAGCTGCGCGGCACTGGCTGCCCATTCGCCGAGCTCGCCGCTGCCCGACACGCCCGCGCCCGCACCCTGGCCCAGCAGCGATTCGAACCCGCGCCCCGCCAGCATCTCGCGCATCGCTTCGCTCTGCAGATCGAAGAAGCCCTTGAGGCTTTCGCCCGTCGCCGCTGTCAGGTCGGTATCCTGTGCCATTGCCTTGCCAGTTCCATCATGCCCCGCGCCGCGCCCTTGATGCCGTCAATCCGGGCGAGCCGCAATTACCGAAAACGCCTTCCCTCAATCGGCGGGTTTGGCCTAGGGGAGAAGGATGCAAGGTCTCATCAGACCCGCGCAAGACAAGGTGATGACCGACCATGAATGACCAGTTCTATCGCATGAAACGGATGCCCCCGTATGTGATCGCGGAGGTCAACGCCATGCGTCATGCCGCTCGGCTCGCCGGACAGGACATCATCGACCTCGGCATGGGCAATCCCGACCAGCCTCCGCCGCAGCATGTCATCGACAAGCTGTGCGAGGTCGCCGCCAAGCCCGATGCGCATGGCTATTCGCAATCCAAGGGCATTCCGGGGCTGCGCCGCGCGCAGGCGGCCTATTACGCGCGCCGCTTCGGGGTCGAGCTCGATCCCGAGAGCGAAGTGGTGGTGACGATGGGATCGAAGGAGGGGCTCTCCAGCCTCGCCACCGCGATCATCGCGCCGGGCGACGTGGTGCTGGCGCCGAACCCCTCCTATCCGATCCACACCTTCGGTTTCATCATCGCCGGCGCGACGATCCGGTCGGTGCCAACGACGCCCGACGATGAATATTGGGCGTCGCTCGAACGCGCGATGAATTTCACCGTGCCACGCCCCAGCGTATTGGTGGTGAGCTACCCCTCGAATCCGACGGCGGAGGTGGTCGATCTTCCGTTCTATGAGAGGTTGGTGGCGTGGGCGCGCGAGAATCAGGTGTGGGTGGTCAGCGACCTTGCCTATTCCGAGCTCTATTTCGACGGCCAGCCGACGCCCTCGATCATGCAGGTGCCGGGCGCGAAGGATGTCGCGGTCGAGTTCACCAGCATGAGCAAGACCTATTCGATGGCGGGCTGGCGGATGGGATTCGCGGTCGGCAACCGCCAGCTGATCGCGGCGCTCACCCGGGTAAAATCCTATCTCGATTATGGAGCGTTCACGCCGATCCAGGCCGCGGCCTGCGCGGCGCTCAACGGGCCGCAGGATATCGTCGAGGCGAATCGCGAACTCTACCGCCGCCGCCGCGACGTCATGGTCGAGGCCTTCGGGCGCGCCGGGTGGGACATCCCGGCACCCTCGGCGTCGATGTTCGCCTGGGCACCGCTCCCGCCGGCGCTCCGATCGATGGGAAGCCTCGAATTTTCCAAGCAGCTTCTCACCGAGGCACAGGTCGCGGTGGCGCCGGGCGTTGGCTATGGCGAGAACGGCGAGGGCTTCGTGCGCATCGCCATGGTCGAGAACGAGCAACGCCTGCGTCAGGCTGCGCGCAATATCCGGCGCTACCTCCAGTCCCGCGGCATCAACAGCTCGGCCGCATAAACTTTTTTCGTGGCCGGACTGATTTTTTGGTCGGTTTTGGGAGAAGTCATGTCCAACTTACGTTAAGTTGTGTGTATTGCAAGCTGGACTGACGGAAGGAAAGGCTAATGGTGTCTGACGCCGCACGCCGGCTTACCGACAGGCAACGCGCCGTGATGGAGCGTGTCGATCGGCGTGTCCCGATCAAGGTGATCGCGCAGGAACTCGGGGTGTCCGAAACCCGGGTGAATCAGCATATTCGCGCGCTGAAGGATATCTATGCCGCCGCCAGTCTGGGCGAGCTGGTCGAGAATTACCGGGCCACACTGCCTCCCGCCGTGCCCGAGGGCGAGGGTGATCGCGACTCCGCTGCGATCCCGGCGAATGATCTCGATGAGGCTGCGTTCAACCCCTTGAGTGAAGCTGCATACACGAAAAAGCAGATTATCGGCCCGCCCCCGTTCGCCGATGAGCCGTTCCGGGACGACCCTGGCCGGCTGGTTTTGAGCGACGCGATGGCGCTGCTCGAACAGGCACCCTGGCTCAGGCCAGGCGAACCGCGGGTCGTCCCCGGAGTGCTCGATGGCGAGCATGCCGTGCTGTTCCGGCTGGGGGCGATCGTGGGGATCGCATCGGGAATTCTGGCTGCGGTGGTCCTGACCGTCACCGCAGCCGTGACCCTCAGCGAGGCGACAGAGGGCAAGGCCGCCGTCTCCGTGGACCAAACCCAGCCGACCGGTTGAGCACCGGAAGGCCCCGGAGCCAGACCATGAACGACCGTATCCTGACCGACGCCCACAACCTCAAGAAGCTGATCCGCGAAGCCGAAGCGCTCGCCGACGAATCGATCATCGCGATGGCGCGCCTGAAGCAGGCCATGCTCGCCGCCCGCCAGAACCCTGAAGTCGAAGTCTGCACCGGCCAGCGCGCGCTGATGCGCCTCACCGAAGCCGAGAGCCAGGCGCTCTCGATGTCGACCAGCCTGCTGCGCGTCCATGACGAGCTGAGCAAGGTCGCGCGCGTCCACGCCGGCGGGGACATGGGCGTGCCGACTGTGATCACCGGCCTTGCCCCCTCGGAACCTGCTGCGGCGCGTGCCGAGGATACGCTCGCGGACGCCTGAGCCCAGCGCACAAGATGATCGACTTCTTCAATACCTATCGGGTCGCCATCCTGCATTTCGCCAGCGTCCTCGTGGCGCTGGCGATCTGGCGCTGGGGCAGAGGGCCGGAGCGCTGGCTGATTGCCATCTACCTCGTCACCATGGTCGCGCCGTTCTATGCCACTTTATTGCTCGGCCTCGGTTATCTCGCGAACGGGCCCTATTCGTGGTTCTATTTCGCCACCGATCTGGCCGCGCTCGCCGGGTTCGTGTTGGTCGCGCTCAATGCCAACCGCAACTATCCGCTGTGGATTGCCGGGTTCCAGCTCGTCGCGGTGGGCGGGCAGGCGATGAGGGGGCTGTTCGACGGGATCTCGCTGCTGGCGCTGTTGATCCTGATCGTGGGCCCGTCCTATTGCCAGCTGCTGCTGATCTTCGGTGGCTTCCTCCGCCACCGCGCGCGCGAGCGCCGCTACGGCAGCTACCGCGAGTGGCGCACTCCGCCCGCCCAGACGCCGCTGTTTCAGGTGTGACCTTGCCGGGCACCAACCTCATCTCGCCTGACCCCGCCCGCGCCTTCGACGGAGCCAGCGGGTGGTGAACGCCGCCGTGCAAGCAACGACAGCGGCGGCCGCCCCGAACGAAGCGCGGATCGGCACGCTGGTCGGCTACCTGCGGCAGGTGGTGCTTGCCCCGCCGACCAGCCACGAGCGCGGCCATGCGATCTTCCTCGACGAACGCGGCGGCTGGCTCGGCGATGCCGGTGTCGGCCTCGGAAGCTTCGATGCGCTCTCGCTGCGGATGCGCGCGCTGTTCGGCGAGGCGCTGCGGTGTGACGCGCGCGGCCTGATCCTCGCGCACAGCCACCCTTCGGGCCATTGCCGGCCGAGCGGCCACGACATCGCCGCTACCCGCCGTCTTACCGAGATCGGCCGCGCGCTCGATGTCGCGCTGATCGATCACCTCATCTTCACTGCCGATGCCGTCTATTCGATGCGCGCAGGAGGCCTGCTGTGAACGCGATCCGGCACCACGAGCCGTTTCCCGAACGCGACGTGATGATCCCGCGCTTCCGCGAAGCTGGCTATGTCACGCTCGACCTGTTTCACCGCGACGGGCGGGTCGATGACCGCTGGCTCGGCCTCCACCCGCGCGAATTCGCGCTGCTGTGGCGGCTCGCCGAGCAACCGGGCGAGCGCATGACGCGGCGGCAGCTGCTGGCCGAGGTTTGGCGTATCCATTTCGAGCCCGATACCAACAGCGTCGCCGTGCACGTCGCGCGGGTGCGCAGCAAGCTTGAGCCTTTCGGCCTTGCGCGGCTGATCGGCACCCATCCGGAAGGCGGCTATTTCCTCGACGTGCCCCCTGCAAGCGGTCTGCTGACCTTCGCCGGCGCGGGCTAGGGCGCTCTGGACAGCGCGGGCCGGATCGGCCAATCTCGCCCGCACCAATTGCCGCGAGGGATCAGCGCCATGTCCGCCACCGCCAACACCATCGCCAATGACCGCGTCACCATCGAACTCGGCGAGGACGGGGTCGCCGAGGTGCGGCTGGTGCGCGCGGACAAGATGAACGCGCTCGACCCCGAGATGTTCGAACGGATCATCGAGGCGGGCCACGCGCTGCAACGGATGAAGGGCCTGCGCGCGGTGGTGCTGTCGGGCGAGGGCCGGGCGTTCTGCGCTGGGCTCGACCTGTCCAACTTCACCCGCCCGCGGGGCGAGGACGAACCGTCGATCACCGAGCGCACCTATGGCAACGCCAACCTGATGCAGCAGGTGGCAATGCAGTGGCGCAAGCTCCCGGTTCCGGTGATCGCGGCGCTCCACGGGGTGTGCTTCGGCGGTGGTCTGCAGATTGCGAGCGGGGCGGACATCCGCATCGTCCACCCCGAAACCCGCATGGCGATCATGGAGATGAAGTGGGGCCTCGTCCCCGACATGGGCGGCTATGTGCTGTGGCGCGGGCTGGTGCGCGACGATGTGCTGCGCGAGCTGGTCTACACCAACCGCGAATTCAACGGTGCCGAGGCGGCCGCGCTCGGCCTTGCGACCTATGTCGACGACAATCCGCGCGAACGCGCGCTCGCCATCGCCCGCCAGATCGCGCTCAAGAACCCCCACGCGATCCGCGCCGCCAAGCGCCTCCACGCCAGCATGCACGAACGCGAGGCCGACGCGATCCTGCTCGAGGAAAGCATCGAGCAGCACGCCATCATGCGCAGCCGCAACCAGGTCGAGGCGGTGATGGCCGAGATGGAACGCCGCAAGCCGAACTTCGAGGACCTGTAGGCGGCGCGGGCCGGCCTATCCGAACACCGCCACGCACTGGATCCCGTCTAGCACCTGCCGCCCGTCCGCGTCCCACATCCTGAGACGTTCCGAGGAATAGCCCGCGTCGGCGTGCCGGCTGGCGTTTTCCGCAAGGTACCAGCCATCGCGTGAGCGGCTCTCCGGGTCGAGCACGTTGAACGACCAGTTGATCGAGCTGATCGGGCCAAGCCGCTGCATCGCCCGCATCGCGCCCGGCGGCATGACGTCGCCCATCAGCACCAGCGTGGAGACCGGGTCGAGCTCGTGCGGCTCGATCAGCCGCGCCCAGCGCCGCACGGTCGCGCCGTGATCGGCGTCCTTGGCCTGGCCGTAGCGCAATTCGAAATTCTTGCCGACAAAGGCCGGAGCGAACTGGTGCGTGACGGTTTCATTGTCCTCGGGCGCGCCGGGCCAGGCCTCGGGCGGGTCGGCAGGGCGCAGCGCATTGGCCTCGCGCCCCTCGCCGAACAGCCAGAAGGCGCTGAGCGCGACCCGCCCCTCGGTGCGGATCTCGCTGCGCACCTGCGTGACGTTTCGCCCCTGCCGGACGATCTCGGCGGTCAGCTCGATATCCTCGCCGACCGGGGCGACGAAGGCGATCTGCGCGGCGCGCAAGGGCGGCAGGCCCGGAAAGGCGCGCACCGCCATGGTGTAGGCCACCAGCGCCGAGGCCCCGCCATAGAGCGTGCGGCCCTGCATCCAGTCGGCGGCATGGGCAAGGCGGGCCGCTCCGGGCTGGCCGGTCACGGGATCGAGCAGGCTGGCGATGGTCATGTCGCAAGCTTTGCCGCGCCGGGATGGCGCCGTCCAGACTGACGTAACGGAAGGAAACTCCGCCAATCGCGCATTGCCATTGCCGCACGGAATCGCTAGGGCGCGCCTTCCGTCCGGGGCCTCTCGCTTCCGGAAGGCTCGGCCCGATGGCGGAGTGGTGACGCAGCGGACTGCAAATCCGTATACGCCGGTTCGATTCCGGCTCGGGCCTCCACCTTTTGCGACACGCTTTTTGCGATTGCGAACACGCGCCGCACGGCTTAGGGCGCGAGGGTCGGATTGCCGCTTTAGCTCAGTCGGTAGAGCACATCATTCGTAATGATGGGGTCACGTGTTCGAGTCACGTAAGCGGCACCACCTTCGCTCCGCAGCGGTGCGGCACGCTTGATGAGGGTTGGATACTTGCAGGTTCCGCAGCACCTTTCGGACTTTTCCCTGCTCTCGGTGGTGATCCCCGTCTACAACGAGGAGGCCGGGCTCGACGCGCTGGTCACCCGCGTGCTCGCCGCGTGCCGCGAAAGCTTCGGCGATCGGTTCGAGTTCATCCTCGTTAACGATGGCTCGAAGGACGGCAGCTGGGCGGCGATCTGCCAGCATGCCGAGCGCGTGCCGCAGATCGTGGCGATCAACCTTGCGCGCAATCACGGCCACCAGCTGGCGCTGACCGCCGGGCTCACCCAGGTGCGCGGCGATCTCGTGTTCGTGCTCGATGCCGATCTGCAGGATCCGCCCGAACTGCTCGCCCCCATGCTCGCCAAGGTGCGCGAGGGCTATGACGTGGTCTACGGCCAGCGCATCAAGCGCCACGGCGAGACCGCCTTCAAGCGCGGCACCGCGGCGCTGTTCTACCGTCTGCTCAGCAGCCTCGTCGATACCCACATCCCGCGTGACACCGGCGATTTCCGGCTGATGACCCGCCGGGTCGTCGACCAGCTCAACGCCATGCCCGAACGCTTCCGCTTCATCCGCGGGATGGTGAGCTACATCGGCTTCAACCAGACCGCCTTCCCCTACGAGCGCGACCCGCGCTTTGCCGGCGAGACCAACTATCCGCTGCGCAAGATGGTGGCGCTGGCGGTCGATGCGGTGACCAGTTTCTCGACCGTGCCGCTGCGCTTCGCCTCGCACCTCGGGATGGTGTTCGGCGTGGCGGGCCTGACCTCGCTGCTGGGGATCGGCTGGGTGTGGCTGCGCGGCGGCACGGTGGAGGGCTGGGCGAGCCTTGCTGCGCTGATCCTCATCATGGGCAGCGTGCAGCTGCTGGTGCTGGGGGTGTTCGGCGAATATCTCGGGCGGATGTACATGGAAGCCAAGCAGCGCCCGCTGTTCATCATTTCCGAGGTGCGCCGCCACCCGCTGAGCGAGAGCCGGCCCGCCGGGGCCGCCGAACTGCGCGAGGACATCCGTGTCGCTGGCTGAGTTCGACGCCTATGTCGATGAATACGACGCGCAGCACGCCGCCTCGGTCAAGCTGAGCGGCGAGGATCCCGATTTCTTTGCCGAATACAAGGCGATCCTCGCGGCGCGGATGATGGCGGCGGAGGGGCTCGCGCCCGCACGGATCATGGATTTCGGGGCCGGGCGGGGCAATTGCATCCCGCACCTCCAGCGCCAGTTCCCCGCCGCCGCGCTGACCGCGCTCGACGTGTCGGCGCGCTCGCTCACGCATTGCGAGGCGCGCGCGATCCGCCCGATCGAGGCGGTCTGCTACGACGGGCAGACCCTGCCCTTCGGCCCGGCGAGCTTCGACCTCGTGTTCACCGCCTGCGTGTTCCACCATATCCCGGAGAGCGACCACATCCGCCTGCTCGCCGAGATCCGCCGCACGCTCAGCCCCGAGGGGCGCTTCATCCTGTTCGAGCACAATCCCTGGAACCCGCTGACCCGCCATGCGGTCGCGACCTGCCCGTTCGACCGGAACGCGGTGCTGATCACCGGGCCGGAGATGCGCCGCCGGTTCAAGGCCGCGGGCTTTGCCGACGTGACCTTGCGCTGGACGCTGTTCTTCCCCGCCGCGCTCGCCGCGCTGCGCCCGCTCGAACGCGGGCTCGGCTGGCTGCCGCTCGGCGCGCAATATTGCCTGATCGCGCGCTGAGGCCATGCTCGCCCGTTTTGCCCGTTTCCTGGTGACCGGCCTTGCCAATTCCGCGGTCGGCTGGGCGGTGATCTTCGGCGGGTTGTGGGCGGGCATGAACGGGCTTGCCGCCAACGCGGCGGGCTACGCGGTCGGGCTGGCGCTCTCCTTCACGCTCAACCGGACCTATGTGTTCGGGGCGAGCGGCGCGGTTTCGGGGCGCGAGATCGCGCGCTTCCTCGCCGCTTTCGCGGTCGCATACGGCGCCAACGTCGGCGTGCTCATGCTCGGCGAATCCGTGCTGGGGCCGGGCAGCCCGTGGGCGCAGCTGCCCGCGATCGGGGCCTATGTCGCGATCTTCTTCCTGCTGTCGCACCTGTTCGTGTTCCGCACGGCGGAGCCTGAATGATGCGCGCGCCCGGCGATACCGCCGCGCCGCCGCTGGGCGTGCGCCGGACCTGGCTCTCGCTCGACAGCTGGCCGGTGCTGGCGCTGATCGGACTGATCGCGCTGTCGCCCCTGCTGCTGGTCTGGCTGCCGCCGCTGGTCGACCTGTTCGGCCATGTCGGGCGCTATGCGGTGCAGACCGAACTGGTCCAGCGGCCCGCGCTCCAGCCCTATTTCTCCTACCAGTGGAAGCTGATCGGCAACCTCGGCGGCGATATCCTGGTGCAACTGCTCCACCCGTTCTTCGGGCTCGAGGGATCGGTGCGCGCGGTGGTGATGATCGCGCAGGGGCTGGGCGCGGCCGGGCTGCTGCTGGTCGCGCGCGAGGTGCACGGGCGCATCACGCCCTTCGCGGTCGCGGCGATCCCCTTCCTCTACGGCTATCCCTTCAACTACGGCTTCATCAACTATGCGTTGAGCATGGCGCTCGCGCTGCTGGCGTTCGTCGTGTGGCTGCGGCTGCACCGGTCCGAGGGGGCGGCATGGCGGGCGCAGGTCTGGCTGGCGGTGGCGGGCGCGGCGATCTGGGTGTGCCATACCTATGGCTGGGCCTTCCTCGGCCTGCTCACCGGATCGGCGGTGCTGGCCGAGGTGATCGCCAACCGCACCCATCCGGTCAAGGCGATCGGCCGTATCCTCGCCGCCTGCTGGCCGCTGCTGCTCCCGATCGCGCCGATGGTGCTGTGGCGCGCGGGGAGCACGGGGGTGGATCTCGATGGCTGGTCGCTGCCTTACAAGCTCAACTGGCTGATGTCGCCGCTGCGCACGCAATGGCGCGATTTCGACATCGCCTCGACGGCCGCTGCCGCCCTGCTGCTGGTGTGGGCGCTGTTCAGCCGGACGGTGCGTTACGACCGGGGGCTCGGGATTACGGCGCTGCTGTGCCTTGCCTTCTTCTGGATCCTACCGACCAAGGTGTTCGGCTCGGCCTTCGCCGACATGCGCCTGCTGCCCTATGGCTTCGCGGTGGCGCTGGTGGCGATCGGGCCGGTGCGGACGGGCACGCTGATGCTGCGGCTCGCGGGTGCGGCGGCGCTGGCGTTCTTCGTGGTGCGGATGGCATCGACGGGCGCGGCCTATGTCGAGCAGGACGGGGTGATCCAGCGCGCTCTGCCGGCGCTCGACAAGATTCCGGTCGGCTCGCGGGTCGCCTTCTTCTCGGTCAAGCGCTGCCGCACGATCTGGGCGATGCCGGTGCTCGATCACGTCGCGGGCCTTGCGATGGCGCGTCGCAGCGCCTTCGTGAACGATCAGTGGCAGCAGCCCGGGGTCAATCCGCTCAAGGTGCACTATCCGGCGGCCGAGCCCTTCACGAGCGACCCCTCGCATCTGGTGCGGCAGGATACCTGCATCGATCCGTGGCGGCGGCGGCTGAGCCAGGCGCTGCGGGTGCTGCCGCGGCGCGCCTTCACGCATGTGTGGATCGTCGGCCCGGTGCCCGCAGGATATCGGCCGCCGCCGGGCTACGAGCCGATTGCGGTCAAGGGGACAAGCCTGCTCTACCGGGTGACGCCCGCGAACTGAGCGGCAGCGGGCAGGGGCGAGAGGGCAGCGGCACAAGCGGGCGGCAGGCTCAAGGAGGGGGAGCGACGATTGATCTGGGAATTGCCGGGCGCCGGGCGCTCGTGAACGGCGGCAGCGCGGGGATGGGGCGCGGGGCGGCGTTGGCGCTGGCGCGCGAGGGCTGCGAGGTTTTCATCTCGGCGCGCGGGGCCGAGCGCCTCGCAGCGACCTGCGCGGCGATCGCCGCCGTAACGGGCAGCAAAGTCCACCCGCTCGTCGCCGACCATGCCAGCGAGGAGGGGCGCGCGGCGATCCTTGCGGCAATCCCCGATCCCGACATCCTCGTGGCCACCTGCGCGCCGCCGCCCTTCACCGGCGACTTCCGCACGGTCTCGCGCGAGGAGTTCGAAGCATCGGTTGCGACCGCGCTGCTGAGCCCGATCGAATACATCAAGGCGGTGACCCCGGCGATGGTTGCCCGGCGCTGGGGCCGGATCGTCAACATCAGCACCGGGGCAGCCAAATATCCGGCCGCGATGCGCGTGCTCTCCGGCCCGCCGCGCGCGGCGCTGGCGAATTACTGCCATGCGATCTCCAAGGAGCTCGCCGCGCACAATGTCACGATCAATTCCGTGCTGCCCGGGATGCACCACACCCCGGGCATCGAGGAGGTGCTCGGCCCGCGCGCGGCGGCGAACGGGCGCAGCTACGACGAGGAGGTCGCCGCCTTCGTCAATGCCGTGCGCCTGCCCGCGGGCCGCTTCGGCGATGCCGAGGATCTCGGCGCGCTGGTGGCGATGTTCTGCTCGCACCAGGCGAGCTACGTGACCGGCCAGTCGCTGGTGGTCGACGGCGGGATCGGCACCTCAACCTTCTAGGCTGCCGCGCGATACCCGCTGCCGCGCACCAGCTGGCCCGGGCGTGCGCCGGTCGATTGGTCGAAGCGGCGGATCACCTCGCCCGCAACGATCGTCGCCTCGTAGCCGGTGGCGCGCTGATGCAGGCGGCGACCGCCGGCGGGCAGATCGCGCACCACTTCGGGCAGGTGCAGGCTGAGGGCATCGAGGTCGATGACGTTGCAATCCGCCCTGCCGCCGACCGCGAGCGTGCCGCGATCATGCAGCCCGACCGCGCGCGCCGCCTTTTGCCCCAGCATGTGCACCGCTTCGGCAAGGCCCAGGGTCAGCGGCCCGCTGCCCTTGACGAACTGGGTGAGCAGATAGGTCGAATAGCTCGCGTCGCAGATCGCTCCGTAATGCGCGCCGCCATCGCCGAGCCCGGGGACGCAGTGCGGGTGGCGCAGCATTGCGTGCGCGCTTTCGAGCGAGGCGTTCTCGTAATTGCCGAGCGCGGCGAGGAACAGCCCGCGGCCCTCGGTCGCAAGGATGCGGTCGTAGGCCACTTCCTGCGGGGTGCATCCGCGCGCGGCGGCCTGGCCGGCCATGCTCATGTGCGCAGGCGGGGCATAGTCGGGCGGATTGTCGAGCGGGAACAGCCAGCGCCAGTTGCGCGCGAGTTCGTTGAACGGGTGGCCGGGGGTGAAATCCTCGGCGAGGAGCGCCGCGCGCAAGCCCGGATCGCGCATCGCGGCGACCTGTTCGGGGATCGGCAGGTGCGCGATCTTGCTCCAGCTCGGACACAGCACGAAGGGATGCACCGTCAGCTCCAGTCCCGCAATCAGCCCGATCGGGCGCGGCATCACCTGCGCATGGGCGACGCCGCCCGCGGCATTGGTGGCCTCGAGCATTTCCAGCACCCGGCGCCAGCGCGGCGGCGCGTCGTTGCCCGAAGCAAGCGTGAAGGTCGCCGGGCGGCCGCTTGCCGCGATCACCCGGTCGATCACCGGATATTCGCGATCCCACCCGACGAAGGCATCGAGCACCACCTGAAAGGTCCCGGCGCCCGCATCGGCCATCCCGCGGCCGATCGCCTCCAGTTCGGCAATGTCGGTGTCGAAAGTCGGGATCGCGGCGCCATCGGCGGTCTTGTGGATCGAGAGCCGCGAGGTGGCGAACCCGATCGCGCCTGCCCGCAGCGCCTCGGCGGTCAGGTGCCGCATCAACGCCAAGTCATCCGCGGTCGCAACTTCGCGCGCTGCCCCGCGCTCGCCCATCGCATAGACCCGCAAGGGGGAGTGCGGCAGGTAAGCCGCCACATCGATGTCGCGCTGCCCGGCGGCGACCTTGTCGAGATATTCGGGGAAGGTCTCCCAGTCCCAATCCAGCCCCTCGGTCATCACCACGCCGGGGATGTCCTCCACCCCCTCCATGACGTTGATCAGCATGTCGTGATCGCTATTGCGGCAGGGGGCGAAGCCGACCCCGCAATTGCCCATCACCGCGGTCGTCACCCCGTGCGCGGAGGAGGGCGAGAGCTCCTCGGCCCAGATGCACTGGCCATCGTAATGCGTGTGGACGTCGATGAAGCCGGGGGTGACGATCCGCCCGCGCGCATCGATCTCCTGCGCGCCGCGCGCCAGACCCGGGCCGATGGCGGCAATCCGCCCGCCCGCAATCGCGACGTCGCCCTCGATCAGATCGCCGCCCGTGCCATCGGCAATCGTGCCGCCGCGGATCACCAGGTCAAACTCGGCTGCCATGTTGCGCTCTCCTCTCCCGCAGGCGCAGGATGTGGCGGAACGCTGGCGGAGGCAAGGGCCGGGCGGCAACTCGCACTTTTGCGCTCGGGCCGCGCGCGGGCTAGGATGGGGTGATGGACACTGCTGCCGCCACCCCTTCCAGAATCGCCCTTGCCGGGGCGAGCGGGACGATCGGTTCGGCGGTGCTCCGCCGGCTGCAAGCGGAAGGCCATCGGGTCACCGCGCTGCCGCGCGCGGCCTTCGCGGATGCGGGCACGCTGGCAGCGGCGCTGGCGGAGGCGCGGCCCGAGGTGGTGATCGCGTGCATCGCGTCCCGCACCGGCGCGCCCCGCGATGCCCGGGCGGTCGATTACGGCGCGAACAGCGCGCTGCTCGCGGCGGCGCGTGCGGCCGGGGCAGGGCACTTCATCCTGCTCTCGGCGATCTGCGTGCAGCGCCCGCGCCTCGCCTTCCAGCACGCCAAGCTCGCCTTCGAGGCCGAGCTGGCGGCGAGCGGCATCGGCTTCACCATCGTGCGGCCCACCGCCTTCTTCAAGTCGCTCTCGGGCCAGATTGCGCGGATCAAGGCCGGCAAGTCCTACCTGATCTTCGGCGACGGGGAACTTACGCGCTGCAAGCCGATCAGCGACGATGACCTTGCACGTTTCATCGCCGGGTGCATCGGCAATCCCGGCGCGCTCGGCCAGATCCTCCCGATCGGTGGCCCCGGCCCGGCGATGTCCCCGCGCGAGCAGGGCGAGATGCTGTTCGCACTGGCGGGGAAGCCCGCGCGCTTCACCTCCATCTCGCCGCGGATGTTCACCGCCGCCGCGCAGGTGCTGGGGCTCGGGGCGGGGCTTTCCGGCTGGTGCGCGCAGAAGGCCGAATATGCCCGCATCGCGCACTACTACGCGACCGAATCGATGCTGGTGCTCGACCCGGCAACCGGCGCCTACGCGCCCGAGCTGACCCCCGAATATGGCAGCGAGACCCTGCGCGATCACTATGCGCGCCTGCTCGCGGCGACGTGAGACGCGCGCCGAAGGGCGATTTACGCGCTTCCCCGTGCGCAGATGATTTACACATATAAAAATATCTTTATATGATGCCTGCGACCATGGTGATCGAGGACATCTTCAAGGCCCTGAGCGATCCGACCCGGCTGCGCATTGCGCGGCTGCTGGGCGCGATGGAGCTTGCCGTGGGCGAACTCGCGCAGGTGCTCGGGCAGAGCCAGCCGCGGGTTTCGCGCCATGTCGGCATCCTGTGCGACGCGGGCCTGGCAGAGCGGCGGCGCGAGGGCAGCTGGGTGTTCCTGCGGCAGGTCGAGACCAGCAGCGCCGTGATCGAGGCGGTGCAGCATCTGCTGGGCCTGGCCGAGGCCGAAGAGCCCGAATTTGCCGCCCTGTGCGAGGCCGACCGGCGCAAGCTCGCCGCGATCCGCGATGCGCGCGAGGCGGCGGCGGAAACCTATTTCGCGCGCCACGCCGGCGAGTGGGACGAGCTGCGCGCGCTCCACAGCGCCGATGCCGAGGTCGAACACCGCCTCGCCGCCGCGCTCGCCGACGCGCCGCTCGGCGACCTGCTCGATATCGGCACGGGCACCGGGCGCATGGCCGAGCTGTTCGCGCCCCATGCCGATCGGATCGTCGCGCTCGACAAGAACCTCGAGATGCTGCGGGTCGCGCGCGCCAAGCTCCAGCATCTGCCCGCCGCGCAGGTCGAACTGGTGCAGGGCGATTTTGCCGACCTGCCCTTCGCCGATGCGAGTTTCGACACCGTGGTGCTGCACCAGGTGCTGCACTTCGCGCCCGATCCCGCCCCTGCGCTGGCCGAAGCGGCGCGGGTGCTGCGCGGCGGCGGGCGGATCGCGATCGTCGACTTCGCCAGCCACGATCACGAGGAATTGCGCACCCGCCACCAGCATGTGCGGCTCGGCTTTTCCGATCGCCAGATGGCCGAGCTGCTGCGCGCCGCCGGCTTTGCCGCAAGCGCTCCGCAAGCGCTCGAGGGCGGGGCGCTGGTGGTGAAGATCTGGCTGGGCAAACGCCGCGCTGCGCCCACTTCGTCGAAGACCCCCGCCCTGGAAACCGCCCGATGACCCCGACCCTCAATCAGCTGCACGAATACCGCACCGCCACCGATACCCCGCTGTTCTCGGGGCTGCCGGGCGATGTCGCGGTGAGCTTCGAATTCTTTCCGCCCAAGAGCGAGACGATGGAAGCGCAGTTGTGGGATGCGGTGACGCAATTGAAGCCGCTGGGGCCGAGTTTCGTCTCGGTCACCTATGGCGCGGGCGGATCGACCCGCGAACGCACCCATGCGACGGTGGCGCGGATCATCGCCGAGGCCAAGCTGCCGGCCGCCGCCCACCTCACCTGCGTCGCGGCCTCCAAGGCGGAGATCCGCGAGGTGGCCGAGCAGTATTGGGACGCGGGCGTGCGCCACATCGTCGCGCTGCGCGGCGATGCGGGTGAGCCCGGGGCGCCTTTCACCCCGCACCCGGAAGGCTATGCCAGCGCCGCCGAACTGGTCGCGGGGCTGCGCGAAATCGCGCCCTTCGAGATCTCCGTCGCCGCCTATCCCGAGTGCCACCCCGACGCGCGCTCGCCCGAGGACGACATCGAAAACCTGAAGCGCAAGCTCGATGCCGGGGCGAGCCGCGCGATCAGCCAGTTCTTCTTCTCGGCCGAGACCTTCTTCGCCTTCCGCGACAAGTGCGCGGCCGCAGGGATCGACGCGCCGATCCTCCCCGGCATCCTCCCGGTGACCAATGTCGCGCAGGCGCGCAAGTTCGCCGGTGCCTGCGGGGCGGCGATCCCGGCGTGGATGGATGGTCTCTTCGAGGGGCTCGACGCAAAGCCCGCCGCGCGCCAGCTGGTCGCCGCCACGGTCGCCGCCGAACTGTGCCGCCGGCTTTATGCGGGCGGCGTGCGCGACTTCCACTTCTACACCTTGAACCGCCCCGAGCTGGCCTATGCGATCTGCCACATGCTCGGCAAGCGCCCCCAAGCCGCCGACCCGGCCGCGGAGCACGCCGCATGAGCGCCCGCCAGCGCCTCCTCGCCGCCGCTGCGCAGCGCGTGCTGATCTTCGACGGCGCGTTCGGGACGCAGATCCAGAACCGCAAGCTGACAGAGGCGGACTACGCCGGGGATCTCGGCCTGCCCGCCGACCAGAAGGGCAACAACGACATCCTCGCCCTGACCCGCCCCGACGTGATCGCCGACATCACCCGCGCCTATCTCGACGCGGGCTCGGACGTGGTATCGACCAACACCTTCTCGGCCAACCGCATCAGCCAGGCCGATTACAAGGCCGAAAGCCTCGTTGCCGATATCAACATCGCCAGCGGCCGGATCGCGCGCGGCCTCGCCGATGAATACGCCGCCCGCGACGGCAAGCCCCGCTTCGTCGCGGGCGCCATAGGCCCGACGAACAAGACCCTGTCGCTGAGCCCCGATGTCGAAGACCCCGGCTTCCGCGAGATCGACTTCGACGAATTGGTCGCGGTCTACAAGGAACAGGCCGCCGCGCTGGTCGAAGGGGGGGTGGACTTCATCCTGATCGAAACCGTGTTCGATACCCTGAACGCCAAGGCGGGGATCATGGCGGTCAAGCAGCTCGAGCGCGAGACCGGGCGCGACATCCCGCTGATGATCTCGATGACGCTCACCGACCTGTCGGGCCGCAACCTTTCGGGCCACACGGTCGAGGCGTTCTGGTATGCGGTGCGCCATGCCAAGCCGCTTACCATCGGCCTCAATTGCAGCTTCGGCGCCGAGCAGCTGCGTCCGCACGTCAAGGTGCTTTCGCAGATCGCCGACACGCTGCTGCTGATCTATCCCAACGCGGGGCTTCCCAACGAACTCGGCGAGTATGACGAGCTGCCCGATACCACCGCAGGGCTGGTCAAGGACTGGGCCGATCACGGGCAGGTCAACATCCTCGGCGGGTGCTGCGGATCGAGCCCGGCCCATATCGCCGCGATCGCCGCGGCGGTGGCGGCGTCCGAGCCGCGCAAGGTGCCCGCGCCCGAACCTGCGATGAAGCTCGCGGGGCTCGAGGCCTTTGTCGCGGCCTGATTATCCTCTCGAAAGACCCTTCGTGACCCAACCCTCCTCCTCCCGTTTCATCAATATCGGCGAGCGCACCAACGTCACCGGCTCGGCGGCGTTCAAGAAGCTGATCATGGCGGGCGACTACCCCGCCGCGGTCGAGGTCGCACGCCAGCAGGTCGAGAACGGCGCGCAGGTGATCGACGTCAACATGGACGAGGGCCTGCTCGACGCGGTCCACGCGATGACGACCTTCTTGAAGCTGATCGCCGCCGAGCCCGACATCGCCCGCGTGCCGGTGATGATCGACAGCTCGAAGTTCGAGGTGATCGAGGCGGGGCTCAAGTGCGTTTCGGGCAAGCCGATCGTCAATTCGATCTCGATGAAGGAGGGCGAAGCGGCTTTCCTCCACCATGCGCGCATCTGCATGGATTACGGCGCGGCGGTGGTGGTGATGGCCTTCGACGAGACCGGCCAGGCCGACACCCGGCAGCGCAAGGTGGAGATCTGCAAGCGGGCCTACGACCTCCTCGTCGCCGAAGGCTTTCCCCCTGAGGACATCATCTTCGATCCCAACATCTTCGCGGTGGCGACCGGGATCGAGGAGCACAACAACTACGGCGTCGATTTCATCGAGGCGGTGCGCGAACTGCGGCAGATCTGCCCCCACGCGCACTATTCGGGCGGACTCTCCAACCTCAGCTTCTCGTTCCGCGGCAACGAGCCGGTGCGCCGCGCGATGCATTCGGTGTTCCTCTACCACGCAATCCCCGCCGGGCTCGACATGGCGATCGTCAACGCGGGCCAGCTCGACGTCTACGACCAGATCGACCCCGCCCTGCGCGAGGCCTGCGAGGATGTGATCCTCAACCGCGATCCCGACGCGACCGAGCGGCTGATCGCGCTCGCCGAAAGCTTCAAGGGCAAGGATGCCAAGGCCGAGAAGGAGGCCGAGGAATGGCGCGGCTGGCCGGTCGCGCGGCGGCTCGAACATGCGCTCGTCAAGGGCATCGATGCGCATATCGTCGAGGATACCGAGGAAGCCCGCCAGTCTGCGCAAGACCGTGGGGGCCGCCCGATCGAAGTGATCGAAGGCCCGCTGATGGACGGCATGAACGTCGTCGGCGATCTGTTCGGATCGGGCAAGATGTTCCTGCCACAGGTGGTCAAGTCCGCGCGCGTGATGAAGAAGGCGGTCGCCCACCTCATCCCCTTCATCGAGGCCGAGAAGGACCTGCTTCCCGAAGAGGAGCGCAAGGCCAAGGGCAAGATCATCATGGCGACGGTGAAGGGCGATGTGCACGACATCGGCAAGAACATCGTCGGCGTGGTGCTCCAGTGCAACGGCTACGATGTGATCGACCTGGGCGTGATGGTGCCGTGGCCGACGATCCTTGCCGCCGCCAACGACAACAAGGCCGACATGATCGGCCTGTCGGGCCTCATCACCCCCTCGCTGGACGAGATGGTCACCGTCGCCGAGGAGATGCAGCGCGCGGGGTTCACCATGCCGCTGCTGATTGGCGGGGCGACCACCTCCAAGGTCCATACCGCGCTCAAGATCGACCCGGCCTACGAGGGCCCGGTGATCCATGTGCTCGACGCGAGCCGCGCGGTGGGTGTCGCCTCGAAGCTGCTCTCCGACACCCAGCGCGACGATTACGTCGCCGAGGTCGCCAACGAATACACCAACGTGCGCGATGCCCGCGCGGGCAAGAGCGCCTCGGTGCTGCTCAGCCTCGCCGAAGCGCGCGCCAATTTCTACGACGCCTTCCTCTCCGACAAGCCCGCCCCGCCCGAACAGCCGGGGGTGCATGTCTTCCCCGATTGGGACCTCGCGCATCTCAGGCCATTCATCGACTGGACGCCGTTCTTCCGCGCCTGGGAACTCCACGGCAACTACCCCGCGATCCTGACCGACGAGGTGGTGGGCGAGACCGCGACCCAGCTGTTCGCCGATGCCAATGCGATGCTCGATCAGGTCATCGCGGAAAAGTGGCTGACCGCGCGCGGCGTCGCCGGGCTGTGGCCCTGCGCGCGCGACGGGGACGACGTGGTGCTCCACCTTGTCGAGCAGGAGGAGCACGTCCGCCTCCCCTTCCTGCGCCAGCAGGTCAAGAAGAGCCGCGACCGCGCGAACATGTGCCTTGCCGACTTCATCGACCCCGATGGCGACTGGATCGGCGGCTTCGCGGTCGGCATCCACGGGATCGAGCCGCATTCGGCGCGCTTCCTTGCCGACAAGGACGACTATTCCGACATCCTGCTGAAGGCGCTGGCGGACCGCTTTGCCGAGGCCTTTGCCGAAGCGCTGCACCAGCACGTGCGCACCACGCTGTGGGGCTACGCGCCGGGCGAGCAGCTCACCAACGAGGCGCTGATCAAGGAGGAATATCGCGGCATCCGCCCGGCGCCGGGCTATCCGGCCTGCCCCGATCATTCGCTCAAGCCGATCCTGTTCGACCTGCTCGATGCGCCCGCCAACGCCGGGCTGACGCTGACCGAGAGCTTCGCGATGTGGCCGACCGCGGCGGTCAGCGGGTTCTATTTCGGCCATCCGGAGAGCGCCTATTTCGGCGTCGCGCGGATCGGCCGCGACCAGCTCGAAGATTACGCCGCGCGCCGCGGGATCGACCTCGCCACCGCCGAGCGCTGGCTAAGGCCCAACCTCGACTGATCGAGAAAGCGGGTCAGACTGATCGGAGAACTGCGCAAGATTCCGTAACTCCGCCCGCGCGCGCTGCGAACGGGTAGCAACGACGGGGCTTACGGAAATGGACGAAGATGACACGATACCTGGATGGCACGGCCACTGCCTGGTTCTCCCCGGATGACGCCGCCTGGGAATCCGAAGACCCGATAACCCTCGTCACATTGCGCCTCAACGATGCAGCCGACGATGCCGCGCTGCGCTTCCTCGAAAGCGCCGAGCGCACGGCGCTCGATCGCTGGACTGCAAGCGGCCGGGTGCTGATGGTGCTGGTCTCGCACAACCGCCGCGAGCTCAATCTGGTGATCGCCTGCAATGACGATGATGCGTTGCGGCAGGCGAACGAAATCCCCTCGGTCGCCAGCGAAATGGCCGATGTCAGCGTGCGCGGCGGGCACGCGCTGGCGCTGGCGGGGGTGCGCCGGCTGGTGACGCATTGAGCCCCCCGGGCCGGCGGCGCTTTGCCGCTTGTGCCGGGGCCGGGTTTGCGACAGCCTGCGCACCATGCTGCGCTTCATCCACCTTCTGCTTGCGCCGGTGCTGGCGCTGACCTCGGTCCACGCCCTGGCGCAACCGGCCAAGGACACGCCCCCGCCCGCGACCGTGGTGGTCGTCTTCGACCGTGACAGCGTGCGCCCGCTGATCGTCGAAGGTCTGGCGAACAAGCAAAGCGGCCGCGCGCTCGAGGCCAATGATCCGGTGCGCATCGCGAGCATTTCCAAGCTGGTGATGGCGCTCACCGCCCTGCGGCTGGCGGACGAGGGCAAGATCGATCTCGACCGGGACGTCTCGGACTATCTCGGGTGGCAGGTGCGCTCGCCCCATTATCCCGATGTGCCCGTGACGCTGGCGCAATTGATGTCGCACCGCGCGGGCCTTTCGGGGGCGGCGGACTACATCATCCCGCTCGGCGCGAGCCTTCCGGCAAAGTTCGCCGACCCGGCCTCATGGCGCGCCGGCGTGCGACCGGGCGGGGCGGACGGGGACGCGTTCCAATATTCCAACCTTGGCGCGCCGCTCGTGGCGACGGTGCTCGAAGCGGCTTCGGGGGAGCGGTATGATCGGCTTGTCGAGCGGCTGGTGTTCAAGCCTCTGGGGGTGAAGGCCTGCTTCAACTGGATCGGCTGCGGGCCCGAGCTCGAGGCGCGCGCGGTGACCCTGTACCGGTATACCGGCGAGATCGCTGTCGACGCCGCGGACAGCCTCCCGCCTGCCTGCACCATCCCGGTGACCGAGGGACAGGGGTGCAATCTCGCCGCCTATGTCCCCGGCACCAATGCCTCGATCTTCTCGCCGCAGGGGGGCGTCAGGATCGGGATGATGGATCTGGCGAAGATCGGGCAGGCGCTGTTCGGCCTCCAGCACGGCGATGCGGACGGGTTTCTCGCCCCCGCCAGCGCGCAGCGGGCCATGTGGACGCTCGCCAATGGCACCACGCAAGACACGACCTTCTTCTGCACCTATGGCCTGCACCTCCAGGGGATCGAAGCGCCGGGGCGGACCTGTTCGGACGACAAGCTGTTTGCCGACGGCATCCCCCGCATCGGCCACTCGGGCGAGGCCTATGGCCTGCAATCGGGCCTGTGGGTCGATCCCAAGAGTGACACCGGCTTTGCCTATTTCCTCACCGAAGCCCCGCCTCCGGCCGGCGGCGAGGACACGGGCGGCTTCACGCCGCGCGAAAAGGCGCTAATGGCGCGCGCGCTCGCGCTGGCGGCCAAGCGCTAGGACGCTTTCCTACACGCCTGTGCGCTGGCAGGATCGCAGCCATGACCCTGCGCGCCCGCCCGATCCGTGCCCCAGCCGCGCGCCATGGCGCCGGGGTGGTTCGGGGGAGACTTTTCTGTCTCTGGACAGTGTCTCATGTGTCTCCAACAGCGCCGATCAGGCCTCGGCCTTCACCCGTTCGCCCAGCCGCTTGAGCAGCGGGGTCACCATCGGCACCGTCAGCGTGGTGCTCATCACCGCCATCAGCAGCAGCGCAGTGAAGGCCTCGTTGGAGATGATCCCCTTGTCGAGCAGCACGTTGGCGAAGATGATCTCGATCAGCCCCTTGGTCTGGAGCAGCCAGCCGATCAGCGTCGCCTCGCCGCGCTGCCAGCCAAGCGCGCGCCCGGCGAGACTGATCCCGGCGATCTTGCCCGCGGTCGCCGCCAGCAGCAGCAGCGCCGCCGCACCGAACACCGCGAGCCCGCCCACGTCCCACTGGGTGCGCAGCCCGGTCGAGAGGAAGAACACCGGCATCACCGTCAGCAGCACGGTGTTGCGGAAGCGGTCCATTGTCTCGTGACCGAACCACTTGGCATCGAGCACAACCCCGGCGAGGAAGGCACCGACCATGTAGTGCAGGCCCGACCAGTCCGCGCCAAGGCCGACGATGGCGAGCCAGATCAGCCCGACATGCCAGCGGTCGCTCTCGTTCAGCCGCGCCATCAGCCGGCGGATCAGCACCGCCGCGGCCGCGAAAGCGACAAGGAAGATCGCCTGCCGCCCGATCCGCTCCCAATCGAGCAGGATCACCGCCAGCACACCCCAGATGGCGACGTCGTCGAGGCTGGCATAGCGCAGGATTCGCTGGCCGAGCGGTTCGCGCAGGATACCGAGCTTCTCCATCAGCAAGGCGAGGATCGGGAGCGCGGTGACCGCGCAGCCCATCCCGATGCCGACAATGATCTGCCAGGTCGCGCCCTTGGGTCCGGCCCAGCCCGGCCCGCTCGCGAGCAACAGGGCAGCCGCCGCGCAGCCGAACACCATCGGCATGACCAGCGCAAATCCTGCGGTCACGCCGCTTTCGCCGCGGCGTTTCCAGGCTTCCTCAATGTCGAGTTCGAGGCCCGCCACCCACACGAACAGCATCACCGCCCACCATGCCACCCCGTTGAGTGCGCCGATCACCTCGGGCTTGAACACGAAGGCATAGTAGCCAGGGAACAGCGCGCCGAGCACCCCGGGGCCGAGCAGGATCCCGCCGACGATCTGCACCACCACCAGCGGCGCCCAATACTCGGTGCCGCCGAGCCGCCATATCAGCCACGGCACGGCGAAGATGATGGTGAGGGCGATCAGGTAGACTTCGGTGAGGTTCATCGTGTGCGCGTGTCTATTCAGCCGCAGAAAGAGAGGCAAATCGCTTTTCCACATTCTCCACGCATCGCACCCGATTGACGCGGTGCAGCAATTCGCCCATCGCCGTTGCGTCTTCCGTGCCGGATGCGAATCCGGTGCGGGCAGGCGAGCGGGAGAGCCCGATGCCCCTGTCGAAAAGGGGTGCGGCGCCGAAGGAGCAACCGCCCCGGAAACTCTCAGGCCACCGGACCGCTCGGCTGCATGACACTCTGGAAAGCGTCGCCGGCTTCGGCTTGCGGCCACCGAAGGGGAGGCGGGCCGCGCAAGCGATGGCTCTGCCGAAGCTCTCAGGTCACCCGACAGAGGGGGCAGTGACGACGCGGCGCCGCACCGGCTCCGCCGGACTGCCGTATTCTGCCGGGAAAGCCCCAAGTGACCGATCACGACACCGACGACAGCCCCGAAGACCTGCCGCTGGCCGCGCTGCCGCTCGATGCCTGGCACCGGGCGAAGGGCGCGCGCATGGTGCCCTTCGCGGGCTACGAGATGCCGATCCAGTATGAGGGCATCGTCGCGGAGCACACCTGGACGCGGACCAGCGCCGGGCTGTTCGATGTCAGCCACATGGGCCAGCTGGTCCTGTCCGGCCCCGATTGCGATGCGGCGGTCGAAGCGGTGCTGCCGATCGACCTCGCCACCCTCAAGGAAGGCCAGCAACGCTACTCGCTGCTGCTCGACGAGGACGGCGGGGTGCTCGACGACCTGATGGTCTCGCGCTGGCCCGAGGCGCTCTATCTGGTGGTCAACGGCGCGACCAAGTGGGACGACATCGCCACGCTGCGCGAAGCCCTGCCCGACGACATCACGCTCCATCACATGGACGAACACGCGCTGCTCGCGCTGCAAGGCCCCAAGGCGGCGGAGGCGCTCGCCCGGCACGTGCCCGAGGTCGCCGCGCTGACCTTCATGAAGTTCGGCCGCTTCCTCCTGGCGGGTCACGATGTCACCATCGCACGCGCGGGCTACACCGGCGAGGACGGGTTCGAGATCTCGCTCCCCGCCGAAGCCGCTGCCGAAATCGCCGACCTGCTCTGCGCCGAACCCGAGGTGAAGCCGATCGGTCTCGGCGCGCGCGATTCGCTGCGGCTCGAAGCGGGGCTGCCGCTCTATGGCCACGACCTCTCGCCCGAGACCAGCCCGATCGAAGCCGGGCTGCTGTTCGGCATCAACAAGCGCCGCCGCACGCAAGGCGGCTTCCCCAGCGCCGCGCGCATCATCCGCGAGATCAACGAAGGCACCGCCCGCAAGTGGGTCGGCCTGAGGCTCGAAGGGCGCTTGCCCGCGCGCGAAGGTGCGGAGGTCTTCAGCGGCGCGGACCGGATCGGGATCGTCACCTCGGGCGGCTTCTCGCCCACGCTCGAAGCGCCCATCGCGATGGCCTATGTCGCGAGCGAGCACGCCGCGCCCGGCAGCGCGCTTGAGGTGGAGGTGCGCGGCAAGCGCCTTGCCGCCACCGTCGTCCCCACCCCGTTTGTCCCCCACCGCTATCACCGAGGGAGCTGAACCATGCCGCGTTACTACACCGATGAACACGAATGGATCGACGTCGAGGACGACATCGCGACGGTCGGCATCACCGACTATGCCCAGGGACAGCTTGGCGACATCGTGTTCGTCGAACTGCCCGAGGTCGGCGCGCTGATCGAACAGGGCAAGGACGCCGCGGTGGTCGAGAGCGTCAAGGCCGCCTCTGACGTCTACGCCCCGATCACCGGCGAGATCACCGAGGTCAACCCCGCGCTCGAGGACGACCCTGCGCTGGTCAACTCCGCGCCCGAGGACGAGGGTTGGTTCTTCAAGATGACCATCGCGGACGCGGGTGAGCTCGACGCGCTGATGGACGAGGACGGCTACAAGGCCTTCGTCGAGAGCCTGTGACCTCGCCCGCGCCGACCACCGCTGTGCGCCTGATGGTGGCGACCCCGCTCTATGACGGGGCGCAGGCCGATTACCTGCGCAGCGTGGTCGGCCTGACGGGTGCGGCGGAGCGGGCGGGAATCGGCTGCTCCTTCGCGTGGCTCAGCAACAACGCGGTGATCGACCGCGCGCGCAACGTGCTCGCCGCCGCCTTCCTGCAATCGGATGCGACCCACCTCGCCTTCATCGATGGCGACATCGGCTTCGTGCCCGAGGACCTGCTTGATCTCGTTGCGCGGATGGAATCCGATCCCGCGCTCGCGGTGATCGGCGCGCCCTATCCCAAGCGGATCGTCAACTGGAAGCTGGTCGCTGCGGCCGCCGCCCGGGGGCTGGGGCGCGAAGACCCGGCGCAGCTCGAACGGTTCTCGGGCGTGTTCGCGCTCGATCCGGTCGAACCGGGCGGGAGTGTCCGCATCGACGCGCCCTTCGAGGTGCTGCGCGCGGGCACCGGGCTGATGGTGATCCGCCGCGACGTGATCGAGACTCTCGTCCGGCGCCACCCGGAGCTGCGCTACGCGGCCGACCAGCTCGACCGCGACAGCGGGCTTGTCGGGGACACGCTCACCGCGCTGTTCCACCCGCTGATCGACCCTCAGACCGGGCACATGCTGTCCGACGACTACGCCTTCTGCCACCGCGCCCGCGCCGCCGGCTTCCGCCTGTGGATCGCGCCGTGGATGCGCACCAGCCACACCGGCCCCGCGCGCTTCGCCGGCGCGCTGGCCGATCTCGCGCAGCTCAGCGCCGCGCCTGCCTGATCCCCTTCACCCCCAGCCACGGAAGCACCTCTCCCCATGCGCTACCTTCCTCTCACCGACACCGACCGGCAGGCCATGCTGGCGACCATCGGCGCTTCGCATATCGACGACCTGTTCGTCGACGTGCCCGAAGTCGCCCGGCTCGACGGGCCGATCCACGGCCTGCCGATGCATGCCAGCGAGATGGCGGTCGAGCGCCACATGAAGGCGCTTGCCGCCAAGAACCTGGTTGCGGGCGAAGTGCCCTTCTTCCTCGGTGCGGGGGCCTATCGCCATCATGTGCCCGCCAGCGTCGACACCATCATCCAGCGCGGCGAGTTCCTGACCGCCTACACGCCCTACCAGCCGGAGATTGCGCAGGGCACGCTGCAGGTGCTGTTCGAGTTCCAGACCCAGGTCGCGCGGCTCTATGGCTGCGCGGTCGCGAACGCCTCGCTCTACGACGGCTCGACCGCGTGCTGGGAGGCGGTGGCGATGGCGACCCGTGTCACGCGCAGGAAGCGTGCGGTGCTTTCGGGCGCGCTCCACCCGCACTATGCGCAGGTGGTCAAGACCATGGCGCATTTCACCGGCGACACCATCGCCGATGCCCTTCCCGCGATCACCCCCGACCCCGACCTTGCAGGGCTGATGGCGCGGATCGACGAGGACACGGCCTGCGTCGTGGTGCAATATCCCGACATTCTCGGCCGCATCAGCGACCTGACGCCGGTGGCCGAGGCCGCCCACGCCAAGGGGGCGCTGCTGGTGGTGGTCAACACCGAACCGGTCGCGCTCGGGGCGATCATGTCGCCGGGCGAGATGGGGGCGGACATCGTCGTGGGCGAGGGACAGGCGCTCGGCGTGGGCCTGCAATTCGGCGGCCCCTATCTCGGGCTCTTCGCCGTGCGCGATCCCAAGCACGTGCGCCAGATGCCGGGGCGGCTGTGCGGCGAGACCGTCGATGCCGAGGGCAAGCGCGGCTTCGTGCTCACGCTGTCGACCCGCGAGCAGCACATCCGCCGCGAGAAGGCGACCAGCAACATCTGCACCAATTCGGGGCTGTGCGCGCTCGCGTTCACGGCGCACATGACCCTGCTGGGCGAGAAGGGCCTGCGCCAGCTCGCCGCCGAGAACCACCGCCTCGCCTGCCTCGCCGCCGACCGGCTGGCGCAGGTGCCGGGGGTTCAAGTGCTCAACAACGCCTTCTTCAACGAGTTCACCCTGATGCTCGGCGGCAAGCCCGCGCGCGAAATCATCCGTGACCTGGCGGACCGGGGCGTGCTCGGCGGGGTGTCGCTCGGCCGGCTCTACCCCGGGGTCGCGGCGCTCGAGCACGCGCTGCTCGTCGCGGTGACCGAGACCACCACCGAACAGGATATCGAACGGCTCGCCCAGGAGCTCGAAGCCAGCATCAAGGAGACCGCGCAGTGAACGCCCCCAACACCTCCGGCTGGAAGCCCGCGATGACGCCTGCGAGCGACGGGATGCATTCCGGCCCCGCCACCACCACCGGCAACCATGCGCTGATGCTCGAAGAGCCGCTGCTATTCGAGATCGGCCGCGCCGACGTGACCGGGGTCGACCTCCCCGACGTGGACCCCGCCGCGCCGACCCGTCTCGGCGGCCTTGCGCGCACGCAGCCGATCGGCCTCGTCGGCCTGACCGAGCCCGAGACGGTGCGCCACTACACCCGTCTCAGCCGCCAAAACTACGGCATCGATCTCGGCTTCTTCCCGCTCGGCAGCTGCACCATGAAGCACAACCCGCGCCTCAACGAGAAGATGGCGCGGCTGCCCGGCTTTGCCGACATCCACCCGCTCCAGCCGGTCTCGACCGTGCAGGGCGCGCTCGAGGTGATGAACGAGCTGGCGCATTGGCTGATCACGCTCACCGGCATGCACGGCGTGGCGATGAGCCCCAAGGCGGGCGCGCATGGCGAGCTGTGCGGGATGCTGTGCATCCGCGCAGCGCTCGAGGCACGCGGCGACACGCGCGATGTGGTCCTTGTGCCCGAGAGCGCCCACGGCACCAACCCCGCGACCGCCGCCTTTGCAGGCTTCCGGGTCGAAGACATCCCGGCGACGCCCGAGGGCCGCGTCGATGTCGCCGCGCTGAAGGCCCGTCTCGGGCCGGATGTCGCGGCGGTGATGATCACCAATCCCAACACCTGCGGGTTGTTCGAGAAGGACTTCCGCGAGATCGCCGATGCGGTCCACGCGGCGGGCGGCTTCGTCTATTGCGACGGGGCGAACTTCAACGCGATCGTCGGCAAGGTGCGCCCGGGCGACCTTGGCGTCGATGCTATGCACATCAACCTCCACAAGACCTTCTCCACCCCCCACGGCGGCGGCGGGCCGGGTTCGGGGCCGGTTGTGCTGTCCGAAGCGCTCGCGCCCTTCGGGCCGATGCCCTTCACCGCACGGGACGGCGAGGGCGTGGTGCATCTGGTCGAGGAAGAGAGCGCGGCGGACTACGGCCACACCCAGGCGTTCGGCCGGATGACCGCCTTCCACGGGCAGATGGGCATGTTCACCCGCGCGTTGTCTTACATCCTCAGCCACGGCGCGGACGGGTTGAAACAGGTCGCCGAGGACGCGGTGCTCAACGCCAACTACATCCTGCGTTCGATGGAGGACCTGCTCGACGCGCCCTTCGCCGGCAGCGGGCCCTGCATGCACGAGGCGCTGTTCTCCGACAGCACCTTCCCCGAGGGGCTCTCGACGCTCGATGTGGCGAAGGGCCTGATCGACGAGGGCTATCACCCGATGACGGTGTACTTCCCGCTGGTGGTGCACGGCGCGATGCTGGTCGAGCCGACCGAGACCGAGAGCAAGGCCGCGATCGACCAGTTCATCACCGCCTTCCGCGCGGTGGCGACGCGTGCGCTGGTGGGCGACGAGGGGCTGAAGCAGGCGCCCTACTACGCCCCCCGCCGCCGCTTGGACGAGACCGCAGCGGCGCGGAAGCCCAAGCTGACCTACGAGGGTTGATCTACGCCTGCGGAGGAGCGGGGCCCGTGCCCTGCTCCTCCGGTTCGACCACCAGCCGGAACTGCTTGAGGTTAACGATCGCGATATAGAAGCCGACGACCGCAAGCAGGCTCGAACCCAGCACCGCGAAGCTCGCGCCCTGCGCGCCCTTCCATTCGATCGCCATCTCGAGCATCAGCAGCGCGAGGATCGTTGGCACCAGCCGCACGAGGAAGGCGACGTGCGCCTTGCCCGCCGAGATCAGCAGGCTTTCGAGGCTCGCCCCCACCAGCTCGACCGCGCCCGCGATGCTGAGAATGATCATCGCCCAGTAGAACCCGGTGAACTCCTCGCCCGCGATCAGCGCGAGGCCGGGCCGGCCGAACAGGATCGCAGTCACCACCGCGGCGGTCCCCGCGATCGCCGCGATGTTGGCCATGCGCCGCGCGATCGCGACCGCGTTGTCGCGCGATTGCACGAGCTCGGGCAGGATCGCCTTGGAGATCGTCTGGGCAAGCGCGATCAGCGCCACGCCGAGCTGGTTGGCGATGCGGAAGCCGCCCGCGAGGTAAGCCCCGCCGAAGGTGCCGACCAAGAGGATCATCACCTGCTTGCCCGCCACCGCAAGGCTGCTCGAGAGGTTGGTCGAGACGACGAAGCGCCACACGCCGTCATAGCGCGCGGGGATCGCCTTGAGGCTGATCGAGGCAGCGCTCACTGGCTGGACCCTTGCGGCGACCAGCCACAGCGCCAGCGCCGTGCCGACCTCGGAAGCGGCAAAGGCAAGAATGAAGCCGGTGACGGTCGGCATCAGCCACCACGCGAGGCCCGCGCCTGCGGCGCGGATCACCGGTTGCACCGCCTCGGCCCAGGTCGCGCGGCCATATTCGTCATGCAGCCGCAGCATCCCCGTCGGCGTGGTGCGGATCGTCGCCACCGAGATCACGCAGTACCAGAAGGTCAGCCACATCAGGTCGGGCGGCACGTCGAGCCACAGCGGTGCAGTCAGCACCAGCACGGCCGAGGCGACGGTTCCCCCCGCAAAGGACAGGAGATCGAGCGCGACTGCAAACCCGGTCGCCTCGCGCGCCCGCTCGATATCGACACCGGGGTTCTCGGGGTCCGCGCCCCAGCGCACGATGAACTGCCAGGTCTGGAAGCTCGAAAACCCGGTCACCGCCTGCCCCAGCGCGATGATCAGCGCCATGTAGCCGAAGCCGTCGGCCCCGAGCGTGCGCGCGGCGATGGCGAGGTAGACAAGGCTGAGCAGCGCATTGAACCCGCGCCCGCCGAGCAGCCAGCCCATGTTGGCGAAAACGCGTTGCATGGCGCAGGGGCGAAGCAGCAAGCCGGGCCCCGTGTCAAGCGCGGGGCGACGGGGAGGGCCGCCGTCGGCGTGCCGCTCACCCCATCGTCGGGATCACGAAGGCGTTGCTGCCATCCCCGCCGCCATCGGGCCAGCGCTGGGTGATCTTCTTGTTCTTGGTCCAGAACCGCATCCCTTCGGCCCCGTACTGGTCGATATCGCCGAAGCCCGAGCGCTTCCATCCGCCGAAGGAGTGGTAGGCGACCGGCACCGGGATCGGCACGTTGATGCCGACCATTCCGACGTTCACCCGCGCGGCGAATTCGCGCGCGGCGTGGCCGTTGCGGGTGAAGATCGCGACCCCGTTGCCATACTGGTGTTCGGACGGGAGGCGCACCGCGTGCTCGAAATCGTCGGCGCGCACGATCTGGAGCACGGGGCCGAAGATCTCCTCCTGATAGGACTTCATTTGCGGCGTCACATGGTCGATCAGCGTCGGGCCGACGAAGAATCCTTTCTCGTGGCCCTGCAAGGTGAAGCCGCGCCCATCGACGACGATCTCGGCGCCTTCTTCCTCGGCGGTGGTGATCCACTGTTCGATCCGCGCCTTGTGTTCGGGCGTGACGACGGGGCCATAATCGGCCTCGGGATCGTTGGAGACGCCGATGCGAAGCTTGGCGATAGAGGTGAGCAGCTTTTCCCTGAGCCGCTCGGCGGTTTCCTCGCCCACCGGCACCACCACCGGCAGCGCCATGCAGCGTTCGCCCGCCGAGCCGAAGGCCGCGCCGGTCAGATCGGTGACGACCTGGTCGAGATCGGCGTCGGGCAGCACGATCCCGTGGTTCTTGGCGCCGCCGAAGGCCTGTACGCGCTTGTTGTTGGCCGAACCGCGCGCATAGATGTACTGCGCGATGTCCGAAGAGCCCACGAAGCTGATCGCCGCGATATCGGGATGGTCGATGATCGCGTCGACCATCTCCTTGTCGCCGTGGACGACCTGCAGCAGCCCCTCGGGCGCGCCGGCTTCGAGGAACAGCTCGGCCAGCCGCACCGGCACCGAGGGGTCGCGCTCGGAGGGCTTGAGGATGAAGGCATTCCCCGCTGCGCAGGCCATGCCGAACATCCACATCGGGATCATCGCGGGGAAGTTGAACGGGGTGATCCCCGCGCCGATCCCCAAGGGCTGGCGCATCGAATAGACATCGATGCCCGGCCCAGCGCCGTGGGTGTATTCGCCCTTCATGATCTGCGGGATGCCGCAGGCGTATTCGATCACCTCGAGCCCGCGCTGCACGTCGCCGCGTGCATCGGGCACGGTCTTGCCGTGCTCGGACGAGAGCATCTCGGCGAGGCTCTGCATGTTCGCCTCGACCAGTTCCTTGAAGGCGAACATGACCCGCGCGCGGCGCTGCGGGTTGGTGGCGGCCCAGCCGGGCTGGACGCGCCTGGCGGTCTCCACCGCGCGGGCCAGCAGCGCGGCATCGCCGAGCGCGACTTCGGCCTGCACCTCGCCGGTCGAGGGGTTCCAGATGGCGTGCTTGCGGGTGGCGGGGGGACTGTCGCCGACGATGAAGTGATCGATCTGACGCATGGAATGAAGCTCTCCTGTCTGGCGCTCCCATGCCCCCCGAGGGGCCGCCATGCAAGGGCGCGCAGCCCCTCAAAAGTGCTGACGGCGCCGCTTGCCTCGCCCTGTGTCGCCGGGCTAACACCGCGGCAATGACCCAAGCCGCCGCCGCGCCGACCATTCAAGCTCTCGTGGTGCAGAACGGCATCGTCGCCGAAATCCCGCCGCACGACGTTGCGACCTACGCCGGCCCCGGGTTCGTGTGGCTTCATACCGAAGGCGCAAGACAGGCGACCCCCACGGACCTGCCGGGTTATGTGCCGGCAATGGCGGCCAACGCGCTGCTCGCGCACGAAACCCGCCCGCGCTGCGACGAGGTCGACGATGCGGCGCTCATCAACCTGCGCGGTACCGCCTTCGACACGATGCAGGACAGCGATGGCCTCGTCTCGATCCGGGTGTGGGTCGAAAACAAGCGGGTCACCTCGGTCAGCCGCCACCGGCTGGCCGCGCTCGCCAAGGTCGAGAGCGCGATGCGCGCCGGGCGGCTCACCGACGGGGGCGATTTCGTATCCGCGCTGGCGCAGGCAATCAGCACCGAACTCGATCCCCAGGTCGCCGATCTCGGCGATCAGCTCGATGATTGCGAGGGGATGCTCGACGGCGGCGACATCTACGAATTGCGCCGCAAGATCGCCCGCATCCGCAGCCAGGCGATCGTGCTGCGCCGCTTCGTCGCGCCGGACCGCGATGCGCTCGCCGGGATGGCGCAGCTCGAGTTCGACTGGATCAGCAAGGACGACCGGCTGCACCTGCGCGAGGCGGCAGACCGTTTCGCCCGCATGGCCGAGGAACTGGAAGCAGTGCGCGAACGCGCCGCGCTGCTCCACGAACAGCTCACCGATCTGCGCGCCGAGATGATCGACCAGCGCAGCCTCGCGATCGCCGTGACGGCGTTCATCTTCCTCCCGCTGACCTTCATCACCGGGCTGCTCGGCATGAACGTCGAGGGCATCCCCTTCGCGCACGAGCCCTGGTCGTTCTGGGGGGTGGTGGCGTTCTGCGCGGTGATCGGCGCGGGCGTGGCGGGCTGGTTCGCCTATCGCCAATGGCTCGACGATTGACGCGCGCCGCCGCGCGCTCGATGCGATGGGAGGTTGACCGCGCAGGGCCATTCATGGCAAGCGCCCCGCCGCATCGACGGCCTGCGCCGACACGCGATGCGGGTGTAGCTCAATGGTAGAGCAGAAGCTTCCCAAGCTTACGACGAGGGTTCGATTCCCTTCACCCGCTCCAGCCCTGCAGTCTTGAACGGCTGCGCCGCGATCGGGCGGCCGGCGGCTGGCACGCTCCTCCCCTTCAGTCTCGGAACAGCCGGGCCGGTCCGATCTGGGACGGCGCGACGCCGAGCGCGGCGAGGCCGGCCGGAAAGGCCCCGCCGGTGATCGCCGCCTCGGTGATCTCGGCCATGGCGGGTGCGGTCTGGAGACCATAGCCGCCCTGTCCGGCAAGCCAGAAGAACCCCTCCGCATCGGCGGCGAAGCCCGCGGTCGGCACCCGATCCGCCACGAAGGATCGCAGCCCCGCCCAGCGGTGCACGACCCGTTCGACCGGCATCGTCGTCCATTCCTCGACCTTGTGGGCGGCAAGCGCGATATCATAGTCTTCGGGCTGGGCGTCGGTGGGTTCGCTCGGCACCTCGTCCACCGGCGATGCCATCAGGCGGCCTGCCTCGGGCAGCATGTAGAAGTCATCGACCACCGATTTGACGAAGGGCCAGTTGCGCGCGTCCACGCCAGCGGGGGCGTCGAACACGATGATGGTGCGGCGCTTCGGGGCCAGCCCCAGCGGCCGCACGCCGGCCATTTCGCCAACCACGTCCGCCCAGGCGCCGGCGGCGTTCACCAGCACCGGCGCTGCATATTGGTCGCCCTTGTCCGTCTGCACGATCCAGACACCGCCCGCGCGGGTGATCGCCGCGATCCGGCAGCCGGTGACGACCGTGCCGCCGCGCGTCCGGACCTGGCGGGCATATCCTTGCAGCAGGGCATCGGGATCGAGCCGCCGTCCGCTGGTGTCGACCAGTCCGGCAACCACATCATCAGCGCCGCAGCGCAGGACCGGGCACAGGGCCGCGATCTCCGGCGCGTTCACCACCGCGATCGTATCGGTAACGCGGTCCATTGCGCGCTTCAGATCAGCCATTGCCGCGAGCATGCCGGGCTTCGCGATGAACAGCGCCGGGGTCGGCCTGCACAGCGGCGTTGCGGTAAAGTCTTCGGGCGGCGCTTCGAGGAACGCCCGGCTATAGGCCGTCAACGCCCGCACGGTCGCATTGCCGATGCCGAAGTGGAAGAAGGTCGCGCTGCGGCCGGACGAATGATAGCCGAGCGCCGTTTCCGCTTCGAGCACCGTGGTCGGGCCATGCGCCGCAAGCCGGGCGGCCGTAGACAGGCCGGCAATGCCTCCGCCGATGATCAGGAATTGCGCGGTCGACGTCACGTGGCGGTTTCTTTCGGCATCCGGCCCCTAACGAGCGCTGTCCTGGTCTGCGGCGCCAAATTCATCAACCGCTCTCAGATGCAATCACAGACGACGGCGGGTTGCGGGATGGGCCCGCGAGGCCGCGATGCTGTGCCCGAAATGCCACAGAACCGCCATGATCGTGTTTTCGGGTCGCGCCGCGCACTGTCGGGTTTCGCGCGTGCGCAAATAGAAGTTCAAGCTATTCGGTGAGTTAGCCAATTACCTGCAAGTCTTCAGCTTCCCATAGGTAAAGGTCGCCGCAATCGCAGGCTGGTTTGTTAATTTACGTCAAGAAACTGTAACCTCGCATCCATAGCGGCCCGGCATCCAAAACAAATCCGGGGGCTATCCGTGCTGAAACTCTCTCCGCTTTCGCTGCGCCTCTCGCGCAAGGCCATCATTCTCGCGGCCGCTGCCGCCATTCCGCATGGCGCCCTTTACGCCCAGGCGCAGAAGCCGGCCGAACTGCCCGCCGAAGAAGAGGTCACCGGGGAAATCGTCGTCGACGGTAGCCGCCCGATCGCCGAATCGGAAGCCGCTGCGCTCAAGACGCAGCGCGAATCCGACCAGCTGGTCTCGGTCCTCTCGGCGGACTCGGTCGGCCGTCTGCCCGACCAGAACATCGCCCAGGCCACCGGCCGCCTGCCCGGCCTCGCGGTCGAGCGCGACCAGGGCCAGGCCCGCTACATCTCGATCCGCGGCGCGCCCAACTACTGGACCACGCTGAGCTTCGACGGGATCAACGTCGTCAGCCCCGAGGGCCGCGACGCGCGCTTCGACTCGATCCCCTCGGCGATCGCCTCGCAGATCATCGTCTCCAAGGCGATCACCCCCGACATGCCGGGCGAGACCGTTGCCGGTAACGTCAACATCATTACTCGTTCGGCCTTCGACTATTCGGGCTTCCGCGCCTTCGGCAAGGCCGGCGGCGGCGTGGTCGAACTCGGCAACCGCGAGGAATACGAAGGCAACCTCGTCGTCTCGGACCGTTTCGACGTCGGCGGCCTCGGCGAAATCGGCGTGGTGCTCTCGGGCAGCTACTACGAGCGCAACATGATCACCGACAACTTCGAGACCGACTGGGAGCGCGTCTCGCAGGATCAGCGGCAGGGCTTCGGCACCCGCTTCTGGGCGCGCGAGACCGAGAACAAGCTCTATCGCCTGACCCGCAAGAACTGGTCGGTCTCGGGCCGCGTCGACTGGCGCCCGAACGACGACAACCAGATCTCGCTGCGTTCGATCTACACCATCTTCACCGATGACGAAGCGCGCGACAATTACATCTTCGACATGGACGACCGTCAGGGCGATCTCGCCGCCGTCGCCGCGACCTGCCCGGTCGTCGCCAACACCACGCCGACCACCAGCGGCTATGCCGATATCTGCATCGGCAACACCCCGCTGCTGGGCACGGTCTACGGCATCGACATCAACCAGCGTTCGACGCTGCGCGCGTTCCGCCAGTCGATCTTCACCAACACCATCGAAGGCAAGCACACCTTCGGCGACAGCGGGTTCCGCTTCGAGTGGCTCGGCAACTACACCCGCTCGCGCGATGACCGCTCGGTCACCGGCGAAGCGCGCTGGGACAGCCCCTCGACCCGCACCGACCGTCCGACGGTCGCCTATGACCTCACCAACCCGCAGCTCGCTCGCGTGCAGCTGTTCCGCACCCTTCAGCTGGCGAGCCCGACCCGCTTCCAGGCCGGCGCGTCGGTGACCGCGATCGACACCTTCACCAAGCCGCTTACTTCGCTGCGCGTCAGCGACCTGGTCGATGACACGGATGCCTACACCGGCCGTGCGATCCTCGCCTACGACACCGGCTTCCTTGGCGGCGATGCCACCTTCAAGGCCGGTTTCCAGTTCGATCAGCGCACCAAGGAATCGGTCAACAACGAAATCTTCCTGAATCAGGCTGCGCAGTTCACGACGATCGGGCTTTCGACCGATTACAACAACTTCGCGATCGACCTGCCCTTCCAGGGCAAGATCCCGCTCGGCTACACCTTCCGCTACTTCGATACCGCGAAGATGGAAGCGGCCTCGGCGGCGGCGCAGGCCAACTTCCCGTTCACCCGGGTCAACGGCGGCAACGACGACTACGAAGTGCGCGAGCGCATTTTCGCCGGCTTCCTGATGGGCACGCTGCGCTGGGATTGGGGCAGCATCGTGGGCGGCGTGCGCGTCGAGCGTGTCGAGAACACCGGGACGGCGCTGGCCACGCTGGGCGCAACCAGCACGCTGGTCACCGCCGAAAGCGACAGCACGCTGTGGTTCCCGAGCCTGCACGTCAACTACAACGTTTCCGAGCAGGGCAAGCTGCGCGTCGGCTTCACCACCGGTGCGGCGCGTGCGGATTACGATCAGCTGCGTCCCAACGTCGTCATCAACGATGCCAACCTGACGATCTCGGGCGGCAACCCCTCGGTCAAGCCCGAGCGTTCGTGGGGCCTCGACAGCTACCTTGAATGGTACATCGCGCCGCAGGGCTTCCTCTCGGTCGGCGTGTTCTACCGCAACGTGCGCGACGTGCTCTATTTCGATCGCCGCACCTTCAACTCGGATGCGCTCAACTTCAACGGGGTCGACCGTTCCGACTACGTTTACAGCGGCATCAACAACGCGGGCAAGGGCCGGATCCTCGGTATCGAATTCGCCGCCCAGCTCCAGCTCGAGCCGTGGACCGACGATCTCGGCCTGCCCGATTTCCTCGGCGGCTTCGGCATCACCGCCAACCTGACGCTCAACGATAGCGAGGCGACCAAGCCGATCTTCGGCACCGGCGCCACCGCCATCCCGGCGCGCAACGTCCGCCTGCCGGGCGCCTCGGACTATGTCTACAACATCGGCGGCTACTACGAGAAGTACGGCTTCTCGGCGCGTCTGCAGTACCAGAAGCGCAGCAAGTGGCTCGACAGCATCGCCAACGACCTGACCGACGCGGGCGACACCTATTGGGCGGCTGACGACGAAATGGATTTCTCGGCGCGCTACGCGATCACGCCGAACTTCGAAGTCTATTTCGACGCTTCGAACCTGCTCAACGGTCCGGGCCGCCGCTTCTCGGATCCGAGCAGCCTGCTCCGCGCGACCGGCACCACCGTGCCCTTCGCCGACAACCTGACGATCGAGTGGGAGCGCTTCGGCCGTCGCTACACCGGCGGTCTGCGCATCACCTTCTGATCGCCTGACAGCAGCACGAACAACGAGGGGCCGGGTTCTCGCGAACCCGGCCCCTTCGCTTTTCAAGCCGCGCCGGATCAGGCGGCGGGCATCAGCACCAGGATCTTGTCCTTCTCGACATTGCCCGAAATCTGGTCGAACAACTCCTTGCCGGCGGTGCAGTAGCCCGCCTGATCGAACCCGGCCGCCGCCAGTTCGCCGCCAAGCATGGTGTGGTATTGCCGCACGAGCGCGTTGATCGTGCTCTGGGTCTTGTCCTTGTCCAGACCTTCGACCGCCGGAGCGATTGTGCCAAGCATCACCGCGACCATGCGCTTCTGGTCGACCGTGTAGGCATCGCAGCTGGCGCCGATCGCTTCCTGCTTGGCGACCAGCACCATGCGCAGGAACAGCGGCCCGAGCTTGGCCTCGTCGGGCACGAGGCTGCGCAGTTCCTCGAGCACGATGCCGTTGACGTGCACGCTCATGCGGGTCTGCGGCGCGGCTTCGGCGCGGTTCACCAGCTTGGCGGGCGGGGTGGCGGGGGCCGGCGGCTCGGGGCTCTGCGCCGCCGTGGCGGCACCGGCGAGGCCCAGCGCGATCAGCGCCGGGATCAGGGTATGGTTGCGAAGCATGCTGTTCTTCCTTCGAAAATGGGTGTGCGGCGGGCGCGATCAGGCCTTCTTGAACTCGGTGCGGCCCGAGCTGTAGGTGTACTCGCAGCGCCAGCGTTCGTAGCTCACAGTGGCCGGGCTGCGCCGCGTCTGGAGATAGACCCGCGCCCGTTTCGAATCGTAGGGCTGGACCGATTCCACCGTGATGCCCCTCAGGCCGCGGTCCTCGCCGCGATCGACGCAGGTACGCCGCGCCCGATCGAGGTCCATGCTGCTGCCCGAGCCGCCCCAGCTACCGCCCGAACCACCCGAACCACCCCAGCCGCTGCCGCCCGATCCGCCCCAGCCCGAACTGTTGCCGAAGATGCGCTGCGTCCAGCTGTAGGAATAATGACCGCGTTCGTAGCAGATCCGCTCACGCGGGACGCATTCGACATTGCGCGCGGGGCTGAACGGATTGCCATAGCGGTCCCCATCCCATTTGTCCTTGTCCTTGTCCGACGTGGCGATCGCGATCCCGATCCCGATCGCGGCAATGCCGGCCACGATGGCCGCGGTGTTGTCCTGCTTTTTCTCGCTGCCCTTTTCCTCCGAAGCCTGAGCCTGAGCCTGAGCCGCGACAGGCAGTGGGCTGAGCGAACTGGCGATGAGCGCCAGCGTGGCTGTGGTGATTGCTGATCTCGTCATGATCCGTCCTCGCGCAGTGGAAGTTTGCGCCCACGGGAGCGCAGGGTCGGCAAGAGCGAAAATGGCCCCGTCGCAGCAATTTCGGGCCGCTCGGCCCGCGATGCATCGCCACGGTCTGAATCCCCCAATCCCTCCCTCACGCAATTTTAACGCAGGTTAGGGACCAGACATAGCAATAAAGGTTGCGCCTACTCCGCGATCCGTTTGGTCTTGCCGATCGCGGCCGCGCGGATTTCCGCACGGGTGAAGGGCAGGCGCTGCCAGTCCTGCGCGGCATAGGCGCGGGTCTGATCGGCAAAGTGGGGCGAGGCCGGGTTGGTCGACTGCGAATAGCTGAGGATCGCCTCGGCGACCGGGCCCTTGTCGTCGAAGCTGACGATCTGGATGTAGCTCGTGCCGTGGCGCGGCGTTAGGCCGCCTTGCCCGGGAGCCGATTCCATGACGTTGAGCACCCCGGCGCCGCCCGGTCCGCCGTGGACGGGGATTGCCGCATTGGCGACGATCACGCGCTGCACCTCGCCCCACGGCGCATCGAGCGCGATGCCTGCCGTCTCGAGCTCGGTGACCGCCTCGCCGAGCGCGGCGAGCAGCTTCTCGCCCTTGGTCCCGTCGGTCGCGAGAGTGCGCGGGGTGTTCACCGGATCGGCCGGATCGAACGGCACAGCCCACAGGCCGCGCAGCCGCGCGGCGCGGGTCCAGAAGGCGCGGAACAGCGCGGCACCGCGGCTTTCATTGGCGAAGCGTCGGTCCCACCCGGCCAAGGCCTTGCACCCGCGCGCGGTCGCCTCTGCCGGGGCGGGCGTCCCAGCGCACAGCGCCGCGATCGCGTCGGCCGTCATGTCGGCGGCAAGGCTCTTGTTGCCGAAGGCGAGCGCCTTGGCCCGCGCGTGATCGATCCGGCCGCTCGCCAGCATCGCCTCGGTCTCGACGAAGTTCGAGCGCGTCCGCAGGGATCGCGCGGTGCCGTATTCGCCCAGCACCGGCGAGAGCTGGCGATAGGGCATCGCCGGATTGCTGATCCAGTAGCTGTCATTGGAGTTGGTGAGATAGCTGCGCACGGTGGTCGAGGCTTGATCGCCCGCGGGCATCAGGCCGGGCACGGGGGTACCCGCGGCAACATCCCAGTCGCACGCCTTGCGGGTGCCATCGAGCAACACGGCAAAGGCAGCAAACAGCCCCGAGATCGGGGTCGCGCAGGCCTTGACCTTCTCGGCCGAGACATTGGGAACTGTGGTGATATCGGCGTGGAGCGCATCGCCATAGCGGTCGGCGGCGATGGTGTTGAGCCAGGGATTCCCAAGCGTCTCGGCCACCGCGGCCTCGACCTCGCCGACATTCCTCGCCAAGCCGATGCGGATCCACGTATCGACCGCGCGCTGGTTGCCGCGAGCGGCATCGCGCACAGTGAAGGCGCCCGCTTTGCTCCAGGTGATGCCTTGGCCGGGCACCACGAACACCGGCCCGAACCGCGTCGAATAGAGCGTGCGGGTGACCGCGGGCGTGCCCTCGGGCATTGGCACCGTGACGGTTTGCGGTGTCATCGCGAGGCTTTCGCCATCGACCATGTAGCGGGTCGCATCGGCCGGATCGAGCGTCAGCTGATAGAGCGTGAAGTGCCCCGCCTCGGTGACGGTGTGGGTCCAGGCGACGTCCTTGTTGAAACCAAGTATCGGCATCGGGGTGCCGGCGAGGCCTACGCCCATCACGTCATAGCCATCGGGGCCGATCGCATGCACCTGCCAGAAGCGGTTGGGGCCCTGCCAGGGGAAGTGCGGGTTGCCGATCACCAGTCCGCGCCCGTCGGCGGTCGCATCGCCGCCGAAGGCCCAGCCATTGCTCCCGATCCCGAGCGTGTCCTTCGCCGGCAGGCTGAGGCCGAGTTTGGGCGCCGCGCTCCCCGGCGGGGCAGCGTTGACGATCGGCCCGGCGAGCGCGAGCGAACTCGCCAGCATCATCTGTTTCTCGTTGAGGCGCAGCATGTCGTCGCGGGTGATCGGGCGCACCCACGGCTTGCCGCGGCACTCGGCGGGGATGCCCTCGGCCCCGGCATCGCGCAGGAAGCGGTTGTAGCCCGCGACATAGCCGTCGAGCAGGCCCAGCACCCGCGGGCTCATCGCTTTGGAGCCTTCGCGCAAGGCGGGCAGATCGATGAGGCCGCGGAAGAACAGGTCCGAACTCAGATTGTCGATCTGCGAAAAGCCCAGCGTCGCGCTCGCCTCGGGGCCCCAGAAGCGCGAGCGATCGCCCGCCACCGTGGCGAACTCCTCGGCCATCAGGCACAGGTTGTCCTCGGCATAGGCATAGGCGACCCCGTAGCCGACGCCCTGCCAGGTCGAGGCCTCGATATGCGGAACGCCGTTGGTGGTGCGGGTGATCCGCGCCTCGTAGCGCGGTTTGGCCTCGGCCATCGTCCCGCCCGCTGTGGCGAGCGCCAGCGCCGCATATCCCGCCGCGCGCAGCGCCGCCCGTTTGGTCGTCATTGTCATCGTCGCTCTCCCGCCCGGCCGTTCCCGGTGTATTCCAGGAGCCTACGGCCGAGTGCGCGCAAGTAAAGGGGCAGCGACCAACGAAAAGGGGCGCCCCGCGCATGGCGGAGCGCCCCTACATCATGTCGGAACGATCAGAACGAGGCGGTGACCGAGAACACCACCGTGGCGTCCGAAATCGAATCGCCGTCGAGCGTGGCGAAATTGGGCAGAAGATAGGCGCTGTCCGCGTCCGAAATGTCGGTGTCAACGTAGGCAGCGGAAAGCGTCAGGCCCGAGATCGGCACCACATCGATACCGAGCAGCCAGTCCCAATAAGTGCCGGTCGGCGCGACGCTGGTGCCGTTGGGGCCAAGGCCGGGGTTACCGTCCGAATAGCCGATATGCGCCTTGAGGCTGATCGGCGTGTCTCCGACAGCATAGACCGCATCGCCCGAGAGGTAGAGGTTGTCTTCCTTATCGCCAGGATCGTTGGGCCGGCCTGCCGCGGCGCGCGCGCCGGTGAAAAACACGTTGCCGAGCGCTTCCTGCTGCGGCGCATAGGCGACACCCGCAGTCAGCGAGACGGGGCCGACCGCGCCCGAAAGCTTGGCGTAGAGTTCGGCAAAGTCGGTGAGGTCCGCGCCCGAGGGGTACATGTACCACACCAGTCCGGTGTCGAGCGTGCCTTCGCCGATCGGCAGCTTGAACCCGGCGAACAGGTCGAGTTCCATGTTGGCGCCGCCGAAGGTGCCCCAGCCTGCGAGGTTCGAACCCCAGGTGCCGGCATAGAGCCCGCTTTCGTGGCTGATGGTGAAGCCGCCCTGCACCGCAAAGCCCTCGTCCGACTGCGAAACGCCGCGGAACCGGTAGTCCGAAACGATCGCGGCCGCGCCCGAGACGGTGATGGCCGGGGTGTCTTCCTCCTGGTGGGAGGCGGTGGCGAGATCGATCGGCTCGATCGCGCGCAGGCTGGCTGCGGTCGGTTCGGCCGGGGTCGCGAGGACCGGGGTGCCCGCATCGGCATCAGCGGGGAGGACGGCGTTGTCGGTTTCAGCCGCCGGGCCGATGGCGGCGCTTTCCGTCTCGCTCGCGAGGGCGGGCGTGGACAGACAGGCGACAAGAGCGACAGCCGATGCGGCCGTGGCGAAACGAATGGACATAAGGAACGCTCCATAGAGAGGTTGGATCGTCCCACCTGCGTCTTGCGCGCGGTTCCTGTTATTCGCGGAAGGCCGGCGAGCGATCGCCCCCGGTTCCGCGAATCTGGCACCCGTCACGTATCTGCCTTCTTACGCAGATGTCGCGCACGCACAAAGATAATGTGAAGCCCCCGCTTCACATTATCTTGTTGCGTGTCAAAGTTGCATCACTTGCCCTTGGCTGCGGCGCGGGGAAATTCGTCATTCGCCGGGGCCGGTGCAAGGGCACTCAGGCCGCGGCGCGCAGGCTCTCCATATCGATCACGAAGCGATATCTGATATCGCTGGCCTCCATGCGCTCGAACGCGTGGGCGATGTCCTGCATCGCGATCACCTCGATATCGGGGAGGATGCCTTTCTCGGCGCAGAAATCGAGCATCTCCTGCGTCTCGGCCAGCCCGCCGATGCCGCTGCCGGTGAGCACCTTGCGCCCGAGGAAGACCGCGGTGTGCAATTCGGGCAGCATGTCGATCATCCCGACCAGCACCTGCACCCCGCTGATCTTGAGGATATGGAGATAGGGGGTGACGTCATGGCGCACCGGAATGGTGTTCAGCACCATGTCGAAGGTGCTGCGCGCTGACTTCATCGCATCCTTGTCGTCGGTGTTGAGGAAGGCGTGGGCCCCCAGCTTCTCGGCATCGGCGCGCTTGCTTTCGGACCGGCTGAGCACGGTCACTTCGGCGCCCATGGCCGCGGCGAACTTGACCCCCATGTGTCCGAGCCCGCCAAGCCCCGCGACCGCGACCTTGCTGCCGGGGCCGACCTTCCACGTCTTGAGCGGCGAATAGGAGGTGATCCCGGCGCACAGCAGCGGCGCGGCTTCGGCCATGGGCAGGGCGGCGGGCACCTTGAGCACGAATTCCTCGCGCGCGACGATGCGTTCCGAATAGCCCCCGAAGGTGAGCGATCCGTCGCGGCGATCCTTGCCGTTGTAGGTGCCGGTCATCCCGCCCTGAAGGCACGACTGCTCGTAGCCCGCATTGCAATGCGCGCATTCGAGGCAGGAATCGACCATGCAGCCGATCGCCACCCGGTCGCCGACCTGGTGGCGGGTGACGCCTTCGCCGACCGCGCTGACGATGCCGACGATCTCGTGCCCGGGCACGATCGGGTAGGTGGTGAAGCCCCAGTCGTTGCGCGCGCTGTGCAAGTCCGAATGGCAGATGCCGCAATGGGTGATCTCGATCAGCACATCGTCATGCCTGAGGCCGCGGCGGGTGATCTGCATCGGGCCGACGCCGCTGTCAGGCGCGCTCGCGCCATAGGCCTTGGTGGGATATTCGTTGGTGGCGGTGGCCATGCGCTCTCTCCTCGCAGGTGGCGTTGGGGTGACTTACTTCGGCGGCATCCTTATCGCCCCGTCGAGCCGGAACTGGTGCCCGTTGAGATAGCTGTTGCGCGCGATCTCGAGCACGAGCGAGGCAAATTCCTCAGGCTCGCCGAGGCGCTTGGGGAAGGGGACGGACGCGTTCAATTGCGCCCACATCGGCGGATTGCGATCCTTCATCCCCAGCATCAGCGGCGTGGCGAAAATCCCCGGCATCACCGAATTGACCCGGATGCCGAGGTCCATCAGATCCCGCGCCATTGGCAGCACCAGCCCGTTCACCCCGGCCTTGCAGCTGCCATAAATCACTTGCCCGATCTGCCCGTCCTGCGCGGCGACGCTGGCGGTGAGGATGATGCATCCGCGCTCGCCATCGGCATTGACCGGATCGGCATTCGCCATGCCGAGCGCCGAGATCGAGGCGATGCGATAGCTTGCAACGAGGATGCCCTCGGCGCCGAAAGCATAGTCTTCGGTCGAGAGCCGTTTGTACGCGCCCGCCTCCTTGTCCCAGCCCAGCGTCTTGCCGCGCCGGCTCGCCATCGCGCAGTGCAGCGTCACGCGCTCCTGCCCGTGCGCGGCGCGCGCCGCGGCAAAGCCTGCTTCGACCGAGCCTTCGTCCATGATGTCGACATGATGGAAGGTGCCGCCGATGGCGCGCGCATGCGCTTCGCCCGCTTCATCGTTGATGTCGAAGATCGCGACCTTCAGGCCCGCTTCGGCAAAGGCCTGCGCGTTCGCCTTGCCAAGCCCGCTCGCGCCTCCGGTGACCACCGCCGCCATGCCCGGTTCGAGTTTCATGTCAGGTTCCCCTTTCGCGCTGTCATCGGACCTGCGCTAGGCGCTGCGAGCGCATGCAGTCACTCTCAAATCAGGCAAGAAAAGACAAATCCCGACGTTTTCAGCGCTTTCCTCGACATTCACCAAACCGTCACGGATCTGTCGTCCGGTTGCAATGATATGAACAGAAACCCTTGAAAAATAACGTTCAGCCTCGCCTTTGTCGGCTTGCCCGATACCGGGGTGTTCGGGAACCTCGCGCTGCTCGACAGCTCCATCACCGACGAGTTCGGCGAGCGCCGGTTCAACGACCAGTCGGGCTATGTCTACAACTTCGGTGCAATCCAGAACCTGCGCGATCTGGCGCGGCCTTCGGGGCGACCTATCGCAATCAGGGCGAAGCTTTTGGCCGGGTCGTCGGCGAGGAAGTTTTCACCCGCTACGGCGCTGATCTTGAAATTTTCATAGAGAATCGCTTTGGGGACAGCTTCACGATCCGTGCGGTGGGTTCGAACCTGCTGGACGGGACCAAGGACGAAGACTTCAACAAGTTCGCCACCGTCGAGGATCAGGTCAACCGCGACTTCGACGAATACGAGCTTGAAACCGAACGGGCCGGGCCAGTGTTTCAGGTGGTGGCCCGCTACGCCTTCTGACAGGGGCAAAGGGGCAAGATTGCATGATTCGACCATTCCATGGCTTCGCGCTGCTGACGCTCGGCATCGCCGGAGCCTGTGCCACGATGCCGCCGGTGATCATGGGCGATCCGGCGGTCACCGTCACTGCGCGCGCAGAGACACCTCCGGTGGGGACGGCGCGCGAGGATGCGGCGGACGATCCGGCGATCTGGCGCAACCCGGCCAACCCGGCGGCGAGCCTGATCGTCGGCACCGACAAGAAGGGCGGGCTTTACGTCTATGACCTCAAGGGCGCGCAGAAGCATTTCATCCCCGCGCCCGGGCTCAACAATGTCGATCTGATCGAACTCGGCGCCGGGCGCGTCCTGGTGGCGGCGAGCGACCGCAGCAATCTGGCGCAGGTGCAGCTGTTCCTGGCGACGCTCGACACCGCCACGGGCAAGCTCGCGCCTGCGGGCAAGATCGCCGTCGGACCGGGCGAGGGCTATGGCATCTGCATGATCAAGCCTGCCGGTGCCGAAGGCGTGGTCGCCTTCAGCGCGCCCAAAGGCGGCACCATCTACCGCACCGTCATCTCCGAGGCGGGCGGTGTGTTCAAGGGCACCACCACCACACTGGCGCAGATCCCGACCCAGACCGAGGGCTGCATCGCCGACCCGCGCACCAACACGCTCTACATCGGCGAGGAGGACTTCGGCATCTGGGCGATCGAGATGACCTCCGGCGCCAAGCGCAAGGTCGCGGCGGTCGACAACAAGGTGCTGGTCGCCGATGTCGAAGGCCTAGCGATCGCGCCCGAGGGCAAGGATGGCGGCTACCTCGTCGCCTCCTCGCAAGGGGACAATGCCTACGCCGTGTTCCGCCTGCCCGACGTGACTCCGGTCGGCCGCTTCCGCATCGCCCCGGGTACCTTCGGCAGCACCGAAGAGACCGACGGGATCGAGCTCGACAATCGCGATTTCGGTCCGGACTTCCCGGGCGGCGTGTTCATCGCGCAGGACGGGATCAACGCGCCCTCCGCGCAGAACTTCAAATTCGCGCGCTGGGACGAGATTCTCGCCGCGCTCGCAAAGGGGCTATAAGCGCATGACCGGAACCACAGCCCTCACCCCGCACCGCCGCGGCTTCCTCGGTGCGACCGCGACTGCCTTTGCCGCGCTCGCAGCCTCGGGCGCGATGTTGCGACCCGCCGCCGCTGCGGCGCGGCGCCGCGTCGGCGTGCCCGCCGGCGGTGCCTTCGAAGGATACGGCCCGCTCCGGCCCGATCCGGCGGGTTTTCTCGATCTGCCCGAGGGCTTTTCCTATCGCATCCTGTCGCGCCTCGGCGATGCGATGGACGATGGCGGCACCGTGCCCGACAAGGCCGACGGGATGGGCTGCTTCGATCTGGGCGGCGGTGAGATCGCGCTGGTGCGCAATCACGAACTCGGCGCGTCCGCCGACACGGGCGGGCCGATCGCGCGCGGCTATGGCAAGAAGGACGGCGTCTTCGTCGCAGGCGGCACCACCACCATCGTGCTCGATGCGGCGACGCTTGAGGTCAAGCGCCAGTTCCGCAGCCTCGGCGGCACGCTTCGCAATTGCGCCGGCGGGATCACCCCGTGGGGCACCTGGCTGACCTGCGAGGAGACCACCGTGCATCCCGGCCACCGCGAGGGCGCGGGGCTGGAGCAGGATCACGGCTGGGTGTTCGAAGTCCCGGCCGCGGCGAAGGGGGCGGTCGATGCGGTGCCCTTGAAGGCGCTCGGCCGGTTCAACCACGAAGCCGCCTGCGTCGATCCGGCGAGCGGCATCGTCTACCAGACCGAGGACCGCGCGGATTCGGTCCTGTACCGCTTCGTTCCCGCAGTGCCCGGCGATCTGGCCGCGGGCGGCCGCTTGCAGGCGATGGTGATCGAGGGAATCGCCGACACCCGCAACTGGGATGCGCCGCTGATGGAGGTGGGCAAGTCCTACCCCGTGCGCTGGGTCGATCTCGATGCGGTCGACGCCCCGGACGACGATCTGCGTCAGCGCGCCGCCGCCATGGGCGCGGCGCTGGTGGCGCGGGGCGAGGGCATCCATATGGGCGAGAACGCGGTCTTCGCCTGCGCCACCAGCGGCGGCGCCAAGAAGCTTGGCCAGATCTTCAAGCTCACCCCCGGCCTTGCGGGCGCGAGCGACACGGTCGAGCTGTTCTTCGAGAGCGAAAGCACCGAGCAGTTCAACTATGGCGACAACCTCACGATCGCGCCCTCGGGCCACCTGATCGTGTGCGAGGATCACGACCGCGACATGGGTGCCAACTGCATCCGCGGGATCACCCCCGATGGCCGCGCCTACGATCTCGCCCGGCTTCATGCCGACACCGAACTCGCCGGCGGGTGCATCTCGCCCGATGGCAAGTGGCTGTTCGTCAACGCGCAGGGGCCGACGGCGACGCTGGCGATCACGGGGCCCTGGGCGGCCTGACCCGCGGGCAGCCGCGCGGCGATGGACGGCTTTCTCCTCGCCTTCGTGCTGGTTGCCGTCTGCGCGCTCGGCGGGCGCGATCAGGTGATGGTGGGGCAATGGGCCGATGCACTCGGGGCGCGGGCGCAGCTGCTGGTGACCGGCTGCCTGACCGCCGCGATCGCGGCGGCTGCGATGGCGTGGATCGGTGCCGATCTTGCGCACATCCTTCCGCGCCGCGCCGGGCAGATGCTGGTCGCCTTCGCCTTGCTGGCCGCCGCGGTCGAACTTGCCTGGCCGGTGCGACTGGAACCCCCGCGCGAGCCGACCCGCTCGCTCGGCGCGTTCGCGCTGGTGCTGCTTGCAAGGCAGGTCGGAGACGCTGCCCGCTTCGCGGTGTTCGCGCTCGCCGCGTGGAGCGCACAGGGCGTCACCGCGGGGCTCGGCGGCGCGCTGGGCGGCGCGGCAGCAGTGGGGGTGGGCTGGACCTTGGGGGCGGAAGGGCTCGCGCGCCGTCCTCTGCGAGTGGTGCGAGGGATGCTGGCGGCTGCGGCGCTCTCGGCCGCGCTTTTCATCGCCATAGATGCGCGTTTCGCGCCCCTGTGAGCGGCGCAGGCGATCACTCAAACCCAGGTTATTGCGCTATCCCCCACTGGCAGGACAGCGGCACCGGCCCCATTTAACGGAACGCCGCACTATCCCAGCCAAGGAGGACATCATGGCCGACAGCAAGACCAATTCGAAAGCCGCGCTGATTGACGAGCTCAATGGCCTTCTCGCCGATCACTTCGCGCTCTACATCAAGACCAAGAACTTCCACTGGCATGTCGTCGGCCGCCATTTCCGCGACCTGCACCTGCTGTTCGACGAGCAGGCGCTCCAGATCCGCGAGCAGATCGACGTGATCGGCGAGCGCGTGCGCAAGCAGGGCGGGGCCACGCTGACCTCGGCAGGGTCGGTGGGCAAGCACACCCAGATCAAGGATCAGGACGACACCACGCTCGCCGCCGAAGACATGATCGCCGAACTGCGCGACGACAACGTCAAGCTGATCGACCGGCTGAAAAAGCTCAAGGAGCTTGCTGAGCAAGCCGACGACAATGCCACCGACAGCCTGATCGACGACTGGACCGACGAAGCCGAAGAGCGGGTGTGGATGCTGAGCTCGTTCCTCGCCTGATCCCGCCCCGTTGACAAGGAAGGGCCGTCCCCTTGCCGGGGGCGGCCCTTTTGCTATGCAATTCTCCTGATGGAAGGCGTAACGGTCATCGAGGGTGCGGGCAGCGAGGCGATCGCCGATTGGCTCGCCGTCCGGCTCGTTGCGGCCGCGCCAGGGGCGGTCACGCTCCCGGGCGGTTCCACCCCCTTTCCCCTTCTCGCCGCGCTGATCGCGCGTGGCGGCGTCGATTGGGCAGGCCTTTCGGTATGGCCCAACGACGACCGGATCGTGCCCGAGTATCACGCGGCCTCGAACACCGGCAAGCTGCGCGCGCTCCTGGAGCCGGCAGGCGCGCGGATCGTGCCGCTGACACAGGACGCGCGGCCGCCGCACTTCGCGCTGACCTGGCTCGGCATGGGGCCGGACGGGCATGTCGCCTCGCTCTTCCCTAACACCGATCCCGCGGCCGATGATCCCATGCCGGTGCGCCGCCTCACCCCCGATCCGCTGCCCGCGCACGCGCCCTTCGACCGGATCACGCTGACCATCCCGGCGCTGGTCGACAGCGACGCGGTGCTTTTCACCCTCGGTGGCGCGGCGGACAAGCGCATGGTGTTCGACGCGGCGATGCGGGGCGAGCATGACCTGCCCGTCGCGCGCCTCCTCGCCGCCGCCCGTGCGCGCGGCCTGCCGGTGACCGTGTTCGCCTGATGCCGCGCCTCATCCCCGCTCCGCTCCACCGCGCGCTGTTGCCCCTCGCGCACAGGCTGCGCCACTACTGGCGGCGTTGGCGCAAGGCCCCGATCGCCGGGGTCAGCGTGGTGATCACCAACATCACGGGCGATGTGCTGCTGTTGAAGCACTCCTACGGCCCCGATGTCTGGGGCCTGCCCGGCGGGGGCCTTGCGCGCGGCGAGGACCCGGTCGATGCGGCACGGCGCGAGGTGCGCGAGGAGCTGGGGATCGAGCTTGCCCGGATCGAGCCGGTTGCAACCCTTGCCGAGGTGCTCTCGGGCGCACCTCACACAGCGCACCTGTTTGCCGGCACCTGCGACCAGCGCCCGCAGCCCGATCGCCGCGAGGTGACCGAGGCGCGCTTCTTCCCCTCGCATTCGCTCCCCGAACCGCTCGGCCAGCACACCCGCGCGCGCATCGCGGCCTGGCGGGCGCGGGGGACACGGTAGCCGCTCGAGGGACGTTCGGGAGCGCTACAGCAACCGGAGCTGCGCCTCGTCGCGCGCGGGCTTTGCGTCCTCCGCCCCCTCCAGCCCCGAGAGCGTCAGCCCCATCAGCCGGATCGGCTTCGCCAGCGGCAGCTCCGCCTCGAGCAGCGCGCGGGCGATCCTGGCGAATTCTGCCTTGCCGCCGACATGGTCGGCCAGCGAGGTCGCGCGGGTCATGATGCGGAAATCGGTGAACTTGAGCTTGAGCGTCACCGTGCGTCCCCGCGCCCCTGCAGCCTCGATCCGTTCCCAGACGATGTCGATGATCGTCTCGAGCGTGTCGCGCAGGGCACCGCCGCTCCCGATATCCTCGGCGAAGGTGCGCTCGCCGCCGACCGATTTGCGGATGCGATGCGCGGCGACAGGGCGCAGGTCGATTCCCCGCGCGGCGCGATAGAGATAATCGCCCATGCTGCCGAAATGCGCGCGCAGGAAGGCGACGTCTTTCGCCGCGAGGTCCGCGCCCGTCGCGATGCCGAGCCGCGCCATCCTTTCCTCGGCCTTGGGCCCGACCCCGTGGAACCGCCGGATCGGCAGCCCGGCGACGAAATCCGCGCCTTCGCCGGGACGGATCACGCACAGGCCATCGGGCTTGTTCTGGTCGCTCGCGAGCTTGGCGAGGAACTTGTTGTAGCTGACCCCTGCGCTCGCGGTGAGCTGCGTCTTGGCGCGAATCTCCTGACGGATCAGCTCGGCGATGCGGGTGGCGCTGCCGATCCCCAAGCGGTCTTCGGTGACATCGAGATAAGCCTCGTCGAGGCTGAGCGGCTCGATCACCGGGGTATAGTGTTCGAACACACGGCGGATCTGGCGGCTCGCCTCCTTGTAGGCTTCGAAGCGGGGGCGCACGAAGATCAGGTCGGGGCACAGCCGCGAGGCGGTGACCGAGGGCATCGCGCTCCGCACCCCGAAAGCGCGCGCCTCGTAGCTGGCGGCCGCCACCACTCCGCGCCCGCCTGCCCCGCCGACCGCGACGGGCTTGCCCTTCAGCTCCGGGTTGTCGCGTTGTTCGACGCTGGCGAAAAAGGCGTCCATGTCGACATGGATGATCTTGCGCAGTCCGAGCTCGGCGGTGCGCGCATCCTCATCCCCATCTGACGGAGCCCTCAGGGTCATCCCTTGCCAATAGATGCTTGGCCCGCGCGAAGGAACTGTTGCTGGAACCAATCACCCGACCTGCCATTTTGTGCAGATGCGAAAAGAACTCTGGTCTTCCGGCGAACTGATGGGCAAGGGGCCCGCGATGGCCACCTCGCACGCCCCTACGCTGCCCGCCAAGAAGGCCCTCGGCGAGACCGAGCTGATGTGGATGATGGCGCTGCTGATGGCATTGAACGCCTTCGGCATCGACGCGATCCTGCCGGCGCTCGATGCCCTCGCGGCCGATCTGGCGGTGACCGGCAACGACCGGCAATTCGTGATCGGGGTCTATCTGCTGACAGGCGGGTTGGGCTCGCTCGTCCCCGGCGCGCTCGCCGACCGTTTCGGGCGGCGGCCGATCCTCTTGGGTTCGATCGCGATCTATATCGTGCTCTCGGTGCTCAGCGCGCTCGCTCCGACCTACGAGGCGCTGATCGCGGTGCGCGCGGCGCAGGGCTTTTTCGCCGCCGGGATCGTCGCGCTCCCGCCCGCGATCATCCGCGACCGCGTCGGCGGCGACAGGATGGCGCGGATGATGAGCCTCATCTTCGTGATCTTCCTGATGGTGCCCGCGATCGCGCCGACGATCGGCGAAGGCATTCTCCAGCTCGGCAACTGGCGCGCGATCTTCGGCGCGATGGCGGGGCTTGGCGTGGCGATGGCGTTGTGGGTCCATACCCGCCTTCCCGAGAGCCTCGCCGAGGACAACCGCCAGCCGATCGCGGTCCGCCGCATCGCCGCCAACATGACGCGCGCGCTCGCGCTGCCGAGCGTCGCTGGCTATGTGCTCGGAAGCGCGCTGGTGTTCGGCGCGCTGTTCGGCTTCATCAACTCCTCCAAGCAGCTCATCACCGAGACGTTCGGGGCGGGCGACATCTTCCCGATGGTGTTCGCGATCTGCGCCGGATCGATGGCGCTCGCCAGCTGGTCGAACTCGCGCATCGTCGAACGCTTCGGCGCGCGCCGGGTGAGCCACTCGGCACTGTTCGCCTTCATCGCGGTCGCCGCGGTGCAAGTGATGTTCGCCTTCTCGCCGGGCGAGGAATTGTGGCACTTCGTCCCGCTGATGGCGATCAACATGGCGCTGCTCGGCTTCATCGGCAGCAATTTCGGCGCGATCGCGATGAACCCTTTCTTCGCCATTGCGGGCGCGGCGAGCTCGGCGCACGGCTTCGTGCGGATGACCACCGCGGCGCTGCTGGGCGGAGCGATCGGCTATGCCTTCGATGGCACCGCGCGGCCGCTCGCGCTGGCGCTGCTGGCGTCGGGCCTCGCCTGCCTCGTGCTGGTGTTGTGGAGCGAGAAGGGCAAGCTGTTCGGGCCGAGCGATGCGGAGCTAGGGCGCTAGTCCGCCCCCAGCCGCCGCCACGCCAGCTCGGCGAATTCGCACAGCAGCGGGCGGGTGTCGCGCGGGTCGATGATGTCCTCGACGTTGAAGCGCTCGGCGCTGCGGAACGGCGAGGTGACCTTCGCCAGCCGCGCGCGGATCTCCTCGAGCAGCGCTTCGGGATCGTCGGCGGCTTCGAGTTCCGACTTGTAGGCCACCTCCAGCCCGCCCGCGATGGGAAGCGAGCCCCAGTCGCCGGAGGGCCAGCAATAGCGGTACTGGTAGCGCTCGGCATTGCTCATCGCGCTGCCCGCGATGCCATAGGCACGGCGCAGAACAATCGAGGCTAGCGGCACGGTCGCGCGGTAGATCGCGTTCATCGCATTGACGCCGTAACGGATCGTCCCCGCAACTTCCGCCTCGCGCCCGATCATGAAGCCGGGGTTGTCGACCAAGTGGACGATGGGGAGCCGGAACTGGTCGGCGAGCCGGACGAAGCGTTCGACCTTCTCGCTGGTCTTGGCTTCCCACGACCCGCCGAGGTAGCTGGGGTCGCTGGCGATGACGAACACCGGCCAGCTGTCGAGCCGGGCAAGCGCGGTGATCGCGGCGCGGCCCCAGTGGCGGCCGATCTCGAACACGGTGCCGTGGTCGAACACCATGTCGAGGCAGCGGCGCATCGAATAGACATGCTTCTCCTCGCGCGGGACGAGGCTGAGCAATGCCTCCTCGCGCCGGTCCGCCGGGTCGCCGGTTTCGATGCGGCGCGCGGGCTGGCCGACATATTCGGGCATGAAGCCGAGGAAATGCCGCGCGCGGGCAAAGGCCTCGGCCTCGCTGGCGACCTCGTCGTCGACCACGCCGTTGCGGGTGTGGATCGCCGATCCGCCGAGCGCTTCCTTCGCCTCCTCGTGACTGGCCGCGCCGCCCTTGTAGGCCTCGCCGAGTCCGTCGACCACGGCAGGCCCAGCGGCGAAGATCTGGCTCAAACCCTTGACCATGATCGAATAGTGGCTGGCGACTGTCCGCGCCGCGCCGAGGCCCGCCGTCGGCCCCAGCGCCAGCGCCACGACCGGCACGGTGTCGAGGTTGGTCACCACATCGCCCCAGCCGGGCACGGCGGGAATGTAAGTGGCGCCGATCTGCTCGAGGGTCTTGACGCTGCCGCCGCCGCCCGTGCCGTCGATCATGCGAATGATCGGCATCTTGAGCTGGTGCGCCATCATCTCGGCCTGCACCATCTTGCGGGCAATGCCAGCGTCCGCTGCGCCGCCGCGGATTGTGAAGTCGTCCGCCGTGGCGACGACAGGGCGGCCATTGATCAGCGCCTTGCCGAAGAGGAAGGGGGCGGGGGTGACGGCTTGGAGGTCTCCGTTGGCGTCATACTTCGCCGAGCCTGCGATCTTGCCGATCTCGCGGAAGGAGCCTTCGTCGCACAAAGCCGCGAGCCGCGCGCGGGCGTCCATCTTGCCGCGTCCGTGCTGCCGCGCGACCTTGTCTGCGCCGCCCATCTGCTCGGCGAGGGCCTCGCGCGCGCGCAGTTCTTCGAGTTCCTTTTGCCAGCTCAACGCCCACTCCCGTCATGCTGAACTTGTTTGTGCACGCACAGCTTCGCTTCCAGCATCCATCTCTCGGCTTCGAGGCAAGGTGTTTGGGGCGAAATGGACCCTGAAACAAGTTCAGGGTGACGAGGAGGGGGCGGGAATGCCCCCAACCGTCATCCCAGCGGACGCTGGGACCTAGAGCGGCAGGCGCTGCACCAAGAGGCCCTAGGCCCCAGCTTGCGCTGGGGTGACGGTTATGCCGCGGAAGAAGCAGGCACCACCCGGCAGAGCACCGCCTCGACCTGCACCTGCTCGCCCGCCCTGACCGTCAGCCCCTCGACCACCCCGTCGAAAGGCGCGGTGAGGGCGTGTTCCATCTTCATCGCCTCGAGCACCATCAGCCGCTGTCCGGCGGTGACGGCTTGGCCCTCGGCAACATCGACCGCGATGACCTTGCCCGGCATCGGCGCGATGATCGCGCCATCGGCGGCGGAGGCTTGGCCTTCCCCGTGCGGATTATGCTGGCCAATCGCGAAGGCGACACCCTTTGCGCTCACCAAGGCCATGGTCGGCGTGGCAGATGAGGACCAGACATCGTCGAACCAATCATCAGGAATGCGGGCCTCGACAGGGCCGGATTCCGTTGAAAGAAGCACCGATTTTTTGGGATCGGCGTTCAAGCGAAAACCAGTCAGAGGAGCCTGCTCGACACCGACGTATTCGCGCTGAAGATGGAGCGCAGCGGTCTCCAGCATTTCCCTTGTCGGTTGAGTGTCGGGGATCAGATCGTCGCCCCGTGATGCGATCAGACCCGTTGTCATCTCGCCTTCCAGGAACTCGGCGTCCTCCAGCAAGCGATAGAGGAAGCCAGCGTTGGACTTGACCGGCCAAACGGCTGTTCCATCGAGCACCTTCTTCAAATCCTTGATCGCGCGGTCACGATCAGGTGCCCATGATATGATCTTGGCGATCATCGGGTCGTAGAAGGGAGATACGGTCGCGCCTTCCTCGACGCCGGTATCGACCCGCTCGTCATCGGGGATGTGGAACCGCTCCAATCGCCCCGTGCTCGGCAAGAACCCCTTTGCTGGGTCTTCCGCATACAACCGCGCCTCGATCGCGTGGCCGTTGATCGACAGCTCCTCCTGCCGCTTCGGCAACGCCTCCCCGCTCGCCACGCGCAGTTGCCATTCGACCAGATCGACGCCGGTGATCTCCTCGGTCACGGGGTGTTCGACCTGAAGGCGGGTGTTCATTTCCATGAAGAAGATGCGGTCGGCGCGCAGGCCTTCGCTGGCATCGGCGATGAATTCGATCGTGCCGGCGCCCTCGTAATCGACCGCTTTCGCCGCGCGCACGGCGGCGGCGCAGATCGCTTCGCGGGTGGCTTCGTCCATGCCGGGGGCGGGGGCTTCCTCGATCACCTTCTGGTGGCGGCGCTGCAAGGAACAGTCGCGCTCGAACAGGTGGACGACGTTGCCGTGGGCATCGCCGAACACCTGCACCTCGATATGGCGCGGCGAGGTGATCCACTTTTCGAGCAGCACTTCATCGTTGCCGAAGCTGGCCTTGGCCTCGCGGCGGCAGCTCTCGAGCGCGGCGGCGAAGTCGGCGGGGGCATCGACCTTGCGCATCCCCTTGCCGCCGCCGCCCGCAACCGCCTTGATGAGCACGGGATAGCCGATGGCTTCGGCCTCGACGGTGAGGCGCTCGACCGACTGGTCCGCGCCGTCATAGCCCGGCGTCACCGGCACGCCCGCAGAGCGCATCAGCTGCTTGGCCGCGTCCTTGAGGCCCATCGCGCGGATGCTCGAAGGCTTGGGGCCGACCCAGACCAGCCCCGCGTCGATCACCGCCTGCGCGAAGTCGGCGTTCTCCGACAGGAACCCGTAACCCGGGTGGATCGCATCGGCCCCGGTCGCTTGCGCCGCCGCAATGATCTTCGCGCCCACCAGATAGCTCTCCGCCGCGGGCGAGGGGCCGATATGCACCGCCTCGTCCGCGCTCCGGACGTGCAGCGCCTTGGCATCGGCATCGGAATAAACCGCGACCGTGGCGATCCCCATCGCGCGCGCGGTGCGCATGATCCGGCAGGCGATCTCGCCGCGGTTGGCGATCAGGAGTTTCTGGATCATTGCCCCGGTTCCTCCGGCGCGCCGAGTGCAGCGCACTGGTCGGGCGGCACCATGGAGAAGCTGGTGTTGGCGACCTTCCACGTGCCGTCTGCCGTCTCCACCATGCTCAGCGAATTGATCCCGCAATGGGTCGTCTTGCCGCCCGCCATGAAGCGGTAGGGGCCCCATACCTGCGCCATGTCGCCATCGACCACGATCACCTGCAAATCCATCCGCTCGTCGAGGCCCGGGGGGGAAGCGGCCCAGCGCTCGAGGTGCTTGGCGACCGGCACCACGTCGACGCGCGGCGCCTCGGGCTTCATCCGGTTGTGGATGAAGATCATGCCCTCGGGCAGCATCTGGCGGGCGAGCGCCGACTTGTCGTCGCTTCGCAGCGCAGTGAAGAAGGCCTCGACCGCAATCATCACTTCGACCTGTTCTTCGGAAAGAATCTCGGCGGATGTCGGCGCGGCAGCGAGAAGGGCAGCGCCCAGAATGGCGGGGGCGAGGAAGGCTTTCATGCTTGCCGGATTAGCCCGGCTCGGTTGCAAAGGAAACCGCTTCGCATCACCCCCGAGGGAGTGAGGCCGGCCGGTAATCCGCGATCCCCCAGTCGATCCCGCCCGGCGGCATCTTCTCGCGGTTGAGCACGGCGGAAAGAAACGCGCGCACGCCGTAGAGCGCCTTTTCGGGGCGGGGGACGAAGGTGCGGCTGTTCCACGCATCGACCCCGCGCGCGCGCACCTTCCGCCCGATCGCGCCATAGATGCGCGCCGCCGAGAGCACCGCCCAGCGGCTGCGGAAGGGGAGCTTCGCCGCGCCCACGCGCGCGGCTGCCTCGTGCTTCTCGACCAGCGCCACCAGCCGGGCGGCCATTTCGGCGAGCTCTTTCCTGTGGTGCGGCTTGGTGTGCTGGCCGGGCTCGATGTCCTGTTCGACCAGCCAGCTTATCGGGAGGTAGCAGCGCCCTGCGGCGTCATCCTCGACGATATCCCTCGCAATGTTCGAAAGCTGGAAGGCGAGGCCCAGATCATTCGCACGGTCGAGCGTTTCCTGATCCTGCGGCGAGACCCCCATCACCACCGCCATCATCACGCCCACCGCACCCGCGACATGGTAGCAGTAGCGCAGCATGTCGGCCTCGGTGCGCGGGCGCCAGTCTTCGGCGTCGAGCTGGAAGCCGGCGATCACGTCCTCGGCCATCTGCGGAGTGAGGCCGACTTCGGCGGCGACCACGCCGAGCGCATCGAAGGCCGGATCGCCCGTAGGCTCGCCCGCGAAGGCCAGCGCGGTGAGGCGGCGGATATGCGCGAGGCGGCCGTCGAGATCGGACTGGTCGCCCAATTCGCCGCCCAGCTCCTGGTTGTCGGCAATGTCGTCGGCGCGGCGGCACCAGGCGTAGAGTAGCCAGGCGCGCTCGCGGGTTTCCTTGTCGAACAGGCGCGCGGCGGCGGAAAAGCTCTGCGAGCCGCGCTTGATCGTCAGCCGGGCGTGTTCGACCAGCGCGGCGCGGGTTGCGGGGTCGACCGCCATGGGAAGGCCTACAGCTCCTCGGCCTTCATGCGGAAGATCGGCGTGTGCGGCTCATAGGCGGCCATCTTCGCGAGCAGATCGCCGATCGTCTCGGCCGCGATCAGGATGTTCGCGTGCTGTGGGCGGACGAAGCCGACTTCGATCATCTTGGCATTGAACGCGAGGAGGTGATCGTAGAAGCCGAAGGCGTTGAGCAGTCCCACCGGCTTTTCGTGATAGCCCAGCTGCGACCAGCTGATCGCCTCCCACAGCTCGTCCATCGTGCCCACGCCGCCGGGGATGGTGACGAAGCCGTCCGAGAGATCGGTGAAGCGCTGCTTCCTCTCGTGCATGCCCGAAACGGTGACGAGTTCGTCGCAATCGTGATTGGCGACCTCGGCGCGTACGAGACTTTCGGGGATGATGCCGATGACATGGCCGCCCTTGTCCTTGGCCCCCTTGGCAACCGCCCCCATCAGCCCGAGCCGGCCCCCGCCATAGACGAGCCCGATGCCGCGTTGTGCCAGCTCCGCGCCGACCTCATAGGCGAGTTGCAGGTAGCGCGGGTCTTCGGGCGAGGCCGAGCCGCAATAGACGGCGAGACGTTTCACGCAGGCACCTTTAGCAGATCCTCCAGCATCAGCCCCGCGGTCGCCTTGGCGCTGCCGACAACCCCCGGGATGCCTGCCCCCGGATGGGTGCCCGCGCCGACGAGGTAGAAATTGTCGATCACGTCGTCGCGGTTGTGGCCGCGCAGCCAGGCGCTCTGCCACAGCACCGGCTCGAGGCTGAAGGCGCTGCCCATGTGGGCGTTGAGATCGGCCTTGAAGTCCTTGGGCGCGTAGCTGAACTTGGTGACGATCCGCGAATGGATGTCGGGGATCAGGCGGCGCTCCAGTTCGTCGAGGATCATCTTTTCGAGCTTCGGGCCGACCTCGTCCCAGTCGAGCGGCATCTTGCCCATGTGGCTGACGGGCACGAGCGCGTAGAAGGTGCTCTTGCCCTCGGGTGCCATGCTCGGATCGGTGACCGTGGGATGGTGGAGGTAGATCGCGAAATCCTCAGGGATGACGCCGTTCTTGTAGATGTCGTCGAGCAGGCCCTTGTAGCGCTTGGCGAACAGGATCATGTGGTGCGGGATGCCCGGCCAGGTGCCCTCGATCCCGAAATGCACCACGAAGAGGCTGGGCGAGAAGCTCTTGCGATTGAGGCTCTTTGCCATCTGCTTGCCGCGGTCGCTGCCCGATAGCAGCTGCTTGTAGGAATGCATGATGTCGGCGTTGCTCGCCACCGCGTCATAGCGCTGCCTGAAGCCGCTCTTGGTCTCGACCTCGGTCGCGCGGGTGCCCAATGTGTGGACCTGCACCACCGGGTCGCCGACGCGCATCGTTCCGCCCAGACGCTCGAAATGGCGCACCATCCCCGCGATCAGCCGGTTGGTGCCGCCGCGCGCCCACCACACGCCGCCGTCTTTCTCCAATTTGTGGATCAGGGCATAGATCGACGAGGTGTTCATCGGGTTGCCGCCCACCAGCAGCGTGTGGAACGAGAGCGCCTCGCGCAGCTTCTCGTTCTCGACATAGCTCGAGACCATCGAATAGACCGAGCGCCACGCCTGTTCCTTGATCAGCGCGGGGGCGGCCTTCAGCATCGACTTGAAATCGAGGAAGGGCACGGTGCCGAGCTTGAGATAGCCTTCCTTGTAGACCCGCTCGGAATATTCGAGGAAGCGCGCATAGCCCGCAACATCGGCCGGGTTCAGCTTGGCGATCTCGGCGTTGAGGCTCTGCTCGTCGTTCGAATAATCGAAATTGGTGCCGTCGGGCCAGTTGAGCCGATAGAAGGGCATGACCTTCATCAGCTCGACATCTTCGGAAATGTCGTGGCCGGTCAATTGCCACAGCTCCTGCAGGCAGGGCGGATCGGTGATCACGGTCGGGCCGGCATCGAAGGTGAAACCGTCCTTCTCCCAGAAATAGGCGCGCCCGCCAGGCTTGTCGCGGCTTTCGATCACGGTGGTGGCGATGCCGGCGGATTGCAGCCGTATCGCCAGCGCCATCCCGCCGAACCCGGCGCCGATCACGCAGGCGGTGCGGCCTTCGTAGCGTGCCGCAAGCGCGGGGTTCACGCCCTTCGCGCCCGTGAGGTTGAGCTTCGCGTCGGCGTTCATGCCGGGGTCTCCATGTTGAGAGGCTTGGCGTCTAGCGGCTTGCCTGAGGAAAACAGCGCACGGATGGCGCGCGGGATAGCTACGGGCGGCTTGCCGGTGAGGATGCGCAGGCGATCGGTCCAGGTCGATCGGCCCGCGTAGAACCGCTCCACCAGCCGACCGCGCAGGGCGTAGAAATGCTCGAACACGACCACGCGCTTATGGGGTTCGGCCGCCTCGAACAGCATCCGGCTGAGCATCCGGTAATAGCCGGTGGCGCGCCAATGGCGGCGCGCGCGGCGGGCGCAGTAGGCGGCAAGCGCCGCGCCCGAGATATCGGGATTGCGCCGGATCGCCCGGGCGATGGCGAGCGCATTGTCCACCGCGAAGGGCAGGGTGTAGCTGGTGAGCGGGTGCGAAAAGCCGCCGCGCGCCCCTGCCAGCGCCACGCCCGGGGTGGCAACCTCGGCCAGCGCCGCGCGGAAATTGCCGCCCGAGATCACCGGCAGGATTCCCGCTTCCTGATCGATCACCTCGCCCTTCCATCCGTTGCGATGGGCATATTCAGCGACGCGGCCCTTGAGCACCTCGGCGTCCATCTTGGGCTGATCGGCGTAATAGGTGTCCTCGACGAACACCTCGGTGGGGGACAGCGGGAGGACATAGAAGAAGCGGTAGGCTGCGCCGTTGCCGTATGGGGCAAGCTGTTCGACGCTCGCGTCCATGATCACCGGGCGGGTGAGGCCGTGCGGCGCCTCGCAGCGGAAGTGCTGGCCGAGGAACACCTGCCAGCCGCCCGCAAGGTGCCCGGACGTGCGGAACGGGCGGCAATCGATCACCCGCTTTGCCGCCAGCCGCGTGCCATCGGAGAGCGTCACTCCGCCGGCATCGAGGCTTTCCGCCTTGCGTTCCAGCAGCACGCAGCGCGCGGGCAGCTCGGCCATCAGCGCGCGGTGGAACTCGGCACTGGCGAGCGAGCGATAGGCGGTCGGCAGGGTGCGGCCAAGGCCAGGGAAAGTGATGTCGTAGCCTTCGTCCCAGCCATTGAGCTGAAACCCCGCCATCAGCGCGCGCTCATGCGCCGGAATGTCGGTTTCGAACCAGCTCCAGCGGTGGTGCCCGCCGAGCGTGCGCCCGGCCTCCACGAGAAGGAAGCGGCAGCCCGGCGCATGACGGTGGAGCGCAAGCGCGATCAGCCCGCCTGCCAAGCCGCCGCCGACGATCACGACGTCGTGCGGGTCGGCTTGCGGGTTGTCCGGACTTTGGGGTGAATCGGCCATGCCTATAAGGCCCTAGGCGAGGGCGCGGCGATGGGCAATGACGGTGCCATTCGGATGAGATGTTGCATCATCTTGCCGGCGAACATATGCGCACGGCGCTGTATCGTCGCCAGCCAAGGATCGCACCATGCCTGCATCGTTTTATCGCCCGCTTGCGCTCGTCGCTGTCACGGCCGCCGTGGCGGCTGCCCCCCTCCACGCCGAGGATGCCGCCCCCGCCAATAGCGTCGCCGAGGACGCGGCCTCTTCGCAGCCCGCCCCGCCGCCGCCTGCCCCGCCGCCCGCCTTCGCCATGACGCGGCCGGTCTATGACGAGGCCTGGGCGACCATCGGCCTCGGCGCAGGTCTGGTGCCGAGCTATGCCGGATCGGACGATTACATCGCCTTTCCCCTGCCGCTGATCGTCGGCCGGGTCGGCGGCGTGGGCGTTCGCCCCAACGGGCCGGGGCTGGCCTTCGACCTGCTCTCGCCCAAGCCGACGCTGGGCAAGCGCAAGACCCGGCTTGCGCTCGGGCCGACGTTCCGCTTGCGCAACGATCGCAGTGCCCGGATCGGCGATCCGGTGGCCGAGGCTGCGGGCAAGATCGACACTGCGGTCGAGGTCGGCGCCAATGTCGCCGTGTCGTTCCCCGGGGTGCTGCGCCCGCTCGACACGCTCAGCCTCGGAGTGCAGGTGCGCCGCGACGTGCTTGGCGCGCATGACGGCACAGTGATCGAGCCACAGGTCAACTACGCCAGCCCGATCGGGCGCGCGGTGGTGCTGCAGGTGCAGGCCGGCATGGAGTTCGTCGACGATGATTTCGCAGCGACCTACTTCAGCATCACCCCGGCGCAGCGCCTCGCGAGCGGGCTGCCGACCTTCACCGCCGAGGGCGGGCTCAACCGCGCGGGCACGCTCGCGATCGTCAGCTACGACCTTTCGGGCAACGCGCTCGACGGCGGGTGGAGCCTGTTCGGCGTGGGCGGCTATTCGCGGCTGTTGGGCGATGCAGCGCATACCCCGCTGACCTCGCAGCGCGGCGATCCCAACCAGTTCATCCTCGGCGCGGGGGTCGGCTACACCTTCTGAGGCGGCAAGAGACCTGCGATCACTTCGTCGAGCCAGCCGCTGAAGGCCCGGGCGCGCGCGCTCATGCGGCGGCCGGCGGGGGAGAGCAGCCACATCTCGCCGGCGGGCAGATTCCAACCGGGCAGCAGGCGAACCAGTGCGCCTGCCGCCAGATCGCGCTGCACCATCCGCTCGCTGACGATCGCGCAGCCGAGCCCGGCAAGCAGTGCTACCCGCAAGGCCTCGGCCGCGCTCACCCGCAAGGTGGGCGTAACGGCCACGCCCTCGCTCGCCGCGCCGCGGGTGAAGCGCCACGCCGTGCCGCTCCACGGCGCATATTCGATCCAGTCCTGCGCCAGCAGCTCGCGCGGATGGGTCGGCACGGCGCGCGCCTCGCACCAGGCCGGACTCGCTGCCACCAGCCGCGGCGGACGGTCGATCCGCCGGGCGACGATCGCGCTGTCGGCAATCGCGCCGCCGCGCAGCGCCAGTTCGATCCCCTCGCCGAGCAAGTCGACCCGGCGATCATCGAGGATCAGGTCGAGCATGATGGCGGGGTGCCGTTCGCGGAAAGCGCCGAGCGCGGGGATCACCACCTCGTTGGCATAGGCGGGCGGGGCAGCGATACGCAGGATGCCTCTCAGCGCCGCCGCTTCGTCGCGCGCTGCCGCTTCGGCCGCCTCGGCCTCATCGAGCACCGCGCGGGCGTGGCTCAGGAACCGCCGCCCCGCCTCGGTCAGCGCGCTGCCGCGGGTCGAGCGCAGCAACAGCGGCACGCCGAGATGCGCCTCGAGCGCCGCGAGCGATTTGCTGACCGCCGGCTGCCCCACCCCGAGCCGCGCGGCGGCGGCGCTGATAGAGCCGCTGTCGACCACAGCAATGAACGTCTGCATGGCGGCGAGGCGATCCATAAAGCGACGAACCCCGATATTCCTAGATGGAATGAATTATATCACCTTAGCCTGTCTACTGGAGCGCCGAGGAATAGTCCATTTGTCTTCTTGTCGGCCGGACAGCCCGCCCGGCCTCAACTGGAGGAGACACAGCATGAACCCGTTCACCATCCACACGATCGACACCGCTCCCGAAGCCAGCCGCGAACGCCTCGCCACCGTCAAGAAGGCCTGGGGCTTCGTGCCCAAGCTGCAGGCGACGCTCGCCGAAAGCCCGGTCGCGCTCAAGGGCTATGACGACCTGTTCACCCTGATCGCCAGCGAAGCGAGCCTGACCCCGGCCGAGCAGCAGGTGGTCTATCAGGCGATCAACGTGTTCCACGGCTGTGAATACTGCGCCGCCGGCCACACTTTCCTCAGCCGCAAGGCCGGTGTGCCGGAAGATGCGATCCAGGCGATCCGCAACCGCACCCCGATCGCCGATGCCCGGCTCGAAGCGCTGCGCCGCTTCGCCGAGACAGTGGCCCAGAGCCGCGGTTTTGCCGGGGATGCGGCGATCGACAGCTTCCTCGCGGCCGGCTTCACCCGCGCCCAGGTGCTCGAAGTGGTCACGATCATCGCCACCAAGGTGATCTCGAACTACACCAACCACCTCACCCACACGCCGCTCGAGGACTTCATGAACGACCCCGCGCTGCGCTGGCACGATCCCGAAGGTCGCACCCCCGCACGCGCCGCCTGAGCCTGCCCCCCCAAGCGGCCGCGCCCGGCTACTCCGGTGCGCGGCCCCTTGGCGCGTTTGCCCCAGCGTGCCGGAGGTTACGACGTGAAGTCTTGCGCCCGCGCCCGCGGCAGGCCATGACCGGCTTATGACAGGGCGAGTGGCCCGGGGGAGGATGACCATGCTTGACTGTCGCAATCTTCTGGTCGCCGGCGCAGCGCTGGCGGGTACGACATTGTCCGTCGCTCCGCTCGCTGCCGAGACCGTCGCGATCCGCGCCGGCAGCGTTATCACCGATGCTGCGAGCGAGCCCAGCGGGCCGGCGACGATCATCGTGGAAGATGGCAAGATCATCGCGATCGCCCCGGGCCACACCGCGAAGGCCGACCGCGAGATCGACCTCAAGGCCAAGACCGTGCTCCCCGGCCTGATCGATCTCCACACCCACTTGACCGGCGATCCCGGCGGCGATTTCTGGAAGGAGGCGACCGAGCCCGACGAATGGGGCGTGGTCGTGGGCGCCAAGAACGCGCGCCTCACCGCGCTCGCCGGGTTCACCACGGTGCGCGAGGCGGGGAGCGGGCGCGACACCGCCTTCGCGCTGCGGCGCGGCACCGCCGAAGGCCTCGTGCCGGGCCCGCGCATCGTCGCTGCCGGCCCGGCGCTTTCGATCATCGGCGGCCATGCCGACACCAACGGCTTTCGCGCCGAAGTCAACGAACTGCTCGACAGCGGCTTCAATTGCACCGGCGCGGTCGAGTGCGCCGCGAAGGTGCGGCTCGCCAGCCAGAACGGCGCGGACGTCATCAAGATCACGGCGACCGGCGGCGTGCTTAGCCAGCAGGGACGCGGGCTCGAGGCGCATTTCACGCCCGAGGAAATGAAGGCGATCGCCGACACCGCGCATTCTTTGGGCCTCAAGGTGATGGCCCATGCCCACGGCGCGCGCGGGATCCAGCAGGCGGCCGAGGCAGGGATCGATTCGATCGAGCACGGCACCTATCTCGATGAAGCCGCCGCCAAGGCGATGAAGGCGCGCGGCACGGTGCTGGTGCCCACGCTGATGGCGCTCGAAGGGGTATCCGAGGGGCTGGGCAAAGGCGTCTACACACCGGTGGTCGAGGACAAGATCCGCGCCGTGCAGCCGTTGATGGCCTCGCTGGTGGCGCGCGCGCGGCAGTTCGGCGTGACGGTCGCCTTCGGCACCGATGCCGGCGTCTACCAGCACGGCCGCAACGCCGAGGAACTCGGCCTCATGCGCAAGCAGGGAATGAGCGACCGCGAGGCGCTCGCCAGCGCCACCACGGTCGCGGCCAGGGTGCTGGGGATGGAAAGCCAGATCGGCAAGCTCGCACCCGGCTATTCGGCGGATATCATCGCGGTCAAGGGCAATCCGCTTGCGGATGTGACCGTTCTCGAGAAGGTCGATTTCGTGATGGTGCGCGGGCGGGTGATCGAATAGCCCGCCCGCGCCGGCGTGGCGATATCTGGAAGGAAGGCCCCGCGCCCCTGCATGTAACCATGCCTGCGGATGCCGCGAAACCCGCAGCATCGGCAGCCGCGCCTGCCCAACCGGGGACCCTTCATGCACGTCACGCATCAACGCACTGTCCGCGCCATTGCCGCGCTGCTGGTCATCGCCACCCTCACCCAGAGCGTCTACACCGCGCTCTACGTCGCCAAGCTGGATGTGCCGCGCCAGCTGTTGTGGGGCGCAGAAGGCTTGCTTTTCCCGCTGCTCGCCGCGCTTGCCGGGGCGGCGATGGTGCGTTCGCAGCGGCTGACACTGGCCTTTGCCGCGATCGCCTTTGCCGCGGTGCTCAATCTCGTGCAGGTCGGCGTGGGGCTGACACTGTTCATCCCCTTCAGCGATGCCGCCAAGGCCGATCCGGCGCTCGCCCCGGTGGCGGGCGCGATCGTCGCTTTTGCCTTCTTCGTCTACAACGCCGCCAAGCTGCTGCTGGGCTTTGCGGCGCTGCTGGTCGGCCTGTCGCGGCTGGCGGCCGGGAGCAGGGCCCTCGGCGGCGCGACCGCGCTGGTGGGCGGGATGGCAATGCTCGCCAACGGTGTCGCCATCGCTGCGGGCGACACGGTGTTCGGCGGTATCCCGCTGCCCGGCGGATCGGGCGTGCTGGCGACGCTGCTGCTGGCGCTCTGCCTGTTCGGGGCGGGGCGGGACGACTGATCGCGCGCGCTGCCTGCCGCGCCCCTCTCGACACCCCTCGCGAAACCCTCTAATCCCCTGCCATCCCCGGGGAGCCTGCTGCCGGAAGCGATATTCGCCGAAGGTTTCAAAACGGCTGAGAGGTGGGTGTAAGCACCCCACGACCCGTCGAACCTGAACCGATTAGCATCGGCGGAGGGAGTGGGCTGGCAGGTGCCACAGGTCCGCTTTCTTCCGCTGCGAGGAGAGAGCGAGACATGGCGGACATCAACACACCGGTAGAAATCGGCGTCACCACCGGACCGATCCGTGGCAGCCGCAAGATCCATGTCGGCGCGCGCACCGGTTCGGGCATCCGCGTCGCCATGCGCGAGATCGATCTGGAGGGCGGGGAGCCGCCGGTGCGGGTTTACGACACCTCGGGCCCCTACACCGACCCGCAGGCTCATATCGACATCAATGCCGGCCTGCCGCAGCTGCGCCGTGAGTGGATCATGGCGCGCGGCGATGTCGAGGAATACGATGGCCGCGAGGTCAAGCCCGAAGACAACGGCCGCCTAGGCCCGGACCGTTCGGGCGGGGTCCCGCAGTTCCCGAACACGGTGAAGCGGCCCCTGCGGGCGAAGCCGGGCATGAACGTCAGCCAGATGCACTATGCCCGCCGCGGCATCATCACGCCCGAAATGGAATATGTTGCCGAGCGTGAAAACCTCGGGCGCGAAATCGCCGCCGATCTCGTCCGTGACGGCGAGAGCTGGGGCGCCGAAATCCCCGATGTCATCACCCCCGAATTCGTCCGCTCCGAAGTCGCGCGCGGGCGGGCGATCATCCCCTCCAACATCAACCACCCCGAAAGCGAGCCGATGGCGATCGGGCGCAACTTCCTCGTCAAGATCAACGCCAATATCGGCAACTCCGCCGTCGCAAGCGACGTCGCGCAGGAGGTCGACAAGATGGTCTGGGCGACCCGCTGGGGCGCGGACACGATCATGGACCTCTCCACGGGGCGCAACATCCACGACACCCGCGAATGGATCATCCGCAACTCCGCCGTGCCCGTCGGCACCGTGCCGATTTATCAGGCATTGGAGAAGGTCGGCGGCATCGCCGAGGAGCTGACGTGGGAAATCTTCCGCGACACCTTGATCGAACAGGCCGAACAGGGCGTCGACTACTTCACCATCCACGCCGGGGTGCGCCTGCCTTACATCCCGCTTACCGCCAAGCGCGTCACCGGAATCGTCAGCCGCGGCGGTTCGATCATGGCCAAGTGGTGCCTCGCGCACCACAAGGAGAGCTTCCTCTACGAGCATTTCGACGAGATCACCGAGATCATGAAGGCCTATGATATCGCCTACAGCCTCGGCGACGGCCTGCGCCCGGGCTCGATCCGCGATGCCAATGACGAAGCCCAGTTCGCCGAGCTCTACACGCTGGGCGAGCTCACCAAGCGCGCCTGGGAGCAGGATGTGCAGGTGATGATCGAAGGCCCCGGCCACGTGCCGATGCACAAGATCAAGCAGAACATGGAAAAGCAGCTCGAGGCCTGCGGCGAGGCGCCGTTCTACACCTTGGGCCCGCTCGTCACCGATATCGCGCCGGGTTACGACCACATCACCAGCGGCATCGGGGCCGCGCAGATCGGCTGGTACGGCACCGCGATGCTCTGCTACGTGACGCCCAAGGAGCACCTCGGCCTGCCTGACCGCGACGACGTGAAGGTGGGCGTGGTCACCTACAAGCTCGCCGCCCACGCCGCCGACTTGGCCAAGGGTCACCCGGCGGCGCAGGTGCGCGACGATGCGCTCTCCAAGGCCCGCTTCGAGTTCCGCTGGCGCGACCAGTTCAACCTCAGCCTCGACCCCGAAACCGCCGAGCAATACCACGACCAGACGCTCCCGGCCGAGGGCGCCAAGTCGGCGCATTTCTGCTCGATGTGCGGGCCCAAGTTCTGCTCGATGAAGATCACACAGGAAGTGCGCGACTTCGCCGCCAAGCAGAACGCGGAGATCACCACCTTCGTCGCCAACGAGGCCGAGGCCGAAGCGGGCATGGCCGCGATGAGCGAGAAGTTCCGCGAGGTCGGCAACCAGCTCTATGTCGGCGCGGGGGACCGCGAGCATGATTGAGGCGCGGCTCGGGATCGCCGCGCTGACGGGCGCTTTGCTGCTGACCGGCGGCGCTCCGCTGGCCGCCCGGAGCGCGCCCCCCGCTGCGACCCACGGCGAGGGCATCGTTTTCCACCCCTCCGACCTGCCCTACCCCTTCTCGGAGGCAGCCGAAGTGGACGGTGTGCTCTACCTTTCGGGCATGATCGGGGTGGACGCCAAGGGCGCGCTCGTGCCGGGCGGGGTCGAGCCCGAAACCCGCGCGATCTTCACCCGGATCGAGGCGACGCTCGCGCGCCACGGGCTCGGACTGGGCGACGTCTTCAAGTGCACCGTGATGCTTGCCGACATGGCCGACTGGCCGGCGTTCAACGCGATCTATGCGGGGTATTTCACGAAAGGCCGTTATCCAGCCCGCTCGGCCTTCGGGGCGAATGGCTTGGCGCTGGGTGCGCGGGTCGAGCTCGAATGCCTCGCGCACAAGCCGGCGCGCGGAAACCACTGAGACCGTTGCACCCGAAGCGTGCCGGATTGCGTAGCTTGCCCGCTTCCAAGGAGATGCGCCGCATGAAAACCGCCGCCGCCCTGCTCGCGCTCAGCCTCGCGCTGCCCGTCGCCGCACAAGCCCCGCCCGCGCTCACTCTCGCTGAGGCGCGCGCTTCGCTGGCAGGCGCGTGGGAGGGCCAGCTGCAATATCTCGACTATTCCTCAGGTAAGTGGGAGGGCATCCCCGTCACCGTGACCGTCACGCTAGAGGGCGACGGCAACACCATCACCCGCCGCGCGACCTTCGATGATGGGCCGCGGGTCGGCAACGTCTTCATCACCTCCCTGGAGATGCTCGGCCCCGACGGGGTGACCGAATACAGCACGGGCTTCCGCGCCGGCCGCGTGCCCGAGCTCGGCAAGGCCACCCTCACCCTCGCCGCCGCCACCGACGCCGCGCACTGGACCATCCTCGCGGTGGAAGAGGGCAGCGACGACAACCGCCCCGCCCGCATCCGCCTCACCTCGACCCGCGACGGAGACAGTCTCGTCACCCTGAAGGAGGTCGATTTCCTCGACGACGACAAAGAGGAGTGGTTCAGCCGCAACCGCACCGTTCTGGCCCGCGCGGCGGCACACTAGGCCGCGCGCGCAAGCCACGCCGGCAGCGGCAGTCGCAGCGCGTCGGCGATGAGCCACAGCCCTGCCGCCGCCCTCAGCAGCGAGCTCGCCAGCACCCACTCCATCGTCGCCGGACCCCACCCGGCCTGCTGCGCGGCGAACCACCACAGCTCGGCCCAGTAGCCCGCGAAGTTCGCGGCGGTGAACAGCGCCACCGGCTGCCAGCGCGGCGCGGCGATCAGCAGGAAGGGATAGGCCCAGAGGTCGAACTGCGGCGAATAGACCTTGTTCGAAAGCAGGAACCACACCAGCACCGGCCCCGCCAGCAGCCACAGCCGGTCGCGGTGCTGCCGCCAGCCCAGCGCCAGGATCGCTGCCGCTCCGGCGAGGAACATCGCCAGCGACCAGCGGTTGCGCTGCGCGGCATCGCTCGCCAGCCAGCCATAGTGGTTGAGCAGGTCCCAGGTCGCCGCGGTGGTGCCGAGCCGCTGCGCGGAGAAATCGTAGAACTCCCACCACGCGGCGGGCGCTGCGAGCCAGACGGGAAAGTTGATCGCTCCCCACACCGTGATCGCGAGCCCCACCAGCCCGGCGCATCGCACCACATCGCCGCGCGAAAGGTCGCGCAGCGCGAACAGCGGGAGCAGCAGCACCGGAAACAGCTTCGCCGCCGTCCCCGCCGCCGCCAGCGCCACCGCGCGCAGCATCCCCCCGCGCTCGGCCGCGACGAAGGCGAGCAGTGCGAGCGCGACCGCGACCATGTCCCAATTGTGCCCCACGTAAAGCAGCAGCGGAGGCGCGAAGGCCCAGGCCCACAGGCGATGCGCCGGGAGCCGCAGGCCCCACATCAGCCACGTCACCAGCACCGCGAGCGCCGCGTTGACCGCGCTCACGACGGTAACGAAATCGGGATCGCCCGGCTGCCCGCCGAACAGCGCCCGGGTCAGCATCCCCTCGATCCCGATCACCGCGCCGGTCAGCACCGGGTATTCGATCCGCGCCTCGAGATAGGGCAGCTTGCCTTCGCTCAGCCCATGCCCGCGCCAGAAGGGATAGGCATCGGAATAGCAGCCGTATTGATAGAACTCGAGGTTGTCCCACACGCCGTCGGTGGCGCATTGGATCTTGAGCCACCACCCGGCCAGCGCGGTTGCGAGCGTCGCGGCGATCAGGGCAAGCAGCAGCGCGCGCGAAGGGGTTGTCGGCACTGCTGCCCTCAGATCATCTTGCCGGCGAGGATCACCGCCCACACCATCATCGTCAGTCCCGCGCCGGCGATGGTCCAGCGGATCGCCAGCGTCAGCCGGCGCGCCTGCGCGTCGATCGATCGGATAAAGGCCGCGAACAGGCGCTGGCGCAGCGCGTCGCCCTCCAGCCCGTCGCTTTCGAACTCCTCGCCCAGCAGCATCGCATGGAGCAGCAGCCAGCTCGAAACCGCCAGCGGCACCAGCGCTGCGAGGCTCACGAGTGTCATGGCGGGCTGGCTCGCCGCATCAAGGCTGAGCGGCGCGCCCGGGCTGGCCGAGACCGGATGGGTTCCGATGGTGAGCAGCAGCGCATTGAACCCCAAGAGCGCGCCCGAGCGCACCGAAAGATCGAGATCGCGGTTCTCGAGGAATTCGAGGTCGGCGACGAAGCCCGGCTCGGGCGGCTCGCCGCGGACATGCTGAAAGGCGCGCAGGTTGTTGCGGAAGGACCAGCGGGGCATGGCGGCAATGTGAAAGGATCGCGCGCCAGGCACAAGGGTGGAAATCGGCCACGGGCTGGCATCGCGCTGCTGCCGCGGGTATGGTCGCGCATCACCGGGAGGGGAACCGTCACCATGCATCTTGCCGCCATCCGCCGTGTCGCGCTTGGACTCGCCCTCGCCGCTGCCACCACCGCGCAGGCGCAGGACGCGCCGCCCAAGCAGACCCTCATGCCCGAGAACGCCGAGGCGCGCGCCTTTCAGGAGGCGGTCGGCTTCTCGGACGCGGTGGTGCACGGCGACACGATCTACCTTTCGGGCGTGGTCGCTGCGCCGAGGGAAGGTGAAACCGGCCTCGCCCCCGCCTACGAGCGCGCCTTCGCCCGGCTCGACGCGACATTGAAGCGGCTGGGGGCGACATGGGACGACGTGATCGTGTTCGACAGCTTCCACGCCGGGCCGATGGCCGCGCAACTCGACGCGCTGGTTCCGGTCAAGAACCGTTACATCAAGGCGCCCTTTCCGGCGTGGACCGCAGTGGGCGTGACCGAGCTTTACGAGCCGACCGCGGTGACGGAGATCAAGCTGACGGTGCGGCGGCGGTAGCAAGCGCCGGAGCAGCATCCTCAACGCGCGCGGTTAACGGCTCGATCAGGATTCCCCGCTAGTTCTGCCTCCGACTGCCAGCGCGCAATCAGGGGACCGTCTGCCGCCATGCATCACCTGCAACAGCTCTTCGCCGAGGAAGCGAACGAGACCGCCTGGGCAGAGGACTTGCACGTCCTGTTCGCGGCAGGCGATTTTGCCGAGACCGAAGCGGTGCTCGGGCAGGGGCTCGCCGAGCTGGGCAGCGATCTGGCCGCACAATGCCTCGCGCTGCGGCGCCGCGATGTGGTGCTGACCGGGTGGGACGCGCTCGACGAGGCGGTTGGTTTGCACGAGGGCGATCCGATCACCGGGGTGACCATCGCGATCGCCAACGAATATGACCGCGCGTTCGAGAAGGGCGAGCTGCACCACCCCTATGTGACGCTCGGGCTCTACAGCGACGAGGGCTTCGCCTTCAGCCGCGCCGGCCCGGCGGATTACTTCGGCGAACTGGAACAGGAATATCCGGCCTGGGCGGGCTTTGAGGAGGATATCGAGGTGCACCTCGACATCGAGGGGCTGGACGCGCTCAACACCGCGCTGATCCATCACCGCCAGCGGCACTTCTTCCGCGACGGCAGGCCCGCCGAGGCGCCGGCGCGCTATGTCGAATATGTGCTCGCCTGTTGGTGGCGCGCGCTGCGCTGGCATCAGGCGGTGGAGCGGGTATGCGGCGTGATCGGCCTGCCCGGTGCCGTGCCGGTGGTGTGCGGGATGGTCGAGATGCGGCCCGAGGTGGTGAGCCTCCATGTCGCCGATGGCTATGCCGGACCGCGACCGCGCTCCGCCCGCGTGGTGCGCGCGCCGCTCGCCGAGGCGGGCTTCGGCGAGGGCTTCATCCGCCGCGGCGTGCTGCCGGTGGAGGAGGTCTTGCCGAGCGGGCTTGCCTTGCGCCGCCGCACCGCCGAGGCGCAGGCTGCGAGCGCCGCCGAGCCCGCCCGCCCGCGGCTGTTCAACCGGCTGCTCGGGCGCGAGCCGGCGGCTTTGCGACAGGCCGATTAGGTGATCGGGCAAAGGCGTGCTATACAACCCCTGCTGACGTCGAAATTTGCGACGGACTTCCGACTTTGCGCTCCGCCGCTTGCCCTTTGGCCCCGGCGTAAACCAGACGACGACTTCCTTTCATCGGACGATTTGATGCACGACCCGTCCCGCATGTCGCGGGCGGACCACTGATTGTTCTTGAAAGGAACACCCCATGAGCAAGACCGGAACCGTGAAGTTCTTCAACACCGACAAGGGCTACGGCTTCATTCAGCCCGACGATGGTTCGTCGGACAGCTTCGTCCACATCACCGCCGTGCAGGCGGCCGGGATGCATTCGCTCGATAAGGACCAGCGCCTCAACTACGAACTCGAGCGCGGCCGCAACGGCAAGGAAAGCGCCGTGAACCTGTCGGCGGCGGACTGATCGCATGACCAAGGGGCAGGCCGCCAACCGCGCGGCCTGCCCTTACTGCCTCCCTCTCCCTCTCGCGGCAGGATACCCGATGGCCCAGACCTACGAATTCTACAGCGAGCGCGCCGATGAGGCCGCAGCACTTGCCGCCGCGGCGACGCTCGACAATGTGCGCGAGCGCGAATTGCGGTCGGAAAAGACCTGGCGGGGGCTCGCCGAACAGGCGCGCAAGACCATCGAGGAACGCGAGAAGGCCGATCGCCTGCGCGCCGAGAAGCGCGCGGCGGAAAGCGGCGTCTAGCTCTCCTTGCGCCCGAACACCCGGGCGCGCAGGCCGCTTCCGGTGAGGCTGGGCAGGCCCGGACGGCTCGGCGTGGGTGCGATGATCGGCACCGGCGGCGGCGCGGGCGGCGCGGGCGGTGGAGCATCGCCCACCTTGCGCACCTCGAAGCTTCCGCCGATCCCCTCGGCCAGCTGGCGCTTTTCAAACCATTCATTGGCGAGCGCCATCTTGGCGTCCTGATCCGCCGGCATGATGTCGAGCGGGAAGGCACGGTCGTCGAAACGGTTGGCGTCGGGCACGTGCTCGGGCGCGACGAAGCCGTATTCGACATGCTTGAGCGGAACCAGCTCGTATAGCGGCATGTCGGCGGGCTCGGGCTCGGCGTAGCCGATGTTGTCGCCCTGCGCGTGGTGGAGCACGCGGTAACTCAGGCTGCGATCCTCCGGCCCGAAGGTGTCGCCATGGGGAATGACGTAGCCACCCGGCATGGTCGCGACCCGGAGGAAGGCGAGGATCGTCTCGAAATTGGCGGCCCAAGGCAGCACATGCGGCTGGACGATGATCTCGCGGCCCAGCCAGTGGCGCGCCCCGAAGGTGCGGATACCGGCCTTGGCAGGCTCGCCCGGCGCGCTCCTCGGGCCGAACAGGAAGGGATGGATGTGGAGCGGCCCAGGGGTTTCGCCCCCTGTGGCAAGCCCTTCGAACAGTTCGCCCTTGATCAGCACGTCCGACTGCGTCCAGTGCACCGCCAGCGGCATGGTGTGATCGCTTGCGATCCGGGTCATCAGCGTCAGCACCGCAAGACGGCGTTCGTAGCTTTCGCGCGTCGCACCCGCGCGCTCGATACCCGTTGCCGCGAACAGCGCGGCGAACTGGGGATCCTCGTCGACCCCCGCCATGACGCCGTGCGACACCTCGAGCAGGACATGGCTGTAGGTGCGCGCGATGCGATCGCGGATATCGGGCGTGACGAGGCCGTTGAAACTCGACGACAGCGCGCCTGCAAAGGCCTGCGGGTCGCATGGCCGCTCGACATATTCGAACGTGACCATGAGTTCCTCGGTGGCGTCGAACAGCCGGTAGAACAGGCCGGGGTTCTGTTCCGAGAGATGAAAGCTCGCGCCCGAGCGCATCCCTTCGATCCGCGCGAAGTCACGCATGATCGCTTCGAGCGCAGTGAAACGGCCGTCAAACAGCAAAGCGGCCTGAATGCGATTGGGATGGAGCATGGACGGGCGACCCCTGCGATCAAACGTTCCGCTATCGCTATCGCAGCAGGGTTAAGGCCGGGTTGAAATGATCACGCGGCGGCAGGAATTCCGCATGTCCCCAGCACGTCGTCGATCGCCTTGGCGACGCCGAAGAACCCGGCCTTGGCAAGCGGCCAGGTCGCCCGGTCGAGATCGCCGAGGAGGGTGACGACGCGGCCCTCGGCGGCAATGGGCGCGATCTCTGGCAGCAGCGAGTCGCGGGTCCATCCCGCGGGAAGATAAGGCACGGCAAGGCGCTCGATCCCGTGCGCGGCAAGCAGTGCAGCGAGCGACTCGCCCGCACGCCATTCGACGCCCATGCAGCCAAACGCAGCGGCAGCCTCGGCCACGCCGCCCGCGAGCGCGCCTTGGGCGAAGGCGCGGGCATGGTCGCCCAGCGGCATGGTCGAGCGGGCTTGGGGGCGCCCCGCGCCAATCACCAGCGCCGGGCTTGCCGGCAGCGCCAGCGGGGCGTGATGCGCCGCTTCGTCGTGAAGCAGCAGCGCGAAGGGCGCGGCCAGATCGCCAGGCTCGGGTGGTGGCGGCAGGTTGAGCGCCTGCCGGGCATAATCCTGCGCTTCGCCGAGCGGCACGGCATCCTCGGCCAGCCCCTTGGCCGCCAGCGCCCCCTCAGGGCGGCCTGACGTGTAGCGCGCAATATTGTCGGCCCGCGCGAGGTAGTGCTTGCCCTTGGTGTGCAGCCCGGCGACCCAACGCCACGACAGCGTGTTCGAGGCCGCATCGGCATCCATCAGGTGCCGTAGGAAGAAATCGGCCCCCAGGCGCCAGTCGAGCCGGAGCGTGAAGATCCAGATGCTGGCGAACCACATCCGCGCATGATTGTGGAGGTAGCCGGTGCCGACCAGCTCATGCGCCCAGGTGTCGAAGGCCTGGATGCCGGTGCGCCCTTCCACCGCGGCGGCGTAGGCCGTGCGCAGGCCCGCGTTGGCCTCCACCGCCGCCAGCGCCGCGTCGCGGCCCTTCGCGAAATCGCCCCAGATCGCCGGGCGCTGTTCGAGGTAGCCCTTGAAGTAGATCCGCCAGAACACCTCGGCGACGAACTTTTCTGCTGCCCGCGGAGAGTGCTGGCCCAAGACCGCCTCCAGTACCTCGGCTTCGCCGAGCAACCCGGCGTGGAGCCATGGCGAAAGCTGGCTGACATTGCCGCGACCGCCAGGCGCAGGGCCATCGTCGGCGTTGCGATTTTCGGCATAGCGGCGGCCCGCGGCGGGCAGGAACTTAGCAAGGCGCGCGAGGCCGCGCGCGCGGGTCGGGGTGAAGTCCATGGGCGGGCAATGCCTTGGCGCGCAGGCGGTTCCGGCCTATTCCTGCAACCGAGGAGACGCCCCATGCAACCCCGCCTTGTGCCCTTCGCCGCGCTGGCGCTTGCCGCCGCTGCCTGCACCCCCGCCAAGACCGACGGCATCGACCCGCAAGGCAAGCCCTTCGATCGTGTGGCGGATGACGAGGTGATCACGCTCACCGGTACCGAACCGTTCTGGAGCCTGCGCATCGCCAAGGGCGAGGGGATCTGGAGCACACCCGAACGCCAACCCGGCGCGCGGTTTGCCGTGAGCCGCTTTGCCGGGAACGGTGGCCTCGGCTTTTCGGGTACGCTCGAGGGCAAGCCACTGGCCGCGACGCTCACTCCGGGCAAATGCAGCGACGGGATGAGCGACCGGACCTATCCCTATGTGGCCACTATCGCTTTGGGCGGGGAGACATTCAACGGCTGCGGCTATACGGATCGTCAGCCATTCACCGGCGATCCCGCGCCCTGATCCTGATCCGCGCGGGGACTGAGAGGGGGGAGAGACCTGTCATGACCATCACCGGAGGCTGTCTGTGCGGCAAGGTGCGCTACACCTGCGATGCCGATCCGCTGCTGTGCGTCACCTGCCACTGCAAGAACTGCCAGCGTCAGGCAGGGAGCGCGCTGTCGGTGATCATCGGCGTGCCCGACAGCGCGGTCGCCTTCGACGGCGAGCTCACCACATATAACGACACCGGCGACAGTGGCGCGACCGTGCGGCGGCAATTCTGCGGCACCTGCGGCTCGCCGGTGTTCACCCGGGTCGACAGTCCGCCGGGGATGCTGTTCATCAAGGCCGGGACGCTCGATGACACCAGCATCCTCAAGCCCGCGTTCCACTGCTATGCCAAGAGCAAGCAGGACTGGGTCGATCTCGGCGATCTGCCGTCCTTCGAAACCGTGCCGCAGGGGCTCTGAGTCCCACGGCATCGAGCCTCAGTAGAGGCCGGGCAGCAGTTCGCGCTGAACCGCGTTGGGCTGTTCCGGCTGGAGCAGCGCGCGGTCGGGCAGGTCGAGACCGAGCCGCTCGATCTGGCCTTGCGTCATCCCCGGCGCGGCGCTGCTGCTGGCGGCGGCGGGGCTGCCCGCGATCGGGGTGCAGGCGCGTCCGCCGAGGAAATCGAGCGCCGCGGCGATCGAGGCCTCGCGCGGATCGCCGAAGGGGCGGGTGATGTCGTCGCCCGCGCGGCAGGTGTTGGGCACCACGCTGGCGAGCCCGGTGTAGTATTCGCCCTGGTTGTTGGCGTTCACCGTCTGGAAGGCGAGCGCGCGCACCCGCAGGTCGCAGGCCGCCAGGTCGAAGCCGAACTGGCCGACCGGCTTGCCGAAGGAATTGCTCCCCACCAGCGCGAGGTTGTTGCCGAGATAGGGGATCAGCGAATTGGTGACGAGCTCGCTCGCCGAAGCGGTCGCATCGGTCGCGATCACCGCCACGCGGGTGGGTGCGATGGCATTGGTTTCGCTGCGGAACAGGCGGGTCTCGTTCTCCGCTGCCTTGGACGGGCGAAGCACGGTGCGGCTCCACACCTGTCCGACCCGGCCCTGGCCCATCAGGTCGCCGAAGGTATCGGCGACCGTCACCAGACCGCCGCCGTTGTAACGCAGGTCGATGATCAGCTGGGTGATGCCCTGCGCCTGAAACTGGCCGAAGGCGGTGCGCAGCTGGTTGGCGGCATCCGCGACGATGAAGGTGCGCAGGTTGATATAGCCGATCCTTCGCCCGCCATCGTTGAGGATCACCGCGCCGTAACGATCCGACACCGGATCGAGCGCGAACTCGCTCTTGGTGATGCTCCGCTCGATCACCGCGCCGCCCGGCTGGGTGAAGCGCAGCACGCGGGTGAGGCCCGGAGTCGAGGGGCCGAGCGCATTCGCCACCGCTTGCGCGCCGCCGCTGTTGAACAGGGCGGTCACCGTCTGGAGGTCGGAACTGGTGGTGCCGATCGCGGTGATCTCGCTCCCGCGGTCGAGCCCGGCGGCAAAGCCGTTGGCGTTCTCGTAGGCCTCGACCACGAACAGGCGACGGTTCGCGGTGTCGTAGCTCAGGCGGATGCCGAAGCCTGCCGAGGAACCCGAATTGATCAGCGCGTTCTCTTCCGCGATCGAGGTCGCGAACGTGAAGCCGCGATCGCGGTTCTGCGCGCGCGCCGGGGCGACGCGGGCGTCGAGATAGGCTTGCAGGTTGGTGACCGAGGATTGGCTCACGGTCGCCAGCAGGTTGGGGAACAGGTACCATTCGTTGAGCACGCTGTCGGCAAAGTCCTGCTGGGCGCGCAGGCCGCAGGCGCTGGGCGTTGGCGTCGGGCTCGGCGTTGGGGTTCCGCCGCCACCGCCGGCCGTCGGCGGGGTCGAGGAACCGCCGCCGCCACAGGCAACGAGGCTAACCGAAAGAAGCAGGCTGAGAGCGGTGCGACCGACACGCATGCGGGGGAACTTTCCATGTTTCGAAGCGCCCGCGGGGGATCGTGCGCGCGGGGCAGAAATGCCTCGGCTCCGAGACAAGAGCAAGAATGCGCGTGGGAGACTGGCCCGAAACGACGCAAAACCGTGTCCTTTTTACCTGCATTTGCAGGGTTTTCCGCAGAAACCGGCGAAAACTGGCTTGCCATGTCTCGTCTCGCGCCATCGAAGGGACTAGCACGAGGCGGATGAAGCGACAGAATCATGACTGATTTTCCTGCCTGGCTTGCACCCCATGTGCCCCCTCCCGCGCGCCATCCCGGCCTCGCGGCGGCGGCGCTGGGTTCGGCCGCGGCGTTCGGGCGCGGGGGCTTTGCGCTCACCAGCCCCGCGTTCCGCGCAGGCGAGGCGCTCGATCCCAGCTTCACCGCCAGCGAGGAGGACGCGGTCGCGCCCCCGCTCGAATGGAGCGCGCCGCCGCCCGGATCGCAGGAACTGGTGCTGGTGGTCGAGGACAGCTCGGCCGGCCGCGCCGAACCGGCTTGCCACTGGCTGGTGTGGGGGCTTGCCGCCCAGCGCGGCAAGTTGCTCGAAGGCGAGGTGCCGCCGCGCACCGGCAAGAACCAGGCGGGCAATTCCGAATGGCTGCTGCCCGATCCGCCCGAGGGCGAGACGCGCCACTACCTGTTTCAACTTTTCGCCACCGATCTGCCGCTGGTGCTGATGCCCGGCGCGGGGAGGGCGGAACTGCTCGCATCGCTGCAAGGGACGGTCACGGCCTGCGCAGTTCTCCATGCCACCTACACCGGAGGCGCGGACGACGATGCGGACTGGGATGAGGACGAGTTTGAGTAACCTGCCACAAACAAAAGGGAGTTTAACGATGGCTGGCACAACCAACGCACTGCAGAAGCCGGTGCAGCTTTCCCCCGAACTCGAAGGGGTGATCGGCAAGGGTCCGCTGACCCGCGCCGAAGTCACCTCGAAGGTGTGGGACTACATCAAGGCCAACGGCCTGCAGGACAGCAAGGACAAGCGTCAGATCAATCCCGACGCCAAGCTTGGCGCGGTGATCGGCAAGGACCAGATCTCGATGTTCAAGATGACCGCTGCGGTCTCGAAGCACCTCAAGTAAGCCGCAGGGGTGCCGCGACTGCGGCGCCCTGACGGATCTGAAGCATCAGCGGCGCGTGATCCGATAGGGTCCGCGCCGCTTTTGCATGGGCTCGCCCTTCCACGAGAAGCCAACCGCGCCCGCCTGTGCCAGCGCATCGGCGGCGGCGTGAACCCGTGCCATCGCTGCGCGCCAGTCACCTTCGGGCCCGGCGAGGCGGCGGGCGGCCTCGCTCGGACAGATCGTCGCTCCTGCCGCCCGCTCGGCGAGCAACGCGAGGATCGCCTCCTCGGCGGTCACGCGCGCTTGCGGCGCAGCGGCAGACACTCGCCCACCCACAGCGCCAGCCAGATGATCGCGGGCTGCGCGAACATCCGCGGGACGTGGTAGGCAAGGCCGAGCCCGCCGCCGGGCCGGGCCATGTCGAGCGCGAAGTGATTGATGTTGGCGGGCCAGACGCACAAGGCATAAAGTGCAAGTCCCCAGCCCGCCGCCTGCCGGAGCGGGCGCGAGAAAGGCTGCGCCAGACCGATCGCGCCAAGGATCTCCGCCACCCCGGTCCACAGCACCACCGCTTCGGGCAGCGGCACCCATGGCGGCATGATGGTGAGGAAGGGCCCCGGCAGCACGAGATGGATCACCCCGGCGGCGAAGTAGAACAGCGCCAGCAACCAGCGCAGCAGCGGCTTGATCATGACCCCGGCTCCCAGCCCGGCGCGGCGAGGGTGAAGCCGCCGAAATCGAACCCCGGCACCACCACGCAGGACACCAGGCTGTAGCCATGGACAGGCGCGCCGTGGGGGCGGGCAGCCTGCCATTCGTGCGGCGCGACATGACCCTGCAGGCTTTGCCCCGCTGCCACATCGCTGCCGAGGATCACCGTCCGAACCGGCCCGGCGTCGTCCGCCGCAAGCCGCAGCTCCACCGCATCGCCCGCCTGCCACAGCCACAGCTCGGCGGCATCGACGGCATGCCAGTGCGACGCCTCGCCCGCACGCAGCAGGAACACGATCGCGGTGCCGCAGGCGCGCCCGTCGTCCCCGCCGGGCTCGCCTCGCCACGTCTCCTTGTACCACCCGCCTTCGGGGTGGGGCGCAAGGCCCAATTGTCCGATCAGTGCGCCCGCGCTATCCATGCCGTGATCCTTGCCCGCTTCTCCGGGTGCTCTAGCTTCGGGAGCCTCCCCCATGCAACGTTCCGTGCTCTCCCGCCTGACGCTCGCCGCCGCGCTGCTGGGTGCGGGCCCGCTCGCCGCGCAGCAGGCCGCGCCGGTCGATCCGGCCACCGCCACCGCCACCGCCGCGCTCGAAGCGGCGCCGGTGTTCGACGGGCACAACGACGTCCCCAACCAGTTGCGCGACCGGCTGGCCAACCAGATCAACGCCTTCGATTTCGAGGACACCTCCGATACTGGAGCGAGCAATCCCGAAGGCCGGGCGATGCAGACCGATCTCGTGCGCCTGCGGCAAGGCCGGGTCGGGGCGCAGTTCTGGTCGGTCTACGTTCCCTTCAACCCCGACGAGGCCGAGGCGGTGCGGCAGGTGATCGAGCAGATCGACGTCACCCGCCGCCTGATCGCGCGCAACCCCGATGCCTTGCGCTTCGCCACCACCGCCGACGAGGTCGAAGCCGCGATGGCCGCGGGCAAGATCGCTTCGCTGATGGGGATGGAGGGCGGCCATTCGATCGGATCGAGCCTTGCCGTGCTGCGCCAGCTCCATGCGCTCGGCGCGCGCTATCTGACGCTGACCCACAACAGCAACACCCCTTGGGCGGACGCGGCCACCGACACGCCGGTGCACGGTGGTCTGACCGATTTTGGCCGCGACGTGGTGCGCGAGATGAACCGGCTGGGGATGCTGGTCGATCTCTCCCACGTGAGCCAGGCGACGATGCTGGACGCGCTCGACGTCGCGCGGGCGCCGGTGATCTTCAGCCATTCGGGCGCGCGCGGGGTCGCCGGTCATCCGCGCAACGTGCCCGACAGCGTGCTGGCGCGCCTTCCGGCCAATGGCGGAATCGTGATGGTGGTGGCGCTGCCGCGCTTCATCAGCGAGCCGCTGCGCCAATGGACCGCGCGCCGCGCGGGGGAGGAAGCGCGGCTGAAGGGGCTGCTGCAAGGTCAGCCCGATGCCGTGACGGCGGGGCTGGCCGCGTGGGACAAGGCCAATCCGGCGCCGTCCGCGACGATCAAGGACATGGCCGACCACATCGACCACATCCGCAAGGTCGCCGGGGTCGAGCATATCGGCATCGGTGGCGATTTCGACGGGATGCCCTCGGGCCCGCAGGGCTTCGAGGATGTGCGCGGCTACCCGCTGCTGTTCGCCGAACTGGCGCGGCGCGGCTATTCGCAGGCGGAGCTCGAGATGATCGCGAGCCGCAACATCCTGCGCGTGATGCGCGCCGCGGAAGCCTATGCCGCCAGCGTCGCGGGCGAACCGCCGATCGAGACGCTGATCAGCGCCCCAGCACCGGCGGCGCCATGATCAATGCGCGTGGGCGAGCGCAGGAATGATCCACACGAGGCTCATCGCAATCACGGCAAAGCCGAGGCTGAAGGCCAGCACGTAGCGCATGCCGGTGTTGGTGACCGCGCCGCGCGCGGCTTCGTCATTGATGTGGATGGTGTCTTTCGAGTCGCTCATGCGGGCTCTCCCGGGTTTTATCGTTGACGCTAGGGAAACGCTTTCCGTAGCGTCAATCAAACCCCGGGCGGGGGAATGGTTCCCGCGAGGGTTCAGCCGTCCGGCGCTGCGGTCGGCGTGACCGGGCCGGGCTGGGCCTCATCGACGCTGGGGGCGACCATGCCGCCGTCCTCCGCCAGATCCGCGCCGACGCCATCGCCCTGCGCTGCGCTGCTCGCTTCCTCCTGCCGCACGCGCTCGCGGCCTTCGGTGGTGCCCTCGTTCTCGACCGCGCTCTGCTGGAACGCGCCGGTCACCCAGATCACCGTCAGGGCAATGATCGCGCCGGCAAGGCTGATCGCCAGCACCCAGCGCACCACGCCCTCGTTGCTGCCCGCCCGGGCGTCATCCGTTTCGATCCGGGTTGGACTGTCGGGGGCATCGCGGCGGGGCATCGGGGTCTCCTGCTGGCTGGGGCAGAAGACAAGGCGGGCAGACCGCCGGTTGTTTCACCCGCACCGCCGGAGCGGGCAGCAAACGCGCCGGGCCGAGCGTGCGCCCGGCTCAGTCGCGCAGCAGCTCGTTGATCCCGGTCTTCGACCGGGTCTGCGCGTCCACCGTCTTGACGATCACCGCGCAGTAGAGACTGGGGCCGATCGTGCCGTCGGGCAGGGGCTTGCCGGGCATCGAGCCGGGCACGACCACCGCATAGGGCGGCACGCTGCCGATGTGGATCTCGCCCGTGGTGCGGTCGACGATCTTGGTCGAGGCGCCGAGATAGACCCCCATCGAAAGCACCGCACCTTCGCCCACGCGCACGCCCTCGGCCACTTCCGCACGCGCGCCGATGAAGGCGCCGTCACCGATGATCACGGGCTCGGCCTGGAGCGGTTCGAGCACGCCCCCGATCCCCGCGCCGCCCGAGATGTGGACGTTCGCGCCGATCTGCGCGCAGGAACCGACCGTTGCCCAGGTGTCGATCATGGTGTTCTCGCCCACATAGGCACCGACATTGACGAAGCTCGGCATGAGCACCGCGCCCTTGGCGATATGCGCGCCGCGCCGCACCACTGCACCGGGCACGACCCGGAAGCCGCCGGCGCGGAACGCGTCCTCTCCCCAGGTGGCGAACTTCAGCGGAACCTTGTCATAGGCGGGCGCGCTCGCGGCGCCGCCTTCGACCACGGCGTTGTCATTGAGGCGGAACGACAGCAGCACCGCCTTCTTGAGCCACTGGTTGACCTGCCAGCCACCCGTGCCGTCCGGCTCGGCCACGCGCGCCGCACCGCTGTCGAGCAGGGCGAGCGCCTGCTCCACCGCTGCGCCCGAGGCATGACCGGGGGTGATGGTCGCGCGGTCCTCCCAAGCGGCTTCGATGGCGGCGATCAGGGCGTCATGCATGGCGTTCTCCGGCGGACTGTTGCGCCAGCGCGCCTAGCCGTGCCCGGGAAGCTCGGCAAGGCCTACCCCGCCATCCCCGCCGCCAGCGCGAACTGGTAAGCGCGCTCAGCGAGCGGCCGCACGCGGTCGCTCATCGCCTGAGCGTGGGCGCTGGACGCCGTGCCGTCGATCACGCGCTTCTTGATGCCCTGCATGATCCCGGCGAGCCGGAACAGGTTATAGGCGAAATACCAGTCCATCGGCGGCACCGGATAGCCGGTCTTCGCCACGTAACGCTCCACCGCCTCGTCCTGCGAAGGGATGCCGAGCGCTGCGAGGTCGAGCCCCAGCAGCCCCGCGCGCCCATCGGCGGGGCTGTGCCAGTTGAGCATCAGATAGCTGAAATCCGCGATCGGATCGCCCAGCGTCGAGAGCTCCCAGTCGAGCACCGCGATGATCCGGGGTTCGGTCTTGTGAAAGATCACGTTGTCGAGCCGGTAGTCGCCGTGCACCACGCTGGAATTGTGCTGCGGCGGGATGGTCTCGGGCAGCCATGCGATCAGCCGCTCCATCTCGGGCATATGTTCGGTTTCGGAGAGCTTGTACTGCTTGGTCCAGCGCGCGATCTGGCGGGCGCAGTACTCATCGGGCTTGCCGAATGCGCCCATGCCGATCGCCTGCGGATCGTTGAGGTGGAGCTCGGCCATGGTGTCGACCAGCGCCAGATAATGCGCGCGGCGTTCCTCCGGGGTGAGGCCGGGGAGCGCGCCGTTCCACAAGCTGCGGCCATCGGCCATGCTCATCACGAAGAACTTGGAGCCGATCACCGCAGGGTCCTCGCACAGGCCATAGGTGCGCGGCACCGGAAAGCCGGTGGGATGGAGCCCGGTCATTGCCGCATATTCGCGATCGACCGCGTGGGCGGAGGGGAGCAGGTTGCCGAAGGGCTGACGGCGCAGCACATAGGACGCGCCGGGCGTGTCGATGCGGTAGGTCGGGTTCGATTGCCCGCCTTTGAACTTGGTGTAGCTGATCGGGCCGGCGAAGCCTTCGACGTTCGCCTCGAACCAGCGGGTCAGGCTGTCGAGGTCGAGCGCGTCCTTCGCGCTCACTTCGACCGTGCCGACCATTTCCTTGTCGAAATCGATCTGGGGCGCGTCAGTCATCAGTCGAACACCACCACCGTGCGCGCGTGGTGCCCCCCGCGCATCGTGTCGAAGCCTTCGTTCACCTTTTCGAGCGGGATGCGCTCGGCGATGATCGTGTCGAGATCGAGCAGACCGCGCAGGTAGAAATCGACGAGGCGGGGGAGATCGACCGGAAAGTGGTTCATCCCCATGATCGCGCCCATCAGCTTCTTGCCGCTGAGGAGATCGAACGCCCCGAGCCCGACCTTGCAGTCCAAAGGCATCATCCCGAGGATCACTGCCGTGCCGCCGCGCCGCAGTGCGGCAACCGCAAGATCGGCCGAGGCCTGCCGCCCGACCGCCTCGATGCCCCAATCGACCCCGCCGCCGCTGATCGCAATGATTTGCCTGGCGGCATCCTCGGCGAGCGCATCGACGGTGTGGGTCGCGCCCAGCACTTCGGCGAGCGCGCGCTTCTCGGGGAGCGGATCGGCGGCGATGATCTTGCCCGCGCCGGCGATCTTCGCGGCGTTGATCGCGGCAAGGCCCACGCCGCCGCAACCGATCACCGCGACGCTTTCACCCGGCGTCACCTTGCAGGCGTTGAAGATCGTGCCCGCCCCGGTGGTCACCGCGCAGCCGAGCAGCGCCGCGCGGTCGAAGGGCATGGCCTTGTCGATCGCGACGCAGGCGTGTTCGTGAATCAGCATCTGCTCGGACAGGGCCGAGAGGTTGAGCATCTGGTTGACCGGCGTGCCATCGGCAAAGGCGATGCGCGGCGCCTCGCCCTTGGCGCGTCGGGTGTCGGCGCCAAGGCACAGCGCCATGCGGCCGGTGACGCAGAACTCGCAATGCCCGCAGAAGGCCGAGAGGCAGGAGACGACGTGGTCGCCGGGCTTCACCGTGCGCACCTCGCTGCCGACCGCACGCACCACCCCCGCGGCCTCGTGGCCCGGGATGCAGGGCAGCGCGTGCGGGTAGTGCCCGTCGATGAAGTGCAGGTCCGAATGGCACAGCCCGCAGGCCTTGGTGTCGATCAGCACCTCGTGCGGGCCGGGTTCGCCATAGGCGACCTCGGCGATGCGCAGGCCCTCGCCGGGGGTTTCGAGAATGGCGGCTTTTGCCATCACATACTCCGTTCGCCCTGAGCCTGTCGAAGGGCCGTTCTTTCTTCGCGACTCAGGTTAAAAGGGGAAAGACGTTGCTTCGGTAGCGTAGCTGTTGCGCAGCAACACCAGCTCAGCACGAACGGCCGTGCAAACGTGATGTCAGCGTGCCACGCCCATGTCGCCCGAGCTGAAGGCGGCGGCGGCATCGTTCGCGGCGCGTCCCTGTTCGCCGCGCAGGGCGTTTGCCGTCGGCCCTGCAACCGGCGCGTGCTTGGCGAACTCCATGTGCGCGATCGAGCGGGCGTGGACTTCGTCCGGCCCGTCGGCGAGCCGCAGGGTGCGCTGGTTGGCATACGACCGGGCGAGGCCGAAATCCTCCGACACGCCGCCGCCGCCATGCGCCTGGATGGCATCGTCGATGATGCGCAGCGCCATGTTGGGCGCCTGCACCTTGATCATCGCGATTTCCTGCTTGGCGGCCTTGTTGCCGACCTTGTCCATCATGTCGGCGGCCTTGAGGCACAGCAGCCGGGTCATCTCGATGTCGATGCGCGCCCGCGCAACGCGCTCTTCCCACACCGAATGCTTGTAAACCGGCTTGCCGAAGGCCTCGCGCTCCTGCAACCGGCGGCACATCTTGGCGAGCGCCTCCTCGGCCGCGCCGATCGTGCGCATGCAGTGGTGGATGCGGCCCGGCCCGAGGCGACCCTGCGCGATCTCGAAGCCGCGGCCCTCGCCCAAGAGCATGTTGGAGACCGGGACGCGCACGTCCTTCATCTCGACTTCCATATGGCCGTGCGGGGCGTCGTCATAGCCGAACACGGGCAGGTGGCGGATGATGTTCACGCCGGGGGTGTCGATCGGCATCAGGACCATCGATTGCTGCGCGTGGCGCTGCGCGGCGAAATCGGTCTTGCCCATCACGATCGCGATCTTGCAGCGCGGATCGCCGAGGCCCGAAGACCACCACTTGCGTCCGTTAATGACGTAGTGATCGCCGTCGCGCTCGATGCGGGTCTCGATATTGGTGGCGTCCGAGGAGGCGGTGTAGGGCTCGGTCATCAGGAAGGCCGAGCGGATCTCGCCGTTCATCAGGGGGCGCAGCCAGGCGTCCTTCTGCTCGCGCGTGCCGTAGCGGTGGAACACTTCCATGTTGCCGGTGTCGGGCGCGGAGCAGTTGAACACCTCGCTCGCCCAGCCGATCCGGCCCATTTCCTCGGCGCACAGCGCATATTCGAGGTTGGTGAGCCCCGGCCCCTCGAACTCGAAGGTATCGTCGACATGGTGGTGGCTGTCGTTCTTGGGCGGCATGAACAGATTCCAGATCCCCGCCGCCTTGGCCTTGGCCTTGGTCTCCTCGACGATCGGGAGCACCTTCCAGCGCTCGCCCGCATGGTCCTGTTCGTCATAGACCTTCATGTTGGGGCGCACATGCGCCTCGATGAAATCGCGCACCCGGCCCGACCAGTAGAGCTGGCGTTCAGTGGGTTCGAAATCCATGGGGAAGTTCCTCTCGTCCTTGATTGCGTCTCGAATCTTGGGGTGACCGTGGCAGAGCCTTGGGGCTGCGCCAAGCTCTCATTTGTGGGCGCTAGGCGCCGATCGCATGGCCCTCCGGATCGGCCCGCGCGGCCTCGTCGATCGGGCCTTGCGCAGCCCGGCAGCGCTGGTGGGCCAGCCGTTCGAGCCGCGCCTCGTGCTCTTCGCGGCTGATCGGGAAGCGGCCAAGCCAGTAGGCAGCAATCGCGGTCAGCAGCACAGCCGCTGCAATGAAGGCGAGCACGAGGCGGGTCAGCACGTCGGCATCGATGCGCCCCGGCACGGCGCCGTCGGGCAGCTGCGAGAAGGCGATGATCTGCCCGGTGAGAAAGATGCCGAGCCCGGTCGCGCATTTCTGGATCAGCCAGTTGCCCGCGTAGAACGCTCCTTCCGCGCGGCGCCCGGTGCGCTCCTCGAAGGCTTCGACGATCTCGGCGATCATCGAGGTGGCCGAGACCATCGAGACCACCGACAGCGCGTTGCTGAACAGGATGAAGAGATAATAGGTCAGCGTCGAGGCGTAGGTTCCGGGCGACGGCCAGGTATCGAGCAGGAACAGCGCATAGGGCACGATCCCGATGGCCGCTCCCGCCACGGCTGTCACCGCTGCCGTCCGTGCCTTGCCGAAGCGGCGGTGCAGCGGGCCGATCACCAGGAACATCAGGAATACCGAGGCGAACAGCATGATCGGATAAAGCACCAGCTGTTCGCGGGTGAGCTGCCACACGAACAGGTTGAGGTAATTCGAGATCGAGAACACCAGCCCCTGACTGACATAGGCCGCCACCGCGCCCGCCGCGAGGATCAGGAAGGGCCGTTCAGAAAAGGCCTCGACAATCTCGGCAAAGGCGGTCCTGATCGCAAAGGGGGGCGGCTTGGCATCGGGCCAGCGCGCCAGCAGCCGGTGCTGCCCCGCGGCCGAGCCGATCACCGATGCCGCCATCACGCAGGCGCCGAAGATGCCGAAAGCGAAATAGCCTTCGGGGCGCAGCATCCCCTCCGCGCCGGGCATGAACACGGTGTAGGCGAGCACCATCATGCCCAGCCCGCCGATCCACGCAGCGAGCGCGCGGTACCGGAACAGGGTGGTGCGCTCGTCATAATCCTGCGTGATCTCGGGCACGAGGCTGATCGAGGGCACCTCGCAGGCCGACAGCAGCAGGCGCACGACGATCGCCATGCCGAGGAGCCCGAGGAAGCTCGGCGCCTCGCCCGCAGGCGCGTGCCACAGCAAGGCCCAGGCAAAGGCGAGCGGGATCGGCGCGGCATAAAGCCACGGCAGACGGCGGCCCCAGCGGGTGTAGGTGCGGTCGGAGAGATTGCCGATCAGGGGATCGACCAGCGCGTCGACCAGCAGCGCGATCAGCAGGGCGAGGCTGACCAGCCCCGCGTCCATCCCCAGCACCTGATTGTAGAAGATCAGCAGAAAGAACGAGAAACCGTTGTCCTTGACCCCGAAAGCGATGCCCCCCGAGCCGTGCACCAGCCGCAGCCGCAGCGGCACGCGACCGGCGATCACGCCCATGCGCGTCGCCCTCCGATGACCCGGATTCTTGCCAAACGCTCTCTCCCTCTCGGAGCGCGAACCTAGAGCCATTGCCGCGCCCGTCAACCGCGCGGGGGCTGACGCTACGGCATCGCGCGCCGGACGAAGGACGCTTGCAGGAGGCCGCGAAATACTCCTAACGTAAGCGTCAAGTGAGAGACGAGAGAGGAGAGTCGGTCATGGCCGATCTTGAACAGTTCCGCACCCAGACCCGCGCCTGGCTCGAGGCGAATTGCCCGCCCGAAATGCGCGAGCCGGTGCGCGGCGAGGACGACATCTACTGGGGCGGCCGGCGCGCGACCTTCAAGAACGACGCGCAGAAGGCGTGGCTCGAGGCGGCAATCGCCAAGGGCTACACCGTGCCGATGTGGCCCAAGGCCTATGGCGGCGCGGGGCTTTCGCCGGCGGAGGCCAAGGTGCTGCGCGAGGAGATGGGCCGCATCGGTGCCCGCCCGCCGCTCAGCAGCTTCGGCATCTGGATGCTCGGCCCGGCGCTGCTGCATTTCGGCACGGAGGGCCAGAAGCAGCGCTTCCTCAACGAGATCGCGCGCGGCGAAATCCGCTGGTGCCAGGGCTATTCGGAGCCCGGCTCGGGCAGCGACCTGGTGTCCTTGCAGACCTTCGGCGAGGACAAGGGCGATCACTGGGTGGTGAACGGCCAGAAGATCTGGACGAGCTACGCCGATCAGGCCGACTGGATCTTCTGCCTTGTCCGCACCGACAAGGAGAACAAGTATGGGGGCATCACCTTCATGCTGTTCGACATGGCATCCGAAGGGGTCACCACCAAGCCGATCAAGCTGATCAGCGGCTCCTCGCCCTTCTGCGAGACCTTCTTCGACAACGTCGCCGTGCCCAAGTCCTACGGCGATGACGTGCCGGCCTATGTCGGCACGATCAATCGCGGCTGGGACGTTGCCAAATACCTGCTCGGCCACGAGCGCGAGATGATCTCGGGTGCGGAGGGCGGCGAGCGCGCGGCGGCGATCGGCGCGATGATGAAGCGCCATGCGGCCAAGCTCGGGGACGAGCTCGATCCCTGCTTGCGCGCCGAACTCGCCAATTTCGATGTCGACGCGCTGGCCTATGCCGCGATGGGCGAGAAGTTCCTCGACGAGATCAAGGTCGGCAAGGCGCACCCCGCACAGCCCAACATGATGAAATATGCCGGCACCGAGCTGAACAAGCGCCGCCACGAGCTGATGATGGCGGTGGGCGGCTCGCGCAGCCTCGAATGGGAGAGCGAGGCGACCGAAAGCGGCAAGCCCGCCAAGAACTGGCTGCGCACCAAGGCGAACTCGATCGAGGGCGGCACATCCGAGGTGATGCTCAACGTGATCGCCAAGCGCATCCTCGACCTTCCGGGGGCGTGATGGAGCCGTCGCCCCGGACTTGATCCGGGGCCGCTCGCAACTGGCGCCAAGATCACAGCGGTCCCGGGTCAAGCCCGGGAAGACGAAGAATTGGAGAGGGAAAAACAATGCCCCTGTATCACACCGACGATCAGGCGATGCTCGCCGATACCGCGCGCGGTTTCATCGCCGAGGAAGGCAATATCGCCAAGCAGCTGCGCCACTGGCGCGACCGCAATTGCAAGGATGGCTTCGGCCACGGCTTGTGGAAGCAGATGGCCGAGATGGGCTTCACCGGGATGCTGTTGGACGAAGCCGATGGCGGGCTCGGCATGGGCCATGTCGAGGCCGGGATCGTGCTCGAGGAAATCGGCCGCAACCTCACCCCTTCGCCCTTCCTCACATCCTCGGTGCTCGCCGCGACCGCGCTGAAGCACGGCTCGGACGACCTCAAGGGCCGCTACCTGCCGGGGCTGATCGCCGGCGACAGCGTGTTCGCGGTTGCCATCGACGAGACCGCCAAGCACCGTCCGCAGCGCATCGCGACCCGCGCCGAGAAATCGGGCAACGGGTTCCGGCTCACCGGCAGCAAGAGCTTCGTGATCCACGGTGCCAGCGCCGACATGATCGTGGTCGCGGCGCGCACCTCGGGCTCGGACGAGGACGCTGAGGGGATCACGCTCTTCGCCGTGCCCCGGGATGCAGCCGGGATGAGCCACGACGCGGTGCGGCTGGTCGATTCCTCGGTCGCCACCCACACCACGTTTGACGGGGTCGAGCTCGATGGCGACGCCGTGATCGGGGCCATCGACGGCGGGCGTGCCGTGCTCGATGCCATGCTGCTCGCGGGCCGCGTGGGCGCGGCGGCCGAGGGCGTCGGCGTCGCGCGCGGAGCAATGGACATGACGGTCGATTACCTCAAGCAGAGGAAGCAGTTCGGCAAGCTGATCGGCGAGTTCCAGGCGCTGCAACATCGCGCCAGCCACCTCTATTCCGAGGTCGAGATCGCCCGCGCGGTGACCATCAAGGCGCAGCAGCTGCTCGATGCCGGCAGCGCGCAGGCCGAGCTGATGACGTCGGTCGCCAAGGCCAAGGTCGCGCGCACCGCGCGCCTTGCCGTGCAGGAAGGCGTGCAGATGCACGGCGGCATCGGCATGACCGACGAATACGACATCGGCCTCTACATGAAGCGCGACCGCGCGCTGGCCGAGTTCCTGGGCGATGCCCATTTCCACGCCAACCACGTGGCGACCTTGAGCGGATATTGATCACATGGACATTCAATCACTCTTCAGCCTCGAAGGCCGCATCGCCCTCGTCACCGGCGGGAGCCGCGGGATCGGCAAGATGTTCGTCGAGGGACTCCTCGCCGCGGGCTGTGCCCGGGTCTACATCTCGGCGCGCAAGATCGACCAGATGCAGGACACCATCGACGCGTTCGGTGCCGATCGCGTGATCGGCATCCCGGCCGATCTCAGCCAGATGGACGGGATGGTGGCGCTCGCCGACGCATTGAAGGCGCGCGAGAACCACCTCGACATCCTCATCAACAACGCCGGCGCCGCCTGGGGCCAGCCCTACCTCGAGTTTTCCGAGGCGGGCTGGCACCGCACGATGGACCTCAACGTCAAGACGCCCTTCTTCCTCACCCAGAAGCTTCACGACCTGCTGGTCGCGGGCGGCAGGCGCGGGCATCCGGCCAAGGTGATCCACGTTTCCTCGATCGACGGCCAGCGGATCAACCCGTGGGAGACCTATGCCTATCAGGCTTCGAAGGCGGCGGTGATCCAGCTCACCCGGCGCATGGCGGCGCGGCTGATCCACGACAACATCGTGGTGTCCTCGATCGCGCCGGGCGCGTTCCCCTCGGAGATGAACCGCGCCGCCAAGGACGCGCCCAATGCGAGCGCCGCCGGCATCCCGGCCAAGCGCATCGGTACCCCCGAGGACATGGCCGCTGCCGCGATCTACCTGTGCAGCCGTGCGGGCGATTACGTAGTGGGCGAGACTCTGACGGTCGACGGCGGCGTCGTCAACGCGCTCCTGCCGAACCACTTTGCCGATCCTTCGGGCGGCGGTCACTGAGGCCGTAGCGTCAATGCGTTGCGCACGGGCCGTCGGAGCGATCCGGCGGCCCTTTTGCATGGAGTGTGCCCCGGCTGCATCGTCCGCAAACCTTCATCGCGGCGTCTTCGCGCTGCAACCGGAACGTTAACGAAGCGCAACATCACCGGCCTAGGCGCCAGCCCCGCAACCATAAAAAAGGGGCAAGAATCATGAAATTCACCACCAAGCGCGCCGCGTTTCTCTCGGGCGCCGCACTGATCGGGCTCGCCATCCCTGCCAACGTGCTCGCCGCCGAGGCCGAGGCCCAGCAGATGGCCGTCGCGACCGACGCCGCCGCCGAAGCCGAGGCTGCCGCGGGCGACGAGATCGTTGTTTACGGGAAGGGTGAAGTGCGCCAGGTCACCGAGATCGGGGCCGAGGACATCCAGCTGACCACCGCCGGCTCCAGCCCCTTCATCGCGCTGCGCAAGCTGCCGGGCGTCAACTTCCAGTCGGCCGACCCCTTCGGCACCTATGAATGGTCGACCCGCATCACCCTGCGCGGCTTCAACCAGAACCAGCTCGGCTTCACGCTCGACGGCGTGCCGCTCGGCGATATGAGCTACGGCAACACCAACGGCCTCCACATCAGCCGCGCGATCATTGCCGACAATATCGGCCAGACCCGCGTGAGCCAGGGCGCCGGCGCGCTCGGCACCGCCTCGACCTCGAATCTCGGCGGCACGATCGAGTTCTTCAGCCGCGATCCGCAGGACGCGCTCGGCATCGCGGGCAATGTCTCCTATGGCGACAGCGAGACGCTGCGGGTTTACGGTACGCTCGACACCGGCGATCTCGGCGGGTTCAAGGCCTATATCAGCGCCGCGCACATCGATGCCGACAAGTGGAAGGGCTTCGGCTCACAGCGCGCCACGCAGGTCAATGCCAAGCTGGTCGCGGATTTCAGCCCCTCCACCACCTTCACTGCCTTCGTGAACTACTCCGACCGCAAGGAAAGCGACTATCAGGACCTCAGCCTCGAGATGATCAACCGTCTCGGCTATGACTGGGACAACATCTCGAACGATTGGCCGCTCGCGGTGCGCCTTGCCTTCATCGGCGCCAACCGCGGCGATACCGGCGTGACGGTCGCCGCCAACACCTTCGGCACCACCTATCCCGCGCCGATTCGCACCATCGACGATGCCTATTACGATGCCGCCGGCCTGCGCCGCGACTGGCTCGCGAGCGCGCGCATCGACCAGCAGCTGGGCGATGCGGTGACGGTGGGTCTGCAAGGCTACTACCACACCAACAAGGGCCAGGGTTCGTGGATCACGCCCTATCGCGCCAGCCCCGGCGGCCTGCCGCTGAGCTTCCGCACCACCGAGTACGAGATCGACCGCTACGGCGTGCTCGGCAACCTCGAAGCGGCGTTCGGCGGCCACACCGTTCGCATCAACCTGTGGTACGAGAACAATGATTTCGAGCAGGCGCGCCGCTTCTACACCATCGGCACCAGCCTGACCGCGCCGAGCACCAGTGCGCTCGAATACCAGTCGAACCCCTTCTTCACGCAGTGGAACAACGACTACAACACCAAGACCTTCCAATACGCGATCCAGGACCAGTTCGAAGTCACCGACGCTTTCACCGTTACCGCCGGGTTCAAGGGCCAGACGGTCAAGCTCGAAGCGAGCCCGATCAACCCCGTCCCGGGCCCGCTGGCGTTGGGCGAGATCAAGAGCGAGGATTTCTTCCTCCCGCAGGTCGGCGTGCTCTACAAGCTGGGCGGCGGGAGCGAGATTTTCGCGAGCTTCACTCAGAACCAGCGCGCCTTCACCGCAGCCGCGACCACCGGTCCGTTCGCGACCTCGGCCGCCGGTTTCGCCGCGATCCGTGACCAGCTCGCGCCGGAAAAGACCGACACCTACGAAGTCGGTTTCCGCTTCGGCGAGGGCCAGCTCACCGGCGTGATCGCGGGTTACCTCGTGAACTTCTCGAACCGCCTGCTCGCGATCCCGCAGGGCCCGGGCATCGTCGGCAACGCGGCGCTGCTCTCGAACGTGGGTGACGTGCGCTCGCTCGGTGCGGAAATCGGCCTGACCTGGCAGCCGGTCCCCGATTTCACCGTCACCGGCAGCTACGCCTACAACGAGAACACCTACCGCGACGACGTCATCAACCAGTCGGGCGTGGTCGTGCAGCGCACCAAGGGCCGCACCGTGGTCGACAGCCCGGAAAGCATCGCCAACCTCGAGCTCGCCTATGACAACGGCATGTTCTACGCCCGCGCCAACGGCAACTACACCTCGGAGCGGTTCTTCACCTTCTCGAACGACCAGTCGGTCGATGGCCGCGTGCTGGTCGACGCGCTGATCGGTTTCCGCCTCCAGAGCGACAACCGCTTCCTCGATGGCCTCGCGATCGAAGGCACGGTGACCAACCTGTTCGATGAGGACTATGTCGGCACCATCGGCTCGAACGGCTTCGGCTTCTCGGGTGACAACCAGACCCTGCTCGCGGGCGCGCCGCAGCAGTTCTTCATCACGCTGCGCAAGAACTACTGAGCCGCAGCGGGACGGGCACCTGTCCGGATCATCGAGGGCCGTCGGAGCGATCCGGCGGCCCTTTCGTTTGGCGGGCGGGGCGGGAAAACGGGCCCACATCCTTCTCGCGAGGGATGTGGGCCAGGAAGATGGAGGGGATAGCCCCTCCATCCGGGTCGCACCGTCTACCCATGTCGCCGGACGCCGTCCGGCCTTGGCACCGGCTGTGCCGCAGTCTTGCAGCGTGGTCTGTGATGGCCATCACGGATTTTTGGGGCGGAGGGATCTATCCAGGCCTTGCCAGCCGGTGCAGGGAGTATTCGGCGCTCCTTTCCCCGGCGATCACGAAAGGCGCCTATGGGGATCAGCATGGATACGCTCGACGCTCTCATCGCCCGGCTTGCGCCCGATACGCTGCTGCGTGCGCTCGCCCCCGAACAGCTCGAACGCCTGCTGCGCGAGGCCACCCGCCGCGATCTCAAGCCCGGCGAGCCGATCATCTCGCAAGGCGACGAGGACGGCGATTTTGCGGTGGTGGTGCTGACCGGCGGGCTCAAGATCACCATGGTGAGCGCCAGCGGGCACGAAATCATCCTCAACTATTGCGGTCCGGGCGAGCTGGTCGGGGAGATCGCCATGCTCGACAGCGGCCCGCGCACCGCGACCGTGACGGCGGCGGTCGCCTCCGCGGTCCTGCTGCTGCCCTCGCACACCTTCCTTGCCGCGGCGACCGCCAACCCGGTCTCGGCCGCCGGGGTGATGCGCGAACTTGCGCGCCGCGTGCGCCAGCTCAATCTGGTGATCGAGAGCGACCGCACCTTCTCGATGGCCCCGCGCCTTGCCCGCGCGCTGGTGCGCCTGATCGATCCGGCGCGCGAGGATGGCCGGCTGCGCTATGATCCCAACCAGAGCGACCTCGGCGCCTTTGCCGGTCTTGCGCGCGAGAATGTCAGCCGGCTGCTGTCGGACTGGGAAGCGCAGGGCGTGATCGCGCGCGAGGGCCGCTCGCTCCAGGTGCGTGACCTCGGCTATCTCCAGACCCTTGCCGAGTTCGGCGACGACGCCTGAGGCTAGGCCATCAACCCGCGCACGAAGGGGATCAGACCGGTCTGGCGCTGGCGTTTCATCCGCTCGGCGGCGAGGATCGCGCTGACCTTGTCGAAGCACACGTCGATGTCGTCGTTGATGATGACATAGTCGTAGCCGTCCCAGTGGCTGATCTCGGCGCGGGCGCGTTCCATGCGCGCGGCGATCACCGCGGCGCTGTCGGTGGCGCGGTTCTTGAGGCGGCGGTGCAGCTCGTCGATCGAGGGGGGCAGGATGAACACCCGCACCACATCCTGCTGGTCCTTCTGGTAGAGCTGCTGGGTGCCCTGCCAGTCGATATCGAACAGGAAGTCGTGTCCTTCCTTGAGCCCGGCGCGGATCATCCCCTTGGGCGTGCCGTAGCGGTGCCCGAACACCTCGGCCCATTCGTAGAAATCGTCGTCGTCGATCATCGCCTGGAAGCGTTCGGGGCTGACGAAGTGGTAATGCGCCCCATCGACCTCGCCGGGGCGGGGCGGGCGGGTGGTGGCCGAGACCGACAGGCGGATCTCGGGATCGGCGGCGAGCAGCATCCGCGACAGCGTGGTCTTGCCCGCGCCCGAGGGCGAGGACAGGATGAACATCAGCCCGCGGCGATGGAGTTGGTCGGCTTTGTGGTGTGAGGTTTCGCCCATAGGTCCCGTTGCACCAAGCGGGCGTGGGAAATCAAGGCCGCTCGGGATCGGCTGGGGATGGCGTGTCGGGGGTGGCGGGCTTTCGCTCGCCGCGGCGCCGCGCCTCGATCCGCTTGCCGCGGTCGTAGAGCACCTTGGCCGCCAGCCCGCCCGCGACCACGGCCAGGCCCAGCGGCGAGCGCCGTGCGACGCGGCTTGCCCCCCACAGCGCCAGCGAGGTCGCAATGCCGCGCCCGGCGACCAGTCGCTCTGCGGTCGCCGGATCATGCGCCTTCACCAGCAATCCGCGCTCGAGCCGGTCGCGCAGCAGGCCGCCCGCCGCGCGCAGCACGATATCGGCGATCACGAGGTTGGTCGACGCATCGGGGCTTGGGAGCTTGAGGCCGGTCGCAGGCGGCGGATCGGCGGCCGGGAGCTGGGGGGGCGCGGCGGGCGTGGCCTTGCCGCGCCGTCCGCCGCGTGCCGGCTTCCCGCGCGCCATCGCGCCTATTTCTTGCGCCCGAAATCGATCGAGACGACGTTCGACCCGTCGGGATCGGTGTCCGGCCCGTCGTTCTCGGCATCCTCGTGCGCTTCGGGGGCGAGTTCGTCGACCGCAGCCTGGAACTGCAGCCCGAAATCGACCGCCGGGTCGACGAAGGCGGTGATCGCGGCAAAGGGAATGGTGAGCTTGGCGGGCACCTGATTGAAGGTCAGGCTGACCGAGAAGCCCTGCGGCCCGACCTCGAGATCCCAGAACTTGTTCTGGAGCACGATGGTCATCTCGTCGGGGAAGCGCTCGCGCAGATGGGGCGGGATCGCAACCCCGGGCGCGCCGGTCTTGAAGGTGATGTAGAAGTGATGCGTGCCCGGCAGCGTGCCGCCACCGCTGACGATCGAGCCGAGCACGCGCCCGACCACGGCGCGCAGGGCCTCCTGCACGATCTCGTCATAGGGGATCAGGCTGTCGGGCGTGTCGCTGTTCATGACAAGGGCGATTGGTGGCGGCACCGGCGGGCTTGGTCAAGCCCTTTGGCGTGTCTTGCAGAATTGACACCCGGCCGCGCGACAGGTGCCATGCGCTTGTCATGCGCGGCAGGGCGATTATAGCGCGAGGCCATGGCCAGCATCCCCGCCCGCACCGGCTCGGTAAGCCGCAATACGACCGAGACGAAGATCGCGATCACCGTCAATCTCGACGGCACCGGCGCCTATGCCGTGTCGACCGGGATCGGGTTTCTCGACCACATGGTCGAACAGTTCAGCCGCCATTCGCTGATCGACGTGACGATGACGGTCGCAGGCGATCTCCATGTCGACCAGCATCACACCACCGAGGATTCCGCCATCGCGCTCGGGCAGGCGATCGCGCAGGCGCTCGGCGACAAGGCTGGGATCGGACGCTACGGCGCGGCCTATTCGCCGATGGACGAGACGCTGAGCCGCGTCGCGCTCGACATTTCGGGGCGGCCCTTTCTGGTGTGGAAGGCCAAGTTCACGCAGGAAAAGCTGGGCGAGTGGGACACCGAGCTGATCGAGCACTGGTTCCACTCGGTGGCGCAGGCGGCGGGGATCACGCTCCACATGGAACTGCTCTACGGCACCAACAACCACCACATCTGCGAGAGCCTCTACAAGGGTTTCGCCCGCGCGATGCGGCAGGCGGTCGAACGCGATCCGAGGAAGGGCGGGGCGATCCCGAGCACCAAGGGGCAATTGGGTGGCTAGAAACGCAAGATCGGTCGCAAAGCGACCGCAAGGGCGCCAAGGCTTACTGGCGTCCGCCCGCAGCGGGCGCAGCTTTGCTGCGCGCATAGCGAGGACCGCGCCCGCGGAGGCGGGTGCGGAAAACAAAAATGACTGAAGTCGTGGCCCTCGTCGATTACGGCGCGGGCAATCTGCATTCGGTCCACAATGCCTTGCGGACGGCCGGGGCCGAGGTCACCGTCACCGCCGACCCCTACGTCGTGCGCGCGGCCGACCGGATCGTGCTCCCCGGCGTCGGCAGCTTCAAGGCGTGTGCCGCGGGGCTCGCCGCGATCCCGCACATGATCGAGGCGATGGCCGAGCGCGTCCATGTCGGGGCGGCGCCCTTCCTCGGCATCTGCGTGGGGATGCAATTGCTGGCGACCCGGGGCCTCGAACACGGCGTGACCCCGGGCCTCGGCTGGGTGCCGGGCGAGGTGCGGTTGCTCCAGCCCACCGACGCGAGCATCAAGGTGCCGCATATGGGCTGGAACGATGTCGCCGTGCTGCCCCATGCCAAGGATCACGCGGTGATCGAGGAGGGCGAGGCCTATTTCCTCCACTCCTACCACTTCGCTGCCGAGGACCCGCAGGATGTCGCGGCGATGACCGACCATGGCGGCGGCCTCGTCGCGGCGGTGGCGCGCGGCAATGTGCTGGGGGTGCAGTTCCATCCGGAGAAGAGCCAGGCCTACGGCATCGCGCTGCTCCGGCGCTTTCTGGAGTGGCGTCCATGATCATCTTCCCCGCGATCGACCTCAAGGACGGCCAGGTGGTGCGCCTCGCCGAGGGCGACATGGCGCGCGCCACGATCTACGGCGATGACCCTGCCGCGCAGGCGCTGATCTTCGCGGAAGCGGGCGCGGAGCATCTCCACGTCGTCGATCTCGACGGCAGCTTCGCGGGCGAAAGCCGCAACCGCGCGGCGGTGGAAGCCATTGTCGCGGCCTTCCCCGGCTATGTGCAACTCGGCGGCGGCATCCGCGATGCGGCGGCGGTGGAGGCCTGGTTCAACCTCGGCGTCGCGCGGGTGGTGATGGGATCGGCGGCATTGAAGAACCCCGATTTCGTGCGCGAAATGGCGCGCGAATGGGAGAACGGCATCGTCGTCGCGGTCGACGCGAAGGACGGCATGGTCGCGACCGAGGGCTGGGCGGAAGTCTCCGACGTCCCCGTCACCGACCTCGCCCGCCGCTTCGAGGATGCGGGGGTAGCTTCGCTGCTGTTCACCGACATCGGCCGCGATGGGCTCCTGAAAGGCGTGAACATCGAGGCGACCGTCGACCTCGCCCGCCGCGTCGATATCCCGGTGATCGCCAGCGGCGGGGTGAAGGGGCTGGACGACATCCACATCCTCTCGCTCCACGCGCACGAGGGGATCGAGGGCGTGATCACCGGACGGGCGCTCTACGAAGGGCGGCTCGATCTGGCAGCGGCGATTGCGATGGGCCTAAAGGCTGAGACGCGGTGACGAAGCTCGGGGTAAGTATGGCCGTTCTGTCCCTCCTCTTTGGTGCGCTTGCTGTCCGGGATATCCGCATCGGGGAGGCTGGATTCGTCATCGCGACCCTGCGCAGATGGGAGAACCCGGCGACATTCTGGGGACTTGTCGCGGCGGAGGCTATTGCCGCACTTTTCTGCGCGATTGTTGCATTTGCAGCCTTTGCCATGCCAGCGACGTGTAACGAGGCGGGCGTCTGCAAGGTTGTCATCAAAAGCGAACAGCCTCCGGAAATTCCTTGCCCAAAGGAAGGTTGCCGGGCGCTTGCTCCCTTGCCCAGACCGTCGCAAGAGCCTTTGCCATGACCGTCCGCATTCGCGTCATCCCCTGTCTTGACGTGGCCGATGGCCGCGTGGTCAAGGGCGTCAACTTCGTCGACCTCAAGGACGCGGGCGATCCGGTCGAGCAGGCGCGCGCCTATGATGCGGCGGGCGCGGACGAGCTGTGCTTTCTCGACATTTCCGCCAGCCACGAAGGGCGCGGGACGCTGCTCGACATGGTGCGGCGCACGGCCGAGGTGTGCTTTATGCCATTGACCGTCGGCGGCGGGGTGCGCAGCGCCGAGGATGCACGCGCGCTGCTGCTGGCGGGGGCGGACAAGGTCGCGGTCAACTCCGCCGCGGTTGCCCGCCCGGAACTAGTGGGCGAGATCGCCGAGCGGTTCGGCAACCAGTGTGTCGTCGCCAGTGTCGACGCACGCCGGACGCCGCGCGGCAACTGGGAGATTTTCACCCATGGCGGCAGGAAGCCCACCGGGATCGACGCGGTCGAATATGCGCTGAAGGTCGCCGGCCTTGGCGCGGGCGAGTTGCTCGTCACCTCGATGGACGGGGATGGCACGCAGCGCGGCTACGACCTCGATCTCACCCGCGAAATCGCCGACGCGGTGAGCGTGCCGGTGATCGCGAGCGGCGGGGTGGGGAGCCTCGAACACCTTGTCGAAGGCGTTACCAAGGGCCACGCCAGCGCGGTGCTCGCCGCGAGCATCTTCCACTTCGGCCACCACACCATCGCCGAGGCCCACGCGGCGCTCCGCGCGGCGGGCTTGCCCGCGCGCGGGGTTTGACCGAAAGAGGCTGCATGGACACCCTCGCCCGTCTCGAAGCCACGATCGCCCAGCGCCTCACCGCTTCGCCGGACGAAAGCTATGTGGCGAGGCTGCACGCCAAGGGCCTCACCAAGATCGCCCAGAAACTCGGCGAGGAAGCGACCGAGGCGGTGATTGCCGCGCTGGCCGGCGACGAGGCCGAGCTGGTGGGCGAGGCGGCGGACGTGATCTTCCACCTTCTGGTGCTGCTCGGCGAAAAGGGCGTGCCGCTCGCGAAGGTGCTCGCCGAACTCGACCGCCGCGAGGGCCTGTCCGGCCTCGCGGAGAAAGCCGCACGGAGCGAATAATGCCGATCGACCCCACCTTGCCTTACGACGACGCCAACATCTTCGCGAAGATCCTGCGCGGCGAGATCCCCTCGACCAAGGTCTACGAGGACGAGTGGGCCTACGCCTTCGAAGACATCAACCCCCAGGCCGAGGTGCACACGCTGGTGGTTCCCAAGGGGCGCTATGTCAGCTGGGACGATTTTTCGGCGAAGGCCTCCGATGCCGAGATCGCGGGCTTCGTACGCGCGGTGGGCGAGGTGGCGCGCATGAAAGGGCTGGTCGAACCCGGCTACCGCCTGCTCGCCAATATCGGGCAGAACGGCGGGCAGGAAGTGCCGCACCTCCACGTCCACATCTTCGGCGGCAGCTTCCTCGGCCCGATGATCGCGCGGCGATAGAGCGACGCGGCGCACCTCCCCGCCGGATGGCATCGTTCCGGCGCGGTTCATGATCAAATGACAAAGACCTGCCTTTGCAGCATTTCCCCGCTAGGCTAACCCGCAGCCCATGACCTCTCCCACCCCTCCCGGCGGCCTGATCGACGGCGCGCGGCACCTCTATGCGGTGCGGGTCTATTACGAGGACACCGATCTTTCGGGCATCACCTATCACGCCAACTACCTGCGCTGGTTCGAGCGCGCGCGCAGCGACCTGCTGCGCCTGCTGGGGATCGACCAGCGCGCCGCGATCGAGAGCGGGGAGGGCGCCTATGCGCTCAGCGAGGTCAATCTGAAATACCTGCGCCCGGCGAAGCTCGATGATGACGTGGTGATCGAGACCCGCTGCACCGAGCTCGGCGCCGCGTCGTGCCGGATGCACCAGATCGCCCGGAGACTTGGGCCGCGCGGCGAGGATGTGCTGTGCGAGGCGGGGTTGCGGGTGGGCTTCATTACGCTAGATGGCAGGCCGCGCCGCCAGCCCGCCGCATGGCGCGCCGCTTTCGCTGCCTTCATGCACAAGGGACCCCCGACCTCGTGACCTTCGACTTGCTCTCTGCCGCCGCCGCCCCGACCCGGCTCGATCCGGTCGCGCTGTTCCTTCAGGCCGACATCATCGTTCAGGCGGTGATGGCGGGGCTGATCCTTGCCAGCATCTGGGTGTGGACGATCATCGTCTCGGTCTCGCTGCGGATCGGGGGCCTTTCGCGCAAGTCGCGCGATTACGAGGAGGAGTTCTGGGAGCAGCGCGACCGCGAGGGGCTGCTCACCAAGCAGGCGCGCAAGGACATTCCCGCCGCGCGCGTCGCCGCCGCCGGGCTCGACGAGTGGCGCAAGTCCACCGCCAAGCAGCCGGTCGACCGCGAGGCCACCCGCGCGCGCATCGCCGCCGCAATGGAGAGCCAGATCGCCGAGGAGGCCGACGATCTCGCCGGGCGGCTCAATTTCCTTGCCACCGTCGCCTCGGCCGCGCCCTTCATCGGCCTGTTCGGGACGGTGTGGGGGATCATGAACAGCTTCTTCCAGATCGGCGCGCAGCAGAGCGCCAGCCTCGCGGTCGTCGCCCCCGGGATCGCCGAGGCGCTGTTCGCCACCGCTATAGGCCTGTTCGCCGCGATCCCCGCGCTGATCGCCTATAACCGCTTCGGCGCCTCGGTGGACCGCTACGAGGCGGGGCTGCAGCGTTTCGCCGACAAGCTCCACATGGGCCTCAGCCGCGAGCTGGACCGCGCCTGATGGCGATGGGTGTCGCTCCCCGAGGTCGCCGCGCGAGGCGCAGCCGCCGTGCGGCGATGGCCGAGATCAACGTCACCCCGCTGGTCGACGTGATGCTGGTGCTGCTGATCATCTTCATGGTCACGGTGACGCTCCCGGCAGTCGGCGTTCCGGTGGAACTGCCCGAAAGCCGGGCCGCGCCGGTCGAGGAGAAGCCCGACCAGATCACCGTCTCGATCGACCGCGCGGGCACCATCTTTATCGAGGAATCGCCGGTCGCGCCGGGCGAGCTTCCGGCCGCGCTCGCCGCGCTGAACCGGGAGGGCGAGCCGCCGCTGATCGTGCTGCGCGCCGATCGCAGCCTCGATTATGGCCGGGTGATGCAGGTGATGGGCGAGCTGGGCCGGGCAGGCTTCACCGCGATCTCGCTGGTCACCGACGGTTCAGTTTCGCCGCCATAGCGAAGGGCTGGTGATGGGAGAGCGCACACTTCGCAGCGAAGAACGGGTCGGCCTTGCCGCAGCGCTCGTGCTGCATGGCGCGCTGGTGGCGGTGCTGCTGATGCAGGCGGTGCGCAGCGAGGTCGCGATGTTCCCCGAACGGATCAATGTCAGCCTGACGAGTGACGTCGGGCTGGAGGCGCAGGCGCCCGATCCGGTCTCCGAAAGCCGCGCCTCGGTCGCGCCGACGCTCGATGCCAATCCCGCGCCCGCGCCCGATGCTGCCGAACCCGCGCCCGCCGCGCGCGTTGCGCCGGCCCCGCCGCCGCCGCGCCCGGCACCGCGCACCGCGACCAGCCAGCCCGTGCCGAGCCGCGACCGCTCGCGCCCCGATCGCACCCCGCCGCGCCCGGCGACCACGCCGCCCAAGGCAGCGGCCAAGGGCGGCGGCAGCCGGATCGGCGACGATTTCCTCGAGGGCAAGGGCTCATCCACCACCACGCAGGAAACCCGCGCGCCTGCCCCCAAATTTGGCGCGCAGGAGGCTGCAGACCTGCGCTCGGCGATCACTCTCCAGATCAAGCGCAACTGGACCGCGCCCAACGGGGTCGAGGCGGAATTGCTGGTGTCGGTGGTCAGCTGGAAGCTCAATCCCGACGGGACGCTCAAGGGCCGCCCGACGTGCCGCACCAACCCGGGCAGCATCACCGAAGCCAATCGTCCGCAGGCCGCGCTCCATTGCGAACGGGCGATCCGTGCGGTGCAACTCGCCGATTTCTCCAAATTGCCCCAGCAGTTCTATAGTCGCTGGGACGATCTCGAATGGCAATTCGACCGAAGGCTCTGACATGACCAAGACATTCCTCCTCGCCACTATCGCCCTGCTGGCCGCGCCTGCCATGGCGCAGGACCTCGGCGCGCCCATCGGCGAGGACCAGCGGGTGGAAAGCGTCGCCGTCGAGGGCGACGACGGCGAAGGCCCGCTGCGCGGCACCGTCACCGACGAGAGCGCGTGGTCGGACATCGGCATCGCCATCCCCGCCTTCGCCACCGATCGCGAGCGCGCGACGCCGGCCAATGCCGACGGCACCGGCGCGCTCGGGCGCGAGGTCGCGCGGGTGATCACCGCCAACCTGCGCAACAACGGCCTGTTCAAGCCGGTCGGCCCCGACAGCCTGCCGCAGCCCGCCTTCGCACAGATCACCGCCCCGGCATTCGACACCTGGAGCGGGCGCAGCGCCGAGATGCTCGTGCACGGCTATGTCCGCGCGCGCGACGACGGCAAGCTGGTGGTGGGCTGCTATCTCTACGACGTCGCCTTGAAGGACGAGTTGGTGCGCGAGGGCTGGGTGGTGGCGCCGGCCGACTGGCGGCGCGCGGCGCACAAGTGCTCGGACCTCATCTTCAGCCGGCTGACCGGCGAAAGCCCGTTCTTCGACAGCCGCATCGCCTATATCGCCGAAACCGGCCCCAAGGACGCGCGGGTCAAGCGGCTCGCGGTGATGGATTCGGACGGCGCCAACCACCGCTTCCTCACCCTCGGCAGCGCCACCGCGCTGACCCCGCGCTATTCGCCCGACTATGCGAAGATCCTCTACCTCTCCTATGTCGACGGCAATCCGCGCATCTATGTCTACGACATCGGCACGGGCAAGCAGACGCTCGTCACCGAGAACCGCAACCCCACCATCGCCCCGCGCTGGTCGCCCGATGGCCGCTCGATCCTGTTCTCGATGGCGGTGGCGGGCAATACCGACATCTACCGCGTTCCCGCGACCGGCGGCACCATCGTGAAGCTGACCGACAATCCGGGGATCGATGTCGGCGGCTCCTATTCGCCCGATGGCAGCAAGATCGTGTTCGAAAGCGACCGGTCGGGCAGTCAGCAGTGCTATATCATGGATGCCGACGGCAAGAACCAGAAGCGCATCAGCTTCTTCGGCGGCCGCTGCGCTACGCCCGAATGGAGCCCGCGCGGCGACCAGATCGCGTTCACCCGGATCGCGGGCGATTTCAATGTTGCGGTGATGAACACCAGCGGCGGCGGCATGCGCGTGCTGACCAATGGCTGGCAGGACGAGGCCCCGACCTGGGCGCCCAACGGCCGCATCATCCAGTTCTTCCGCACTGAGCGCAACACCGGGCGTTCGGGCATCTGGCAGGTCGATCTGACCGGCCAGAACGAGCGCCGCCTGCCGACCCCGGTCGATGCTTCCGACCCCGCCTGGGGCCCGATCCGCCCCTGATCATGACCCTGAAAGGAACCCCGTGATGAACACCAAGCTTGCCACGATCCTGATGCTCGCCTCGGCGACCACGCTTGCGGCCTGCGCCAAGAAGCCGCCCGAGCAGCTTCCCCCGCTGCCGACCGAAACCACCGCGCCCACCCAGACCGGGCCGCAGGTGCAGCCGACCGGGCCGGGCGTGGGCACGCAGCAGCATTTCGCGGCCGCCGTCGGCTCGTCGACCACGATCTATTTCGACACCGATCGATACAACGTCGATTCACAGGATGCCGCAGCGCTCCAGGCCCAGGCGCAGTATTTCGCGCGCTATCCGCAGGTGACGTTCACCATCGAGGGCCACGCCGACGAGCGCGGCACGCGCGAGTACAACCTCGCGCTGGGCGAGCGACGCGCCAATGCGGCCAAGGCCTATCTCGTCAGCCTCGGGGTCGATGCCAACCGCATTTCCGTGGTGAGCTATGGCAAGGAGCGCCCGGTCGCGCTCGCTTCGACCGAAGCGGCCTGGGCGCAGAACCGCCGCGCCGCCAGCGTGATCATCAACTGATCAGACGCGGTGCAGGCCGGGCGCACGCTCGGCCTGCACCAGTTCGGCGGCCGCGGGCGCTTGGGCCCCCGCCAGATCGCGCGCGCTGGTGACCACGCACAGCCCGGCCAGCGCAAGCGCCGAGAACAGGCTGGAGAGAGTCAGTTGCGGGCTCATCGGCTCAGGTCCTTTTGCGGTGCAACATTTCACATTGCAACCTGTTCCCGCCCTCTCATGCCTTTCCTTGTGCCGCCACCTCGCCTAGATTGAGCGCGTGACCCGCTCGACCAACGACATGCCGCGCCCCCCGCATCGGATCCCCCGGTGAGCCGGGCCGGTCGCTCCATGGACTGGGGCTTTCCGCGCTGGCGGGGCTACGGCTCCTCGCGCGAGGCGGCAAGCGTGCGCATCTGCGACCGCCACGGCTGCGACGAGCCGGGCGATTGCCCCGCGCCCAAGGCGCCCAACAGCCCGGATCGGTGGTATTTCTGCCAGAAGCACGCGGCCGAATACAACGCCAAGTGGGACTACTTCGAAGGGCTCGAAAAGGCCGAGAAGGAGGAGCGCGCGCGCGCCGAGAGGCAGCAGAGCGCAGGCTATGCCGAAAGCGCGCATTATGGCTGGGCGGGTTCGGGCGATGGCTCGCGCTCGGCGGATGAAATGCGCGCCCTGGAGGTCTTGGGGCTCGAGCCCGATGCCGATTTCAACGCGGTCAAGAAGGCCTACCGCGCGCGCGCCAAGGAAGTGCACCCCGACGTCAAGCCGGGCGACGCCGAGGCGGCGAGGCAGTTCCAGCTGATCCAGACCAGCTACGAAGTCCTGCGGGCCACCGAGGAACGGCGCGAGTGGCGCGGATAAGACGCTTTCCTACCTGAGATGCGGGTGACAGGCTGTGCCGATGGCCCGCCTCGCACCCGTTCCGCGTCCGTAAAACAGGGCATCCGGGAGGGGAGGGTTTTTCGCTTCTGGACAGTGTCTCATGTGTCTCCAACAGGCGGGCCGGCAAAGCCCTTGCCCCGCGAATCGATCTGCGGATCGGGATTGTCGTTCCACCACGGTGTGTCGGTCCAGGGGCGCACGTCGATCTCGTGGCTCCAGCAATTGCGCGGCTGGTGCGCGAGGTGCCAATAGGTCTCGGCGAGCGCGGCCGGATCGATCACCCCGTCGGCGCCCTTGCGCGCCTTGAAGGCATCGAATTTGTCGCCAAGCAGCTTGCCCAGCGTGTCGGGCGCGTCGACCGCGCCGTCGACCACCACATGCGCGACGTGGACGCCCTGGGCTGCGAACTCGGCGTTGAGGGTCTGGCACAGCATCCGCCGACCGCCCATGGCTGCGGCATGGCTATGCTGCCCGGCATTGCCGCGCACCGCGGCGGTCGCCGAGGTGACGATCAGCGTGCCGTGCGCGCCCCCGTCCCGCGCCCGTGCCACCATCCGCGGCAGCAGCGCATGGGCGAGCCGGAACACGCCGTAGGTGCCGAGCCGCCAGCCCAGCTCGAAGGTGCGGTGCGGCGTGTCGCCCAGCGCGCGGTTCCCGATCTGCGCGCCGAGGTTGTAGAGCGCGGCGTGGATCGGGCCGATCTCCGCCTCGGTGCGATCGACCAGCTCCTCGATCGTGCCGTCGTCGGCGGCGTTGAGCAGCGTGCCCGAGGCGCTGCCGCCGGCCGCTTCGATCTCGCCGACCAGCCGCGCGAGCCCCGCCTCGTCGCTGCGCCGGGCGAGCACCGCGTGATAGCCTCCCGCAGCAAAGCGCGCGGCGGCGGTCCCGCCGATCCCCGCGCCCGCCCCGATCACCAGAAACACCGGCTTGCGGCTGTCGGTCATGACTGCATCCTTCTCGCTTGCCTTTCGGCGTCACCTAGCAGGCGCGGGAGCGAATCACACGTGCTCAAGCGCCTGCGCGAAATCGGCGATCAGATCGTCCGCGTCCTCGATGCCGATGCTGATGCGCACGAGGTTGTCGGTGATGCCCAGCAGGTCCTTGCGCGCCTGCGGCACCGAGAGGTGCGTCATGCTCGCCGGGTGACTGGCAAGGGTCTCGGTCCCGCCGAGGCTGACCGCGAGCTTGGCGATGGTGAGGTGATCGAGGAAGGCGAAGCACTCCGCCTCGCCGCCCGCAAGGAACAGGCTGAAGGTCGATCCCGCACCGAGGCAATGGCGATCATAGATGTCCTGCTGGCGCGGGTCGGCAATGACGCCGAGATAGCCGAGCCCTTCGACCTTGGGATGGCTCTGCAGGAAGGCGCAGACCTTGGCCGCGTTCTCTCCGGCGCGCTGCATCCTCAGCTCGACCGTCTCGAGACTGCGGAGCAGCATCCAGGCGGTGTTGGGGTCGACGATCCCGCCCATCGTGTTGCGCAAGGATCGCACCGGCGCGATCCAGCGCTTCGCTCCGGCAATCGAGCCTGCCACAAGGTCGGAATGGCCGCCGACATACTTGGTGAGCGAATAGGCCACGATATCCGCGCCGTGTTCGAGCGGGCGCTGCCACAGGGGCCCGAGGAAGGTGTTGTCGATGGCGATGGGGCAATCGGGCAAGGCGGCATCGCGCGCCGCCGCGACCGCCTCGATATCGACCAGCGCATTGGTCGGGTTGGCCGGGCTTTCGAGGTAGATCATCGCCACCTTGCCGCCCTGTGCCGCGGCCTGCGCGCTGGCACGGGCGAGCACGTCGTCCAGCTCCTCGCGGCTCGCTCCGGCAGGAAAGTCGACATAGGTCACCCCGAAGCGCCCGAGCACCTTGGCAACGAAGCCTTCCGAAGCGGCATAGAGCGGGCCGGAATGCACGATCACGTCGTGCTGGCCGCAATAGGCCATCATCAGGATGCAGATCGCGGTCATTCCGCTGGAAAAGGTCAGCGCGTCCTCAGCGCCATCCCAGACCGCGAGGCGATCCTCGAGGATCTCCTGATTGGGACCGTTGAAGCGCGAGTAGACGAGGCCCTCCGCGCCGCCTTCGCGCAGGCCGGTGATGCCTTCGAAATGGCGCTTGCCCGCGGCGGCACTCTCGAAAGCGAAGGTGCTGGTGAGGAAGATCGGCGGCTTGAGCGATCCTTCGGACAGCACCGGATCGAAGCCGTGGCCCATCATCAGCGTGGCGGGCTTGAGCGGCCGCCCGGCGATCTCGCGCCTCGGCGGCTTGGGCTTGCGGCGGGGGGTGGGCTTATCGACGGCATCGACGGCGTCGGGCATGGGACGCTTCCTTCCTTGGCTCGGCGCTCCCAGGAAGGCGGGAGCCGGTCGGCGACCGGCAGGGCGCCCGTTCCTAACCTCCGCAGGAACGCCTCTCCGCTGCCGATCGCTGTGCGGGCTGAGGGGTATCGCCCGGTCGTGACGCTTTCAAGCGGGCCGCGGGCGCACATCTACAGGAAAAGGCAGATGGCCGCATTGTCGCGGGCGTGGGAGAGAGGACGCAAGACAACCGAATCGGGCCGCGATCATCAACCCGGGGGCAGGCTGGCGCCAAGCCTCCGCATGAGGGGGATTTTGCGATGAACGACCCGTTCCTGATGCAGCGCGAGCTGCGCTACGGCTACCCGGTGTGCGACCAGTTGCTCACCGGTCGCTACTTCACGGTCGGCTACTCCTGGTACTTCCGGCAGGCCAAGTGGACGCTCGAGATCGTGCGGCGCGACTGGGAGCTGATCAACGATACCGTTCCCGAGTTCGACCGGCTTGACAATTTCCGCGCCGACACGCGCATTCCCGAACGCTTCCGGGCCGGGCTTCAGGCCTACAAGGGCAGCGGTTATGACCGTGGCCACCTCGTCGCCAGCGCCAACAGCGACCAGATGAAGATCCAGAACTCGGAAACCTTCCTGCTTTCGAACATGTCGCCGCAGCATCCGGACCTCAATCGCAAGCGATGGCGCGAGCTGGAAGAGGCGGTGCGCATTCTCGACGCGCGCGAGGACGTGCTGGAGACCTATGTGCTCACCTGCCCGGTGTTTTATTTCGGCGAGCCGGTCGAGCGTATCGGGAAGGCGCTGCCCGATTTCGGCATCAGCGTGCCCATTCCCCACGCCTTCATCAAGAGCGTCCTGACCGAAGACCTCGACGGGCGCCACCGCCTGTGGACGTTCCTGATGAGGAACCCCTCGCTGGTGGACGATCCGGCCGCACCCGATCCCTTGGCGAACACCGATCTCGGCAGCTACCTGATGAAGACCTACGATGCGGAACAGATCGTCGGCGGACGGTTCTGGGACGGGATCTCCGGCGGGGACATGCACGAGGCGAAGGGCGGCGGCGGCAAGCTGGAAGCGATGTGGCCGGAGGATCCGACGGCGCCTTTCCCCGGCCTCAAGCCGTTCACGCCCCCGGCTTAAGCGATCGCTGCGATCCCCCACACCACGCCGACGATCAGCACGACCCCCGAAAGGTCGAGCAGCGCGCCGGCCGTCACCATGGCCCCGATGCGAATGCGCCCGGTCGCCCAGGCGATCGCATTGGGGCCGGTGCCTGCGGGAAGCATGAACCCCCAGCTTGCCGCCAGCGCCGCCGGCAGCGCGAGCAGCACCGGGTCGGCGCCGAGCGCCACGACCAGCGATGCGACCACCGGGATGATCCCGGTGGCGGTCGCGACATTGCTTGCAAACTCTGTGACCACGATCACCAGCGCCACCACCGCCACCGCCACCAGCAGCAGCGGCCAGTGGGCGAGCGGCAGCAGCGCCTGTCCGATCCATGCGGCCAGACCCGAAGCCTGCATCCCCGCCGCCAGCGCCAGTCCGCCGCCGAACATGAAGATGACGCTCCACGGCGCGTGCTCGGCCTCCTTCCACACCAGCAGCGGGCGGCCGGTGCCATCGGGAAGCAGGAACAGCGCGAGCGCGGCGATCACGGCGATGGTCCCGTCGGTCCATGATCCGGGCGGCAGCAGCGCGGCAACCAGCGGCTGGGTGACCCAGGCAAGGAAGGTGACGAGTGCGAGCGGCACGAGGCGCCTTTCGGGCGTGGTCCAGCGCGCGTGGGTGTCGATCGCGGCGCGCGCCGCGGCGATGTCGAAGGGGTGCGCGCCGACACGCTGGACCTGCGCGATGATCACGGCGGCGAGCGGCGTGCCGAGCAGCACCAGCGGGACGCCGTAGAGCGACCATTCGAGGAAGCCGATCCGAACGCCCGCAATCTTGTCGAGCAGGCCGACCGCGATGGCGTTGGTCGGCGAGCCGACGATGGTGCCAAGCCCGCCGATGCTGGCGGCAAAGGCGATGCCCATGGGCAGCGCGCCGAACAGGCCGTCCTGCTCAACCTCCTGCGTCTCGGGCGCTCCCCTGCCGCCCTCCAGCACCGCCAGCGCCATCGGCATCATGATCAGCGCGGTCGAGGTGTTCGAGATGAACATCGAAAGCAGCGCGGTCGCGAGCATGAAGCCCAGCAGCAGCCGCACCGGCCCGCCGCCCGAGCCGACAGCGCGCAGGATCGCGAGGCTGAGCCGGCGGTGCAGCCCGGTGCGCTCGATCGCGAGTGCGAAGAAGGCGCCGCCCAGCAGCAGGAACAGGATCGGCGAGTAGTAAGTCGCCGCGGTCGCCTCGGCGGTGGCAACGCCCGCGAGCGGCAGGATCACGAAGGGTAGCAGCGCCGCCACCGCCAGCGGCACCGCCTCGGTCATCCACCACGCCGCCATCCACGCGGTCAGCCCCGCAACCAGCCATGCCCCGGGCGCCATGCCATGAGGGGGCGCGATCAGCACGGTCAGCGCAAAGGCAAGCGGGCCGAGGAAAAGGCCGATGCGGCGCGCGGTCATGCGTGAGTTGCTTCCCCGGTCATGACCGAGGGCGTATCAGTGCGGGGTGCGCAAGGGCAAGCCCCGCGCGCGGGCGCTACTCCACCTCGCTCGGTTCGGCGTCGGCGCCCGGCAGGGTGATGTTGCTGAAGGTCACCGTGCCGGTGCGGCCCTGGCGGATGATCTCCTGGAACTTGGTTTCGCGCTCCTTGAGCAGTGCGGCCATGCTCTGCGGGATACGGAAGCTGGTGGAGACGCCGTTCGAGGTGATGTTCTGGTAGGTCGGCTCGCGCACCCCGCCTTCGAGGTCGGCGATGTCATGCTCACTCACCACCGGATCGGCTCCGGTGGTCTTGGCGAGCAGCGCGACGGTGCTTTCATCGGCATACTTGGTCAAATGTGCGCGCAGGTCCTTCTCGAAATCGGGGAAGAAGAACGGGGCGGCCTCGCGGTAGAATTCGGAGACCTGCAGCACGCCGCTCTGCTCCTGCGTGCCGCGCAGCGAGTTGACGAAATCGCCGGCGTTGCGGATCAGCAGGCGCGCGACATTGTCGGCATTGTAGGCCTCGCGCTGGAGCGAGGGCCCGCCGATCTCGCCGCGCCAGAAGCCGTAGATCACCGCCGGGTCCTTCCAGTAGCGATAGACGATCTTCTCGCGGATATCGCGCGGGGACAGCTTGATGCCCTCGACCGTGATGAAGCGCGCGTCGTCGAGCGGAACGCCATCGATCTTGATCTCGCGCGGCTGGCGCACCGGCCAGGCATTGGCGATCTGCTCCACCATCGCGACATTGTGGAGGTTGATCCAGTACGCGAGCTGCTCGTTGCGGCTCAAGGCCTGGATGTCGACGATGTTGGCGGTGTTCTCGAGATCCTTGCGATACTCGGTGAAGCTGGCGATCACGTCGGCATCGAGGAAGCTGAACATCACCCGGGTGCCTTCGAGCCGGTAACGCGAGACATGGCCATACTGGCGGCGGGTGCCGAAGCTCGGATCGGGGCGGGGCGCGCCCTCGCGCAGGGACGGGCCCATCGAGATCACGATCGCCTTCATCGCCTCGTCCCAGATCGAATAGTCGATCTTGTCGTTGTTGGGGGTTTTCGAAGGTGCGAAGGTCGCCAGCGCGGCATCCGTCGGCGCGGACTGGGCGTGGGCCGGCATGGCCAGCGCCAGCGCCGCGCCGGCGAGCAGGGCAGGGCGGACGAGCGAACGGGGCAGGATCGACATGAGCGGCAAGGTTCCCGTGAAACGCGCCCCGGTGAGGGCCATGAGAGGGCAATTCGACGTCTGTTGCGCTGTGGCACGCGCGGGGCCTCCGTTAGCACGAACCAGCCCGGTGGTGTTGCCAGCAATCGGTTTGCATCAGCACTTTGTCGAGCGCCTGAGCAGCCCTTCCGGGAGCCCCCAAACGAAGGGGGCGGACCGACCGGCCCGCCCCGAACGTCTGGCATCTGTGCGCGGCGCCTTACTTGGGTGCGAGCACCATCAGCATCTGGCGGCCTTCAAGGCGCGGGAAGGCCTCGACCTTGGCGACTTCGGCGACATCGTCCTGCACGCGCTTGAGCAGGTCCATGCCAAGGTGCTGGTGCGCCATCTCGCGCCCGCGGAAGCGCAGGGTGATCTTCACCTTGTCGCCGTTCTCGATGAATTTGGTGACGTTGCGCATCTTCACGTCATAATCATGCGTGTCGATATTGGGGCGCATCTTCACTTCCTTGATGTCCTGCGTCTTCTGCGTCTTGCGCGCCAGATTGGCCTTTTTCTGGGCCTCGTAGCGATACTTGCCGACATCGAGGAACTTGCACACCGGCGGGTCCGCGTTGGGGGACACTTCGACGAGATTGAGGCCCTTCTCGTTGGCCTGCTCGATCGCTTCGCGGGTGTACATCACCCCCAGGTTTTCGCCTTCGTCATCGATGACGCGGACCTTGGGGACGTTGATCATGAAATCAAAACGCGGGCCGCTTTTGACAGGCGGGGCCAACGAGCGCCGGGGTGGACGTGATATGGGGTGTTCTCCTGTGGTAGCTTCAAGCTGGCGGCTATGTAGTGCGAAACGCGCCGCAGCGCTAGGTGGAGTCTTGCAGGGGCTAAAGCTGCACGCCCCACGAGAGCTTGGGGAAGTCGATGAGGCCAAAACCGAGGATGCGCGGGAAGAGCCAAATGCAGAATGGGAAGAACAAGGCGGCCATCGCCCAGCCAAAGAAGTCAAAAGCGGTGGGTGGCCTGGTGGTAGAGCGGTCGACAAAAATCAGCGCACCGAATGATCCGCCAAGCAGCGCACCGCTCGGCCAGAGCTGCGACCAAGAGTACTTGTCGCCAAAAACTTGGCCGAAGATCAGCGCGAAGATTCCATAAGTGATCGCGAGGATGATCAGGTAAAGTGGGAGCACTTTCCAGAGCACTGGCTCGTCAGCGAGCAATTGCAAACCCACTCCCATCAGCAGTGGCAATGCGATCCAGATCGCCACGTGCCACACCGTAAGTGTGTCCCACAAATAGACCAACGGTGCGAAGTCCATCACGCCGCCGCCCGCCACAGTGGGAAGCGCGCGATGCGGCCGCTCGCCGGCATCAGCGCCTCGATCCGTGCGGCCGGTTGCAGCGCGCCGAGGATCTCGGGATGGGCAGCGTCCAGCCCCCCGGTGAGACTGCCGAAGGCGGGGAGGATCATGCGTTCGGATCCGCCTGCGCTGCGACCCATGACCGCGCAAGGGCGGGCGATATGGCGGTTCCGCACGTTCACGCGCAGCTTGGGGTGATAGTGCCCCGAAAGCTCGGGCGCGGTCTCGCCGCGCTTCGCTTCGTGGCGCAGGATCACCCCGCCCACGCCAAGCTCGGGCACGATCGTCCCGCCAAAGCCCTTCGGCAGCGTCTCGTCGTGGTTGCCGGTGATCCACACCCAGTCGAGCGCGCGGGTCAGCGCCTCGAGCATCCCGGTGCAATGCGCGTCCAATCGCAGCGCGCCGGCATCATCGTGGAAATTGTCGCCGAGCGTGATGACCCGCCGCGCGCCCGTCGCCTTGACCGCGTCCGCCAGCCGTTCGAGCGTGTCGCGGCTGTCATAGGGGGGGAGCATTTGGCCCCTTGCCGCAAACCAGCTCGCTTTCTCGAGATGCAGATCGGCGACCAGCAGCGCGCGCTCGGCCGGCCAGTAAAGCGCGCGGCCCTGCCCAAGCGCAAGCTCGTGTCCAGCGAAGGCGAAGGGGGCGAACATAGCGCGAACCATCCTCCGCCTCTGCCCGCAAAGCCGCTGCTTGGCAAGGGGCGGGGGAGCGGCATTTCGCGGCCAAGGCAGGGCTTGTGCACCGCGCTTCATCGCTTATGGTGAGCCGCGAATGACGGACGGGGATGTATGACGGACTGGACACAGCACACGGCGCGCGCCCGCGCGTGGTTCGAAAGCTTGCGCGATGACATCTGCGCCGAATTCGAGGCGATCGAGCGCGAAGCGGGCTCCGATGCCGCGTTCCAATACACCCCCTGGAACCGCGAGGAAGAGGGCAACCCCGATCCCGGCGGCGGGGTGCAGGGGTTGATGAAGGGCAAGGTGTTCGAGAAAGTCGGGGTCAATGTCTCGACCGTGCGCGGCAGCTTTGCGAAAGAATTCGCGGGCAGCATCAACGGTGCGAGCGAAGAGCAGCCGGGCTTCGTCGCGACCGGCATCAGCCTCGTCGCGCACATGGCCAACCCGCACGTTCCCGCGGTGCACATGAATACCCGCTTCCTCACCACCACCAAGGCGTGGTTCGGCGGCGGTGCGGACCTTAATCCGCCGTTGCCTTACGAGGAAGACACCGCGCAGTTCCACAAAGCGATGCGCGCCGCCTGCGATCCGCACAACGAGACCTATTACGAACGCTATTCCAAGTGGGCGGAGGAGTATTTCTACATCCCTCACCGCAAGGTCCACCGCGGGGTCGGCGGGCTGTTCTGCGACCATCTCGAATGCCCCGACGATGCCGCGTGGGAGCGCAACTTCGCCTTCATCCAAGACATCGGCAAGCAGTTCCTCGCGGTCTTCCCGGCGATCGTGCGCAAGCGGATGAACACGCCCTTCGATGCGGCGGACGAGGCGCAGATGTTCGAATACCGCGGCCGCTATGCCGAATTCAACCTCGTCTATGACCGCGGCACGATCTTCGGCTTGAAGACCGGCGGCAACATCGACGCGATCCTGATGAGCCTGCCGCCGCGGGCGACGTGGAGCTAGCGCCGGTCCCGCAACGGGGCGCAACGATTGCGCCTGTCTTCGCACTTGCGGTAAGCGCACCCTCGGCACATATTCCAAGGTGATGCTCCGCCAGTACGAACTCGTCGAGAAGGTCCTCGATTACGACCCCGACGCCGACGAGGCGATGCTCAACCGCGCCTATGTCTACACCGTGCAGAAGCACGGCTCGCAGAAGCGCGCGAGCGGGGACCCCTATTTCTCGCACCCCGTCGAAGTCGCGGGGCTGATGACCGATCTGAAACTCGATCAGGCGACCATCATCACCGCGCTGCTCCACGATACGGTCGAGGATACGCTCGCCACGATCGACGATATCGAGGCGCATTTCGGGCCCGAGGTCGCGCGGTTGGTGGATGGGGTCACCAAGCTCTCCAAGATCGAGACGATGCCCGAGAACGAGCGGGCCGCGGAGAACCTGCGCAAGTTTCTGCTCGCGATGTCGGAAGACATCCGCGTGCTGCTGGTCAAGCTCGCCGACCGGCTGCACAACATGCGCACGCTCCACTTCATCAAATCGCCCGAGAAGCGCCAGCGCATCGCGCGCGAGACGATGGACATCTACGCTCCCCTCGCCGAGCGGGTCGGGATGTACGAATACATGCGCGAGATGCAGGCGCTGGCCTTCCGCGAGCTGGAGCCCGAGGCCTATGCCACCATCACTGGCCGGCTCGAGCAGCTGCGCTCGCAGGGCGGCGGACAGGTCGATGACATCGCCCTGAAGATCAAGCAGCGGCTCGCCGAAGCCGGGCTCAAGGTCGAGGTCTGGGGGCGCGAGAAGCACCCCTATTCGATCTGGCACAAGATGGCCGAGCGCCATGTCAGCTTCGAGCAGGTCACCGACATCATGGCCTTCCGCGTGCTGACCGACAGCGAGGAGGATTGCTACCGCGCATTGGGCATCCTTCACACCACCTGGCAGTTCCTGCCCGGGCGCTTCAAGGACTACATCTCGACCCCCAAGTCGAACGGGTATCGGTCCTTGCACACCTCGCTGATGTACGAGAATTCCATGCGGGTGGAGGTGCAGATCCGCACCCGTGCGATGCACCGCACCAATGAATACGGCCTCGCCGCGCATTGGGCCTACAAGCAGGGCGAGCGGCCCGATGGCGAGGTGGGCTGGCTGCGCGACCTGATCGAGATCGTCGATGCCAGTCACGATGCCGAGGAGCTGCTCGAGCACACGCGGCTCGCGATCTATCAGGACCGGATCTTCGCCTTCACCCCCAAGGGCGCGCTGTTCCAGCTGCCCAAGGGGGCGACCGCGGTCGATTTCGCCTTCGCGGTGCACACCAAGCTGGGCCTCCAGACCGCTGGCGTGAAAATCAACGGCCGTCACGTGCCGCTCCGCACGCCGCTGGGCAATGGCGACGTGGTCGAGATCATCAAGAACCCGCACGCCGCGCCGCAGCTTTCCTGGCTCGCCTTCGTCGTCACCGGCAAGGCGCGTGCCGCGATCCGGCGCGCGGTGCGGATGAAGGAGCGCGACGAAGTCGCCACCATCGGCGCGAAATTGTTCGACGAGATTTCCGCGCGGGTCCCCGCCCGGATCGGCAAGAAGGCGATCCGCGCGGCGGTCGAGCGGCTCGGGATGGAAGAGCCCGACGACCTGATGTACGCGATCGGCGCTGCCAAGATCTCCGACCGCGAGGTGATGGAGGCGCTGGTCCCGGGCTGCACCGCCGATTTCAAGGAGGACGAGCCGTGGGAGCGGCGCGAGCGCGCGATCTCGATCCGCGGGCTCACCCCCGGGGTTGCCTTCGAGCTGGCGACCTGCTGCCACCCCGTCCCCGGCGATCGTATCGTCGGCATCCGCCGCAAGGGCGAGCCGGTGCTGGTTCACGCGATCGACTGCCTGATGCTGGCGAGCGGGGTCGACAGCGACTGGATCGACCTTGCCTGGGGCAACCGCTCGGTCGGCGCGGTCGGCCAGCTATCGGTGACGATCTACGACCGGGTCGGCACGCTCGCCGAGATGGCGGGCATCTTCGCGCAGAACAAGGCGAACGTGACAACGCTGATGCAGGCGCAGATTGATCACCCCTTCGTGACTTATGATGTCGAGGTCGAAGTGCAGGACGTGGCGCACCTCAACCGCATCGTCTCCGCACTGCGGGCAAGCGACGCGGTGGCGCAGGCGGAACGGCAGTAGGGGCTAGAGCACCGTCAGCGCGACGTCTGCCCGCAAGCCTTCCGTCAAGCCCTCGGCGAGGCGGATGGGCTTCTTGATCGGCAGCGTCCACAGCCCTCCCTTTGCGTTGAGCGCGGTGGTCCATACGCTCGCCCCGATGCGCGCCTCGACCTTGACCGCGCCGAACGCCCGCTTGGCGCCATTGGCGAGGGTGATCGCAGCGATCTCGGCATTGGCCGCTTCGGGCAGGGCGATGAAATAGGCCGGGTCGAACCCCTCTTCGATGAACACCGCTTCGACGGCGGCCGCGAAGCGGACCTCGCGGTTCATTCGGCGACGCGGCGCACCGGCACGCGGATATTGCAGATGTCCGCGCCGCCAGCGGGGGTGATGAAGAAGGGATCGCGGCGGTTGGCGATGGCCTCGGCGTAACGGGCGAAGGTCTCGCTCTCGGTCGAGAGGTATTCGAAGCGGGGTTGCTCGCCACTTGGCAGGTCGCTCGCCACCCTCACAGTCAGGATCGGGGTGCGCTTGCCCGCTTCATCGGCGGCGTAGAACCCCAGCGCGCCCTTGCCGCGGGGCAGGCTGGAGAGGTGCTCCATCCCCTCGATCACCCGGCCCACGAGCGCGATATTGCGGTCAAGATGGCGCGGTGCATGGCCGATCACCGTGTAGAGCTCTGCGCCGGAACCGGTGTCGGGCGAATAGTTCCGGCCCACGCCGACCATGCCGTAGCAGTGGGTGGGCGCGAGCGTTTGTGTTTCCCTGTCGACAGAGAATGGCCACCCTTGGAAGGCAATTGTCTCATCTGAGTAAGGATCGCGCGGGATGGCGCGTTTCACAGCGGCGACCTTCTGTTCGCCTGTCGGCTTATTGAAGGCTTCAACGAGCGCAGATTCCCCACGTTTCAGTTGTTGCGCCAAGGCCGACTCCGCACCAGAGTCAATCCGGGCGACATACTCCGCCTCCCCCATCACCTTCAGCCCCTCGGGCAGAGGCTTCACCTGACCCGTCGCCTCGGGGTTGTCGTAATTGGGATCGCCCCACTGGGTGACGTAATTGTCCTGCACCCGGTTGATGCTGATGCCGTCATACCACTTGGCGCGGGCGAACAGGCGGATGTTGTGGACCCAGCCCTGCGAGAAGGGGACAGGCATCAGTTGGATCACCACCGTGCGCGGCTTTCCGTCCGCATCGGGGGCGAGGGTCATCACCAGCAGGTCCTCCGCCGGGATCGCCACCCAGTCCGCCTTGGGCGCGGCGGCGGCGATCTCGTTCGGCGTTGCGGCCGCAGGCTTGGCGGTCTCCTGCGCGGCGAGCGGTAGCGAAACGGCGAGCGCGGCCGCAGCGGCCAGAAGGAAGGTCTTCATGATCCGAGGAGTGCCACCACGCGCCTTGCGAAGCAATCCGTTCGCGGCTATCGGCGCGCGTCTTGTTGCGCTACCGCTTCGCTACTTGAGCGCGCGTGACAAACGGAGCAGTGGCCGAGTGGTCGAAGGCGCACGCCTGGAAAGTGTGTATACGTCAAAAGCGTATCGAGGGTTCGAATCCCTCCTGCTCCGCCACCGGCCTCTGAAAATATTGATAATTTCTTCTCAGAGGCCGATCGTTCCCATAAACGCTCCCCGATCAGGGCGCGGCTTGAGCGCAGCGGAATCTGCGTGACAAAACTCCGGGGCCAAATCTGGATCACATGCCGGTAACGGCTGGGAAGCTGTGAACGGCACACACCCTACGCGACGGATCGCAGCATCTCTCGTCAGAATACCCTCATCTCATCGGCAAAGTAGCAAGCGCGCTTTGCAAGCGGCAACTTCGAGATCAAATTCGGATAGGGTGAAATCCGGTAATCGAATTTGATTGAGATTCGCACATCACTCTGAATAAAAATAGAATTTTCTTGCGCCGCTGGCAAATCAGTTTGGATTGAATGCTGCCGGTCGAATCGTCGCCGGAGCATCCTGATCCGTGCGATCGTCCTAATCGGCCGAGATTTGGACTTAGCGGTCATTCCCAGCTTACTTATTCTGCGGCAGGTCTTGAGCCAAGACCTGCCACCCAACGGATTTTTGTCCGACCAATCAGTCGGGTGTCCAGCCAGCTCCGAGAGCGAGATGGACGTTGGCCCATGCCTCGCGCTGGTTTGCCTTGGCAGCCATGTTTCCCGCCTCTGCAGCGAGGAGATCTGCCTCGGCTTCGGCCAGTTCGAACGCGCTTGCCGCGCCGGCGCGGGCGCGGGCGCGGACCGTGGCGGTGGCCCGCTCGGCCGCGGCGCGAGCCGCCTCGGCCGACGCGGCGGCGCTGCGGGCGCTGCGCCATGCGTCGATCGCGCCATCGGCTTCCTCGAGCGCAGCGAGGAGGCTGCCCTGCCATTGCGCGGCGGCCGCCTCACTCGCGGCATCTGACGCGCGGATGCGCGCGCGCACCTGGCCGAGGTTGAAGATCCCCCAATTGATCGCCGGGCCGATGGAAAAGCGGAACGCTCCGGCTTCATCGAGCGCACCGGGCGCGGCGACCAGCCCGGCGCCTGCGCCCAGAGAGAGGCTGGGATAAAGCGCCGCGCGCGAGGCGCCGGCGCGTTCGAAGGCTGCGATCAGGCGGGCTTCGGCGATCTGCACGTCGGGGCGCAGGCGGAGGAGCTGGCGCGGGTCGGCGACGGTCAGCGCCTGCGGGGTGGCGGGCGCGCGGGGGTCGCCCCCGGCAAAGGTGCGGGCGCCGGCGACCGGGTCCTCGCCGGTCAGCACCGCGATCCGCCGCAGGGCATTGCGGGCGGCAAGATCGAGCAGCGGCAGCTCGCCCGCGGCCTCGGCGCGCAGACGTTCGAGCGGGGCGAGGTCGCTCGCTAGTGCCGCACCCCTCGCAGCCCGGCTGGCACCGATCGATAGCATCCGGTCCATCGCATCGAGCCGCTGGCGCAGGAGCGTTGCGAGCTGCTCCGCCCGCGCACAATCGAGCCAGGCGCGCACCACCTGTGCGGCGACCGCTGCCTCGGTGCGGCGTCGCTCCCACAGGGCCGCCTCCACATCCGCGCCCGCCGCGCGGGCATTGGCGGCGCTGCCACCGGCAAGGTCGATCTCCCACGCAAAGTCGACACCGAGGCCGGCGATGGTCTGATCGGCAAACGGCTCGGGGGTGATGAATTCGGGTGGCTGGCCCTGCGTCGCCTCGCGCAGCCGCTGGACCCGTCCGCCGATCCCGCCGCTCACCCCGCGCGCGCGGTGCGCCTCGCCAGCGAGCGCACGCGCCGCCCTGAGGTTGGCCTGGGCGGCGGCCAGATCGTGATTGGCGGCCAGTGCGCGCGCCACCAGCGCGTCAAGTTCGGCCGAACCGAAGGCGTGCCACCAGTCGAGGCGGACCTCGCCGACTGCGATGGTCGGGTCGTCGACCGACCATGCCGCAGGCGGCGGCGGGGCGGCGGGGAGCGGCGGGGGCGCGCCCGCGCATCCGGCGAGCAGCGCGGAGCCGAGCGAGAGGGCGAGAAGGCGGGACGAGAAAGTCATGACGGTATACTCCGGATCAGGGCGTCAGGCAGCGCTCGCGGCCTGCCGCTCGCGGAACAGCAAGATGTAGAGCGCGGGGATCAGGACGAGGGTGATGAGCGTGCCCAGCGCGAGCCCGCCGATCATCGCTGCCGCCATCGGCCGCCACAGCGCGCCGCCGAACAGGAACAGCGGGACGAGGCCGGTGATGCAGGTGAGCTTGGTCATCACGATCGGCCGCAGGCGCACGGCGGCGGCAGCCGCGACCGCATCGGCGAGGCCGAGCCCAGCCTCGCGCTCCTCCTGCACCCGCTCGAGCAGCAGCACCGCGTTGTTGACGATGATCCCGGCGAGCGCGAGCAGGCCGAGCGTGGCGGTGAAGCTCATCGCCTCCCCGCTCAGTTTCAGGCCCACCGAGGCGCCGATCAGCACGAAGGGGATCGAGGCCATGATGATGGCGGTCTTCCGAAGCGATCCGAACTGCCACAGGAACAGCCCCGCCATGCCGAGCAGAGCGAGCGGGAAATACTGCTCGATCCCCGCATTGGCATCGGCCGCCTCCTCGATGTCGCCGCCGAGCTCGAGCCGGTGGCCGGGGGCGAGCTTGAGGTCGTCGATGGCGGGTTGCACCGCATCGACGATCCCCTGCGAGGTCATCCCCGGCGCGCGCGCGGTGACGGTGATGACGGGGCTCTGGTCGCGGCGCAGCAGCACGCTCGGCTGGTCGGCAAGGTGGATGTCAGCAATTTCGTGAAGGGCCACCGCGCCCTTGCTGCCGAACACCGGCAGTGCGCCGAGCCGCTCGGGCAGGGTGCGATCGGCAGCCGGCGCGCGCAGCACCACCGGCACCTGCGCCTCGCCCTGACGCAGCACGGTGACGGGGAGGCCGCTGGTCGCGGTGTCGAGCGCGCCGGCGACCGCCGCCGAACTCACCCCGGCGGCAAGCGCGCGGGCCTGATCGATTTCGACCGCGAGGCGCACGATCCGTCCCTCGCCATCGTCGCGCACGTCCTCGGCGCCCGGCACCTTGGCGAGCGCCTGCTTGAGCGCCGCGGCGCCGCGTTCGAGTTCGGCGCGGTCGGGGCCGGTCAGACGGAACACCGCGGTGTTCGTCTCGGAGGTCCCGAGCGAGAAGCGCTTGGGTTCGATCCGCGCTTCGGGGAAGCGCTCGCCCAGCACCTTGCGCAGCCGCGCCACCACAGCCGCCGCATCGGCCCCCTCGGCGAGGTTGACGATGCCATAGGCGCGGTGCGGCGCGGCGAGCGGCGGATTGAGGCCGAGGATAAAGCGCGGTCCGCCGTCGTTCACATAGACCACGTTGCTTTCGATCTCAGGGAAGGCTTTGCGGTCGGCCAGCAGCGCGGAGGCCTTCTGCGCCACATCCAGCGTCGCGCGGGTCGAGGCGCCGGGGGCGAGCTCGATTGGCACCTGCACCTGCGGGCGGGCGCTTTCTGACAGGAGTTCGGACGGGATCGTCGCAAACAGGCCGAGCGAGAGCGCCAGCAGCCCCGCCATCGCGCCCGCCACCAGCGAGGGATGGGCGATCACCTTCCTGACCTTGCCTTCATACCAGCCGCGCACCCGGGCGAGCCAGCCGCTGTCCTCGTGGGCCTCGTCATGCGCGCCGGCGAACATCTCGGCCATCAGCGGGGTCACGGTGAGCGCGAGCAGCAGCGACAGCAGCAGCGTCACCGCGAGGACGATCGCGAGGCTGCGCATGTATTCGGCGGTGTCGCTGACCCCGGCGGCAAGCGGCGCGAAGGCGAATATGATCGCAAGGCTGGAGGTGAGCAGCGGGGCGGCCATGGTGTGCCCAGCCGCAATCGCCGCCGCGCGCCTGTCTTCGCCGAGCGCAAGGCGGCGCTGGTAATCCTCGACCACAACGATCCCGTTGTCGACGAACAGGCCGAGCGCGATGATCACCGCGGCGATCGAGACCATGTGGAGCTCGATGCCGAGAAGGCGCATCACCAGCGGCGTGCCCGTCACCGTCAGCGGCACGATCACGCCGGTCACCAGGCCCGCGCGCCAGCCGAGGAACAGCACGACGACCAGCATCACCACCGCGACGGTCTCGAGGAAGGTCTGCCCGACCTTGGTGAGATCGTGCGCCACCACTTCGGACTGATCGGTGACGTCGCCGAGCTTCATCCCGGCGGGAAGATCGGCGGCGACCTCGGCGATGCGCGCGTCGAGCCGATCGGCGAAGCTGAGCACGTTGGAGCCGGGGCGCATCGAGATGCCGAGCACCACCGCAGGCTGGCCGTTGTAGAGCGCGGCAAGTTCGGGCGGGTCGACGGGGCCGCGGCTGATGCTGCCGAGCGCGCTCAGCGGCAGGCTGGTGCCGTCCGGCAGGGCAACGGGGACGGCGCCGAGCGCGGCCTCGTCCGGCAGATCGCCGCTCGGCTCGATCGCGAGCAGGCGGCGCCCGGTGTCGATGGCCCCGGCCGAAGCCACGATGTTGTGCTCGGCCAGCTGCGCGGCGAGGCTGTCGTAGGTGAGGCCGGTGGCGGCGAGGCGCTGCGGCGCGAGTTCGACGAACACCCGCTCGGGCCGCACGCCGTGGAGCGAGATGCGCTCCACCCCCGCGACCGATTGCAGCCGGTCGCGCGCGGCCTTGGCCCAGTCCTCGAGTTGGCCGGCGCTGTAGCCCTTGCCGGTGAGCGCGAGGCTGCGCACCGAGACGCGGGCGAACTCGTCGTTGATCACGTAGTCGCTGGTGCCTTCGGGCAGCCCGGCCCGGGCTTCGGCGAGCTTGGCGCGCAGCTTCTGCCAGATCGCGGGCATGCGTGCGGCCGGCGTGCCGTCGTGCAGCGTCACGGTCGTGATCAGCGCGCCGGGGCGCACCGTCGTCTCGATGGTCTTGATGTCGGCGATCTCGCGCAGCTTGTCCTCGACCGGACGCGCGACGAGCTGTTCCACCCGCGTGCTGCTGGCCCCCGGGAGATAGGCCTCGACGGTCGCGACCCGCACCTCGACGAAGGGTTCTTCGGTGGCGGGAAAATCGAGCATGGCGACAAGCCCTGCCAGAAACAGGGCGATGGCGGCGGCAAGGGTGAAGCGGCTGCGCTTGAGCGCCGCGGCGGTGATCGACATGGGGCGGTCCTTGGGAGAGGGAGAGGCAGGCTCAGCGCTGGACGCGCTGCGGTCGGACGGTGAGGCCGGGTTCGAGGAACTCGCCGCCCGCCGCGACCACCAGCTCGCCCGGCGCGAGCCTGCCGGTGACCAGCGCCTGCGATCCGGCAAGGCCTTTGAGCGTGACGGGAGCCTGGCGCAGGCGCTTGTCGGCGCCGACCACGAGCACGGCTTCCCTGCCTTCTCGCCCTTTGAGCACGGCCGCGAGCGGAACGCTGACGGCGGCGCCCGGATCGCTGCGCAGGGCAAGGTCGACCACGAGGCCGGGCGCGGGATCGCCCGCAATCACCGCGAGAACCGCCATCCGCCCGCCCCCGCCGCCATGGGCGCGGGCGCTGATGCCGGTGACCCGCGCCTCGCCCGCGCCGCCGGGGTGGCGGAAGGCCAGCACGTCGCCCGGTTTCAGGGTGCGGGCGAGCGACTCGGGCAGGACGGCATCGATCAGGCGCTCGCCCACGCCCTCAATCGCGAAGGCGATCTCGCCGGGTGCGAGCACCGCGCCGAGGCTGGTGCGGCGCTCGGCAATGACCCCGCTGACGGGCGCGCGCAGCACGCCTTCGGCGGCGTCGCGCCGTGCAGCGGCTGCGGCGGCGCGGGCCGCATCGCTGGCGGCGGCGGCAGCGCGGGCCTCGCCGCGCGCCGCTTCGAGCTCTGCGTCGGAGGCGGCGGCATCGGCGTGGAGCCTGGCGGCCCGCTCGGCGTTGCGGGCGCGTTCCTCGGCGACGATTCCGGCTTGGCGGGCCTCGGCCTCGGCCTGGCGGCTGCGCAGTTGCGCCGCTTCGGCGTCGAGCCGGGCGAGCACCTGGCCTTGCGTGACGCGCGCGCCGACATCGATATAGAGTGCCAGCACGCGGCCACCCTGGGCGGCCGCGACCATAGCCTGGTTCTCGCCGCGCACGGTTCCGATCGTGAGCGCTTCGCCGCCTCCGGACGTCGTCACCGGAGCGACAAGCACGGTGCGCGGGAGATTGGCAGCGGGTTCCTCGCCGCCGCTGCAGGCAGCGAGCGCAAGGACGGAAGCGGTGGCTGCCACGCCGCCTAATATAAGTGATGACTTGCTCACATTTAGCTCCAAAATAAGCCCGCCGGAATGGCGGGGTAAACACACGGCTCGAAGGATCGCAGCGTCAGGCGCTGGGCTGCGACCCCTGGGTGAAGGCTGCAATGATCATCTGGTTTGCGGCCATAGTCATTGCGGCGGCGCTTTCCGACGAGAAGGCAAGCCTTCCGTAAAGGCCGTCGTACAGCGCAAGGATGAGGTGGGCGACCACGGTGGCATCGGCATCCTTGCGGACCTCGCCAGCGTGCTGGCGGCGTTCGAGGAGCGCGGCCATCGCCTTGACCATCTTCGCGTCGGCTTCCTTGACGACCGCGGCGATCACGGGATTGCGCGCGGCTTCGGCGACGATCTCGAGCTTGAGGCGGGTCTGTTCGACATAATCCGGATCGGCCGCCAGCAGCATACCGATCTTTTCGAGCCCTTCGCGCAGGTTGCCCGCTTCCTCGACGACCCGCACGAGCGCCAGGTCCTCGGCGAGGTCGTCCTCTATGAGGGCCTCGACGAGATCGTCCTTGGCAGGGAAATACTGGTAGAGATTGGCAACGCTCACGCCCGCTTCGGCGCTGATTTCTGCCGTTGTGGCGGCATGGAAGCCCTTGCGCAGGAAGCAGGCGCGCGCGCCGTCGAGGATCTGCGCCCGCCGCTGCGCGCGCGCTTCAGAATTGACGGGGCGGCCAAGCGTACGCTGGGGGTGATTCGGTTTGCTCATGGCTCTTTTTATAAGTGATCGCTCATCTATGTCAATGATGAGGTGGCAGGTGTCGGCAGAGAAGGGCATTCTGGTGCAGCCCGCCCAAGGTATCGAGCTGCAGCAGACCGCGAAAAGGTGGCCAATGCCTTGGCGCGGCAGCACAAACAGCAAGATCGAGAAAACAGTCAGCTATCTCGGGAACGATGTCGAGGACCCACTTGCCCTCGCCGAGAACACGGAAATCTGAGCGTTTGGCTCCTCGTTAGCGCCGGGGAGCCGACCTGCCAGCGCCGGGACTTAGCGGTCGTTCATATCTGCCCCCCCCCGGGCGCTGGAAGAGAGGCTCGGCCATGCGCGGTTGTTCGACAGCGCGGTAAAAGACCGTCACAGCTACTATTTCCTGCAACCGCACCGAATGGACTCGAGGCGCCGCAAGGCTGTCGAGCGTCTCGCAGAATGGGTGCAAGCACAGTTTGAATTGTAGGAATGGGGGCGGCCTGGCTCCTCAATGAGGCGTCTCGGCGATCCTGTAATACGAGGGCCTTGCCACTGTAATCCGCGAAGCCTGCGAGCTGCTCGAAAACTGCTCGATTGCCGCAATCGACCCCTGTGTCGATGTCCGGCGTACCGAGAGGCGACTGTCGTCCCTTACACTCCGACCAAACCGGCAACCCGTCGGGATCACCGGTCCGGCACGGCACCCTGCGGGGGTTGCGCAGTCTCTCCGCCGAGCGCGCGGTACAGCGCCACGCGGTTGCTCGCCTCGACCAGCTGGGTCGTCAGCAGGCTGCGCTGCGCCTGATAGGCGGCGCGCTGCGCGTCGAGGCTGGCGAGGAAGGAATCGACGCCTCCGCGATAGCGCAAATCGGCAAGCTGGTACGTGTCCTGCGCCGCATCGCGCAAGGCACGGTTGGCGCGCAGCTGCTCGGTGATCGTGCCGCGCCGCGCGAGGGCATCGGCGACATCGCGGAACGCCGCCTGAATGGCACGCTCGTAACCTGCCACAGCGGCATCGCGCTCGGCTTCGGACTGTAGCACGCCCGCCTGCGCCGCGCCGCCTGCGAACAGCGAATAACGCACATTGGCCCCGGCCGAATAGTTGAAGGCGGCGCCCGTGAAGAGGGTGGACAGTGCATTGCTGGCAAGCCCTGCAAGCCCGGTCAAGGTGATCCGCGGGAACAGCGCCGCGCGCGCCGCGCCGATCTCGGCATTGGCGGCACGCAGCTCGTATTCGGCCTGCAGCACGTCGGGACGGCGCAGCAGGACGGTCGAATCCAGACCCGCCGGCAGCGCGCGCACCGCCTCGCCCGCATCATCGAGCGAGCGCGGCAGGGGCGCGGGGTCCACCGGAGCGCCGACCAGCAGTTGCAGCGCGTTGGCATCCTGCGCGAGCGCAGTTGTCTGCGCGGCGATATCGGCCTCCGCGGCGGCGAGAATTTGCTCGGCCTGACGCAGATCGGAGCGGGGCGCAATCCCGCCATCGAGGCGCAGGCGAGTCAGCTTGACCTGCTCGCGCGCATTGGCGGCAGTGTCCTCGGCAAGCCGCAGCAGCGCAGCGTCCGCGGCATGGGTCAGCCACGCGTCGGCAATGTCGCCGATCAACGTCAGCCGGGTCGCGCGCGCGGCCGCCTCGGTGCCGAAATAGCGCGCGAGCGCGGCATCGGAGAGCGAATCCAGCCGCGCGAACAGGTCGATCTCGAAGGCCGTGGTGCTGACATCGGCGGTGTAGCGAGTGCCTGCGGTGGATCGACTGGCGGCAGGGTTGTTGCCGATATCGACATCCTGATTGCGGTTCTGATTGGCGGTGCCGTTGTCGAAGCGGGTGCCGCCTGCCGCGATGCCGACCTGCGGGAGTTGCGCCGCGCTCTGGATACCGTACCGCGCGCGCGCCGCCCGGATGTTCGCCGCCGCGATCCTCAGGTCGCGGTTGTTGGCGAGCGCCTGTTCGATGACCTGCACCAGCCGCGGATCGGCGAAGACCTCGCGGTAGCTCATGACCGGCAGCGCCGCCTCGCTCTCGGCAAGATAGGCGTCGCCCACCGGCCACGAAGCAGGAACGGGCAGCGCGGGCTGCACATATTTGGGCGCCAGCGAGCATCCCGAAAGGAGCGCGAGAGCAATCACGGCACCGAGCCTCATGCTGCGCCTCCCTCGGGCGCGGACGCGCCGGGCGCGCGGCGGAGCTTCTTCAGCGTGTCGCGGGTGGTCCGCCGGACAATCACGAAGCACAGCGGGATGAAGAAGATCGCCAGCACCGTCGCGGTCAGCATCCCGCCGATGACCGAGGTGCCGATGGCGATGCGGCTATTCGCGCCCGCGCCGCTCGACAGGGCCAGTGGCAGAACGCCGAAGATGAACGCGAGGCTGGTCATCAAGATCGGCCGCAGGCGCAGCCGCGCCGCTTCCAGCGCGGCATCGATCACCCTTGCGCCGCGCTTCTCGGCCTGTTCGGCGAATTCGATCACGAGGATCGCGTTCTTGGCCGCAAGGCCCATCGTGGTGAGCAGCCCGATCTGGAGATAGACGTCGTTATCGAGCCCCCGCAGCGTCACCGCAAACACCGCGCCAACAAGGCCGAGCGGGATCACGAGCATCACCGCCACCGGGATTGTCCAGCTTTCGTAGAGCGCGGCAAGGCAGAGGAATACGACCAGCAGCGAGAGCCCGTAGAGCAGCGGCGCTTGCCCCGAAGACAGCCGCTCCTGAAACGACAATCCCGCCCAGGCAACGCTGACGCCGGGGATCTCCTCGGCGAGCGCCGCGATCCGGTCCATCGCCTCGCCCGAGCTCCGGCCGGGCGCGGCCTGCCCGTCGAACTGGAAGCTCGGATAGCCCTGAAAGCGCGAGAGCGTGGTCGGCGTGGTCGACCAGCGCGGGCTGGCGAAGGCGGAGAAGGGCGCCATCTGCCCGTCGCTGCCGCGCACGAACCACTGGCCGATATCGTCCGGCGTCGCGCGGTAGGGTGCATCGGCCTGCACGAACACGCGCTTCACCCGACCGCGGTCGATGAAGTCGTTGACGTATTGCCCGCCCCAAGCAGCCGAAAGCGTGGTGTTGACGTCGGACTGGTTGAGCCCGAGCGCGGCGAGACGCGCCTGGTCGATATCCACCTGCAGTGTTTGCGTGTCGGGCAATTCGCCAAGCCGCAGTCCCGTCAGCGCCGGATCGCTGCTTGCCGCCGCCATCAGCCTGTCGCGCGCGGCAAGGAATTCCTCGCGGCTCATGCCGCTGGTGTTCTGGAGCTGCAGCGTGAAGCCGTTGCTCTGCCCCAGCCCGCGGATCGCCGGGGGGACAAGCACGTTGACCTGGGCATCGCGGAAGCCCGCGAAGGCCTTGGAGGCCCGTTCGGTAATGGCGTCGGCGGTGTTCTCCGCGCCCTTGCGCTGTGACCAGTCGACGAAATTGACGAAGCCCTGCCCGGTGTTCTGGCCGGCCGGACCGCCGCCCCCGCCGGCAACGGTGAGCATGGTCGCGACATTCGCGCGCTCGTCGGTGAGCAGATATTTCTCGACCGCGAGCTGCACCTCGCGGGTGCGCCCCTGCGTTGCGCCGGCGGGCAGGCGCAGCTGGAGCTGGGCCGCGCCCTGATCCTCGGTCGGCAGAAATCCGGTCGGCAGGCGCAGGAACAGGATCGCGAGCAGTGCCAGCACGATGGCGTAGATCGCGAGGAACAGCAGCTTGCGGTCCACCACCCGCTGGACCGCGGCGACATAGCGGTCGGTGCCGCGGGCGAAACCATCATTGAACCAGGCGCGCGCACGCGCCAGCCGCTCGGCCCCCCACGGCCAGCGGTGGTCGCGACGGCTCTCCCCGGGCGCATCGCCGTGTCGCTTCTGGCGCAGCAGCGACGCGGTCAGCGCGGGGCTGAGGATCAGCGCGACCAGCGCGGAGAGCGCCATTGCCGAAATGATCGTAATCGAGAACTGGCGGTAGATCACGCCGGTCGACCCGCCGAAGAAGGCCATCGGCAGGAACACCGCCGACAGCACGATCGCGATCGCGACCAGTGCGACCTGGATCTCATCCATCGACCGGATCGTCGCCTCCTTGGGCGTCATCTCGGGATTCTCTTCGAGCAGCCGCTCGACGTTTTCGACCACGACGATGGCATCATCGACCAGCAGGCCGATCGCCAGCACCAGCCCGAACAGGGTCAACGTGTTGATGGTGAAGCCGGCGAGATAGAAGATCGCGAAGGTGCCCAGCAGGACGACGGGCACCGCGATCGTCGGAATGAGGGTCGCGCGCCAGCTTTGAAGAAACACGAACATCACGACCACGACCAGCAGGATCGCCTCGATCAGGGTCTTCACGACTTCTTCGATCGAGAGGCGGATGAAGGCGGTGCTATCATTGGCATAGGCGACATTGTAGCCGGTCGGGAAGCTTGCCTTGGCCCTGCCGACCGCCGCCTTCACCAGATCGGCAGTGGCGAGCGCATCGGCCCCGGGCGCAAGCGAGATCGCAAGGCCGGCCCCGGGGTGGCCGTTGATGCGGCTCGATGCGGCGTAGTTCTCCGCGCCGAGTTCGACCCGCGCGACGTCGCCCAGGCGGACCAGCGCGCCGCTCTGGTCGGATTTGAGGATGATCGCCTTGAACTCGTCCGCGGTGCGCAGGCGCGACTGGGCGGTGACCACGGCGTTGAGGCGATTGGTCTCAGGTTGCGGCAGGCCGCCGACCTCTCCGGATGCGACCTCGGTGTTCTGGTTGCGGATCGCGGTGATGATGTCGCCGGGCATCAGCCCAACCGAAGCAAGGCGATTGGGATCGAGCCAGATGCGCATCGCATATTGCGAACCGTAGACATTGGTTTCGCCCACGCCCTCGATGCGCGCGAGCTCGTCCTGGAGATTGGAGACCAGAAAGTCGGACACATCGATGTTCGTCGAGCGGTCGGTCTCGTCGTAGACGCCAACGATCATCAGGAAATCCGGGTTCGACTTGGTCACCCGCAGGCCCTGTTGCTGAACCTGCTGCGGCAGCCGGGCGAGCGCCTGCTGAACCTGATTTTGCACCTGCACCTGCGCAATGTCGGGATCGGTCCCCTTGTCGAAGGTTGCACTGATCGTGACCTGTCCGCGCGAGGTCGAGCTGGAGCTGAAATACAGCAGCCCGTCGATCCCGGTAAGCTGCTGTTCGATGATCTGGGTAACCGAGTTTTCCAGCGTCTCTGCGGAGGCGCCGGGGAAGTTCGCGCGGATATTGACCTGCGGCGGGGCAACGTCGGGATATTGTTCGATCGGCAGCAGGGTGATCGCCCCAACGCCGGCAAGCATGGTGATGATCGCGAGCACCCAGGCAAAGATCGGCCGTTCGATGAAGATGCGCGACATGGCCCGCGCCTCAGCCCTTTGTGCCGGGTTCGGGGCGCGCAATCACCTGCGGCTTGTTGGCCGGGACCGGCCTGATCGGCGCACCCGGCTTCAAGCGTGCCAGACCCTGGACGATCACCTTGTCGCCCGGTTTCAGCCCGCTCGTCACCACCCAGTCGGTGCCCTGGACGCGCGGCGCGGTGACCTTGCGCTCGGCGGCCTTGTTGCCGGCAGCGACGACGTAAACGCTCGCCTCGCCTCTCGCATTGCGGGTGAGGGCCACCTGCGGCACGAGGATCGCGCCGACATCGATGGCCTGTTCGAACCGGGCCCGCACGAACATGCCCGGCAGCAGCAGGCCTTGCGGATTGGGGAAGCGCGCGCGCAGTGTCACCGTGCCGGTGGCAGCGTTGACCATCACTTCGGAGAACTGGACCGTGCCCCGCTCGGGATACTCGCTCCCGTCCTCGAGCAGCAGGGCCACCGATGTGCTGCTCGCCACCGCTCCGCCTTGTGCCAAAGCGCGGCGCAAGGTGAGCAGCTCGGCACTCGATTGCTGGATGTCGACGAACACCGGATCGACGCCCTGGATTACCGCCAATGGCTCTTGCTGGTTGCCGGTGACAAGCGCGCCGACCGTAAACAGAGATCGGCCGATGCGTCCGCTGATCGGCGCGGGCACGCGGGTGAACTGGAGGTTGATGCCGGCCGTCTGCACCTGCGCGCGCGCCTGCTTGACAGCGGCCGCCGCCTGACGCGCGGCAGCCTCGGCATCGGTATAGTCCTGAAGCGCCACTGCCTGTGCCTCAGCCAACGGCTTGAGACGCTCGGCGCGCACCCGGGTCGCCTCGGCATTGGCAAGCGCGCTGGCAAGGTTCGCCTCGGCCTCCGCGGCCGCTGCCCGGTAGAGACGTGTGTCGATCTCGTAGAGGGTCTGGCCCGCGCGCACCACGGCGCCTTCGGTGAACAGGCGGCGGCGGATCAGCCCGGAAACCTGTGGGCGAACTTCCGACATCTCGGCCGCCGCGATCCGTCCGGCCAGTTCGACCGCGACGGGAACATCGCTCGTCTGCACGACGACATAGCCGACCTCCGCCGGGCCTTTCTGCCGGGCGTCTTGCGCCGCTTCGCCCGCGCAACCTGCAAGCGCAAAAGCAGCCATACCGGCCAGCACCAGACAGGGGCGTGTCAGCATTTTCAACGGGAGAGGAAACGGAATGGCGGGTTCTCGCGCTGGTTCGTTATAGGTTACGTGCCATCACAGATACGCAGGTAACGCGATAACGGCCTTCGCAGCTTCGCGCAAACCACCGCGTATTCAACCCGCATTGACGCGGTAGGCCACGCACGGACCTGTTGCACCGCTCGTTGGCCGGGGCCAGTTCAGGATTCGGTAGCCGACTAGGTCGCGGTTTATGTCTCGCCCGAGGAATCGGAATACCCAGAGCTATCCGTTCTTGCGGCCGATCCGGGCCACTGCATTTGTCTGCGGTCCTGTGACGTCGGTGGGTCAGAACAGGAAGGTCGTGTTGAGCGACACATAGCGCGTCCAGCGGCCCGGCGGGGCATTGGGCGCGTCGCGCAGGAAGCGTCCCTTGGCGAACAGCGCCACGTCGGCTTCCAAACGGATCTTCGGCGTGAGCGCATAGCGCAGCCGCGCATCAAGCTGATGCCCGGCGAAACGCCCCGAACGCCCGCTCGCGTCGCGCACGCCGGTCGAGGAGAAGGCATCTTCGCGCGCGGCCAGCCAGAACGAGCGGGCGCTGACCATCAGGTCGCTCTTCGCGCTCGGCACCGCCTCCAGCCGGACGCCGGGGCTGATGAAGTTGGAGCGCACGATCGCGTTGTAGAGCGCGCCGGGGGCAAGGTCTGCGCGGCGCATTCCGAATAGGGGGTCGAACCGGCCATAGCGCCCGCCGGGCCCGTCCCCGCTCGCGTGATCATATTCGAGCGCGAGGCGTGGCTTCCACCCGCCCACAAAAGTGTAGCCCAGGTCGCCATGGACAAACCACGCGCTGACTTCCTGCGTCGGGGCATTCGCGGCAAACCCGGTCGAAACCGTGCCGCGCTGGACGATCCCTTCAAGCTCGAAATCCCAGTCGGCAGGCTTGGGATCGCGGATCAGCCGCGCCGAGACGGTGTCGAGCGAGCGGTCGCGGGTCGGGCGGCCGGGCGCGTCGCGCTCGCCGAAATGGAGGTAGCCGACTTCGGCCATCGCGCCGGCCAGCGTGTTGGCGCGGGTCGCAAGACCGCCCCACAGCACTGCATCGAAGCTCTCGCGATCGAGCGCGACGTCGTTGTCCAGCAGGCTGTCGCGATCATCGGGCAGGCGCAACTGGGGCAGGACATAGACCAGCGTTGCCTTCCACCCGCCTTGCACCGCGATGTCGGCCCTGAGTCCGGTCGAACTGTTGGTGGTGTTGCGGTATTCGTCCGCCGCTACCAGCCGCCGCGAGCCCAAGGCGAGCAGAAACCGCCCTGCTTGCAGGTCGAGTTTGCTTCCCTTGCCGAGCGCGCCGGGCAGCGCAATGCCGAGATAGGCCTGTGCGGGCTCGAGCGTGTTGACCTCGCCGGTCGAGACGGGGGTGCCGCGATTGCCGCCATAGGCACGGCTATCCCACAATTCGCCGACGAGGTGGACCTCGGGTGTGAGGTGGTAATCCGCGCTGAGGATCGTGCGGAAGCTCACCAGCTCGTCACTGCTGTTGAACCCTGTGCGGGCCTGCCCGCCTATGACTTCCAGACGCGCGCGCAGCGAGGCGCTCAGTTCGAGCGCCTCGTCCTTGGGCGGGCGGGGCGGCGGGTCTTCGGCGCGCACCGGAGCGGCGGCGGCGAGCGCCGCAGCCATTACGACGGCGCTGCGGCGAAACGGAAAGTTGTGAAAAATCACGTCAAGTCTACCTCGCACCAACACGGGCCGCCAAAAGCGCGACCCGACGAGGCAACTCTTGAGCGCGCGGGCGCGCTTGGACGGGAGGCTGCTCGACCCCGTGGTCTCGGGATAGCGCGCCCGCCCCACGGGTCAAGAGCGATCGCTGCGAAGGGCGGGGTCAGCCGCGCGCGCCAGCAGCGACCACAGCGGTTGCGCGGCTCCGCCCCAAGCGACTAAAGCACCCGGCGATAAACGCGATCTGCGGGTGACACATGGCAGTGATTGAGGGACTGGCGGCTCCCGCGACAACGATCTTCGAGCGCATGTCGCGTGCGGCGGCAGCGAGTGGGGCGATCAATCTGGGGCAGGGCTTTCCCGACCTTCCCGATCCGCCCGAACTGATCGCGGCGGCACAGCGCGCGCTGGCTGAGAAGGGCAACCAGTATCCGCCGATGCGCGGGCTGCCCGCGCTGCGTCAGGCGATCGCCGCCTTCTATTCGCGCGAGCAGGGCCTTGCGCTTGCCGAGAGCCAGGTGCTCGTCACCTCGGGTGCGACCGAAGCGCTTGCCGCAGCGATCCTAGCACTGGTGCGACCGGGGGACGAAGTGATCTGTGTCCAGCCGATGTATGATGCCTATCTGCCGCTGGTCGAGCGGGCGGGCGGAACGGCGCGCTTCGTCAATCTCGCCCCGCCCGATTGGCGTCTGCCGCTGAACGCGCTCGAAGCCGCGATCTCGCCGCAGACGCGGATGCTGATCCTCAACACCCCCAACAATCCCGTGGGCAGCCTGATCGACCGCCCCAAGCTCCAAGCAGTCGGAGAACTCGCCGAGCGGCACAACCTCATCGTGCTGGGAGACGAAGTGTGGGAGGCGATGCTGTTCGAGGGCGCGGAGCATGTCTCGCCGCTCGCAATCCCGAGCCTTGCGGAGCGCGCGATCAAGATCGGATCGGCTGGCAAGATCTTCTCGCTCACCGGGTGGAAGGTCGGCTGGGCCTGCGGAGCGCCCGCCTTGATCGAGGCGATCGCGGCGAGCCATCAGTTCCTGACCTTCACCACGCCGCCGGGCTTGCAATGGGCGGTAGCCGAGGGGCTCGCTCTCGCTCCCGAATGGCACGCGGCGCACCGCGCACGCTACCACGGCGCGCGCGCACGGCTGGCGGCGGGGCTCGAAGCGGCGGGCTATGCAGTGCTTCCCGGCGACGCGACCTGGTTCGTCACCATCGATCTTGCGGCCTCGGGCATTGCGCTGAGCGATGTCGACTTCTGCGAGCGCCTGGTCCCCGAGGCCGGGGTCGCCGCGATCCCGATCAGCGCCTTCTACGCCGAAAGCCCGCTGACCGGCTATGTCCGGCTGTGCTTCGCCAAGGGTGATGCCACGCTCGATGCCGCTGCCGAGCGGCTTGCCACCTTCCGCAGGAGCCTCGTGTGATCGACTTCGCCGCCGCCGCCGACCTGATCGTGGCCGCCGGCCGCCGCCTCGACGCGCGCGGGCTGGCGCCTGCGACCGCGGGCAATTATTCGGTGCGCCTCGATGATGGCAGCATCGCGGTGACCGTGTCGGGCGCGCACAAGGGGAGGCTCACGAGCGAGGGCGTGATGCGGGTCGACGCCGCGGGGCGCGCGCTTGATGCCAAGCGCCCCTCGGCCGAAACGCTCCTGCACTGCCTCGTGTACGATATCGATCCGGGGGCGGGTGCGGTGCTGCATACCCATTCGATCAGCGGCACGGTGCTGAGCCGCGCGCTCGGCACGGAGATCGCGCTCACCGGCTACGAGTTGCTCAAAATCTTTCCGGGAACCGACACCCACGACACCACCATCCGTCTCCCGCTCGTTGACAACAGCCAGGACATGGCGGCAATGGCGGAGGACCTGCGGCCCCTCCTGGCGGAGCAGCGTCCGCTGGTGCCCGCCTTCTACATCCGCGGCCACGGGCTCTATGCCTGGGGCCCGACGATGGACGCGGCCGAACATCTGGTGGAGGCCATCGAATTCCTGCTCACCTGCGCGTGGGAGGAATTGAAGCGCGAAGGAGCACGTTGATGACCAGCCTGACCCAGTATGACGATGCTGCGCCCCACACCGTGCGGCAGAGCCTGTTCGATCACGCCGCGATCGCCGCGGCGCTCGCCCCGCATGGCATTGCGCTCGAACGCTGGACCCCACGCGCGCCGCTCGCCGCCGATGCCAGCGACGCGGACATCCTCGCCGCCTATGGCGAGGATATCGCAGCCCTGAAGGCGCGCGGCGGGTATCAGAGCGTCGACGTGCTCCGCCTCACCCCCGATCACCCGCAGCGCGAGGCCCTGCGCGCCAAGTTTCTGGCCGAGCATATCCACGATGACGACGAAGTGCGCTTCTTTGTCGAGGGCGCGGGGCTGTTCTACATCCATGCGGGCGGCATGGTCCACGCGCTCGAATGCACCGCGGGCGATCTCATCGCGGTGCCGGCGGGCACGCAGCACTGGTTCGACACCGGCGTGCGGCCGAGCTTCACCGTGATCCGCCTGTTCACCACCCCCGATGGCTGGGTTGCGCGCTTCACCGGCGATCCGATCGCGGAGAGCATTCCGCTTTACGAGGGTCTCGCGGCGTGAGCCCACGCGCAATCCTGACCGATATCGAAGGCACCACCTCGAGCATCGCCTTCGTCCACGAGGTGCTGTTTCCCTTCAGCCGCGCCCGGCTTGCCGATTACGTTGCAGCGCAAGGCGACGAGCCCGAAGTGGCGTCGATCCTCGACGCGGTGCGCGCCGAAGCGGACGATCCGGGGCTCGACGTGGCAAGCTGCACCGCGCTGCTGATCGAATGGCACGATGCCGACCGCAAGATCGGCCCGCTGAAGGCGCTGCAGGGGCTGATCTGGGCCGAAGGCTATGCCAGCGGTGCGCTCCAAGGGCATGTCTACCCCGATGCGGTGGAAGGCCTCAGGCGCTGGCACGGGGGTGGCATTGCGCTTTACGTCTATTCCTCCGGGTCGGTCGCGGCGCAGAAGCTGATCTTCGGACATACCGCCTTCGGCGACCTCGCCGGTCTGTTCTCGGGCCATTTCGATACGGCGGTCGGCGGCAAGAAAGAGGCCGCGTCCTATGCCGCGATTGCTGCAGCGATCGGGGTCGCCCCTGCCGAGATCCTGTTCCTTTCCGATGTCGAAGCCGAATTGGCGGCGGCGGCAGAGGCGGGCCTGCAGGTGACGCTGCTCGCCCGTGACGGCCTGCCCGCCGCGTCGCCCTATCCGGTGGTGACCAGCTTCGACGCGATCCTGCCGGGCGACACCGCTGCTGCGGAGGCGGCATGAGGATTGCGGGCGAGACCACCCGTTCGATCTGGCTCGAGCCCGACGGCTGGCGCGTCGGCATCTTCGACCAGCGCCGCCTGCCATGGGCGATCGAGCGCCTGGTGCTTGCCAGCGCCGAGGATGCCGCTGTCGCCATCGCCGATATGGCGACCCGCGGTGCGCCGATGATCGGCGCGGTCGCGGCCTATGGCCTCGCCTTCGGGCTCGGGGCCGACCCTTCCGATGCCGGGCTCGCTGCCACCTTCGAGCGGTTGCGGGCCACGCGCCCGACGGCGGTCAACCTGCTGTGGGCGCTCGAGCGGGTGCGCCGCGTGGTCGCGCCGTTGCCGCCCGAACGCCGTGCCGCCGCCGCCCATGCCGAGGCGGGCCGCATCTGCGACGAGGATGTCGCCATGAACCGTGCGATCGGCGAGGCGGGGCTCGGCCTGATCCGCGAGATTGCTGCGAGGAAACGGGGCGCGCCGGTCAACGTCCTCACCCATTGCAATGCGGGCTGGCTTGCCACGGTCGACTGGGGCACTGCCACCGCCCCGCTTTACCGCGCGCATGATGAAGGCATCGCGCTCCACGTGTGGGTCGACGAGACGCGCCCGCGCAATCAGGGCGCGCTCACCGCCTTCGAACTGGCCGAGCACGGCGTGCCGCACAGCTACATCGTCGACAATGCCGGGGGCCTGCTGATGCAGCGGGGCGAGGTCGACTTGGTGATCCTCGGTACCGACCGCGTCACCGCCAATGGCGACGTATGCAACAAGATCGGCACCTATCTGAAGGCGCTCGCCGCGCGCGCGCACGACGTACCCTTCTATGTCGCGCTGCCTTCGTCGACCTATGACCCCGCGACCCCGACTGGCGCCGACGTTCCGATCGAGGAGCGGAGCGGCGAGGAGGTCAGCTTCGTTGCAGGCGAGGGCGGGGCGCGGGTGCGCGTCACCAGGGCGCCGGTGCGCAACCCTGCCTTCGACATCACCCCGGCCGCGCTCGTCACCGGCTATGTGACCGAGGCGGGCGTCGCACCCGATGCCGCCGCGCTGGCCGCGATGCTGGGACAGCGCGCCGCGGCGTGATGCTCTGTCAGAACTTGTAGGCGAGCCCGAACTGGAATTGGCGCGGCGGACCGGCATTGCGCTGCACGAACTCCGCGCCCCCGCCGAACTGGATCTGGTTCGAGGTGGTCGCGGCATTGGCAAAGCCGCTTTCGTTGTTGGTGTTGAGCAGGTTGAACACGTCAGCGCTCGCCTCGATCCGCCCACCGAGCACCGGCAGGGCATAGCGCAGGCCGATATCGATGCTCGCCGACCACGGCAGACGCGCCGAGTTGCGGCTCTCGCCCGGATAGCGGTCCGAATTGCCGAGATAGTTCTCGCCGAAGCTTGCTCCGTCCCCGTTCAGGTCCTGAGTGCCGAAGATACGCGCATCGGGCACGAGGTTGACCGGCTGGCCCGACTGGAACAGCCCCGCCACGCTCACCGTCAGCCCGTCCACTGGATAGAGATAGCCGACCGCCGAGATCACGTGCCGCCGGTCGTTCGCCGAAGGTCCGTATTCGGTGCTGAAGTCATTGGCATTGGCGGCGCGGAAATTGATGTCGTCGGTGTCGTTCCTGAGCCGCGCGAGCGTGTAGCTCACCCTGAAGGCATAGTCGTCGACCCCGCGGGCCTTGATCGCCTGGAGGATCAGCGCAAGGTATTCGCTTGTCCCTGCGGTTTCAGACACGGTGATCTGCCGCGCCCCGCCGGGCACCAGCGCGACCGGTCGCGAGGCATCGGCGGCGGCCTGCGATCTTACCAGCCCCAAGCTCTGCGCCAGCGCGAGCCGCGCGGCATTGCTCGGCTGGGCCCGCAGCAGCGCGATATTCGCAGGCGTGAGGTTGGCGCTGTTGGGGGTGAAGGGCGCGGGCGCGTTGAGATCGCGCAACCGCACCAGATTGTGCGAGCGGCTGTAAAGCGCATCGAGCGACAGGGTTAGCGTGCTGGAAGCCGCGAACTGGTAGCCGCCGCTGATCTGCACGCTCCACGGATTGTCGTAGCCGGTCGGGCTCAGAATCCGCGCCTCGCCGAGCGTCGCGGTGCTGCGCAGCGCTTGCACTTGCGCCGGCGAGGGGCAGGCGCTGACCGTGGTGCAGGCGGGCGAGACGGTCAGGTTGCCGTCGAAGGTCACCTCGCGCAGGTCGACACCGCCGGGGATGATCCCGCGCGCCTGCAATTGTGCGAGCTGGCTGAGAAAGCCGGGCGCGGTGGTGTTGCGCTGGAGTGCGTCGGAGATGACCGCATAGGACAGCTTGCCGGTGAAAATCCCGGCGCCGAACCGCACCGAGGAACGCGCATCGGGTTGCCAATTGAGCGCGAAGCGGGGCGCGAGGTTGTCGGTATCGCCATTGCCCGCGCCCTGCTCTGTTAGGGTGTCGTAGTCCCAGCGCAGCCCGAGTGTCGCCGTGACGGCGGGAGCGAGCTGCCACTGATCCTCGAGGTAGAGCGCGATCAGCGTCTGCGAAGTGCCGAAGCTCTGCGGGCGCAGCTCCACGGCGTAGTTGGCCACGGCAGGATTGAGCGCAAGCACGTCTTGCGCATCGAGCGCGAGGCCGCGTGCCGAAAGGCTCGCAAGCTGCGCGCCCGTCAGGTCGACGGTGTAGTTGCCGTCAGGATTGCCCCCGCCGAGCAGCGCGAAATCGGACGTGATCACGTCCACTCCCGCGCGCAGCCGGTGGTCACCGAAATCGCGTTGCAGACGGTGGGTGGTCTGCCAGGTCTCCTCGAGATCGTCGAAGACATAGCCGGGATGGCCGACTACCGCGGCGACCAGGCCGGAGGGGTCGCGCACCACCACCTGCGGGCCGGGCGCGCCGGTCGGCTCGCCATAGTCCCAGCGGAAGCGGCTGAATTGCAGCGCCCCGTCATAGGCCCACTCGGCCCCGGAATAGCTGGCGGTGACGGCGACGAGGGTGGAGAAGCGGTCCTGCCGCGATCCGGCCGAGGGGAAGGTCGCATTGCCTCCGCCGAGCGCGCCGCCGGGCCGGTCGATCGTCACCCGCCCGACATTGGCGCGCAGCCCCAGCGTCCAGTCTTCGGTCAGGCGGTGATCGATCCTGAGCGAGCCGAGGTGGAACCGGTTGTCGCCGGTGACGGTATCGACGACTCCCAGCGCCGGGGCGTCCACGATCTGCGTGTTGCGATCGGCGGTGAATTCATAGTTGGCGTAGAAGAAAGTGCGGTCGCGCGCGATCGGCCCGCCAAGCGCGAAGCCTGACTGATAGCGTTCGAAACTCTCGCCAACGGGGTTGCCCGACAGGTCGCGGCGAGGGAAGGGGGAGGGGGAGTCGAGCGGCCTGCCGGGCCTCACCAGTCCATAAAGCTCCCCCGTGAAGTCATTGCTGCCCGACGGGGTCGTATAATTAACTATACCATTGGCGGTACGCCCGTAGGCGGCGGAATAGGAATTCGCCAGCACGGTGACTTCGCGGGTGAAACCGAGCGGCACGGGAAACTTGATCCCGCCGAGGAAGTTCTCGTTGTTGTCGAGCCCGTCGATCAGGTAGTTGGTGTCGAGGCCATTGCTGCCGTTGATCGAGATCGACGGCGCTTCGGGAAAGAACCCGGTCGAGGGCACCACATTGGGCAGACGGACCAGCGCGCCGATGACGTCGCGCCCCTCGATCGGCAGCGCCACCAGTTGCTCGCGCGCGAGTGAGGCGGAAATCTCGGCATTGGCGGTGTTGAGTGCGGTGATCGCCCGCGCCGCCGTTACCGTGATGCCGCTGCTTGCGGAAGGGGCAAGCTGGAGGATCACGCTGCTGGCAAAATTGGCGCGCAGTTCGATCGGCCGGGCGGCAAGCGCGGCGTAGCGATCCGAGGCGGGCACCGAGACACGGTATTCGCCCGCGGTGGTCAGCCCCTCGAGCCTCACGCGACCCTGCGCGTCGCTGCGCAGCGTGCGGACAAGGCCGATCGCGGGGTTGGCGATCATGACCTCAGCGTCGGCGACCGGCGCGCCGGTCTCGTCGACCAGCGTGACCGCGATCCCCGCCTGCTGCGCAAAAGCCGGGGTCGAGAGCGCCAGCGCCGCCGCCCCGATGGCGCCCGCGCGGGCGGCGGTGCGAATAAGGATCGCAATCATTCAATTCCCCCTGATAATCCTGCGCTGCGCACGGCGGGTTCGGTGACGTGACGCAAAAGGTTACAACGCCCGCCGGGCTCAATCGGGCGGCAGGTGCCGGCCTTCAAAGCGCGCCACCGCGTGCTTGACGACCTTGTCGATGGCTTCTTTCGAGAAGAACCCGCCGGGGATCAGGCAGCGGTCGATCAGCACCCGGCGAAATGCGGCGAAGACCGCCATGTCGGGGGCCGCCGGATCGGTCCAGAAACTGTCGAGCCCGCCTTGGTGGGTCATCTCGGGCATATCGTAGATCGCATTGCCCAGCACCACCACAGGAAGGCCCTTGGCAAGGCCGAGGGTGCCGCTGGTGCTGTTGATCGTCACCATGCCGCGCGCGCGGTCGGCCACCACCTCGATATCGCCCCAGGGGAGATAATCGATCCGATCGCGCACGCCGTAGCGCTCCGCGAGGTCGGCGGTTTCCTGCTCCCAGTCGCGCACCCCGTTATCGAGCGGGTGCTCCTTGACCACCAGCCGGGTGGCGAGCGGGGCATGGGCGGCGAAGGATTCGATCACCAGCTTCAGCGCATCGGCGATCCCCGCGAAGGGGGAATGAAGCCGGATCTGCGCATCGGAATCGAGCTGCAGCGGAAACAGGAAATAGTCATCGTTCCGACCGACGATCCGCTCGATCAGCGCTGCCCCTGCGCGCTGGCGATCCTCACTCTGGTTGAGCTTGCGCGCCCAGCCCATTCCTTCGACCAGCGGGTGCCACGGGCGGTGATTGGTCCAGCCGGTATAGCGCCAGCGGGTCAGCACGTCGGCAGTGTTGTAGATCACCCCCTCGGTGGCGCGACGGCGGAAGGAGGAATGCACCCGGAGGTGTTCGGCCAGCGGGGGGAGCCCGGCAGCCATTTCGCGATACCAGTTTGGGTCACGCGGGAGCGAGCTGTGGCCGTTGACGCCGCCCAATTCCATCGTCACCCAGTCGGGCCGGATATAGCCCTCCTCGAAGCAATAGGCCCTGATCCCGGCATTGTTGCAAACCGTCAGCGCGGCCGCGTGATGATCGCGGCAGTCACCGAACAGCATGACATCGGTGATGTCGTGCCGCGTCAGAAGCTCGGCGAAGAACCCGGGCCATTCGGCAAGCGTGCCGCGGTAGTCGATCCCGCCGGGAAGACGCCAATAGGCGCGGTCGCCGCCGTTGAAATTGACCTTGAAGACGGTGTGGCCGCCTGCGCGCAGGCCCATGCCGAGCTTGCGGAAGAAGGGGCCCATCAGTCCCTGCAGCAGCAGCACGCGGCGGGGCGCTCCGATGGCCGGTTCGCTGCCGGATGCGGGGGGTGCAGGCAGTTCGTTCAAGGTCGGGCCATCGGCCATTGGGGGTCCGCGTGCTGGGTTCGGGGCCTTCGCCCTAGGCCCGGAAAAGCGCTCCTGTCGACCCCCCGAGACAAGTTAGCTTTTGCATTTCGGTCGATATTGCCGATAGGCCGCGCCGGACCGAAGCACCGAGACTGCCCGCCGCGATGACCGAAGTGACGATGTCCCTGTTGATGATCGCGGGCCTGGTGTTGTTCGATGCCCTGGCGCAGCCGATGCGCGCCGAGCGCGGCTTTCTGCGCAGCCTTCCGGGAACGGCGGTGCTGATCGCCGCCGGCTTCGTGCTGCTGGGCGGCGTGCTGGCGATCATCGGATCGTGGACCGCCTCGGTGATCCTCGTCGTGCTGCTCGCCGGCGCGCTGGCGCTGGTCTCGAACATCAAGCGTCGCGTGCTCGGCGAGCCGCTGGTGTTCACCGATCTCGCTCTGGTGACGGCGGTGTTCCAGCACCCGCAGTTCTATCTTTCCGCAATCAAGCCCGGACAGCGCGTGGTGCTCGGCGGCGGGGTGCTGCTGCTGTTTGCGACGTTATTCGTGTTCTCGACCACCAGTATCCCGATCCGGCTGGAAGGGCTGGGTATCGCTGCGGGCGCCGGGATGGCGCTGGCAATCCTGCTGCGCGCCCGGCTGTGGTCCGCGCTCGCACAAGCACCCGATCTCGAGCGCGACACGCGGCGGCATGGGCTTGTCGCCACGCTGCTGGTCTATTGGCACCACTGGCGGCGTCAGTCCGCACTCCCCCCCTGCACCGATCTGCCCCTGCGCAGTAAGGCCAGGGAATTGGTGGTGATCGTGCAGTGCGAATCCTTTGCGGATCCCGCCGCGCTGTTCGGCGACCAGGCCGTGCCGCTCCCCAACCTCGAGAAGGCCCGGCACAAGGCTTGGGCGAAGGGGCACCTGCTGGTTCACGGCTTCGGCGCTTACACCATGCGCACCGAGTTCGGCGTCCTGTTCGGCATTGCGCCAGACGCGCTGCGCCTCAGACAATTCGATCCATTCCTGACCGGGATCGCGGATGCCAGCTGGGCGCTGCCCAACCGGCTTGACCCGCGCGATTGGCGGCGCATCTTCGTCCATCCGCACGACATGCGCTTCTACGGACGCGACGTGCTGATGCCCGCGGCGGGCTTCGACACGCTGATCGGTGAAGAGACCTTCCCGTCGCCCGCGCCGGGGGAAGGCCGCTACGTGACCGACGCGGCGATCTGCGAGCGGATTCTCGCGCTTGCCGCTGACGCGGAACAGGCGGCGTTGATCTATGCCGTGACGATCGAGAACCATGGCCCGTGGTCTGCGGCGAGCGGCACCGATCCCGATGCCGCGCGCGCTGCCTACCAGCGGCTGCTCGGACACAGCGATGCCATGCTGGGCCGACTGCTCGACGGGCTGGCGACCTTGGGCCGCCCGGTCACGCTGTGCTTCTTCGGGGATCACCGTCCGAGCATCCCCAAGGTGAGCGTGCCGGGGGGCGAGCGGCACACGCCCTATGTGATCGTGCGGTTCGACGAAACGGGCGCGGCCATCGCTGCCGATGATCCGGCGCGCGATCGCACCCCGGCCGAGCTCAACGCCGCAGTCCTTCAGGCGATCGCGTCAGGGCGCGGGTAAGCGTCGCATCAGCCGGTCCCGCAGGGCGCGCGGGAGGATGGCGCCGAACAGGGCCAGCGCGCGGAAATGCCACGGCGTAACCACCTCGGCGCGCCCGCGCGCGACCGCGGTGAGCAGGCGTTCGGCGACCCTTTCGGCGGAGATTTCTCCCGGCCGCGCGTAAGCGTGGGCGTCGGGCGCCGTGGGGGCAAAGAAGCCCGGCGAAGCGAGCGTCACAGTAACGCCGTAGGGTGCCACTGCAATCCGCAGCGCCTCGGTGAAGTGGGCGAGCCCGGCCTTGCTGCTGGCATAGCCGGCGGCAAAGGGCAGGGGGTGTGCCGCAGCCGCTGATCCGACGATCGCGATCCGCCCCCGCCCGCGACGCGCCATGCGCTCGCCCATCTCGGCCGCCAGCGCTGCGGTGGCAACGTAATTGACCATGCCGAGCGTGATCACCTGCGCCGCGCTTTCGACGATACGTCCCGGCTCACGCGTGTCGCCGGCACCGGCGACGAAGAAAGCACCGTCGAACGGGGCATGGTCGTCGGCGCTGCGAAGTGCGCTCAAGGCGTCTTCGATGTTCCTCAGATCGATCTGTTGCACTGCAAAATTTGCGCCATTTTGGCGGCAACTATCGCCGATCTCATCCAATCTCGAAGGATCGCGTCCCCAGATGGAAATATCTGCGCCATAACCGGCAAGCATATGAGCAAGATGCCTCCCGAGATTTCCGGAGGCACCACAGATCAGGATACGCATTCCCGCGAAGGCTATTGTTGGGTTCGAAGTTGATAGAGTGGGGCGCAATGAAGGCATGAGTCGTCCTTGGGGCTGCCATGACCCTTATCGCGTCGCAGCCGAGACGGGAATGACCCCGGAAACCGCGCCTTTGCTAACGTTCGTCGGGGGTAAGCTAAAGGGTGCAGCGCGGTGACACATCGGCTTGGAAACAAGGGAATACATCGCAAGCCGCTTGACATCGCAAGTGCGAAAAGCTGTGAGCGGGCCATGGTTTCCCCGGTCGCAACCCGAAGCCGCGTCAAGCTCTTCGGCCACCCTTTTCTTGAGGCTTTCACGGTCATTTCGCTGCCCGCGTTTATCGCGATTTGGGCGGTGCTGCTGCCCGCCATGCTGGTCGCTTGCGTGCTCTATGCACCGACCGGGTGGGCTCCGCTGCTCATGCTGGCAGGCGTGGCGGGATGGACTTTCACGGAATATGCCCTGCATCGTTTCGTGTTTCATCACGAAGGGCGCTCGGGGCTTGTGCAGCGCATCATTTTCGTGGTGCACGGCAACCACCACGCCTTTCCCAACGACCCCCTGCGCAACATGATGCCGCCGATCGTCAGCCTTCCTGTGGGCGCCCTGATCGGGCTCGGCTGCGTGAGCGTGATGGGCCCGGCGGGGGCATGGTGCTGGTTCGGCTTCATGCTCGGCTATGTGACCTATGATCTGGTGCACTATGCCACCCATCAATGGCCGATGAAGGCCCCTGTGTGGCGGCGCATCAAGGTTCACCACATGCGCCATCATCACCTCCAAGCCGAAGGCAACTATGCGGTCACCGGCATGATCTGGGACCGCATTCTCGCCACTCAAATCACGGCCGCTCGCGAGCGCGCTCAGGCGGGCCAGTCGTGAGCCAGCGTGATCAGATCGGCCATGGCGTTGACCACCCGGACATCCGGGGCGGTCGTGAGGGCATCCGCGGTGCCATAGCCCCAGCCCACCAGGCACGCCGCAATTCCGGCAGCGCGCGCAGTCACCAGGTCGACGGTCGAATCGCCGCAATAGAGCGTCTCTCGCGGATCGGCGCCGAGCATCGCGAGGGCCGCCAGCGCGGGCGCGGGGTCGGGCTTGCGCGGACGATCGGGCCCGCTGCCGATGATCGCGGCGAAATGGTGGTCGAGGCCGAGCTCGTGCAGGATCTTGTCGCACAGCACCTGCGGCTTGTTGGAGCATATCGCCAGCCCGATACCCATTGCGCGCAGCGCGGTGAGCGTTTCGACCACGCCGGGGAAGGGCAGGCTCTGCGGCACCGCGATGCGGCGATGCCGTGCTCTGAATTCTTCAAGATCGGCGGCCGGATCGCTGGTATGGGCGCCCATCACCGCCGCGATCATCGCTTCGCCGCCGACCGCATCCATCGCCCGGATCACGTTGCGATCGGCCGTCGCCGCCACCCCGCGCGCAGCAAGCATCGCGTCGATGATCGCGCCGGTCAGCACGGCGCTGTCGATCAGCGTGCCGTCGAGATCGAAGATGATGTGACGCAGCGTCATGATTTCCGCTTCTCTGGGTCGCCCGCTTCCTGCGGCCAGAGTTGGGCTTAGCCGATTTTGGAGATGAGAATGCAACTGGTGTCGCACACGTCCGCTTTCTCCGACGCGCAGCCTGCCGCTCATGAAGTTCAGGCGCAGCCCAGGCCGCAGACCCATATCGGGGTCGGCCGCACCGTTATCGCCACCGAGGCGCAGGCGCTCAACCGCCTTGCCGCGATGATCGACGACAACTTCACGCAGGCCGTCGAGCAAATCCTCGCCTGCCGCCAGCGCGTGATCGTCTCGGGCATGGGCAAATCGGGCCATGTCGCGCGCAAGATCGCCGCGACCCTCGCCGCGACCGGCACGCCCTCGCTGTTCGTCCACGCCGCCGAGGCCGCGCATGGCGACGCCGGGATGGTCAGCCCAGGCGACGTGTTGATTGTCTTCTCGAACAGCGGGGCGACGGTCGAGGTGCAGCCGCTGTGCATCTACGCCAAGACGCTCGGCTGTCCGCTGATTGGGGTTTCACGCAACCCGCAGTCGCTGCTGATGCGCACCGCCGACATCGGGCTTGTGCTGCCGACCGTGGAAGAGGCCTGCACCGCGAGCCTCGCGCCCACAACCTCCTCCACCATGATGCTCGCGCTCGGCGATGCGCTTGCGGTCGCGGCGATGCGCGCACGCGGTGTTTCGGGACAGGACATCCGCGCGCTGCATCCGGGCGGCGATATCGGCCAGCAGTTGCGCAGCGTCGAGGACGTGATGCATCAGGGCAGCCGCCTGCCGCTGGTGCGCACCAGCGCGAAGATGCCCGACGTGCTGATCACCATGACCGAAAAGCGCCTCGGCATCACCGGGGTGGTCGACGAGAATGGCCGGCTGGTCGGCATCATCTCCGACGGCGATCTCCGGCGCCATGCCGATGCCCTTTTCGACGGTACCGCCGCCGACGTCATGACGGCCGCGCCGCGCACCATCGCGCGCACCGCGCGGGTGCAGGAAGCGCTCGAGATGATGAACACCCATCACATCACCGTTCTCTTCGTGATTGACGAGCGGCAGCCCGATGTGCCGATCGGCGCGGTCCAGATCTACGATATCGCCGCGCCGCTGCCCGACCTCGCCGCTGGCTGATCACTCGTGGGCCGCACGGCGATCATCATTCCGGCGCGGCTGGCCTCGACGCGCTTTCCGAAGAAGCCGCTCGCGCCATTGAAGGGCGCGGACGGGGTCAGCCGCCCGGCGCTTGCCTATACATGGGATGCGGGAATGGCCGCCGCACGGCGGCTCGGGCCGGACACGCTTTGTGCTGTCGCTACCGATGATGCTGGCATCGCAGAGTACGCGGAAAATGCCGGGATGAATGTGGTGATGACCCCGATGGACTGCCGCAACGGCACCGAACGCTGTGCGGCTGCGCTCGCAGTGCTGGGCGAGGCATTCGACCTGGTGGTCAATCTCCAGGGGGATGCGCCGCTGACCCCGGCCGGTCTCGTCGCCGCCGTGGTCGAACGTTTGGAGAGCGACCCCGGGCTCGCAATGGCGACCGTAGCCGTGCCCGCCTCGCATGCCGTGCTGGGTCACCTCCAGGCGGATGCCGCCGCCGGGCGCGTCGGCGGCACCACCGTGGTCTGCAACCGCGCGGGCCGGGCGCTCTATTTCTCCAAGTCGATCATTCCCTATGTCGCCCCCGGCGCTGCCCCGCGCGAGAGCGTGCTGCTGCACTTGGGGCTCTACGCCTACCGCCCCGATGCGCTCGCGCTCTATGCGGCGCGCGAGCCGGCCCCGCTCGAAGAGCAGGAGGGCCTCGAGCAACTGCGCTTTCTCGATGCCGGGCTGCCCGTCGGGGTCGCGGTGTGCGCGCCGCCGGCGTGGGAGATGATCGAGCTCAACAACCCTACCGACGTCCCGCTGATCGAGGCGCAGCTGGCGGCGCGCGCCGTGGCCGCGTGCGAGGCCGTCTGATGCTGCCGCCGCTCACGCGCGCACCCGGCGCGCCGCCGTTCCTGATCGCGGGCCCCTGCGTGATCGAAAGCGAGGCGCTGTGCCTATCCATCGCCGCCGAACTCAGGGCGATGGGCGAGAGCCTCGGCGTGCCCGTGATCTTCAAGGCCAGCTTCGACAAGGCCAACCGCACCTCCGTCAACGGCTTCCGCGGTCACGGGATCGAGGAAGGCCTGCGCGTGCTCGAGAAGGTGCGGGCAGAGACCGGGCTTCCCGTCCTCACCGACGTTCACCTGCCCGATCAGGTCGCGGCGGTGGCAGAGGTGGTCGACATGCTCCAGACCCCCGCGTTCCTCGCGCGCCAGACCGACCTCATCATGGCAGCGGCAGCGAGCGGGCGGCCGGTCAACATCAAGAAGGCGCAGTTCATGGCGCCTGCCGAAATGGCCGCCGTGCTCGGCAAGGCGCGCGCCGCCGCCGAGGCCGCGGGTCATTCCGCGCCTGCGATCGCGCTGTGCGAGCGGGGCACCAGCTTCGGCTACAACAATCTCGTGGTCGACATGCGCAGCCTCGTGATCATGCGCGAGCTCGGCGCGCCGGTGGTGTTCGATGCCACCCACAGCGTCCAGCTCCCCGGTGGCGGCGGCGACCGTTCGCTCGGCCAGCGCCAGTTTGTCGAACCGCTCGCTTGCGCGGCGATGGCGGTCGGGGTCGACGGGCTGTTCATGGAAACGCACCCTGATCCCGACGCGGCGCTGTCCGACGGGCCCAACATGGTGCCGCTGGGCCAACTCGGCGATCTGCTGCGCAAGATTGTCGCGATTGCCGGGATCGCCTGACATGCCCGCCGCGCCGCTTCTTGCCATTCCGCCCTTTCCGGGGGCGCGGGCCCGCCGGTTCGCCGAACCGCTGGCAGGCGAGACGCAGGACGCGCCACCGGCAGCTGAGCTGCTCGCTGCGTTGGCACGGCACCGGGTGGGAGGCGCTTACTGGGGCCGCCAGCCCGCGTTGCCCATGCCTGGCTACACTCTCGACGGCACCGCCGCGCCGGTCGCGGACGCCGTGGCCTGGCAGGACGGGCTCGATCCCTGGCACGTGCTTGATGGCGCGGGCGAGGTGCGGCTGCCCGAAGGCGATGCGCGCGGATTGCTGGCGCTGGCCGCCGGGGGTCCGCTGGTGTGGTGCGCCGCCGATGGCACCGCGCGCTCGGCGGATGCCGAGGACCCCGCCATGCTGCTGGCTCAGAACCTCACCGGCTATCGCTGGATCAACCCCTTCGATGGCCGACCCATGCCGGTGACCGAGGCGATCGCGCTGTGCGGTCAATGGCGTGCGCTGATCGATGCCAACCGGGCGATCCATTCGGTCATGGGCATCGCCTATTGGAAGAAGCCGACCGTCACCGCGCTGCTGTGGGGCGGCAGCCCCGTGCCCTACAATCGTCCGTTGCAGGGCCGGCCCGAGGGCGCGGCGGTAGCGCTGTGGCGCGCCCGTCTGCCCGCGGCGCAGGCCCGAGCGATCGAGCGCGAGCGCCCGCCGATCATCGAGATCGAGGACGGCTTCATCCGCTCGGCTGGCCTCGGCGCGGACTGCGTGCCGCCGCTCTCGATCATCATCGACCCGCTCGGCCCGCACTTCGCGCCCGGCGCGCCGAGCACGCTCGAGCGGCTGCTCGAGCAGGGCGACTTCCCCGAGGATCTGCTGGTGCGCGCGCGGGCACTGCGCACCCGGATCATCGCTGCAGGGCTGTCGAAATACGAAGCCGGCGGCACGGCAGCGCTCGCCCGCCCCGGCGACGCGCGCCGCCATGTGCTGGTGCCCGGGCAGGTCGAGGATGACCGCGCCGTCACCAGCGGCGGTGCGTTGTCCTCGAACCTCGAACTGCTGCGCCGCGCCCGCGCCGAGGCGGGGCCGGAGGCCTTCGTCATCTACAAGCCGCACCCCGACGTGCTTGCGGGGCATCGCCGCGGCGCCATTCCCGAGGAAGCCTTGGCCGGGCTCGCCGACCATGTGGAGACGACGAACCCGATGGCCGCGCTGATCGCGATGGCCGATGAGCTCCACGTCAACAGCTCGCTCGCCGGGTTCGAGGCGTTGCTGCGCGGCAAACCGGTGACCGTCCACGGCGTCCCCTTCTACGCCGGCTGGGGCCTGACCCGCGACCTCGGCCCGGTCCCCGCGCGCCGCACGGCAAAACGCACGCTCGACGAACTGGTCGCCGCCGCACTGCTGCTCTATCCGCGCTATCTCGATCCCAAGACGGGGCTGCCGTGCCCGGTGGAGGTGCTGGTGGGGCGGCTTTCGGTCAGCGACCAGCGGCTCGACACGGCCGCGGCCGCCGTTGTTGCGGCCCGCCGCACGGTCGGCCGGGTGAACCGGCTTATCAGAGGTTAGTCATGCTTTTTCAGAAGATCGATCGTGCCCAAGATAGACCTTTTTCTCTGGCATCAGGGGAAGCGTCAGAGCATAGGGCGCCGATGAATTTCCTACGCAAACTGGCTGATGCGGCACGGCGAAACCCCTGGTTTCTCGCGGGCGTCGTGCTGCCCGTGCTCCTCAGCGCGATCTACTTCTTCGGCGTTGCCTCCCCCCAGTACGTCTCGGAGTCGCGCTTCGCTATCAAGGCGCCCAATCAGCGTGGTGCGCAGGTGTCGTCCTTTGCCAACCTGATCCAGACGACCGGTCTTTCCGCCGGGCAGGAGCAGTCGAACCAGGTCATCGACTACGTACGCTCGCGCTCGGCGCTCGAGACGCTGAGCAAGGCGGTTCCGGTGCGCAAGATGTACAGCAACCCCGCTGTCGATCCGCTTTCCAGCTTCCCAAGGATTTGGGAGACCGACAGCTTCGAAGACCTGTTCGATTACTATCGCGAGAAAGTACAGATCAGCCGTGATACCGACACCGGATCGGTCGTCCTGCGAACCATCGCCTTCACGCCCGGGGAAGCGGCTAGGCTTAACGAGCGGCTGCTTTCGCAAAGTGAGCAGCTGGTCAACCAATTGAACGAGAATGCGCGCACCAAGGCGATTTCCGAAGCGACCCAGCGGGTCGTGGAGGCTGAGCAGCGCGTGGTTGCCGCTCGCCGTGCTATCGCCGATTACCGCAACAAATCATCAGTGGTCGATCCGCTCAAGGAAGCATCGGGCGTCGCCGAGATCGCGAACCGCCTGATTACTGAGCGCGCGGCAATCGAGGCGCAGCTGACGACCTTGCGCAGCGTCACGCCCGATCACCCCGCCATCCCGGCGCTGCGCGAACAGATCGCCTCGCTTACCCGCGAAATCGATCGGCAGACCGCGCGTGCGGTGGGTTCGCCGGGCGCGATAAGCGGCAAGCTGCCCACCTACGATGCGCTGGTCACCGAGCAGGAGCTTTCCAACGAGCTGCTGGTGTTGGCGCAGACCACGCTTGAGGGTGCCCGCACGGATGCGCTCAAGCAGCAGTTCTATCTCGAGCGGGTGGTCAACCCCAATGTGCCGGACGAGCCTGAATACCCGCATGCCCTTCGGATCGTCCTGACAGTGCTCGGCTTTGCCCTCTGCCTCTATTTCATCGTCTGGATGTTCGTGGTTGGCATCCTTGAACACGCGCCAGAGGACTGAGGCATGACCGCGCTCGGCAGAGGCTGGGACATCCAGAAGCGGGTCATCAAGGCCCTGATGCTCCGCGAGCTGACCACTCGTTTCGGGCGCGAGAATATTGGGTTCCTTTGGATCATGGTCGAACCCCTGCTGTTCGCGGTGCTTGTCGGTGTGTTGTGGCGAGCGATGAAGGGGCCGCTCGAGTATGGCCTTGATATCGTCGCCTTCGTAATCAGCGGCTATATCCCGATGGTTCTGTTCAGAAGCTCGGTTTCGCGCGCCGTTAGCAGCTTTACGGCAAACTCCAGCTTGATGTACCATCGCCAGGTCAAGGTTCTCGACTTGATACTGGTGCGGTTTTTCATTGAGTTCATTGGCCATATGATGGCGTATCTGTTCATCACCTTGGTCTTGTTCGCGATCGGTTTGTTTCCTGCCCCGCATGATCTGGGGTTCGTCATTCTGGGTTGGCTTTACTATTCGCTGTTCACCTTCTCGATAACCCTGGTGATCGCACCATTGAGCGAAATGAGTGAGGTCCTTGAGAAGTTCATTCCGGTGTCTACCTACCTGATGGTACCTTTCTCGGGTGCCTTTTTCCTGGTGAGCGCCCTTCATCCTACTGCTGCTGCGGTAGTGCTCTACTCTCCGCCGGTCCATGGCATGGAAATGATGCGGCTTGGCATCTTCGGTCCCGGGATCGACCCGCATTTTGATTATATCTACCCGTTGAGCTTCTGCCTTCCGTGTATGGCCCTTGGTTTACTGTTGTGCCGGAGGGTGCGCCGCACGCTGATTGTCGAATGATTGTATGCGAGAATATCTGGAAGAGTTACCGCGGTGGGCATGGCACCAAGTCCGTACTTCGCGGAATTGACCTGTCTGTCGCCAAGGGCGAAAAGGTTGCGCTGCTCGGCCGGAATGGCGCGGGCAAGACAACTTTGATCAAGCAAATCGGCGGCGTGGAATTGCCAGACAGGGGCAGGGTGCTTCGGCATATGAGCAGCAGTTGGCCCATAGGGTTCAACGGCGGCTTTCAGGGCAGCCTCACAGGCTTCGATAATGCGCGTTTCATCGCCCGGATCTACGGGCATTCTTATTCCGAACTCCGTGAATTCGTCGCTGAGTTCACAGAGCTTGGAGATGCTCTGTCGCGGCCAGTCAAAACCTACTCTTCAGGCATGCGCGCGCGTCTCGCCTTCGCGTTGTCGCTCGCAATCGAGTTCGATTGCTATCTCATCGACGAGGTCATTCTGGTGGGCGACCAGAACTTCCAGCGCAAGTGTCGCGAAGAGCTGTTCGTGAAACGCGCCGAGCGCGCCATGGTCATCGTCAGCCACGATATGAACACTATCAAGGATCTTTGCGAGCGCGCGGTTCTGCTGGAAAACGGCACCGCACGGCATTACGCCTCAGTAGAGGAGGCTGCCGCCGCCTACGAAGCGCTTTGAACGGGCGCGTCTTGCGGTTCAAGCAAGATGCGCTTCGCGACGCGCAAATTGTCCTCGAAGATGTCCTTTGCGGCGCGTGCGATGGTGTCGTGCGGGATCTCGTTGGCGACCACTAGGCCCATGCTTTTCTCGACAGCTGCAATCAGGCCCTCGAAGTCAGCAAAGCACACGCCGTAGCCCGCGCGCGCGACTTGATAAGCTGGCCCGCCTTCATGATAGACGACAGGAAGGCAGCCGCGGGCCATTGCCTCGAACGGTGCAATACCAAAATGCTCGTGCCTTTCGGGCAGCGCTGTGGGAACATCCAGTCCCGTTGCATGAACATAAATCGCCGCATCGCTATAAGCGGCATCAAGCACATTGCGCGGCTGATTGACCAGAAGCTCGACGTTGTAACCTTGCGCCAAGTCCTGAAGCAGTCGGTAGTAGCGGACTGAGGCGCGATCGAGGAAGTTGCAACTCCCGATCAGAATAAGTTTCCATGAATTGTCATGACCCGGCTGATCAGCGATTGCGCGAAATGCCTCGAGAATCCTGTGCTGGTTCTTGCAATGCCCTTCCGACGTAATCCTGCCAACAGATAAGATGGACTTGCTCTTACGAAACACTTGGCCGCGCGTTTCGAATACGTAATTTTGCCCCACAATCGGAAGTAAAACGTTTGATTTATGTTTCCCCCAATAGTCATTTGCCCACCGTGCTGTAAAATCAGAGTTATGGAGGAATGTGTAGTCTTGAAGGAGTGAAAGATCCATGTCTTCGTGAGGGAATGATACAATGTAGAAATTGTCACGCGCTCGTGCTCTTAGATTTGACCTGAATGTAGAATTGACGAAGAGATCAAATTTTGAAGAAAAATGCGAATCTATAGAAGTAGATACGATCTTTTTAACATCTTTTAGGGGGACTGAGAAGTAATTCTGAAGAGCATCTATGGAGAAATCGCTCTCACTCGCCAAAAAAACTTCGTAATCATCGGTTAGTAGGTTCGCTATATCCAGCGCGTGTTTCTCTCCACCGCCCATCGTTGAGAAGTAAGAGTTATAGACGCAGGCCATCCTTCTACCGTGGGTCGACATGTCGTCGACCATTTGGGAAGCACGAACCACAGCGTCGAGCTTTGCCAGCTTAGGGAGAAGCGGGTGCTCGAAGTCGGCTGGATAATCATAGCGAAAGAACTGCGGCGGCAAGCTTTCACGGTGGGTGGCGAGATCATACAACTTACGGCTTCGCCCGACGAGCACCTGCCAGAGTGGGCTGCTCTCGGATGTTGATTCCGAGTGGCGATGATACATCACTGCTGCCGGCTGGTACAAAATCCTGTATCCTTGACTACGCAGCCAGTGGGACAACTCTGAGTCCTCATAGTAGGCGAAAAAAGCAGGAACAAACAGCTTCCGGTTTAATATGGCACTGCGGCGGATAAGCGCCGCACAGCCACAAAGCGCGTTGACATAGGCCTTTGCGAAAAAGGCGCCGTCATCGAATTGGCCAAAACCCCGGTCATAAGGATTACCGGCAAGGTCGAGATCGCTCCCCGCGTTGTTGATTATATAGCGTGCCGACGCGCAGTTTGCGGCATCGAATACGAGATCTAGCGCAAATTGCCGCGAATCGCTGAACGTCTTACCGACGGCATCTGAATACCCGATCTGTAAGGCGCATTCAGTCAGCTCGGTTTCAAGTGCGTTGAGAATAATGTGCGCCGTGTGTGGGCCTTCATAAGGTAAATCGATGGCAATTCTGCCTTCGGCATCGGACAATATGCGTCCACCCTCTTCCGTGCCCCAACGCACAAAATACTTCCGGTAGTCTCGCCCCCGAACGACATCGTCATGCGCTATCCAGAAGGGCGCATTGGCGGAAATCGTGACGTGCACGAACCGCTCGAAGAAGTATATCTTGGGAACTGCGACCGCTGCCTCTTGGTCGAACCGTAAGGCGTCGAGAAGGTGTTGGATCATCCCGTCGTCGAGCCGCGTGTCGGGATTGATGAGAGCAAGTAACTCGCCAGAGGCAAGCTCGACCGCGATATTATTGGCGTCCGCAAAGCCGACATTGTCGGCCCGAACGAAACGGTAGTGTGAGAAGTGCCGCGCCAGCAGAGGTTCCGTATCCTCTGTGCCGTTCTCTACGAGGACGACTTCCAAGTTTGTATAGGTCTGCCGCGCAATTGTCGGCAGCAGGATTTCCAGGTCCTTGCCGGAGTTGAAACTGACGATCAGCACCGAGATGAGCGGGTTATGCCGGATGATGCCGAACCCTTGGAACGGTGGATGGTTAGGAACCTGCAACGGATCGCCGGCTCGGGGCGTCGTGGGCCGAGTCCCCGCCTCATCTGCACTCGCTGGTCGGCCGAGCGCATGACCGATCAGCAGAAAATGCTCAGCAGGAGACATGCCCGACTGTTCCACATCCGGATACTCGCGACGATACCAACTGGCATCGAACCGCCCGGACTGGATCAATTCGGCAACCGTCATTCCCGCTGATTCCGTCACGCCGATGCCTCCTGATCGCCGATTGCGCGCCCCTCCAGCATCCCGTGCCGAAGGTAATGCGTCAGTGCATCCATCTCGCTTCCTGCTACATCGGGATACCGTTCGAGGTACGCTGCCACGTCGAACAGGCCGCGCAGCTTGAGCCTGGCGTTCAGCTTGGCCCGGCGATGATGCGCAGGTAGGATGCTCCATGATTTCGGAACGGTATCGATGACTTGCAGAACCGAAAGCAGCCAATCGCGCTGCTTTGTGGCGCCGTCACGTGCATCGCTTGCGCTCTTTAACAGCCGAGCCATTTGCGCAAGCTCCTGCGTCTCGCGGGCTAATCGTTGCCCGAGTTGAGCCCGTTCCTGAAGGGCCTTGCGAAGGCATTCTTTCGCCAGCACTTCGCGCTCGACTGCTCCGCGCTCCAGCTCGGTGAAATGGAGCGCTTGACTCGATAAGAGGGCCTTGGCCGATGCTGCCTTGGCAGAGGCCTTGCGCAGATCGGATCGGAGTTTGTCGGTCTCGTCTTGAAGCGATCCGATCACCGCTCGGTCCGCGGCAATTTTTTTGCGAAGCTCGGCTACCTCATCTTGAGACTGTGCGAGGGTTGAAGACAGTTGCTTGCTTAGCCGTTCAGCCGCATCGCGCTCCGCCTCCAAGCCCGCAATTCGGGCCTCGGCGGCTTGCTGCGAGGTGCGCTGACCGGCAATAATCGCCATGTCTTCGGTTCGCTCGTCGAATTTCAGGATTTCATCCGACTTCCAGCAGATGACGTTCCTGCATCTGATCGTCTCGTGAATTAGGTCGTGGGGGAGCGCGTCGGCGGATGGCTCGCGCCGGAATACTGCGCACCAGTCGTTCCAAACGTCGTCAGCGCGATCTGCAGTGAAGCTTTCCACGAGGGTGACGCCAAGGCCTTGCGATCCGGACCAGGCCGCCAAGGCGCGCGCGCTGTCGGGGTAAAAGCGCCAGCAATCCGTCGGATACCGGTGAATCCAGCCGTTCGACGGGGCGTTGAGATAGATGTACCCGCCTGGCCGCGCCTTGCGCACCATGCGCAAAAAAGTGTCCCAGAACATCGGATCATGCTCCAGCACCGATGAGGCCATCACGAGGTCGAACGATCCGTCTTCGACCGGCCAGGGCTCCCGATCGCGGATCACGTGGTCGACGCCCGCCCCTGCATCGAAATCAAGGCCGATATAGGTGCTGCATTCGCCAACGTGGTGGCGAAGCGATCCATTCACGTCGAGACTTCCGACTTCAAGGATGCGTGCGCCGCCCTTGGTGCCATAGCGATCGATGACAAGGCCGCCGATCTGGAAAGCAGTGTCGTGCATGACAGTCCTTTACGGGTTCGCGCGTGCCTTAACAATCTGGCAGCGCTGCACAACCCCGTCGTGGCCCGGATGATCGAACTGGCTTATGCTGGTGGCATCGGCATTACGTTACCCGGTTGGCACGCTCGGCGTTCCTCGCTGGAGCTGCGAAATCCGACCAGTGCCAAGATTCGCTGTGATGGGGGCGATGCCGTAGATTTCCAGCCTAAGGGAGCCCGCGGAGCGACGCTATGTGATGCCGTCTTATCGCTTCGATTTGGCGCGAAACTCTTGCGTTAGACCAAAAATGCAGCCAACCTTTGCGCATTGATCAATGTGGGCGCTGACCTGCAGACCGATCCGTACTCTGCCGAATCAAGGCTGGATTGTGCAGAGGGATGCGGCGAGAATGCAGCAATCAAGGAATTTTGAAGAGATCTAATGACGGAAGCCTTTTCTAAAGAACAGTTCGTGAAATCGGCTTCCGATTATTTGGGCGAACTGAACCAAGCATCGGATTTCTCACAGATCGTCAACATTTGGCGATCGACAAGCATCCCATATTCCTTATCTGAACAGGACCCCTATTCGACCTCCTATCGACAGGAGGTTCTTGGCCTCTATAACGACCTGACCGGGTGCGCTTATGACGTCAAAAATGAGTGGACCTCGACCTTGCAGAGCCCGGAGGAATTCGAACGCGGCTATCCTTGGGTTTCGGGCAATCTTGCGGTCATCGCCGAAGAAATTGCCAAGCCGGTCCAGGTGATGCGAGCGCTCCACGAGCTCGGCCGGAATGATCTTCGGGTGATAGAGTTTGGAGCGGGCTGGGGTCATCTTGCGATTCCGCTGGCCAAGTCAGGCGTCGCCATGACTCTCGTGGATATCGACGAAGGGTTCCTTGCCCGTGCTAAACGTATTGCCGATCGCGAGGGCCTTTCAGTCGAAACGCTGTGTGGTGATTTCCTTGAAGTCGCATTGCAATGCGACGGATGCCACGATGTCGCGGTGTTCCAGTCGTCCTTTCACCATTGCCTCGAATTCGAGAAATTGCTGATTGCCGTTCGTGATCGCGTCTTGAAGCCGGACGGGCAGATCTACTTCGTTAACGAGCCAATCACGAGCGAACTCAAGTTTCCTTGGGGACTGCGTTACGATGGCGAGTCGCTTTGGGCCATCATGTGCAATAAGTGGCTCGAACTCGGCTTCCACCATGATTTCTTCGTCCAGCTTCTCCTGCGCACCGGCTACATTTCACAGGCGCTGCCCGAGATTGCGACCCTCTATGGCCCGGGCTGGCGGGCGGTCCCTGGGCGGTCACTGGTCCCCTTTCGCAGCGTGTTACTGCCAGAGCGGTGTGCATTAAGCTTTCATGCGCCCGATGGCTCCACCAATGGCCGCTTTTCACGCGAAAAGAGCACCCTCCCGCCAGTCGATGGCGCGGGGATGAGCGGCTGGAGGCTCAATCTCGTCAATCACTCGCTGGAGCGAATTGCATTCCGGATCGGTGCGGAGGGTGCCTTGAAGGCCCACTGGCTCGAACCCGGGCAGTCAGTTGTGTGCGATGTCATGACCCGAGGGCGCGATCTCGTGATTGAAGCTGACACCTTCTTTCCCAGCCAGCAGAGCGGGTCATCCGATAATCGATGCCTTGGCATTTATGTCGAGGCTGCGTCGTTGTTCTGACCGGCGCCAGTCTTTGCGGGCAGCGAAGATGGCAGATTGGCCATCGCGTAGCTAACCGTCGGATCACATTCGCGCTTGGCACCGGGTCGTCAAGTTGGCGCGGGACGATCGACACAAACGAACGGTGAAACGCCCATGGTCTTGACCAGACGCGCGCTTCTTAGCTTGGCCCTGCTCGTGCGGATCCATCTGGAGGCCATGATGCGATCACCTCGCCGCTACCTCACGGCGGCCAAGTGGCGCGTCATGGGCAAACGTGTGCGCGCCCGCGCGCAGTTCGCCCCGATTCTAATGAAGACTTCCCGCGCTTACGAATGGTGGGCGTTGCAGCGGGACAGCGCCGAACTTCCCAGCCAGGCGGGCGAGCCGGTCGTCATAGGCCTGATCGAGGCTGGTGCAAGGGGCAGTGCGCTGGACATGACGCTCGCTTCGCTAGCGGCAGAGGGCATTCCTTACCATGTCCTTGATCCACTCGCTGCGAACCAACGCCGACAGATCGTCGACAATATTGCCTGGGGCGCAACGCCATGGTTGTTACCGGTTTACGCGGGAGACAGCCTCGCCCCTGGCACGATCCGGGCCTATCGCGAACAAATCAGAAAAGCGGACGCTGCGGTGATCTATGCCGACGATGACACTTGGGGCAGGATGGCTCGGCCTACCGCCCCGCATTTCAAGCCCGATTGGAACCCAGAGCTTTTCCGCCATCTCGACTATTTGACCGGTGCATGTGTCATCCGTGTAGATCACGCAATGCTGGCTACAGCGTTGTGCGAGGCAGACTGGGCGCGCGCTTTGGTCGAAGAGGCTTTGGCCGGTCGCGCACCTGCCGCGCATCTTCCCATGGTCCTCCACCACCGCGCCGCGCGACCAGCGCCGTCCCTTCCTTTGTCGCCTCTGCCGATCGCGCCGACCCTTCCCCCCCTCACGGCTATCATCCCTACCCGCAATCGAGTCGACCTCTTAGCCACCTGCCTCGCCGGACTCGAGGCGGCGGATTACTCCGAGATTGAGGCGATCGTCGTCGATAATGACAGCGACGATGCCGCGACGCTGGCATTCCTCGGCGATCTGCCTGCCCGCAGCCGGCCAGGACGCCAGTTCCGCGTGCTACGCCATCCCGGCCCCTTCAATTACTCGGCGATCAACAACCGTGCCGTGGCCGAGGCGACCGGCGAACTGATCTGCCTGCTCAACAACGACATCGAGATGCGTTCGCCCGATTGGCTCAAGATCATGGCTACCCAAGCCCTGCGCGACGATGTCGGCGCTGTCGGCGCGCAGCTGCTTTATCCCGATGGCCGGATCCAGCACGCCGGGGTCGTGATTGGGGTCGGCAACGCCGCAGGTCACGCGCATCGCTTTCTGCGGCCCGAAGAAGAGGGCTACTTCCGCCGCCATGCCTTGCCGCAGTTCATCTCGGCGGTGACCGCGGCTTGCCTGGTCGTGAAGCGCGAGCGGTTCCTCGCCGTGGGAGGCCTTGACGAAGTGAGCTTCCCGGTCGCGTTCAATGATGTCGATCTGTGCCTCAAGCTTAACCAGCGCGGGTGGCAATCCTTCTACGAACCGCGTGCGGTTCTGATCCATCATGAATCGGTGTCGCGCGGCTTCGATACCGATCCCGTCGGTGCCGCCCGGTTCGCCGGAGAACTTGCCGCGCTCCAGCAGCGCTGGCAGACCGATACGATCGTCGATCCCTATCATCATCCCCAGCTCAGCCGCGCCAGCGAGCAATTCGTCATTGCGCTGTGAGAGGATAAGGCCATTGTCAGCCCTTCTCGCTCTCCCGCAGGTAACGCTGATTGCGGTGTCCTCGGTCAATCTTGAGGCGACCGTCGCGGCGTTGACGGCGAGCATGCGTGGCATCGCGTTCGGGGCGGTCAAGCTGCTGTCGGATCGCAGGCCGCCGCACCTGCCGGCGAACATCTCGTGGACGCCCATCGACCGGCTTGGGTCGGCCGCCGATTATTCGAACTTCATCCTTAAGCACCTCGCGGACTACGTCGACACCTCGCATGGCTTGCTGATTCAATGGGATGGTCATGTGCTCCGAGCCGATTGCTGGCGCGACGCGTTTCTGTCGTGCGATTACATCGGCGCCCGTTGGCCACAATTCGTCGATGGGTATGATGTCGGCAATGGCGGCTTCTCGCTGCGCAGCCGTGCGTTGCTGGCAGCCTGTCAGGCTGCCGATTTCGTGCCGAGCCATCCGGAGGATCTCGCCATCTGCCGGGCAAACCGGGCCATGCTCGAAGCCCGCGGGATACAGTTCGCCTCGCGGGAACTTGCTGATGCCTTTTCGGCCGAGCGTGCCGGCGACCCGGCGCAGAGCTTTGGCTATCATGGGGTATGGCATATGCCGCAGGTGCTGGGCAGGGACGTGTTCTGGAGCATCTATCGCGAGCTGGATGATCGAAGCACGGTCAGGCATGACGCGGCCACCCTCATGTGGCAGGTGGCACGCGGACCGACCGGACCATGGCGCGCTTGGCGCTTGATCCGCGATCAGCTTCGCGACTCCGCAGCGCGCAAAAGGACAGCGCCTTGAACAACCCCTTGCCCGGTCTGCCCCTGATTGAATCGCCGCTGTTCCCAGCGCTCCTCCCCGAGCTCGGCCTCGACGCAGAGGAGACGCGCATCGGGCTCGAGCTGTTTCACCGCGGCTATGCCGTGCTCGATCTGCCCGACCCCGACCTCGATGCGCGAATCGCCCGGATAAAGTCGCATCTCGGGCCGCGCTTCGGTGTCGACTTCGCCGACGCTGAGGCTGACAAGACGCAAGGCGAGCGGCGCATCCAGGACGCGTGGCGTTTCGACGAGGATGTCCTAGCAATCGCCGCCAATTCGCACATCGTCGGTCTGTTGACCCGCCTCTATGGGCGTCAGGCCTTCCCCTTTCAGACCCTCAATTTCCCAGTAGGAACCCAACAGGGCGCGCACACGGACATCGTCCATTTTTCGAGCCAGCCCGAGAAATTCATGTGCGGCGTGTGGGTCGCTCTCGAGGATGTGCTGGCAGAGGCGGGGCCACTGTTCTATTACCCGGGCTCGCACCGCTGGCCGGTCATGAACAACGCACTCATCGGACGTCGCGGGGCCGGGGTCTCGCTGAGTTCGGCGCAGGATCCTTTCGAGGCGGCATGGGCCGCGCTTTGTGCGGCTGAAGGAGCACAGCCCGAGACATTTTTGGCACGCAAGGGCCAGGCGCTGATCTGGTGCGCCAACCTGCTCCATGGCGGTAGCCCGCAGACCGATCCGCGCCTCACGCGCTGGTCGCAGGTGACGCACTACTATTTCGACGAATGCCTCTACTACACGCCTGCCTTTTCCGACGAGGTACTGGGCGCGCTCGACCTGCGGCAAGTTACGGCGATCAGCGATGGTCGGCCACGGCATAACCGATATATGGGCGAGAACGTCCTCGCCGCAAATCCGCAGGTGTCAAAACCGCAGACACCTTCACGTGGTCCTTCGCAGTGGTTCCGCCGCCTGATCGCAGCGCGCGACAAACCGAATTAGCCACACGTTGCGCCCAACCGGCAGTCGACTATAGCAACACCCGCGCTGCGGCGCCGATCTACTTACCAAGGACATCTTACGTGACAGCGGCAAGTTTCTCCGGATTGCGGTCGGTCCGCGCGTGCGCGGCAGTCCTGCTGGCCCCTGCATTCGCCGTGATCGCTGGCTGCTCCACGATCCCTTCAAGCGGGCCAACCGGCGCGCAGGTGCGATCCCAGATCGCCGCTGACATGGGGGACGTGCCAATTGCGCTTGTACCGGTACGCAGCATGGCCGACCTTCCCGCCGCTGCACGCCCGGCGACCGTGTTTTCGGACGATTACTTGCCCCCCAGGCCGACCGAACTGGTGGGACCTGGCGACGTGCTCGATATCTCGGTCTTTGAAACCGGCGTGGCGCTGTTCGGTGGGGGCGCCGGTCCGGCCGCCCCCGCGGGCGCGTCGTCTGCCCCCGATCCCGCCTCGCGCGCACAGCGCTTTCCGCCATTCCGCGTGAGCGATGCCGGCACCATCAACTTTCCCTACGTGGGTGAAGTTGCCGTGGCGGGCCGCACCACCGACCAGATCGAGCAGCAACTGCGGCGTGCCCTGCGCGGCAAATCGCAGAACCCGCAGGTGCTGGTGGCAATCGGCCAGGGCCTTACCAATTCAATCATCATTGGCGGCGACGTGCGTTCGCCCGGACGGCTCGTGCTCCCCACCAACCGGGAGTCTTTGTCCGACGTGATTGCTCTTGCAGGGGGCAATGCGGGCGAGATGAAAGACATCCTGGTGCGGATCCAGCGCAACGGTACGCTGGGCGAATTCCGGTTGAGCGACATCATGTCGCGGCCCGAGCAGGATATCCGCATTTTTCCGGCCGATCGGGTGCTGCTGGTCCGCGCGCCGCAGAGCTTCTCGGTCATCGGTGCAGCGGGTCGCAGTGACCAGATCGCCTTTCCGGCTGCGGGCCTCTCGCTGGTCGAGGCGGTTGCAACCGCGGGTGGGATAAACCCCAATGCCGGTGATCCCGAGGCTGTCTTCGTGTTCCGCATCATCAAAAATCCTGACGGCACCGAAACCCCGACCGTCTATCACTTCAACATGATGGAGGCGCCGACCTTCATTCTGGCGCAGCGCTTCGCGATCACCGACAAAGATGTACTCTATATCGGCAATGCGGAAGCGAACCAGCCGACCAAGCTGGTGCAGATCATCAGCCAGTTGTTCTTCCCGCTGGTGACCCTCGAGGGCGTCATCAACCGCAACTGACGGTCCCGCGGTGCCCGGCGACAATGATGCCCCGCTGCTGATCGATGCCTCGCGGCTGGTGTGGCGGCGCTGGAGCGGAACCCGCGCGACCGGGATCGACCGGATCTGCCTTGCGTGGCTCGAACATTATCACGCCCGTTCGCAAGCGGTGATCGTGTACCGCGAAGGCCCGGCGATCCTACCGACGCGGCTGTCGCAGGCGCTGTTCCGGCTGCTGCTGGAGCCCGAGCGACCACGCGGCCACATGATGCGGTTTCGCGCCGCTTTGGCCGGCCTTGCCCTCTCGCGTGCGGTGCAGTTGCGCGACCGCTTGCCGGGGCGCGGGCGGTTCTGGCTCAATCCCGGTCACACCGGGCTCGATGCGCCGCGGATTGCCGCCTGGACTAAGGCGCGGCACGTGCGCCCGGTGCACCTGGTCCATGATCTGATCCCGATCACCCACCCGCAATTCTGCCGCGCCGGGGAGGACGAGCGGCATCGCCGGCGCATGCGGACCGCGCTCGGCACGGCATGCGGGATCATCGCCAACAGCGCCGCGACGCGCGAAAGCCTTGCAGCCTTCGCGTCCTCTGAAAGCCTCTCGCTGCCGCCGACGGCGGTGGCGTGGCCGGGCACCCCGATCTTGCCGCTAGCGGCTTCGCCAGGTGCGCAAGAGCCAACTTTCGTCGTTCTCGGAACGATCGAGGGCCGTAAGAACCACGCACTGCTGCTCGAACTGTGGCGACAGATGATGGCGCAAGGCGGCGGGCCGGTGCCGCGCCTCGTGATCGTGGGGCGACGCGGCTGGCAGGCGGAAGCGGTGTTCGCTCAGCTCGACAGCGGGATTTTTGGCGACCGGGTGGTCGAGGTCGGTGCGCTCGACGACCGTGCGCTCGCCGAGATCCTCACCGGTGCGCGCGCGCTGCTCTTTCCCAGCTTCGCCGAAGGTTACGGCATCCCGCTGGTCGAGGCGCTCGCCGCCGGGGTGCCGGTGATCGCCAGCGACTTGCCCGTGTTCCGCGAGATCGGCCTAGGCGTGCCCGAACTGCTCGCGTTAGATGATCTGCCTGGCTGGCTGGAGGCGGTGCGCGACTACACCTGCGAACCGAACCGCCGGCGCAAATCACAGCTTCAGAGGTTGCAGACCTTTCGGGCACCGGACTGGGCGACGCACTTCACTCAAGTAGACAACCTGTTGACCGAACTCTCTTGATAAGCCGATTTCAGGCAAGCCTATAAAGTAAAAGCATGAAATATATCGCATCATATAATAGTAATAAATTTAAATTCTGTCAAACTATGTAAAGGTCTAGAGGGAAATTAGACTTGCAAATTCAATAATTGCTATGATATATTATCATCGCAATCAGGGAAATCACGGTCTTGCATTTCGATTGTAGGATAAATTCTTTCTTGCACTGCAAGTAGTTCATTGATCGCCTCCTTGATCTGTCGTCCGAGCATCCATTGGTAACGCCCGACAAGAAGCTGCGTCGTTAGTGGTATGTTTTTGAAGCTGTTGCCCGAAAACGGGTCATTCGCATCGTCGTGCTGGCGCTCGACCTGTTCCGCCTCAGCCGCCGCTAGCCGGCGCTCCCGCCAGAAGAGCATCGCCAAGCGCTCCACCAGGATGGACTGTAGCCTCGTCTCTGGCGAGACCTCAGCGATCAGATCGTTTCGCAGGCGCTCGAAGGCCTCCCGATCTTCATGGCGCGCCAGAAAGCGATTGCTCAAAACGCCATGCCGCACAGCATTCTGACTGCTGATCTCGCGTCCTTCAGGTGTTCGCGGTCCTGTGCTACGAAGGGCATTTCGCCGGTTCGCCGCTATTCGACGTCTACTGGTCATACCCGCAGGAAATCATGTTATCCGGTTTGTGTCCAGCCAATCGCAATATCAGCAAAGCGTCCTTGCGGAGGATCGCGAGGTGGCTAAACCGATACGACGTCAAGCTCAGTCTCCAATCAGTACGAAACGAAGCCAATCTCGTGTAACCTCTTGAATGGTCTTGGTGTGCGCGAAGCCCTCGCTTTCGTATCATGGCAGCTTCCCAAACATGCGTTCTCGGATTATGGGCGGCTCGTAAATCCAGTAAAAAAGGTTTCTACCGCAATCCGAGGCGGTACTTGCGGGCACAGGCCAGGGATAAATCAGTGGCAGCGATCCATCCGGTCATCCTGTGTGGCGGCAGCGGCACCCGGCTTTGGCCGGTCAGCCGCAAGGCCTGTCCCAAGCCATTTCTGCCGCTGGTGGGCGAGGAGACGCTGTTCGAACAGGCGCTGCGCCGGGTGGCGGGCGATGATCGCTTCGGCGCGCCGATTGTGGTCGCGGGCGCCGATCATGCCGAGCTCATCACCGCGCAGCTCGGTGATGCCGAAGGCGCTATGCTGGTGATCGAGCCGGCGGCCAAGAACACCGCGCCGGCGATCGCTCTCGCGGCCGCCTTGCTGCCGGCGGAGGCGGTGATGCTGGTGTGCCCGAGCGATCATCACATCGCCGACACCGCCGCCTTCCGTGACGCTGCGCTCGCCGCTGCGGCATTGGCGCGCGAGGACTGGCTGGTGTCCTTCGGCATCGCGCCGACCCACCCCGAGACCGGCTATGGCTATCTCCAGCGCGGTGAACCCCTTGCGGGCGGCTATGCCATCCGCCGCTTCGTCGAGAAGCCCGATTTGGCGCGCGCGCAGGAATACCTCGCGAGCGGCGAATACAGCTGGAACGGCGGCATCTTCGCGCTGCGCGCCGGGCGCTATCTCGAGGAGCTTGCCGCGCACCGGCCGGACATGGCCCGTTTGGTCGCTGAGGCGGTCGTGCAGGGGCATCACGAGGGCGCGCGCTTCCACCCGGCAGACGCGCCCTTCGCCGCGATCACCGGCGATTCTATCGACTACGCGGTGATGGAAAACACCGCCCGCGCGGCAATGGTGCCGGTCGACATGGGCTGGTCCGACATCGGCAACTGGGCTGCGCTCGCCGATGCGCTGGCGGATGCTGCCGATGACACGGGCAATGTCGTGCGCGGCACCGCCGATCTTTCGGGCTGCCGCAACGTGCTCGCTTTCTCGGATGGACCGCGCATTTCGGCCGTGGGGCTCGAGAACATGTGCATCGTCGTTGCGGGGGGCGAGGTGCTGGTCACCACCAGCGAGGGCGCGCAGGCCGTAGGAAAGCTCCCCGGAGCGAGCAGCCAGTGAACTCGGTGCGCCCGCTGCCGACCCGCATGGTCGAGAAGGTGTGGGGCCGTGACGCGCTCCCCGCGCCCTTCGCCGCGCCGCCGGGCCAGCGGATCGGCGAAATCTGGTTCGAGCCGCCCGCCGAACTGGCACAGGTGCTGGTCAAATACCTCTTCACCTCCGAGAAGCTCTCGGTGCAGGTGCATCCTTCCGATGCCACTGCGCTGCCGGGCGAAGCGGGCAAGGAGGAGTGCTGGCTGGTGCTCGATGCCGAACCCGATGCGCAACTCGCAATCGGGTTTGCGCGCGAGGTGACCCGCGAGGAGATCGCGGCGGCAGCCCGGGACGGCAGCATCGAAACCTTGCTCGCCTGGCACCCGGCCAGACCGGGCGACCTGTTCTATCTGCCCGCAGGCACCGTCCATGCGATCGGCCCGGGGCTGGCGCTGGTCGAGGTGCAGCAGGCAAGCGACACCACCTTCCGCCTTTATGATTATGGCCGCCCGCGCGAGCTGCATCTCGAACGCGCGCTCGCCGTGGCCGAGCGCGGGCCCTATGCGGCATCGCACCGCCGCCACATCGCCGCAGGATCGGTGCTGGTCGATGGTCCGCATTTCCGGCTCGACCGTATCGAGGGTGCCCCCGATGCCGCCACCCTCGCCGCCTATCCGGGGGCGCTGCTGGCGCTGCCGCTGGTAGGGGAGGTCGCGGCGCGCGAAGGAGCGGCGCGCGCGGGCGCGGGGGAGTGCCTTGTGGCGGAGGGGATCGGCCGCCTCGATTTCAGTGCGGCAGAAGTGACCCTGCTCACGCGCGCTGCGGGATAGCACCGCTTCTACGTCACAGGTTCGGACAAAGAATATCTTCCCCCGCTGCTTTCAAGCTGCGATGGACAAGCCCCTGCGGTTGCTGTCTAAGTGGGCGGATATGCCGCCTCGCGCCCTGCCTTCGCCGGACAAGATTGGTAAGCTCCATCCGCTATCCTGGCGCGAGTGGGCGCATCCGGCGCAAAGCATCTCGAGCGAACCGCGCCAGATCCGCGGGGCAATCATCCAGCGTTGGGAGCGCAGTGCCCGTCGGATGGTGCAGCCGCCGCTCGACCATCATTACATCGTCGTGCATATGGGCGGCGACAAGCGCATCACCCGCCGGCGCCGCACCCAGACTCTGGTGCGCGAAGTGACCGACCGTGCGATGTCGACGATCGAGGCGGGCAGCTCCTACAGCTGGACCACCGAGGGCCCGATCGCCTTCGGTCATATCTATCTCGAGCCGGGCTATTTCGCACAGACCATTGCCGAGCAGTTCGATATCGATCCGGCCAAGGTCGCCTTGCGCGAAGCTTTCGGTGAGTATGATCCACTGCTGAGCCGGCTGCTGAGTGCGCTGGTGCGCGCCGCGGAAGGCGACGATCTGGCGCTGATGGAACAGGAGGCACAGCTCGAAGCCGCGCTCCACCGGCTGTATGAGCGGCAGTTTGCCGCGACCGCCCGGGACAACAAGATCATCATATCGCCGACCAGCGTCGCGCGGGTGAAGGACTTCATCGGCGAAAACCTAACGGGCCAGCTGGCGCTCGAAGAGCTTGCGGGGCTTGCCGGCTACAGCCGTTTCCATTTCGCGCGCGGGTTCAAGGCGGCGACGGGCCTGCCGCCCTATGCCTACATTCTGCGCGCGCGGATTGCGCTTGCCTGCCGCCTGCTCGGAGAGCGCGATCTGCCGGTGAGCCACGTTGCCGACGCCTCAGGGTTCGCCTCGCATCCGCAATTTGCCAGCCGCTTCCGCCAGCTGACCGGGATCTCGCCGAGCGCCTATCGCAAGATCATGCGCTGAAACTGTAACGACGCGCGAACGCGAACCGCGCCCCTGACCCCGTCAAGGACGCGCCCTGCTGCGCAAGATGGTCGCGTGAGCAGGGGATCAGGCCGGACGCGAGCCGACCAGATCCCCTGCAAGCCTGCTCAGAAGCCCTGCACCAGCTGTATCGTGAAGGCCTCGCGGAAGAATTGCGAGGTGTCGTGCAGCGGAATTTCGATCCCGGCGAGCAGGAACAGGTTGCCGCCAACATGCGTACGCATGCCGGGGGTAATCGATACGTAGGTCGGCCCGTTCTGGAATTCGCGCCAGGTGCTGGCGACATACCAGGTCAGATCTCCGAAAGGAGCCTTGTCGTGATCGGTCACTGTCTGGCCGATCGCGCCGTTGAGGATGAAGCTTTCCGGCGCGCCCGAGTCAGGGAAATCGTAGGCTACCCGACCGCGAAGCGAGATCCCGCTGCCGATGTCAGTGAACAGGTTGAGCTGCGGCTGCGCGGCAAAGACGCCGTTGCCGAAGCTTTCCGAACCGGTCGGAAGGCGCCAGCCCACGCCTGCATTGAGCGAGATGTTGCGTTTTTCGACCAGCATGACTTGGGTGTTCAGCGTGATGTCGCCGAAATCCGAATCCCCGCCGCGATCCTGATAGAACGGTACTTCGAGACCAGCCCACAGCCGGCGCGTGAAGGGGAAGTGAAAGCGCGCGAGGCCCTGATGGAGGTCGTCGCCGCCGTCGCCAGCATCGACATAGGTGTAGGCGAGGTGGACTTCGCGCGTGAAGAAGCCGTCGGCAGTTCCCAGCCAGCCCTGCCGGGGCGCGCCGCTGTCGCCGTTGGGGACAGGCACCCACTTGGAAAAGAGCTCCTTGCCGAAAGGTTCGGATCCGAGCGGAGTCCAGCCGCCATTGCCGCTGTCCTCTGCCGCCGCAGCGGTGGCAGCGGCAGTGATCGCGACGGTCTCTGCGGTGGTTGCGGCATCGCTCGCGCCGCTGCCGAGGCTTGCGGCCGCCGCGGCGGTCAGCACGACTGCGGGCGAGGCGGGAGCGGCGGGGGCAGCGCCCCTTTCGCTTTCGGCGGCAAGGGCAGGAGCGCTGGCGGATGCGATCACCGCAGCCAGCGTGCCGAGCACCGCGATGCGGGCATTGTCGGGGAGAGGGAAAGTGTGCGACATCGAAAATGGCTCCTGTGGTTGCGACGCTCCCACAGTCATGCGCCTTCGCTGCCGCCGCATCTTGTCAGAAAGCCGAGCCTTTTTTCGCAATACGCGCGGGGGTTTAGAGCCGGGGACCTGCGGATTGAAGCGCGCCGGGGAAAGCCGGGGCGCTTCCGCAACCTAACGGAAAACGAGGGCGGGAGCGGCTGGGCGCGGCCAGTGGCAGCCTGTCAGGCGCGCACCGCGCGGCGGTAGCGGCCCGGCGAAATGCCGAGCTCGCGGCTGAAGGCCGCAGTGAAATGCGCCTGGTTGGCAAAACCGCATTCGAGCGCGAGTTCGGCCAGCGGCATGGCATTGTCGGCCAGCAATTGCCGTGCCCGCTCAAGCCGGCGTGCGCGCAGGAAGTGGTACGGTGTTTCACCCGTCGCCAGCTTGAACACCCGCAGGAAGTGGTTGGCAGAAAGCCCCGCCGCCTGCGCAAGATCATCGAGGCCGATGCTTTCGTGCAGGTTCGCTTCGATGAAGTCGATGACCCGCTTGAGCTTGGGGGGAGAAAGATAGATGCGCTCGGCCTTCTCGACCGGTGCCGCGTTTTCGTTTCCGGCAAGAAGACCGGCAATCGCACGCAGAAGCCCGTCAATCATCAGCCGCGATCCGAGGCTCGGCCGCCGCAGTTCGCTCTCGATCAGGCCGAGCAGGTGGGCGACCCGAGGCAGGTGGCGACCGACGATGGGCGCCAAGGCATCAATGCGTTTGCCCTCGCTCTCCAACAACGAACCGATCAGCCCGGGCTTGAAATAAAGCGCGAAGGAGCCGCTTTGATCGTCGAAGTGGAGGCGGCTGTCGGCTCCTGCGGGGAGAAAGCAGCACAGGTCGCGGTGGAGCGCCATCTCGCGATAGGCGCCGCAGAAGTCGATGCCGAACTTGCCCGATCCGTTGCGGTTGACGAACAATGCGTCCCAATCCTCGCCCTCGGGAGCGTCGGCGACGACTTCGATCATGCCTTGCCCAAGCGAGCGGTGATGGCGCATCGCGACGATGGGCAGCGAACCGGTATCGAACAAGGTCACATCGGGTTCGGCCGACCAGTGAATATGCCGGAAAAACTGAGGGCCTTCCTGCTCAGCGAGATGAAAGGTCTGAGGTTCCTGCATTACCATTGGCCTGACTCCCACTTGACACGGAAAATGTCCGATCAAGTTGACAGGGCCATTTTATGGCTTGTCCCGTCGCTTGAACAGGCGGGACGGGGGGGCCGGCATACAATTGCGCAAGATATCGAAACCCGATTTCGTCCCGAAAGCGTTTTGCGCCGACAGGGGCTGCGCGCCTATTGCAGGCCGGATTGTTCGCCCTCGTCCATGCGCAGCGACATGACGGGGCGGATGTCGACCATCGCCAGCCCGGCCGCGACCAAGGGCAGATCGGCGATCTCGGCTCTCATCTCTTCGGGGGATTGCACGCCGAGCAGGGTCAGCTCGTCCCGGTCCGTGCTTGCGAGTGCCAGCACGAAGCGGCCCATGCGTGCCCAGGTCAGAAGCGCATCATATTCAGCGGTACGATAGAAGCTCACTTCTTCGCTGCCCGCCGCAGGCGCGATCCGCAAGGTGACGAGCGTCAAGGGTGTGTTCGGCGAGAGCTGACCCGCCGGCCGACCCGAAAACCACTCGATCCACCTGAGCCATGGCATGTTCGGGGACACCTTTCCCCTCGCCGCTACCGCGCGGACAGCGGGGGCGCTTTCGAATTCTTGCGCGGGACTGTCTGGTGTTGCGGACACAGGGCCCTGTCAATGCCCGATCATCGTGAAAAACGGAAAAACCCCCGCCTTCGCGAAAGAAGCGACGGGGGCCTTGTGTGCATCACCACGTCCGTGGCGATCGGCAGGCGCCTTTTCCTGCCGGACACAAGGAGCAATTTCATGCGCAAGATCAAGAACGCTTTGATGGCGGCGGGGGCAGTGCTGGCTCTCGGCGTGCCGTCGATCGTCCAAGCCGATGTCGTGGTGCGCGGCAAGGAAGGCGAGCCCCTGTCGGAAATCCGCGAGGCTCCCGCTTCGATCCACAACGATCTCAGAACCATCGTTGCCCAGCCTTCGCCTTCGGAAGTCGATCCCAAGTTGCTCGGCCCGGTGCTGCTCAACAAGTCGGCGCATATCGACCTCGAGAAGGGTACCGCCACACTGCCGCTGCGCCGTGGCAAGCTCGCCAACGGCACGCCGGTGTGGTTCATCCTCACCGACGCGACCGACGAGAACATCGCCGATCTCCAGGGCCTCGCCTACTCTCCCAAGCTCGCTTTCGCGCTGACCGGAAAGGCGACCCGCCGCGCGACGATCGACAAGGACGGCATCTTCCAGTTCAAGAGCGGGAGCGTCGACTTCAGCCCGGCGCTGAGCGTCACCCCGGGGCCGGCCAACGCGCCTTTCCCGCCCAAGGCGTTTCAGCCGGGTTCGGTCGGCGATGCCGATTACACCCCGCTGGTCTATGTCGAGAACTCGGCCAAGTCGATCATCTACAACGCGCCCGTCATCAGCCAGGCGAGCGAGGCCGAGCTCAACGCAATGTGCGCAGGCAAGGTCGATTACACCAAGGTTCACGACAAGGTCGCTGCGATCTGCCCGCGTGATGGCACCGTGACGATTAAGCTCACCCTCGGCTTCACCTTCGACAAGCCGATCTTCTACATCTCGACCGAAGCCAACGACCCGCTGGTCGCCAGCCTCGAGAACGCCACCTACACCCCGGCGATGAAGGACCTGCCCTTCGCGCTCGAGGACGCCTTGCCCGGCGAGAGCGCGGAACGCATCGTGGTGGTGGTCAACGGCCCGACCGGTAAGGACAACCCCCACCGCCAGGGCCTCGTCAGCGCGCTGTCGGGCGAGGGCGGGCCGCTCAACGTGCTCGGCGGCATCCCGACCATCAACCTCGACTATTCGCCGATGTGGCGCCTGTTCCCGGCGGTATGGACCGATGAGGCGATCCAGAAGGGCTATCGCTACCGCATCACCAGCGCGCTTCAGGCCGCCGAAATGTCGACCCGTGGCTACCTCAAGAGCCTCGACGGCGGCGATTTCCGCGCGGTCGGCTTCGTCGTGAACTGCCCCGTGGTCTACCGCATCAACTGATGCCGGCCTGACCACACCCTGGGTCATGCGCTGCCCCCCCTTCAGCATGACCCCACCTCGCGCCGGGAAGGTTTAGCCCTTACCTTCCCGGCGCGTCCCTTATTCGGCATGGTGTCGTCCGTGCCAACAGGACGCCCGCCATGCGCCGCAGCCATGCCCGAATGACCCCGCTGGTGGCGCTGGCCACATTGTTCGCCGCGCCGGTCTGCGCTGCCAATGATCCCGCCGAGGAGGAGGCCGCGCTCGCCGTGGCGGACGGGGACGAGGCCGGCTCGTCGGAACTTCGCGAGCTCACCACCGACCGTCCGGATGTCACGGAAAGCCCGTTCACGGTCGATGCCGGGCACATCCAGATCGAAACCACCCTGTTCGGCTACACCCGCTCGGGCAAGGATGCGAACGGTGTGGTGACCGATGGCTACGAGTTTGCTACCAGCAACCTGCGGGTCGGGCTGGCGGACAATCTCGAGCTCGATCTGGTGTGGCAGCCCTATGGCATCGCCGACCCGCGCGGGGCGGCCACCGGCGCGACCGCGCGCGGGATCGGCAGCGTCGATCTGCGCGCCAAGCTCAACCTGTGGGGAAATGACGGCCTTGCACGCCCGGGCGACACCGCGCTCGCGCTGTTGCCCTATGTCACGATCCCGACCGACGGCGACAACGGGATCGGCGCCGAGCATATCGAATTCGGGCTGATCGTGCCGCTCGCGATCGAGCTTGGCGGCGGGTTCGGGCTCGGCCTCAACGGCGCGGTGCAGTTTGCCCGCCCGGATGATGGCGCGCGCACCTACGATGCCTCGCTGCTGACCTCGGCGTCGCTGGCCTTCGACCTTGCCCCGGGGCTGGGCGGTTATGCCGAAGTGGTGTGGGAGTTCAGCCGCGGCGATCCTGAGGGCGACATCGTTACGCTCGACACCGGCCTCACCTATGCGATCGGCGAGAACTGGCAGCTCGACGCCGGAATCAACATCGGCGCGACCGACGCCGCTGATGCCATCGCTCCCTTCATCGGGGTGACCGCAAGATTCTGATTGGCAAAATGACGTAGCGACTGCTACGGAGATCCGCGTAAATCTTGAAAAACGACGGGCCGGGAAGTCGGCACAATCCGCCGGGGACGCAAGGATACGCGGGAGGGGCAGTCATGGCCGGGATCGGTCAGGTGCAGCATATGTCGACGGGTGTTCAGGCGGTCGATTGCGTCGCCTATCAACACGTGCCCCCCGACCTGTCGCTCACGGTCGCGCCGCGCGATATCATCCTCTACCGCATCCACGATTATGGCCCCTCGCGCACCACCAGCGCCGAACGGGGTGAATCCGATCATGATCTGGTGCTGCTGACTCGCGGTTCGGGCACGGCGGGACTGGGGTGGATGGGCGGCGAGGGGTTCCGGATCGAGCCCAGCCGCGAGCTGCGCGCCACCTTCGTGCCGCATGATGCCGACACCAAGCTCGAGTTCGGAAGTTCGGCCAAGAGCCTCAGTGTAATGCTGCCGAAGGGCTGTCTTGACTCGCTGATCGAGGACAGGGCGCGCGGTCCGATCAGGCCGAAGTTGTTCGATACCAATCCGACGCTGATCGGCCTTGTCAGCCTGATCGAACTCGAGCTGTTCCGGCCCGGTCTGGTCGCCGACATGATTGCCGATCAGGCGATGCGCAGCATGGCGCTGATCCTTTCGGGAATCGACCCCAACGGCTTTCTCGCAGAGAGCGACCGTGTGGCGATTGCGCCGGTGCGGCTCAAGCGGGTGATCGACTTCATCGAGAACAACCTTGCCCAGCCGCTGACGCTCGAGCTGCTGGCGCATATCGCCGGGCTTTCGGTGTTCCACTTTGCCCGGGTGTTTCGCCGCGCCACGGGGGTCAGCCCTTATCGCTATGTGTGCGACCGGCGGCTGCTGCTGGCGCAGCGGTTGCTGATGGAGCGCGAATTGGCGGTGCAGGACATCGCGCCGCTGTGCGGTTTCCCGCGGCACGCCAATTTCAGCGCTGCCTTCGCCAAGGCACGCGGCATGTCGCCGAGCCAGTACCGCGCGCACTTCGCGCTTTAGCGCGGCACTTCGCGCGCCTGCACCGCCACGAGATAGTCTACGATCTGCGGAATCGCCTTCGCGTCGATCGGGGCCTTGTAGGTCTTGATCATCTTGGCGACGCTCGCTTCCCACTTCTCGCGCGGGATGCGGGGCTGCTGGAGCATGGTCGAAGGCGAGTGGCAGGCGGTGCAGTTCTCGATCACCGCTTGGCGTCCGGGCCCCTCAGGCAGGTCGATGGGATCTTCCGGCAAGGTGATGCTGGCGTTGCTGAAGGTGACCTTCGGCGCGCTGTCACAGCCCGCAAGCGCGGCCGCGAGAACGAGGGCGAACGCGGCTTTCATTGCGCCCTCAGGGTGATGCGCTCGATCACGTTGCGGGCATAGCCCGAGGGGTTCCAGACCAGCGCTTCGGGCTGCACCGCGCCCGTCACGTTGGCCGCGCGCACTCCGATGCCGGCAAGATCGCCGCGCACCTCCGGGATGGTCACCTCCCAGCGGCGGAACGCATAGCGGCCCTCGTCCGGCCCGAGCGTGCAGGCGAGGTCGAGCCCGGCGCCAACCAGATCGACCCGCGCCAACCCGGCATCACCTCCCATTGCGATCCCGCGCAAGGTGAGCGGCTTGCCGCGCGGCACCACGGCGCCATCGGCATGGCTGGTGATGAAGGCGCGCGGCGGCATTGCGGTGATGGGGACGGTCGGGAAATCCTTGTCTCCCGGCTTCACCGGCACGCTCGGCCAGCGATAGGTTTCGGCGACGTAGTGGCTCTCGTCCTCGCCGGTCAGCACTTCGATATGGCTCAGCATCTTGACCCAATAGGTCGAGAACCAGCCGGGCACCACGACCCGCAAGGGGAAGCCGTGCAGCAGCGGGAGCGGCGCGCCGTTCATCCCCCAGGCGACCAGCACATCGTCGCGCAGCGCGATGTCGAGCGGGAGCGACTTGATGAACTGCGGCGCGCCATCGACGGGCGGCACGTCGAGCCCCGAATAGCGCACGCGCCGCGCGCCGGGCGCGATCCCGGCCTTGGCGAGCACATCGCGCAACCGCACCCCGGTCCATTTGGCGCAGCCCATCGCGCCGTTGCCCCACTGGGTGCCGGTGACGCGCGGATCGGAAAGGCCGCGCCCGTTGCCTGCGCATTGGTTGATCGCGACCACCTCGACGGTCTCGCCCGCGGCGGCGATCTCGTCGAGCGTCAGCGACACCGGGGACGCCACCGCGCCGCCGATTGCCACCCGGTGCGCGGCGGCATCGACGCTGGTCGGCATGTCCCAGTTCCAGCGCACGAAAAAGCGGTCGTTGGGCGTGATCGTGCCCTGATCGAACACCGCCATCGGCGTTTCGAGCAGCGGCGGGCGGATGCGCTGGACAATCATCTCGCCCTTGCCGGGAAAGGCCGGGGTGGTCGGCCGCAGGCTCGGCCCGCCGGGCAGGCCGAGGTCGATCATTCCGCCGGCCGCCAGCTTGGCGAGCACGGGGGCGGCGAGCGCCGCGCTGCCTGCGCTTGCAATCAGCGCGCGCCGGGTGAAGGTCCGCTCCGCCATCCTCAGTTCCGCCCCGCTTCCAGTCGTTCGATCAGCGCGCCAATCTCGGCCACCGCCAGATCGTGGTCGCGCAGCATCTCGCCGATATCGTCGAGCCGCGCCATTTCGCCATCGTCGCGCATGATCGAACAGATCACCGCCGCATCTCCTGCACCCGCCAACCGCGCAAGATCGATCGCGGCCTCGCAGGCCGAGGGGCGCTCGCGTACGCCGCCTTCGCGCGCGATCAGCGGGAAGACATGGCCGGGTGAATGGATATCGGCATTGCTCGCCCCTTCGGCGATTGCCACCTGCACGGTGTGCGCCCGGTCGGCGGCGGAGATGCCGGTCGAGACCCCGTGTGCCGCTTCGATCGACCGGGCGAACGGCCGTCCGGTCTGGCGCGCGGTGCCGGGGTTGACGAGGGCAAGGCCAAGCTGCGCTGCGCGCTGCGGGGTGACCGCCAGGCAGATGAGTCCGCGGCCATGGGTCGCCATGAAGTTGATCGCTTGCGGGGTCACATGGCGCGCGGCAATCATCAGGTCGATGTCGCCGCCGCGCAGCCGGTCCCCCGCGAGCACGACGATGCGCCCTTGGGCGATCGCCGCCAGCGCCGTATCGAGCGCAGTGTCGAGGCGCGCGCTCGTCACGCCAGGTTCCTGCCCGCTGCGAAGCTCTTCGCGCCCAGCACCACCTGCTTGCCGACCAGTTCGATCTGCCCCCGCGCGCGTTCGTCGAGGCATTCGCCATCGGGGGAGAACATGCCCTGATAGGTGCGGATCGTCGCGCCCATGGGGGTGGGCCAGCCGCGCAGGGCATGGGTGATCGCGCGCATGGTGAGTAGGGTCGACATCGCAGCCTGATCCCCGAAGGCCGTGGCAATGAGGCCGACCGCGCGGCCATCGAGATAGGGCCGCTCGTCGCGCGCGAGATCTTCCAGGTAATCGAGCGCGTTCTTGACCACGCCCGAAATCGTGCCGTGATAGCCGGGCGCAGCCACCAGTAGCCCGTCTGCCGCGCGCACCGCCTCCACCATTGCGCTGCCCTGCGAGGGATCATGGCCCGGACCGCGATAATGCGGCAGCGCGGTGAGGTAGTCGCCGCCGAACACCGTCACCTCGGCGCCCTCGCTCGCGGCGATGCCCGCGGCGAGCCGCAGCGCCTGCTCGGTCGAGGAGCCGGAATTGACCGTGCCGCCGAGGGCCACGATATGCGTCATGCGCGAGACGTCCTTTCAGTGATGTAGGCGGCAAGCCGCGCGGTCTGTTCGGGCGAGAAATGGAGCCCGAGCTTGGTGCGCCGCCATAGCACGTCCTCGGCGCTGCGCGCCCATTCGCGCGCGATCAGATGATCGACCTCGGCGGCGGTGAGACCGTGGCCGAAGTCCTCGCCCAGATCAGCGGGGCTTGCGGCATCGCCGAGGATCGCCGCCGCGCTTGTGCCGTATTGCCGGATCAGCCGCTCGGCCTCGCGCGCCGACAGAAAGGGATGGCGCGCGGCGAGATCGCGCATCCGGGCGGTGGCCTCGGTCATGCCGAAATCGCCGCCGGGAAGCGGTGCGCCGCCGGTCCAGTCCGGCCCCTCAAGCACCGGCAGATGCGGCGCGAGCCGCGCCACCGCCTCGGCGGCGAGGTGGCGATAGGTGGTGATCTTGCCGCCGAACACCGACAGCAGCGGCGCTGTGCCGTCCGTGCCGCCGTCGAGCTCGAAACGATAACCGCGCGTCGCCGCTTCGGGCTTGCCGGATCCTTCGTCCACCAGCGGGCGGACGCCGGAATAGGTCCAGACGACGTCGTCAGGCGTGACGGGTGTGCGGAAATAGTCCGAGGCACCCTCGCACAGGTAGGCAATCTCCTCGGGGCTCGCCCGAACCTCATCAAGGCCGGCGTGGTGATCGACATCGGTGGTGCCAATCAGGGTGAAATCCCGCTCATAGGGGATCGCGAAGAAGATGCGCCCGTCGGGAAGCTGAAAGAAATAGGCGAAGGCGTGATCGAACAGCTTCCTCACCACGATGTGCGAGCCGCGCACCAGCCGGATGCGCTGGTGGGCAGGTTCGCCCGCGCGGCCGAGCAGGTCGAGCACGCGCGGGCCCGCAGCGTTGACCACTGCGCGGGCGCGGAAGGTCTCGTCCTCGGTCTCGATGTGCCACAGGTCGCCGGCGCGGGCGAGCGCGGTGACCTCGCAGCGGGTGCGCACCTCGGCGCCGCGGTCCGCCGCGTCGCGGGCGTTGAGGATGACGAGCCGCGCATCGTCCACCCACCCGTCCGAATAGGCGAAGCCGCGGGTGTATTCGCGCTTGAGCGCGGCCCCGGCAGGGTGCCGGGTGAGGTCGATGCTCTCGGCCGCCGGCAGGCGCTTTCTCCCGCCGATATGGTCGTAGAGGAACAGGCCGAGCCTCAGCAGCCAGCGCGGGCGCAGGCCCTTGCGGTGCGGCAGGATGAAGCGCAGCGGCCAGATGATGTGCGGCGCGATGCCCCACAGCACTTCGCGCTCGCTCAGCGCCTCGCGCACCAACGCGAATTCGTAGTGTTCGAGATAGCGCAATCCGCCGTGGATCAGCTTGGTCGAATTGGACGAAGTGCCCTCCGCCAGATCGCCGCGCTCGAGCAGCAGAACCTTGGCGCCGCGTCCTGCGGCATCGCGCGCGATCCCCGCGCCGTTGACGCCGCCGCCGATCACCGCGAGGTCGAACGGGCCGCTCACCGGATCACCCAGGCTGCGAAACCGAGCGCGACCAGCAGCGAGGCAAGGGTCGCCGCCAGCACCGGCATCACCGCGCGCCAGCCGAGGCCGAGCAGCAGATCGGTGCGGGTCCGCATCGCGGTGGCAGTGACCGCGAGCAGCAGCAGCGTCTTGGAGAGCGTGAGCGTCGCAGTCGCGACCTCGGCCGGGAGCGCGATCAGCGAGTTCACCCCGGCGAGCAGGAGGAATGCGAGGATGAACGCGGGCAGCACCGGCAGGTGGCGTGCGGCGCCGCTTTCGGCGACGGGCTGCGCGCGCGCGATCCACAGCGCGGCGAGCGTCACCAGCGGGGCGAGCAGCGCGACCCGGGTGAGTTTCACCACGGTTGCCTGCGCGCCGGCAGCGTCCGACACCGCAAACCCCGCGCCGATCGCCTGCGCGACATCGTGGATCGAGGCCCCGACCAGAAAGCCTGCCTGCGCGTCATTGAACCCGAGCAATTGGGTGAGCGCAGGATAGGTGGTGAGCGCGATCGCGGATGCAGCGGCGAGGATCACCAGCGTCAGCGTGAATTGCGCCTGTTCGAGCCGCTCGCGACCGATCACGCCGTAGAGCGCAAGCGCGGCCGAGGCGCCGCAGATCGCGGTCGCGCCGCCGGCGAGGAGGCCGACCGCCGGGCTCTGTCCGGTGGCGCGCGCCGCGAGCAGCGCCGCAAGGAGCGCCGCTGCCATAACGAGCGCGAGGCCGGCGAAGGGCACAATTCCCATCGCCACCACCTGTGCGGCGGTGACCTGAAAGCCGAGCAGCACAATCCCGACCCTGAGGCCGTGGCGCGCGGTCGCATCGAGCCCGGCATGGGTGCGCGGATCGCCCGCAGCGAAGTTGACCGCAAGTCCGATCAAGAGGCCGGCAAGGATCACCGGCACCCCGTAATTCTGGCTGAGCCACGCCGCCGCAGCGCCCGCAATCGCACAGATCGCAAGCCCGGGGACAAAGCGCGACAATGGCAGGCGCGGGGGCGGGGCGAGCGTCGGCGGAGCGGCGCTGTCGGCGAGCATGATCTCACCGAACAGGTCGCCGGCGTAGGCATCCTCGAAATCGGGGCGGACGGCGCGCTTCATCGGGGGATGCTGCCCATTGCCTTCGCGTCGAACCCCTGTGCCTGTGCACGCCTGTCTTACGGTGTCACAAGCCTACCGCGCCGACCCGCGCGATGCAACCGCAGCATGGCTCAGGCGAAGCTTTCATCCTCCGCCGCCGGGCGCCGGATCACCGGCAGCAGCCACTGGAACCAGCCGAGCGCGAGGAGGTAGGATGCGGCGGCGAACACGAACAGCGGCACGAAACCGAACCCGGCATCGAGCACGCGGCCGGTGATCAGGCTGATCGCCACCCCGCCCATATTTCCCATGAAAGCACCGAACGCGGTCACCCGTCCGACCTTGGCCCCGGGCACCACGTCGGTGATCGCCGAGAAGATCGAGAGCGAAAAGCCCTGGTGACCCGCCATCACCACCCCGATCATCACGGCCACCGGCCAGAAGGCATTGATCTGGAGCACCAATGGCAGCGGTGCGACGATCAGCGCCGAGGCGAGCATCACGCTCTTCCTCACCCGGTTGACGCTCCACCCGCGCTCGAGGAGCCGGGTCGAGATCCAGCCCGCGCCGAGCGCACCGAGCCCCGATCCGGCAAAGGCGATCGCCAGCGGCACCGCCAATTCGAGCGTCGAGAGACCGAATTCCTTGCGATAATAATCGGCGAGCCAGAAGTTGATGAACCACCAGGTCATGTCCGACAGCGCCTTGGCCCCCACGATCGCCCAGGTGGCGCGGTTCATGAGGATTGCGCCGTAGCCGTCGCCCGGCTTGCCGTGTGCGCTTACCGGTGGTGCGGCGGCCTCGGCGCCGAGCTGGGTGAGCCCGCGCGCGAGCCACATCCACGCGATCAGCGAGAGAAAGCCGCCGATCCCGCCCGCCACCAGCGCTCCGCGCCAGCCCACCGCTGCCGCGAGGCCGGGGATCACGAAGGGCATCGCGATCGTCCCCGCCCCGGCGAGCAGCGTCGCGAAGCCGAAGGCGAAGGAGCGCTGATCGGGCGCGAACAGCGCCGCCACGGTCTTGATCGTAAGCGGGGTCTGCACCGCCTCGGTGACGCCAAGACCGACCCGCGCGGCGACCACCTGCCAGGTCGTCACCGCCCAGCCATGCGCCATCGCCGCGAGCGACCACGCCGAGGCGCCGACCTGCATCGAGCGGTTGACCCCCAGCCGGTCGACCAGCCACCCGGTGACGAGGAAGGCGAAAGCCGCAGAAAACTGCGTGACCGCGGCGAGATCGCCGAAGTCGCTGTCGCTCCAGCCGAAATCCTTCATCATGTCGGGCTTGAGGATGGCGATGATCGGCCGGTCCATCGCGTTGAACACGCCTGCGACGCACAGCACCGTGAACAGGCTCCAGCGCAGCCGGGCCGAAAGGGCGCTGGGCGGTTGGGGGGATGCGGCAGCCATGAGGGATTCCTCCTAGGGCATGGGCCTGATGACGCAAAGGGCCGCCGGATCGCTCCGGCGGCCCCTCATGAGGATTGTCGCGGGCAGCGCAGCCTCAGAACGTCCGGACGCGCAAGCTGACGCCGACATAGCGATCGGCATCGCGCGGGATCTGGAGCCGCTGCTGACCGGACAGATTGAGGATCACGTAGCTGTCATCGGTGATGTTGCGAACGTGGAAGGTGAGGCGATACTTGTCGTCCGGATCCGAAACACCGATCGAGGCATTCCAGAGGCCGAAAGGCGCCACGCGGGTGGCCGCTGCCTGGCCGAGATCCGACCACTGCGTGCTGGTGTGGCGGAAATCGGTGGCCAGGTAGAGCCGCGCCTTGTCGGCAATCGCAGTCTCGTAGTCCGCGCTCAGCGTGTAGACGAACTCGGGCGCGAAGGGCAGGCGGGTGCCGTTGCGCGCATCGGGGGCGCCGGTGACCGGGTTGGGATTGAACTCCTTGACCTTGGCATCGGCATAGGCCGCGCTGGCGCGCAGGTTCAGCCCGCTCACGGGGTTGACCACCAGGTCGGCCTCGAAGCCTTGGCTCTTCACCGTCCCGGCGTTGGTCAGGTTGGAAACCAGCGAGCCGTTGACGAGGAAGAAGTTGTTGGCCTGAAACCCGTCATATTCGACCGTGAAGGCCGCAAGGTTGAGCTGGACCCGCTTGTCGAGGAACTGCGACTTGAGCCCGACCTCGAAGCTGTCCGAAATCTCGGGATCGAGCGGGACGGCGTTGCCCGGGGCGACGTGGTTGAAGAACACGTTGAATGCCGGACCCTTGTAACCCCGGGTGTAGGAGCCATAGATCATCACGTCCTCGATCGGCTGGAACTGGATGATCCCCCGGCCCGAAAGGTTGCCGTTGTCGGTGGTTCCGCTCGAGGTGTTGGTGCCGTTGCCGCCGCTGGCGATCGTGCCGCCGGCGGGCGAGGCAATGATCCCCGGGCCGGTCGCCGGGGCGCCGTTGGTGGCGTTGGCACCGGGCGCGCGGATATGTGTGAACTCGAGGTCGTCCCAGGTGTAGCGCAGGCCGCCGATCAGGGAGAGCTGGTCAGTGATCCGATAGGTCGCCTGACCGAACACGGCGTAGTTGTTGATCTTCACGTCGCTGTCGCCGATCGCGAAGGGGAAGATCGTGTTGACCGTATCGGCAAGATTGCAAGGCGTCCCTCCGCTCGCGGCGACCGGCGAGGTCGAGGAGGCGCAGGTGATTGCGCGGCGCACGAAGTCCTGCCGGTTCTTCGACTGCCACGCGAAAGCGCCGAACTGGTAGAAGAAGGGCTTCGACTGGTCGGACGCGATCCGCGCTTCGAGACTGATCTGCTCGGTGCGCACGATGCCGCTGTCGGTCTGCTGCGGGATTCCCACCAGCGCGCGCGGCAGGAAGTCGGCATCGCGCAGCTCTTCGTTGAACCAGTTGCGATAGCCCGCGATGATCGACAGCGTGTGGCTCGTGCCGATGTCGAAATCACCGTTGGCGGTGAGGCTCCACTGCTCGTCCTTGGTGCTCGTCACCACGTTGTGATTGATGAAGCGCTGGTTTTCGCCATTGGCATTGCCGCCCGGCAGGCCGAGTTCGGCATCGATCACCGCACCGCGGCTCACGCCTGTCACGTCGGCGCAGCAATCATCGTCGGCGCGGAAGTAGTCGGCGATCAGGCGAACCCGGCTCGGGCCGTTGTCATAATCGAGGATGCCGCGCACGCCGTAGTGCTCGTAGCCGTTGACCTGGCGGTTCCTGCCCCCATTGATGTTGGTGATGTTGCCGTCATAGCTGCCGTAAAAGCCGGTGAGACGCGCCGAAAGGCTCTCGGAGATCGGACCCGAGACCGAGGCGCGCAGTCGGTATTCGTCACCCTCGAACGCTTCGGCGAGCGCTTCGGCCTGGAACGACTTGGTGCCGCCCTTGGACACGATGTTGATGAGGCCCGCGCTCGCGTTCTTGCCGAACAGCGTGCCTTGCGGGCCGCGCAGCACTTCGATGCGCTCGAGGTCGAGCAGGTCTGCAAAGGCCTGGCCCGAACGGCTCAGCACCACGCCATCGACCACGGTCGAGACCGAGGGCTCCGCACCGATCGCGAAGCTGATCGTGCCGACACCGCGCATCACGATCGCGTTGTTGGCGCTGGTGGTGCCCTTGCGGAAGCTGACCGAAGGGACGAGCGTGGCGATGTTCTCGAGGCTGCGGACCAGCGCAGCGTCGAGCTGCTCTCCCGACACCGCGGTGACCGCAATCGGCACGTCCTGGACGTTTTCCTCGACCTTCTGCGCGGTGACGACGATTTCCTCGACCTGGGCCATCGCAGGCGCGGCGCCGCCGAACAGGGCGAGCGCACTGGAGCACAGCGCAAGCGCCTTCAGCGCAGGGATCGTGCGGTTGGTCATCATGACAATGTTCCTCTCTTCGGCGTCGACTGGTGCGGGGCGGGGTTTCAGATCATCGCCCGTGCGGTCGATCTTGAGCCTCTTGGGTTGCGCTCTATGCCGCTATCTGTCAAGCGGTGTCAGAGAGGGCCGGAGCATCCTCCGGCACGGCAAACCGGGATGGGCATGGCTGAGCTTGGGCTGAGCGAGGGTGGAACTGACCTGCGATCGGCAGGCTGGACGACCCTCGCCTGCAGGCCAGAACTTATTTCCGTTTCAATAGCTTGTGGCAATCCGAAGGTTGTCATGGTGCGCGGCAACTTCCGCCTCTCCGACGAAGGTGTGTCCGTAGCGACACTCTCGCCGCACGAAGTGGAAGCACCGGGGCGCCTGATCCTCGCCAGCGCCGATGGCAGCGCCCGGTGCCGCATCGCACTTGCATCCGATGCATCCCGATTGACGGCCAGCGCGCTCACATCGCACGACCGGATCACGCTCGATTTCGCGTTCGCGCCGGACGAGGTGTTGTGGGGCGGGGGCGAGCAGCTGAGCTACCTCGCTCTCAATGGCCGCCGCTTCCCGGTCTGGACCAGCGAGCCCGGCGTGGGCCGCGAACCGGGCACGCCGCTGACCGACATGGCGAGCGCCGACGGCTCCTTCGCGGGCGGCGATTACTGGACCACCAATTACCCCGAGCCCACCGTGCTCAGTTCGGGTGGCTGGGCGCTGAGCCTTGCCAACAGCGAATATGCCGAGATCGATGCGCGCGAGGCCGGACGGCTCAGGATCCACGTCTGGTCCGGCGAGGTCGCGATCGACCTGTTTGAAGGCACCCCCGCCGACCTCACCCGCCAGCTCGGTGCGCGCTTCGGCCCGCGCCCGGCGCTTCCCGACTGGGCGCTCGGCGGTGCGATCGTCGGGCTCAAGGACGGGGCGCGCAGCTTCGATCGGCTCGAGGCGCTGCTCGATGCCGGCGCAGCGGTCAGCGGGCTGTGGTGCGAGGACTGGGTCGGCATCCGCGAAACCAGCTTCGGCCGCCGGCTGTTCTGGGACTGGCAGTGGAACGCGGATCGCTACCCCGATCTCCCCGCAAGGATCGCCAGCCTCAAGGCGCGCGGCATCCGCTTCCTCGGCTATGTGAACCCCTATCTCGCGGTCGATGGCGCCCTGTTCCCGGAAGCCGCGGCGCGAGGCTTTTTCGCGCGGCGGCGTGACAGCGACGATCCCTATCTCGTCGATTTCGGCGAGTTCGACGCGGGCGTCGTCGACTTCACCAACCCCGCCGCCGCCGAATGGTTCGCCGAGGCGGTGATCGGCCAACGGATGCTCGATTTCGGGCTCGACGGGTGGATGTCCGATTTCGGCGAGTACCTCCCCACCGATCTGCGCCTGTTCGATGGCGACCCGATGCATGAGCACAACCGCTGGCCGGTGCGCTGGGCCGAGGTCAACGCCCGTGCCATCGCCTCGCGCGGGAAAACGGGCGAGGTGCTGTGGTTCATGCGCGCCGGACACACCGGGGTGCAGGCGCATTGCCCGCTGCTGTGGGCCGGCGACCAGTCGGTCGATTTCAGCCGCCATGACGGCATCGGCACGGTGATCACCGCCGCGCTCTCTTCGGGCCTCGTCGGCAATGCCTTCAGCCATTCGGACGTGGGCGGCTACACCAGCCTGTTCGGCAATGTTCGGACCGAGGAGTTGCTGCTGCGCTGGTACGAGCTCGGCGCCTTCAGCCCGGTAATGCGCACGCACGAGGGCAACCGGCCGAGCGACAATCTCCAGATCGACAGCACCCCGGCGCTGATCGAAGGCTTCGTCCGGTGGAGCCGCATCCATGCCGCGCTCGCACCCTACGTCCGCCACCTTGTCGCGGAGGCTCAGGGCAGCGGGCTTCCGGCGCAGCGCGCGTTGTTCCTGCACCATCCCGACGACCGCGAGGCTTTCACGATCCAGGACCAGTTCCTTTACGGCGCGGACATGCTGGTGGCGCCCGTGATCGCAGCGGGTGCGACGGCGCGGCGGGTCTATCTGCCCGCAGGCGCATGGCGGCACCTGTGGAGCGGGCAGGACTTCGCCCCCGGCTGGCACGATGTTGCTGCGCCGATCGGCGAGCCACCGGTGTTCTACCGCCCCGAAACCGCTTTCGCCCCGCTGTTCGAAAGCCTCGCCCGGTGAGCCGCGCCAACATCCGTGATGTCGCCGCCCGCGCGGGCGTCGCGGTCAAGACGGTGAGCCGGGTGCTCAACGGTCACCCCTATGTCTCCGACGCGTTGCGCGCGCGGGTCGAGGCGGCGATGACGGCGCTCGATTACCGCCCTTCGGTCGCCGCGCGCATTCTGTCGGGCGCCAAGTCGGGGCAGGTCGCGCTGATCTACGACAATCACAGCCCCTTCTACATGTTTCAGATCCAGAAGGGCTGCTGGGAGGTGTGCCAGGACAGCGGCATCCGGCTGCTCGCCCAGCCGGTTGATGTCGCCGATCCACGGGTGGGCGAGCAGGTGCGCGGGTTGGTCAGCGAGACCCATGTTGACGGGGTAATCCTGTCCTCGCCGGTCACCGATTGCGATCTCGTGCTGCGCGCGCTCGAGACGATGGACGTGCCCTTCGTGCGCATTTCGCCGGGGACCAACCACGCGCTCACCTCCAGCGTGTTCATGGACGACGCACAGGCCGCCGACGACATGACCACGCACCTCATCAACGCCGGGCACCGCCGGATCGGCTTCATCAAGGGCCACGCCAACCACATGGCCTCCGACGACCGTCTGTTCGGATATCGCCGCGCATTGGACCGGGTCGGCATCCCCTACGAGCCGCAGCTGGTGGTCGACGGGGAGTTCGATTTCGACAGCGGGGTGGCTGGCGCGCGTGCGCTGCTCGATCTGCCCCGGCGCCCCACCGCGATCTTCGCCTCCAACGACGACATGGCGGCGGGCGTGCTTGCCGTGGCGCATGATCGCGGGATCGCGCTGCCCGACGAGCTTTCGGTCGCGGGCTTCGACGACACCACGCTCGCGCGCACAGTCTGGCCGCCGCTCACCACCATCCGCCAGCCGATGGCCGAGCTGGCCCGCACCGCAACGCAGATCCTGATCGCGGGCGGGGACATCACCCACAAACGCCTGCCGCACGCGTTGGTCGAGCGCGCCTCGGTCGCCCCGCCACAGAGGAACCCCTAGATGAGTGAACTGCCCCTTCCGCCTGCCACCCGCACCCTGGGCACCAGCGGGATTGTCGTTTCCCCGCTCGCGTGGGGGATGTGGCGCCTTGCCGAGAACGGCCGCTCCGCCGCCGATGCCGCCCGGCTGGTGCATGCGGCGCTCGATGCCGGGATCACCCTGCTCGACACTGCCGACATCTACGGTTTCAACGGCAGCGGCGGTTTCGGCGATGCCGAGGCGCTGCTGGGCCAGGTGCTGGCGGCCGAGCCGGGCCTGCGCGGCCGCATGGTGCTGGCGACCAAGGGCGGGATCCTCCCGCCGCTCCCCTACGATCAGAGCGCTGACTATTTGCGGCGCGCGATCGATGCATCGCTCGCGCGGCTGAAGGTGGAGAGCGTCGATCTCTACCAGATCCACCGTCCCGATATCCTCGCCCACCGGCAGGAGGTGGCGCGGGTGCTGGATGACGCCGTGGCGTCGGGCAAGATCCGGACGCTCGGCGTGTCGAACTTCACCGTCCACCAGATCGCTGCGCTCAACCACTTCCTAGAGCACAAGCTGGTCAGCACCCAGCCCGAGATCAGCCCCTTGCGGATCACCTGCTTCGAGAACGGCGAGCTCGATCAGGCGATGATGCTCGGCCTTGCCCCGCTGGCCTGGTCGCCGCTCGGGGGCGGCAGGCTCGCGGCGCCCGAGAGCGCGCGCGACACAGCCGTGGCCGCGGCGCTCGATGCGGTGGCCGAGGCGCAGGGCGTCTCGCGCGCTGTGGCGGCCTACAGCTGGCTGATGGCGCATCCCGCCGGGATCATCCCGATCATCGGCTCGCAGACGCCTGCGCGGATCGCGGAAGCCGCAGCGGCGCTGAAGGTGCGCTGGACGCGCGCGGATTGGTACGCGGTGCTGGTCGCCGCGCGAGGGGAGAGGCTGCCGTGACGACCCAACAGCAACAATGCGAGATCGCGTGGTTTTCCGCGCTGTGCGACGACGATTACGAGTTTCTCGGCGTCCCCGACCCCTACCTCGCCTCGAGCTGGGAGCATTGCCGCAACATCGTGCTGCGCGCCGAGGAAGGCGGGTTCGACAACATCCTGCTGCCTTCGGGCTACAGCCTCGGGGTCGATACCACGATCTTCGCCGCGGCGATGGCAACGCAGGTCAAGCGCATCAAGCTCTTGTGGGCGACCCGCATGGGCGAGGACTGGCCGCCGCAACTGGCGCGCCGGATCGCCACATTGGACCGCATCCTCGGCCCGAACGCTGCGGGCACCGGCGGGCGGCTCAACGTCAACATCATCTCGTCGGACATGCCGGGCGAGCAGATCGAAAGCGGCCCGCGTTACCGGCGCGGCACCGAGATCATGAAGATCGTGCGCACGCTGCTCAACGGCGAGCATCTCGATTTCGATGGCGAGTTCTACCAGCTCAAGCTCGATCCGCCGCGCATCGCCACCCTCTCCGGCAAGTGCCCGCCCTTCTACTTCGGCGGCCTCAGCCACGAAGCGCGCGAATGTGCGGCCGAGGCGGCGGATGTCTACCTGATGTGGCCCGACACGATGGACAAGGTGCGCGAGACCATCGCCGATCTCAAGGAACGGGCGGCGACGCATGGCCGGACGCTCAAGTTCGGCTACCGCGTTCACGTGATCGTGCGCGAGACCGAGGACGAGGCGCGCGCCTATGCCGACCGCCTGCTCTCCAAGCTCGATGACGCGGCGGGCCGCGCGATCCGCGAGAAGAGCCTCGATGCCAAGAACTACGGCGTCCAGCGCCAGCAGGAGCTGCGCGGCGCGGCGGATGGCGATGGCTTCGTCGAGGCAAACCTGTGGACCGGCATCGGCCGCGCGCGATCGGGCTGCGGGGCGGCGATCGTCGGCACTCCCGATCAGGTGCTCGCCAAGCTGCGCGCCTATCAGGCCGAGGGGATCGAGGCCTTCATCCTGTCGGGCTATCCGCACATGCAGGAAGCCGATCTCTTCGCCCGTCATGTGCTGCCGCATATCGCGCACGCGCCGCTGGAGCTTTGAGCCCGCGGCGAAGGGGCGATTCGGCGTCGTATCGAGCACCCCGGCCGATCTGGCCGCCGGCTTGCCGCTACGGCGGCGCGCCCTCGCGCGATTGCCTCTTTTCCGCGTCCGCGCGGCGTGACAAGACGTATCCCAATGCGCAAAGCAACTGGCGGAGAGAGATAGTCATGAACCTCGAATTCACCCCCGAAGAGCAGGCCTTCCGTGTCGAGGTCCGCACCTTCATCGCCGAAAACTATCCCCAGCACCTCGCCGACTTCGGGATGCGCGAGGACATGGCGCGCGAGGACTTCCTCGCCTGGCACAAGATCCTAGGCAAGAAGGGCTGGTCGGTCCCCGCGTGGCCGGTCGAATATGGCGGCACCGGCTGGACCCCGACGCAGCGCTATATCTGGTCGGAAGAGAACGCCCGCATCAACGCGGTGATGCCGCTGCCCTTCGGCGTCGCGATGGTCGGGCCGGTGATCTACACCTTTGGCAACGCCGAGCAGAAGGCCCGGCATCTGCCCGGGATCGTCAGCGGCGATGTGTGGTGGTGTCAGGGCTATTCGGAGCCGGGCGCAGGCTCCGACCTCGCCAGCCTTAAGACCACCGCGGTCAGGGACGGCGACCACTACGTGATCAACGGCCAGAAAACTTGGACGACCCTCGCCCAGCACGCCGACTGGGGCTTCTTCCTGTGCCGCACCGATCCGACCGCCAAGGCGCAGGAAGGGATCAGCTTCATCCTCGTCGACATGAAGACGCCCGGCGTGGAAGTGAAGCCGATCAAGCTGCTCGACGGCGGCTACGAGGTCAACGAGACCTGGCTCACCGATGTGCGCGTCCCGATCGAGAACCTCGTGGGGCAGGAGAACAAGGGCTGGACCTATGCCAAGTTCCTGCTCGCGCACGAGCGCAGCGGAATCGCCGGGGTGGCGCGGAGCAAGCGCGGGGTCGAGAAGCTGCGCGAGATTGCCGCGCACGAGACGCTCGACGGTGCGCCGCTGATCAAGGATTTCGACTTCGCCCGCAAGGTCAGCCAGCTCGAGATCGACTTGGCCGCGCTCGAGATCACCGAACTGCGCACGCTGGCGGGCGAACAGGCGGGCAAGGGGCCGGGGCCGGAAAGCTCGATCCTCAAGATCAAGGGCACCGAGATCCAGCAGCGCCTCACCGAACTGACCCTCGAGGCCGTCGGCACCTACGGCGCGCCCTACCACGGCGGGGTGGCCAACGATAACGGGTCGAACCAGCACCCGGTCGGCCCCGACTACGCGCAGCACGCCGCGGCGACCTATTTCAACATGCGCAAGACCAGCATCTATGGCGGGTCCAACGAGATCCAGCGCAACATCATCACCAAGATGATCCTCGGCCTGTAAGGGCCTGAGCGGACGGGAGAGACATACGTGGATTTCAACTTCACCGAAGAACAGGACATGGTGCGCGACGGGCTGTCGCGGCTGGTGCGCGAACAGTATGACTGGGAAACCCGGCGCAAGGCGATCGCCAGCGCACAGGGCTGGCGCCCGGAAATCTGGGCGCAGCTGGCCGAGCTCGGCATTCTCGGCATGCCCTTTTCCGAGGCCGATGGCGGCTTCGGCGGCGGCGCGGTCGATGCGATGGTGATCATGGAGGAGTTCGGCAAGGGCCTCGTGGTCGAGCCGTTCGTGCCGACCGTCGTGTGCGCCGGCGGGTTCCTGAAGCATGGCGGGACGGCAGCGCAGAAGGAAGAGCATATCGGCGCGATCGTTTCGGGCGCCGCGGTCTTCGCCTTTGCCTATGCCGAACCGCGCGGGCGCTTCGACTATGCCGACCTCGAGACCACCGCCCGCAAGGACGGCAGCGGCTATGTGCTGAACGGCCACAAGGCGGTGGTGATCGGCGCGCCCTGGGCGAGCCATCTCGTCGTCACGGCGCGCACCGGCGGCGAGCGGCGCGATCGCAGCGGCGTGTCGGTCTTTGTCCTCGCCAAGGACACCGCTGGCGTCACCACGCGCGATTACGAGACGGTCGATGGTCGCCGCGCGTCGGAGGTCTATTTCGAGAACGTGTCGCTCCCCGCCGAAGCCCTGATCGGCACCGAGGGCGAAGGGCTGGCGCTGATCGAGCTGGTGACCGACGAAGCCATCGCCGCGCTGTGCGCCGAGGCCTGCGGCGCGATGAAGGTCGCCCACGCGATGACGGTCGATTACTCGCGCCAGCGCAAGCAGTTCGGCGTGCCGATCGGCAGTTTCCAGGTGCTCCAGCACCGCATGGTCGACATGTACACGGCCTATGAACAGGCGGTCTCGCTGACCTATCTGGCAACGCTTCGCCTCGGCTCGGACGAGATCGAGCGCAAGAAGGCGGTCAGCGCCGCCAAGGTCGGGGTCGGTCAGGCGGCGCGGCTGATCGGGCAGGAAGCGGTGCAGATCCACGGCGGCAACGGGGTGACCGACGAATATGCGATCGGTCACTACTTCAAGCGGCTGACGATCTTCGATGCCGAATTCGGCAATGTCGACCACCACCTGAAGCGCCACGTCGCGCTCTCCTGAGCCGCCGCTGCGCGCTCTTCTCGAGGCCCCGCTTCCCCTCGGGCGGAAGCGGGGCCTTCGTGCATCGGGCCGACAATCGCGCGAAAGACGCGATTTTCCCGCGCGCCCATGTAACCGGCCGCGCCGCACCCGCGAACAGCCGGTCAGGACAGGCGCGAAGCTCGAAAGGGGGCGCGGCATGATCAATGACAGCACACCCGCCAGGGGGCGCGCGTGAGAGCCGACGAGGCCACCCTCGCGCGGCTGATGACGCTCTCGCAAGCGGGCGACAAGCAGGCCTATGCGACGTTGCTCGAAGCCTGCCAGCGCTGGCTGCGCGGCTATTACAGCCGCCGCATCGCGCCGTCGCAGCTCGACGATCTGGTGCAGGAGACGCTGATCGCGCTCCACACCAAGCGTGCCTCGTGGGATGCGACGCGGCCGTTCCTCCCGTGGCTTGCGGCGATCGCGCGCTACCGCTGGGTCGACCACCTGCGCCGCCTCTATCGCACCGAGACGCAGGAACTTCATGAGGAACTGGTCGGAAGCGACGATGAACCCGCGATCGCGGCGCGCATCAGCCTCGACCGGCTGCTCGGGCTGCTGCCGCCCGCACAGGAGCGCGTCATCGCGCTCGTCAAGATCGAGGGCCTCAGCATCGCCGAGGCCTCGGCCGCGACCGGGCAGAGCGAAAGCCTCGTCAAGGTCAACATCCACCGCGGGCTCAAGAAGCTCGCCCACATGATCGAGGAAGAGTGAAACCGATGCCGCAGGATCCCGATGCGCTGATCGCCGAGCTGGTGGGCGAGCTTGAACCGGTGCGCCCGATGCGTTTTGCCGAAGGGCTGGCGCTGGCACTGGCGGGGGCGGGGGCCTCGGTCGCGGCGGTGGCGGCGGTCAATGGCCTGCGCCCCGACCTCCTGGGCGCCGCGATCAACCCTATGCATCTGGTGGCGAGCGGGCTCGCGCTCGGCCTCGCGCTGGCGGCGACGGTGACCGTGGTGGTGATGGGCCGCCCGCAGATCGGCAATGATCACAAGGGCTGGCGCTGGGCGGCGGTGATGGCCGGGCTGCTGCCGGTGACGGCGGTGGTGGTGGCGATGGAGCGCGGCGCGCAGGGGCTTTCGGCCGAGGCGATGCGCCACGGGGCGGAATGCCTCGCCGGCGGGACGATCGCCTCGCTGCTGGTCTTTGCCATGCTGGTCGTCTGGCTGCGGCGCGGCGCGCCGACCTCGCCCGCGCGTGCGGGGCTGGTCGCCGGGGTGGCGGCAGGCGCGTTCGGGGTGTTCACCATCTCGCTTAGCTGCGGCGACAACGACATCGTCCATTTCGGCCTGTGGCACAGTCTGGCGGTGCTGGTGACGGGCCTTGCCGGGCGGGCGCTGGTGCCGCGCCTGATCCGCTGGTAACCGCCGGCGGCGCGACTGGCATTCCGCGCCGAAGCCGACTAGCCTGCCGGCGAGGGAGGGCGCGGCCTGATGCCGGAAGCGATGCTGGGTGCGATCGAGGCGGGGGGCACCAAGTTCGTGCTCGCCGTCGGGCCTGCGCCGGACCGCATCGTTGCCCGCCATACCCTTCCCACCCGCGACCCGGCGACCACGCTGGCCGAGGCCGGCGCATGGCTGGCGCAGCATGGCCCGCTCGCCGCACTCGGGATCGGCAGCTTCGGCCCCGTCGAGCTTGACCGCGCGAACCCGCGCTGGGGCTTCGTGACGACCACCCCCAAGCCGGGCTGGGCCGACACCGATGTCGCCGGACCGCTTGCCCGCGCGCTCGGCGGCGTGCCGGTCGGGTTCGACACCGACGTCAACGCCGCCGCGCTCGCCGAGCACGCTGTCAGCGGGAGCCCGCAAGGGAGCCTCGCCTACCTCACCATCGGCACCGGGATCGGCGGCGGGCTGGTGCTGGAAGGCAGGCCGGTCCACGGCATCGCCCACCCTGAAGTCGGCCACATCATCCCGCGCCGCCACCCGGAGGATCGGGACTTCGCGGGCACCTGCCCGCACCATGGCGACTGCCTCGAAGGGCTCGCCAGCGGCCCGGCGGTGATGGCGCGCTGGGGCGCCTCGCTGTCCGAGCTTCCCGCCAATCACGCCGCCCATGCGATCATCGCGGACTACATCGCGCAAGGGTGCCACACGCTGTTCGCCTGCCTTGCCGTCGAGGAGGTGGTGATCGGCGGCGGGGTGGCGCAGACCCCCGGCCTGATCGCGCGCGTCGCCGCGCGGGCCCGCGCGCTCGACGCGGGTTACCTCCCGGGCGGCGCGGGTCACCGTATCATCGCCCCGCGGCTCGGCACCGACAGCGGGATCACGGGCGCGATGCTGCTTGCCGAGCGGGCCGCAGCCGAGGCTTGAAGCCGCCGCCGACCCTTGCGATAAGGCGGAGCAGGAGAGGGAGGACCATCATGATCCGATTGCTCGCCGCGCTACTGGCGTTGCTGGGGTTTGCCGCGCCGCTCGCCGCGCAGGAGCGCGGGCGCCTCATCGAATACGAGCGCGTGGCGGCGGCGGGCCTGCCCGACCAACGCATGACGATCTGGCTCCCGCCCGGCTACGACACGACCGACCGGCGCTACCCGGTGCTCTACATGCACGACGGGCACAACCTGTTCGACGTGACAAAGTCCAACTTCAACAAGATCTGGGCGGCCGACAAGGCGATGCTCGCGGCGGTCGCGAGCGGCAAGGTCGAACCGCACATCATCGTCGGCATCTGGGCGCCGGGCGAGGACCGCTACCGCCAGTACCTCCCGCGCAGCGCCTATGACGCGGCGAGCGCCCCGGTGCGGGCGCAGATGGATGCCTTCGCGAAAGGGGCAGTCATTTCCGAGAGCTACCTCGATTGGATCGCCGGACCGCTCAAGGCGTGGGTCGACGGCGCGTTCCGCACCCGCACGGGGCGTGACGATACCGCGATCGTCGGCTCCTCGATGGGGGGACTGATGAGCTGCTACGCCTTCCTCGAGCGGCCGCAGGTGTTCGGCCGCGCGGGCTGCGTCTCCTCGCACTGGCCCGCGGTCGATCCCACCGCGGTGGCGGGCGAGGACGCCGGGCTCAAGGCGCTGTGGGACGGCTGGTTCGCCGCGCGGCTCGGCCAGCCCGACGGCCGGCGGGTGTGGATGGATCATGGCACCGCCACGCTCGATGCCTTCTACGCGCCCTATCAGCAGGTGATCGACGCGCGCTTTGCCGCTGCGGGCTGGCAGAAGGGCCGTGACTGGGAAAGCAAGGTCTACCCGGGCGCCGAGCACGAGGAAAACGCCTGGGCCGCGCGGCTGCCCGAAATCTTCGGCTGGCTGCTCGCCAAGGATTGAACCGGTCCTGCGAGTCGATGCCGAGGTTCAGCTTCCCGGCATGGAAGCTGAAGCGTGAGACACGTGAGACACTGTCCAAAGAGCAAAAACCTGCCTTGCGTCGGCCCCGTCGATACAGAAGCTCGGAACGGGCGCGTGACAGGTCATGAAGCGAGCCTGTCAGCTTTCGGGCAGGTAGGAAAGCGGATCTGCGACCGCCTGTCTAGCGCAAGCCGAACGCTTCCCGCGCCAGCCGCTCCACCACCGCCCTGTCCGGCGCGCCCTTGGGCGAGACCCAGCTTCCGCCGACGCACAGCACCGGGTCGAACGCCAGCCACTCGGGCGCGTTTTCCAGGCTGATCCCGCCGGTCGGGCAGAACCGGACATGACCGAAGGGCGCGGCGAGGGCTTTCAGCGCGGGCAGGCCGCCGGCCGCCATCGCCGGGAAGAACTTGAAGCGGTCAAGGCCGAGATCGAGCCCGCGCATGATGTCGCCCGCATTGGCGATGCCGGGCAGGAACGGCACCCCGCTTGCGATCGCGGCTTTGCCGAGGTTCTCGGTCAGGCCGGGTGCGACGATGAACTCGGACCCTGCTTCGAGCGCCGCGTCCAGCTCGCGCGGATTGGTGACGGTGCCCGCGCCCACGATCGCGCCCTCGACCTGCTTCATCGCCCGGATCGAAGCCAGCGCGGCGGGGGTGCGCAGGGTCACTTCGAGCACCCGCAATCCGCCTGCCACCAGCGCCTCGGCGAGCGGCACGGCGTGGGCCTCGTCCTCGATCACGATCACCGGGATCACAGGGGCCACGCGCATGATGGCGTCGATACTCATCACATTCCTCCGGTGGCGAGCATCGCCGATGCGCCCTGTTCGGCCCCGTCGGCAAAGCGGCGCATCATGCCGAACAGCTCGCGCCCCGTGCCGCGTTCGGGCTCGGGATCGGGCGCGGGTTCGCGGCTGGCGAGGTCGGCGGTGGTCGCAAGTTCGCCGGTGAGCGCGCAGACGCGTACCATGTCGCCGTCGCGCAGCCGGGCAAGCGGGCCGTCGCCCAGGGCCTCCGGCGTGCAGTGGATCGCGGCGGGCACCTTGCCCGAGGCGCCCGACATCCGGCCATCGGTGACCAGCGCGACCTTGAACCCGCGGTCCTGCAACACGCCGAGCGGGGGGGTGAGCTTGTGAAGCTCGGGCATACCGTTGGCGCGCGGACCCTGGAAGCGGACCACCACCACCACATCGCGGTCAAGCTCGCCGGCCTTGAAGGCGGCGGCGACGCTCGGCTGATCCTCGAACACGCGGCACGGGGCCTCGATGGTCCAGCGCGCCTCGTCGACCGCCGAGGTCTTGAAGCAGGCACGGCCGAGATTGCCTGCAAGCAGGCGCATGCCCCCGTCCGGCTTGAACGGGCTGGCGACCGGGCGGAGCATGGTCTCGTCGCCCGAGGGGCCGACCTCGCGCCAGACGAGATCCTCGCCCTCCAGCCCCGGCTCCTTCGCATAGTCGGCGAAGCCGCCGCGCGCGACGGTCAGGATGTCGGCATGCGCGAGGCCCGTTTCGAGCAGCTCGCCGACGACGAAGCCCATGCCGCCAGCGTTGTGGAAGTGGTTCACGTCGCCCGCGCCGTTGGGATAGACCTGCGCGATCAGCGGGACGGCGCCCGAAAGCTCGCTGAGGTCGTTCCAGTCGAGGATCACGCCCGCCGCGCGCGCCATCGCGGGCAGGTGGATCGCATGGTTGGTCGAACCGCCGGTGGCAAGCAGGCCGACGGCGGCGTTGATGATCGCTTTCTCGTCGACGACATGGCCGAGCGGGCGATGGTCGGCCCCCTTGCGCCCGATCTCCGCCACCCGGTGCACCGCCGCGCGGTCGAGCGCCTGGCGCAGCTTGGTGCCGGGATTGATGAAGGCGCTGTTCGGCACGTGCAGCCCCATCATCTCCATCATCATCTGGTTGGAATTGGCAGTGCCGAAGAAGGTGCAGGTGCCGGGCGAATGGTAGCTCGCCATCTCGCTTTCGAGCAGTTCGGCGCGGGTCGCCTTGCCTTCGGCATAGAGCTGGCGGATGCGCTGCTTTTCCTTGTTGGGAATGCCGCTCGGCATCGGCCCGCCGGGGACGAAGATCATCGGCAGATGCCCGAACCGGAGCGCGCCCATGAGGAGGCCGGGGACGATCTTGTCGCAGATCCCGAGCAGCAGCGCGCCATCGAACATCGCGTGGCTGAGGGCCACTGCGGTCGAAAGCGCGATCACGTCGCGGCTGAACAGCGACAATTCCATGCCGGTTTCGCCCTGCGTCACCCCGTCGCACATCGCCGGCACGCCGCCCGCGACCTGCGCGGTCGCGCCGATCTCGCGGGCGTAGATCTTGAGCCGTTCGGGATAGCGGTAATAGGGCGCATGGGCCGAGAGCATGTCGTTATAGGCGGTGACGATGCCGATATTGGCGCCGCGCGCAGCGACCATCGCGGGCTTGTCGTCCTCCATCCCGGCATAGGCGTGGGCGAGGTTGGAGCAGGACACCGCCGAACGATCCCCCATCGCATCGCCCTCGCGCGCGATCAGATCGAGATAGGCCTGCCGCGAGGCACGCGAATTCGCGATCACCCGCTGGGTGACGCGGTGCAGGGTGTCATGCAAGGGCTTACTCATGCCACGTCACTCCGTCGCGTTCGGCGAGCGCGATCGCCGCGCTCGGGCCCCAGCTGCCCGCGGTGTAGGTCTTGGGGGTGACGCCCTCGGCCTCCCACTGGGCGCGGATCGCATCGACCCAGTCCCACTGCGCCTCGACCTCGTCGCGTCGCACGAACAGGGTCTGATCGCCCTCAACCAGATCAAGCAGCAGGCGCTCGTAAGCGATCCGCCGCACCGCGCCGGTGAAGGCGTCGGGCATGGCGATGTTGAGCGGCACCTGCCGCAAGCGAATGCCCTCGCGGTCGAGCCCGGGAACCTTGGCCATCAGCGAGAGCGTGATGTTCTCTTCGGGCTGGATGCCGATCACGAGCCGGTTGGGCATCAGGCTCGCCCCGCGTCCGGCGAAGATCGAGTGCGGCACACAGGCGAACTGGATCACGATCTCGGTCACCCGGCGCGGCAGGCGCTTGCCGGTGCGCAGGTAGAAGGGCACGCCCTTCCAGCGCCAGTTGTCGACATGCGCCTTGATCGCGACGAAGGTTTCGGTGTCCGAGGGTTTGCCGAGCTCCTCGTTATAGCCCGGCACCGCGGCGCCCTGGATCGCGCCCGCGCGGTATTGCCCGGTGACGGTCTCGCCCGCCGAGACCTTGCGCAGCGCGCGCAGCACCTTGACCTTCTCGTCGCGCACCGCGGTCGCATCGAAATGCGCGGGCGGCTCCATCGCCACCAGCGCGAGCAGCTGGAGCATGTGGTTCTGCACCATGTCGCGCAGCGCGCCGGCATCGTCGTAGAAGGCGACGCGGCCTTCCAGCCCGACGGTCTCGGCGACGGTGATCTGGACATGCTCGATGTGCGCCGCGTTCCACAGCGGCTCGAACATCAGGTTGGCAAAACGCAGCGCGAGCAGGTTCTGCACCGTCTCCTTGCCGAGATAGTGGTCGATCCGGAAGATGCGGCTTTCGGGGAAGGCGGCGGCGACCGCGTCGTTGATCTCGCGGCTGGTGGCAAGATCGGTGCCGAGCGGCTTTTCGAGGCACATCCGCACCGTCTCGCCGGTCAGCCCGGCCGATTGCAGCCCCTTGATCGTGGGCTCGAACAGGCTGGGCGCGGTCGAGAGGAAGATCGCGAGGCCGCGCTGCGGTGCGCCGACCTTTTCGGCAAGCGCGCCGTAGCCTTCCAGCGTGGTCGCATCGAGCGTCTGGTAGACCAGCCGGTTGAGGAACCCCGCCATCTTGCCGCGCCGCTCGGCCGGGAGATATTTCTCGAGCGCGGCGCGCGCGAAGTTGCGGTATTCGCCGTCGCTCATCTCGCTGCGCGCGGTGGCGATGATCTTGAGGTCGGGGGCGAGCAGCCCGTCGGCGTCGAGCCCGAACAGGCTGGGCAGCAGCATGCGCTGAGCAAGGTCACCGGTCGCTCCGAACAGCAGCAGGCGGTCAGCGGTGAAGCCCATGGCGATGCCCCTTGTTGCGTCGCGCCCTACCTAGGCGCGTGGGGGACTGTCCGCCAGTCACGCGCATACTTATTCAACTGCGATCGCGCTTTCGCGCGATGTCTGCGCCACCGAAGGTGGCCCGCAAATCAGGCAGGCTTTCTGGCAAAGACGCCGAACCCGGCGATGATCGCGTAGCACGCCGCCGGCAGCACCAGCGCGAAGGCGAGGCTGGTCGCATCGGCGAGCGCGCCGTACAGCGGCGGGATGATCGCGCCGCCGGCGATGGCGACGTTGATGATCCCCGATCCGTCGGCCGCGCGCGGGCCGAGCTTCTCGCAGGCGAGGCTGAAGATCGTCGGGAACATGATCGCGTTCATCAGGCCGACCGCGAGGAGGGAATAGCCCGCCACCGTGCCGGTGCTGTTGGCCGAGATCGCGATCAGCGTGATCGCGCCCGCCGCGACCGCTGCCAGCGTCAGCCCCGGGCTGACGAAACGCAGCACTGCCGAACCGATGAACCGCCCCACCAGCGCGCCGCCCCAGTAGAGCGAGATCAGCTTGCCCGCATCCTGTTCGGCGAGCCCGAGCACCTGCGGCTGCATCAGGTAGCTGACGATGAAGCTGCCGATCGCGACTTCCGCGCCGACATAGAGGAAGATGCAGGCCGCGCCGTAGCCGAAGCGCGGCCGGCCCAGCAGCGCGAGGCCATCGGCGAGGCTGGTCTGCTCGTGCTTCTCGCCGCGCAATCGGTTGCGGAACAGCCACACCACCCCGGCGACCACCGCCAGCGCGGCGGCCAGGCCGAGATAGCCGTTGACGATCGCCTGGCTCTCGGCGGTGCGATAGGCGGCAAGCGCCTCGCCCGAAAGCTGCGCGGCCGAGACGGTGGCGAGACTCCCGAGGATCAGGATCGCGCCGACATAGGGGAAGATCGTCGTCCCCAGCGAATTGAACGCCTGCGCGAACGTGAGGCGGCTCGAGGTCGTGCGCTCCGGCCCCAAGAGGCTGATCAGCGGGTTGGCGACGATCTGCACCAGCACCACGCCGGTCGCGAGGATGAAATAGGCCAGCAGGAACATCGGGAAGGCCGCGCTCTGGCTCGCCGGGATGAACAGCAGGCACCCCGCCATCATCGTCACCAGCCCTGCCACCGCGCCGCGCATGTAGCCCAGTCGCTTGACCAGCCGCGCGCCGGGAATGCCGACGATCGCATAGGCGATGAAGAAGCAGAACTGCACCAGGCTCGCCTCGAAGAAGTTGAGCGTGAACAGCTCCTTCAGCTTCGGGATGATGACATCGTTCAGCGAGGTGATCCCGCCGAAGATGAAGAACAGCGCGAAGACGAAGTAGTTGAGCCCCGGCGCATCGATCGGGCGGGCATCCCCCGCGGCGTGCCCGTAGTCTCCGTCCGCGCCTGTGCCCGGTGCCAATGCCATCGCTACCCTCTCCCCGTCGCGCGCGCTCGTGCCCGGCGCGCTGGCGCAAGGGTCTGCATGGCCTGCGCGGACAATTCCAGTGCGAATAGGAATGCAGCCGCAGCTTGCCTCGAGATATCAACAGGCCTTAGAGACTTGCGGCATGAGCGGGGGATCACGCAGACGACCGACATCCTTCGATGTCGCGGAGCGGGCGGGCGTCAGCCAGCCGACCGTCAGCCGTGCGCTTTCGGGCTCCCCGGCGATCGCCGAGGCGACCCGGCGCAAGGTGATCGCTGCCGCCGAGGCATTGGGCTATTTCGTCGACGAGCGTGCCGCGCGGCTGCGGCGCGGCTCGACCGGCACGCTCGCGGTGGTGGTGATCTGCCGCGAGGGCGACAGCGCGGCGAGCATCAACCCTTTCGCCTATGCCCTGCTCGGCAGCGTCTGCGTTGCGGCATCGGAACGCGGGTTCGAGACGCTGGTGAGCTTTCAGGCGCGTGCAGGCGATTTCTTCGGCCACTATCAGGAACAGGGCCGCGCCGATGGACTGGTGGTGATCGGCACCACCACCAACCAGGCGGCATGGGAGCATTTCCGCGGTCTCGAGAGCGACGGCAGGCGGGTCGCCTATTGGGGATCGCCGTTCGACGAACTCGACTGGGTGCGCTCGGACAACCGCGCCGCGGGGCGCCTCGCGGTCGAGCACCTTCTCGCCCAAGGCTATCGCCGCCCCTGCTTTCTGGGCGCGCTGAACACCCCGCAGGTGCAGTTCACCGAACGCTACGAAGGCTATGCCGAAGCGATGCGCGCCGCCGGTCTCGAACCGTGCCTTGCCCCCACCGTCAACGCCGCCACCCGCGAGGAGGAGGGCCGCCGCGCCGCGCGCCGGTTGATCGAGCGCGGTGAGGCGGTCGACGCGGTGTTCGCCGCCTGCGACGCGATGGCGCTGGGCGCGCTCGAGGCCTTCGCCGCCGCCGATATCGCGGTGCCGCAAGCGGTCGGCGTGATCGGCTTCGACGATCTCGTCGCGGGCCGCTTCAGCCGCCCGCCCTTGACCACCATCGCGCCCGACCCGGCTGAGGCGGGCGCGGCGCTGGTCGAAGCGGTGCTCGACGATGGCGAGGCCGCCCGGCGCCGCGTGCCGGTGGCGCTGATCCGGCGCGGCAGCACGGCGCGTTCTTGAGAGCGGTCGCGCTGATGCGCGACGCGGGAGGTCTGCAGGCCCCGCCAGGGGCCTCGCCAATCATCCATGCGCACCGAATTCGTTGGCGATGGCAGTGGAAATGCGCAGCGACAACTCCTGCGCCTTGGCGATCGGCGTCATGAAGTCGCGTTCGATCGCGCCGTAGCCTTCCTCGCCGCCATCGGGGTAATCGCTCGGCTCGTCGAGCGGGAAGTCGCGCGGGCCGGGGACGCGCACGGGGAAGGCGCGGCGCAGCTGGGCGAGCGCCTCATCGACCCGCAAGGTCAGCACCATCTCGATCACGTCGCGGCGGCTGATGTCGTTGGCGCGGCTGAAAGCGGGTACCGCGACGACCTTCAGGAACATGTGCTGGAGCAGCGCAAGCCGCAGCGCCTGCAACACGCCGATGCGGCGGCGCACCTGCTCGCGCGCCGGGTCGGGGGCCTCGTCCGCCACCAGCTCGGTCAGCCGGTGCAGCTTCAAGGCGTCGATCCGGAGGCGCGAGGCGAGGCGGCGGAACACGCCGGTGCGGTCATCGCCGACGAGATATTCGGCGAGCGCCGAGCAGGCCCCCGCGAGGTGATCCTCGGTCCCGCGATAGGTGCGGCTGGCCCAATAGGCCGAATTGAACAGCTCGCCGAAGGCCGCCACGGTCTTGATGCTGGCCAGCGCATAGGCCGCGCGCACCAGCCGCAGGATCTGCCGCCCGCGCTGCGATTCCGCCAGCAGCGCCGCCATCTCCTCGCGATTGCCGTCGGCCGCGCTGCCGATCCCGGCGATCACGTTGACCGGATAGCCCAATTGCTGGAGGATCGCGTTGTGCGGGATCGCGCGGATTTGCCGGAGGCTCATCTCGCGGTCGGCATTGATGTCGCTCTGGCGGCGCGAGACGCGGCTGCCGGTGGGATTCAGGAGCCCCAGCCCGAAGGCGGTGACCGCGCGGGCATAGGTGCGACTGGCGAGATGATCGCCCTGATGTTCCTTCACCGCGCGGTAGAAATCGAGGCTGAGATCGGTGCGGTGGTAGAAGGGGTCGGCGGGCGCGGCGAGATCGGCTTCGGCGGGGCGCAGTTCGGCGATGCGGGTGAGCGTCGCGAGCGCGAGTTCGGGGGTGGCGAAGAACAGATAGCCGTCCCCGCCCTGGAAGCTGACCTCGGGCTCGAGCCGGATGCCGGCGCGCGCAAAGCGCCGCCGCGCCCAGGGGGAGAGCGGCCACTCGATCCGGTCGCGCAGGCTCGCCGGGTGCGCGCCGCGGCCCATGCTCTCGCCGTGCGTGTTGAACACCAGCGCGGCGACATCGCCGAGGCCGTTGGCCGCCATCGCCTCGGCCAGCCGCCCCTGCAACCGCTCGATCGCGAGCGCGGCGGGAACCTGCCCGACGAACCGCCCCGCGTCGGAAAACCCGGTCTGCACCGCCACGCGCCCGCGCGCTCTTGCATATTCGCGGTAGGCGGGCTCTGCGAGCAGCGCGTCGAGGAAGCGCCCGCCATGCTCGAGCGCGGTCTCGGTCTCGAACAGAGGCGAGACATCGACCTTGTCCGCGACGCCGAACAGCCGCGCGAAATAGAGCGCTGCGAGCACCGTGGCGGGCTGTTCGCACTCGGCCACCAGCATCCGGATCGGCGCGTCGGCATCGATGTGCTTGAGGATCTGCGCCATCGCGATGAACTGGCGGATCGCGGTCGAGCTTTCGGTGGCGAGCGCGGCGAAATTGGTGCGCAACGGCGCCGCCGCTTCGACCATCGCGCGCAGCGTGGCGAGCGCGCCCTTGCTGGCGAGATCGACGCCCTCGTCATCCTCGCCGAGACGGCGGCGGACGGCATTGTGGAGCTGCTTGGCGTTCACCCGGAAGTGGATCCAGCCCATTCCCAGCCCGTCAGCGCGCATCGCGGCGGCGAGGGTGAGGAGGTGCCCCGCGCGGTCGGCCGGTGCGCTTGCGGCCTCGGCTTCGAGCGCGGCGATCAGCGGGGCAAGGCTCAGCAGGTTGTCGGCGCTGTGCGCGGTCAGCCGGTTGGCGGCGGCGGCGAGCGCCTCGGCGCTGGTGAGGTCGCCCGCGAAATCCGCGGCGCGGGCAGCGGCGAAGGCCGCGGCGGGGCGCAGGGTCGCGAGCAGCGGGTGCGCCGGATCGATGCCCTCGAGGCTGGCGGTGTAGCGTGCCAGCCGCTCGGCCTTTTCCTCGAGGCGAAAGGCGATCGAGGTGTGCCAGCCGATATCGGTGCGCCCGTCCATGTCGTAGCCGACCCAGCTGGCAAAGCGGAACGGGAGCGGGCGCAGGGTGCGCCACTGTTCGGGCCAGCGCGCCCGTGCGTCGGCCAGCAATCCGCCGACGATCGCGTCGCGCGCGTCCTGCGCGCGCGCCATCGCGGCCATCGCCGCCTTGTGCTCGGCCTCGAGCGTCACCGCGCTGCGCGCGGCGGGGACGGCGCAGACGGTATCGTCGACCTCCCCGGGAGCGGAGGCGGCCCGCGCCACCGCCTCGCTTTGCGCGGGCGTGAGCAGGAAGGTCGGGTGCGCGGTGAACACGGCGTAGAGCTGGGGATGCTCCCAGCGCGCGGCGAAGGCGGCGAAGTCCTCCTCGTCCCCGGCCAGCGATCGCGGCGCGGCCGGGGGTGCGAGCAGCCGCTTGAGCCGCCGCGCGCGGGCCTTCAGGCCGTCGCATTCGAGCTCGGCGACAAGACCGGCAAGATCGTCGAGATCCAGCTCGCCCGCTTCGAGCGCGCGCGACAGGTCGAGCGACAACTGGAACACCGGGTTGAACAAGGGCGTCTCGCGCGTGCGCTGGTGGAGCTCGCCGAGCCGCGCCTCGCAGTCGCGCACCGTCCTCATGCCGCGTCACCATGTTCGGCGGCGAAGGCCGCCGCCGCACCGAACAGGCCGGGTTGGGGATGGACGATCAGCTTCACCGGGATCGCCGCCATCAGGCTTTCGAACCGCCCCTTGGCCTTGAAACGCGCCGCAAAGCCCGAGGTCAGCAGCGTGTCGCGGATGCGATAGCCGAGCCCGCCGGCGATCACCACGCCCGCAAACCCGCCCTGTGCCAGCGCCAGATCGCCCGCGACCGAACCCAAGGCGAGGCAGAAGCGATCGACCGCGGCGGCCGCCAGCGAATCCTCGCCCGAGGTGCCGAGGTTCCAGATCTCGATCGCGTCGCGTTCCGGCTCGGTGCGGTGTTCGAGCGCGGCGAGCGCCTGGTAGATGTCGACAATCCCCGGCCCGGCCACCACCCGTTCCACCGAGACGCGGTTGTGGCGCTGGCGCAGGCGGGCGAGGATCGCATCCTCGATGCTGTCGAGGGGGGCGAAGTCGATATGCCCGCCCTCGGTCGCCTGCACCCGGTATTGCGTGCCCTGTCGCCAGAGATGCGCAACGCCGAGGCCGGTGCCCGGGCCGATTACGCTGATCGTGCCCTCCTGCCCCAGAGGGGTGTCGGGCCCGGCAAGGTGCAGGAACTGGCTGTCGTCGGCGCGCGCGACCGCGTGGGCCACCGCGGCGAAATCATTGACCAGGGTGAACCGTTCGACCCCCAGCTTCTCGGGGATCAGCGCGGGGCGGATGATCCAGGGATTGTTGGTGAAACGGATCACCGCGGCGCGGTTGCCCGGGGTGCCCACCGGCCCGGCGATCGCCATGCTGACCGCGGGCGGAAGCGTGCCGCCCTTGCGGTCGCGGAACGCCTCCCATGCGGTCTGGAAGCTGACGTGATCGGCGGTATGGAGCGTCTCGGGCGGATCGAGGGTGATCGCGCCATCGGCGGCGATGCTGGCGATCGCGAAGCGGGCATGGGTCCCGCCGATATCGACCACCACCAGATCGCGCGCCATGTCGTCCCGTCCCTCGCCTGCCTGCCCGAGGGACAGCGTAGCAGGCGGCGCGCGGAAATCCCACGCGCCGCATATGTATTCAGGCGGCGTTACGGCGCGACGCCCATTTCCTTGAGCAGGCGATCCGCGCCGTCGACCTTCTCCATCGTCCACAGCATGAAGCGGCTGTCGACGTGGATGGTGCGGTTGATCTTGGGATCGTACATCCAGTCGGAGACGACGCCCTCGATCGTGCCGTCGAAGGCGAGCCCGACGAATTCGCCGCGCGCGTTCAGTGTCGAGGAACCCGAATTGCCGTTGGTGATGTCGACCGTCGACATGAAGTCGACCGGCAGGGTGCCCAGTTCTGGCGCGGCGTAGCGGCCGTAGTCCTTCGCCTTGATCAGTTCGATCATCTTGTCGGGCGCATCGAATTCGCCGCGCCCGGTGTGCTTGGCGACGATGCCTTCGGCGGTGGTGAAGGCGGTCCATACCTGCCCGTCGACCGCCTTGCCGGTGACCTTGCCATAGGTGAAGCGCAGCGAGCCGTTGGCATCGGGATACATCGTCTTGCCCTGCGAGGCGGCATAGGCGAGGCGCGCTTCCATCACCTTGGACCGCGCCTTCTGCACGCGGCCCGAGCGGGCCTTGTCCTCGGCTTCGCTCGCCAGCGCCTCGTCATAGGTCGCGACCGCGAGCTGGATGAAGGGATCGTTCGAGGCCTTGAAGTCGGCCGGGGTCTTGCCCATCCATTCGAGCCGCTTGGCGGTGGTGCCGAGTTCGGTCGCGGCATAGAGCGAGGCAAGATCGCGGCCTTCCATGAAGGCATCGAAGCTCTTGACGCGCTTGTCGGCGGGAAGCGTGCGGTATTCGGTGATCCCGTCCTGCCACAGCGCCTGATCGATCGCCTGGACATAGCGCCGCTCGATCCGCTGCATCGCCTGGGTCACGAAGGCGCGGTCGCGCTCCTGATAGCCGGGCTCGCGATCCTTGTCGGGCTTGGCCTGTTCGTTGGCCCAGCGATAGAGCGTGCGCGCGGCGCCATAGAGCTGGCCGCGCCCGAGCAGCGCGCGCCGGGCATCGGCGAGCGCTTCGGCATTGCCCTCCTTGATCAGCGCGTCGAGCTCGGCGAGCGCCGGGCCGTAGAGCGCCTCGCGCTTGGGGTCGGCCTTGATTCATGCCCGGAACTGGGCTTCCTCGGCAGCCTTCTTTTCGGTCAGCGAGATGGCCTCGGCCCCGGCGAGCTGGCCGGCGATCTTCTTCTCGTAGTTCTCGATGCCCTGCAGCGTTGCGGCATAGGCGATGGTCGCGGCCTGGTTGCCTGCGGTCAGCTCGTCGATGCGGTTGCCGTAATCGGTCAGACCCTTCTGCTGGTAGGGGTAGAGCTCCTCGTAGGAGAAGCGCGCCTCCTCGGCGGTGCGCAGGCGCTCGGTGGTGCCGGGGAAGCCCGCCACCATCACGAAGTCGCCTTCCTTGACGCCGTCCCTGGCGATCGGCAGCCACGCCTTGGGCTTGAACGGCACGTTGTCCTTGGAAAACGGGGCCGAGGAGCCGTCGGGCGCGACATAGGCGCGGTAGAACGAGAAGTCGCCGGTGTGGCGCGGCCACATCCAGTTGTCCTTCTCGCCGCCGAAATTGCCGACGCCCCCCGCAGGTGCATAGACGAGGCGAACGTCCTTGATCTCGAGCTGCTGCTGGAGCCAGTATTGCTGCCCGCCGAAATAGGCGCGCACATCGCAGCGGCGGTTGGCCTGCTTCTCGCACGCCTCGATCAGCGCGGTGCGATTGGCCTGCAGGCGATCATAGCGCGCGCGCCCGTCAAGCTTGTCGGCGCCCTTGAGCATGTCCTTGGTGACATCGCGCAGGTCCTCGATGACGTAGACCCGGCTGCCGGGCGCGGCCGGAAGCTCGTCGGCGAGCGTCTTGGCGAGGAAGCCGTTGGTGAGATAGTCGTTCTCGGGCGAGGAATTGTACTGGAGCGAACCGGCCACGCAGTGATGGTTGGTCGCCACCAGACCATCGGGCGAAAGGAAGGCGGCCGAACAGCCGCCGAGCGAAGCGATCGCGGTCAGCGGCGGGCGCTTCAGATCGCCCAGCGTGGCGGCGTCGAGTTCCAGCCCGGCGGCCTTCATCTCCTCGGCAATCGCGCCGGTCTGGCTCGGCAGCCACATGCCCTCGTCGGCGTGCAGCACGGCCGGTGCGGCGATCATCAGAGCCGAGGCTCCGGCGAGCAGGATCGTCTTGTTCACATGCATCCCCTTGGTTGTCATGGCCGCGTCTTCGGCGGCGGAAGTGGCTGCGCCCGAACGGGCGGATGCGCGCTGTTAGGCCACTTCGCAAGCGGCTGAAAAGGGCCAATGTGACAGTGCGGGGAAAGCCGGTGCAAATTGGTCTCTTGCGAACGATTATCATATGCGGCAAGACGCGTGCACGCCGATCCCGGCCATCCAAACCGTTGAAGGACCCAGCCCGATGAATGCGACGCTCAAACTCTGGACCCAGCTTGGCCTCGGCACGGCGCTGGCGGGCGGGCTGCTCGCGGCCTGCGGCGGCGAGGCCGGGGGCGAGGCGGGCGGCGAGGGCGCGCAGGCGGTCGCTCCGGGCGAATCGGGTGCGGCAGCGGGCGAGGGTGAGGGCGGCAGCGGCCCGGGCGAGAGCGGCGGCGCTGCTGCGGCGGGCGGCGAGGGCGAGGGCGGCGTCGCGGTCGCCGATGCGGCCACCGATCCGGTCGCCTATGGCACCGCGCTGGCGGTCACCGAGGCGCACGTCGTCGCGGCGCGCGATGCCTATGCTGCGGGTGAGAAGCAGGCTGCGGCCGAGATGTTCGCGCACCCGGTGAGCGAAGTGCTGCTCGCCATGGATCCGGTCTTCGCCAAGCTTGGGGTCAAGGATTTCAAGCCGTTGCTGACGGCAGCCTCCGATGCCGCGCTTGCCGGCAAGAGCACGGCAGAGGTCGGTGCGGCGTACGACAAGATCATTGCCGCGCTGCGCGCCGCCGCCCAGAAGGCGCCCGGCGCCGGCGCGTCCGACCCCAAGGTCGTCGCCGCCGTCATCGCCGACATGATCGAGCGGTCGAGCACGATGTATCGCCAGGCGAGCAAGGACGCCCGGCTCGAGCCCTATCTCGACGGCTATGGCTTCTCGCGGGTTGCTGCGGGCGCCTTCGCCACGTCGGGCGCGGCGATCAAGACCGCCAATCCGGCGGCCCACGCGCGCGTCAGCGAGGCGCTGGCGCTGCTCGGCAAGGCCTATCCCGGCGCGGCCCGCCCGGCAAAGCTGGCCGTGGAGCCGGGCGCGCTTTCGGGCGCTTCGGCAAAGGTGATGCTCGCCGCCGCGAACTGAGCCGCGCGGCGCGGGCCGGAGCGCCCCGCGACCCCCTTTTGTGCAAATGCGACAGCATGCTTTGTGCAAACGCGACAAAGTGCGCCGCGGGCCCGTGCGCGGGCCTTGAACCCTTGTGTTTGCACCGTTGCGGAGTAGACTCCCGGACCTAAGGGGCGCTGGTTCGCGTGCAGTGCAAAAGTGCAAAGCGCACTCGCTGTGCAAGAATCACGGGAAAGATCGATCGCCACGGTGCGGCTTGCGCGCCGGGCGACAGCTTTTTGGGGGGAACTTTGCTGCACCGCCTTACCAGCCCGATCGGCGCGCGGCCTGCGCTATTGCTGCCTCTCGATCGCCTGCAACCGGCCCGGCGCCGCATTCGGTGGGTTGCCTCGGCGCTCGCGATCGGTTGCGGCCTGGCCGCGGCCAACCCCGCGCTCGCGCAGCAGGCACCGGTGCCGCTGCCGCCCGCGGGCATCGTCACCCCGCCCAACCGCACCGACCTGATCCCGCCCGAGCTGCGCCGCGAAGAGCGGCCGCCCACGCTCACCATCGACGGCGATCTCGAACGCGCCCCTTGCGCGCTCGACCGGCCCGAGTTCGCCGCAATTCGCTTTACCGTGGGCGGCGCGACCTTTGCCGGGCTCGAGAAGGTGCCCGGCCTCTCGCTCGATGCCGCGGTCGCCGATTATGTCGGACGCGAGCTGCCGGTTTCGGTGCTGTGCGACATCCGCGCCGAGGCCAACGCCATCCTGCGCCGCGACGGCTATCTCGCCACGGTCGAGATCCCCGAGCAGAGCCTTGCCGACAATGTTCCCGATTTCCGGGTGATCTTCGGCCGCCTCACTGCGGTGCGGGTGCGCGGCGAGGCAGGGCCTTCGGAAAAGCTGGTGGCGGGCTATCTCGAAAAGCTCACCCGGCAGGAGGTGTTCAACACTAACACCGCCGAGCGTTATCTGCTGCTGGCCGACGATCTGCCCGGGCTCGACGTGCGCCTGTCGCTGCGCCCGGCAGCGGGCGGGGAGCCGGGCGATCTGGTCGGCGAAATCGCGGTGCTGCGCCAGAAGGCGTTGGTCGACCTCAACCTCCAGAACCTCGGCTCGGACGCGATCGGGCGTTATGGCGGGGTGCTGCGCGGCGAGATTTACGATGTCACCGGCCTTGGCGATCGCACGTCGGTGGCAGTGTTCAGCACGCTCGATTTCGTCGAGCAGCAGACCGTGCAGGTCGGCCATGACTTCCGCGTCGGGAGCGAAGGGCTCAGGATCGGCGGCCAGCTCACCTGGAGCACCACCGAACCCGACACCGGGATCGCGGGATTCAGCGTCGAGGCCGAGACGATCTTCGCCACCATCTCGGCGAGCTACCCGCTGATCCGCACGCGGCGCCACAGTCTCTATGCCGATGCCGGGTTCGACTATGTCGATCAGGATGTCGACGTGAACGGCATCGCGCTCACCCGCGACCGGGTGCGCACCGCCTTCGCGCGGGTCGCGGGCGAAGTGATCGACCAGCGATCGGTGCTGCGCGGCGGGGGCTACACCCCCTACGAGCCGAAGTTCCGGCTGCGTTATGGGCTCGAGGCGCGCCATGGGCTGGACGTGTTCGATGCCAGCCCCGATTGCCGCCCCAATCTGCTCGCCTGCGTGCTGGGCGGCGTGGTTCCGCCGAGCCGGATCGAGGCCGATCCCACGCCCTTCCTGGTCCGCGTGAACGCCGACATCGAGTTCCGCCCAGAACCGTTGCTCGCCTATGTGCTCGAGACGCAGGCGCAGATCAGCCGATCGCCGCTCCCCGCCTTCGAGGAGATCGCCGCGGGCAGCTTCTCGATCGGGCGCGGCTATGATCCCGGCGTGGTGCTGGGTGACAGCGGGGTCCTCAACAGCTTCGAGATGCGGTTCGGCTCGCTCGCGCCCGAGAGCATGGAGGCGCTCGCGCTCCAGCCCTATCTGTTCACCGACGTCGCCCATGTCTGGAACGAGGATCCGAGCCGCCGTGCCGGCAACCCCGACCGCCTGTGGTCGGCAGGCGGCGGGATCCGCTTCGCCTGGGGCTCGGGCGTGCAGGGCGACGTCACCGTCGCCGTGCCGCTGGTGCGCCCCGATCTCGCGCCCGAGCGGGGCGCGGTGCGCTTCCTGTTCACGCTGACTGCCCGCCTGCTTCCGTGGAGATTCTGACATGACCCACTCGCCGCTTCGCCGTTCGCGCCTGATGACGGGCTGTGCCAGTGCGGCGCTCGCCCTGGCGTTGATGCTCGCGCCCGAGCATGCCGCAGCGCAGGGCGTGCAGGCCACGCCGAACGTGACGCTCGGCGATGCGGTCGCCGTCTCGACAGCGTCGAACGAGACCACGGTGACGGTTCGCACCCCGGTCGCGTCGATCAACTGGACGCCGCAGCTCGACGGTTCGGGCAATGCGCTCGATTTCCTGCCCACTGGCAATCGCCTGATCTTCCAGGATTCTCCCGGACAGGGCGGGTTTGCCGTGCTCAACCGCCTGCTGCCTTCGCCCAACGGCAATATCGCGGTGATCAACGGAACCGTGATCTCGCGGCTGCAGGCGGCCGGCGCGCCGATCACCACGCCCGGCGGGTTTGTGGCGTTCTATTCGCCGACCGGCATCCTCGTCGGCGCCAATGCCAATTTCGACGTCGGCAGCCTGATGCTGACCACGCTCGATCCCGATCTGCAAAGCTTCCAGAACTTTGCGACCAGCGGCGGGACGATGTTCCTGTCGGCGACACCGGGTTCGACCGCGCGGATCCAGATCAGCAACGGCGCGCAGTTCACCGCAACCCGCGAGAATTCGTTCTTCGCGGTGGTCGCCGCCGATGTCGAGATGCTCGGCAGCGCGCGCATCAACGGCAGCCACGCCTATGTCGCGGGCGAAGTGGTGAGCCTCAGCTTCTCGAACGGGCTGTTCAACATCACCGTGCCCACCGGCACCGCGGCGAGCGGCGAGGTGGTGACGCTCAACGGCACCGTGGGAGGTCCTTCAAGCACCGGGCTGAACGGCGACAGCCACATGGTCTATGCGGTGGCTCGCGGTGCTGCCGACCCGATCAGCATGCTGTTCAGCGGCAATCTCGGCTTCGATCCGGCGGCGAGTGCGGGGATCGTGAACGGCGAGATCATCCTTGCGGCGGGCTACAACGTGTTCGGCCGCAATGTGGCCGGGAGCGCGATCAGCGAAGGCCTCGATGCGACGTTCGGCAGCCGGCGCAATGCCGCCGGATCGACGGGCGACATCACCCTGCTCAACGTCCAGTCCGGATCGAGCCTGCTCGCGATCGGCAATGGCCAGACCATCGCCGCGGGCGAGAGCCGCATCAGGGGCAATCTGATGCTAGTCGGGCGCAGCGTGGCACGGGTCAATTCGAACAGTGTCGACAACTTCACCATCGACGGCGACCTGCTGGTCGATGCGCGCGATTACGGGGTGACGAGTTCGAGCCTGCAACAGGCCACCGATATCAATGCCACCGGCGGCCAGGCGAGCGTCCTGTCGCGCGCAGGCTCGACCCTGCGGGTCGGCGGCAACGTGCTGGTCACCGCCGATGCCTTCGGCGGTGCCAACACGCTGACCCGCCAGGCCGGACGGGCGCTTGGCGGGTTTGCCGAGCTCGACACCGGATCGGGGCGGATTTTCATCACCGGCCGCACCTCGCTGAGTGCGGCGGCCTTCGGCTCGACGCTCACCAACATCATCACGGGCGCCGATTCGCGGGGCGGGCTCGCGCGGTTCTCGGTCCGCACGGGGGGTGCTGCGACCGTCGGCGGTGATCTAACGCTCGTCGCCGATGCGACCGGCGCGTCGGGTTCGCTCACCAACGCCTCCACGGTCTCCAACGCCTTTGGCGGCGGCGCGCAAGTCCTGCTCGACGGCACGGCCACGCTGGGCGTTACCGGTGCGCTCAAGCTCAGCGCGAATGCCACCGCGCGCGGCGTCAACGCGGCGACCGGCGCGCTCGCCGATGCGGGCGATGCCTCGATCACGGTGGACGGCGCGGGCACGCTGAACGTGGCCGATCTCGTCGACCTCTCGGCGAGCGCCTTTGGCGGCAACAATGCCGGCGGTGCCGGCGGCGCGGCGTTTGGCGGGACGGCGCGGGCGGTGACCCGCAACGGCGGCACGATCCTCGTCGGCGCCGATTTCTCCGCGCAGGCCGATGCCGATGGCGGCGACGGCGTGGTCGGGGGCGACGGCACCGCCGGGATTGCAGGCGCCAACGCCATCACCGGCACCATCGCCATCACCGGCAGCGGCTTCGCCAGCGCCGCGGGCGGCGGTGGCAGCGCCAGCTTCGGCTTCGGCGGCATCGGCGGCACCGGACGCGGGGGCAATGCCTTCTTCCAGGCCGACGGCATCGCCAATGGCCCCGCGCTTCTCACCATCGGTGGCAATGCCGATGTCAACGCCGACGGGAGCGGCGGGCAGGGCGGAGCGAGCGACGGTCTGACGATCTCCGCCGGCCGCGGCGGCGACGGCATCGGCGGTCAGTTCACTCAGCCCAACCAGGCCGATCCGGCATTCAACAGCGGCGCTTTCCTGCTGGCGGGCGGCGACTACGGCCAGATTGCGGTGAGCGGCACCAGCCGGGCTGCGGCCCGCGGCATCGGCGGGCGCGGCGGAGAAGGCGCCACAGTAGGATCGGTGACCTTCGCGCCCGGCCGTGGCGGTGACGGGTTCGGCGGGCTGGCGCAGGGAGGTCTGGCGCTGCTCGGTGGCCCCGGCACGGTGCGCGGCGGCGTTGCGACCTTCGGCGATCTCACCCTCGATGCGGCCGGGTTTGGCGGCGAGGGCGGGATCGACCCGCAAACCGATGTGATCGGCGGAAATGGCGGCGACGGATCGGGCGGCAGCGCCTTTCTGACGGTGCGCGCCGGGAGGGTGCAGCTAGGGTCCGGCAGCCTTGTCGCCGGGGGCTCCGGCGGTGAGGGCATTCTGGGCGGCAATGGTTTGGGCGGCACGGCGGCCGTGTTCGGCGGCTTTGGCGGGCGGCTGTTCGGCTCGGGCCTCAACGTCTCGACCTTGTCGAGCGGGGGGCGCTCCGATTCCGGTCTGACGGGTGACGGGACGGGCGGCACGTCGGCGATCGAGGGAGATGGGATCTCTATCGATATCGACCGGAACGTGGTGGTCGATGCCGGCGGCATCGCCAACAGCACCAACACCGGCGCCCGCGGCAATGGCAACGGCGGCACCGCCTATATCGGATTTGTCAGCGACTCGATCGGCGGCAGCATCGCAGTCGGCGGGCACACGCTGGTCATCGCCGACGGACGGGGCGGCGGGTCCGTTAACGGCGCTCCGAGCGGAGTCGGCCGCGGAGGGCTTGCCTATGTCGAGGCGCGCGGCGGCGGCACGATCACGCTCAATTCCGTGCAGGTGACGGCGCAAGCCCAAGGCGGCGCGATGACCACAGGCTTCGGCGGCCGGGCCCAGGGCGGCACCGCCGAATTGCGCAGCACCGGTGGCGGCAGTGTTCTCACCATCCTCAACAACGTCCCGGACGACTTCCAGAGCCTGTTCGACGGTGCAATCCTCAACGCCGATGGCCTTGGCGGCCCGATTTTCGACTCGGGAATTGGCGGCGTGGGCTCGGGCGGAACCATCGGTGTGCGCGCGACCGGGGGTGGCAGCATCGTTCTGCCGGTCGATCCCGCGGTCGTCCGGGGCGGCGGCGTGCCGCTCCTGATGGTGGCGCGCGGCTTTGGCCGCAACTCGACGGTCGAAGGCAGCAGCGGCGGCGGTGCTTCCGGCGGGCTTGCCATCATCGAGGCCGACGGCGCAGGTTCGAGCATCGTCATGGGCGAGACGCTGGTATCCCTGTTTGCGGATGCGGGAGGGAGCGGCGATGCCACCCGCAACATCGGCGGCGGCAACGCTTTCGGAGGCAGAGCAGCTATCAATGCGCTCAACGGGGGTGTGGTCTCGCTTGCGTCGGTGACAATGGACATCGGCGCGGCGGGGGGCAATGGGTCGGGCACCGGAAACGGCGGCGATGCCCTCCTCGGCTCGCCCACGATCCGCCTGAACAACGGGGGCACGCTCGCCATCACCGGCGTCCTGCGCATCCTCAATGAGGCAACCGGCGGCGACGGCGTGATCGGCGGCAGGGGGTTCTTCAACAACGAGGGTGGCATGGCCCTCGTCGAAGCCGACAACAGCGCGATCACGTTGCAGCCCGGTGCCAACGGCAACCCAGGCGGTATCGAGATCGCGGTTACCGCAACCGGCGGCACGGGACGGGACACCGGCGGCTCGGCGCGGGCCTTGCCGGTCAGCTTCCGGCTCACCAACACCAATTTCATCAACGGGCGGCTGGCGATCGTGTCGAGCGCCAACGGCGGTCGCGCCACCGGCGCGAACGGCGTGGGCGGCCTGGCCGTGGGCAGCACTGTCACATTCAACATCGTCAATTCGGCATTGGAACTGGTTGGGCCGACGGCGATCACGTCTTCCGCCACCGGCGGCGCGAGCAGCGGTGCGGACGGCACCGGGGGCGATGCGACCAGCGGCGTGATCAATGCCTCGCTGCTCAATTCGACGCTCACCAGCAGCGGCATCGGTTCGGGCGCGCCCGGGATCCTGCGCGTGGTGTCGCGCGCGACCGGCGGCGCAGGCACCGCGCAGGGGGGCAATGCCACCACTGCGACACTCGCACTGTCGGTGCGCGGTTCCTCCCTGTCGACCGAGGGTCTCGAGGTGCGCTCGGTCGCCAGAGGCGGCAACGGCACCGGCGCGGCGGGCATCGGCGGTACGGCGCTGTCGGGCGACGTCAGTCTTTTCACCAATCCCTCGGACATCAACTTTCTCGATTCGGCCCTGTTCGAAAGCGCCGCGCAAGGTGGCGATGGCGTGACCGGCGGCGATGCCTTTGCCGGCGATGTAACCGCCGAGCTGAACAGCACCGATGTTTCCGGTTCCGGCGAGTTGCGCATTGCTTCCACGGCGGTCGCGGGAACCGGGATCACCGTGGCGGGGGTGTCGGGCGTCGGCAATGCGGCCTCGGGCGATGTCGCGCTGTGGCTCAGGAATTCGCTGATCGAAACCGGCACGCTGACCTTGCAGTCCAACGCCTCCGCCGAATCCGGCAACATCGCAGTGGCCGGCGGCAGCGCCACGGCCGGCAGCACGCTGTTGCGGCTTTCGGGGAGCGCGGTGGTCGACGTGTTCGATCTGCTGCTCGAAAGCAGCGCCTTCAGCTCGTTCGGGCAGACGCAAGGGGTGGTCGGGACCGACCCGCTCGGCAATCCCATCATCGGCACCATTTTCGATTTCAGCGGCGAGACCTACGGCGGCTTCAACCGTCTGCTGGTCGATCAAGGCGGCACCGGCGGCATTGGCGCAGGCAACCAGATCCGGCTTGTCTCCGACATCAACGGGGGCGGCTTGAATGTCGCGGGGCGGTTCTCGATCGAAGTGCTGTCGGGCGAGGTCAACGCCCCGATCCTCTCCGCCGTCGCCACCGGGTTCGTTCTCGGCGATGACAGCCTGTCGCAGGTCATCGTGCGCAACGCCCGGTTGCTGGCCCAGAGTGCGGAGTTCATCACGGCCGGCGATCTCGACTTCGTGACCTCCGGGGGCGGCATCATCGGCAGCGACGCTGCGCCGGGAGCGACCAACAGCGTGTTCGCCAGCGCCGGCGGTTCGATCACGGTGCGCAACCAGATCGGCGGCGCGCCCTTGCCGCCGGACCTTGGCGGCGGATCGATCTTGCCCCAGTCAAGCCCCACCAGCGGTGGCGGCATTGGCGGCTTCGGGATCGAGCTGTCTGCCGGGCGCTCGATCATTATCGACAGCATTCTCGGCTCGCCTAACGGCGCGATCAGGCTCGTCGCGAATGGGGCGTTCGCGCCCTCCGTCGCACAACCGACCCCCACGGTGATCACCATGACCCCGGCGGCGCGGATCGATGCCGGGACCGGTTTGGTCACGTTCGAATTGCGCGACGGGTTCGGCAATCCGCAGCAGCTCAATGGAGCGATCACGCTCGGCAACATCAGCGCCGGGCGGATCAGCGCGCGCAATTTCGGTACGCTCGCCGGCACGGACGTGATCGTGCTCACGGGCAGCGTGCTGCGCGCATCGGGCACGGGACGCGCGATCGACCTCGCCTCGCTCGGCGGCGAGGTGGTCAACCGGTCGGGCGATGCCGGCCTCGTGCTCACCGGCGGCGGGCATTTCGCGATCTACGGGGCGACGCCGACCGGATCGCAGATCGGCAACCCCGCCAATTACGCGCGGCGCTACGACGTCCAGACCGCCGCGGCCTACGACGCGCTCAATCCGGGCGGCAATTTCGCCGCGTTCCGCATCACCCCGGTGCTGACGGTGACGGCCAACAACGTCTCGCGCGTCTACGGCAACCCCAACCCGGTGTTCACCGCCAGCTTCAGCGGGTTCCTGCCGGGTGACAGCGTCGCCGACATCACCGGGCTGGCGCAGTTCATCACCCAGGCCTCGCAGACTTCGAACGTGGGCACGTTCTCGCTCGGGGTCGCGCAAGGCACGCTGGTAAGCGTGCAGGGCTACCGGTTCGTCTTCGGCCCGCCGGCCACCCTGACGATCACGCCGCGCCCGATCACCGTCACCGCCAGCAACCTGTCGCGGGTATACGGCGATGCCAACCCGCTGCTGACCTTCACCGTCGGCGGGCTCGGGCTTGTCAATGGCGACCAGCTCAGCGGCGCGCTGGCGACCACCGCGGGCGCGACCACGGGTGTCGGCAACGTGGCGATCACGCAGGGCAATCTGGCCGCCACCGCCAACTATATCCTGACCTTCAACCCCGGCATCCTCTCGATCACGCCGCGTCCGCTGATCGTGGCCGCCAACAACCTGACGCGGGTCTATGGCAACGCCAATCCGGCGCTGACCTTCACCACGACCGGGCAAACCGCGGCCGGGAGCCGGGGTCTGGTCAACGGCGACCAGCTGACGGGCGCCTTGACGACCACCGCCGGCGCGACCACGGGCGTCGGCACCGTGGCGATCACGCAAGGCACGCTGACGGCCGGCCCCAATTATGCGCTGACCGTGCTGCCGGGCATCCTCACCATTACCCCGCGCCCGCTGACGATCACCGCCGACAACCTTTCCAAACTGCTCGGCCGGCCCGATCCGGTGCTGACCTACACCGTGACGGGCGACGGGCTGGTCAACGGCGACCAGATTGCGGGCGCGCTGGCGCGTGAACCGGGCGAGCGGATCGCGAGCTTCGCGATCACGCAAGGGACGCTCAGCGCCGGGCCGAACTACACCACCACCTTCGTCGGCGGCACCTTCACCATCGAGCGCCCGCCCGCGCCGGAAGGGATCAACAACCCCGAGGTGTTCGAAAAGCCGGTCTCCTTCAACGAGACCCCGCCCGCGGTCGAGGACGAGGACGAGAAGCGTTACGGGGTCGACTTCCCCGAACGGCCCGAGGCGCCGCTGATCAGCGAGGACCCGCTGCTCGACGATCCGGTCGCGAGCGGCGGCGATGCCTCGGTCTATGGCGGCACGGCCACGCCGCCCCCGTCCGCGCCGAACGGGGGAGGCCAGTGACATGACCCAGCGTCTGCTCCCTTCGCGTGCCTTGGCGGCGGCCGCTGCGCTGGCGGTGCTCGCCGGTCTCGGCACAGCCACCCCCGGCCAGGCCGACAGCGCCGATACCGGGATCGATCTCTCGCTGCGCGACACCTTCCCGATCGGGAGCAACGGGCTGTGCGAGGCGCAGATCCTGGCGCCCGAACCCGGCGGCGGGCTGTTCGACCGGCGCTATTCGGTGATCTGCCGGGATTCGGCCGCACCGGTTGGCACGCTGTGGGTGATCAAGCCGCGGGGGAGCGCCCCCGAGCCGGCGCGCTTTGCCGGGCAGGATGCGGCCTGCACGCCCGCCGCCGCCCCGGGCGAGCTGCCCGGACTTCCCGACGCCCGGCGTCTCACCTGCAATCGCCCGCAATCGATCTTGCGCACCGATCTCCTGATCGGCACCCGCGGCGGGCGCACCTATGCCGCGAGCGGGCTTGCGGCCTATGGCAAGGCGCTCGAGCTCGGCATCGCCTCGCTCGCGACCGGCACGGTCGTGCCCGGAACGGTCGAAATCCCGCTCACCAGCACCACCGACGCGATCGCCTTCGCGCGCCAGCAGGCCGAGGCGATCGCCGCCGATCAGGCGCTGGCCGAGGCCTATCGCCGCTCGAACGCCGGCAACTTCGCCGAAGCGTCCGAGTTCTTCGCCGCCTCGGCCGCCGCGCTGGCGGGCAATGGTGCTGCCGAGGCCGAGCTCAACCAGGCGCTCCAGCAATCGAACCTCGGCAATTTCGCCGAGGCGCGCCGCCAGTTCGCCCTGTCGCGCCCGTCGGCCGGATCGAGCCCGGTGCTCGCGCGGCTGCAGCGCAATTACGAGGGCATGGACGCCTTGAACCAGCGCCAGCCCGCGCGCGCCCTCGCGCTGCTCGATACGCCGCTGGCGGTCGAGTTCGCCGATGGCGACGCGCTGCGCAACCTTCGCATCGGCCCCGCGATTGCCGGGCAGCTGGCGAGCGAGAGCGGACGGATCACCGGCGAATATTCGCTGAGCCTCACCCCGCTCGAACGCGCCACGCTGCTCGATGGGCAGCACGCCTATCTCAAGGCGACCGCGCTGCGCCAGCTGGGCCGCAGCGCGGAGGCCACGCCGTTCCTGCAGGCCGCCGAGGCCAGCTTCGGCCAGGTGCGCGGCGGGCGCGTGGTTTCGGTCGCGTGGCTGCGCGCGCAGGTGCTCGGCGAGCTCGCCGAAGTCGCCGAGCGCGGCAACCGGCCAGGCGAGGCGGAGCAGCTCCACCAGTCGGCGATCGCGCTGCTCGAGGTGACCTATCCCGGCACCCCGGCGCTCGGCAGCGCGCGTGCGCTGCTGGCGGGGTTCTACGCCCGCGCGGGGCGGCGCGACGAAGCGCTCGGGCTCTATCGCGGGATCATCGGCGACGCCAAGGGCCGTGCGCTGCCCTCGCTGCGCGGGCTGATGACCCCCTATTTCGCGCTGCTGACCGAGGGCGGAAAGGCCGGGCCGGATGCCGCAGCCGACCTGTTCCTTGCCAGCCAGCAGCTCCAGCGCCCGGGCCTCGCCCAGACCCAGGCCGCGCTCGCCCGCGAACTCTCCGAAGGTTCGGACGAGGCCGCACAGCTGTTCCGCACCGCCACCAACCTCGGCCGCGGGATCGAGCAGCTGCGGCTGTCGGTGCTCGAACTCGAAACCCTGCCCGAACCCAATGCGCGCCAGACCGCGCTGATTGCCGAGCGGCGCACCCGGCTCGAACAATTGCAGGTCGAGCAGGCCGGTGTGCTCGATCGTCTCGCCGCCTATCCGCGCTACCGGGCGGTGGCGGGCGATGCGATCACGCTGAGCGAATTGCAGGCGATCCTGAAGCCGGGCGAGGCCTATGTGAAACTGGTGACGCTCGAGCGTGACGCCTATGTGCTCTACGCCACCGCCAATGCGGCGATGGCGTGGCGTGCCGATGCCACGCCGGCCGAGCTCGACAAGCTGGTCGGCCAGATCCGCGACAGCATCGCGGTGGTCGAAGGTGGTCAGGTGCTGACCTATCCCTTCGACATCGCCCGCGCGCGCGAACTTTACGTGCGCCTGTTCGCGCCGGTCGCCGATCAGCTTCCCAAGGCGAGCCACATCGTCTTCGAGCCCGATGGCGCGCTGCTCAAGCTGCCGCTCAACCTGCTCGTCACCGACGATGCCAGCGTTGCCGCCTACAAGCAGCGGATGGCGGGCAAGAACCCGGACGAATATGACTTCCGCGGCACCAAGTGGCTCGGCCGCTCGACACAGATCAGCACCTCGGTCGCCGCATCGGCGTTCCGCGAGGTGCGCGCGGCGCGGCCTTCGGATGGCAAGCGCGCCTATCTCGGGCTCGGCGAGAATGCCCCGATCGGCACCGCATCGCCGGGCGCGGCGCGCACCCGCGCGGCGCTCGAGGCGGGCGAGAAGTGCCTGTGGTCGCCCAATATCTGGGCCAACCCGGTGAAGGCGCGCGAGCTGCGCGAGGCGGCGGCGCGGTTCGGCGGCGGGGCCGAGGTGCTGACCGGTGCAGCCTTCACCGACAGCGCGATCCTGTCCAAGCCGGACCTTGCCGATTATCGCATCCTCCACTTCGCCACCCACGGCCTCGTCACGGCGCCGCAGCCCGAATGTCCGCCGCGTCCGGCGCTGCTGACGAGCTTCGATGCGGGCGCGGGCTCGGATGGCCTGCTCAGCTTCGCCGAGATCTTCGATCTTCGGATCGACGCCGATCTGGTGATCCTCTCGGCCTGCGACACCGCCGGCACCGCCACCGTCGGCGCGACCCGCGAGGCGGGGGTAACGAGCGGCGGCGAATTCGCGCTCGACGGGCTGGTGCGGGCATTCGTCGGCGCGGGCGGCCGCACGGTGCTGGCGAGCCACTGGCCGGTGCCCGACGATTTCGATGCCACCGGCCGCCTCGTCTCGGGCCTCTTCGCCGAGGACGGGCGCGCCACGGCCGAAGCGCTCAAGGCCTCGCAGCTCGCGCTGATGGACGATGCCGAAACCTCGCATCCCTTCTACTGGTCGGCCTTCGCCATCGTCGGCGATGGCACCGCGATCCTCGCGCGCTGAGCGGGAGCAGGGCGGGCGAGGCGATGGAGAGAACCGTGCAGCGCCGCGCCGGACCGTTCGGCTGGATTGCCCGCGGCTGGCGCAACGTGCGCGAGGCGGGCGGGGTACAGCTGGTCGCGACGCTGTTCGTGCTCGTCGCTGCGGTGTTCATCGCGCGCTTCAGCTGGGTGCTGCCTGACGGCAAGGTGCCCACCCCGCTCACCGGCGAAGCCGAGCGCGCGCTGTATGACCTGCGCGCCTATTACGCTGCCGATCTGGTCGAGCAGGACGATCGTATCGTCCTCGTCGTCTATGACGACCAGACCCTGATCAAGGCCCAGAAGCGCTCTCCGCTCGATCGCGGGATGCTCGCGCGCACGCTGCGCAATCTCGACACAATGGGGGCCAAGGCGATCGGCATCGACATCCTGTTCGATCAGCCGCAGGACGAGGACGCCGAGCTTGTCGCGACCTTGCGCGGGATGAAGACCCCGGTCGCGGTCGCCTATGCCAATGTCGCCACCAACCAGGACGACATCCTCTACGAGCAGCAGCAGTTTCTCGACGCCTTCCAGAAACAGCTTGCCGGAAGCCGGGCGCGGCCCGCCAGCATCCGGCTCGACAACACCTTCGGCGCGACCCGGGTGTGGCCAAGCATCGTGCCCGGCCTGCCGCCGTTGCTCGGCCGCACCATGCTGCGCGAGGCGGGCGTCGGTGTCGCCCGCTTCGAAGGCTACGAAGGCGCGATCGAATACCGCCGGCCCAAGTTCGTCGACGAGCCGCTGTTCGCTTCGATGCAGATCGATCTCTTCGCCGATCCCGCGATCGATCCCGGGGTGCTGCCCTTCCTCGCCGAGCAGGTGCGCGGCAAATATGTGCTGATCGGCGGCGACATCGTCGATTACGACCGGGTTGAGACCACCTTCACCTCGATCAATGGCGAAGTGCCGCCGGGGATCGCGGTCCATGCCGAGATCATTGCCCAGATGCTCGATGGGCGCGCCCTGAAGCCGATCCCGGTCTGGATGCTGTGGGCGATGGCGGTGCTGGTGGTGCTGACCGCCGCGCTGGCCGCGCTGCTCGAATGGCCCGCACGCCGATTGGCGCCGCTGCTGGCCGTGCTGTTCGCCGCCTTCGTGTTCATTCCGGTGGCGCTCCAGATCAACGATGTGGACACCTACGGGCTTCCGGCGGTCGGCTGGCTGGTCGGGTGGATCATGGCCTTTACCGCCGTCACCGCCGCCGCGCGCGCCGCTGGCGCGGTGCAGCGCAACTTCGCCACCGGCGCGCTCGGCAAGTACATCCCGCGCGACATAGCGCAGGCGATCATCGACCGGCCCGAGCTGCTCAGCCTCGGCGGGGAGAAGCGCGCGATCTTCGTGATGTTCAGCGATCTCGAGGGCTTCACCAAGATGAGCCACGCGATCCCGCCGGAAATGGTGGCAAAGCTCTTGAACCGCTATCTCGACATGCTCAGCCAGGTGGTGCTCGATCATGGCGGGGTGATCGACAAGTTCGTGGGCGATGCCGTGGTCGCCTTCTGGGGCGCGCCGATTTCCCGGCCCGACGATGGCGAGCGTGCGGGCCGTGCCGGCTATGCGCTGTGGCAGGCGGGCGAGGCGTTCCGGCGCGAGGTCGCCGCGATGGACCCCGCGCTGCCGCCGATCGGGCGCACCCGCGTGGGGCTGCATTATGGCGATGCGGTGATCGGCAATTTCGGCGGGGCGACCCGCATCCAATACACCGCGCTGGGCGATTCGATGAACACCGCCTCGCGGCTCGAATCCGCCAACAAGGCGCTCGGCTCCTCGGTCATCGCGAGCCGCGAATTCGCCGAAGCCTCGGGCCTCGGCTGGTGGCGACAGATGGGCCGGGTGCAGTTGCGCGGGCGCGCCAGGCCGGTCGATCTGTTTGAACCCGCGCCCGATTTTCCCGAGGACGACCGCGCGCTGCTGGCCGAGGCGAGCGCGCTCGCGCTGACCGACCGCGCCAAAGCGGCGCAGATTGCGGAAAGTGTCGCGGCTCGTCATCCGGAGGATTCAGCGTTACGTAATCTGGTGGAGCGCATTCGCGCCGCCGAGGAGGGAGGAACTTATGTTCTCGGATAGATTGAAGGCGAAGATGGCTGCACTGGCGCTGGCCGGCGCCGCGCTCGCGCTGCCGGTTGCCGCCATGGCGGGCGTCGTGGTCAAGGCCACCGGCCCCTCGGCCACCCGTTATCCCGTCGGCACCAAGCTCGACGACAATGCTTCGATCACGCTCAAGGCCGGCGATGTCATCACCGTGCTCACCTCCGAGGGCACCCGCGTCATCAAGGGCGCGGGCACCTTCCGCGTGGGTGATCGCCCGCAGGTCGCCGCGGACCGCTTCGCCTCGCTCACCCGCAAGCGCGCGGCCACCCGCGTGCGCACCGGAGCGGTGCGCGGCGAGAGCGAGGAAGTCGCGACCAATCCCAGCCTGTGGTATGTCGATGTCACCCGCTCGGGCACGGTGTGCCTTTACGATCTCGCCACGGTGCGCCTGTGGCGTCCGGGAACCGAGGGCACCAGCACCTACAAAATCGCAGCCGACGGCGCGGGCGAGGCGGAGGTCACCTTTGACGACACCGTCACGGTGGCCGCGCTCGACCCTGCGCGCCTCGCGATTACCGAAGGCGGGCACTACATGATCACAGCCCCTGACGGTTCGACCACCGCGCATGTCAACTTCGTGCTGCTGGCCGAGGACTATCCGCAGCCCGACGCGCTTGCCGAGGCGCTGATCGCGAAGGGCTGTTCGGTTCAGCTCGAATCGCTCGCCTCGAGCCTCGAGGCGTCGGCGGAGGCTGCGGGCGGCTGAGCCTTCAAACGGTTCGCGAACTTGCGGATTGCCTGTTGCATCGCGGGCCGACAATTGGGACAAGGGCTTGGGCCGACCGACGGGAATCGGGCGGCCCGCCGCGCCCATCGTGACGCAGCGCAGCAGGCATCGCCGCCAGGGGGATGCCAGGCTGCGCGGTGACGGAGGGTTCGGGGGACGGGCATCTCGGGGGGATGGGATGACGGGAGTTTGGGCGGATCTGATCGCTGGTCTTGCGCGCAGGCGCGGGCCTTTGCGCGTATTCGCGGTGCTGGCGCTGGCCGCGCTTTATCCCGCTTCGGGCGCGATCGGCAGCGGCACGTTCGAAGGCGTGGCGAGCTGCGCCGGATCGACTTGCCACGGCCGCGCCGAAGGCAACGGCGCGGTGGTGCGGCAGGACGAGATCGCAACTTGGCAGGAACCTTCCTCGTCCTCGGGCGCGCACAGCCGCGCCTATGCCGTGCTCGGCGGGCGGCGTGGTCAGCAGATCGCGGCCAGCCTCGGCCTCGGTGATGCACAACGTGCGCCGGCCTGTCTCGGCTGCCATTCGACCAACGCGCCGACCGGTCAGCGCGGCGCCAAGTTCACCGTGACCGACGGCGTCGGCTGCGAAAGCTGCCACGGCCCGGCGGGCGGTACCTGGCTCGCCGAGCACTATGCGCTGCCTGCCACCCATGCCTCCAATATCGCAGCGGGCCTGACCCCGCTCGACAATGCACGGGCGCGGGCGAATGTCTGCCTCGATTGCCACTACGGTTCGGACAAGCCCGGCCAGTTCGTGACCCATGCGATGATGGCCGCCGGACACCCGCGGGTTTCGTTCGAGCTCGACCTGTTCAGCGCGCTCCAGCAGCACCACAACATCGATGCCGATTACACCCGTCGCAAGGGTTCGCCCAATTCGGTGCGGTTCTGGGCGGTCGGGCAGGCCGAGGCGGTGCGCCGGTCGACCAGCCTGTTCGCGCAGCCCAAGTTCGCGATGCAGGGCGCCTTCCCGCAGTTCTATTTCCTCGATTGCCACTCGTGCCACCGCACGATCAGCGACGGCCCGAACCGCAAGCTGACCTTCGAGACCAACCCGGCGCGCCCGATCCCCTTCGGCAATCCGCCGTTCAACGACGAGAACATCATCATGCTTCAGGCGGTCGCAGGTGCGCTGGCGCCGGGCGAGGCGAGCGCCTTCCAGAGCGCCGCGCGCGATTTCCACAAGGCGATGGGCGCAGGCCCGGCCGAAGCGCGCAGCGCCGCGCAGGCGCTGTCGGCGCGGGCCGGGGCGCTGGCGGAGGCCCTGTCGGGCCGGGCCTATGGCGATGCCGACGCCTTCAAGGTGATCGCGATCATCGCGGGCGAGGCGACCGCCCCGCGCTTCACCGACTATGCCGGGTCGGTCCAGGCGGTGATGGCGATCGACACGCTGCTCAACGCGCTGGTCAAGGAAGGCCGCGTGACGCAGGGCGCCGCCGCCGGAATCCGCGGCGACATCGCGCGCGCCTACAAGGCGGTCGAGGAGCCCAATGCCTACCGCCCGGCCGATTTCCGCGCCGCGCTCAAATCCGCCGCAGGCGCGATCGGCAGGCTGGCCTAGCGATGCGCGCGCGGGGGGTAACATCGCTGCTGGCAGGGAGCGCGCTGCTGCTCGCCTCGTGCGGAGGGGACGGCCCGCCCACCAATGGCGGCGCGACCGGCGCTGCGCCCGCGCCGAGCCCGACGCCGCCGCCCGCCGGCCAGATCTTCGCCGTGCCCGCGCCCGAAAGCCTTTCGACCACCGAGGTCGGCACGATCATCGCGCAGGCCGCCGCCGAAGCGCGCGCGCGCAACGCCGCCGCGACGATCGCGGTGACCGACCGGGTCGGGAACGTGCTCGCGGTCTTCGCCATGCCCGGCGCGGGCGCGACCGCCCGCATCCCCTCGGCACGCGACGGCAGCAACAACGACGCGCAGGGCCTCACCATCCCGAGCGCCGGCGCGGCCATCGCCAAGGCGATCACGGGGGCCTACCTGTCGAGCGGCGGCAACGCTTTCTCGAGCCGCACCGCGAGCTTCATCGTGCAGGAGCATTTCCCGCCCGCGCCGACCACCGTCGGGCTCGAGAGCGGTCCCCTGTTCGGGGTGCAGTTCAGCCAGCTGCCCTGTTCCGACCTTTCCGCGCGCGCCAGCGACGGGTTGATCGGCCCCAAGCGCTCGCCGCTCGGCCTTGCTGCGGACCCGGGGGGCTTCCCGCTCTATCAGAACGGGGTCGTGGTGGGCGGCATCGGAGTGATCGCCGATGGCACCTACGGCTTCGACCCCAATGTGCTCGACCGCGACAATGATGTCGACGAGGCGATCGCGCTCGCCGGGACGGTCGGCTTCGAGGCGCCGGTCAACATCCGCGCCGACCGGATCACCGCCGACGGCACGAGCTTGCGCTACACCGATGTCGAATATCCGCAGATCGGCAATGTCGCAGGCGCCAGCTTCGCCGGAACCGCCGGGGTGCTGGTGCCTGTGGCGGGCTATTACAGCGGCGCCGGGCTGCTGGCGGGGGCGACCTACGGCACCGAAGCCTCGGGCATCCGCGCCTCGACCAGCGCCGAATTCGCCAACCGCGATGCCTTCGTGCTCTCGAACGGCGCGGGCGTGAACCGCTACCCGGTCCGCGCCGCGACCGACGCGGGCGATGTCGCCGCGCCGCTCACCGCCACCGAGGCGCGCGCGATCCTCGAAGAGGCGTTCACGGTGATGAGCCGCGCGCGGGCGCAGATCCGCCAGCCGCTCGACAGCCCGGCGCAGGTCACGATCAGCCTGGTCGACACCCGCGGGCGGGTGCTCGGGATGGTGCGCTCGCCCGATGCCCCGATCTTCGGGATCGACGTGAGCCTGCAGAAGGCGCGCACCGCCAATTTCTTCTCCGGCGCCTTTGCCGCCGCCGAGCTTTCCGCAGCCGGCGGCGAGGTTCCGCAATTCGTCACCCGCGCGCGCACCTTCCTCGGCGATCCGGCGGCGCTCACCGGGCGGTTCGGCATCGCCAACCGTTCCTTCGGCAACCTGACCCGGCCCTATTTTCCCGATGGCGAGGTCGGGCAGCCCAACGGGCCCTTCTCGCGTCCGATCCAGCAGTTCAGCCCGTTCTCGACCGGTCTGCAATCGGCGCTGGTGCTCGGCAATCTCGCGCAGCACCTCGGCTTCGTCACCGGAGCGAGCGCCACCGACACGCCGCGGGCCTGCACCGGCCTTCCCGCCGTTGCGGGGGGCGCGCCGCGGCTGGCCAACGGCATCCAGATATTCCCCGGGGCGGTTCCGGTCTATCGCGGCAGCACGCTGGTCGGCGCGATCGGGATCTCGGGCGACGGGATCGATCAGGACGACATGATCAGCTTCCTCGGCCTCAACAATGGTGCCGCGCGCGCCGGCGGCGGCCTCGGCAATGCGCCTGCCGCCAGCCGCGCCGACCGGATCGTGGTGCAGGTCGGCAACCGCCAGGTGCGGCTGCGCTACGTCAATTGTCCCTTCGCGCCGTTTCTCGATACCGCGGCGCAGAACGTGTGTGAGGGGCTCTAGCGATGGCGGTGCTGCTTCCCGCGATGCTGCTGCTGCAGGCCCCGCCGCCCGAGGAGGTCACGGCTCCGCCCGCGCCGCCGGGCGAAGCCGCCACGCGCCCACAGACGCCGGGCGACTGGGAGAAGGACAGCCCCCCGGTCGATCCCGCGATCATCGAGGGTCGCGAGCGTCCGGGCTATACCGCGCCGCTGCCGGAACGGATCGAGCAGAACAATCAGGGCGCGGTCCGGGCGCCGCCGCCCGAGGCCTTCACCGAGCAGGTGCCGATCCCCGATCGCTGGCGGCTGATCCAGAGCCTCGGGCTGGTCAAGGAAAACCTGCTCGATCCCTACCATCAGAACACGCTGAAGGGCGACCGCCCGATCGACCGGGCCAAGGTGCCGTGGCTGCCGATCAAGGGCGACGACTGGTTCTTCGTCGCCAACGTCATTTCGGACAGCGTTTACGAACCGCGCACCTTCCCGATCCCCGTGGGCGTCCAGACCACCGAGGATCCGGACCGCAACGACGTGTTCGGCAACGATTTCTCGACGGTGCTGAGCCAGACCTTCATTGCCGGTTTCGCGCTGCTCAAGGGCTCGACCACCTTCAAGCCGCCGGTGATCGAATACCGCCTGACGCTGGCCTACAACGTCAACTATGTCGACGTGCCCGAACGGCGCGTGCTGTTCGTCGAGCCCTCGCGCGACAGCCACCGCCTCGATCACTTCCTCGGGGTGCAGGAAGCCTTCGTCGATTACCACTTCCACCAGTTCGACAACGACCGCTTCGACTTCATCTCGATCCGTGCCGGCATCCAGCCGTTCCAGTCGGACTTCCGCGGCTTCCTGTTCAACGACCAGCAATTGGGCGTGCGCCTGTTCGGATCGCGCGACAACAACCGCTTCCAGTTCAACCTCGGCGCCTTCTGGCGGCTCGAGAAGGACACCAACTCGGGCCTCAATTCGGTGGTGAAGAGCCCGCGCGACGATTTCGTGTTCGTCGCCAACGCCTATCGCCAGGATTTCCTCACGCCGGGCCTCACCAGCCAGGTCACCGTGGTCTACAACATGAACCGCGAGGCCGACGATATCGAGATCGACGAGAACGGCTTCCCGGTGCGCCCGGCGCTGCTCGGCACGCTGCGCGGCCGCGAGTATGACGTTGTCTATCTCGGCTACAATGTCGACGGCCGGATCGGGCGGATCAACCTCACCGGCAGTTTCTACTGGGCGCTGGGCGAGGACCGCAACTCGTTCTTCACCGATCGGCCGGCCGACATCAGCGCGCAGTTCGCCGCGATCGAGGCGAGCTATGATCGCGACTGGATGCGCTTCCGCCTGTCGGGTGCCTATGCCAGCGGCGACAGCGATCCCTATGACGACACCGAGGGCGGGTTCGACGCGATCTTCGAGAACCCGGTGTTCGCCGGCGCCGACACCTCCTATTGGATCCGCCAGACCATCCCCTTCGCGGGCGGCGGGCGCGTGATCAGCATCAACGGGCGCAACGGCCTGCTCAACTCGCTGCGCTCCTCGAAGGAACAGGGGCAGAGCAACTTCAACAATCCCGGCCTGATCCTCGCCGGCGCGGGCGCGGATTTCGACCTCACCCCGCAATTCCGCCTCTCGGCCAACGCCAATCACCTGTGGTTCGAGGACACGTCGAGTCTCGAGGTGCTGCGCAACGAGGGCTCGATCCCCAAGGAGATCGGCTTCGACCTGTCGGCCTCCGCGATCTGGCGGCCCAATGCCAACCAGAACATCGTGTTCCGCCTCTCGGCCGCGACGCTGGTGGCGGGGGACGGCTTCAAGGACCTGTTCGACAACCTGGGGAGGCAGCAGGAGTTCTACTCCGTCCTCGCCAACGTGGTGCTGACCTACTGATGCTGACGCCGAGCCGCCTGTTCGCCCTGTCGCGCCTTCGCCACCTTGCGCTGCTCCTCGCCGCGCTGGTGATGGGCGTGGTCCTGTTCGCCGGATCGCCGATGGCCGCGGACAAGGAAAAGCCGGTCAAGCGCGACTATTCGCGGGTCATCGCCCCGCCCGCGCCGCAGCGCCAGTCGGTCGCCGAGATGGACGCGAAGTCCGAAGGTTGCCTCACCTGCCACGTCAAGACCGACGCGCCGACCATGCACGTGACCCCGGCGGTGCGGCTCGGCTGCACCGACTGCCACGGCGGCGACACCAGCGTGCGCGGCAATTCCGAGCTGCCGCACGATCATCCCGATTATGTCGCCGCGCGCGACCGGGCGCATGTGCTGCCGAAATATCCCGACAGCTGGCACTTCCCGTCCTCGGCCAATCCCAAGCGGTCCTACGCGCTGCTCAACAAGGAATCGCCCGAGTTCGTGAAGTTCATCAACCCCTCGGACTACCGCGTCGCGCGCGAGGCCTGCGGATCGTGCCACATCCAGGCGATCGAGGCGGCGGAACGATCGATCATGGCCTCGGGCGCGATGCTGTGGGGCGGGGCGAGCTACAATAACGGGATCCTTCCGTTCAAGAACTACCTCCTCGGCGAGGCCTATACGCGCGACGGGGTGGGGGCGAAGATCACCTCGCCGGGTGCGGGGCCCGACGGCAAGCTGTCCGAGGAACAGGTCAAGCGCGGGGTGCTCGCCGAGATGTATCCGCTGCCCACCTGGCACGTGATTCCGCCGGGCGATGTGTTCCGCGTGTTCGAGCGCGGCGGACGTACGATCGGCTCGCAATTCCCGGAGATCGGCCTGCCCAACCCCTCGGGCTCGATCCAGCGCCTGGAAGAGCCTGGCCGGCCCGACCTGAAGCAGTCCAACCGCGGCCCCGGCACGGGCCTGCGCGTCGCCATCCCGGCGCTCAACATCCACAAGACCCGCCTCAACGACCCCTTCACCTGGTTCATGGGCACCAACGACCAGCCCGGCGACTACCGCCATTCGGGCTGCGCGAGCTGTCACGTCATCTATGCCAACGACCGCGAGCCGCGCCATTCGCTGATCTATGCGCAATATGGCCGCGACGGGCAGTCGATCTCGGTCGATCCGACGATCGCCGAGAAGATCGAGCACGCCGCGGGCTATGGCGAGGGCAAGGGCGGGCACGGCGCGGTCAAGGAGCCGGGCCACGCCGCCGACGATCACGGTGACCATGCCGGCGCCAAGCCCAAGGGCGACGGCGCGCTGCTCACCGCGGATGGCTCGGTCAAGGAGAAGGGCCACCCGCTCCAGCACGTCTTCACCCGCGCGATCCCGACCAGCCAGTGCATGAACTGCCACATGCACCAGCCGAACATCTTCCTGAACTCGTTCCTCGGCTACACCATGTGGGACTACGAATCCGACGCGCCGTCGATGTGGCCCAAGCAGCAGAAATATCCTACCGCCGAGGAAGTCCGCGAAATCAACGATCGCAACCCCGAAGCCGCTGCCGCGCGCGGGATGTGGGGCGATGTCGATTTCCTGCGCAATGTCTATGATCTCAACCCGACCTTGAAGGACACCCAGTTCGCCGACTATCACGGCCACGGCTGGAACTTCCGCGCGATCTTCAAGCGCGACCGGGAAGGCAACCTGCTCGATGCCGAGGGCAACATCGTCGATCCCGACGATCCGGAGAAGTGGCGCCGCGAGGGCGAGGGGCAATTCGTGCCCCCGGGCACCAATCCGGGCAAGGCGGTGCACCTCATGGACATCCATGCCGAGAAGGGCATGCAGTGCGCCGATTGCCACTTCGAGCAGGACAGCCACGGCAACGGGCTGATCTATGGCGAAGTCGCCAACGCGATCGAGATCGGCTGCAAGGACTGCCACGGCACCGCCGATGCCTATCCGACCTTGCGCACCAGCGGTCCCGCTGCCCCGCCCGAGGGCCACAACCTGTCGCTGCTGCGCAATCCCGATGGCAAGCGCCGCTTCGAATGGCTGGAAGGGGCCGACGGGCGCCGCAAGCTGATCCAGCGCTCGATCGTCGATCCCAACCTCGAATGGGAGATGAGCCTCGTCAAGGACACGGTCGATCCGGCGACCCCCGTATTCAACGCCAAGGCGGCGCGTGCCAAGCTCGTCAGCCGCTACGGCGCGGAAACCGGCAATTTCGAGTTCGGCACCGGCATCGCCGAGGAAGACCGCGCGCACCGCGATCCCGAGATGGCGTGCTTTACCTGCCACCTCTCATGGACCACCAGCTGCGGCGGGTGCCACCTGCCGATCGAGGCCAACTGGAAGACCAAGATCCACCGCTACGAAGGCGAGGAGACCCGCAACTTCGCGACCTACAACCCGCAGGTCGCGCGCGACGAGATCTTCCAGCTCGGCAAGCACCAGACCACCAAGGGCAACCAGGTCGCCCCGGTGCGCTCGACCTCGGCGCTGGTGCTGTCCTCGACCAACATCAACCGCGAACGCATCTATGTGCAGCAGCCGCCGATCAGCGCGATCGGCTTCTCCAGCCAGGCCTTCGCGCCGCACTTCCCGCACACCGTGCGCACGACCGAGACCAAGACCTGCACCGATTGCCACCTGTCCGATCAGGACGACAACAACGCGATCATGGCGCAGCTCTTCCTGCTCGGCACCAACTACATCAACTTCGTCGGGCTCAACGCCTGGACCGGGCTCGAGGGCGGGTTCCAGGCGACCCGCGTGACCGAATATGACGAGCCGCAGGCGGTGATCGGTTCCTACCTCCACCGCTATGCCTATCCCGATTGGTGGGGCCTCCACGTCGATCAGAACAAGCGCGAGCTCAAGAACTGGACCCGCGGCAAGACCTTCGACGGCGACCTGTCGGGCGAGACCCATCCGCTCGAGCAGTTCCTCAACATCCATGAGGGCACCCCCGACCGGGTCGGCTGCCTGCAGCTGCGCGGCGAATACATGTTCGTCGCCGAGGGCAAGGGCGGGTTCGCGGTCTATGATGTCGCTTCGATCGCCAACAAGGGCGTTTCCGAACGCATCATCAAGGGGCCGTTCTCGGCGCTGGGCCACGACACCACCGTCAAGACCACCAATGCCACCTGCATGGCGCTCGCCACCAACCAGCCGATCGCGCCGACCCGCAACACCGAAAAGATGCGGGAGATGAACCAGGAACAGGCGTTCAAGCCGATCTACAGCTACGCCGCGGTCACCGATGCGGTCGAGGGGCTGATCCTCGTCAACGTCAACACGCTGGCCGATGGCGAATTCCGCAACAACCGCTTGACCCGCAAGGTCTATGCCGATGGCTCGACCGCGTGGAACCCCGGCGGCGTGCTCAACGGGGCGCGCCACATCGTGCTCGCGGGCGAGGTGGCCTTCATCACCGCCGCCAAGGGGCTGGTGGTGGTCGACCTTTCGGATCCCGACACGCCCAAGCTCGCCGCGGTGCGCGAATTGCGCGATGCGCGGGCGAGCGCGGTGCAGTTCCGTTATCTCTGGGTCACCGACGCCGACGGGGTGAAGCTGTTCGACATCACCAGCCTGCGCAATCCCGTCGCGGTGCCCGAGGCGACGGTGCCGCTGGCGGACGCGCGGCGGCTCTATCTCGCGCGCACCTATGCCTATGTCGCCGCCAAGGCCGAAGGGCTGGTGATCCTCGACGTCAAGAACCCGCGCGCGCCCAAGGTCTACCAGAAGGTGACGCTCGGCGGGGCGCTCAACGATGCCGAGGACGTGATCGTCGGCACCACCAATGCCTCGCTGTTCGCCTATGTCGCCGACGGGCGCAACGGGATGAAGGTGCTGCAGCTCACCAGCCCGGAAAGCCAGCGCGGCTTCTACGGCTTCTCGCCCGCGCCGATGCCCGAGCTGATCGCCTGGGCCAAGACCCCGTCGCCCGCGATCGCGCTGTCCAAGGGCCTCGACCGCGACCGTGCGGTGGACGAGACCGGTGGGCAGATGGCGGTGTTCGGACGGCTCGGCTCGCGGCCCTTCACCCGCGAGGAGATGGAGCGGCTGTTCATGACCCGCTCTGGCGCGCCGTGGAAGGTTTCGGACAAGGTCGACATGCGGCGCTGGGTGGGGCGTGTGCCCGAAGGCCCGCAGCGGGCCGATGCGCGGGTGAAGTAAGGCCGCGGGGTCCGCGCCGGTTCCGGTGCGGGGCGCGTCGGCGGTAGTCGACCGGCACCTCAGCGCTCGGCGAACATGCCCTCGATCATCGGTTGAAGGCCCTCGTTGAAGCGCGCGAGGATCGCCCAGTCGCCGACCCGCTCGTAATGCGACACGAGGCTCGCTCCGTCCCAGCGATGGATTGCATAGGTCGGCGGCTCGGTGCTGATCAGCTCGCGCCCGTCGGGCTGGTGCTGGTCGATCGGGGTGAGATCCATCGCCACCAGCGGCGCGACCGAGGGGGTCACCCCGAGCGGAATGCCGGCAAACAAGGTGCTGATCTGGCGGTGGAGGTGTCCGCAATGGATCGCCAGCACCTGCGATTGGCCGGTGAGCACCTCGCGAAGCCGGACGATCCAGCTTTCATCCGCGCCGGGATCCATCCAGTCGATCCCGGCGACCACGGGCGGGTGATGCATGAAGATCAGCGTCGGCTGCGCGGGTGCCTCGGCGAGACGGGCCGCGAGCCACGCGGCCCGGACCTCGCAGAAGGCCCCGCCGTGGCGCCCATCCTCGAGCGTGTCGAGGCAGATGATCCTGAGACCAAGCCGCGTTTCGACCACATAGTGGAGGAAGCCGCCCTCTGCCGGCACCACCTGCGGGAACACGCCGAGCAGGCCTTCGCGGGTGTCGTGGTTGCCCACCATCGGGAGGATCGGGAAGGGGCACTGGGCGAGCAGGTTTGCGGTCTTGGTGAAGCTTTCCGCGTCGCCGTGATCGGTGATGTCGCCCGAAAGCACGAGCAGATCGGGAACGTTGGGCCCGTCGAGCAGTCGCCGCAATGTCGCGCGGAAGCGGGTGAGGTTCAGTTCTTCGGGCTTTTCATGGGGGGCAAACCCGACATGGATGTCGGTCATCTGTGCGATCAGCACCGCGCGCGAGGATGCGGCTTCAGCCCCCATCGCTATTTCCTAGCTTGGAATGCAACCGTTGCAACAGGGGTTTTGCGCTTAGCCCCGGGATCGGGCAGCGGGCGGTAATGCGGCGCGGTGCCCTTGGGCGACCATTGCCCCGATGGCAGGTGATAGGCGTGGCACATCGCGCATTCGGAAGGGACGATCTTCTTGGTCTTCACCGCGGTCGCGCCGAGGTGGCAATCGCGGCAGCTCTTGAGATCGGGCATGAGCAGGTCGCTCGCCAGCTTGGAGGTGTCGGCGGCGTGGCAATCGGTGCACTTCTCGCGCTTGTGCGCGTCATGGTTGAAGAAGGCGCCGGAGAAATAGCGGTCGGGGAAATTGACCGGCATCAGGTCGGCCTGCCCGGTCGGCCCGCGGGTGGGCAGGTGGCATTCGGTGCAGATCCCGCCGGGCGAAAGCGCGTTGGAAAGGCCGATATAGGCGCGCACCGGGCGGCCGAAATCGGCGCGGTAGGCGGGCGCGGCGCTGCCGAGCTGGCCGGGACGAAAGCGGCCCGGGGCGAGCCGCGGGCGCGGCCCCGTTGAAATGCGCGCAAGGTCCTCGGCGAGCTGCTTCACATTGCCGTGGCGCAGCTTGCTGAACCCGCCCCCAGCGGTCCGGCCCGACACGAGACTGTGGCAGCCCTCGCAGGAATCCTCCATCTTCACCTCCTTGAAGGTGAGCTTGTCGGCTTCGAGCGTGTGGCAATTGCTGCATTCGAGCGGCTTGCCATATTGCCCGAGGCTGACCGCCATCCGTGCCGCGCCGCCGCGCGGGTCCATGTGGACATCGTGCGGAAAGACAAGGCCCGAGCGTTCGACGGGGCGCGTCTCGAGCGAGGCGCGCACCGGCTTGGCCGCGCCGAAGCTGGCGAAATAGACCGGGCGGAATTGCGGGTGCGCCTCGCCGAAATCATGCGCATTGGCAAGATCGGTGTCGGTCAGCCGGGTGTCGAGCTTGTCGTGGCAGTTCGAACAGAACGCTTCGTCTCCGGCCTTCTGGCGCACCGGGCCCTCGTGCTCGGAGTGGCACGAGACACAGCCGAGCGGGCCTTCCTTGCCGAACCCCTCGGCGATGCGCCACTGGATCGCATCGCCGGGCGAAAGCGCCGGGCTGCCCTTGGCGAGGCGTGCCATCGGGGCGTGATCGCCGGTGTCCTTGTGGCAGGAGATGCAGGTTTCGTCCTGCACGCTCTCGAAGGCGTTGACGTGGCAGCTCTCGCAATTGTTCTCGAGGCTGTGGTGCTTCACCGAGAGTTCGCCCGGGTTCCAGGCGGCATCGAACAGCACCTGCCCGGCGGTCTTGCCGGTGGGATCGGGCTTGACCGGCGCGCGCAGCAGGTGGCTCGCGACCGGCAGCGCGAGCAGCAGGATCGCGATCGCGCCGGCGAACAGCCAGCTCATCGCGCGCTTGCTGGGAAGCACGCTCGAGAGCGCGAAGCCGCGCAGCGCGTCGCCCTTGCCCTCGTCGGCGACGACCTGGCGGATGGTGATGCTGGTGTTGCCGTCGGCCTCGCGCGCGACCGCGAGCCGCGCCGCGCCGAGCGCGATCTCGCCCCCGGTGCGCGGGTCGATCACGCCCGATGTCACCACCCGGCCATCGAGCCCGAAGCCGAGCGTGCCGAGCGCTTCGACCGACAGCGTGCCATCGGCCTGCTGGTTGAGAGCGACGTGGCGCTGTTCGACCGCGAGGTCGGGCAGGTGGATATCGTTTTCCGCCGCGCGGCCGATGGTGAGGTTGGTCAGTTCCACCACCCGGTCGCGAATGATCTCGCGGCCCGCGGCGGTGAAGTCGATCGTGCGGATCAGGAAAGCCATCGCCGCCGCCTCACCAATAGTAGAACACGCTGATCACATGCGCCGTGAGCGCCGCGATCAGAGCGATGGTCAGCGGGATGTGGATGAACAGCCAGATTTCGAGCAGCGCGCGGATGCGCAGCTGGCCGCGGATCTGCGCGAGCTGTTCGCGGCGCTTGTCGAGCAGCGCGATCACCCGTTCCTCCGACGGGCCTTTCGGCATGGCGTTGAGCGCGCGGGCGGTGGCGCAGCCGGGATAGCTGCCGGTGAGCCGTGCCAGCGCGCCGCCGTAGAACACGTCCTGTTCGAGCGCGGCGATCACGAGGTCGGATTCGGCGCGCGCCAGCGGCTGCGCGGCGGCTTCCAGCTGGCGGTCGATCGCGGTCAGCGCTTCGAGCATCTGCTTGCGCGTCATCTCCTTGCGGTTGGCCGACAGGCTCTGCGGGAGCGTGGCATAGGCGATGACGCCCCAGATGCCGGTCGCGATCACCAGCAGCATCAGGACATAGGCGAGCGTGTGGACATTCCACCCGATCTGGAAGCCGGTGTGCAGCGTGCCGATCGCCACCAGCGAAAGGCCAAGATAGACATGCGCGCTGGTCCACGCCTTGAGGCTCCACGCCCCGGTGGTGATGTTGCGCTTGCGGATGCCGAGCAGCGAGAGCCAGATGATCAGGCCGAAACCGATCGTGCCGAGGGTGTAGCCGTACCACGATCCGCCATTGGGGCGCGGTTCCTGATCGATCATCAGATACCCTGCGGTGGCCGCGCCGCTCAGCAGCAGCGCGATCCACAGCCAGCGAAAGCCGCGGTGCTTGAGGAAGCTGACATGATCGCTGTCGCGCCGTTGCTCGTCCTGGCTGAACCGGCCGGTGCCGCCGGTCGCTGCCTTGCCCTTCGCCTGGCTCGCCATCACTCGGCGTCCTCGGTCAGCTTGGTGAAGGTCAGGAACTTGTCCGGGCTGACGCGGATCGCCGCGCCCGTCGGGCAGGCGCGCACGCAGGCCGGGCCGCCGTCTATGCCCGAGCACATGTCGCACTTGATCGCCTGCTTGGCCTTCTGGCCGCCTTCCTTTTCGGCGGCCTTCTTGCGCCAGCTATAGGACGCCTCGCCCGGGCCGGGGCCGGTGCCGAACAGCATCCATTGCAGCAGGCTCGGCTTCTTGGGCGGCTTGGCATCCATGCGGATCACGCCGTAGGGGCAGTTGCGCTGACAATTGCCGCAGCCGATGCAGGTCTCGTCGATGAAGACTTCGCCATCGGGGCCGCGCTTGATCGCGTTGGGCGGGCAGTCGGCCATGCAATGCGGGTGCTCGCAGTGGCGGCATGATGTCGGCACGTGGAGGTGGGCGTAGGTGCGCCCGGCCTCGCGGTCGAGCCGCGAGAGGCCATCGTGGCTGTCGGCGCAGGCCTTCTCGCAATTGTCGCAGCCGATGCACAGCTTCTCGTCGATCAGGAGCACGTCGGTCGCCTCGCCGATGCCGTTGTCGACGAGGAACTGCGCGGTTTGCGAATAGAGATCGACCGCGCCCGAGAATTCGTCCTTGCGGCTCTCGATGAAGGCGTTGGTCTTGCGCCGCCCGTCCATGTCCTTGAGCGCGCGTTCGCGCAGGCGCGGATTGCGGTCGAGCAGCGCGAGGAAGCCTTCGCCGGGCAGGCGGATCACTTCCGACTTGATCGCCGCCTTGACGGTCGCGGTGCGCAGGGAGCCGTCGATCACCGCCATCTCGCCGAAATAGCTGCCCGCGGGGAGATAGGAGAGGAACACCGGCCGGTCGCCGATCAGTTTCTCGACGATCATCGAGCCGCGGCGGATGATGAACACGTCCTTGTCGTCCGCGCCCTCGGCCACCACCACTTCGCCCGCGCGCTTCTCGAGCACCTGCGCGGCATCGACCAGCGGGGCGACATCTTCGCGGGTCAGCCCTGATCCGAACATCTGGAGCAATTGCCGTTCGATCGAAATGCGCTCGATCGCCTTCTTGGCGGACGGCACCTGCGATTGCAGCTTGAGCGCGGCAAGGCGCGAGATTTCGACCACGATGGTCTCTTCGGCGGCACGCACCGTCGCCCCGCGGCGCCGGCCGGAAATCAGGCCGACCTCGCCGAAGATCGAGCCGGCCTCGATCGGAATGGTGATCGAGGGATCGGCCGGGTTGACCTCGACCGCGACCGAGCCGCTGGCGATCCCGAACAGCGAGGATCCCGGCGCGTTGCGTTCGAAGATCACCTCGCCCGGGCGGAAGAACTTGGCCTCCGAATCGAGCATGAACTCGCGCATCTGCAGCATGTTCATGCCATTGAGGATCGAGACGTTGGTGCGCAGGAATTCGAGCCATTCCTCGGTGCTGCGATTGCCGGGCAGGCCGGCGAACTTGGCAGCGATGATCGGCTCGTCCGCAGGCTTCAGGGCGGTGTTGCCGTTGATGAACTCGATGACGTCGTAGCCCTGGTTCATGCAGTGCTTGATCAGCGGATAGCCCGCCAGCGCGCCGATCACGAAGATGCCGGGCGCGGTCGATTCGAACACCGGCGAAAGCTTCGGGAAGGCGGTGCGATCATTGCTCGAGAATTCGATCCCGCACTCTTCGACGAAGGCGCGCGGCGGGGCCGATCCGATGCGCGCGATGATCCGGTCGCAGGGAATGCGGATTTCGCCGTCGCGGGTGGTGAGCGTGATCCAGCCGGGCTCGATCTCCTTGGTCTCGCTCTCGGTGCGCACGGTGAGCTTGCCGGCCTCGTGATCGGCTATCAGCGCGCTGACGTTCGCCGCCTTGGCGGTCGGGAAATCGGTGCCGCGGTTGAGGATCGAGACGGTGTTGCGCTGCGCCGGGTCTTCGGCCAGCCCGCGCGCGTTCTCGATCCCCGCATCGCCGGTGCCGACGATGACGATGTGCTCGTCGACATATTCGGCCGGATCGTCGAGCTGGTACTGGACGTGCGGCAGGTCCGCGCCGGGGCAGCGCATCCGGTTGGGGTTGCCCTGCGTCCCGATGGCGAGAATCACGTTCTCCGCCATCACCGTCTCGCCATTGGTCAGCTCGATGGCATAGGGCGGGGCGTGGCGCTGGATTTCCTTGACCGCGGTGCTGCCGTCACGCGCCCGGGTGACGATCTGCTGCACCGAGCCGGCGATCGCTTCGCCGGTGCCGCGGATCGCCTTGGCCTCGGCCATGTATTTGACGTTGACCTTGTGGCCCTCGATCTGTTCGTCCCAGATGCCCAGAATGGCTTCGCGCTTGCCGGCGTCGAAATCGATATCCGAACGCAGCACCAGATTCGAGGGCGTCGCCATGACGTGCTTGCCCTTCTGGTACTTGTAGATCGTGTCGGAGAGGTGATCGGTCTTTTCGAGCAGAACATGGCTCATGCCCAGCGACGCCGCGCGCGCGGCTGCGCTGAGCCCGGCAGGGCCTGATCCGATAATCGCGACTTTGAACGTCCCGGCCAACTATCCTCCCCCTTCGGATAGATCGCTTAGTCCCCCTCGCACCATAATCGAAACTGCCTTGGATGCCAGAGCGAATTGCCCTGTTTTGTGAGGGGTGCTAGCGATCGGTGCATGGTGACTGGGGATCAACCGCCGACGGGCGGATCGAACAACGCGGGCGGACGGGCCGGTTGGCTGCTGCTGGGGGGCGCGCTGCTGCTGGCGGCGGGCTCAATCGGCTACAACGTCTATGAAGGCTGGGGTGGCGAGGCGGCACCGGCGCCTGCCGACGGCGCGCCGCCATCGATCGAGGCGCTGCGGGCGGCGGCCGAGGCGTCGACCAAGGACGCCGGGCCGTGGGCCGATCTCGCCTTTGCGCTGTTCCAGGAAAGCCGGTTCGAGGAGGCCGCTGCGGCCTATCGCCGCGCGCTCGCGATTGCGCCCGATGAAGCGGTGCTGTGGTCGGCGCTGGGCGAGACCCTGGTGCTCGGCAGCCAGCGCGACCCGCTTCCCGCAAGCGCGCTCGAGGCGTTCAACAAGGCGCTGGCGCTCGATCCCGACGATCCGCGCGCGCGCTATTTCCTCGCCGCCAAGAAGGATCTCGACAAGGATCACGAGGGCGCGATCGCCGCGTGGCTCGATCTGCTCGCCGATTCGCCGCAGGGCGCGCCGTGGGAGGCCGATCTGGTGCGCACCATCGAACAGGTCGGCCAGATGAACAAGATCGAGGTCGCGAGCCGCATCGCCAAGGCGCAAGGCGCGCGGGGCCCGGCGCTGATCGCGCCGGGATCGGGCAGCGTCGCCGGCGATGCCGCCGCACCTAGCCTGCGGGGCCCCAGCGCTGCCGATGTCGCCGCGGCCAGCAAGATGAAGCCCTCCGAACAGCGCACCATGGCCGAAGGCATGGTCGCGCAGTTGGAAGCGCGGCTGCAGCAGCAACCCAAGAACGTCGATGGCTGGGTGATGCTGATCCGCAGCCGCATGACGCTGGGCGAACCCGACAAAGCCAAGGCGGCGCTTGATGCAGCGGTGAAGGCCAATCCGGGCGCGGCCGCGCAATTGCGCGCGTCTGCGGCATCGCTGGGCGTGAAATAGGTCGAGCTGGTTCTGCCGGCGGCCTTAACGCGCGGCGAGCCCGCGCACGATGGCGATAAAGCTGCGCACCACGCTGACCTCGGCCGTGGGCATCCGCTGCCCGCTGAACTGGAAGGTAGTGAGCGCTGCCTGCTGTTCGGGCGAGAGTTCGATCCGCATGCCGATCACCTTGTCGGCGACACGCGCCACGACCGCCGGGAACACTCCCAGCTCGCGTAGCGTTACCCGGCCCGCGTCGCCCACCGCCCAGCCCTCCTGATATTGGAACGCAAGGCCGCTCGAGGAAATGTCGACCAGCCGAATGGCGCGCGCCTGTCCGCCCGCCTCGAAAACGGCATCGCCGCTGATCGGCACCCGCTCCGCCGTGCGGCGCGGCGTCTCGATGCAGATGATGATGCCGATGAGGCAAAGCAGCACATTGTAGATGCTCCAGAAAGCGACCATGCCGCGCTGCTCGGAGAAGAACGTTGGTGCGAGCGGCGAGAGATAGCTGGCGAGCAGGCCCAGCGCGGTCAGCGCCAGCACGACACCGAAGCGCGACAGCTGCCGCCAGTGAATGACCGTGCGCGACCGGTCGCCGCCCTTGTTGGTGACCTTGAACGGCCGCTCGCCGGGGTACAGCAGGGTCTGGAGCGACGCCGCCACAATCTCTGGCGCGATCAGCAGTTGCTGCACATCGGTGAGAAGGGGCATCACCCGCCCGTTGGAGTACCAGGCAATCGCGAAGGATTCGATCAGCATGCGCGGCAGCAGGAAAGTGGCAAGGTCGGCCGCGCTTGCCTCCATCACCGTCAGCCCGGTGGTCCAGTAGAGGATCGGAAACACCAGGCACGCAAGGCGGAAGGCATAGCTGCTCGTCCAGTAAAGCAGGGTATCAAGTTGGCTGAGCCGATCTTTGAGGGTCAGTCCGTTGCGGCTCAACAGGCCGTCCCGCCCCCGCATGATCTGCATCGCGCCGACGCACCAGCGCACGCGCTGCGTGCAATATTCGCCGACCCCCTCGGGCGCGAGGCCGAGGCTGAGCTTCTCGTTGAGATAGGCGGTGATGAAGCCGTGCCGCTTCATCCGGATCGACAGCAGCATGTCCTCTGTCACGCTGTCGGTCGGAAAGCCGCCGATTGCCGTCAGCGCATCGACCCGCACTATCGATGACGTGCCGCAGGAAAAGGCGGTTTCCCATCCATCCTTGGCGGGCAGCAGCGTGTCGAAGAAATAGCGCTGCTCGTCGGGGAGGTCGAGATGTCCGCGGATGCGGTGCTGGAGCGGGTCGGGGTTGAAGAAATGCTGCGGCGTCTGCACCACGCCGACGCGCGGATCGCGAAACAGCGCGAGCGCTTTCGCCATGAAATCGGGCAAGGCCACGAAGTCGGCATCCAGAATGGCGACGAACTCCGGCAGCTCGCCCCGCGCCGCGAGGGTGGCGATGCCCGCGTTCATGTTGCCCGCCTTGGCATGCCGGTTGTCGGGCCGCGTCAACCATTCGATGCCGCGCCGCTTGCACAGCGCCGCGATCTCGGGCCGGCGCCCGTCGTCGAGCAGATAGATCTTCGCGCCATAGCTCTGGTTGAGGGCGCCGGTGATGGTGCGCTCTAGGATGCTGGCGTCCTCGTTGTAGCTGCAGATGAAGATCGCCGCGCTGGGTCTGGTCTCGCGCAGCCAGCCCTGATTGGCGATGGCATCCGCCGATCGGCTCCGATAGCGGGTCAGCACCCACATCACGAGAATTTCGCCAGCCGCACTCAGCAGCTCCAGCGCGAGAAAACCGAGGCACAAGGCCGCCAGCAGCGGCGTATCAAGGGTGATCGTGGCAACAAGCCGCCAACCGAGGTAGGCGAGGATCGCTCCGATGGTGACGCTGCTGACCCAGAACCGGTGGCGCAGGTTGGCCGGATCGAGCGCCGGGAACACCAGCAGGCACAGCGCCAGTGTGGCAAGGCCCCAGGCATAGGGCGGAACCTCGATCCCGTCGAACACGCCTCAGAGCACGACCCGCCCGGCCGTGCCGACCGGGCAGTCCTTTTGCGCGCTGCGCGGCAGATCGATCCGTGCGCCGATCAGGTACTGATCGGGGCCGGGGGTGGGCACCTGACCGGTCAGCTTGAGCTGGGACGGGTTGCTCACGCCCATGTTGACGATCCGGCCCGGCCATTGGTTGCCGTCGGCAAAGCTCCGGAACGTGACCGGGCTGCCGATCTCGAGGTCCGCATAGGTGCCGCGGCCGACCGTGAAATAGGCAAAGAAGGTGTCGCAACTGGCGAGCAGGTAGATCGGATCGCCCTCCTGCAGCGATTCTCCCGCCGCCGCGAGCTTGGCCCACACCCGCCCATCGAGGCTGGCACGCAGCGGAAAGGTCAGGCGACGCTCCGCCGGCCCGGCGCGCGACGCCGTCAGCCGCTCGGCGCTCGACAGCGCGGCGGCCAGCGTGTCGCGCTCGCCCTGCAGGCCGTTGAGCGCAAGCGCGATATCGCTGAGGCGCTGGGTGGAATACTGGACATCGCTGTAGCCGTTACCGATCAGCAGGCCGTTGCGCGCGGCGCTGGTCTGCACCCGGCTCTGGCGCAGGCGGGCATCGGCGGCGGCCAGCTCGGATGCGGCGGTCCGCTGGTCCTGCTGCGCGCGTTCGAGCCCGGCGGCACTGATGAAGCCCTTTTCCGCCAGCGCCCGGGCGCGGACCAGCGTCCGGTCGGCATAGTCGAGCCGGGCGCGCAGCCCGGCGACGTCGGCGCTGTATTCATCTCCCTCGGCCGCCAGTTGCGTCACCTTGTCGCGGCGGTAGCGTGCCGCTTCCGCGCGGATCGTGGCAGCGTCGGCGCGTAGCGCCGCCATGCGCGCATCGATGCTCGCGATCTGTGCCTTGAGCTGGCCCAGGTCCTGCGAGGCGGCGCTGAGCGCCGCCGCCATGCCGACGCCCGCGCCGATCGAACCCAGCGTCTGATCCTTGGCGGTCCGGTCGCCGACATCGGCGTCGAGGCTGCCGACCACGCCCGCCACCGGCGCGCGGACAATGCCGATATCGGCGACCAGCGTGGTGGTGTAGCCCGTGGTGAAGACGAAGCTGCGGATGAACACCGCTGCCGACAGGATCGCGAGTATGGCGCCGACGACCAATCGCCGCGATGGACGAAAGCTGCGCCGGACCGGGGCCGGACCGGTCGGCGGCAGGTCAAGCTTCGCCAGATCCTCCGGGGCCAGCTTGAATTCGAAACTCATCGGACCCCTCGACCTGAGCCGCTGCGTCCCCGGAAAGGCACGCACGGCAAGGCGGGCGTTCGCCCAGCCGCCTTTCATCTCGCAAACCGAGGAGGTTTCCCCGGCGCAGATCGCATAACCACTGCGGCTTCAAGGGCTGGTTACACGTGACATAGGGTGTTGTGCGGGTGAACAGTGCGGCCCAAGGCGGCTGAGCGGCCCGGTCGCTCCGGCACGAAAAAGCCCCCGCGCCATCGGACGCGGGGGCTTTTGTGGTCGCAGGAGCGTGGTGATTACACCACCCCGAAGGCCAGCATCGCGTCGGCAACCTTCTTGAAGCCGGCGATGTTCGCGCCCTTGACGTAGTCGACATAGCCTTCGCCCTGATCGCCATAGGTGATGCAGGACTGGTGGATGCCGAACATGATGTCCTTGAGCATCTGCTGGAGCTCGTCTTCCTTCCACGAGCGCCGCTCGGAGTTCTGGCTCATCTCGAGACCCGAGACCGCCACGCCGCCCGCGTTCGAGGCCTTGCCCGGGGCATAGAGGATCTTGGCGTCCTTGAAGACGTGCACCCCGGCAAGGTCGGTCGGCATGTTGGCGCCTTCGGACACCGCGCGGCAGCCGTTGGCGACCAGCGCCTTGGCGTCCTCGCCGAGCAGCTCGTTCTGCGTCGCGCAGGGCAGCGCCACGTCGCAGGGCACGCCCCACGGGGTCTTGCCCTTGGTGAAGGTCGCGTTCGGATACTGGGTGACATATTCCTCGATCCGGCCGCGGCGGGCGTTCTTGAGGTCCTTGACCCAGTTGATCTTTTCCTGGGTGATGCCGTCGGGATCATGGATGAAGCCGTCCGAATCGGACAGCGTCAGCACCTTGCCACCGAGTTGCACGATCTTCTCCGCCGCGTGGGTCGCGACGTTGCCCGAGCCCGAGATCACCGCGGTCTTGCCGACCAGATCCTCGCCCTTGGTGGCGAGCATGTTGGCGAGGAAGTAGACCGCGCCGTAACCGGTCGCCTCGGTGCGGATCAGCGAGCCGCCCCATTCGAGACCCTTGCCGGTGAGCACGCCGGTGAAGTTGTTGGTGATGCGCTTGTACTGGCCGAACATGTAGCCGATCTCGCGCCCGCCCACGCCGATATCGCCCGCCGGAACGTCAACGTCGGCACCGATATGGCGGTAGAGCTCGGTCATGAAGGACTGGCAGAAGCGCATGATCTCGCGCTCGCTCTTGCCCTTCGGGTTGAAGTTCGAGCCGCCCTTGCCGCCGCCCATCGGAAGTCCGGTGAGGGCGTTCTTGAAGGTCTGTTCGAAGGCGAGGAACTTCAGGACCGATTCGGTCACCGACGGGTGGAAGCGGATGCCGCCCTTGTAGGGGCCGATCGCGTTGTTGTTCTGCACGCGCCAGCCGCGCTGCACGCGGATGTTGCCGTTGTCGTCTTCCCAGCAGACGCGGAACGAGACCACCCGGTCGGGCTCCGCGATGCGGCGCAGGATCTGCTGCGAGTGGTAGGCTTCCTTGTCCTCCATGAATTCGAAGATGTCCTCGGCGACTTCCTGCACCGCCTGGACGAATTCGGGCTGGTGGGGATTGCGCTTCTTCACCCCCTCCATGAAGCCGTTGAGATCGACGTGTCCGTTGCTTGCCATGATGTACTCCCCCCAAAGAATCGATGGATCAATGCGACCGATAGCGCCTTTCGCCTGTTTTGTGATTGCGACGTATCCGCGCAAAGCATGACGCTGGCAAGACCGATCCGCACCGCGGCGCGGCAGGATCAGATCGCCGCGCTGAAACGGCGCTGGGTGACCGCGCGGTAGCTGTCGAACAGCGCGGCGATGACGCGGGCATAGGGAAGGCCGGCGGGGGGGATGCGCAAAGTGGTGTCGCTGAGGGTGGCAAGGCCCGCCGCGGTGAAAGGGGCAAGGCGCGCGCGCACTCCGGACAGCAGGCAGGGGGAGAGCTGTGCTTCGCCGCGGCACAGCAGCGCCTCGATCACGGCGCCGCGCAGCCGGTCATCGGACGATCGCACGATGCCGTGCTTGGCCGAGAGCCGACCCTCGGCCGAGAGCACGCGGTAGAGGCCGTTATGCTTCTCGTTCTGCGCAATCAGGCCGGGAAAGCTGCTGATCGCGCTCGACCCGAGACCGATCAGCACTTCGGCGGGATCATCGGTGAACCCCTGGAAATTGCGCCGCAGCGTGCCGGCCTGCACCGCCTGCGCCATCGGATCATGCGGCAGCGCGAAGTGATCGAAGCCGACGGCGACATAGCCGCGCGCGGTCAGCTGCTCGTGCGCCTGGCTCGCCATCATGAAGCGCGCCGCCGCGCCGGGCAGCGCGTCTTCGGAAATCATCGCCTGGCGCGGCACCATGTGCGGCACGTGAGCATAGCCGAACACCGCCACCCGGTCGGCGCCGATCATGACGGTGTGTTCGAGACTGTCCTCGAGATCGGCCTCGCTTTGGTGCGGCAGGCCGTACATCAGGTCGAAATTGAGCGAGGTGACCCCGGCCGAGCGCAGCAGGTCGACGCTGCGGCAGATCCTCGCCAGCGATTGTTCGCGCCCGATCGCGCGCTGGCAGTGGTGCGCGAAGGTCTGCACGCCAAGGCTCGCGCGGGTGATCCCGGTTTCGTTCAGAACCGGGCCCCATTCGGAGCTCAGACTGCGCGGATCGAGTTCGACGGACCATTCGGGCGCGGCCAACGGCAAGTGGGCGTAAAGGCTGGTGACCAGCGCGAGAAACTCGTCGGGGTGGATCGCATTGGGGCTGCCCCCGCCGAAGGCAATGCGCCGAACCCGCGCCTCGCGGGGCAACAGGCTGGCGAGCGTGGCGATCTCCTGATGCAGCGCGGCGAGATAGGCTTCGACCCGCGCCCGCCGCCCGGCCGCGCCGGTGTTGCAACCGCAGTAATAGCAGATCGTCTCGCAGAACGGGATGTGGAGATAGAGCGAGACGTCGCCGCTCGCCCCGGCCACGGCGCGTTCGATCGTGCCGGCAGCGAGCGGGCCGAAATCGGCGGCGGTCGGGTAGCTGGTGTAGCGCGGCACGGCGGTCGCGAGCAGCTCGGGGTGATAGGTCCACATGACACGCTTAGAGCGCGGCGATGACAAGCGGTCTTTGCGCCAGATCAAATTGCGCATTTGCCCCGTGACTGCGCTAAAGGGGGCGATGGCCGACAAACCCTCCGACTTGCCCCTGCTGCACCGCCTCGGCAGCACGATCGCGCCGCCGCGCTTCCTGTTGTTCCTCGGCGCCCTGGGGGCGGGTCTCGGGGTGATGATCCCGATGCTCGGCGCGGCGCGGGGGATCATGGCGGGCTTCGATATCGCCAGCATCCTGTTCCTTGCCGCCCTCGCGCCGCTGCTCAGGAGCAAGGCTGCCGAGATGCGCGATCATGCCCGCGTCAACGATGCCAACCGCGCCTGGCTGCTGGCGCTCAGCGTGTTGGTCACGCTGGTCATTCTGGTGTCGGTGGCGAGCGAGATGTCCGACCTCGGAAGCCCCTTTACGATCGCGCTGGTGATCGCGACGCTGGTGCTGTGCTGGCTGTTCTCGAACATGGTCTGGGCGCTGCACTACGCGCACCTCTTCTATGTCGGGGCCGAGCATGGCGGCGACAGCGGGGGGCTCGACTTCCCCGAAACCGACGAGCCCGATTACTGGGATTTCATCTATTTCAGCTTCACGCTCGGTATGACGTTCCAGACCTCCGACGTGGCGATCACCGCCACAGCGATGCGCCAGCCGGCGATCATCCAGAGCCTCGCTGCATTCATCTTCAACATCGGCGTGCTGGCCTTCTCGATCAATGTGCTGGGGAGCTGACCGGGGCTTGGCCCCCATCCGGCCACCCCTCAGACACGTGAAACGGCGATGGGTCATGTGCAAGATTGTCTGATGCTGCGGGTTTGGTAGATCGGTCGGCAAGGGAGAGTTGATCATGTCGAACGCCGTCGCACGGCCCAATCCGGGTGCGCCGACCCACTGCAGCCCCGCGCAATATGCCGCGATGTACCGCGCCTCGGTCGAGACGCCCGACGCCTTCTGGCTCGAGCAGGCGCAGCGGCTCGACTGGGCCAAGATGCCGACGGTGGGCGGAGACTGGGCCTATGATCCGGTCGCGATCACATGGTTCGCGGACGGAACGCTCAACCTCTGCCACAACGCCCTCGACCGCCACCTTGCTGCCCATGCCGACCGGACTGCGCTGATCTTCGAGCCCGACGATCCGGCCACGCCGTCGCGCAGCCTCACCTATGGCGAACTTCACGCCGAGGTCGTGCGCATGGCCAATGCGCTGAAATCATTGGGCGTTGCCAAGGGCGACCGGGTGACGATCTACCTGCCGATGATCCTCGAGGGGGTGGCCGCGATGCTCGCCTGCGCGCGGCTCGGCGCGGTGCATTCGGTGGTGTTCGGCGGGTTCTCGCCCGAGGCCCTGGCCGGACGGATCGAGGATTGCGGCAGCCGCTTCGTCATCACCGCCGACGAAGGCCTGCGCGGCGGCAAGCGCGTGCCGCTCAAGGCCAATGTCGATGCCGCGCTGGCGCATCCGGGCGTTGCCGTGGAGGCCGTGCTGGTGATCCCGCATACCGGCGGCGCCATCGCCATGCAGGAGGGCCGCGACCACTGGCTGGCCGATTGCGCCAGCGACGCGGATTGCCCCTGCGCGGTGATGAACGCCGAAGATCCGCTGTTCATCCTCTACACCTCGGGTTCCACCGGCAAGCCCAAGGGCGTGCTCCACACCACCGGGGGTTACGGCGTGTGGACCGCCACGACCTTTCACTACATCTTCGATTACCAGCCGGGCGAGGTGTTCTGGTGCACGGCCGATATCGGCTGGGTGACCGGGCACTCCTATGTCGTCTACGGCCCGCTGATGAACGCGGCGACCGCAGTAGTGTTCGAGGGCGTGCCCAACTACCCCGATCACGGGCGGTTCTGGGACGTGGTCGACAAGCATCGGGTCAACATCATCTACACCGCCCCGACCGCGATCCGTGCCCTGATGCGCGAGGGCGACCACCACGTCACCAGCCGCTCGCGCGCCTCGCTGCGGCTGCTCGGCTCGGTCGGCGAACCGATCAATCCCGAGGCCTGGCGCTGGTATTTCGACGTGGTGGGTGAGGGGCGCTGCCCGGTGATCGACACCTGGTGGCAGACCGAAACCGGCGGCTGCATGATCACCACGCTGCCCGGCGCGCACGACATGAAACCGGGGAGTGCGGGGCTGCCGTTCTTCGGGGTGCGGCCCGAGCTGGTCGACAACGAGGGGCACGTGCTGGAGGGCGCGGCCGAGGGCAACCTCTGCCTCACCCACTCCTGGCCCGGACAGGCGCGCACCGTCTACGGCGATCATGACCGCTTCATGCAGACCTATTTCAGCACCTATGCGGGCAAGTATTTCACCGGCGACGGCTGCAAGCGCGACGCAGACGGGTACTACTGGATCACCGGGCGGGTCGATGACGTCATCAACGTCTCGGGGCACCGCATGGGCACGGCGGAGGTCGAGAGCGCACTGGTGCTCCATCCCAAGGTCGCCGAGGCCGCGGTGGTCGGTTACCCGCACGACCTCAAGGGGCAGGGGATCTATTGCTATGTCACCCTCAATGCCGGCGAGGAGGGCTCCGACGCCCTGCTTGCCGAACTGAAGGCCTGGGTGCGCAAGGAGATCGGGCCGATCGCCACGCCCGATATCATCCACTTCACCGACGGCTTGCCCAAGACCCGTTCGGGCAAGATCATGCGCCGCATCCTGCGCAAGATCGCCGAAAACGCGTTCGACGCGCTCGGCGACACCTCGACCCTCGCCGATCCCTCGCTGGTCGACCGGCTGATCGAAGGCCGGCAGAACCGCTGAGGCCCGCCGCGGTCAGCGCGCGGGGATGAAGGTCAGGCGCACCTGCGGCGTATCGAGCGTCAGTTCGCGCCCGTCGGGGCTGGTGGTGAAGCGCTCCGCCGCGCCGAGGCCCTGTGCGAGCGCGGTGCCGAAGCTTGGCTCGGGGCAGGCCATCCGGGTCGAGGGGATCGGGCCGAAGCTGATCGCGCCGCTGCCGCCGCGCGGCTGCTCTGCGGTCCAGGTCGCGCGGCCGCGGTTGCAATCGAGCTGAACATCGACCGAACTGGCATCGCGGAACGCGATCGTGTGGCGCGCGGTGGTCGCCGGCGTCAGGGTCGTGGTGCTGCCCGAGGTTTCGATGGCGACCAGCTGCCACCGGGTCCCGGTGAGCGGATGCGGGTCAGGCACGGTCGAGCACGCGGTGGCGGCCAGCGCTGCGGCAGCGGCGGCAAGAACGGCGGTGTATTTCATTGCGGCATCCCCCCATAGACATCGCTGCCAAGGTAACCCGCGGCTTGCCGGGCTGGCAAGCGAGGCTTGCGCCGAGCCGCACGAAAAAGCCGCCGGGGCGGGAACCCCGGCGGCTTTCAAAGCCTCGTCGGCAGTGCCGGAATCAGCTCTCGCGGGTGCCCGACAGCGGCATCGCGCCGAACGCGCCGGCATTGACCGAACCGGTCAGCGTGTCGCCGTCGATGGTCGCTTCGCAATCGAGCGTCATCGGCATCGGCACGACCATGTTCATCTTCCACTTGATGGTGTTGCCATCGACGGTGCCGTCGTTGATGTCCATCGAGCCGAGGCTGCCGACAAGCGAGCCGGTGAAGCTGTCGCCGTCGGGAACGACGGTGAGGGTGCCGGTCTGATCGCCCATCGGGCTCTTGACGACGGTCTTGTAAGTACCTGCAACGGACATGTTGTTCTCCTCCCTGAAGGCGCGGGCCTGGGGCGACCCGGTTTCGGCCCCGGGCTGTTTACACCGATGTCAGCGCGCTTCAACCCGGTTTGGCCGAAGCGCGCCGCACCTGCCCGCTTATTTGCCTTCCATCTCGCGCTGCTCGATCGGCAGACCGAGCGGTTCGAGCTGGGCGCGCACCTTGCTGGCATCGCCGACCACCACCCACACGAAGGCATCGCCCTTGATCGCGCTGCGCGCAGCGGCATCGAGGGTCTGGGTGGTCTGCGCCTTGTAGATGTCGGCCAGCTTTTCCTGATAATCGTCGGGCCGGCCGAACAGGGCATTGCCCTGCATCGCGCCGAGCACCGCGGGCGAGGTTTCAAAGCGGCCGGGCAGCGCGCCGATTTCCGAGGCGATGTTGCGCTTGAGTTCTTCGGCGGTCACGCCCTTGACCGTCAGGAACTCGTTGGTCTCGCGGATCATCTCCGCCAGCGAATCCCCGGTGCGGTCGGCCTGCACCCCGCCCGAGATCGCGTAGGTCACCGCGTTCTCGCGCGCCTGGCTGCCGCCGCGCACGCCGTAGCTCCAGCCCTTGGTCTCGCGCAGGTTCATGTTGAGCCGCGCGAGGAAATTGCCGCCGAGCGAATTGTTGGCGCTGTTGAAGGCGACGAAGGCCGGATCGCCCGCATCGAGCGGCGTGATCTGGGCGCCGTAGATGAAGCTCTGCGGCGAGTTGGGGCGGTTCACCAGGATGATGCGGTTGCCCGCGCCCGGCTTGGTCGCGGCAAAGGCCTTGGTGCCCTTGGGCGTGGCCGGTGCCTTCCAGTCGCCCAGCGCGGTGTTGAGCGCGGCGACCACTTCGGCGAGCGGCTTGTCCGAGATCACGAAGACCTCGCCATTGTCCGGGCGGATCCAGCTGTCCTTGAACGCGATCAGATCATCGCGGGTGATGCTGGCGACGCTCTCGACCGTGCTGACCCCGCCATAGGGGCTCGCGGCGCCGAACAGTTCGGGGGTGATGGTGCGCGCGGCAATGCCTTGCGGCGACTTCATCGACTGGCGGATGCCGGTGATGGTCTGGGTGCGCACCCGCTCGAGGTCATCGGGGTTGAAGGCCGGCTCGCGCACCACCTGCCGCAGCAGATCGAGCGAGGGCGCGAGGTTCGCGGTGAGCGCCGCGAGCGTGAAGGTCGAGCGGTCATCGCCGCCGCCGACCGAAAGCGTGGCGCCGAGCCGCTCGCCGGCTTCGGCGATCTGCTGCGCGGTGAGGTTCTTCGTTCCCTCGTCGAACAGCGCCATGGTGAGCCCTTCGAGCCCGCGCTTGGCGACCGGATCGGCCGCGCCGCCGGCGTTGAAGGTGAGCGCCACCCAGGTCGCCGGCACCGCAGTGCGGCGGGCGTAGGTGACCTTCATCCCGTTCGTAAGCGTGGCGCGTTCGATCGCGGGGAAATCGAGCGAGGCGGTGCTGTCGATCGGCGGCTTGGGACGTTCCACCGAGACGGAGATGGTCTCGGCCGCACGGTCGCGCTCGGAGGCGTTCTCGCCGTCGGCCTTGACCGAGGCCGCCTCTTCATAGGCGGCCTCGCGCGCGCCGGGTTCGAGCACCACGGTCAGCGCCGGGCGGGTCATCCACTTGGCCATTGCCGCCTTGACGTCGGCCGGGGTGATCCGGGCGAGCGCCTCGAGCTCGCGAGCGTAGAAATCCGGGTCGCCGGCCAGCACGCGGCTTTCGGCGAGCGCCTGGGCCTTGCCCGAGAAGCCGCCGACCTGTTCGAGGCCGCGGATCGTGCGGGCCAGCCCGCTGGTGGCGGCGCGGCGCACTTCGTCCTCGGTCGGGCCTTCGGTGATCAGCTGGTTCACCACCGCATCCATGCGCGCCTCGAGCTGAGCGAGATCAACGCCGTTCTTGGCCACCGCCTCGACTTGGAGGATGCCGATCCGCTGGAACGTGCCGTTGCTTGCCGACACGTTGACCGCGAGCTGCTCGTCGCGCACCAGCACATTGTCGAGCCGGCTCGAGGCAAGCCCACCGAGGATCGCGGCGCCGACATCGAGCGCGATCCGGTCCTTGCCGGTGATCCCCTCGACCGCCCAGTACCGGGTCACGCTGGTGGCGGCGACCTGGTCCTTCATGATCTTGCGCACCGGCGCGGCAAGCGTCGGCACCTCGGCCGCAGCCGGGGTGTTGACCGGGCCGCGGGCAATGGGGCCGAAGTATTTTTCGACCAGCGGGCGTGCTTCGGCGGCGGAGATGTCGCCAGCGATCACGAGGGTCGCGTTGTTGGGACCATAGCGATCGCGGAACCACGCCTTTACGTCGTCGAGCGAAGCCGAATCGAGATCGGCCATCGAGCCGATGGTGCTGTGGTGATAGGGGTGGCCCTCGGGAAACAGCGTGCCGAGATATTCGTATTCGACGAGCCCGCCCGGCTCGTTGTCGCCTTCGCGCTTCTCGTTCTGCACCACGCCGCGCTGGTTATCGAGCTTGCTCTGCGTGACCGCGCCGAGCAGGTAGCCCATGCGGTCGCTTTCCAGCCACAGCGCGCGTTCGAGCGCGGGGCGGGGCACGGTCTGGAAGTAATTGGTGCGATCGAACCAGGTGGTGCCGTTGTAATCGGTCGCGCCCGCCTCGGCGAGGTATTCGAAGTAGTCGTTGGGGGCGTTTTCCGAGCCGTTGAACATCAGGTGCTCGAACAGGTGGGCAAAGCCGGTCTTGCCGGCAGGCTCGTCCTTGGAGCCGACATTGTACCACACCGTCACGTTGACCACCGGCGCCTTGCGATCCTCGTGCACCAGCACGGTGAGGCCGTTGTCGAGCGTGAAGGCGGTGTAGGGGATCTTCACCTGCTCCACGAGGGCGGGAAGATCGGCGGCGGGCGCCGGCGCGGCGCTGGCCGTACCGGCGTGATCGTGCGCGGCGGCGGGGGCGAGCGGCGCGGCAAGCGCGAAGGCGAGCGCCGAAAGGCTGGCGGCAGCAAAGCGAAGGGTCATGCGAGAAGGCTCCGTGGAAAGGTTCGGCTGAGAACGGAAGGGAATGACAGGCGCGGCGTGGGCAGCTCAGGGTGAGGAGGTGACGACGCGGCGGGTGCTGGCCCGGGCCAGGACATCGTCGCGCCAGAAATGGACCGGCTTCAGCCGGTGATCGACGAACAGCTTCATCTGATCGGTGTAGTGCTTGCTCTCGGGCCGGGTGGTGGCCGCACCGAAGGGCTGGATCGAGCGCGACAGCACCCGCGCACCGGGCGCCCATTCGATCCACATGATGAAGCTGTCGCCGTGCTTGAGGCTGAGCCGCCCGTCTTCGGCGACGTCCCAGGTGGTCGCGGCGCGCAGCGTGTCCGAGCCGCCGTCCATCGGCAGATCGAGCTTGCCCTGCCGCAGCCGCACCAGATCGGCGAGCGGCGGGTCGAGGCGGCCGAAATGGGTCATCAGGTGATCGGCGGCCGCTTGCAGTTTCTCGCGCACGTCGGGGAAGGGCTTCTGGTTGTAGTCGGCCGCCATGAAGTCGCGGATCAGCAGCATCGCGAGCGCATCGGCGGGGCCGACATTGTCCGAGGTGAAGTCCCACGTGAGCAGCAGATCGCGCGCCTCGGCCAGGCGGCCTTGCGCCTTCAGGCCCGCGAGTTCGGCAAACAGCCGCGCGACATAGCCCGCGCGCTCGTAGCCGCGATCATACTTGATCCGCTCGAGCGCCGCGCGGTCGAGCACGCTGCTTTGCGACAACAGCTTGTAGGCCCGGCGCGAACGGTTGGTCTGCTTCAGCTCGATGCCCATCAGCGGCGAGAACGCCGCGGGATCGAGATCGGCGCGCGCGCCGGCCGCGGTGAAGGGCGTGTTGTTCGAATTGTACACCCATCCGCTCGCCGGGTTCACGATGCGCGGGAGAGCGGAATAGGCCACTGCACCTTGCCAGATCAGGTCGCTGCGGTCGCCGGGCAGCACCCCGCGCCAGTCGGCCTTCACATTCGCGGGGCGGTTCGGGATCGCGGCGTTGTAGACATAGGCGATGGTGCCCGCCTCGTCGGCATAGATGAAATTGGTCGAAGGGATCGCGAGCCGCGCGAGCTGCGCTTCCCATTCGGCGAAGGTCTTGGCCTTGTTGAGCCGGTAATAGGCGTCCAGCTGCTGCAACTGCCCGATCCCGCCATAGCGGATTGCGAAGGCACCCTTCGCATTGCGGATCACCGGCCCGTGCACCGAGCGCAGCACTTCCTTGCGGATCGGCAGCACCACCGGTCCGAGCTTGACCGGCAGCGTCACCCATTCGCTCTCGAGCTCGCGCCATTGGCCGTCGAGCTTGTAGCGTGTCCCGCTCTCGTCGAGATCGAGCTTGTAGACGTCGATCATGTCGGGGGTGTTGACCGTGTTCGTCCAACCGAGGTGCTCGTTGTGCCCGAGGAAGGGGTAAGGCCCGCCGGGAAAATTGGCCCCCGCAAAGTGCCAGCCTTCGCCGCTTTCGACCACCAGCTCATACCAGGCGACGCCGCCGCGCAGCGGCTGGTGCGAGTTCGAGATCAGCGTGGTGGTGCCGCCGCCCTTGGCCGGGCTGACGGCGAAGGCGTTGGAGCCGAGGTGCTCGGCCTCCGCCCCCAGCGGCAGCACTAGGTTGCGCGCTTGCTCGGGCGCAGGGGCGGCGCCCGGCATCGGCTCGGCCGGGGCGAGCGGCGGGCGGGGGAAGCCGGGAATGTCGGGCCCGTGCTCGCGGCGCAGCGGCTCGCCCGCCACCAGCGGCCCGATGACACCATCGAGCCCGAAGAAGAACGGCTGGCGCAGCGCGAAACCGGCGGCGACATCCATGCCGTTCACCGGGAAGAGGTTCGCGAGCTTCAGCTCGTCCGGATGCTCGGCGGCGTATTGGTTGAGCCCCGCCGCATAGGCCTCGAACAGCGCGCGGGTATCGGCGGGAAGCTTGGGATATTCGCGCTCGGCGGTGCCTCTGGCGTCGATCAGGTGGTAGACATAATCGACCTTGGCGCCCTCCTCGCCCGCGATCGCGCCATAGCGCCCGCGGCTCATCGCGACGACATCCTGAAGGGTGAAGAAATCGTCCTCGGCATGGGCGATCGCGACGCCATAGGCGGTATCGGCATCGGTCTTGCCGTAGATGTGCGGCACGCCCCATTCGTCGCGGATGATTTCGGCGGTGTAGCGCCGGTCCTGGGCGGGCCCGGCGGCGCTGGCGAGGAACGGCTCCCAGGTGGCAAGCACGATGAAGGCCACAACCAGCACCCCCACCAGCGCAAAGGCGCCGCGCGTCACCCATCGCATGACCGATTTGTCTCCCCAATTCGCTTGCCGCTCCATCGCTTGCGCATCAGGCAAGGTCAAGGCTCCGCGGCGCCGGTCTTGCGCCCGCGGCGGACCCACCTACTTGCATAATACACCTCGCCGGCCCATTTTCGCTGGCGAGGGCTTGTGTTGCCGATGTGCAACACTATCTGCATGCGGCAACCTTTGGAGGGGTTGGACACGATGAATCTCGAAAAGTTCACCGACCGGGCGAAGGGCTTCCTGCAGGCCGCGCAGACGGTCGCGATCCGCATGAACCACCAGCGCATCACCCCCTTGCACATCGCCAAGGCGCTGCTCGAGGACAGCGAGGGCATGGCCGCCGGGCTGATCCAGCGCGCCGGCGGGCAGGCGCCGCTTGCCGCGACGGCGATCGACGCCGGCCTTGCGAAAATCCCCGCCGTCACCGGGAGCGGCGCACGAGCCACCCCCGGGCTCGACAATGACGCGGTGCGGGTGCTCGACACGGCCGAGCAGATCGCCGACAAGGCGGGCGACAGTTATGTGACCGTCGAGCGCCTGCTCACCGCGCTCGCGCTGGCACCGGGCGCTTCGGGCGAGGCGCTCAAGGCGGCCGGGGTCACGCCGCAGGCGCTCAACACCGCGATCGAAGCGCTGCGCGGCGGCAAGCGCGCGGACAGCGCGGGGGCCGAGAGCACCTATGATGCGATGCAGAAATTCGCCCGCGACCTCACCAAGGCGGCGCGCGAGGGCAAGCTCGATCCCGTCATCGGCCGCGACGAGGAAATCCGCCGCACCATCCAGATCCTCGCCCGGCGCACCAAGAACAATCCGGCGCTGATCGGCGAGCCCGGCACCGGCAAGACCGCGATCGCCGAAGGGCTCGCGCTGCGCATCGCCAATGGCGACGTGCCCGACAGCCTCAAGGGGCGCACGCTGATGAGCCTCGACATGGGCGCGCTGATCGCGGGCGCGAAGTATCGCGGCGAATTCGAGGAACGGCTGAAGTCGGTGCTCGACGAGGTCAAGCACGCCGAAGGCCAGATCATCCTGTTCATCGACGAGATGCACACCCTGATCGGCGCGGGCGCGTCCGAGGGCTCGATGGATGCCTCCAACCTGCTGAAACCCGCGCTCAGCCGCGGCGAGCTGCATTGCATCGGCGCGACCACGCTCGACGAATACCAGAAGTACGTCGAAAAGGACCCGGCGCTGCAACGGCGGTTCCAGCCGGTGTTCATCGCCGAGCCGAGCGTCGAGGACACGATCAGCATCCTGCGCGGGATCAAGGACAAGTACGAGCTGCACCACGGCGTGCGCATCACCGACGGCGCCATCGTGGCGGCGGCGAAGCTTTCGGACCGCTACATCCAGAACCGTTTCCTGCCCGACAAGGCGATCGACCTGATGGACGAGGCGGCCAGCCGCATCCGCATGGAGGTGGAGAGCAAGCCCGAAGAGATCGAGGCGCTCGACCGGCGGATCATCCAGCTGAAGATCGAGGAAAGCGCGCTCGGCAAGGAGACCGACGCGAATTCGAAGGACCGCCTTGTCGCGCTGCGCGAGGAGCTGGCGAATCTCGAGCAGCAATCGGCCGAACTGACCACGCGCTGGCAGAACGAGCGCGACAAGATCGAGGCCGAGGGCAAGATCAAGGAACAGCTCGACGCCGCACGGCTCGAGCTCGAACAGGCCCAGCGCGAAGGCGATCTGGCCAAGGCGGGGGAGCTTTCCTACGGGCGGATACCCCAGCTCGAAAAGCAGCTCGCCGAAGCGCAAGGGCAGGCGGCCAACGCCATGCTGCGCGAAGAGGTGACCGAGGAGGACATCGCCGGTGTCGTCAGCCGCTGGACAGGCGTTCCGGTCGACAAGATGATGGCGGGCGAGCGCGAGAAGCTGCTGGCGATGGAAAGCATCCTCGGCAAGCGCGTGATCGGGCAGAGCCAGGCGATCGAGGCCGTCTCCAAGGCGGTCCGCCGCGCGCGGGCAGGGTTGCAGGACCCGGGGCGGCCGTTGGGAAGCTTCCTGTTTCTGGGCCCCACCGGCGTCGGCAAGACCGAGCTCACCAAGGCGCTCGCCGGGTTCCTGTTCGACGACGACAGCGCGATGGTGCGCATCGACATGAGCGAGTTCATGGAGAAGCACGCGGTCGCCCGGCTGATCGGCGCCCCGCCGGGCTATGTCGGCTATGAAGAGGGCGGGGTGCTGACCGAAGCGGTGCGGCGCCGGCCCTATCAGGTGGTGCTGTTCGACGAGGTCGAGAAGGCGCACGCGGACGTGTTCAACGTGCTGCTGCAGGTGCTCGACGACGGCCGCCTGACCGACGGGCAGGGCCGGGTGGTGGACTTTGCCAACACGCTCATCATCCTCACCAGCAACCTCGGCAGCCAGTATCTCGCCAATCTGCCCAACGGGGCGGCGGTGGAAACGGTCGAGAAGGACGTGATGGACGTGGTGCGCGGGCATTTCCGGCCCGAGTTCCTCAACCGGCTGGACGAGATCATCCTGTTCCACCGGCTGGGGCAGGAGCACATGGCGCCGATCGTCCAGATCCAGGTGGGACGGGTGCAGAAGCTGCTCGCCGACCGCAAGATCAGGCTCGAACTGACCGACGCGGCGCTGCGCTGGCTCGGGCGGGTCGGCTACGATCCGGTGTACGGCGCGCGCCCGCTCAAAAGGGCTGTGCAGCGTTACCTGCAGGACCCGCTTGCCGAGATGCTGCTTGAAGGCAAGCTGCCCGACGGGGCCACGCTGGTGATCGACGAAGGCGACGGGCGGCTGGCCATGACGATTCGGTGAATCGGCCAGCGCAATCCCGCTAGGTGGCGCTGCGCAACAATGTAACCTTACATCGTTCCTTCCGCGAAGGGGGACGGTTTGTTGCGTGCAGGCCGCCCTTCCTTTTAACGATCGCAAAGCCACATTCTAACATTGTTGCGGCAAGGTCGCTCGCGAGCGGGTGAATGTGGGATTAACGCAACACCCCCTGGAAAACCTCTCGTCGAGCGATGGCGTGCTTTGACATAAAACTTACGCCAATGCACAAAACGGTCACTGCGGGGACTGACTTGGACAACCTTTGAAGCTTCCACCCTCCACAGGGGCAACATGTGGTGGGCGGAGCGGGTTGTCGTGACGTCTCCGGTTCGGGCAACTGGAGTGATCATGAAGAAATTTCACAGCAATTCGATCAAGGCGCTGGCCTTTTCCGCTTCGGCGCTGACCTTCGCCATCGCCGGTCCGGCGTTCGCGCAGGCGCAGGAAAAGAAGGACGAGCCGACCGGAGTCGTCGATGAGGAGGCCGAGAAGGTCGACGTGACGACCGACGCCGAAGGCCGTCCCGCGCAACAGGGCAACATCACCGTCACCGGTTCGCGCATCGTGCGCGACACCTACTCGTCGATCTCGCCGCTGCAGGTGCTCACCACCGAAAACCAGCAGGCGGTCGGCGCGTTCGACCCCGCCCAGATCCTGCAGCGTTCGGAAGCCGCCGCCGGTCAGCAGATCGATGCGACCTTCAACGGCTTCGTGCTCGACAACGGCCCGGGTTCGCAGACCATCAACCTGCGCGGCCTCGGCGCTGACCGCACGCTGCTGCTGGTCAACGGCCGCCGCCTCTCGCCCTCGGGTGTGGAAGGCGCTCCCGCCAACCCGTCGATCAACCTGATCCCGGCCACGCTGGTCGATCGCTTCGACATCCTCACCGACGGCGCCTCGTCGGTCTATGGTTCGGACGCGGTCGCGGGTGTGATCAACGTCATCCTGCGCAAGGACTTCGACGGTCTCGAGCTGCAGGCCAACGGCGACATCAACCCGCAGGGCGGCGGTGAAGACTTCACCCTCAGCGCCGCGTGGGGCTTCAACACCGATCGCGGCGTGTTCGGGATCGGGGCCGAATGGCGCCGCACCGACGCGATCCTGTTCGACGATCGCGACTTCTTCGCGGGCTGCAACAAGCACTACGAAATCGACCAGGCCGGCAATATCCGCACGCTCGACGTGCAGACCGATGCCGTCGCCCGCAGCCGCAGCAACGGCCAGATCGGCACGCAGATCCAGCCGTGCAAGTTTGGCAACATCGGCGGCCGCATCCAGCTCAACAACACCCGTCTGGGCGACGTCTACTTCGACGGCCGCCAGTACGGCCTGACCCGTGGCGGCACGGCCATCGCCGGCAACACCGGCGTGCCGAACTTCTCGGACAACGCCAATGCCTTCCTGACCCCGATCGACCGCAACGGCGACCGGCGCCAGGACGTCGACTTCATCAACTACTCGCAGGTCGAGCCGGGCCGTACCTTCATCCCGCAGCAGGACGTCTACAACGTCTTCGCCTATGGTGAGTACACCCTGCCGGGCGATGCCAACATCACGCCCTTCTTCGAGGCGAGCTACAGCCGTCAGGAAACCTTCGTTCCGAACAGCGGAACCCCGCAGTTCTTCCCGTGGGTTCCGGCCGAAAACGCCTTCAACCCCTGCAACATCGCCGCTGGCGGGGTCGATTGCCGCGCGATCGACAACAACTTCCAGCAGATCCTGCCGGGTCAGCCCAATGCCGGGCGTCTCGCTCCGCTGAGCTCGCTGCCCTCGGTTGCGGTGCGTCCGATCCCGTTCGTGCGCGGTGACCGCAACAACGTCGACGTGACGCAGGAGCAGTATCGCGGCGTGCTCGGGGTGCGCGGTGACCTGCCGTTCATCGGTTCGAGCTGGACCTTCGAGGCTTCGGGCATCTACTCGCGCTCGATCGGCAAGTCGCTGCGTCGCGGTATCCGCGAGGACAAGCTCGCCTTCGCGCTCGGGATCGACCCGACCGCCGACTTCGGCGGCAGCCCGCCGAACACGGTCGACAACAACCGCGACGGGATTGCTGACGACTACATCAGCCTGACCGTCAGCCCGATGCTGCTGGCCACGACCGGCGTCGCCGCCGGCACGCCGTGCAACGCGGCGGGCCTGCGCAACCCGAACCTGGCTCCGGCCGACCTGCTGGCGGGCTGCGTCCCGGTCAACCTGTTCGCGCCCTCGCTTTACCCGAACGGTGCTAACCCGGTTGGCGACTTCGCCACCGCGGCCGAGCGCAACTACCTGTTCGGCGAGCGTTCGTTCAACACCATCTACGAACAGAAGATCATCTCGGGTTACGTCACCGGTGACCTGTTCGAGCTGCCGGCCGGTCCGGTGGGCGTGGTGCTCGGGGCCGAATGGCGCGAGGACTCGATCGACTCGAACCCCAACTTCGTCGCTTCGAACGGCCTGTTCTGGGGCTTCTTCGCGGACGGCGGGGCCAAGGGTTCCAAGTGGATCCGCGAAGCCTATGGTGAAATCGATCTTCCGCTGATGGCCGCCAAGCCGCTGGTGGAAGAGCTCACCGTCAACCTCTCGGGCCGTATCACCGACGAAGAGTTCTACGGCACCAACGGCACCTTCTCGCTCAAGGGCGGCTGGCGTCCGGTGGCTCCGCTGCTGTTCAAGTTCAGCTACGGTACCTCGTTCCGTGCGCCGAACCTGCGCGAGAACTTCCTGCTCAGCCAGTCGGGCTTCGGCAACATCGCCGACCCCTGCGCCGTGCCGACCGCGGCCTTCAGCGCCGCGACCGGCTACAACCCGGCGCTCGACCTGCGCGACCCGCGGATCCTCGCCAACTGCCGCCGTGAAGGTCGTGATCCGACCCGCGTCGGGGTCGATCCGCAGGGCCTGAACGTCCAGCAGGTGACCAGCACCCAGGTGTTCAGCGGCGGTTCGCTCGACATCGATCCGGAAACCTCGCGCTCGATCACGACCGGTTTCGCGTTCGAGGAAGATTGGGCGAGCGGCTTCGAATTCGCGTTCAACTTCAACTACTACGACATCAAGTTAAAGCAGTCGCTGATCGAGCCTTCGGGGCAGTTCATCGTCGATGACTGCTACTCGCGTCTCGAAGGCGGCCGCAGCATCTCGTGCGACCGTATCAGCGTGAGCGATCAGGCAAGCGCGCGCTTCCTGATCACCCAGGTGCAGTCGGGCTTCATCAACCTCGACCAGGAATCGGTGCGCGGTATCGACCTCAACACCACCTTCGGCTACCCGCTGACGATCAGTGGTGAAGAGTTCAACCTTCAGCTGAACCTGACCGCCAACCACCTGATCGAGCGTTCGACCACCACCCGCGACGCTGTCGGCAATCGCATCACCGACAACTTCGCCGGTCTGTTCGGCTTCCCGAGCTGGATCGGTCGTGCGACCTTCAACATCGGCTATGACGACTTCCGGTTCACCTGGCAGACCCGTTACATCGGCCGCGTGGAGCAGAGCGAAGCCTCGCGTGACCCGTTCTCGGATGCCTTCGGCTACGGCCCGGATGGCACGTTCACCGGCTTTGTTGCGAACACCTGCCTTGGCGGCGGTTCGCGTAACGCAGCCGGCGTGCAGGACGGGATCGTCGCGGGCGACGGGATCTACTGCCGCAACGTCGGTTTCGCCGACGAGTGGTTCGAGCACACCGCCTCGATCCGTTGGGACAATGGCGATTTCCGCGTGATCGCGGGTGTCACCAACATCTTCAACAACGAGCCGCCGCTGGTCGACAGCGCCGAAGTGTTCTCGGTCGCCAACGCCGCGATCGGTAACGGCTACAACCTCAACGGCCGCGAATTCTTCGCGCAGTTCCTGCTCCGGTTCTAAGCGCCGGATGAGCTGACCAAGCCAGAGAATGCGGCCTCTCGGAACTTGCCGAGGGGCCGCATTTTTCGTTTACTGGGCGCGGCTGCATGGCGCGCCTTGCCGCCTGTCCTTGTTCCACCTCGTGTCCCCGGGAATGCACGGATCATGAAACTCCTCAAAGCCACCCTCACCGCCGCCCTCGTCGGCGTCTCCGCCATCGGCCTCGTCACCGCCGCGCCCGCGCCGACCCAGGCGCAGGGCACCGTTCCGGTCGATGTCTGGGCGCTGCGCGATGTCGTCAACGCGGTGCAGATCTCGCCCGACGGCAAGCACCTGCTGGTCCACAAGGTCGAAAGCCGCGAGGGCGAATACATCCTCGAGATCTACGACACCGGGGACCTTTCCAAGCCGGTGCGGCGCCTCAACGCCGATCCGATGGAGATCGTGGCCGCGCAGTGGGTCAGCAACGACGTGATCTTCGGTTCGGCCTGGCAGGTCAACCGCAAGACCGTGAAGGGCCCCGAGGAGGACGTGCGCGATTACAAGACCTACGCCTACAGCCTCTCGGCCAACAAGTTCACCTCGGTCGACGGCAATTTCAGCATCGTCAACCTGCTGCCCAACGACGAGGACCACGTGCTGGTCGCCACCGGCACGGTCGTGGCCGATGCCACCGGGGTCGACCCGTTCTCGGCATTCCGCCCGCGCTCCTATTACAAGTTCAATCTCAAGACCGGTTCGCGCGAGCTGGTGCTGCGCGGCGGGGGGAAGATCCCCTTCGTTTCGACCTGGGATGACGAGGGCAACCCGCGCTACACCGAGATTCAGGACGCCGCGGCCGGCAAGATCATCTCCTATTACCGCAAGCCCGGCGACAGCGAATGGTCGAAGCTGCAGGAGTTCGATCTCAACGACCCCAAGAACCTCTACCGCCTGCTCGGCGGCTTCGTCGGGGTGGCGGGGTTCGATCCGAAGAACCCCAACATCGGCTACCTGATCGACAATCTCAACGGCGAGGACAAGGCGGCGCTCTACGAGCTCGACTTCACCACCGGCAAGGTCGGCAAGAAGCTGTTCCAGGATGCCGATGCCGACGTGATGGGGATCCAGCTCCACTCGATCCCGGGCAACAACACGCTCGTCGCCGCACGCTATCCCGGCGCGCGGATGGAGCGGCACTGGTTCGACGAAGAGGAGAAGGCGCTCTACGAGGCGCTCGAGCAGCAGATCCCCTATGCCTGGCAGGTCTTGATCGCCAGCCGCTCGCTCGACGGCAAGTCGATGGTGGTCACCAACCGCGGCCCGCACGATCCGGGCTCGTTCTGGCTGGTGAAGGACGGCAAGCTGGCAAAGCTCGGCAGCCGCAACCCGCTGGTCAATCCCGATCAGCTCGCCGACGTGAAGTATATCCGCTTCAAGGCCGCCGACGGTCTCATGCTTCCGGCCTGGATCACCATTCCCAAGGGCAAGGGGCCGTTCCCGCTGATCGTCCAGCACAATGGCGGCCCGCAGGTGAACGGCATGGTCGGCTATGACGAATGGGGCCAGATGCTCGCCAACGCGGGCTACATGGTGCTCCACGTCGACCAGCGCATCTCGGTCGGCTGGGGTCAGAACCACTTCGATGCCGGCTATGGCGAGCACGGCGGCAAGATGCAGACCGATTACGACAACGGTGTCCAGTACCTGATCGATCAGGGCCTCGTCGATCCGAACCGGGTGGCGTTCTTCGGCTGGTCCTATGGCGGCTATGCGGCGCTGGTGCAGCTCAGCCACGAGCCGCAGATGTACCAGTGCGCGATCGCCGGCGCCGCCGTGGCCGATCCCGAAAAGCAGTGGCTCGGGCGCCGCAACCCCGACCTCAAGGCGCTCGACGAATGGGACAAGCGGCGCGGCACGATCGGGGTCAACCCGATGAAGGAAGTGAACAAGGTCAGCATCCCGCTGCTGATGATCCACGGCGATGTCGACCGGCGCGTGATGTACTACCACATGAAGGACTACCAGAAGGCCTTCGAGGCGGCCGGCAAGACCGGGGAGTTCATCACGCTCCAGGGCGCCGATCACTTCTACAACACGCTGATGTACACCCACCAGCAGCAGCTCTACACCAAGATCCTCGACTATCTGGCGAACGACTGCGGCCCCGGCGGGCTGTAAGCGGCACGCCAGCACCGCCAAACCAAAGGGCCCGGCCAGCGATGGCCGGGCCCTTTTGCTTTGCCCGTGGCGGGCGCGGGCGACTGCTGCGGGCGGGGCAAAAGAAAAGCGGCGAGACCCTGAGGCCTCGCCGCTCTCTTGCGTCAGACTGCCGTCAAGCCGTCAGAGCTTGATGCGGACACCCGCGTAGTAGCGGCGACCGAAGATGTCGTAGACATCCGCAGCCGTGTCCGAACCGGTCACGTTGCCGGTCACACCGTTGAGGATGTTCGGGGCATCGTTGTCGAGCAGGTTGTCGACCCCGAGATACACCTCGAACTCATCGTCGGCGAAGAAGGTCGCCTGCGCATCGAGGTAGAACTCGGCCGGGATCGCATAGGCTTGCGGCCCGTCGAACTGGTCGTCGATGTACGACTTGCCGATGAACGTGCCGTTGAAGGTCAGGCGGAAGTCGTCGTTCTGATAGGCAACGTTCGCGGTGAAGCGATCCTTCGCGGTGCCGACTTCGCCATCCGACGGATCGGGAGCGGCAGTGGGCAGCGAGAAGAAGTCATATTCGATGACGTGGGTATAGGCGCCACGCAGCGTCAGACGGTCGTTGCTGGTAAGGCCCAGCGGGGTGAAGTACTGTGCCGTCACGTCGACGCCCGAGGTCTTGAGCACCGCTGCGTTGACCGAGAACGCGTTGATCAGGTCGATCGAGCCGGAGCTGTTCACCGCGGTCGCGCTCGGACGACGGGTGATCAGCTGACAGAACGTCGGGTTGCCCTGACGGTAGCACTGGTCGAGCGTGAACTGCCGGGGGAACCCGTTGATCACGTCCTCGATCTCGTAGTTGTAGTAGTCGGCGGTGATGGTCAGGTTGCGCAGCGAGTTGATCGAGCGCGGATTGATCACCACACCGGCGGTGTAGGACCGCGCGGTTTCCTCGTTGAGGTTCGCGTTGCCGCCGTCGAAGCCCGAAATGCCCTGAAGGTCAGGCTGGTTGAGCGTGAACACGCCGTTGGCGGCGATGTTCGCGGCGACGCCCGGAGCGGCGCGGCAGTTGGCGCCAAGCGCACCACCACCCGTCGGGCCGATCCCGCGGCAAGGGTCGGTCAGGCCGCTCGGGAAGGTCTGCGACAGACCCGAGAACAGCTCGCCCACGTTCGGCGCACGCACCGCGTCGGCGACAGTGCCGCGGAAGCGGATGTCCTCGATCGGCTGCCACGTGCCGGTGATGTTCCAGCTGAAGGTCGAACCGACCGTCGAGTAATCCGAGACGCGCACCGCACCGCCGAATTCGAGCAGCTTGAAGAACGGCTTGTCGGAGACCACCGGAACGCGAAGTTCGGCATAGGCTTCCTTCACGTCGAACTCGCCGCGGGTGTCTGGCAGCACGTTACCGGCGTTGAGGCCGGCATTGGTGAGCGCGTCATTGTCCGAGAACGAGGATTCCTTGCGGTATTCGACGCCCGCAGCGATCCCGACCGGCCCGGCGGGCAGATCGAACAGGGTGCCCGAGATGTTGCCCTGCACCACCTGCTGGGTGATGCCGGTCTGGAAGGTGCCCTGCGCCGCGATATAGTTGACCGCACGCTGCGAGAGGCTGCCGGCACCGAAGATGTTCGCCGGAGCGCAGCCATTGGCCCGCGCCTGCGCGCTGATGCAGATGGCTTCGCCGGCGATGCCGTTGCCGTTTTCGTCGCCCACTTCCGAACGCACCGCGAGCGCGTCGCGGAAGTTCACCACGTTGACCTGGCCCGAGGAAATCTGATTCTCGGTGACCTTGCCGTAGTTGTAGCTGACGTCCCAATTGAAGCGGTTGTCGAACAGGCCGCCTTCAAAGCCGACCACGAAGCGGTAGAAGTTGCGCTCGGTCGAGCCCGAACGGGTGCCGAACTCCGAGAGACGCCGGGCAAATCCGATGTCGCGCAGGCCGTCGCCGTTGGTGTCGGTCGCCGCGGCGCGGATTGCGGCCGGAACGAACGGGTTGGCGACGATCGTGGTGGTGCCGGGCAGGTAGTTTTCGATGTTGTAGCCACCGCCGCCGGGGAAGATCCCGTTGGCACCGCCCGATTCGAGCGGGAAGGGCTCGATGTCACGCGCCGACGAGGTGTTGTTGAACGTCCCTTCGAAGAAGAAATCGACGTCGGTCGCGATCTCGTAGGTGCCGCGTGCGGCGAAGGTGTAGCGCTCGACCGGCACCGCGAGGGTGCGGAACTGCTGGCGGTTGAAGCCGTTGGGGCCGGTGCCCGAACCGATCGTGGCCGAGCAGGTCGCCGCGTTCGAGGTGAAGCAGTTCTGCAGATTGCCGGCCGGATCGTAGGTGAAGGTCCGGGTCGGGGTGATGAAGCGGCCCTGCGGCACGAAGGACGAGAAGAACGGCTCGGTCGGCACGCCGAAATCACCGCCCAGCAGCAGCGAATCGATGTCGTCGACGCGGGTGTTCGCGCGCTGGCGCGAGAGCAGGCCTTCTTCGTTCGAATAGCCGAAGTGGACCATGATGTTGCCGCGGCCGTCGGCGACGTTGCTGCCGATGGTCACGTTGCCTTCGTAGCGGGCCGAGTCACCCTGTTCGGTGATGCCATATTGCCCGTTGGCCTCGATCCCTTCGAAGTCGGTCTTGTAGATGAAGTTGACGACGCCCGCGATCGCGTCCGAACCGTACAGCGACGAGGCGCCGCCGGTGAGGATGTCGACCTGCTGGAGGAAGGGCGTCGGGATGACGTTGAGGTCAACCGTGGCCGAGCCGGCAAGGCTCGAGACGACGCGGCGGCCGTTGATCAGCACCAGGGTGCGGTCCGAGCCGAGATCGCGCAGGTCGACCGTGGCAACGCCGGTGCCCGAGGTGAGGAAGGCGGCGTTGGTGCGGCTGAGCGCCGGGGTCCCGAACACCGGGTTTTCCAGGAGCAGTTCCTGGATGTTGATGACGCCGGCGTCCTCGATCAGCTGTTCGTTGACGATCTGGAGCGGGGCGGGGGATTCGACTTCGGCCGACGCGATGCGCGAACCGGTGACGACGATTGCGCGCGCGGGGGCTTCGCCCTCGGTCGCTTCGTCGCCGCTCTGATCCTGCGCGAATGCGGGTGTCGCCGCCAAGGCGATGCCCAGCGCGAGGCTGGCAGCGCCGAATTGGAGACTGGCAAGCTTTCTCATTGTGTAGGTTCCTCTGCATTGGCCCCGGTTTGAAGGCGCGGCTGCCGTATGTCGGGGCGGCGGCACGGCTTCATTGCCGGAGACATGGGTAGGAGAGGCGCTCTGCGCGCTCCCTCCCTGCGTGCTGAATCGCGCAAGCTTGTCGCCATGTGAAGAAGGCGTTACTAAAATACGTCATAATGTTTGCTGGTGTTGTCCATATGCAACAAATTGCAGGTTGCGAGGCACCCTAAAACTAACTCAGGTTAGCTTTTCAATTCAGGTATTTGGGATGTGAAACGATGCCCACCCCCGGTCTTCGCGCAATTGTCCTGATCGCGGTCATGCAACAGGTGTTGACGGCCCCGGCGCTGGCAGAGGCGCCAAAGCAGCCGGGTGAGCCGGGTGCGGCGGCGGTGCTGTTCGCCTGCCGCAGCATCGCCGATGATGCGCAGCGGCTCGCGTGCTACGACCGCGAGGTCGGCGCGTTGCAGCAGGCCGAGGCTGCCGACAAGGTCGTGATCGTCAATCAGGAGGAGATCCGCGAGGCGCGCCGCGGGCTGTTCGGCTTCACGCTGCCCAAGCTCGGCCTGTTCAGCGGGCGCGGCGACGATGACGACGCCGAGGCCGAGGAGATCCGCGCCATCGAGGACACCATCGCCACCTTCCGCTTCGATGCGGCGGGCCGCGCCACGTTTTCGCTCGGCAACGGTGCGCGCTGGGCGCAGATCGACAACACCGCGGTGCTGGGCGAGCCCAAGCCGGGCGATCCGGTGCGGATCGAGAGCGCCGCGCTGGGCAGCTACAAGGCCAGTATCGGCGGCCGCCGCCCGATCCGGGTCAAGCGCCTCAACTGACCGCGCCTCCGCGCGCCCATCCCGATTTTGCCCGCTTGATTTGCCCCCGGCGCTCCAATAGGCGAGGGGCGCACAAGCGAGTGGCGAAGCGCAACTGATTTCGCCCCGCGCATGGACCCCATCGTGGGCCGAGGGAGGAACGAGACATGAGCACTGCCTATATCGTTGAAGCCGTCCGCACCGCCGGTGGCCGCCGCGGGGGACGCCTCGCCGGGGTGCATCCGGTCGATCTTCTGGCGAAGTCGCTCGATGCCATCGTGGAGCGGTCGGGGATCGATCCCGCGGCGATCGACGACGTCGTGACCGGCTGCGTCAGCCAGGCGGGCGAGCAGGCGCTGCAGGTCGGGCGCATGGGCGTGCTCGCCTCGAAGCTGCTGCCGCAATCGACCCCGGCGGTCACCATCGACCGCCAGTGCGGTTCCTCGCAGCAGGCGATCCAGTTCGCCGCGCAGGCGGTGATGAGCGGCACGCAGGACGTGGTGATCGCGAGCGGTGTCGAAAGCATGACCCGCGTGCCGATGGGCTCCAACGTCACGCTGCACATGAAGGAAGGCCTCTACGCCAAGGCCGACGGGATCGAGGCGAAATGGCCGGGGATCAATTTCAGCCAGTTCATGGGCGCCGAGATGATCGTCAAGAAGCACGGCTTCACCAAGGACGAGCTCGACCGCTTCGCGCTGTCGAGCCACCAGAAGGCGATTGCCGCAACCCAGGCCGGGGCTTTCGCGGACGAGATCGTTCCGGTCGAGATCGAGACCGCCGAGGGCGCAGCGGTGCACACCGTCGATGAAGGCATCCGCTTCGACGCCACGCTCGAAGGGATCGCCGGGGTCAAGCTGCTTTCGCCCGACGGGGCGATCACCGCGGCCTCGTCGAGCCAGATCTGCGACGGTTCCTCTGCGGTGCTGGTGGTGAGCGAGGCGGCCTTGAAGGCCCACGGCCTTACCCCGCTCGCACGGATCCACAATCTCACCGTCACCGCGGGCGACCCGGTGATCATGCTCGAAGAGCCGCTGTTCGCCACCGACCGGGCGCTGCAGCGCGCCGGGCTGACCATCGACGACATCGATCTCTATGAAGTCAACGAGGCTTTCGCGAGTGTCCCGCTGGCGTGGCTCAAGCACACCGGGGCGGACCCTTCGAGGCTCAACGTCCACGGCGGCGCGATCGCGCTCGGCCACCCGCTCGGCGCGAGCGGCACCAAGCTGATGGCGACGCTCGTCCACGCGCTGCGCCGCCACGGCAAGAAATACGGGCTCCAGACGATGTGCGAAGGCGGCGGCGTCGCCAACGTCACCATCATCGAGAGCCTTTGATCCGTTCCGTCACCCCGGCGAAGGCCGGGCCCCAGGGCGGCCAGCGGCCCACCCATCCGATCGAGATCCCGGCCTTCCCCGGGATGACCAACTTTGATTGAGAGGAAAGCAAAATGGAAGTTTCAGCCAACACCCCCGCCGTCGTCACCGGCGGTGCCTCGGGCCTCGGCGCGGCCACCGCGCGCGCGCTGGCGGCCAAGGGCGCCAAGGTCGCGATCTTCGACATGAACGAGGAGAAGGGCAACGCCATCGCGGCCGAGCTCGGCGGCGTGTTCTGCAAGGTCAATGTCACCAGCGATGACGATGTCGATGCCGGCTTCGCCAAGGCGCGCGAGGCTCACGGGCAGGAGCGCATCCTCGTCAACTGCGCCGGGATCGGCAACGCGATCAAGACCGCCAGCCGATCGAAGGAAGACGGCTCGATCAAGCACTTCCCCATCAGCGCCTTCGATTTCGTGATCCAGGTCAACCTGATCGGCACCTTCCGCTGCATCGCCAAGTCGGCCGCGGGGATGCTGACGCTCGATCCGCTCGACGAGAACGGCGAGCGCGGCGCGATCGTCAACACCGCGAGCGTAGCGGGCGAGGACGGCCAGATCGGGCAGGCCGCCTACTCGGCCTCGAAGGCAGGCGTCATCGGCATGACGCTCCCCATCGCGCGCGACCTGATGAACGAGGGCATCCGCGTCAACACCATCCTGCCGGGCATCTTCGACACCCCGCTGCTCGCGGCCGCACCGCAGAACGTGCGCGATGCGCTGGCGGCCTCGGTGCCGTTCCCCAAGCGCCTCGGCATTCCCACCGAATACGCCAAGCTTGCGATGTGCATGATCGAGACCGGCTATTTCAACGGCGAGGACGTCCGCCTCGACGGCGCGATTAGAATGGCCCCTCGCTAACACTCGGGGTGGCCGCATGGCGCCGCGCTGAGATAACCTGCGCGACAACGCGAGAACCGCCCCCGCGCGATTGGCGCCGGGGCGGTTTTTCGCGCAACCTGCCTGCCGGCCTTAACTAGGCGAATTCCCGCCCCTTGCCCGTCAGCAGCAGACCTGCCGCACCCACCGCGGCAAGCGCGCCTGCCAGCTGCGCTGCGACGAAGCCCGGCACATCACGGGGCGCGATCCCGGCGAAGGTGTCGCTCAGGCTGCGTGCCAGCGTGATCGCCGGGTTGGCGAAGCTGGTTGACGAGGTGAACCAGTAACCCGCCGCGATGAACAGCGCGACACTGACCGGAACCAAGTCGCGGCGTGTTTCGCGCGTGGCGAGAATGGTGAGCACCAGTCCGAAGGTGGCAATTGCCTCGCCTGCCCATTGACCGATGCCGGTGCGCGCTTTCGCGCTCGTTTGCAGGATCGGCAGATCGAACATCAGGTGCGCGCTCCACACCCCGATGATGCCGCCGCCCAGCTGGGCCGCGACATAGGCGAGCGCCAGGCCCACCCCGATCTCCCGCCGCAGCGCGAACACCAGCGTCACCGCCGGATTGAAATGCGCGCCCGAGATCGGCCCCAGCATGGTGATAAGCACGAACAGGACCGCGGCGGTGGCAAGCGTGTTGCCAAGCAGCGCGATGGCGACATTCCCCCCGGCAAGGCTTCCGGCCATGATGCCCGATCCGACCACGGTCGCGAACAGGAAAAAGCTCCCGAGCGCCTCGGCAAACAGCGCGCGGCTCACGCGGCGCCCTCCATCTGGCCAATCTCCGCCAGCCTCGCCTGCAAGGCATTGCGCTCCATCGTCTCGAACGGGAGGGCGAACAACGCCTCGGCGCGCATCGTCAGCCAGTCCCAGGTCTGCGCGAAGGCGGCATCGACCTGGGTCTCCTCGCCGGTCACCGCCGCCGGGTCGGGCAGGCCCCAGTGCGCGCGCAGCGGCGTGCCGGGAAAGATCGGGCAAGCTTCGCCCGCTGCGCTGCCGCATACGGTGATGACCAGATCGACCTCCGGGGCATCGGGACCGGTGAAGGTGTTCCAGCTCTTGGAATGAAGGCCCGATCCGTCGATTCCGCGCGCCGCGAGCAGCCGCAGCGCGCCGGGATGCACCGCGCCCTTGGGCTGGCTGCCCGCGCTGAAGGCGGTGACCCGGCCCGCGCCAAGCCGGTTCAGGATCACCTCGCCAACGATCGAACGGGCGGAATTGCCCGTGCACAGCACCAGAATGTTCATGTGTCGCCCCCGCGAATCGTATCAGCAGCAGCCGGTGGTTGCGGCCGGAGCGGCGGCCGCCTGCGGCACGCAGCACGCGCCCGTGGCCGCAGCGGCATTGGCGAGCTGCTCGAGATCGGGGCTGCCGCCATAGGTCGTTCTGTCACCGCTGGTGAGGAAAGCTTCCCACACCACGCCGTCGGGATCGGCGATCCAGCTCTTTTCCGACCTTGCGTAGCAGCAGGTGGTCGCGCCCTCTTCCAGCACCGGGCGGTCAGCGGCCTTGAGCCGGGCATAGACCTCGGCGAGTTCGCCTTCGTTTTCGACCTGGAGACCGACATGCTCGATCCCCTTCGCCGCGCCTTCGCGCATCGAGATCGCGAAGTTGATGCGTGGGTCCTCGAGCATCCACTTGGCGTAGTCCGCCTTCGTCACGCTCGGCGCTGCGCCGAACAGGTGGGTGTAGAAGGCAATCGAGGCATCGAGGTCGGTCACGCCGACATGCAGGTGGAAGCGCTTCACAGGGCTGTCTCCTCTGGTTGGGCGGGTGGGCAGGCGGCGGAATCCTCGCAGTGCAGACCGGCGCAGCAGTTCTCGGTGAGATAGGCCATCAACCCGTTCATCGCGGCGTAGTCGGCCGCGTAGATGATCGAGCGGCTTTCGCGTCGCTGGGTGACGAGCCCGGCATGGGCGAGCTGGGCGAGGTGAAAGCTCATCGAGGAGGGCGGGACGCCGATCCTCTCGGCAAGCACGCCCGCCGGAACACCATCGGCCCCGGCCTGCACCAGCATGCGGAAGGCGGCGAGACGGTGCTCCTGCGCCAATGCGCCAAGCGCACGGATCACCACGTCGGCTTCCATCCAATACTCCCATGATTCGATAATTTTAGAATTATCGGAGAATACGATGCGCGTCAATCGGGGATTGCATCGGGCTCTCCCAGCCCGCGCCCCCTTTCCTACTGCTCCTCGCTGGCATAGGCTGCCTTCCATGCCTCGCCACACCGCCTCTATGCGCATGGGCCGCCTGACAAAAACGCGGCCCCGGACCGGCTTGTTTTCCTTTCCTGGACAGTGTCTCATGTGTCTCCAACAGGGGTAGCCAAGGCCCCCGGAGGGAGAGCACGCGCATGAAAGACTTCACCCAGATCACACTCGCCAAGTCCGATGGCATCGCCACCATCACCTTGAACCGCCCGGACAAGATGAACGCCTATACCCGCACCATGGGGCAGGAGATCATCGCAGCGATGGACGATATCGACGCCGATGACGCGATCCGGGCGGTGATCTTCACCGGCAGCGGCGAGCGGGCGTTCTGTGCGGGCGCGGATCTGACGCCCGAGGGCGGCGGGCAGGTGTTCTCCGATCCGACCGAGGTTGCCGATCTTTCCGACCCCAAAGTGCGCGACGGCGGAGGGCTGCTGACCCTCAGGCTGTTCGAGAGCAGGAAGCCGCTGATCGCCGCGTGCAACGGCGTGGCGGTGGGCGTGGGTGCGACGATGCAGCTGGCGATGGACATCCGCCTTGCCAGCACCACCGCGCGTTACGGCTTCGTCTTCGCGCGGCGCGGGATCGTGCCCGAGGCGGCGTCGAGCTGGTTCCTGCCGCGGATCGTCGGCATCAGCCAGGCGCTCGAATGGTGCTACACCGGGCGCATCTTCGATGCCGAGGAGGCGCGGACCGGTGGCCTGGTGCGATCGGTCCACGAACCGCATGATCTGCTCCACGCCGCGCAGAGCCTGGCGCGCGAGATCGCCGACAACACCTCGGCCATCTCGGTCGCGATGACGCGTGCGATGATGTGGCGTCTCGCCGCCGCCGATCACCCGATGGAGGCGCACAAGATCGACAGCCGCGCGATCTATCGCCTGAGCCGCGGGGCCGACGCCAAGGAAGGGATCGCGAGCTTCCTCGACAAGCGCCGCGCGATGTATCCCGGCAAGGTCAGCGCCGACATGCCCGACTTCTACCCGTGGTGGGACGACCGCCCCTATGAATGACGAGGCCGGGGGCGCTGCGGACGAGGGCGGGGAGCTTGCGGGGTTTCTGCCCTACCAGCTCTCGGTTGCCTCCAACGCGGTGAGCGGGCTGATCGCCGAGCGCTACCGCAAGCGGTTCGGCCTCAAGATCCCCGAATGGCGGGTGATGGCGGTGCTGGGCGATGCCGGAGACCTGACCCAGCGCGCGCTCGCCGCGGCGACGGTGATGGACAAGGTCGCGGTCAATCGCGCGGTCCGGGTGCTCGAGGAGCGCGGGCTGATCGCGCGCGTGCCCAATCCGGGTGACGGGCGCTCGCACCTGCTGGCGCTGACCGGCGAGGGGCGGGCGATCCACGGCGAGGTGATGCCGCTTGCCCGCGCGACCGAGCGCGATCTGCTGGCCGGGCTCGCGCCGGGCGAGGAGGCGCAGCTGCGCAGCCTGTTGGCGGGCTTGCGCGAACGCGCGCGGGTGCTGGCGCAGGACGCGCGGGACGGGCCGGCGCAGGGGTGATCCCCGCACCGGCCCGTCCGCGGGGCACGCGCTCAGGTAGGCCGATTGATGAGGTTGTCCGAGATCGAACAGGCCGCCGGGCCGAGAATGACGACAAACAGCACCGGGAGAATGAACACGATCAGCGGCACGGTCATGATCGCGGGCAGGCGCGCGGCCTTCTCTTCGGCGCGCATCATGCGCTCGTTGCGGAACTCGGCCGACAGCACGCGCAGCGCGCTCGCCAGCGGGGTGCCGTAACGCTCGGTCTGGATCATGGTCGTCACCACGCCCTTCACCGCCTCGAGATTGACGCGGTAGGCGAAGTTGTTGAACGCCATCTTGCGTTCGTTGAGGAAGGACAGCTCGATCGCGGTGAGTGCAAACTCGTCGCCCAGCTCCGGGTAGGCGCGGCCCAGTTCCTTGGCGACGCGGTTGAAGGCCGCATCGACCGTGAGGCCCGCCTCGGCGCAGATCACGAGCAGGTCGAGCGCGTCGGGAAGGCCCTTCTGGATCTCCTTGGTGCGCTTCGATGCCTTGTTGCTGAGGTAGAGTTCGGGGCCCTTGTAGGACAGGAACACGCTCATCGCGAACATCGCGAGGCGGAACATCGGGCTCCAGTCGGGCCAGTAGTCGACGAGGTAGATCAACACGCCCATGATGCCGCCCACCACGATCGGCGCGATCGCGCGCGCGCCGATGATGATGACCGCGAGTTCCTTGTTGCGGTAACCGGCGTGGGCGAGCTTCTGCTGGATCGCCTTGATCTGGCTCTCCTGCAGCACGTTCAACCGACCGAGGCTGGTCTTGACCTTGTCGGTGGTGTCGGTGCGGCGGACGAGGCTGGTGCGCTTCTTGGTCGCCGAGGTGATGATCCCCGCCTTGAGCTGCTCGCGCCGCGCCTCAAGCGCCTTGACGCGCTTGGACATCGGATCGCGAATGGTGACGGCGGCATAGATCGCCAGCATCACCGCGAAGGCGGCAAGCCCCGCCAGCATGGTGCCGACGAGGATGACGTCGAAGCCGAGCAGCATCGGGCCGTTGGGTTGGTCGATCATGGTCCTGTCTCCCGCCGGCTCAGATTTCGAAGCTGACCATCTTGGCCATGATGAACACGCCAAGGCCCATCCACACGCCTGCGCCAAGGCCGACCGCGATCAGGCGTTCGTCGCTGAAGAAGGTCATCATGTAGTTGGGGTTGATGTACATGATCGCGGCGAACACCAGGAACGGCAGCGACCCGACGATGTAGGCCGAAGCCTTCGATTCCGAGCTCATCGCCTTGATCTTGAGCTTCATCTGGGCACGCTGGCGCAGCACGTTGGCGAGGTTCGACAGCGTCTCGGCGAGGTTGCCCCCGGTCTCGCGCTGGATCGCGAGCGTGATCGTGAAGAAGTTGAATTCGGCGATACCGAGCTTGTCCGCGGTATCCTGGAGCGCGTCCTCCATGGTCTTGCCGACCTTGATGCGGTCGATGATGCTCTTGAATTCATAGCCGACCGGGCCGGGCACTTCGGTTGCGACAATGCCGAGCGTCTCGGTCACCGGCAGGCCCGAGCGCAGGCCGCGCACCAGCAGCTCGATCCCGTCGGGGAACTTGGAGACGAAGGCGTTGGTGCGCTTGCCGATCAGGAAGCCGACCACCATGTGCGGGATCCCCGCGCCGACCAGCAGGCCCACGCCGAGCGACAGCAGCGCCGCCTGGGTGAACACGAACATGATCACCGCGATGGCGAGGCCGAGGCCGATCGTGGCGTAGATGTATTGCGTGACCGTCCAGCCCTTGCCGGTGCGATTGAGCCGCATCGCCAGCGCCTCGAGCCGCGAGCCGGAGCCTGCGGCCTTGTAGGTCTTGGGCTTGCGCGCCGCGACCGCGCGCTTGAACTGCGCATCGACCTTGGCATCGAGGCTTTCGGAGTGGCGGTAACGCACCGCCTGCATCCGCCGCTTCTGCGCTTTGGTCACGCTCGAACCGGCCGCAATCGTGTAGCCACCGACCAGCACGGCGAAGATCACCAGCGTGATGAGCAGGGTTTGGAAAAAGTCCATCGCTGTGCTTCCTGCCTGATCCCGCCTCGGTCGGGCGGCCTCCTACCTGGGTTGCCGCGGGGGCGGGCGGGACCGGTTGAGCCCCGCCGCGCACCGCTGCGCCTGCGTAATCTCAGTCGGCCTTGGCGAGGTCGACCTTGGGCTTCTTGGCGAGCATCGACTTGAAGTCGAAGTTGCCGAGCAGCGACTTCTTCTCGCCGCCGCCGGCAGCATCGATCTCTTCCGAGCTCACGCCCATCACCCGCTCTGCGATCTGGCGGATCGCCGCGGTCGCCTTGCTCGAACGGTTCGCATCGACGAACACCTGACCGAGCTTGGCCGCGTTCGAGGCCGCCTTGATGTCGTAGGGCACCATGAAGTCGACCTTGCGCTCGATCGAAGCCTCGAAGTCGGCGCGGCTGATCTCGGCCACACCGGGCTGAACCTTGTTGGCGACGATCATCGGGTGGGCATGGCTGGCATTGGTCTTGAGCCACGAGAGGATGCGGATCGTGTCGCGGGCCGAGGCCAGCGTCAGTTCGCAGGCCAGCAGCACGAGGTTCACGTCGGCCAGCAGCTGCGGGAAGTTGATCAGCATGTTGCGCGGCAGATCGATCACCGTCATCTCGAACGCCTGGCGGAACTCGTCCTCCAGCTGCACGAAGGCGGCGCCATCGGTCATCAGCGGCTGATTGATCGGGGCTTCGGCCGAGAGGATCGACAGGTTGTCGCCGGCGCGCACCATCGCACGCTCGATGAACAGCGGGTCGATGCGGCTCGGGTTCTCGATCGCATCGGTCAGGCCGCGGCCCGGCTCGAGATCGAGCGCGAGCGCGCCGGTGCCGAAATGCACGTCGAGATCGAGCAGCGCTGTCGGGGCCTTGTGGTGTTCGCTGAACAGCCAGGCGAGCGAGGTGGCGAGCGTCGAGGCGCCCACGCCGCCGCGGGTGCCGACGATCGCGGTCGAGATGTGGCGCTTGGCCGCATCGGCATCGCCGCCCTTGGGCGACATGAACACCGCCAGCGCCTGGTTGAGCGCATCATGCACCTGCTGCGGCGAGAGCGGCTTCAGGAGGTAATCGTGGATCCCGCTCGAGAGCAGGTCGCGATAGAGGCGCACGTCGTTGACCTGGCCGATGGCGATCACCACCGTGCCGGGCTCGCAGACTTCGGCAAGCGCGTTGATGTCGTTGAGCGGGTCGCCGCTTTCCGACAGGTCGACGATGAGGATCGCCGGCGAAGCGCTGACCGAGAGCGATTGCACCGCGTTGCGCAGGCCGCCCTTGTTGCACTTCTCGGGCTGCCAGCCGAGTTCGATCACCACCGGACGCAGCACGTCCAGCGCGTTGTCGTCGCAGATATAGGCCGAGAACGGGTCGCGATTGCCGGGCAGGCCCGATTTCCAGGGAGCATTCATGGCTTAGTTACCTCCTCCGCCGCCGCCGCCGGGCGTGCCGGCATCCTGCAGCCCGGCCGCGCCGGTCGGAGCTGCATTACGATAGGTTGAAATGGCCTTGTTCGACGTGGCGATCACGGTCTCGGACGAGCCCTTCTTGCCTTCGAGCAGATCCTGCGGATCGGCCACCATCGCGGCAAGGTTGCTGTTGACCGCGCAGCCATAGCCGGGGCTGAGTGCGTTTTCGTAATTCATGTCCGACTTGGCCGACCAGTCGGGGCAGCCCGGGACGGTGGCGCTGGCGCGGGTGATCACCACGCGGGCCTGTCCGGGCTGGAGATAGCCCGGCGTCACCGGCGCGGTATCGCTGATCATCAGGCCATAACGCGCTGCGAGATCGCGGATCGCATTCGTCACCGCGGGGTTCTGGCCCGGGTTTTCGATCGCGATACGATCACCGTAGCGCAGGTCCATCGTCTCGAACCAGCCGTTGAGGCGCTGCTGTTCGGAGATCGGCAGGCCGCCCGGGCCGGTCGCGACATCGAGCGTCATGTTGGTGCGCTCGACCACCGGCACCTTGGTGCTGTAGACCGAACCGTTTTCCGGCATCCCGCCGCAGCCGGCAAGGCCGAGGCCGAGCGACAGCGCCAGAGCAAAGGCGCTCGTGCGGGCCAGCGTGGTGTTTCGTGCAAGCAGCATCGTGTTCACCTTTCTCACGTTAGAGGCTGAAGCCCGGCGCCGGGGCGGCGCTCGCTTCGCGCTTGTCGCGGCGGCCCTTGCTTTCGGCACGGCGCGGCTTTTCGGGTTGGGTGGGGACGATGGCGGCGGGATCGACAGCGCCGATCTTCGGATCGGGCGCAGCCGGATCGGCAGCGACCGGGCCAGGGCGCTGCCCCTCCGGACCCGAGACGCCGTTGTTGTCCTGATAGAACAGGAACTGCTGGGCCTCGTTGGCGGAGCGGAAGCCGTCGGTCGGCAGCTTGATGTCCTTGGCGTCGACCGGCTTGACCAGATAGGGGGTGACGATGATCACCAGCTCGGTCTCGCCCTTGCGGAACTCGCGGCTGCGGAACAGGTTGCCGAGGATCGGCACATCGCCGAGGCCGGGAGCCTTTTCCAGCGAGTTCTGCGAGTTGGCGCTCATCAGGCCGGCGATCATGAAGCTCTGGCCCGAACCCAGCTCGACCGTGGTTTCGGTCCGGCGGGTGGTGATTGCGGGCACCTGGAAGCCGTTGAGCGTGATTGCGCCCTGGGTCGAGAGCTCCGAGACTTCCGGACGCACGCGCATCGAGATGCGGCCGTTCGAGAGCACCGTCGGGGTGTAGGCGAGGCTTACGCCAAACTGGCGGAACTGGATCGACACCTGGCCGAGGCCCTGCGAGATCGGGATCGGGAACTCGCCGCCCGCAAGGAACGTCGCGGTTTCTCCCGACAGCGCGGTGAGATTGGGCTCGGTGATGGTCGAGACCAGCCCGACCCGCTCCGACAGGTCGAGCGCGCCGAGCATGTCGATGCCGAACAGGCGGCCGAGGCCGGACAGCGACGTGCCGCCCAGCGTGTCGACCGCCGGCCCCCTGATCTCGGTGCCATCGGGCAACACGAAAGAAGACTGGGCGACCGCGTTGCCGGTGCCGAGCGGACCGCTCGATGTCCAGCTCTCGGTGCCACCAAGCGAACGCCCCGTGCCGACGCCGAAGCGGAACCCGCTCGAACCGTCGATAGTGGTGAGGTTGCCGCCGATTTCGCGCAGCAGGCTGCGGCTCACTTCGGCGAACTTGACCTGCAGGTTGACCTGCAGCGGGGTTGCGGTCTTGAGGCGGCTGATGACGTTCGCTTCCGCGCCGAGGAAGGCCTGGACGAGGCGTTCGGCCTCGGCGGCGTCTTCGGGGGCAGCCACGGTGCCGGTCAGCAGCACGGTGTTGGCGCCCATCGTCGACACGCTCACCTTGGCTTCGGGCATCGCCATCGCCAGCATCTGATCGATGCTGCCGATGTTCGATCCGACCCGGATGTTGGCCGAGAAGATCACATCACCGCGTTCGTTGCTGGCATAGACCGTGGTCTCGCCGCCGGCCTTGCCGAACACGTAGAGCTGACGCTGCGACTTGACCTGGACGTCGGCCACCGCCTCGTTCGCCACGAACACGTCGGCCATGTTGCCCGGCAGCGTCACCAGCTGGCCCTTGCCGATCGACAGAACGATTTCCTGCGACGGGCTGACGACCTGCTGCGCCGTGGCGGTAGCGACCGGCATGGCTGCCATCGGCACCGCGCCGAGCGCGGCGGCGAGCAGCTTGATCTTGTACTTGCGTGTCATGGGTTTCCCCCCCTCGGGCTTGCCTTTGGTCGCCGAGAAGCGCGGCGTCCGGAACATGGTGGTCGGCATTGTCTCAACCCCTTCAGTTGATCAGCGTCGCGCCGGCGGCGGGCACTGTCTGTCCCGCCCGGCGCAGACCGCTCGACTGGCCGGAGAGGATTGCGCCGGCAGCGGCCTTGGAGCTGACGGGCGTTTCGGTGGTCTCCTTGCCGCGGGTCACCCGCACGCTCGGACCGCGATAGACCGGGGCGGCGCTCGATTGCCCGCCCTGGGCCGGCACGGCCGCGGCCTGCTGGGGCTGGGCGGAGCGATCGGTCGGCTTGACGCCCGCGGTGGCGCGCTGGAAGCGCGACACGTCGGCACCGGTCACAAAGGACACGCCCTTGTCGAGCGGACGACCGGCGGCCGCCTTGAGCAGACGCTCCTCTTCCTCGGGGGTGGCATTGGCGGGGATCTGGACATCGCCCGAAGCGAGGGCCCGTTCGAGGTCCGACGGGCTGTCGGACAGCGAGCGCAGCGCCAGTTGGATCTGGCCGAAGGTCTGGCCGACCGCGATCTTTTCCGCGATCTTGGGCGTCACTTCGAGCGTCACCGTGCTGAATTCCTTGACCACGGTCTTGCCGTTCTCGTCGGTGGTCTTCTCGGTGGTCTGGTCGGTGGCGAGCACGCGCAGGTTGCGCACGATGGTTTCGGCGGCGCGCAGCGGCGGGCCATCATCGACGGCGTCGATCTGCTGGCTCAGCACCACGTCCACCCGGTCGCCCGGGAAGATGAAGCCGCCCACGCCGGTGTTGGCGGACACCGAAACGGTGATGGCGCGCATCCCCGGCCCGAGCGCAGCGGCGAGGAAGCCGCGGTCGCCCGGCGCCACCAGCGAGCCCTGCGTGACCGGCTCACCCGCGGTGATCGGATAGCGCACCACGGTGCCGAGCAGCTTGGCCATGTCGGCCTCGCCCTCGATGAAATAGGCGTCCTGCACCAGTTCCTTGGGCCAGGGCTGGAAGCCCAGCGCGTCGGCGGTGATGATGGTGCCTGCCGTCAGCGCACGCTTGGCGACAAGCACCTTGGGCCCGGTCGGAACCGCGGCCTCGGCCGTGGGAGCTGCGCCTCCGGTGAAGACGGTACGGGCGGCAAAGGCCGTCCCGATCGCAATGATCAGCGCGCCGATCAGCAGAACCAGTTTCTTCCTATCCATGGCTCAAATAGCCCCCTCGTAATCGCCCTTGGGTGGTTGGCGGGCAGGTATGGTTGCGATGCGTAAGTCTTGACTGGTTAAAAACGAGTTACGCGGCCGCACCGGCAATCGCGTTTTCCGGCAGATAGTTGATTGCCAGCACCCATAGGCCGCCGAACGCGATGGCGACGCCATAGGGGATCATGAGCCGGTTCTTGCGGCGGCGGATGGTGTGCCAGGCGACCATCACGATGGTCAGCGCGCCGCCGGCGACCGACATGATCAGCAGAAGCTGGAGAAACTGGTATGGCGGGATCCACAGCGCCAGCGCGGTGAGCAGCTTGACGTCGCCCCCGCCCATCACCTTGAGTGCGAACAGCCCCGCCAGCAGCGCGAAGGCGGCGAGCGCCACGCCAAGCTGGATCGCCACCTCGGGCCACAGCGAAAGCCCGCTCGACCACCAGAACAGCGGCGCGGCGAGCGCGATTGCAGCGTTGAGCCAATTGGCGATCGTGCGGCTGCGCAGGTCGGTGATGCCGGCAAAGACCAGCGCGATTGCCAAGGCGATCAGCAGACCGTAGGAAATGACACTCATCGACACTCTTGCCCCCGGAAAACGCCGCCGGGCGTCGTGCCCTGCAGTCCTTTCTTGGGACACTGCTACAGAGCATGACTTACCAAATAGTAACCACAAGCGGAGGCTCGCCATTCACGACGTGACGATCAGCGCCCCCATCGATCGTCGATCGATCCCGCCCGCTGCGCGCGAGAGCACCTGGGCGGCGGCGGATGGCCACGTGTTGCGGCGCATCGACTGGCCGGGGGCAGGGCCGGTCCGCGGATCGATCCTGTTCTTTCCCGGGCGCGGCGATTTCTACGAGAAATATCTCGAGACGCTGGAGGAATGGCACCGCGCCGGATGGCGGGTGACCGCCGCGGACTGGCGCGGGCAGGCGGGGTCGGGTCGGCTCGGCCCCGATGCGGTCACCGGCCATATCGAACATTTCGGCATCTGGATCGACGATCTCGCGGCGCTTTGGGCGCAGTGGGTCGCCCAGACCCCGGGGCCGCACGTGCTCGCGGGCCATTCGATGGGCGGGCACCTGGTGCTGCGCGCGCTGGTCGATGGCCGGGTCAGCCCCGATGCGGTCGTGCTGAGCGCGCCGATGACCGGGGTCAACGGCCCGCCGCTGCCGCTGCCGCTGCTGCACGGTGTCGCACGGCTGATGAATGTGGTCGGCAAGCCCACCCGGCAGGCCTGGAAATGGAGCGAGAAGCCGGGCGAGAAGCCATCGGCTTCGGCGCGGGCGAACCTTCTCACCCACGATCCCGACCGCTATGCCGACGAACAGTGGTGGCGCGACCATCGCCCAGAGCTCGTGATGGGCCCGGCAAGCTGGCGCTGGGTCGAGGCGGCCTATGCCTCGTGGCGGCAGCTCGAGGTGCCGGGCGCGCTCGAACGGGTGACCGCGCCGGTCCTGTTCCTGTCGACATCGTCGGACAGGCTCGTCAGCCATCCGGCCAACCTCGCCGCCGCGCGCCGGCTTCCCAAGGGCGAGATGGTCGCCTTTGGGGCCGAGGCGCACCACGAGATCCTGCGCGAGGTCGATGCCGTGCGGGCGCGGGCGATGGCGGCGGTGGCCGACTTCCTCGACCGGGTCGCGCCGCCGGAGTGATCGCTGCATGATCCACGACATCGCCATCATCGGTGCCGGGATGGCGGGCGCAAGCCTCGCTGCCGAACTCGCCCCCCATGCCCGGGTGCTGCTGCTCGAGGCCGAGGACGCCCCCGGCTACCACGCCACCGGCCGTTCGGCGGCCTTCTGGGAGGAATGCTATGGCGGTCCCGGCGTGGTGCCGCTGACACTCGCTTCGGGGGGCTATCTCGCCGAGCACGGCTTTCTGACCCCGCGCGGCGCGCTTTATGTCGGGCGTGCGCAAGATCGCGCGGCGATGGACGGCTTCATCGAAGCCTTTGCTGGCACCGGCGTCACCATCGCGCGGCTCACCGGTGACGAACTCGCCGCCAAGGTGCCGCATATCCGTGCGGACTGGTGCGAGGCACTTCACGAACCGGCTTGCGCCGATATCGACGTGGCCGGGCTGCACCAGCACTATCTCGGGCTGGCGCGGCGGCACGGGGTGGAACTCGCCTGCCGCGCGCGCGTGACGCGGATCGCGCGCGAGGGCGGGGCGTGGACGCTCACGGGGGCGCGCGGCGAGGAATGGCGTGCTGCCACGCTGGTCAACGCCGCCGGGGCCTGGGCGGACGAGGTCGCCGCGCTTGCCGGTGTGGGCGCGATCGGCATCACCCCCTATCGCCGCACCGTGGTGCAGCTCAGGGTCGAACCGCAGGCCCCTGCAGACCTGCCGCTCGTGCTCGACATCAATGGCGGCTTCTACTTCAAGCCGGATGGCGGACGGCTGTGGCTCTCTCCGCACGATGAAGTCCCCTCTGCGCCATGCGACGCCGCGCCCGAGGAACTCGACATCGCGCTTGCCATCGACCGGTTCCAGACCGTGACCGACTGGCGGATCGCGGCGGTCGAGCGGCGCTGGGCCGGGCTGAGGAGCTTCGCGCCCGATCGCCTGCCGGTCTATGGCCCGGACGCCGCGCAGCCCGCGTTCTTCTGGTTTTCCGGCCAGGGCGGGTTCGGCATCCAGACCGCGCCTGCCGCGGCGCGGCTCGCGGCCCGATTGCTGCTCGGGCAAGGCCGCGACGCGATGACCGCGGGGATCGATCCGGCCGCCTATTCGCCCGCGCGCTTCGTCCGCACGCCCGCGCCACAAACCGCCTAGGCAAGCGCGCGACCCTCTGGCATTTCCTGATCGGGATTAGTGACCAGGGAGGGCAAGCAATGGCGCACAGCTTCGAGATCTACAAGGACAAGGCCGGCGAGTTCCGGGTGCGGTTCAAATACAATTCGGAAGTGATGTTCTCGACCGAAGGCTACGCCAGCAAGGCGAGCGCCCAGAACGCGATCGATTCGATCAAGAAGAACGGCCCCGATGCCGAGGTGGTCGACAACAGCTGATGTGCGCGATCGCGCGCGGCCCTATTCCCCGCGCGCGATCCGCTCCGCCTCGGCGCTGGCGAGCGCATCGGCCCGTTCGTTTTCGGGATGGCCCGAATGACCGCGCACCCAGTGCCAGACGATCCGGTGGGGATGCGCGGCCTCGATCAGCTCGTGCCACAGATCGGCATTGCGCACCGGCTGCTTGCTGGCGTTGACCCACCCGTTGCGCTTCCAGCCGTGGATCCACTTCTGCATCCCGTCGAGCAGATACTTGCTGTCGGAATAGAGATCGACCGCGCATGGCTCGATCAGCGCGTTGAGGCCCATGATCGCCGCGGTCAGCTCCATCCGGTTGTTGGTGGTGTCCTTGACGCCGCCCGACAGTTCCTTTTCGTGGCGCCCCATCCGCAGCAGCACGCCCCAGCCGCCCGGGCCCGGGTTGCCCTTGCACGCCCCGTCGGTGAAGATCTCGACCTGTTTCATCGCGCGCACCCCTAGGGCGGCAGGGGCCGATCACGCAAGCAGGCTGCGCCCCGCCTCGTCGTAAAAGCGCCAGCGCTGCGCGAACTGCATCGGATCCTTGCGGGTGACGAGTGCATCGTCGGGCGTATCGAGCCAGTCCTCGGCGCGGCTTGCGACGAAGCGCAGGCAGGCACCCTTGGCAACCTCGGCGAAGAGCGCGCGCTCGGCCGGTTCGAGCGGGCGGACGCGCTCGTAACCCGCGATCAGCGCGGCGCCGCAATCCGCGCGATACTGATTGGCCGCATCGAAGCACCACGCAGCGTGGGTCACCGCGAGGTCGAGCGCCATCGGCCCGGTGCAGGCAAAGTAGAAGTCGATCAGGCCGGTCACCCGCTCGCCCAGCATCAGCACATTGTCGGGGAACAGGTCGGTGTGGGTTTGCGAAAGCGGCAGCGCGGCCAGATCGAGCGCCGCTGCCGCGCGCGCAGGGCCGAGCATGGCGGGCAGGGCCGGGTCGATGGCGGCCAATCGCTGGGGCCCGCAGGTCTCGAGGATCGCAGCACTCGCGCCGAAATCCATCGCATTGGCACGGGTGCGCGGGAAGTCCGCGGCGGCCAGATGCAGGTTCGCGAGTACCGCGCCCACGGCTTCGGCCTGCGCCGCGCTCGGCCGGGTCGGCGACACGCCGGGCAGGAATTCGATCAGCGCCGCCGCCTTGCCCTCGACCATCCGGAACGACGCGCCCGCGCGGTCATGCATGGTGCGCGGCACCGGGCAGCCCTTGGCCGCAAGATGATCGAGCAGTCCGAGGAAATAGGGCAGGTCGGCATAATCGATCCGCCGCTCGTAAAGCGTCAGGATGAAGCGCGTGCCGCCAAAGCCCTTGGCGTCGCCGCTGCCGGTCGTCTCGACCAGCCAGTTGGAGTTGGAGACGCCCTCGGCAATCCCCTTGGCCGAGACCAGCTCGCCCACGTCGTATTGCGCGATCAGCCGGGCGAGGTCCTCGGCGCCCAAATGGGTATAGACCGCCACCGTGAACCCGCCGCCCTCGCGGCCTATTCGGTCAGCTGGCGTGGCAGCTTGAACACCATCTTCTCGATCGTGGCGGTGATCTCTTTCTCGCGGATCGGGCGATATTGCGCGAGCGCGGCGACCACCTCGCGCACGAGGACTTCCGGTGCCGAGGCTCCCGCCGTCAGCCCCAGCGTTTCCACCCCGTCGAGCCAGGTGAAATCGATCTCGCCCGCGCGCTGGATCAGCTTGGCGGGGGTGCCGAGCCGTTCGGACACCTCGACCAGCCGCAGCGAGTTCGACGAATTGGGCGCGCCGATCACCAGCACCAGATCGCAGTCATGCGCCAGCTCCTTGACCGCGGCCTGACGGTTCGAGGTGGCGTAGCAGATATCCTCGGCGCGCGGGCCCGAGATGTTGGGGTAGCGCCATTCGAGCGCCGCAATCACTTCGGCAGTATCGTCGACCGAGAGCGTGGTCTGGGTAAGGTAGGCGAGCTCCTCGTCGGCGTCGAAGGGCAGCTTCTCGACATCCTCGATGGTCTCGACCAGCGTCATCTGCCCGGGCTCGACCTGGCCCATCGTGCCGATCACCTCGGGGTGGCCCTCGTGGCCGATGAAGATGATGTGCCGCCCCTTCTCGATCTGGCGTTCGGCTTGACGGTGGACCTTGCTGACCAGCGGGCAGGTGGCATCGACATAGAGCAGCTTGCGCCGCTTGGCTTCGGCCGGGACCGCCTTGGGCACGCCATGGGCGCTGAACACCACCGGGGCATCATCGGGCACTTCGTCCAGTTCCTCGACGAAGATCGCGCCCTTGGCCTTCAACTGTTCGACCACGAATTTGTTGTGGACGATCTCGTGGCGCACATAGACCGGCGAGCCGTAGCGCTCGAGCGCCTTCTCGACGATCTCGATCGCGCGGTCGACCCCCGCGCAGAACCCGCGCGGCGCGGCGATCAGCAGGTTGAGGGGCGGGCGATCCGCAGATCCGGTGGCGTCAGCCTCGGCAGCGGCGGGAAAGGGCGCGTTCATGTGCCTCCCCCTAGCGTTTTCCGGCAGCCCCCGCTAGGGCGCAAGCGATCGGAATATTCGAGGACGGCCTTTTGATGATGCTTCGCCCGCGCGCCCTTCATGCCCCTGTCGTCCTGTGCGCCGCCGTGGCGGCGCTCAGCGCCTGCTCGCAGAAGGGCGAGCTGGTGATCGACCAGGGCGTCGGCATCGCCAGCGTGCTGACGCTGTGCCCGGCGGTCGGCATCCCCGACTACACCGGCGATGTCACCACTTTCCGCCCCGGCGCGGACCGCAGCGTCGCGAGCCTCGATGTCAGCGCGGCGATGACCAATCTGCGCGCCACCTGCAACGACACCGCGGAGCAGATCTATTCGGAGGCGAGCTTCACCGTCAACGCGCGCCGCACCGACACGCGCGGGGCGCGCACGGTGGAACTGCCCTATTTCGTCACCGTGTTGCGCGGTGGCAGCGCGGTCGTCTCCAAGCGCATCGGCAGCGTCACGCTGGTCTTTGCCGACGGGCAGGAGCGCGCCAGCGCCACCGCCAAGGCGGGCAGCTTCGTCAACCGTGCCGATGCCGCTCTGCCCGAAGACATCCGCGAGAAGATCACCCGCCGACGACGCGCGGGCGACACCGAGGCGGCGCTCGATCCGCTAGCCGATCCCGAAGTCAAGGCGGCGATCGCGCGCAGCCGCTTCGAGATGCTGGTGGGCTTCCAGCTCACCGAGGATCAGCTGGCGTATAATGTGACGCGCTGATGGTTGCGAAGGCGCTGCTGCGCCTTCGTCCTCGGTGATCCCTCCTCCCCGTCCGGGCTTGACCCGGAACCCCGCTTACTTTCTTGAGCGCGCGATGATCCGCGCCTGATGCACGAGACACCGATGACCCAACCCAACACCCTTTATGCCGCCCATGCGGCGCTGATCGAAACTGTGCTGACCGATCTGGTCGCCGCGGGCACGCTGCCCGCGGGCACCTCCTTTGCGGGCGTCACGCTCGAGCCGCCGCGCGATCCGGCGCACGGCGACCTCGCAACCAACGCCGCGATGGTGCTGGCCAAGCCCGCCGGGCTCAACCCCCGCGCGCTGGCCGAGGCGATCACCGCCCGGCTCGCCGCGCAGCCCGGGATCACCAGCACCGACATCGCCGGGCCGGGCTTCATCAACCTGCGCCTCGCGCCCCAGGCTTGGCTCGCCGAATTGCAGGCCATCGCCACGCTCGGCGCCGATTACGGCCGCTCGCAGATGGGCGAGGGGCGGGTGGTCAACGTCGAATACGTCTCCGCCAACCCGACCGGGCCGATGCACATGGGCCATTGCCGCGGCGCTGTGGTGGGCGATGCGCTGTCCTCGCTGCTCGAATTCGCGGGGCACAAGGTGATCCGCGAATACTACGTCAACGATGCCGGCGCGCAGGTCGATGTGCTCGCCCGCTCGGTGCACCTGCGCTATCGCGAGGCGCTGGGCGAGGCGATCACCATCCCCGAGGGCCTTTACCCGGGCGAATATCTGAAGCCCGTCGGCGAAGCGCTCGCCGCCGAGTTCGGCGACACCTATGCCGCCGCTCCCGAAGGCGACTGGCTGATCCTGTTCCGCAGCCGCGCGGTCGCGGCTATGATGGACATGATCCGCGAAGACCTCGCCACGCTCGGCATCGCGCATGACCTGTTCTCCTCCGAGGCCGAATTGCAGGCCTCGGGCAAGGTCGATGCCGCCGAACAATGGCTGCGCGACCATGACCTCGTCTATGACGGCGTGCTCGAGGCCCCCAAGGGCAAGGCCCCGCCCGAGGACTGGGAGCCGGTCTCGCTCCCGCTGTTCCGCTCGACCCGGTTCGGTGACGATCAGGACCGCCCGATCAAGAAGTCGAACGGGGCCTGGACCTATTTCGGTGCCGATCTCGCCTACCACTTCCAGAAGGCGCAGACCGCCGACGCGCTGGTCGATATCTGGGGCGCGGACCATGCTGGCACGGTCAAGCGCATCAAGGCCGCGGTCGCCGCGCTCACTAGCGCCGACGGGGCCGAGCCCAAGCCCTTCGAGGTCAAGCTGGTCCAGATGGTGCAGCTCATGAAGGGCGGCCAGCCGTTCAAGATGTCGAAGCGCGCGGGCAACTTCGTGACGCTCGCGGATGTGGTCGAGATGGTCGGCAAGGACGTGGTGCGTTTCACCATGCTGACCCGCAAGCCCGATGCGCAGATGGATTTCGACTTCGACAAGGTGGTCGAGGCCTCGAAGGACAATCCCGTGTTCTATGTGCAGTATGCCCACGCCCGGGTCCGCTCGACGCTGCGCAAGGCGGCCGAGGCCGGTTTCGCGCCGTCCGACGCCGCGCTCGACCGGCTCGGAGCAGAAGAACGCGCATTGGTGGCCCGCGCAGCACAATTCCCGCGCGAGATCGAGCTTGCCGCGCGGGCGCGCGAGCCGCACCGGATCGCCTTCTACCTCTACGATCTCGCGGCCGATCTCCACGCCTATTGGAATCTCGGTAATGACCGTCCGGAAAAGCGGTTCATCGTGGAACAGGACGCCGCGCTGACCGCGGCGAGGCTTTTCCTCGCAGCCGCAATCGGGCAAGTGATCAAGGGCGGGCTCGGCGTCCTTGGCGTGGACGCGGTCGAGAGCATGTGAACTGGCCGCTTGGGGGCTTGTGGTGTCGTGATGGTCGATGCGGAATACGAGGAATTGAACGAGGCTGACGGCGAGCTCGATCTTGCCGACACCGACAGCCTGCCGTGGCTCGAATCCGAGGATGACGGCGAGGAGGCCGGCGGGCTCGACACCGGGCAGATCGTCGGCTTCGTGGCCGGGCTGGTGCTGCTTCTGGGCGCGGTGGTCGGCGGGGTGTGGTGGATCACCAACCGGGCGGCGACCAACGAGGTCGTCGCCGATGGCAGCGTGATCGAAGCGCCCGCCGGCCCGATCAAGGAGCGTCCCGAGGATCCCGGCGGCAAGGAATTCGCCGGCACCGGCAGTGTCGCCCCGCTGGTGGGCGAGGGCGAGGCGCGCCCGGGCGTGGTGGCGGAAAGCCCGGCGCCCGCGCCTGCACCCTCGGCCAGCCCCTCACCGGCCGCGACCAAGCCCGTACCCGCCGCCGCGCCGAGCGCCGCTCCGGCAGGGCAGGCGCCCGCCACCGGCGGCGTCGGCGTCCAGCTTGCCGCCTACGGCACGCGCGCCCGCGCCGAGCAGGGCTGGACCGACGTCTCCCGCCGCACCGATGCCCTGAAAGGCATCAAGTACCGGATCGTCGAGGGCAAGGTCGATATCGGCACGGTCTATCGCCTCCAGGCGGTGACAGGCAGCCGCGCCGAGGCCGACCGGCTGTGCGCCGCGCTCAAGGCCGACGGGGTGGATTGCCAGGTCAAATAGCGCTGCAACGCGGGCGGGAGGGCTTTTCCCCGCCCATGATGCCCCCACGCCCTTGCTACGCCCGCGCCGCCCTGCGATTCTCCCGCGATGATTCCGGCGATCTTCGGCCTTTCCGGCCCGCATCTCACGGCAGACGAGCGCGCCTTTTTCCGCGAGGCCGACCCGGCCGGCTACATCCTGTTCGGCCGCAACTGCGTCGATCCCGAGCAGCTGCGCGCACTCACCGATGATTTGCGAAGCCTCCACGGGCGCGATCGCCTGCTGGTTTCGATCGATCAGGAAGGCGGCCGCGTCGCCCGGCTGCGCCCGCCGCACTGGGCAGGTTACCCGGCCGCGCAGGCCTTCGCCGATCTCTACCGGATTGCCCCGGCGAGCGCGATCGAGGCGGCGCGCGCCAATGCCACCGCCATGGCGCTCGAGCTGTCGGTGATGGGCATCACGGTCGATTACCATCCGCCGCTCGACCTGCGCATCCCCGGCGCGCACGATGTCATCGGCGATCGCGCGCTGGGCGAGGACCCCATGCAGGTGGCAGCTCTGGGGCGCGCGACGCTCGAAGGGTTGGCGGCAGGCGGCGTCGCCGGATGCATCAAGCACATGCCGGGACATGGCCGCAGCGATGTCGATACCCACAAGGCGCTCCCCACCGTCACCGCTTCGGCCGAGGAGCTGGAAGCCGACCTCGCCCCGTTCCGCACCCTGCGCCATGCGCCGCTCGGCATGACCGGCCACCTTGTCTTCACCGCCTGGGACGCGGCAAACCCCGCGACGCTCTCTCCCACCATCATCCGCGAAGTGATCCGCGGCGCGATCGGCTTCGACGGCCTGCTGCTCACCGACGATATCGACATGGAGGCGCTTGGCGGCTCGATCCCCGAGCGCGCTGCGCGGGCGCACGCCGCGGGGTGCGACATCATCCTGAATTGTTGGGCCAAAATGGACGACATGGAGGGCATCTGTGCGGTGCTTCCGGCGATGTCCGAAGCCACCACCGCGCGGCTCGATCGGGCGCTGGCAGGCACCCGCGTGGCGCCGTTGCTTGCGCCAGAAGCCGCCGACCTCATCGCCAAGCGCGACGCTCTGCTCGCGCTCGCAGGCACAGCGGCATGAACGCGCCCGAGCCGCCCTTCCTGCTCGCGCCCGAAGCTGCCAGGGCGGACGCCGACGCGCTCTATCTCGCGATCGACGGCTGGGAAGGGCCGCTCGACCTGCTGCTCGATCTCGCGCGCCGGCAGAAGGTCGATCTCAGGCAGATCTCGATCCTCGCGCTGGTCGATCAATATCTCGGCTATATCGAGCGCGCAGGCGCGCTGAAGCTGGAGCTGGCCGCCGATTACCTCGTGATGGCGGCGTGGCTCGCCTATCTCAAGTCGGCGATGCTGCTGCCCAAGGCCGAGCAGGAGGACCCCTCGCCCGAGGAGCTGGCGCTGCGCCTGCAATTGCGGCTCCAGCGTCTGGGCGCGATGCGCGAGGCCGCAGCGCGGCTGATGGGCCGCGACCGGATCGGGCGCGACGTGTTCCTGCGCGGGCAGCCGGAGGGCCTGCGCACCGATCGCAGGACAGTGTGGCGCTCCGATCTGTTCAGCCTGATCCAGGCCTATGGCCAGGTCAAGGCGCGCACCGCGCCGCGCATCTACCACGTCGCCAATCGCCCGGTGATGACCCTCGATTCGGCGCTCGAACGCGTGTCGGCAATGCTCGGGGTGAGCCTCGAATGGATGGAAATCCGCGATTTCCTCCCGCCCCACGCCTCGCCCGAACTGAAGCGCTCGGCGCTCGCCTCATCGTTTGTCGCGGCGCTCGAGCTGGCCAAGCGCGGGCGGGCCGAGCTGGAACAGGACGGGGCCTTTGCCCCCTTGCGCATCCGGCGGCTGAAGGACGGCACCGCAGCGTGACCGAGGAACGCAACGACGAACCGGGCACGCTCGAGCGCGCGATCGAGGCGACGCTGTTCGCCTCCGAGGAGCCGCTCGGCATCGAGGCGCTGGCCGCGCATCTCGGCGGGCTTGCGCCGGGCGAGGTGCGCGAGGCGCTCGGCGTCCTCGAAGCGCGTTACCGCACCCGCGGCGTGCACCTCGTCGAGCGCGCCGGACGCTGGCATTTCGAGACCGCGCCCGATCTTGCCCATCTGCTGCGCCGCGAGAAGGAGCAGGTGCGCCGCCTCAGCCGCGCGGCGACCGAGGTGCTTGCGATCATCGCCTATCACGAGCCGGTCAGCCGCGCCGAGATCGAATCGATCCGCGGCGTGCAGACCAGCGCAGGCACGCTCGATGTGCTGATGGAGGCAGGGTGGGTGCGTCCGGCCGGTCGCCGCGAGGTGCCGGGGCGGCCGGTGATCTATGCGACCACGACCGCCTTCCTCGACCATTTCGGGCTCGCGAGCCGCCGCGATCTGCCGGGGATCGACGAATTGCGCGCCGCCGGCCTGCTCGACCCGGTCGACGAGGCGATGGAGGCAGCGATGCGCTTCGAACCGGATGACGAGGATCCCGACGCGGTTTGAAACGGGCCGACGCGAATTTGCGGGACCGACTCGCAATTGCCGCATGCTTGCCTTAAATGGCGCGTTGTAGCTGCGGGGAACGCATTTCCCGCCACGCGGTATCCCCTAGAGTTGGCCGCGCTTCAGGAGTTGTGACAATGGGTTTTGGTTCGCTGTGGCACTGGATCATCGTTCTCGTGATCGTGCTGGTGCTGTTCGGACGCGGGCGCATCTCGGAGATGATGGGCGATTTCGGCAAGGGCATCGCCAGCTTCAAGAAGGGCCTCAACGAGACCGAGGAAACCGCCGCCAAGGCCGCGCGGATCGAACCGCCCGCCGCCGCTGCGCCGGCGCCGGCCGAAACCCCGGCTCCGGCTGACACCAACACCACTCCCGGCGCCTGATAGCGCCGCCCGGTAGAGCGGGGCAGGCACAGCGCCTATGTTCGATGTCGGCTTTTCCGAGCTGCTGGTCATCCTGATCGTCGCGGTGGTGGTAATCGGGCCCAAGGACCTGCCGCTCGCAATGCGCACCGCGGGCCGCTGGATCGGCAAGATGCGGCGCATCTCCGCCCATTTCCGTTCGGGCATCGACGCGATGGTGCGCGAGGCCGAGCTCGAGGACATGGAGAAGAAGTGGAAGGCGCAGAACGAGGAGATCATCCGCCGCTCCGCTGCGCTGACCGAAGCCGAGGCGGGGGCGCCGGTGATGACCGGGCCGCCGCCGGTCGAGACCGCTGCTTCGGAACCCGCACCCGGCGAGGCCGCGTCCGACACCCCGCCGCCGCCCCTGCCACCGCTCCCGGAAACCCCGCTGCCGCGCCCCGTGCTCGTGAAGCTCGGAGGCGATACGACCAGCGCTGCCATCGATCCGCCCATCCCGCCCTTCCAGCCCGCGCGCCCGCACACGGGGGACGAGGATGTTTGACGTCAAGGATCTCGACGAGACCCGCCAGCCGCTGCTCGACCACCTGATCGAGCTGCGCACCCGCGTGATCCGCGCGTTGATGGCGCTGGCGGTAGGCTTTGCGATCTGCCTCTATTTCGCCGACGAGATCCTCGGCATTCTGGTGTGGCCGCTCAAGCAGGCCTTCCCCGAAGGCGAGGGCCAGCTGATCTTCACCAAGCTGCCCGAGGTGTTCTTCGTCGAGCTCAAGGTCGCGCTGTTCGCGGGCTTCATGGTGAGCTTCCCGGTGATCGCCAACCAGCTCTGGGCCTTCGTCGCGCCGGGGCTCTATGCGCGCGAGAAGAAGGCCTTCCTGCCCTTCCTCTTCGCCACCCCGGTGCTGTTCGGCGCGGGCGCATCGCTTGCCTATTTCGTGGTGATGCCGACCGCGTTCAAATTCTTCCTCGGCTTCGGCGGCGAGGCGGGTGGTCTGCAGGTGCAGGCGCTGCCGAGCGCGGGGGAATATCTCAACCTCGTGATGCAGTTCATCCTCGCCTTCGGGGTCACCTTCCTTTTGCCGGTGCTGCTGTTGCTGCTGCACCGTGCCGGGATCATCACCCGCCAGCAGATGGTCGCGGCGCGGCGTTACGTGATCGTCGGGATCTTCATCATCGCCGCGATCGTGACCCCGCCCGATCCGGGGTCGCAGATCATCCTCGCGGTGCCGCTGCTGGTGCTGTTCGAGGCCTCGCTGGTGCTGATGCGGTTCCAGGAACAGGCGGTCGCGGCCGACAAGGCCGCGCGCGAGGCCGAGGCAGCCGCGACCGGCGCGGGGCAGGCGGCCGAATAGGGCCCCGTTACTCTCCGCCGCGCACTTTCTCTCCGCCGATCCACACTTCGAGCACCTTGGTGCCCCTGATCGCATCGGGCGCAGCCAGCAGCGGGTCGCGGTCCACGAACAGGAAATCCGCGCGCTCGCCCGGGATCAGCCGGCCGAAGCGCCCTTCGGCAAAGCCTGCGAAGGCGGCGTCGGCAGTGAAGGCGGCAAAGGCCTGTTCGCGGCTCACCGTCTGCCCCGGAAACCAGCCGCCGAAGGGCTGGCCAGCGGCATCGGTGCGGCTGATCGCGGCGGCCATTCCGGCCCAGGGATCGGCGAGTTCGACCGGCGCGTCCGAGCCGAAGGCGAGCCGTCCGCCGACCTCGGTCACGCTGCGCCAGGCATAGGCGCCCGCCAGCCGATCGGGCCCCAGCCGCGCCTCGGCCATGAGCCGGTCGGAGGTCTGGTGGACGGGCTGCATCGAGGCAATCACCCCGTGCTGGCCGAGCCGCGGGATATCCGCCGGATCGACGATTTGCGCATGCTCGATCCGCCAGCGCCGGTCGCCCTGATAGCTTGCCGAAAGCTCGTCGATCGCATCGAGCACCTCGGCATTCGCCGCATCGCCGATCGCGTGGACCGCGGTCTGGAAGCCCGCCATTGCGGCGCGGCTCATCAGGTTCCTGAGCTGGGTGGGCGTAAGCAACGGCAGCCCCCGGGTGCCGTGCTCGTCGGCATAGGGCGCCTTGAGGCTCGCCCCGCGCGAGCCCAGCGCGCCGTCGAGGAACAGCTTGATCCCGCCCATCCGCAGGCGATCGCCATAGAGCCACACGGTCGGCTCGGCCCCGGCGATCAGTTCGAGCGTGTCGAAACTGTCGGCGTAGGACATGATGCGGATCGTGAGCCGCCCGCTGTCCCCTGCGCGGCGAAAGGTCGCCCAGTCGGTCGCCTTGGTGCCCATGTCCGCGACCGCGGTGACCCCGCGCGAAAGCAGCACCTCCTGCGCCTTGGCGAAGGCGAGGTCGCGGTCGGCGGGGCGCGGCGGGGGGACGACCTTGGCGACCAGCTGCACGGCATTGTCGACGAACACGCCCGCCGGATTGCCCTTGGCGTCGCGGATGATCTTGCCGCCTGCCGGATCGGGGGTCTTGGCGGTGATCCCGGCGGTGGTGATCGCGAGGCTGTTGGCCCACTGCGCGTGATTGTCGGCGCGTTCGAGCCACACCGGGCGATCGGGCACGATCGCATCGAGTTCGGCCGCGGTGGGGAAGCGGCCGAGGCCCCACTTCTCCTGGTTCCAGCCGCGTCCGATGATCCACGGCCGGCCCGGATTGGCTTCGGCAAAGGCCTTGATTCTGGCGAGCGCGTCCTCGAGCGAGGTGGTGTCCGAAAGATCGAGCGTCAGCGCGGCAAAGCCGATGTCCATCACGTGGACATGCGCGTCGATCATGCCCGGGATGAGCACCCGGCCCTTGCCATCGAGCCGGTAATCGACCTGCGGCCGCGCCTCTCCCCGGCCGAGCACGGCAACGACCTTGCCCTCCTCGTCGAACACCAGACCGGTGAAGCGCTTGACCTTGCCGGTCTCGTCGATGGTCGCCCCGTCGACGTTGTCGATCAGCGTATCGGCGAGGGCGGGGGCGCAGAGGGCGAGGGCGGTGGTGCCAGCGAGGGCCAGGATCATGGTGCGAAGCATGGCAGGCGTGCTATCGCGTCGCCGCGCGCTTGCCAACGCCCTCGCGCATGGGAAATCGGCCCACGGGCGATTGCTCTTGGTTCGCGGAGGCTCTAATCGCCGCCGCACCATGTCGTCTCAGCCGCTTTCTCCGCACCCCAAGGGCGCCGCCGCCACGCCTGCCGATCTCACCATCGCGGACGTGCGCGCCGCCGCTGCGCGCATCGCGGGCGCAGTGGTCGAAACTCCGATGATGCATTCGATCACCCTGTCGGAGATCACCCGCGCGGATATCTGGCTGAAGTTCGAGAATCTCCAGTTCACTGCCGCCTACAAGGAGCGCGGCGCGCTCAACGCGCTGCTGTTGCTGACCGGAGAACAGCGCGCGCGGGGCGTGATCGCGGCCTCGGCGGGCAACCATTCGCAGGGTCTGTCCTATCACGGCACCCGCCTCGGCGTGCCCGTCACCATCATCATGCCGCGCACCACGCCGACGGTGAAGGTGATGCAGACCGAGAGCGTCGGCGGCAAGGTGGTGATCGAGGGCGAGACCTTCGACGAGGCCTATGCCCATGCCCGCAAGCTCGAAGGCGAGCTGGGCCTTACCTTTGTTCACCCCTTCGACGATCCGCACGTCGCCGCTGGCGCAGGCACGGTCGCGCTCGAGATGCTCGCGGTGAAGCCCGATCTCGATTGCCTCGTCACCCCGATCGGCGGGGGCGGGCTGATCTCGGGAATGGCCACCGTGGCCAAGGCGATCAATCCCGCGATCGAGGTGGTGGGCGTGCAGGCGGGGCTGTTCCCGAGCATGTTCGACCGGATCAAGGGCGCGAACCTGCCCTGCGGCGGCGATACGCTGGCCGAGGGCATCGCGGTCAAGCAGCCGGGCGACTTCACCGCCAAGGTGATCGCCGAGCGGGTCGACGATATCGTGCTGGTCGATGAAGCCGCGCTCGAGAAGGCGGTCTCGCTGTTGCTGCAGATCGAAAAGACCGTGGTCGAAGGCGCGGGCGCGGCGGGGCTGGCGGCGGTGCTGAGCAACCCGGCGCGCTTTGCCGGCAAAACCATCGGCCTTGCGCTGTGCGGCGGGAATATCGACACGCGCCTGCTCGCCAACGTGCTGCTGCGCGACCTTGCCCGGCAGGGCCGCCTCGCGCGGCTGCGCATCACGCTGCAGGACCGGCCCGGGGCGCTGTTCAAGGTGATGCGCCTGTTCGACGAGCACAACGTCAACATCATCGAGATTTACCACCAGCGGATCTTCACCACGCTGCCCGCCAAGGGGCTCATCACCGACATCGAGTGCGAGGCGCGCGATGCCGAGCAGGTCGACCGGCTGGTCGAGGGGCTGCGGGCCAAGGGCTATTCGGTCCAACTGGTCGAACTCGGCTGAGACCCGGCGGGGGCGGGCGCGCTCCGCATCGCTTCGACGCGGCTTTTCCACCCCCTTGCGCGCCGCTGCACGGGGGGCGCCGCAATTTTCATGGTTAAGGCTCTTTTACCGGGGCGACGGTGCGGGCATAAGATTTTCTTAACACTTCGCAGCATCGCGATTCATCCGCGCAAAGGATTAGCCCCGACGTGACGGCACCGATCCGCTTTCCCCGGTTCTTCGTGACGAGCCCCGCGCCCTGCCCCTATCTGCCGGGCCGCAGCGAGCGCAAGGTGTTCACCGAACTCAAGGGGCCGCACGCGGACCAGCTCAACGAGGCGCTCGGGCGGATCGGGTTCCGGCGCAGCCAGACGGTCGCCTACCGCCCCTCCTGCCTCGATTGCCAGGCCTGCGTCTCGGTGCGGGTGGTGGCGCGCCGGTTCCAGCCCTCGGCCACGCAGAAGCGCGAGTTGAAGCGCAACAGCGATCTCATCGTCAGCGAATGCCGCCCGTGGGCGACCGACGAGCAATTTGCGCTGCTCGCGCGCTATCTCGGCGCGCGCCACCCCGATGGCGGGATGTCGGCGATGGACGAGCTCGATTATGCCGACATGATCGAGCACACCCCGGTCACCAGCGTCGTCACCGAATATCGCGAGCCCGATGCCAACGGCAAGCCGGGGCGGCTGGTCGGCGCCTGCCTGACCGATCGTCAGGCCGACGGCCTGTCGATGATCTACTCCTTCTACGAGCCCGATCACCCCGCCCGTGCAGGCCTTGGCAGCTTTATTATCCTCGATCATATCCAGCGTGCTGCGGCTGAGGCACTGCCTTACGTCTATCTGGGATATTGGGTCGAAGGCAGCCCGCGCATGCAATACAAGGTTCGCTATCGCCCGCTCGAGCGGTTGACCCGCGACGGCTGGCAGCTGATGGACGCAGACGAGCAGCACCGGCTGATCGCCGCGGCCACCGCGCCGCGCCGCTTGCCCGACGCAGAGCTTGCCGGCGCGCGGGGCAAGGATGGCCAGCCTGCCAAATTCCCGGCCCGCTGAGGCTCCGCGCCGCATCAGGCTCGCTTTCGCTTGTTTCGCCGGATTAAGTCGGGCGGCGCTGGTGCTGGCGGCTGCCCCGCTAGCCGCGCAGAGCCTGCCCGCACCCGCACCCGCACCTGCGGCTGACGACGAAGCGGACGCGCCGGCGGTCCCGCCGCAGCCCGTCCTTGCGACCGTCGAGGAGCCGGCGCCGGTTCCCGATTCGCTCGATGAATTGATCCCCGCCGACGCGGTGGCCAACCCGGAAAGCTGGGCCGCCGCCGGGGTGGCGGGCGTGGCGGTGCCCGCCGAGGGCGATCCGATCGCCGACTTCATCCCGCCGCCCGATCCCGCGCTCCAGCCCGCGATCGACGCCGCCTTCGCCGAGTTCGCGCTCGACGTGCCTCCGCCGCTGCCCGCCGATCCCGAGCTCGAGGCGCTCGCCAGCATCGCCGCGCCGGTGCTGGCCGAAGTGCCCGAACTGGCCGAGACCCGGGTGAGCAGCACGCTGGTGCTCGCGCTCCCCGCGGCCGAGGCGGCTTTCCCCGAGAAGCGCGAGTTCATCGAGCGGTTCGAGGATCTCTCTACCCTCACCGATCTCGACGATGGCGAGGAATCCGCCCCTCAGGTCGCCGCCCGCGCGCGCGCCGACGAGGAGCTGCTCGGCGATATCCTGCGCACTTACGGATATTACGACGGCGAGGTGGTGCGCCAGCTTTCGGGCGGGCGCCGCGCCCGCGAGGATGCCGGCGGTGCTGAGCCCGATGCCGCGAGCGCCGCGCGCGAGCCGAGCGTGCGCTTCGATATCCTGCCCGGCACCCGTTACCGCTTCGGGCGGATCGACCTCGGCGCGCTCCCCGCGCTGCCCGAGCCCGACGCCAGCCGGCTGATCGCGGCCTTCGGCATCGCCCCGGGCGATCCGCTCTATGCCGACCGGATCGTCGATCAGGAACTCGAACTGCGCGTCGCGCTCGGCGAAAGCGGCTATCCCTTTGCCGAGCTGGCCGAGCCTGAACTGCTGATCGACCATGCCCGGCAGGAGGGAGACCTCACCCTCGCGGTCCAGCCGCGCGGCAAGTATGTCTTCGGAGAGGTCACCAGCAGCGACCCGCGCTTCCTGCCCGGCCGCCATCTCGAACGGATCGCCCGCTTCGATCGCGGTGACGTGTTCCAGCAGAGCCTCGAGACCGACTTGCGCCGCGCAGTGATCGCCACCGGGCTGGTCTCGAGCGTCACCATCACCCCGCGCGAGACCCGCGCACCGCAGGATGGCGCTCCCGGCGAGGTCGCGCTCGATGTCGCCTTCGAGCGCGCGCCGGTGCGCACCATCGCGGGCGCGATCGGCTATGGCAGCGAGGACGGGCTCAAGGTCGAAGGACGCTGGGAGCACCGCAACCTGTTCCCGCCCGAAGGCGCGCTGCGGCTGCGCGGCATCCTCGGCACGCGCGAGGCGCTGGCGAGCGTCGGCTACCGGCGCAACAATTTCCGCGCGCGCGATCAGGTGTTGACGGTCGATCTCTACGCCAGCGACATCACCACCCAGGCGGTGGATTCGCGCGGCTTCGGGCTGCGCGGCACCTTCGAGAAGGTCTCGAACATCCTGTTCCAGAAGCCGGTCAGCTGGCAGGTCGGGGGCGAGCTGCTCTACACCGACGAGCGCAACCGCAATGTCAAGACCGCGCCCGGGGGGCCTGTGCCGCGCCGCACCTTCCTGATCGGCGGGCTGTTCGGCAGCATCACGCTCGATCAGAGCGACGATCTGCTCGATCCGACCGAAGGCTACCGCGCGACGCTTTTCTTCGCGCCGGAGGTGTCGCGCTCGGAAGGCGTCCAGAGCTTCTACCTGCGGGCGCAAGCCGATGCGAGCTACTACCAGTCGGTCGGCCCGGCGGTGGTCGCCGCAAGGGTGCGCGCCGCAACCATCCAGGGCGCCGAGATCGAGGATATCGCGCCCTCGCGGCGGCTCTATGCCGGGGGCGGCGCCTCGGTGCGCGGCTACGGCTTCCAGGGCGTCGGGCCGCGCGATGCACTCGGCAATCCGACCGGCGGGGGTTCGCTGGTCGAGGCGGCGATCGAGGCGCGGATCGGCACGCCGCTGTTCGGCGGTGCGGTCGAGGTGGTGCCTTTCCTCGATGCCGGTTCGGTCGCGCGCGGATCGACCCCCGATTTCGGCGACATCCGCTACGGCGCCGGGATCGGGCTGCGCTACAAGACCAGCTTCGGGCCGATCCGCATCGATGTCGCCACCCCCCTGAACCCGACCGAGTTCGATAGTCCGGTGGTGGTCTATGTCAGCCTGGGGCAGGCGTTCTGATGGCCGATAGCGGCGCCTCCCCGCCCGAACCGGCCATGGCCGAGCCGAGGGCGCCCTCGCGGCGGCGGCGCTGGATCAAGCGCGCGGGCTGGGCGCTGGCGCTGCTGCTCACCCCGCTGGCGCTGCTCGCGCTGTTCCTCGCGTCGCCCATCGGCAAGCGCGTCATCGCCGATCAGATCGCGAGCTACGCCCCCGCCTCGGGTCTCAGGTTCACCGTGGGGCGGATCGAGGGCGACCTTTACAGTCAGGCGGTGCTCTACAAGGTGGTGGTGAGCGATCCCAAGGGCGCCTTCCTCACCATCCCCGAGGTGCGGCTCGACTGGCGGCCGCTGAACTGGCTGTGGAGCGGGCTCGATATCCGCGAGGTCACCGCCCGCCGGGGGCGGCTGGCGCGGCTGCCCGAACTGCTCCCCGGCGATCCCGACTCGCCGCTGCTTCCCGATTTCGACATCCGTGTGGACAAGCTCAGGGTCGAGAACTTGGTGATCGCCAAGGGCCTCGCCACCCCGCGCGACGAGCGCGCCAACCTCACCGCGCGGATCGACATTCGCGAAGGGCGCGCGCTGGTCGACGCGGCGGCGCGGCTGGGCGCCGAGGATAGGGTGACGCTGCTGCTCGACGCCGCGCCCGATGGCGACCGCTTCGACCTTGCCGGCGATTACCGCGCCCCCGCGGGCGGCGTGTTGGCGGGGCTTGCGGGCCTGACCCAGGGCTATGCCGGCCGGATCCTTGGCGAGGGGACATGGAAGCGCTGGCGCGGTGCGGCAGTGGCGCGCCGGATCGGCGCACCCGTCGGCACCCGGCCGGTCGCCGCCTTCCGCATCAGCAACGATGCCGGGCGCTACGGGGTGATCGGCCAGCTGCGCGCCGGGCTCCCCGACGACACCCTGACCGGGCGGGCGCTGGGCGAGGCGCTTTCGCTCGTTACCACCTTCACGCTCGCGGACAGCGTGGTCGAGGGCCGTCTCGCCGCCGTCTCCCCGTCGCTCGACATCAGGGGCGGCGGCGTGGTCGACCTTGCCGACAATGCGGTGGACGGGGCGCGGGTCAACCTCGTGCTGCGCGACCCCGACCTCTTCGGGGAGGCGCTCAGGATCGAGGGCGGGCGGCTCGCCGCCAACCTCTCGGGCGGCTTCCGCGATCTCGGCATCCGGCACGAGATCGCGGTGCGGCGCCTCGCCGCCTCGGGCGTGGTTGCGACCGGGCTTGCGCAGGCGGGCGCCGCGCGGTTTGAGGGCTCGCTGCTCTCGCTCCCGCTCGCGCTCGCCGCCGATCGGGTCACCACCGGCATCGCGCAGGCCGACCCGCGCCTCACCCGCGGGCGGCTCACCGGGCTGCTGACCTACGACATCGACAGCGGCAAGCTCGCCGCCGATCAGGCCCGGGTGACCTTCCCCGGGCTGGACGCGACGCTGGCGCTGCGCGGCGATACCGGCGCCGGGGTCTATGCGCTCGCCGGGCCGGTCGCCGCCAGCCGGCTGCGCATCGAGAACGCGGGCGAGGTCACCGCCAACGCCAAGATCCTCGCCAAGTTCGGCCCCTCCATCCCGTGGAGCCTGCGCGCCAATCTCGCAGGCGTGCTGGGGCGGATCGGCAACGCCACCATCGTCAACCTCGCGGGCGATCAGATCCGCTTCAAGGGCGAGCTCGGCATGGGCGCAGGCCAGCCGATCATCTTCCGCAACGCCGTGGTCACCGCGCCGCGCCTCACCGCGCGGCTCGACAGCAGGGTGGTGACCGGCGGCGGCGTGACCCGCACCGTGCTCGCCGGGAGCGGGCGGCAGGCGCAGTATGGCCCCTTCCGCTTCGACGCCGAGATCGCCGGCGACGGCCCGCGGGCGGTGCTGGTGCTCGCCGATCCCTACCCTGCCGCCGGGCTCAAGGATGTGCGCATCGCGCTTGCGCCCAGCAAGGAGGGCTTCGCGCTCGATGTCGCGGGCGGATCGCTGCTCGGTCCCTTCGAGGGGCGGTTGGGGCTGGTGCTGCCCGAGAGCGCGCCCACCCGCATCGCCATCGAGCGGCTCGGGGTCTATCGCACCACCGTCTCGGGCGCGGTGGTGCTCGAAGAGGCCGGGGTGGCGGGCGACCTGCGGCTCGCTGGCGGCGGGGTCAACGGCACGCTCGCCTTCCGCCCGCAAGGCGGGGGCGCGATCGGCTTTGCGGTCGACCTTGCGGTGCGCAACGCAAGCTTCGGCGGCGAGACCCCGATCAGCATCGCCCGCGCCGATATCGACGCGACCGGGCGCTATGCCGATGGCAACACCAGCCTCGATGCCGACATCACCGCGGGCGGCTTCGCGTATGGCGGTCTCAGCCTTGCCAACCTCTCCGCCAAGGCGGCGATCGCGGACGGGCGGGGCAAGGTCACCGGGACGGTCTCGGGCCGCCGGGCGGACCGCTTCGCGCTCAACTTCGATGCCAACGTCACCCCGCGCCAGATCGCCGCGGTGGCGCGCGGGCAGTATGCCGGCGCCGAGATCACCATGCCGCGCCGCGCCGTCCTGACCGCGCGCGAGGACGGCGGCTGGGCGCTCGCGCCGACCCAGATCGGCTTCGGCGGCGGCTATGCCATCGTCGAAGGCAGCATCGGCGATGAGGTCACCACCGGCGAGATCAAGCTGGCACGGATGCCGCTGCGGCTGCTCGACCTTGCGGGGGCGGACCTCGGACTCGGCGGGCGCCTGTCGGGCATCATCGACTACCGGCAGGAAGGCCGCGCGGCGCCGACCGGGCGCGCGCGGGTGCGGATCGACCGCTTCAGCCGCGCCGGACTGGTGCTCTCCTCCAAGCCGATCAACGTTCTCAGCGTCATCGACCTCTCGCCCGAGCGCATGACGCTCGCCGCACGGCTGCTCGAAGGCGATGCGCGGCGCGGCGACGTTGCGGTGCGGATCGCCGACCTCGGGCTCGACGGCACCCTGACCGAGCGGTTGCAACGCGGGCGGCTCGACGCGCGCCTCTCCTTCGATGGCGCCGCCGAGACGCTGTGGCGGCTCGCCGCGATCGAGGCGTTCGACCTTTCCGGCCCGGTCAGCATCGCCGCGCGGGCCACCGGCAGCCTCGCCGAGCCGCGCATCACCGGCACCGTGGCGAGCGACGACATCACCCTCGCCAGTTCGCTCACCGGCACCAACATCGAGAAGGTCAACGCGCGCGGGCGCTTCGTCGGCTCGCGGCTCGAGCTGCTGCGCTTTGCCGGCGGCACCGCGGGCGGCGGCGCGGTGAGCGGCAGCGGCACGATCGACCTTGCCGGGATCAGCGCCACCCGCGGCCCCCGGCTCGATCTGCGCGCGGCGGTGCGCAACGCCCGGCTGCTCGATGCCAACGGGCTCGAGGCGACCATCACCGGCCCCTTGCGGATCGTTTCCAACGGGCTCGGCGGCACCATCGCCGGGCGCGTCGCGATCGACCGGGCGAGCTGGCAGCTCGGCAATGCCGCCGAGGATGTCGCGCTCCCCCGCATCGCCACCCGCGAGATCAACGACGAGGACGGGCGGTCGCGCACGCAGGTCTCCTCGCGCAATGCGGCGTGGCGTTACCTCGTCAACGCTGCCGCGCCCGCCCGGGTCGCGGTCGACGGGCTCGGGCTCGACAGCGAATGGGGCGTCGATATCGCGCTGCGCGGCACCGTGGATGACCCGCGCATCGGCGGGACCGCCCGGCTGGTGCGCGGCGACTACACCTTCGCGGGCACCCGGTTCGAGCTGACCCGCGGCCGCATCCTGTTCGACGTCGGCGAACCGATCAACCCGCGGCTCGACGTGCTCGCCGAGACCTCGAAGAACGGCACCAATGTCGACATCGCGATCACCGGCAACGCGCTCCAGCCCGCCATTGCCTTCTCGTCAGACCCGGCGCTGCCCGAGGAGGAGATCCTCGCCCGGCTGCTGTTCGGCGGGTCGGTCACCTCGCTGTCGGCGACCGATGCGGTGCAGCTCGCCGCCGCGGTGGCGGCCTTGCAGGGCGGGGGCGGGGGGCTCGACCCGATCGGGCAATTGCGCCGTTCGATCGGGCTCGACCAGCTCCGCATCGTCAGCGCCGATCCGCTGATCGGGCGCGGCACCGGGGTCGCCATCGGCAAGAACATCACGCGCGACATCTATGTCGAATTGGTCACCGACGGGCGCGGCTACAGCGCGACCCAGGTCGAATACCGCATCACCAGCTGGCTCTCGCTGCTCGGCACGGTCTCGACGATCGGGCGCGACAGCATCCTCGCCGAGATCTCGCGCGACTACTAGCTGCGGTAGAGCGCGGCTTCGGCGTCGCGGCGGCGGACGAGGCCCTTCATCACCTTGCCCCCGGCGCGGTTCCAGCGCGCGAATTCCTGCGCCGCGCCGGCGAAGTCACCCGCGACATGCTTGGCGGTCAGCGTCGCGCGGGCAATCGCGCCGGTGTTGTAGTGGAAGCTGACGAGCGCATCGAACTGGCGCTGGCTGGTCGGCGCAGGTCCGATTGCGGCAGAGACCTCGGCGGCGCAGCGCTGGAGATCCTCGGCGAGCCGCGCGTCGCACTGGTCCTGCGTCCAGACCGTGCCCGGCCCGATGCGCCCGCCGGAAAAGCGATCGCGCCCGGTTGCGCCCCAGCCGATCGTCCACGGCTCGCCGCCGCTGCCGGGATCGGGATAGGCCTCGATCAGCCCGTCCGCCCGCAGCCGCGCGCAACCCTCGAAGCGCTTGATCAGCGCGATCCCATCCGGCCCGATTGTACGCGCGGAACGATTGTTGGAGACAGATGAGACACTGTCCAGGGAAGAAGAATTGCCCGGGTTGGCGGGCGCTGCTGCATCGGCCCCTCCGGGCGCCGCTGCCGCGCGGCGACGCGCATCCGTGTCCAGCAGACGGCGGAGGAAGGCAAGGAGCGGGACAGCGAAGGATTGCGGCATGGCGGGGCACCTCGAAGCGAAGGGGGACGCGAGGTCGGACAATTAGGCACAATCGCGGCGGGTAGGAAAACGCTAAAGACCCAACCGCGGGCTTGTAAAGAGCTCTTGACTGACAAGAGTTCTTGTCTGTAAAGAGCTCTTGTCAGCACCCGGCGGCCGCGAATCGCAGCCACCCGGAGCGTTCATCAACCGGTCTCGGAAAAAGCGCGCCTTGGAAAACCGTCTGAAGCAGTATCGCGAAGCCTGCGGGTGGAGCCAGGGCGAGCTTGCCCGGCGGCTCGGCGTCTCGCGCCAGACGATCAACGCGGTCGAGACCGACAAGTATGATCCCTCGCTGCCTCTCGCGCTGCGCATGGCGCGGCTGTTCGGGGTGGCGGTGCCGGACCTGTTCATCGATCACTGGGAGCCCGAAGCATGATGACCCAAGACCCGCCCTCTCCCGCCACGCCGCGCTGGCTGCGCAAGCTGGTGATCCCCGGGCTGATCGGCGCCGCCGCAGGCTTTGCCGGAAGCGCCGCGATGCTCGGTTTCATCGAGAGTTCCGCTGTCGGCGGGCTCGGCGTCTCGGCGACCATCGCCGCGCTCGTCGGCGTGCTCTATGCGGTGATCGGGCTCGGCCTTGCGGCCGGCCTTGCCAACCCCAAGGCGGGCGCGCGCTTCCTCAATGTGCAGGACGCGGACGATCTGCGCGAGCAGCGCAAGACCTTGAGCCTGTCGGCTGCGACGATGGTGCTGTGGGGGGTGAGCCTGATCGCGCTCGCGCTCGCCGCGCCCGACGGGCCGGTGCCGCAGGGCGCGGCGCTGGTGGTGGGGATCGGCGGGCTGGTGATCGGCACGGTAATTTCGGTGCAGGTCAATCGCGCCTGCGACGAGCTGATGCGCGCGGTCAATCTCGAAGCCGGGGCGATCGGCCTTGCACTGGTGCAGCTGGTGGTGGGCCTGTGGGCGGTGCTCGCGCATCTCGGGCTGGCCGCCGCGCCGCAGCCGCTCGATCTGCTCAGCCTGTTCTACGTCCTGCTGCTCGCGGCGAGCTTCATCGCGGTCGGGCGGCGCGGGATGCTCATGACCCCCTGATCCTTGCGTCGGGCCAAAGGAAAGGGGCGCCCGCAGTGCTGCGGGCGCCCCTTGCTGTTTGTGCCGCGCAGGGCGATCAGAAGCGGTAGGTCGCGGTGCCGCGCAGGACCTGCGCTTCGGCCGAATCGCGCCCGATGGTGGTGTCGCCGCCGAGGCTCACGGTGAAGGGGCCCGTGCCGAAGGTGGCGGCAAGACCCAGCTCGACCCAGGTCTGATCCGAGATGTCGAGCGCGAAGTTCGCGTTGGGGCCGATGCCGGCGGCGAAGTTGGCGCCGAGCAGCGTCGGGCCGTCCTCGAACTCCCACACCAGCTGCGCGTTGGCGTTGAGCGAGACGGCCTTGCCCGCCTTCTCGTATTCGAGGCCGAAGCGCGCCTGGGTGCTGGTGTAATTCTCGCGCGCGATGCCGAGCGCCAGCGTGCCGCCGGTCTCGCGCACGGTGGCGAGGTCGACGCTGGCGTAGCGCGCCTCGATCCCGGGCGAGAAGGTGCCGATGCCGCTTTCGAGATCATAGGAGATCCCGAGCGCGCCCGAGACCAGCAGATCGTCGGACTTCGAGCTGAGCGTCTGGGTGGCGCCGAGGAAGCCCACGGTGCGCTGGGTGTCGAAGCCCAGGCTGCCCATCGAGAACTGCCCGTCGATCACCGGGCCATCCGGGAAGGAATGGCGCAGGTAGAGCGAGGCGGCGTAGGTGTCGCTTTCGACCTGCTGACCGAGCGGTACATCGGCCTCGAGCGAGCTGTAGAAGCCCGAAAGGCCCACGAGCGTGTTCTCGCCCGGATAGAACTCGATCCCGCCGGCGATGTAATAGCCGTCGAAATCGGTCTGGGCGGCATAGCCGGGCAGGCTGTCGGCATCGCCGGTGATGTAGCCGCCGGACAGGAAGATGCCGACATTCTCGGGCAGGTTGCCCTCGGTCATCGTGGTGTCTTCGGCACCGTCCTGCAGCGCCATCATCTCGGCCCCGAGCGGCTGGCTGGCCGGCGAGAGGCTGAGCTGCGCGAGTTCGAGCGGGCGGCCGGTGACGGCGATCTTGCCCCCGGCGCTGCTCTTGTCCGCGGTGCGCAGACGCAGGTCGTTGATGTTCTGGATGGTGTTGATGGTCTGGCCCGACAGCGAGCGCACCGCCTGTTCGTTCACCGGGGCGAGCCCGATGAAGGTGCTGCGGATCGCGTCGGCCGAGGCGAAGTCGAGCGCATAAAGGCTGGCAAGGGCGCTGTTCGCGCGGTTCTGGTCGAACAGGTCGGCATAGGCGCTTTGCACCGGATCGCTCCGATCGACCACCGTGCCGTAGCTGTTGGCGCGGATGTCGAGCAGCACCGCGCCGGTCTGGTAGGTGAAGCGCTGGCTGAGGATCGGCGAGAGCGTCTGCGCGGCGAAGGTGCCGGTGACGCCGCCGGTCGCGCTGACCACGGTGAACTGGCGGCCGAGACCGTTGACCTGACCGCCCAGACCGTTGAGAGCGACGGTGCCGCCGACATTGGCCGCACCGGTAACCACGATCCGGTCGGCGCTGGTGCCCGCGATGTCGATCATCGTCACCGTGCCCGAGGCGAGCACGAGGTTGCCGGTGAAGTTGAGCGTGCCGATGGTGCCTGCGGTGCCGGGCGAGATCGTGCCGGCGACGCTGGTGGTGAAGGGCGCGATCACCGTGCCGTTGCCCTGCAGCATCCCCGCCAGCAGCGCGAAGTCGCCCGCCGAGGAGAGCGTGCCGTTGACGGTGATCGTGCCGCCCGCCTGGGTGACGTCGATCAGCGAGTTGAGCCGCGCGCCGGTGTTGATCGTCAGCCCGGCGGTGTTGCGCAGCGTCAGGCGGTCGATCGTCACCGTGCTGCCGAGCGTGGTGGTGCCGGCGTTGGCGAGCGTCACGTCGAAGTAGCGCGGCAGCACGCCGCCGAGGCGGTTGCCGGCGGTGTTGTTGGGCACGAAGTTGGTCGCACCCGGCAGGCCGTTGGCGATGGTCGGTGCCGGGATCGGGCGCGCGGGCGCCTGCGGCTCGGGCTGGGCGAGGCCGGGATCGAGCTGCATCGCGCCCGGCTGGCTGGTCGCGCTGCCATCGGGCGAGACGGTGGCGCTGCCCATGCTGTTGCTGAGCCCGGCGACGAGGTCGCTGCCATCGGTGCCGATGCCGCCCGGGGTGTTGACGAGGCCGCCGGTGCGCACGTCGCGGCAGACATTGTTGCCGATCCCTCCGGTGACGGTGCCCTGGATACAGATCTGGCCGAATTTGCCCGCGGTGCCGGTGCTCTCCTCACCCGTCAGTGTCGGCACGCCGTTGATCGGCTGGCCATCGGGCCCGAGGATGAAATAGTTGGGATCCTGCAGCGAAACCCAGCGGGTCGCGTCTTCCCAGGTGCCGTCGCCCGCGCGCGCGCCGACATAGCGGTAGGGGTTGTTGGCTGCGATCCAGTCCCAATAGAGGTAGAGCGGCTGGTAGAAGCTGACCGTGCCATAGCCGTTGGCGGGCTGGCCGGTGAAGAAGCGGGTGTAGCCGCCCGACAGCACGCCGATCACGAGCTGGCGGGTGAAGGCCTGGCTGAGGATCAGCGGGCCGCCCGAATCCCCGCCCGCAGTGATGCCTTCGTTGGCAAGGGCGTTGTCGCGGAAGGCGTTGAAATCGAACCGGCTGGCGCTGGCCGTGCCGCGCGCCGGATCGTCGAAATCGAGGAAATAGAGGTTCTGGATCAGGTTGGCGCTCGATCCGGCGCCGAACACCGCGCCCTCGAAATCGGCGAGCGAGGCGAGCGCGCCCAGCCAGTTCTCGGCGACGCGGCGGCGGTAATCGATCGCGAAGGTGCCGCTGGTGCCGGTGCCGTTGGCCCCGTAGCCCGCGAGGCCGACCCGGTAACCGGTGCCGGTCGCGGCCGTGATCGTCCCGGGCTGGGGAAGCGGCGAGAGCAGGATCGACCAGGTCGGGATGTTGGTGGCCGGCGTGTCGAGCGAGGCGATCGCCACGTCGCCGTAGAGGAAGCCCTGTGCCGCCGGCTCGAGCGAGAGCGGGTTATAGGCGACACCGTTGACGGTGTAGAAGAACTCGCTCGGCGTGGTGGTGTTGGCCGGACGCGTGCCGGTGCCGAACAGCCAGTTGAGCAGCGGCGAAGTGCCCGCGGGGGCACCGGCCTGCGTGGTGTTGTTCGATGCGTTGAACCCGAAGCCGATGGCGACCCCGCCCGAGCCCGAGCCGTAGGCGGTGGCGGCGCGGTTGTTCACGCAGTGCGCGGCGAACAGCACGGTGCGCGGATTGATCAGCGAACCGGTGCACAGGCCCAGCGAGACGCTGCCCGGCGTCGAGCCGGGAGTGCTGACGATCATCTGGCCGACGCCGGTGATGTTCACCGGATCGCGCGCCGTGGTCGGCGTGCCGGGCAGGGCGATCAGGATGCTGGGATCGAGCTCGACCTCGTCGGGGCGGATGACCGTCTGCTGCTGATAGGTGAACACCCCTTGCCGCTGCGCGGCGAGCTCTGCCGCTTCGGCCAGCAGGCGGGTGGTCTGATCCCCTTCGCTGGTGCGCTGCTCGCTGATGGCCGGAGCCAGCCGCGGGCCTTCGGCAACGGCGAGGTCTTCGGCCTTGGCGGCGCTTGCGCCTGCCACCAGGCCCAGCATGGCCGCGCCGGTCATCAGCGCCGGACGGAGCCGGCGGTTCTGCTTGATCATCGTTCAGTCACCCCTGTTTGTGCGTCCCCGCGCCGCGACCGGAAATGCTGCAGCGCGCATGATGCAACGAGACTAACGAGACGCCGCGCAAGGGCAAGAGGCTACGAATATTCCGCCCGGACGTGACCATCTTGCATCAGCCGAAACCATCCGCGCGCGCGCCCGGCACACCCGAGGCGCGAATCGCCTTTCCGCTTTCGGCCGGACGCGTTAGTGTCCTTGAAAAACAGGGCGCACCGATCTTCCGAACGGGGATGACATCGACCTCCCGCGAGCGCGCGGGGGATGGGGAGAAAGACCGATGCGCAAGCTGGCCGTGCTGTTCGTTTCAACCGGTGCCCTCGCGGGCGCTGCCGTGCTGGTTGCCGCCAGCGCTTCCTCGCAGGCGGGCGGGGCGCCGCCGGTGCGCTATGCCATGGACGCCGCGACCATGAGCGGGTTCGGTGCCTTCGGCGCGGGCGGCGGCGGACTGGGTGCGGCGATGAGCATGATGGGCGGGGGCGCGCCCAAGCCGGTGCGCACGCTCGAACTCCACCACGGCGCCAGCACCGCGCCGGCCAGCGGCACGGCCGAGGCCAACCACTTCATGCCCAAGACCGCCGGGCTCGGCACCTCGGTGCGGCTCCTTCCGATCGAGCGCGGCGAAGGTTCGGGCGAAATGCGTTTCGAGCGCCCCTCGGGCCGGCTGCTGCTCTATTGGGGCTGTTCGGAAAAGGCAGGGCCGGGCCAGCCGGTGGTGATCGACTTCGCCAAGGTGGCCGCGGGGCAGATTCCGCCGGGCCTGTTCATGTCCGACATCGACCTGCCCGACGATTGGCGCATCACCGATGCCAACAGCCGCACCTACACCACCTGGCCCAACGGCAAGGACGACAAGCAGGTGCCCGGCACCGCCTCGTTGCTCGGGGCGCACCGGATCGCGGCGAATTATTCGAAGGAAATCAGTTTCAATCTCGCCGAGGACTTCATGCCGCCGCTGGTCGCCAACACCCAGCCGACCACGCCGGGGGGCTACCGGCTCGGCTGGGGCGGGCTGGACAAGGCGACCGGCTATTACGCCTGGGCGATCGGCGCCAAGGACCGGCGCGGCGACAAGCCGGTCGAAATGGTGTGGTGGGCGTCGTCGAAGGCGCAGGCCTTCGGCGGGCCGCTGTGGGACTGGATCTCGCCCGCAGGCGTCAGGCGGCTGGTCGCCGCCGGCACGGTGATGCCGCCCGAACAGCGCGACTGCGCAATCCCCGCCGAGGTCATCAAGGCGAGCGGCGAGGGGCTGATGGTGAGCCTTCAGGCCTATGGCCCGCAGGCCGATTTCGCCTATCCGCCGCGCCCCGCCGACGCGAAGAAGCCGTGGAAGCCCGAATGGATCGCGCGCGTGCGGTTCCGCTCCTCGACCATGCTGATCCCGGGCATGGACATGCCCGGGATGTCGAGCGGCGACCGGCGCAGCGGCGAGACCGCGAGCCAGCCCCCCAGAAAGCCCAAGTGCAAGGGCCTCAAGGGTCTCGCCGAGCGCGCCGCGGGGCTTTGCGAGTAATGGCGGACCAATAGGGGCACGAAAAAGCCGACCGGGCCCGATGGCACCGGCCGGCTGCCTCGTGCGAAGCGAGCGACCCCTCGGCCGCTCGCCGCGCTGACCCCTTTTAGGAGCTGTAATACATGTCGAACTCGACCGGGCACGGGGTGGTCTCGGTGCGGATCACTTCTTCCCACTTGAGTTCGGCATAGGCTTCGATCTGGTCCTTGGTGAAGACATCGCCCTTGAGCAGGAACTCGTGGTCAGCCGCGAGCGAATCGAGCGCTTCGCGCAGGGAGCCGCACACGGTGGGCACCTCGGCGAGTTCGGCCGGGGGCAGATCGTAGAGGTTCTTGTCCATCGCTTCGCCCGGGTGGATCTTGTTCTCGATTCCGTCGAGCCCCGCCATCAGCAGCGCCGAATAGGCGAGGTAGGGGTTGGCGAGTGCATCGGGGAAACGGAACTCGACGCGCTTGGCCTTGTCGCCCGCGCCGTAGGGGATGCGGCACGAGGCCGAGCGGTTGCGCGCCGAGTAGGCGAGCAGCACCGGCGCCTCGAAGCCCGGCACCAGACGCTTGTAGCTGTTGGTGGTCGGGTTGGTGAAGGCATTCAAGGCCTTGGCGTGCTTGATGACGCCGCCGATGTAATAGAGGCAGGTTTCCGACAGGCCGGCATATTCATTGCCCGCGAACATCGGCTTGCCGTCCTTCCAGATCGACATGTGGGTGTGCATGCCCGAGCCGTTGTCCGACTTGATCGGCTTGGGCATGAAGGTCGCGGTCTTGCTGTAGGCGTGGGCGACCTGGTGCACGACATACTTGTAGATCTGCATCCGGTCGGCGGTCTGGACGAGCGTGCCGAAGGTGAGGCCCAGTTCGTGCTGCGCGGCGGCGACCTCGTGGTGGTGCTTGTCGCAGGGCAGGCCCATTTCGAGCATGGTGGCGACCATCTCGCCGCGGATGTCGACCGCGGAATCGACCGGCGCGACCGGGAAGTAGCCGCCCTTGGCGCGCGGGCGGTGGCCGAGGTTTCCGGAGTCATATTCCTTGGCGGTGTTGGTCGGCAGCTCGATATCGTCGATCGAGAAGCCCGAACCGGCGTAGCCATCCTCGAAGCGCACATCGTCGAACATGAAGAACTCGGCTTCCGGGCCGACATAGACGGTGTCGCCGATCCCGGTCGACTTGAGGTAGGCCTCGGCGCGCTTGGCGGTCGAGCGCGGGTCGCGGGCGTACCAGTCGCCGGTCGAAGGCTCGACGATGTCGCAGTTGATGATCAGCATCGGGGTGGCGCTGAAGGGATCGACCCAGGTCTCGGTGAGATCGGGCTTCAGGATCATGTCGCTTTCGTTGATCACCTTCCAGCCGGCGATCGACGAGCCGTCGAACATGAGGCCGTCCTCAAGCTCGTCCTCGCCCATGACGCTGGCGACCATGGTGAGGTGCTGCCACTTGCCCTTGGGATCGGTAAAGCGCAGATCGACCCACTCGATTTCCTCGTCCTTGATCTTGGCGAGGACGTCCTTGACTTTCGACATGTGTGTTTGGCCTTTCGGATGGTATCGTCGGCCCGCCCCCGTGGCAGACCGAAAGAAGCGGGTGGATCAGATCGCGTCGTCGTTGGTTTCGCCCGTGCGGATGCGCAGCGCGCTTTCGATCGCGGTGACGAAGATCTTGCCGTCGCCGATCCGGCCGGTCTGCGCGGCGGCGGCGATCGCCTCGACCACGCGTTCGGCCTGATCGTCGGCGACCACGACTTCGAGTTTCACCTTGGGAAGGAAGTCTACGACATATTCGGCGCCGCGATAGAGTTCGGTATGGCCCTTCTGGCGCCCGAAGCCCTTGGCCTCGGTGACGGTGATGCCCGAGACGCCGATCTCGTGGAGCGCTTCCTTCACTTCGTCGAGCTTGAAGGGTTTGATGATCGCCTCGATCTTTTTCACGTCGTCCCCGTCCGGTTGGGCCATCCGCGCCTGGCAGATTGCTGACCGATTCTTAACAAGAACCGTGCCAAGCTAAAGGTGGAGGCGCCCGAACATTCCTTGCCGCGCGCAGACTCGCGGTGGGGGATGTCTTTCGCCTGTCGGGGTCGGTTAGCAAGATTATGGTGCGCTGCGCAATGGCTGCACAGCATGTGATCGCGCTCTGCCTAAATTTTAAGCAAAGCTTGCGGCGCCTATAGGCGAAGACCCGTGGTTTCCGGCAGGCCGCACATGATGTTGAGGTTCTGGATTGCCGCGCCGCTCGCGCCCTTGCCGAGGTTGTCGAGGCGGGCGATCAGGCGGGCCTGCGCGGCGGACTTATCGCAGAACAGGAACAGTTCGATCCCGTCCCACGCAGGCGTGTCCCTGCGCAGCAGCAGTTCGCTCTCGGTCGTGACGGTGAAGGTGATCAGCGGCGATGCTTCGGCAAAGCGCGCGAGTGCCTCGCCCAGAGCGGCTGGCGCGCCCGCGCCCATCGCGCCGAGCGCAAGCGGCACGTCGACAATCATGCCGCGGTGCGCAGGGATCACGCTCGGCGAGAAGACGGGCGGATGCGCGAGGTCTGCATATTGCTGCATCTCGGGCAGGTGCTTGTGCCCGAGGGTAAGGCCATAGACGCGAAAGGCGATGCCCGGATCAGCCTCGAACCGGTCGATCAGCGCATTGCCCCCGCCCGAATAGCCGCTCACCGCGTTGACCGTGTAGGGCCAGTCTGCCGGCAGCAGCCCGGCACGCACCAGCGGCGCGACCAGCGCGAGGAAGCCGGTGGGGTAGCACCCCGGGTTGCTGACCAGCTGCGCATTGGCGATTGCCGCGTGCCCGATCAGCTCGGGAAAGCCATAGGTCCACCCCTCGGCCACGCGGTGCGCGCTGGAGGCGTCGATGATGCGGGTGTTCGAGCCCTCCGCCAGCTTCACCGCCTCTTTCGCGGCATCGTCGGGCAGGCACAGGATCGCGATGTCGGCGGCGTGGAGCGCGTCGCGGCGGGCGACCTCGTCCTTGCGCTGGGCATCGTCGAGCACCAGCAGTTCAAACTCATCGCGCCCCGCCAGACGCTCGCGGATTTCGAGGCCGGTCGTTCCGGCCGCGCCGTCGATGAACAGGCGGATCGCCACCGCCTCAGGCGCCCGCGCCGGCGAGTTCGCTCGCGCGGCACCAGCCCGCCGGGCCGTGCGGATCGGGGCACCCCCACACCCATTCGCCCGCGACATCCAGCAGCTCGAACCGGCTGCCCGGCGCCAGCCGCGCGAACACCTCGGCATCGGCGCGCGGGGTGAGCCGCAGGCCCGCGCCGGCGACACCGACGGCGTGCACATGCGGGATCACGTAATGCGCGGCGAGATGCGTCCCCGCGAGCGCGATATGGGCGAGATCGCCGCGCAGCGGCAGCTTGCCGGGCGCGGGCTTCTCGACCGGGCCCTTCAATCCCAGCACGCCCGTGGGCACAGCATAGTCCCGATCATCGCGCGTCGCGCCGCTCATTCTTCGCTGTTCCGTGGCCTTATCCGATGAGCCCCCCGCGCCCTCTCCCTGAAGCGCGGTGTGGCAGCGCCGTTAGCGGCAAGCCGCCAGCGGGGCAAGCGTGCTGCCCATTCGGGCATGTGGCCCGATCATCCCGGATAGCGGGCGCGGATCGCATGCCAGGCGGCCCTGAGGCCCAGCCCGCGCCCGCCGCGCGCGCGGCCGGGCTTGGGCGCGGGGCACCAGGCGAAGGTGTCGAAATGCACCCAATCCAGCCCCTCGCCCACGAAACGGTCGAGGAACAGGCCCGCCACGCTCGCCCCGGCAAAGGGCTGGGCCGAGGCGTTCGCCATGTCGGCAACATCGGAGGCGAGGTATTCGCGGTAGCCTTCGAACAGCGGCAGGCGCCAGGCGGGATCGTCATGCGCGCGGCCCGCCGCGAGGAAGGCCTCGGCGGTCGCGTCATTGCGCGCGAACAGCGCGGGCAGATCGGGCCCGAGCGCGACCCGCGCCGCGCCCGTCAGCGTGGCGAAATCGACGATCAGGTCGGGGTTTTCCTCCGAGGCGCGGGTGAGCGCGTCGCCGAGGATCAGGCGGCCTTCTGCGTCGGTGTTGTGGATCTCGATGCTGAGGCCCTTGCGCGTCCTGAGGACATCGCCGGGGCGGAAGGCGTTGCCCGCGATGGCGTTCTCGACCGCGGGGATGAAGAGGTGCAGCCGCACCTTCAGCCGCGCGCCCATGATCAGCCCGGCGAGCGCCAGCGCGTGCGCCGCGCCGCCCATGTCCTTCTTCATCAGCCGCATGCCCGCCGAGGTCTTCATGTCGAGCCCGCCGGAATCGAAGCACACCCCCTTGCCGACCACCGCCAGCACCGGATGCGCCGGATCGCCCCAGACGAGGTGCATCAGCCGCGGCGCATGGTGCCGCGCCGCCGCGCGCCCGACCGCATGGATCATCGGGTAATCCTGCTCCAGCGCATCGCCGCGCACCACGGCGAGATCGGCCTTGTGGGCCTTGGCCAGCTTCTCGCACTCCGCCTCGAGCGCGGCGGGGCCAAGGTCTTCGGGCGGGGCGTTGACGAGGTCGCGCAGCAAGCACTCGGCTTCCGCCTCGGCGGTCACCGCGTCGATCGGGCCGACCTGCGTGGTCAGCAGCACGCGCGGGCCTTGGGCCTTGTCCTCGCTCTTGTAACGGTTGAACCGGTATTGTCCGGTGATCCATCCGAACATCGCCGCGCCCGGATCGGCGCCAACGAGGCGGTAATTGCCCTCGGGCAGCTCTTCGGCGAGCTTGGCGAGGCACCAGGCGGAAAGGCTTTCCGGATTGGCGACGCCGCCCAGCGCGAACCACGCATCGCCATCGGGGACGATCGCGGTCTGCGCGGGCGTGCCTTCGAACTTCTGCGCCGCGATCGCGGCGCGCTGTCCGGCGCTGAGGCCCTTGGCGAAGGCTTCGACGCCTTCCTTGCTCACGAGGTGGATCGACACCGCGCTTTCGCCGCGGTCGGGACGGATCAGGGCTTTGGCTTCGCTCATGCTGCGTCCATAATCGGGCGGGCAGGGATGTCACAACGGGATTCGGCGTTGGCGGGGAGATAAGTGATGCGTGTTCGTGAAATGTTCCACGTGAAACATTTTGCCATGCCGGCAGGAACGGTGCTGCTCGCCGCCGCGCTTGCCGCGTGTTCCTCGGCCGCCGAGATCGCCGACAAGACCGGGGTGAGCGAGCCCACCGCGACCGCGCCCGCGCCGCCCGCGCCGCCCAGTCCCGCGCCCGGCAAGGTCGCATTCGAGGACAATTCCAAGAGTGGCGAGGCGGTGCGCGAATTCGCCTATAGCTGGCCCGCCGAAGTCTCCGCCGTGCCGCAGCTGACCGCGCGCTTCACCGCCGAGCGCGACACGCTGCTCGCCGAGCAGAAGGCCGACTGGGACGAGGCGCTCAAGGAATTCTCCGCCGATCAGTGCGGCGGCTGTGTCAACCGGTCCTATGCCAAGGTCTGGGAGGTGGTTGCCAATCTCCCGCGCTTTCTCTCGCTTTCGGGCGCGTTCAACGAATATTCGGGCGGCGCGCACGGCAATTACGCCTGGGACGCGCTGGTGTGGGACCGCGAGGCCAAGGCCGCGCTCGACCCCAAGGCGGTGTTCCGCTCGCCCGCCGCGCTGCAAGCGGCGCTCGGCAAGCGCTGGTGCGCCGCGCTCAAGGCCGAGCGGACCAAGCGGCTGGGTGCCGAATACGCCGAGGACGCGATCTTTCCCTGCCCGCCGATCGCCGATCTGACGGTGCTGCTCGGCTCCTCGGACAAGCGCGCTTTCAACCGCATCGGGCTGATCGCGGCGCCCTATGTCGCGGGTTCCTATGCCGAGGGTGAATACGAGATCACGCTGAAGGTCACGCCCGAGGTGCTTGCGGCGGTCAAACCCGAATACAAGGCGGCTTTCGCGCTGGCGAAGTAGCAATCCGCGCGCGTCCTCGCTATATGGGCGCGATGCACGACTATCAGATCGTTGACGGCACCGAGACCGTCCTTCGCGACGGATCGATCAAGCTCCACGGGCCCGACGGGTTCGCGGGGATGCGCAAGGCCGGCAAGCTCGCTGCCGAGATTCTCGATGCCTGCGCCGATCTGGTGAAGCCCGGCGTCACCACCGGCGCGATCGACGATGCGATCCGCGGCATGATGCTCGATGCCGGTGCGATCCCCGCGACGCTCGGCTACCGCGGCTATGCGCACTCGTCCTGCATCTCGATCAACCACGTGATCTGCCACGGTATTCCGGGCGACAAGATGCTCAAGGACGGCGACATTCTCAACATCGACGTGACCCCGCTGGTCGATGGCTGGCACGGCGATACCAGCCGGATGTTTTATGCGGGCGAGCCGTCCTTGAAGGCGAGGAAGCTGATCGAGGTGACCTATGAGTGCCTGATGCTCGGGATTGCGGCAGCGCAGCCCGGCGCGCGGCTCGGCGATGTCGGCGCCGCGATCGAGGCGCACGCGGCGCAATTCCGCTACGGCGTGGTGCGCGAGTTCTGCGGGCACGGGCTGGGGCGCCTGTTCCACGACGCCCCGGAAGTGGTCCACGCCGCCAAGGCGGGCACCGGGCCGGAGCTGCGCCCGGGGATGTTCTTCACCATCGAGCCGATGATCAACCTCGGCAAGCCCTGGGCCAAGGTCCTCGGCGACGGCTGGACCGCGGTGACGCGCGACAAGAGCCTCTCGGCGCAGTTCGAGCATTCGATCGCGATCACCGAGACGGGCAACGAGATTTTCACGAAGAGCCCGACGGGTCGGGATTGCCCGCCGTACATGTGATAGGTAAGGCGCAATCGCAACTGGCAAGCCGGATCGCCGAGCAATTCGGCATTGGTCTGATCCGGTTTCCCTATGCAGATTGCGTGGTCCTCGAGGATGGTGAGGTCCTCAAGCTGTTCATTCCTCGCTCCAAGCGCGTGATGATGGGTCAGCCGAAGGACAGGATGATCATTGGTAATCTGATCTTCGTCCCCCGGCGCAAACTGCTCCCGCTACGAACGCCTTCGAAGAAATTTGCGTGGCCCGAGCATTGTGCCACTTTTAACATTGCTAATTTCCCTTGGCTTGTTCCCTTTAGCTGGCTTTCAGACGAGCCAATTGATAGCCGCTTCCTTGACGGGCTCCATACATTGATCGCGACACTTCCGAACGACGAACGCGGCTGGCAGGAGCGGTTTGGCGAAAATGTATTCGAGACAACAGTCCTCGAGACTGTCAGACCGCTTGTTGAATTCCTTCGAAAAGCTGCCCCGCCTCCCCGGGCTTGACCCGGGGCCCCGCTTTCTTTCTTCTTTGCTGCATGGAACGCGAACAACAGGGCGGCTGGGTCTATATCATGGCCGACCGTTATCGCGGGACGGTCTATGTCGGATCGACCGCTGATCTGGCGTTTCGCATTTCGCAGCATCGCTCGGGGGAAGGCTCGAAATTCTGCGCCGAATATGGTCTGACACGGCTCGTGTGGATGGAACTGCTGCCGACCATGCAGGAGGCCATGGATCAAGAAAAGCGAGTGAAGCGTTGGCTGCGCGAATGGAAATTCGCGCTGATCGAGAAGGCCAATCCGGATTGGCGTGATCGCTTTGACGAAATCCTGAATTGAAGAAAAGCGGGGCCCCGGCTCAAGGCCGGGGAGACGAAGATAGGCTACCCCTCGCGCGCCGCCCTGATCGCCGCTCCCGCCGCGAAGGGCGCTATCGCCACAAGCCCCAGACTGATCGCCGCCACGAAGCCGAGTGTCGCCGGATCGCTTCGCGCCAGTGCGCCGGCGCCGAAGATCAGGATCGGCAGCGCGAGCGGGATCAGCAGCAGGCCGGATAGCGCCGCGCCCGCGCGCAGGCTCGCGGTCAGCGCCGCGATCATCAACCCGATCGCCGCCAGCCCTGGCGTGCCGACGAGCAGCCCGAGCAGCAGGAGGGTGAAGGTCTCGCCCTCGATCTTCAGCAGCGCGGCCGCAGGGAAGGTCGCGAGCAACAGCGGCGGGCCGAAGCTCAGCCAGTGGGCGAGGAGGCGCATCGCCATCACCGCCTCTTCCGCAAACCCGCGCAGCTTCAATTGGTCGAAGAAACCCAGTTCGATATCGCGCGCCACCAGTTTCTCGAGCGGCAGGATCGCCGCCAGCAGCGCCGCGATCCACACCACCCCGCCGCCGGTGCGCGCTAGCAGGTTCACGTCCGGCCCGACCGCGAAGGGGAACAGCATCGCGACCGCGACGAAAAACACAGTGGGTAGCGCCGCCCCGCTCCCGGTGAAGGGGAAGAATTGCGCAAGGTCGCGGCGCAGCAGGGCGAGGATCATGCCTCCTCCTCCTCGCGCTCGGCAGGGGCGAAGTCCTCGATGGCGAAGCTGGTCATCCCCGGCACATCGAGCGGCTGGTGCGAGGCGACCAGCGCGATCCCGCCGCCGCCGATATGCAGCCGGATCAGCGCGACAACCTTGCCAATAGTATCGGTGTCGAGCCCGGACAGCGGCTCGTCGAGCAGCCAGATCGGCACCGCACGGTTGAGCAGCGCTGCGAGCGCCGCGCGCTTCTTCTGCCCGGTCGAGAGAAACCGCACCGGCACTTCGAGCAGCGGCCCGAGCCCGAGGATCATGATCGCGCCGTCGGGGCTGGTGCAGCCGTCCACCCGTTCCCAGAAGGCCAGCGCCTTGCCCAGCGGCAGGTCGGGATCGAGCCCGGTACGCTCGTCGAGCAGGCCCAGCGCGCCCTCGCGCGTCACGCTCCCCGCATAGGGCGTCGTCAGCCCCGCCAAAGCGCGCAGAAGCGTGGTCTTGCCCGCGCCGTTCGCCCCCGTGACATGGCACGCCGCGCCCGCTTCCAGCCGGAACGACAGCCGCCGGAACAGCAGCCGATCCCCCCGGCGGCAGGCGAGATTGTCGGCGGCGAGGGTGGGCGCGGGCGCTTGCATTGGCCCCACGCGTTAGGGAAAAGGCCTCGCCTAAACAAGCGACCCCTCAACCGGAGCACCACCGCCATGTCCGCACCGTCCGTCCCCGAACTCACCCCCGACGAAGCCGCCGCACTGCTTGCCGAGCACCCGGAATGGAGCCTCGCGCGCGGGGGCAAGGCGATCGCGCGGACCTTCCGGTTCAAGGATTTCTCGCAAGCGTGGGGCTTCATGAACCGCGTCGCGCTGCTCGCCGAGGCGCAGGACCACCACCCGGAATGGTTCAACGTCTACAACCGTGTCGAGATCACGCTCACCACGCACGATGCCGGCGGATTGTCCGCGCGCGACGCCAGGCTGGCGGCGGCGATCGACGCGCTACTGGCCTAGCGGCCGCAGGCTGTTCCTGAGCTGCTTCCTGACCTTGCCCGGCATCCACCGCTTGGCGAACGCCATCCGCTTCGAGGTCGCGCCCACGAAGTAGTCGAGCTTGCTGCCGTGCACCGCGTCCCACACCGCCTGCGCGACGTGTTCGACCGGGGTGATCTCCAGCCCCGCGGCCTTGACCCGGTCGCGGATCTGCTCGTTCGATTTGCGGTTGCCGGTGCCGTCGAGCAGCGGGGTCTCGATGAAGGAGGGGCACACCGAGGCGACCGTGATGCGGTCCTCGGCCCATTCGGCATCGAGGCTTTCGCTCACCGCGCGCACCCCGAACTTGGTGGCGCAATAGACGCTCATGCCGCCCGATCCCGCGATCCCCGCCGCGCTCGCCATGTTGACCAGCGCCGATCCGGGCGCGCTCGCCTTGAGGTAGGGATAGGCCGCCTGCGCGCCGTAGAGCACGCCCTTTAAGTTGATGTCGAGGCAGCGGTCGATCTCCTCGGGGTCGAGCTCGGCAAGCGCGCCGCCGGTGCCGATCCCGGCATTGTTGACCAGCGCATCGATCCGCGCGTTCCCGGTGGCGTCGGCGAAGGCGGCGAGGCTCGCGTCCCATCCCGCGCGGTCGCGCACGTCGAGCTTTCCGGCCCACTTGGCTGTCCCCGCGATCTGGTCGAGCGTGCCCTGCATCCCCGCCTCGTTGATGTCGGCGACCCCGACGAACCAGCCGCGCGCGGCAAAATGCAGCGCGGTCGCGCGCCCGATGCCCGAACCGCCGCCGGTGATGAAGATGCTGCGCTGTGTGCCCATGATGATCCCCTCGCGATTGCGTTTTGCGGGAGGGTCTAGAGCGGACTGACAGGCTTGTCAGCAGGCAGAGTGGGGGAAGTTACCGCGGCAGGTTTCGGGGCGGCTGGAACCGTGCCGCGATGACAGGAAGTGGGTGGTTTGCTGCCATCCCACCGCCGCGGGCCTGACCCAGGGACCCGCTGCTGATTGTTTCTTCATCAAATCATGCGATTACTGCCGGATCTAGGTTATGGGACGGAGAAACGGCGTGGCGCGCATCCTTCAGGCAGCATGGCTGGCACTCGCCGCGCTGTTGCTCCCCTGCTGCGCTCTCGCCGAGGACGCGGCGCCCGATTACCGCTACCGCCTGACGGTCGAGGTCGAGACGCCCGAGGGGCTGCGTACCGGGTCGAGCGTAATTGAAGTGCAGCAGACCCTCGTGCGCGCCGGGGGCAGCCCTGCTAATCAGGCGGTCGAGCGCCGGGTGCGCGGCGAGGCGGCGGCGGTTAATTTGCCCGGCGGCAAGACGCTGTTTGCGCTGCTGGAATCCGAGAACAACGTCGATTGGGCAAGCTATGTCTTTGTCTATCTCGCGCCGCAGAGGAAAGGCGAGTCTTTCGCCGAACAGCTGGACGATGTTCTTGAGGTGAAGGGAAAGCAGGTTCTGCCGCGCATGTGGCCGCCCGTTGCCTTTCTCAAGGAGCGTTCGGCCTATCCCATGCTTGTGACCTTCAACGATCTCGCCGACCCGACCAGCTTGGCACAAGTCGATCCCGATGATCTTGCTGCAACATTTGGGGGGGGCGTGAGGCTCAAGCGGATCACCGTGCAACTTACTGATGAGCCGGTGACCGGCGGTATTGAGAAGCTGCTGCCACCTCCATCCCCTAAAGGGTTTTATGGGATGCGGATGCGAGTAGATGGTGAGCAAAGAACAATACTTATCGGACGATGGGTCTTCTCGAAAGGTACGCAACAATGAATCGTGAAGTCTTCCTTTCACTCTTGGCTCTCGATGCATACAACCGTAATTATGGCCAAACTTTGCTCCTCAATAAGGGCGACAGTTTTACTGGCGTCAACGAAGTTGATCAGCGTATCGGAACGGCACGGATTTCTGCTCAAGAGATTACCGACGAGGCCCAATCCGCAGGCTTCTACGCCATCGCCTACGACTGGAACAACAGCGGCAATACCGAAACGGCTATCTCGTTTCGCGGCCCCAACTTTCCCAACATGAGCACCGCCTGACGGACAAAGGAAGCTGGACCCCGGATCAAGTCCGGGGTGACGGGGACGGCAGCTATGGGGTCGATAGATGACCGTCTGATTTCGGGCGGAAAGGTCGAATAGCCGACGCCAACTCACAGCGCCGGGTTGGCATAGAAATGCCACGTGAAGATCGCCATCGCCCCCCTTTGCGGCGACCAGCTTTCCGCCAGCGCCCGCGTCGCCTTCTCCGCCGGGCGCTCTTCCAGCCCGAGCAGGCGTTTCACCCCCTCCTGCACCGCGAGGTCTCCGGCGGGCCAGATGTCGGGGCGGCCTTCGGCGAAGAGCAGGTAGATCTCCGCCGACCAGCGGCCGATGCCCTTGATCCGGGTGAGGCGCTCGATCGCCTCCTCGTCGTCGGCGGGCAGCGCATCGAAATCGAGCTCGCCCGCTTCGACCAACGCGCACAAGGACCGCGCATAGGACTGCTTCTGGCGTGAGAGGCCGCAGGCCCGCAGCGTGTCGAAGTCGCGCTTCAGCAGGCACCCCGGCGTGAATTCCGGCCCCAGCTCCGCCTCCAGCTTGCCCCACATCGAGGCGGCCGCCGCGACCGAGACCTGCTGGCCGACGATGGTGCGCAAGAGCGTCTTGTATCCGGTTGGGCGCAGGCGCGGTTCGGGATAGCCGACGGCCGCGATCGCGCGCGCCACTTTCGGCTCGCGCGCCGCCAGCGCGTCGAGATCGCCGCGCAATTTTTCGGCGCTCAGGCCCATTCCCACTTTCCTCAACTTGCACTGCCCGCCAGACTACCTTAGCAGCCCGGGCGCAGTCTCACAGCGCACAGCCTTGCGCCCAATAGTCGAAAAGGAACACCGATCCATGCCCAGACTGGTCGTCACCAACCGCGAAGGCGCCACCAGCGAGATCACCGTCGAGGACGGGCTGACCGTGATGGAAGCGATCCGCGACAATGGCTTCGACGAGCTGCTGGCGCTGTGCGGCGGGTGCTGTTCCTGCGCGACCTGCCATGTCTATGTCGACCCGGCCTTCGCCGACAAGCTGCCCAAGATCAGCGAGGACGAGGACGACCTGCTGGAATCGAGCGATCACCGCGTGGCGACCTCGCGCCTGTCGTGCCAGGTGCCGTTCACGGCCGAGCTCGACGGTCTCCACGTCACCATCGCGCCCGAAGATTGAGGCTTGGGCGTTGCGGCCTGCGGGCCGAGCGCCTAACTCTCCCCGGATGAACATCACGCGTCCCTTCGGCGACACGCTCGCGCTCATCGGCAACACCCCGCTCGTCCGCCTCGCCGGCCCCAGCGCCGCGGCCGGGTGCGACATCTGGGGCAAGTGCGAGTTCGCCAACCCCGGTGGCTCGGTGAAGGACCGCGCGGCGCTCTACATCATCCGCGATGCCGAGGGGCGCGGCGAACTCACGCCCGGCGGCACGGTGGTCGAGGGGACGGCGGGCAACACCGGCATCGGCATCGCGCTGGTCGCCAATGCGCGCGGCTACAAGACGATCATCGTGATGCCCGACAACCAGTCCAAGGAGAAGATGGACACGCTGAAAGCGTTGGGCGCCGAGCTGGTGCTGGTGCCGCCGACCAAGTTCTCGGACAGCGGCCACTTCGTCCACACCTCGCGCCGCCTTGCCGAGGAAACGCCGGGCGCGGTCTGGGCCAACCAGTTCGACAACATCGCCAACCGCCGCGCGCATATCGAGGGCACCGCGACCGAGATCTGGGAGCAGCTCGGCGGCAAGGTCGACGGCTTCACCTGCGCCGCGGGCACCGGCGGGACGATTGCGGGCGTCGGCCTCGGCCTCAAGGCCTTCGACGAGAATGTCCGCATCGCGCTGACCGATCCGCACGGCGCTGCGCTCTACAACTATTACGGCAGGGGCGTGCTCGAGGCCGAGGGTTCCTCGGTCGCCGAGGGGATCGGGCAGGGGCGCATCACCGCCAATCTCGAAGGCGCGCCGATCGACACGCAGTTCCGCATTTCCGACGAGGAAGGCCTCGAATGGGTCGCGCGGCTGCTGAAGGAGGAGGGGCTGTGCCTCGGCCTGTCCTCGGGCATCAATGTCGCGGGGGCGGTGGCGCTGGGCCAGATGCTGGTCGCCGAGGGACGCGAAAATCCGCAGGTGGCGACGATCCTGTGCGACACCGGCTTCCGCTACCTCTCGACGCTGTACAATGCCGACTGGCTGGCGGCCAAGGGGCTGCCGGTGTTCGACTGGCTCAAGCAGGGAGCGATGGCATGAGCGGGCTTTCCTGGCGCGAGCGGCTGCGGCGGATGAACCAGCGCAGCCTGTTCACCCGCGACAGCCGCCCGCTCGGGTCGGCGGTCGAAGTGATGGGCGAGCCCGAGGACATCTCCTCGGCCGGGCAGGTGCGGGCCGAGGCGGTGCAGCGGCTGCAGGTGGGGGTGTTCGGGATCGGCGCGATGGTGCTGCTGGTGGGGCTCGCCAGCATCATCGGCGGACAGGCCGAACGCAATGACGAGCTCGCGGTGCCCGAAGCCGCTCCCACCACCGAGCCGAGCGCCGCGCCTGCGCAGGCCAATCCGCTGGCCGATGCCGGCGTGGTGCCCGATATCGCTGCCGAGCCCAGCACCGCGCCCGCACCCGCCGGGCCGGCGAGCCCCGCCGCTCCGGGCAATGCGCCGCCCGCGCCCTAGCGGGCACGCTGCGCTCGCCGGAGCGCTGCTGGCTTTGAGCGCCTGCCACGGCGCCCCCGCCGCCGCGCCGCAAGCCGAACAGAACGCCACCCCGGCCCCGGTCCCGACCGCAAGGCTGGGATTGATGAGCAGCCTGCCGCTCTATTGGCCGCTCGGGGCGGATGTCGACGCACTCGCTTCGGGCCGCGCGGCGGTGCCGTGGCAGCGCGCGGCACTGGCGCAGGACTACCTGCTCGAACCGCTCGACACGCTCTCCCCCATTCCCGCGCTGTCCCGCGATGCGCCCGCGACCGATCCGCTCGCGGGGCTCACCCGGCTCGCGGTGGTGCAGCCGCGCGGGCTGTCGCCGGCGGACAATGTCGCGCTCGATCGCTGGGTGAGGGGCGGCGGGCGGCTGCTGCTGGTGCTCGATCCGGCGCTCACCGGGGACTATGCCGCCCCGCTCGGCGATCCGCGCCGCCCGGTCGATTCCGCACTGATACCGCCGGTGGTCGCGCGCTGGGGCATGGCGGTCGGCTTCGACGAGGACCAAACGCCGGCGGTCGGCACGGCGCGGCTGGGCGAGGCGGCGCTTCCGCTCGCGGTGCGGGGTCTGGTGACGATCACCGATCCTGCCGCGGCGGACTGCACCCTGCTCGCTGGCGGCGCGGCGGCGCGCTGCCGGGTGGGCTCGGGCACGGTCATGCTGATCGCCGATGCCGCGCTGTTCGAACACGCCGAGCTTGCGGGCGAGGGCGGAGCAGGCTTGCGCGCGGTGATGGCCGAAGCCCTGCGGTGATCCACCGGGGAAATCACGGGATGGGTGGGACTCGGAGTCGCGCCAAGACGGGAAATGGCGCGATTACCCCGTTTTGTTCCGCAAATTGGAGGGTTTAGCCACTGGAGCTGACGCGGGCTCGGCCCTGGTCGGGATTGATCCAGCATATAAAAATCAGAGATTTACCTAGTTTTCCCGCAAAATCCCCGAAATTTCCCTTCCATCCCCGCGCCTTCCCCGATATGACCGGGGTCCATCAGACATGCCTGTATGTCTCGCGTCCGTCCTGTGGGGGGCGGCGCAACCGTGCCGCACGCGTGCGGCCGGGACGCAGGAGGCGTGTCGGGGGAATTCGAGCGTGTCATTTGCGCAGGCGCAGGCCCTTCGGGGTCACCTGCGAGGGGTAGAGGGGATTGCAGGCTGATGTCTGCCTTCGCGGGATATAACGGCCAAGCTTACTCGCCCGCGGGCGAGAAGGGCCGCTTTGTCCTGCCGGCCGAGTTCCGCAAGGCCGTCAAGGAAAGCTCGGGCGGCAACCGCACCCTGTGCCTCGCCTCGCACGGCAAGTTCGACTGCCTGATCGGCTTCGGCCTGTCGCGCATCGCCCAGCTGCACGCCCAGCTCGACCGCGAGGAAGACCGCGCCATCGCCCGCGGCGACCTCGGCTTCGAGCGCGACGTGCGTGCGGCGCAGTTGTTCGGCTTTTCGCAGCTCCCCTTCGACGAGAGCGGCCGCTTCGTCATGCCCGAGCACCTGCGCGAACTGGGCAAGGTCGCGGACGGGCTCTACTTCCAGGCGGCAGGCGATTTCTTCTTCGTGTGGAGCCCCGCCGAACTCGAGCGCATGGGCCCCGAGTGGAAGGGCGCGCAGGCGGCCTGTGCCAAGCTTATCGCAGCCGCGAAGAAGGGGGGCGCGTGATGACCGAGGCCCCGCACATCCCGGTGCTGCTCGATGAAGTCGTCGCCGCGCTCGCCCCGCGCGAGGGGCTGACCATCGTCGATGCGACCTTCGGCGCGGGCGGCTATTCCGCCGCGCTGCTGGAGGCGGGCGCGCGTGTCCACGCCTTCGACCGCGATCCCGACGCGATTGCCGCCGGCCAGGCGATGGTGGCGCGCTTCGACGGCCGCCTCGCGCTCCATCCCGCGCGCTTTTCGGCGATGCGCGCCGAGCTCGCCGCGATCGGCGTGACGGCGGTCGATGCCGTGGTGATGGATATCGGCGTCTCCTCGATGCAGCTCGACCAGGGTGAGCGGGGCTTTGCCTTCATGCACGACGGTCCGCTCGACATGCGCATGAGCCAGGCCGGGGAGAGTGCCGCCGACTTCCTCAACACCGCCGACGAGGAAGCGATCGCCAACGTGCTCTACCGCTATGGCGAGGAACGCCAGTCGCGCCGGGTGGCGCGCGCGATTGTCGCCGCGCGCCCGCTCGCGACCACCGGCGAGCTCGCCCGCGTGGTGCGCCGCGCGCTCGGCCACAAGCCGCACGACAAGAAGGACCCGGCGACCCGCACCTTTCAGGCGGTGCGCATCCATGTGAACGACGAGCTGGGCGAGCTGGAAGCGGGCCTTGCCGCGGCCGAGGCGCTGCTGGTGCCCGGCGGGGTGCTTGCGGTGGTGACCTTCCACAGCCTCGAAGACCGTATCGTCAAGCAGTTCCTGCGCGAGCGCTCCGGGGCGGGGCGCGCGGTGTCGCGCCACCTGCCCGGGGAAATCCCCGGCCCCGCGCCCACCTTTGCGCAAGTCTCCAAGCCTATTCGTGCCAGTGACGCGGAGGTCGCCCGCAACCCTCGCGCCCGTTCGTCCACCCTGCGCCGCGCTGTCCGCACCGACGCACCGCCGAGGAGCCTCGCCGCATGATGACCCGCTCTCACGCCCGATCGCTTGGCTGGGCCGCGGTGCTCGCGATCTGTCTGGCCGTGGTCACGGTGCTCAGCTTCAAGGTGCACGCGGTCAAGAGCGAGGTGCTGCTCGCCGAACGCCAGCTGATCGCGCTGGAGCGCGAGACGCTGCTGCTCGAAACCGAATTCGAGACCCGCGCCAGCCAGCGCCAGCTCGCGGAATGGAATGCGGTCGAGTTCGGCTACGAAGCGCCGCGCGCGCGCCAGTTCCTCGATGGCGAGCGCCAGCTGGCGAGCCTCGGCGAGCGGCCTGCGCCGGGTGCGCCCTCGCCGATCCGCCTCGCGCGCGCCGAAGTGGGCGAAGGCGGGGCGCCGGTGGCCGACACGGACACCGCCGCGATGCGTTCCCCGGTCTCGGGCGCCAAGGTGACGCTCGCCGCCGCGAGCCCCGAGGAGAGCGCCGGCGCGGTGTTCACCGAGGCCTTCGGCGAATTTCTGATCGAGGCCTCCCCGATCCGTCCGGCACGGGCCGAGACCGCGCGGCGAACCGGCAAGGCGAGCGCGTCCGCAGCGGCAGCAGGGCTGGGCGAATGAGCGCGCTGGCGGCTGCGCACTTCGCCGCGCCCGCAATCCCCGCCGGCCGCGTCCACAGCGCCAATCTGCGCGCGCAGATGCTGTGGACTGCACGGATGCGGCTGCTGTGGCTGGTCGGGGGCTTCTGCGCCATCGTCCTGATCGCGCTGTTCCGGATCGTCTCGCTCGGCCTCGTCGGCGATGCACCGCAGCGCACCAGCCTCGAGGATGCGCTGCTCCCCCCGCGCGGCGAGATTACCGATCGCAACGGCGCCCCGCTCGCGCGCGCCTTCCCTGCCTATGCCCTGTGGTTCGATCCCAAGGCGATGGGCGATTCCGGCTCGCCGCTGGTGCGCAGCCCTGACGAGGTGGCTGCGGCGCTGAAGGCGATTTTCCCCGATATCGACGCCGCGCGGCTGGCCCGCCGCCTTGCCTCGGGCAAGGCGGGGTACCTGCGCCGCCGCATCCTGCCCGAAGAGGCCAACCGGGTGTTCGCGCTGGGCGAGGTCGCGCTCGAAATCCCGCGCGAAACCGATCGCTACTACCCGCAAGGCACGCTCGCCGCGCATGTGCTGGGCTATGTGGTCGAGGACGAGGGCGGCAAGATCGGAATGGAGCAGGTGCTCGAGGAGCAGCTGAGCGACCCCGCGCACCGCGATGCGCCGGTGGCGCTTTCGATCGACGTGCGGGTGCAGGGCGCGCTCGAGGACGAGCTGCGCCGCGGGATGCTCGCCACCAATGCCGACGGCGCGGCCGGGATCGTGCTCGATGTTGATACCGGCGAAGTGATGGCGCTGGCCTCGCTGCCCGAATTCGATCCCAACACGGCGGGCGCAAGCGGGGCGATCAATGTCTTCAACCGCGCCACCAACGGAGTCTACGAGCTGGGCTCGACCTTCAAGCCGCTGAGCATGGCCGCCGCGATCGATGCCGGTGTGGTGCGCGATCTCGGCAAGCAGTGGGATGCCAGCCCGGTGGCGATCGCGGGCCGCACGATCAAGGATTCGCACCCGCTCGGCCCCAGCCTCAACGTGCCGCAGGCGCTGGTCCATTCGTCCAACACCGTCACCGCGCGGGTCGCCGATGCGCTCGGTGCGGAACGCTTGCGCCAGACCATGATTGATCTGGGTATGGACCGTCGCCCGTTCATCGAACTGCCCGCGCGTGGGCGTCCGCTGTGGCCGCAGGGGCCGTGGAGCCGCGTCACCAACATGACGGTGAGCTTCGGCCATGGCCTTGCAGTGACGCCGCTGCACCTGGCTTCGGCCTATGCCGCGATGGTCAATGGCGGGATCTGGCGTCCGGCGACGCTGGTCAGGCGCGACCCGGCCGATGTGCCGCGCGGGCGGCGGGTGTTCAAGGAATCGACCTCGTCCAAGATGCGCCAGATGCTGCGCATGATCTCGCTCTACGGCACCGGCAAGGCCGCCGATGCGCCCGGTTACCGCGTCGGCGGCAAGACCGGTTCGGCCGAAAAGGCGGGCGTGGGCGGATATAATCGCACCGCGCTGGTCTCCTCCTTCGCTGCCGCTTTCCCGATGGATGCGCCGCGCTATGTCGTGGTGGTGGTGGTCGACGAGCCCAAGGGCACGGTCGCCAGCAGTTTCCAGCGCACCGCCGCCTTCACTTCGGCCCCGATCGTCGGCCGGCTGGTGCCGCGGATCGGCCCGATGCTCGGTGTGCAGCCCGACGAGAACCGCGACGTCGATATCTCCGATCTGCGCTATCTGGTGGATCGCGGCGCATGAGGCTGGGCGAGTTGCTGGCTGCGGCAGGCCTTGCGGGCGCGAGCGAGGACACCGTCACCGGGTTTGCCATCGATCACCGCAAGGTCGCTCCGGGAACGGTGTTCGGCGCCTTCCAGGGGACGGCGGTCAACGGCGAGGACTTCATCCCTGCGGCCATCGAGGCAGGTGCGATCGCGGTCGTGGCGCGGCCCGAGGCGCGGGTCGAAGGCGCGCTTCACATCGCCGACGCCAATCCGCGCAAGGCCTTTGCGCATCTCGCGGCCGGGTTCTTCGCCCCCTATCCCGCCACGATCGTGGCGGTCACCGGAACCAACGGCAAAACCTCGACCGTCGAGATGGCCCGCCAGATCTGGCGCATGGCGGGCGAGCGCGCGGCGAGCATCGGCACGCTCGGCGTGACCACCCCCGACGGGAGCGTTTCGACCGGGCTGACCACGCCCGACATCGTCACCTTCCTCGCCAACATGGCGGGCCTCGCGCGCGAGGGGGTGACCCATGTCGCCTATGAGGCATCGAGCCACGGGCTCGACCAATATCGCAACGAGGGGCTCCGGCTGGCAGCCTCGGCCTTCACCAATTTCAGCCGCGACCACCTCGACTACCACGGCACGATGGAGGCCTATTTCGCGGCCAAGATGCGGCTGTTCACCGAGGTCGTCGCGCCCGGCAGCCCGGCGGTGATCCATGACGCGGGCGACGGTTCGGAATGGACCGCGCGGGCAATTGCCGAGGCTGAGGCGCGCGGACTTGCCGTGCGCAGTGTGGGCGAGGGCGGCAGCTTCCTGCGCCTCGCCGCGCGCGAACCGAGCCAGCTCGGCCAGACGCTCACCATCTTGCATGGCGGCGAGACGCGGAAGGTCAATCTGCCGCTGATCGGTGCCTATCAGGCCGCCAATGCGCTGGTTGCGGCGGGCCTCGCGCTTGCGACCGGGATCGCCGCATCGAGCGTGTTCGACGCGCTCACGCGGTTGCAGCCGGTGCGCGGACGGCTCGAGCGCGCGGCGCTCAACGCCGCCGGGGCGCCGGCCTATGTCGATTATGCCCACACCCCCGACGCGCTCGAGGCTGCCATCGCGGCGCTGCGCCCGCATGTCGCGCCCGGTGGAAAGCTCATCGTGGTGTTCGGCGCGGGCGGAGACCGCGACACTGGCAAGCGCGCCGCCATGGGCGAGGTCGCCGCCCGCGCCGCCGACAGCGTGATCATCACCGATGACAATCCGCGCAGCGAGGACCCGGCCGCCATCCGCGCCGCGATCCTTGCTGGCGCAGGCGCCGCCGCGCGCGAGATCGGCGACCGCCGCGCGGCCATTGCCGCAGCGATCGGGGAAGCCGGGGCCAGCGATATTGTGCTGATCGCCGGCAAAGGCCACGAACAGGGTCAAATCATCGGGTCTGGAGCAACAATGCGGATCGAAGCGTTCGACGATGTCGAAGTGGCGCGGCAGTGCGCCGGGGCGGGGAGCGTGACCGCATGAACGCGCCGGCCCACCACCCGATGCTCCATCACTGGCCCGTCACTCCGCGCGACGCACTCCCGCTCGCGCTGTGGAGCGCGGCCGAGATCGCCGCGGCGTGCCGAGGCACCGCCAGCCATGATTTCGCGGCCGCCGGGGTCGAGATGGATTCGCGCGACGTGAAGCCCGGCGACGTGTTCGTCGCCTTGAAGGGCGAGGCGATGGACGGCCACCGCTTCATCTCCGCCGCCTTCGCCAAGGGCGCGGTCGCCGCGATCGTCGATCGGCCCGTCGATTTCCCCCATGTGCTGGTTGAGGACACCACGCAGGCGCTCCACGCCCTCGCCCACGCCGCGCGCGAGCGGGCGAGCCAGGCGGTGCGGATCGGGATCACCGGTTCGGTCGGCAAGACCGGGATGAAGGAGGCGATCTTCGCCTGCCTCGACCGGGCGAGCCGCGGCGCGGCGCACCGTTCGGTGCGCAGCTACAACAACCATGTCGGCGTGCCGCTCTCGCTGGCGCGCCTGCCCGCGCGGGCGAAGTTCGGTGTGTTCGAGATGGGCATGAACCACGCGGGCGAGATCGCGCCGCTGGCCGCGCATGTGCGCCCCCACGTCGCGCTCATCACCACCATCGCGCCTGCCCATATCGAAAACCTCGGCAGCCTCGCGGCGATCGCGGACGAGAAGGCGCAGATCTTCACCGGGCTCGTCCCCGGCGGGGTGGCGGTGATCCCTGCCGACAGCGAATGGGCGCCCCGGCTGATCGACCACGCCAAGGCCTGGGGGGCCAAGGTGGTCACCTTCGGCCGCGCCGCCACCGCCGATGTCCGCCTGCTCGACGCCATCCCGGCGGCGAGCGGCGGGGCGCTCGTCACCGCCGACCTCGGCGACCGCCGGGTGTGCTACACCATTGCCGAGCCGGGCGAGCACTGGGTCGTCAATTCGCTTGGCGTCATGGCGGCGGTGCGCGCCGCCGGCGGAGACCTGGCGAGCGCGGGTCTCGCGCTGGCCGAGATGGGCGGGCTCAAGGGCCGCGGCGCGCGCCACCAGATTGCGGCTGCAGGCGGACGCGCGCTGCTGATCGACGAAAGCTACAACGCCAACCCTGCCTCGATGCGCGCGACCCTGAAGGCGCTGGCCACCACGCCCGCCGCCCGCCGCATCGCGGTGCTGGGCAGCATGAAGGAACTGGGCGACTTCGCCGAGGCCTTCCACCGCCAGCTCGCCGAGCCGCTGGCCGAGGCGGGCGTTGTCCACGCCATCCTCGTCGGGCCCGAAATGCGCGCGCTCGCCGAGGAATTGGGGAAAGCGAGCGGCATTGCGCTTGGCAAGCCGTTCACCTTCGCGCATTGCGAGGGGCCTGCCGAGGCGATAGCGGCGCTCGGGCAGTTCGGCCTCGCGGATGGGGACGCGGTGCTGGTCAAGGGGTCCAATTCGGTGGGGCTCGGCAGGCTGGTGTCACACTATGTCGAGGACCCCGGCGCCTGACGCCGCGCCCGGGGCGCACAGCCGAAGGCCCGAGCGGCCCAAAGGACGATTGAATGCTCTATCTGCTTGCCGAGTGGCTTGGCTTCGAAGGCATCCTCAACCTGGTGCGCTACCAGACCTTTCGCGCGGGCGCGACGCTGATGACAGCGCTGCTGATCGGCCTCATCATCGGTCCGCGCTTCATCAACATCCTGCGGGTTCGCCAGGGCAAGGGGCAGCCGATCCGCGAGGACGGGCCGCAGACCCACCTCGCCAAGCGCGGCACGCCGACGATGGGCGGGCTGATGATCCTGACCGCGCTCACGCTGTCGCTGCTGATCTGGATGGATCTGGCGAGCCCCTTCGTCTGGGCCTGCCTCGCAGTCACCATCGGCTTCGGCCTGATCGGCTTTCTCGACGATTACGACAAGGTCGCCAAGAACAGCCACGCCGGGGTGCCCGCGCGGGTGCGGCTGCTCGGCGAATTCGTGGTCGCGGGGGTCGCCTCCTGGCTGATCGTCAGCCAGATCAACACCAATCTCTATCTCCCCTTCCTCACCGGGGTGAGCATCCCGCTCGGGCCTGCCTATTACGTCTTCGCCGCCTTCGTGATCGTGGGCGCGGGCAATGCGGTGAACCTCACCGACGGGCTCGATGGCCTCGCGATCATGCCGGTGATCATCGCGAGCGGCACCTTCGCGATCATCGCCTATCTTGCGGGGCGGGCGGATTTCAGCACCTATCTCGGCATCCCGCATGTGCCAGGCGCCGGCGAGCTGGCGATCTTCTGCGCCGCGATCATGGGCGCAGGGCTCGCCTTCCTGTGGTTCAACGCGCCGCCGGCGGCGGTGTTCATGGGTGATACGGGCAGCCTCGCGCTGGGCGGCGCGCTCGGCGCGATCGCGGTCGCCTCGCACCACGAGGTCGTGCTGGCGATCGTGGGCGGGCTGTTCGTGCTCGAGGCGGTGAGCGTGATCGTGCAGGTGTTCTGGTTCAAGCGCACCGGGCGCCGCGTGTTCCGCATGGCACCGATCCACCACCACTTCGAGCAGCTCGGCTGGAGCGAGAGCAAGGTCGTGATCCGCTTCTGGATCATCGCCATCGTGCTCGCGCTGATCGGCCTGTCGACGCTCAAGCTGCGGTAAGGGGAGATCCGCGCCGCCGTGATCACCTCCCCCGCCTTCGCCGGAAAACGCTATGCGGTGCTCGGTCTCGCCCGCTCGGGCGCGGCGGCGGCCGAGGCGCTGCTGGCGAGCGGGGCGGAAGTGATCGCGTGGGACCGGCAGGATGTCGCCCGCGCACCCTTCGAAGGCCGCTGCCGGCTGATCGATCCGCTCGAGCTCGATCTCACCGGATTTGCCGGCATGGTGGTCTCGCCCGGAGTGCCGCTCAACAGCCACCCGATCGGGCCGCACACCTGGCAGTATGGCCTGCCCGTGATCGGCGACATCGAGCTGTTCGCGGCCGCGCGCCCGAGCCTGCCGCCGCACCGCGTGGTCGGGATCACCGGCACCAACGGCAAGTCGACCACCACCGCGCTCGTCCATCACATCCTTACGCGTGCGGGCGTGCCTGCCGTGATGGGCGGCAATATCGGCGATCCGATCCTGGCGCAGGAACCGCTTTCCGCCAATGACAAGGGCGTCGGGGTCTATGTGCTCGAATTGTCGAGCTTCCAGATCGATCTCACCTTCACGCTCGATTGCGACATCGCCGCGCTCACCAACATCACCCCCGATCACCTCGATCGCTATGCCGATTTCGCCGCCTATGCCGCTGCGAAGGAACGCTTGTTCCAGATGCAGGCGCACGGCACGGCAATCATCTGCGACGAGGACGAGCCGACCGCCGCGATCGCCGAAGGGCTCGAAACCGCGGGCAAGCCTCTGCTGCGGGTGAAGACGGCCGATCTCGACGCGGCGGGGCTGGCGGCCGGGCGCTCGCCCTCGCTCGCCGGGCCGCACAATGCCCAGAACGCCGCGATCGCGGCCGCGATCTGCCGCCAGCTCGGTCTGACCGACGCCGAAATTGCGGATGGCCTTGCGACCTATAGCGGGCTGCCCCACCGCATGGAGCGCGTGTGCGAGGCGGCCGGGGTCACCTATATCAACGACAGCAAGGCGACCAACGCCGCGTCCGCCGCCCCCGCGCTCGCCGCCTTTCCGCCCGATCCGGCGATCAACGACGGCAGCCCCCGCATCCACTGGATCGTCGGCGGCCTGCCCAAGGAGGATGGCCTTGGCGCCTGCGCGGCGCATCTCGGCAACATCGCCGCCGCCTACACCGTGGGCGAGGCCGGGCCGATGTTCGCCGATCTCATCGAAGGCCATGCGCGGGTCGAGCGCTGCGAGCTGATCAGCGAGGCGGTGCGCCGCGCTGCCGAGGCCGCGCGACCCGGCGAGGTGGTGCTGCTCTCGCCCGCCTGCGCCTCCTATGACCAGTTCCGCGATTACGAAAAGCGCGGCCACCACTTCCGCCAGATGGTCGGCGCGATCACCGGCTGCGAAACCTGCGGCCCGGGAGCAGCGGCATGAGCCTGCCCGGCACCACCCCGCTCGCGCGGCCAGGCGGGAACTATCTGCCCCCCGTCCCCGTCCAGCGCCGGTGGCGCGATGCGGTGCGGGTATGGTGGCGTGAGATCGACCGCGTGCTGCTGCTGCTGATCGGGCTACTGATGGCGCTCGGGCTGATCGCGGTGGCCGCCGCCTCGCCCGCGAGCGCCGATCAGCTTTCGACCGCCAAGGTCGCGCTCGACCCGCTGATGTTCTTCAAGCGGCATATCGTGTTCCAGCTGCTCGGCCTTGCGCTGATGATCGGCCTGTCCTTCGCCAGCCGTGATCAGGCGCGGCGCATCGGCATCGTGGTGGGCGCGGTGATGCTCGCGCTGATGTTCGTGGTGCCGATCATCGGCGAGGAGAAGAACGGCGCGCGGCGCTGGATCAATGTCGGCACATCGCTCCAGCCGTCCGAGTTCCTGAAGCCCGGCTTCGCCATCATCTGCGCCTGGGTGCTGAGCTGGCGGCTGCGCGACCCGAACCTCCCGGTGATCTGGTATGTGACCGGCTTCTTCGGCCTCATCGCGGGGCTGCTGATGCTCCAGCCCAATCTCGGCGATGCGATCCTGTTCGGCGGGATCTGGCTGGTGATGGTGCTGCTCGCCGGGATGCCGTGGCAGCGCATCGCGGGGCTGGGCGCGGCGGCGGCGACCGGGCTCGGCCTCGCTTACGTGTTCTACGACAATGCCCGCCACCGGATCGACGGCTTTCTGGGCGGCGGCACCGCGTTCGACCAGGTCGACCTCGCCCAGCGCACGCTCACCGCGGGCGGATGGACGGGCAGCGGGCTGTGGCTGGGTATCCGCAAGATGAACCTGCCCGAAGCGCACACCGACTACATCTTTTCGGTGATCGGCGAGGAATTCGGCCTCGTGATGTGCGCGGTGGTGGTGCTGCTCTACTGCGCGCTGGTGCTGCGCGCGCTGACCCGGCTGGTGGGCGAGGACAACCTCTTCGCGCTGCTCGCCGCCGCCGGCCTGATCACCCAGTTCGGCGGGCAGGCCTTCATCAACATCCTCGTGAACCTCAAGCTGTTCCCCTCGAAGGGGATGACGCTGCCGTTGATCTCCTATGGCGGCTCATCGACACTGGCGGTGTGCTTCACGCTTGGGCTATTGCTCGCGATCACCCGGCGCAACCCCTTCCTCGCCCGCGAGGCGGGGGGCTTGCGCGATCTGATCGAACGCAAGGACGACCGCGCATGACCAGCGAAACCCCCACCCCGACCCGTTCTGGCGCCTCGCGCCACTTCGTGCTCGCCGCAGGGGGCACGGGCGGGCACATCATCCCCGCCTTCGCGCTCGCTGCCGAGCTGCACGCGCGCGGGCATCATGTCGCGCTGATCACCGACGAGCGCGGCGCGGCAATCCCGGGCAAGCCCGACTATCTGACCGCCCACGTGCTTCCCGCCGGGCGGTTCGGCAAGAATCCGCTGGGCTGGCCCGCGGGGATCCGCGCGGTGCTCGAAGGGCGCAGCATGGCGCTGCGGCTGTTCGAGGCGTTCGAGCCCACCGCGATCATCGGCTTCGGCGGCTATCCCGCGCTGCCCGCGCTGCTTGCCGCCACCGCCGCCAAGCTGCCGAGCGTGATCCACGAACAGAACGCCGTGCTCGGCCGGGTCAACCGGCTGCTGGCGGGCCGGGTCGATGCCATTGCCACCTCCTACGAGGCGGTCGACCGTCTGAAGGCAAAGCATCAGGGCAAGGTCCACCTCACCGGCAACCCGGTGCGCGCCGAGGTGCTGGCGCTGCGCGATCAGGATTTCCCCGCCTTCACCGAGGAGAGCCTGCTGCGCATCCTCGTCACCGGCGGGTCGCAGGGTGCGCGGGTGCTTTCCGACGTGGTGCCCGATGGCCTCGCCATGCTTCCGCCGGCGCTGCGCCAGCGCCTGCAGGTCACCCAGCAAGCGCGGCCCGAGGACCTCGAGGCGGTCCGTGCGCGCTATGCCAATCACGATATCCCCGCCGAACTCGGCACCTATTTCGAGGACATGCACGAGCGGCTCGCGGGCGCGCACCTGTTCATCGGGCGCGCAGGCGCCTCGACCATCGCCGAACTGACTGCCGTGGGCCGCCCGGCGATCCTGATCCCGCTGCCGATCGCGACCGACGATCACCAGGCGGCGAACACCCGCGAGATGGTCAAGGCCGGGGGGGCACGGATGATCCGGCAGGAAGCGTTCCAGCCCAAGGAGCTCGCCAAGCAGATCCAGGCTATGGCGATGAACCCGGCAAGCCTCGCCAACGCCGCGCATTGCGCCTTCAACTGCGGCCGACCCGACGCCGCGCAGGCGCTCGCCGATCTGGTCGAGAGCCTCGGCGGGATCGATCTGATGGACGTGATCCGCGTGGGCGAGGCCGCGCCCGCCGCTGCCCGCCTGCGCGCCCGCGCCTCGACGGCGGTGGCCGGCGGCGAGAAGACCGGGGAGCAGGTGGCAGCATGAAGGGCGTCGGCACCGATATCGGCATCATTCACTTCGTCGGCATCGGCGGGATCGGGATGTCGGGCATTGCCGAGGTGATGCACAACCTGGGCTACCAGGTGCAGGGCAGCGACATTTCCGAAGGCGCGAGCGTCGAGCGGCTGCGCGCGCGGGGCATCACTGTCCACATCGGCCACGAACGCGAGAATGTCGAAGGGGTGGCGGTGGTCGTCACCTCGACCGCGGTGCGCCGCACCAATCCCGAGGTCGCCGCCGCCCTCGAAGCGCGCATCCCGGTGGTGCGCCGCGCCGAGATGCTCGCCGAGCTGATGCGTCTCAAATCGACCGTCGCGGTCGCGGGCACCCACGGCAAGACCACCACCACCAGCATGATCGCGACGCTGCTCGATGCCGGCGGGATCGACCCGACCGTGATCAATGGCGGGATCATCGAGCAATACGGCTCGAACGCCCGCCTCGGCGATTCCGACTGGATGGTGGTGGAGGCCGACGAGAGCGACGGCAGCTTCCTGCGGCTCGACGGCACCATCGCGGTCGTCACCAATATCGATCCCGAGCACCTCGATCACTACGGCAGCTTCGACGGGGTCAAGCGCGCTTTCGTCGAGTTCATCCACAACGTGCCGTTCTACGGCGCGGCGGTGCTCTGCGTCGATCACCCCGAGGTGCAGGCGGTGATCGGACAGGTGCGCGACCGCAAGGTGGTGACCTATGGCTTCTCGCTCCAGGCCGACATCTGCGGCGTCAATATCCGCAGCGAGGATGGCGGCAACCGCTTCGACGTGATCGTGCGCCAGCGCGGTGCCGAGGATCGCCGGATCGAAGGCGTGCACCTGCCGATGCCCGGGCGCCACAACGTTCAGAACGCACTCGCCGCCATCGCCGTGGCGATCGAGATGGGCTGTTCGGACGAGGTGATCCGGTCGGGCTTCGCGCGCTTCGGCGGGGTGCGGCGGCGCTTCACCAAGGTCGGCAGCGTGGCGCTGGCGGGCGGCACTGTGACGGTGATCGACGACTACGCGCACCACCCGGTCGAGATCCGCGCGGTGCTCGCCGCCGCGCGCGAGGCGGTGGCGGGAACCCTCGGCGCGCGCGTGATCGCGGTCGCCCAGCCGCACCGCTATTCGCGCCTAAATGACCTGATGGATTCCTTCCAGTCCTGCTTCGACGATGCCGACATCGCCTATGTCGCCCCGGTCTATCCCGCGGGCGAGGAGCCGCTGCCGGGCGTCGATCACGCCGCGCTGGTCGCCGGGATGAAGGCGCGCGGGCACCGCGCGGCGCGCGAGATCGCGGGGGCCGAAGCGCTTGCGGAGGCGCTCGCCGAGGAGGTCGCTCCGGGCGACATGGTGGTCTGCCTCGGCGCGGGCGACATCACCCGCTGGGCCGCCGGGCTCGCCCCGGCGATCGCGGCAAGGCGCGAGGTGGCGGCGGCATGAACCAGCCCGGCGACGATTACGATTACGACGACGGCGCGGCCCCGACCTGTGCGGTCGAAGGCGCGGTCGCCGCGCCGGTGCCGCTCGATGGCATCCGCGGCAAGCTCACCTGCAAAGCCCCGCTCGCGCCCTACACCTGGTTCAAGACCGGGGGGCCGGCCGACTGGCTGTTCGAGCCCGCCGATCTCGAAGACCTGCGCACCTTCCTCGAACGGCTCGGCGGCGAGATCCCGGTGATGGCGCTGGGGCTCGGCTCGAACATGATCGTGCGCGACGGCGGGGTGCCCGGCGTGGTGGTGCGGCTCGGCAAGGCGTTCGCCGGCGTCGAGCACAGCGGCGCGCTGGAACTGACCTGCGGCGGCGGGGCGAGCGGCATTCTGGTCGCCTCCACCGCGCGCGATCTCGGCATTGCCGGGCTCGAATTCCTGCGCGGCATCCCGGGCACGGTCGGCGGCTTCGTCCGCATGAACGGCGGCGCCTATGGGCGCGAGGTCGCCGACGTGCTCCAGTCCTGCGCGGTGATCCTGCCCGACGGCAGTTTCGTCACCCTGTCCGCCGCCGAGCTCGACTATGGCTATCGGCATTCGGCGCTGCCCGACGGCGCGATCGTGGTCTCGGCCCGGTTCCACGGCCACCCGGGCGATCCCGCCGCGATCGGTGCCGAGATGGATCGCATCGCCGCCGCGCGCGAGGCGAGCCAGCCCTTGCGCACCAAGACCGGCGGATCGACCTTCAAGAACCCCGATCCCGCCACCTCGGGCGGGCGCAAGGCATGGCAGCTGGTCGACGAGGCGGGGTGCCGCGGCCTCACGCTCGGCGGCGCGCAGGTTTCGGAGAAGCACACCAACTTCCTGCTCAACACCGGCACCGCGACCAGCGCCGACATCGAAGGGTTGGGCGAAATGGTGCGCGACAAGGTCTACGCCGCGACCGGCGTGAGCCTCGAATGGGAAATCCAGCGGGTGGGGCGGCCGTGATCCTCGACAAACCTTTGCACGTCGCGGTCCTGATGGGCGGCTGGGCGAACGAGCGGCAGGTCTCGCTCACCAGCGGCGCGGGCGTGGCCGAGGCGCTCGAGAGCAAGGGGCACCGCGTCACGCGGATCGACATGGGCCGCGATGTCGCGCTCAGGCTCCACGAAGCCGCGCCTGATGTGGTCTTCAACGCGCTCCACGGCGTTCCCGGAGAGGACGGGAGCGTGCAGGGGCTGCTCGACTTGATGGGCCTTCCCTACACGCACTCGGGCCTCGCCACCTCGGTGATCGCGATCGACAAGCAGCTGACCAAGCAGGCGCTGGTGCCGCACGGCATCCCCATGCCCGGCGGGCGGATCGTGACCCGCGACGAGCTTTACCAGCGCGATCCGCTGCCGCGGCCCTATGTGCTGAAGCCCGTCAACGAAGGCTCCTCGGTGGGGGTCGCGATCGTCACCGCGGACAGCAATGTCGGCAACCCGATCAGCCCCGCCGCGCGCGGGCCGTGGCAGGAATTTGCCGAACTGCTCGCCGAACCCTTCATCAAGGGCCGCGAACTCACTGCCGCGGTGCTTGACGGCCCCGACGGCCCGCGCCCGCTCGGCGTCACCGAACTCGTCGTCGCGAGCGGTTTCTACGATTACGAGAACAAGTACACCGCGGGGCGCACCGAGCACATCTTCCCTGCAAAACTCCCGCCGGAAATCAACGCTTTATGCGAGGCCTATGCGGTCAAGGCGCATCAGGTGCTCGGCTGCCACGGCACCAGCCGCACCGATTTCCGTTGGGACGAGGAGGCGGGCGAGGATGGCCTCTTCGTGCTCGAAACCAACACCCAGCCGGGGATGACGCCGCTGAGCCTCGTCCCCGAACAGGCGGCGCACCGGGGCATCCCTTATGCCGACCTCGTCGAGATGCTGATAGCCGAGGCACTGCGGGTGCACGCGGCGAAGCGCGCGAAAGGAGCGCAGCATGGCGCAGCAGATCAGGCGTAACACCGCGACCGGCGTGCGCCGCGCCGCGCGCGCGCAGAGCCGCGCGGTCACTGCGCGCCGTGCCCGCGGGCAGGCGAGCGGCGTGCTCGACAAGGCGATGGGCGTGCTGCCCTTCACCGAGGAGCAGTGGAGCCGCATCTGGCTCGCCATGATCATCGGCGGCGCGGTCGGCATTGCCTTCATCATCGCGAGCCTCGCGGGGGTCCCCGCCCTCGCGCGGGCCGAGGTTGCGCGCATCGCCGCCGAGGCCGGGTTCGAGGTGCGCCACGTGCGCGTGACCGGCACATCCCGGATGGACGAGCAGCAGGTCTATGCCCGCGCGCTGGCGCAACGCAATCAGGCCATGCCCGAGGTCGACATCGCAAAACTCCGCGAGGAACTGCGCGCGCTGCCCTGGGTCAAGGATGCGCGGGTTTCGATCCAGCTCCCCCACACGCTCGCCATCGACATCGTCGAGCGCGCGCCGCACGCCGTGCTCGAACGGCCCGACCGGCTGATGCTGATCGACGCCACAGGCCGCGAGCTTGAGCCGATCGCGCCCGCCAAGGCCAAGGGGATGCTGCGGCTTGCCGGACCGGGGGCAGGGCGGCAGGCGCAGGCGCTCGATACCCTGCTTGCCGCCGCTCCCGCGCTCGCCCCCCAGGTCGAGGCGGCCGAGTGGGTCGGCAACCGCCGCTGGAACCTCACCTTCAAGACCGGCCAGCTGCTCGCGCTGCCCGAGGGCGAGGTCGAGGCGGCGAGCGCGCTGGTCAAGTTCGCGAAGCTCGACGGCCAGAACCGGCTGATCGGCGGCAAGGTGCTGGCCTTCGACATGCGCTCCCCCCCGCGGCTCTACATGCGCCTGCCCGAGACGGTGATCGCCAAGCCCGAAACCCCCGCCACAGAGTCTAAGGAGGAGACCATCTGATGGCCTCACGCGCCGCCCCCCAGCGCCGCCTCGCGCGGACCTTCGCCGCGGTCAACATCGGCTCGTTCCGCACCTCGGCAATGATCATGGGCGAAACCGACAATGGCGAATTGCAGGTGCTCGGCAGCGGGCATCGCGCGAGCGCCGGGATCAAGCGCGGCTACGTCACCGACATGGCCGCGGCCAGCCATGCGATCCGCGACGCGGTCGAACGCGCGGAAAAGAGCGCGGGCACCCCGGTGCGCGGCGTGTGGATCGCCTGTGCCGGAGCGGGGCTCGCCAGCCACGTGGTCGCCGTCGATATCGAGATCGGCGGGCGGCGGATCGAGGACGAGGATGTCGAGCAGCTGCTGATCCACGCGCAGGAGATGATCCAGCCCGACGGGCGCAAGGTGCTCCACGCGCAGCCGGCGCATTACACGCTCGACGGTGCGCACGGGGTCGCCAACCCGCGCGGGCTCCATGCCGAGCGGCTCGGGGTCGATATCCATGTGATGCTTGCCGATGGCGCGCCGGTCCGCAACCTGACCGAGGCGGTGCACAGCGCGCATCTCGAGGTCGAGGGCGTGGTCGCCGCCCCGCTCGCCGCCGGGCACGCCTGCCTGACGCCCGAGGAGCGCGAGCTCGGCGTCGCTCTGGTCGAGATCGGCGCGGACATCACCAATGTCGCGGTGTTCGCGGGCGGGATGCTGCTCGGCCTGCATGCCGTGCCGATGGGCTCGGCCGACATCACCGATGCGATCGCCAGCAGCTTCGGCATCCGCCGCTCGCAGGCCGAGCGGCTCAAATGCGTCGCGGGATCGGCGATCGCCAGCCCCTCGGATCACCGCGAGCTGATCCCGGTGAGTGGGCCGGGGGACGCCGAGGGCACGCCCGCTGGCCCGCTGGCGCGCGGGGCGGACGACAAGAACCGGATCGTGCGCGCCGAACTGGTGGCGGTGGTCACCCAGCAGCTCGGGGTGCTTACCAGCGAAATCGGCAAGGCGTTGAAGGCGATGGGCTTTGCCGGCCCGCGCGCCGGCCAGGTGGTGCTCACCGGCGGCGGGGCCGAGCTCGCCGGAATGGCCGACTTCGTGCAGGGCGCGCTCGGCCAGCCGGTGCGGCTGGGACGTCCGCCGCAGCTTGCCGGCATGCCCGAGGCGCACCACGCGCCCGGCTTCGCGACGCTGGCGGGCCTGTGCCTCTATGCTGCCGAGGACCCGGTCGACATTCGCGCGATCGGGGCCGCGCGCGGCGGGGTCTACCGGGCCTTCGCGCGCGAGAGCGGTGTCGGGGCGCTCGCCGTGCGGCTGGTGCGCGCGCTGAAGGAGTATTTCTGAAGGTTTTTACGACGGAGCGAAAGCAAACGGGGGCGATTCCTTAACCCGGCATTGTGGATAAGGGCTATGCCGCTATAAAACCTGCACCCCGATTATGTCACAGATGATAGAAACGGGGGAATAAGCTGAAATATCCGCACCCCCGCCCCCTGGAGGACCAGCTGATGAGCATCAATATCGGACCCGCAGCGAGCGACGACCTGCGCCCGCGCATCACCGTGATCGGGATCGGCGGGGCGGGCGGAAACGCGATCGCCAACATGATCGCAGCCGAGATCGAAGGCGTCGAGTTCATCGTCGCCAACACCGATGCGCAGGCGCTCAGCACCAGCCCGGCCGAAAAGCGCATCCAGCTCGGGCCGGACATCACCGGCGGCCTCGGTGCGGGCGCGCGGCCCGAAGTGGGCAAGGCGGCCGCGGAAGAAACCGTCGCCGAGATCGAGCGCGCGCTCGAAGGCGTCAACATGTGCTTCATCGCGGCGGGCATGGGCGGCGGCACCGGCACCGGCGCCGCGCCCGTGATTGCCGAAGCCGCTCGCCGCATGGGCGTGCTGACCGTCGGCGTCGTGACCAAACCGTTCCTGTTCGAAGGCACCCGCCGCATGCGCGCGGCCGAGGCCGGGATCGAAGAGCTCCAGGCCCATGTCGACACGCTGATCGTCATCCCCAACCAGAACCTGTTCCTCGTCGCCAAGGCCGAAACCACCTTCAAGGAAGCCTTCCAGCTCGCCGACGAGGTGCTCCAGCAGGGCGTGCGCTCGATCACCGACCTGATGGTCATGCCCGGCCTCATCAACCTCGACTTTGCCGACGTGCGCTCGGTGATGAGCGAAATGGGCAAGGCGATGATGGGCACCGGCGAGGGCGAGGGCGAGAACCGCGCGCTCGACGCGGCGGAGCAGGCCATCGCCAACCCGCTGCTCGACGGCGTGTCGATGGCCGGCGCCAAGGGCGTGATCATCTCGATCATCGGCGGCGAGGACATGCGTCTGCTCGAAGTCGACGAGGCAGCGAACCATATCCGCGAACTGGTCGACGAGGACGCGAACATCATCTGGGGCTCGGCCTTCAATCCCGACCTCAAGGGCAAGATCCGTGTCTCGGTGGTGGCCACCGGGATCGATCAGGGCGCGATCGGATCGGTCGAGCGCAGCCAGCCGGTCGCGCTCGGCGCCTCCCGCGCACCCAAGCGCCCGGTGCTCGAACTTTCGGAAGACGAGGGCCTCGTCGAGCTCCCGCCGGTCGCCGAGGCGCCCGGCCTGCCGACCTTCGACCTCACCGAGCCGGAGCCGGTGGCCGCGATCTCCTATGAGGACGGCTACGAGGACGAAACGCTCGACCTCGCCGAGGAAGCCGCGGAGGAGGACGAGGAGGAGGAAGAGGGCGATTATCGCCCCGCCGCGCCCTTCGAACTCACCGGGATGCAGGCCGGCGATGATTATGGCGATGAATACGAGGACGATGTCGACGATATCGTCGATCCGCTCGCGGGCCTGCGCGGCGCCGATGAAACCGCCGGCGGATATGGTTACGCGGCTCAGCCCCCCGCCGGCGAAGACGCGCTCGACCTCGGCGAAGAATATGCCAGCTATACCGACGCCGAGGGCGAGGCCGAGGAAGGCCCGCTGCAGGACGACCTGCTGGCCAGCGCCGATCGGCTCGCGGCCCAGAACCGCCCGGTCGAGGCGCGGCTTGGCGGCGGGCGGCGGCGGCCGGTGCTCGGCGGCGATACCGGCGGCGGCGCGACCTCGGGCAGCACGCTGTTCGAGCGGATGGCAAATCTCTCGCGCAGCACCGCGCGCGACGATGACGACGACGAGGACGGCGAGGGCGATGATAGCCCGGCGCTGAGCATTCCCCGGTTCCTCGGTCGGCAGAACAACCAGTAATCCAGCGTCCGCACGCGTTCCGGCTCGCGCCCGGCGCGTGTTGTCGCACCGCTCCGCCGGCGCGGCTGGCGGGCATCGGGCGGAAAGCTAGAGCCTTGCGATGATGCGTCCCTGTTTCGCCGCTTCGGGTTTTGCCTCGCTCCTGCTGTTGGCGGGCGCCGGTGCGGCGGTCGCGCAGGACGTCGTGACGCAGGAGGTGGTGCAACCGCTCCCCTCGGCGGAAGTGCAGCGGTTGAACCGCGCGCTGGTCGCCCTCGCCAAGTCTCCGCGCGATCGCGATACGCTGATCGAGGCGGGGCAGGCGGCGCTCGGGGTCGACGATCTCGAAGCCGCGATCGGCTTTTTCGGGCGCGCCGCCGATGTCGATCCGGGCAACCCGGCCGCCGCGCAGGGGCTCGGCGCGGTCTATCTGCGCGCGGGCCGCGCGGGCGAGGCGCTGGTGCAGTTCGAACGCGCGCTGGCGGGCGGGGCGGATGAGCGCGCGATCCTCTCCGATCAGGCGCTGACGCTCGACTTGGTGGGGGAGGGCGCAGCGGCGCAGGCGGCCTACACCCGCGCATTGAAACTCGATCCCGCCAATGACGAGGCGCGCCGCCGCCTCGCGATCAGCCACGCGATTGCCGGCAACCGGGCGCGCTTCGAGGAAACGCTCCGCCCGTTGCTCGACCGGCGCGATCTCGCGGCGCAGCGCACCCGGGCTTTCGGCCTCGCGATCCTCGGCGATGGTGACCGCGCGACCGCGATCGTCGAACAGATCATGCCGCGCGATCTTGCGACCCGGCTGGTGCCCTATCTCGGCTACATGCCGCGCCTCACCAAGCCGCAACAGGCGGCGGCGGCGAATCTCGGGATCTTCCCGCGCGCGGCGGACATCGGGCGCGATGATCCGCGCCTCGCGCGCTTTGCCGCCGAGGAGCGTGCCGACAGCCGCCTTGCGCCGGCCGGCCCGCCGCTGGGTGCGCGCCCGGCGCCCGCGCCGACCTCCGCAGCCGGGGCCCCGACTCCCGCGCCGGAGCGAACGGCGACCGTCGCGCCGGTCAATGTGGCGGTTGCGCCGCCTCCATCCACGCCGCCCGCGGCTGCACCCGCGCCCGCGCCTGCACCGGCGGCCGCGCCCGCCCCCGGCCCCTCGGTCTCGGTCACCCGCGTCGCCGATGCCTTCGCCGATCTCGGCAGCGCGCCGCTGCCCGATCCGCGCGTGGGGAGCGATGCGGTCGACATCTCGCGAATCGCGGTCCGGCGCGAGGCTCCGCCGGCGCCGGCACAGGCCGCCGCCAAGCCGGCGGAGAAGCCCAAGCCCAAGCCCAAGGAGCCGCCCAAACCGGTCCATCCCAGCCGTATCTGGGTGCAGGTCGCGACCGGCAAGGATGTCAAGGCGCTCGCCTTCGACTGGCGGCGGATCACCCGCGAGGGCGGCGCGCCGCTCGCCAAACTCAAGCCCCACACCACCCGCTGGGGCGCGGCCAACCGCCTGCTCGCCGGGCCGATCGACAGCCGCGACAAGGCCCAGGCGCTGGTGCGCGAACTCAAGGCCAAGGGGCTCGACAGCTTCCTCTATTTGAGCCCCGAAGGCGAGGAAATTCAGCCGCTTAAGCAGTAGGTCGCGGTGCCGATGCGGTTTCTGTGCACAGGCTTTGCACAGCTCTGTCCGGTTCTCCCCAGCCACCCCCACATGGGTGATTGCCAAGCCCCGGGCGAACCGTCCATGCGTCGCTTCCGATGGTAACCGCCCCTCCAATCACCTAAGGCCCGGCCATGAAAGTTGAGGACATGGACTACACCGCCGAGGATGACGCCGCGCCGGTCGAGATGCTCGCGAGCCTGTTCGCGGCGCGCGGCTGGCCGTGCGAGATGGTCTCGGACGACGAGATGACCGGTGAGGTGCAGGGCAGCTGGGCCAATTACCAGCTGCGCGCGATCTGGCGCGCGGAGGACTGTGTGCTGCAGTTCCTGTGCCTGCCCGACATCCGCGTCACCGACGACAAGCGCGCCGCTGCCTACGAGCTGCTGTGCCTCGTCAACGAGCAGATGTGGCTGGGGCATTTCGACATCTGGTCGAACGGCGACGTGCTGCTGTACCGTCACGGCGCGCTGCTGGGCGATCACGGGCGGCTCAGCCTCGACATGGCGCAGGCGCTGGTCGAAAGCGCGATCGACGAATGCGACCGCTTCTACCCCGCCTTCCAGTTCGTGCTGTGGGGCGGCAAGAGCCCGCGTGCGGCGCTCGATGCGGCGATGGTCGACGCGGCGGGCGAGGCCTGATACGCGCGTCGGCGCATGGACCACCTTCTCATCATCGGCTGCGGCAACATGGGCGGGGCGATGCTGGCCGGGTGGCTCGCCGCTGGCGAGAATAACGCGAGCTTCTCGGTGCTCGATCCGGCGCTGGCGGAAGCGCCAGAGGGTGTGGCGCTTTACCGCGATGCCGCCGAAGTGCCCGGCGGGCATGACGCGGTGCTGCTCGGTTTCAAGCCGCAGCAACTCGGCGCGCTCGGACCGGGGTTGCAGGATCTGACCGCGGGGCGCGCCGTCACCTCGCTGCTTGCCGGGATCACGCTCGCGCAGCTCGCAACCGCTTTTCCGCACGCCGCCGCCCACGTCCGGGTGATGCCCAACCTTGCCGCGCGGATCAACAAGTCGCCCGTCATCCTTGCCGAGCGGGGGCTGGACGCGGCGGGCCAGGCTGCGGTGTTCGCGCTGTTCGACAGGCTCGGCAGCGCATTGTGGCTGGCGGACGAGACGCAGTTCGATCTCGTCACCGCGCTCGCCGGATCGGGGCCGGGCTTCGTCTACCGCTTCATCGACGCGCTCGCAGGCGCGGCCATCGACCTCGGGCTCGACGAGTCCAGCGCCGCCGCTCTGGCGCTCGCCACGGTCGAGGGCGCGGCGGCGCTGGCGGCGGCATCGGACGCCGATCCTGCCACGCTTGCGGACCGGGTCGCGAGCCCGGGCGGGATGACGCGCGAAGGGCTCAACGTGCTCGACGAAGGGGCCGCGCTGCGCCGCCTGCTCACCGCCACGCTCAAGGCCACCCGCGACAAAGGCGCGGCGCTGTCGCAATCCGGTTAACATTAACCAGTGTTAAGCTGAACAATTTGCGCCCGGCCCGATCCGGTTTCGCTTGAAATGCCGCTCCGAAACCCCGATATTCGCACCCATGGAGAGCGCGGGCGTTTCCGCGCTCCGATTTGGAAAGGCTAAGGGTTTCACAATGGCTGACTGGAATGACACCTCGCGCAATGCGCAGCGGCTCGGCACCGTGCCGCGGGCCGGAGGCGATGTCGCCGGCCGCGTGAGCTTTGACGAGGGCCTGCGCAAGCACATGCTCTCGATCTACAATTACATGACCTCGGGCATCCTGCTGACCGGGATCGTCGCGTTGCTGGCCTTCACCACCGGCACGGCGGAAGTGATCCACTTCAGCGCCTTGCGCTGGGTGGTTGGCCTGTCGCCGCTCGCCATCGTCTTCGCGATGAGCTCCGGCGCCAACCGCTTCAGCACCGGCACGCTGCAGGCGATGTTCTGGGGCTTCGCGATCCTGATGGGCCTGTCGCTGTCCTCGATCTTCCTGGTCTACACCGGCGGTTCGATCGCGACGACCTTCTTCGCCACCGCGGCGGCCTTCGCCGGCCTGTCGCTGTTCGGCTATACCACCAAGAAGAGCCTGTCGGGCTTCGGCAGCTTCCTGATCATGGGCGTTGTCGGCCTGATCGTTGCCTCGCTCATCAACCTGTTCCTGCAGAGCCCCGCGTTCTATTACGCGATCAGCTTCCTCGGCGTGCTGATCTTCGCGGGTCTGACCGCCTATGACACGCAGCGTCTGAAGCACGAATACGAGTATCTGCGCGGCACCGAGTTCGCCGGCAAGGCCGTGATCCTCGGCGCGCTGACGCTCTATCTGGACTTCGTGAACATGTTCCAGTTCCTGCTGAGCTTCCTCGGCAACCGCGACTAAGCTGGCCGGGCTTCGGCCCGCCGCACAGGTGTTGAAAGATCGAATGCCCGGGACCTTTCGCGAGGTCTCGGGCATTTGCTTTGTTGCCCGGTGAGGCTATCGCGCGTGCTTAAGGTTGGAGCAAGCCAGGGGTGTTCATCCTTGGCGATGCCAGCGGCACGACGGCATTGCCCGCAGCAGGAGAGACGACCCAATGAGCGCGGCCCCGCATACGCCTTCCCCCGCTTCGCCCGAAACGATCCGGACGCCGTTCGGCCTCGTGATCACCACGCTTGTCGCGGGCTGCGCGCTGCTCGCCGCCTGTGCCACCCCTGCGCCCCCGCCACCACCACCGCCGCCGCCGCGCCCCCCGCAGGTCGCGGCTGAACCGGTGCCCTACCGTCCGCTCCCGCCGGGCGGCGCGCATTACGTGATGACGATGCCTGCCAAGGGGCCGGACGGGCGGCGCATCACCGTCAACTCCGGCCTGACGGACGATCAGCTCGTCTGGAACCTGCGCTCGGCCTGGAACGTGGCGGCGCTCAACTGCCTCGCGCCCGAGTATCAGCCGATCCTCGACGGCTACCGCGCCTTCCTCACGAAGAACGTGCGGTCCCTGAAGGCCGTGAATGATCGGATTGAGCGGACCTATACCAAGCGGTTCCGGGCGCGCCGCGATGCGATGGTGGCACGCGATGGCTATACCACGCAGGTCTACAATTTCTTCGCCGAGCCCGCCGCGCGCGCCGGGTTCTGCCGCGCCGCGCTCGACATGGCGAACGGGGCGTTGGCTGCGCCCCCCACCGATCCGCTGGTCTTCGCGCGCGCCAATTTCGATGGATTGCTGGCGCCGTTCGAGCAGTTTTTCGACGAATACGAGGCCTACCAGCGCGCCTCGGCGGAGTGGGACGCCAAGTGGGGGGCGATGTACGGCCCCTCGCAGCCCGGCTGGGTGGCGGTGCAGCAGGCGCGCGCGGGCGTGACCGTCGCGCAGGCGCCGGGTGCGCAGCAGACCGTGATCGATCCGGTGACCGGGCTGCCGGTGCCGGTGATCCCGGTCAACGAGGAGGTGACGTCGCAGCCGGTGGTGCAGCCGATCGCGCCCAAGCCGAGCGGGGGCACGCCCAAGTAGCCGCAAGGGCGCTGCGGCGCGGCGCAAAATCGCCGTTGCACGCCGGCCAGCTTGGCGCTAAGGCGCGCCCTCGCCCGCCCCCGAGGGGTGTTGCGGGCGCGCAAAAACTGGAACGGGGCCGTAGCTCAGCTGGGAGAGCGCGTCGTTCGCAATGACGAGGTCAGGGGTTCGATCCCCCTCGGCTCCACCAGTTTCGGGTGACACGGGCCTGTCCGGGGGACAGGCACGGCCCCGAAGCTCCCAAGCGCAAGCGCGGGAGGAACCCTGCGGAAGTTTTTCGCCCTCAAGCGCCGGGCGGCCGGTCGGCCTCGCGGCGCTTCGGGCCGTATCGGCGCTCCCAACCTTGCTATCCCTTACACCGCTTGCCGTCAGGCTCGCCTGACGCTATTCCGCTCCCGCGTTTCGGTAACGGGAATGCGGTTCGATTCCGCAGCTGTCCCTGCAACTGTAAGCGGTGAGTGTGGGGTGCGCTCCCTTTTCGAAGGGCAGCCACTGGGGGTCTTCGGGCCATCCGGGAAGGCGAGCATCCCATGCGGCGATCCGTGAGCCAGGAGACCGACCGGGGCGTGTCGCTCTATGCCGGGTTCAGGGGTTGGCCAGGCGCGGAAACAGACTTTCGTTGTGAGCGACATCGCTGGGCCGTGGGGGATCGAAACCCCCTCGCGGCCACCATGTTGCTGATGACGGGAGGAATCCGTGAAGAATTTTGCATTTTTGAGCAGCGTCGCAGGAGCGGCGCTGCTGGCTTGCGCACCTGTGGCGGCGCAAACGACGACGCCGGGCACGTGCTACATCACCGGCGATGGGTCCAATCCAGAAGGTCTGCTGTGCTATCCCGGTAAGGAAATCCTGATCGTCGCCAGCCGCGATGCGTCAGTGACGCGCGAGGACTTCACTGGATCCGCGCTGGTCATCACCGCCGACCAGCTCGACCAGCGCCAGACCCGCGACATCGCCGACGTGCTGCGCGATGTGCCGGGCGTCGCGGTTGCGGGCGTGGCCGGGCAGACCCAGATCCGCCTGCGCGGCTCGGAGGCCAACCACGTGCTGGTCCTGGTCGACGGGATCGAAGTCTCCGATCCCTTTGCGGGCGAGTTCGACATCGGCACGCTGCAAGCCGACATCGGCGCGCGGGTCGAAGTGCTGCGCGGGCCGCAGTCCGCGCTCTACGGGTCGGACGCGATCGGCGGCGTGGTCGCCTATGAAAGCGCCAGCGGGCGCGCCCTGCCGGGCTTTGCCGCGCGGCTGGAAGGAGGCACCGACAGCACCGTCAACGGCGCGCTGCGATATGGCACGAGCGGCGATAGCTGGGATACGGCGCTCTCCGCGGTGGTTGTCAGCACCGACGGCCAGCCCAACGCCCGGAGCGGCAGCCGCGATATCGGGCGCGACAGTTACACGCTCTCAGGCAAAGGCAGCGTCGCGCTGAGCGGCAGCTTCACCCTGCGCGCCGCCGCCCGCTTCATCCGTACCGAGGGCAAGACCAACGACAGCGATTTCGACACCACCAGCCCGACCTTCGGCTTCATCATCGACAGCCCCGGCGTGACCTACACCAACGAGGCGATCTACGCGCTCGTGGGCGCACGGCTCGACACGCTGGACGGCCGCTGGACGCATGATCTCTCGGCCCAGATCGCCAATGTGAACCGCGAGACCGACAGTCCCTTCGGCATCACCTCGGCCAGCGAGGGTGACCGGGTCAAGGCGTCCTATGTCAGCGCGCTGGAGGTGGCGGACGACCACAACCTCACCTTCGCCGCCGATTACGAGGTCGAGGGCTTCCGCAACGCCACGCCCGGCGGCTTCGTGTTTGGCGAGCGGCGCGAGATCGAGCAGGTCGGGTTGGTGGGCGAATATCGCTATGCGGGCGAGGCCTTCGACCTTTCCGCCGCGATCCGGCACGACTTCAACGACCTGTTCCAGGACGCGACCACCTTTCGGGTGGGCGCGGGCTACCGTATCACCGAAAGCACACGCCTGCGTGCGGCGGGCGGGAGCGGCGTCAAGAACCCCGGCTTCTTCGAGCTTTACGGCTTCGTCGATGGCCGATTCATCGGCAACCCGTCGCTCCGGCCCGAAAAGTCGACCGGGTGGGAAGTCGGCCTCGACCAGCAGCTTGGCGATGCTGCCAGCCTCGCGGTGACCTATTTCGACAGCGAGCTGGAGGGCGAGATCTTCACCACCTTCCCGCCGCCCAATTTCATCGCTACCCCGGCGAACCGCACCACGGAGAGCCAGCAGCGCGGGGTCGAGATTGCGCTCGCCGCGCGCCTCGGCAAAGCGTGGCGCCTCGATGCCGCCTATAGCTATCTCGATGCCGAAGAGAACGGGATCGAGGAAGTGCGTCGCCCCAACCACATCGCCAGCGCCGCGCTGACCTGGACCGCCCCCGGCGATGCCGCTTCGGCAACGCTCGTGGTGCGCTACAACGGCGAGACACCCGATGTCGCCTTCACCGATCCGAGCTTCGTGCCGGTGCGGGTCGAACTGACCGATTACACGCTGGTCAACCTCAACGCGCGCGTCAGGCTGACCGATCGGCTCAGCGGCTTCGCGCGGGTCGAGAACCTGCTCGATGAGGATTACGAGCAGGTGTTCAGCTTCGTCTCCCCCGGCCGCTCGGCAGTGGTGGGTGTCGAGGCGCGGTTCTAATCCGCTCGCAATTTTCCGAGGAAATGCATAGGGGGCACCCATGCATTTCCTCGACCAGGCCAAGATCTATGTGAAGTCCGGCGGAGGCGGCCCCGGGGCCGTCTCCTTCCGGCGCGAGAAATATGTCGAGTACGGCGGGCCCGACGGCGGTGACGGCGGGCGCGGCGGTGACATCGTGTTCGAAGCCGTCGCCGGGCTCAACACCCTCATCGACTTCCGCTATTCGCAGCACTTCAAGGCGCCGCGCGGCGGGCACGGGATGGGCAAGGACCGCACCGGCGCCTCGGCCAAGCCGCTCGTCATCAAGGTGCCGGTCGGAACCCAGATCCTCTCGGAGGACAAGGAAGAGGTGCTCGCCGATTTCACCGAGGTTGGCCAGCAGGTCGTGTTCCTCGAAGGCGGCATGGGCGGGCGCGGCAATGCCAGCTACAAGACCTCGACCAACCGCGCGCCGCGCCAGCACCAGCCGGGCATTCCGGGCCAGGAGATGTGGGTGTGGCTGCGGCTCAAGCTGCTCGCCGACGTGGGTCTTGTCGGGCTTCCGAACGCGGGCAAATCGACCTTCATCAACGCGGTCAGCAACGCGCAGGCCAAGGTCGGCGACTATGCCTTCACCACGCTCGTGCCCAAGCTCGGCGTGGTGCGCCACAAGGGCCGTGAGTTCGTTCTCGCCGACATCCCCGGGCTGATCGAGGGCGCGGCGGACGGCGTGGGTATCGGCGACCGCTTCCTCGGCCATATCGAGCGGTGCCGGGTGCTGATTCACCTGATCGACATCACCGGCACCGAGGACGCCGACCCTGCCGAGGCGATGCGCATCGTCGAGGAGGAACTGGCGGCCTACGGCGACAAGGAGCACACGCGCCTTGATGAAAAGCCCCGGCTGGTGGTGCTCAACAAGCTCGACCTGGCCGATGCCGAACTGGTCGAGGCCTACCGCGCGGAGCTGCTGGAAGCGGGCGCGGAGCAGGTCTTCGCGGTCTCCGGCGCGACCGGCGCGGGGATCCCCGAACTGCTCGACGCGGTGCTCGGCTATCTCCCCGCATCCACCGCGACCGAAACCAGGGCGGAAGAGATCGAGGATGGCGGCGACGCGCCCGAATGGTCGCCCCTGTAACGCGGCCATGCTGACCTGGCGCCCATGAAGAACCTGGCGGACATCACCACCGCACGGCGGATCGTGGTCAAGGTGGGCTCGGCGCTGCTGGTCGGCGGGGGCGAGGCGCGCTCCGGCTGGCTGGCAGGGCTCGCGGCAGATCTGGCCGGGCTAAGGGGCAAGGGCGCACAGGTGATCGTGGTGAGTTCGGGCGCGATTGCTTTGGGCGCGGCGCAGCTTGCCCTGCCCAAGGGCGGGCGCGGCAGCCTTGCCGATGCGCAGGCCGCCGCCGCGGTCGGCCAGATCCAGCTTGCCGACCTGTGGAGCCGCGCGCTCGGCGCCGAGGGCATCACCGCAGCGCAGATGCTGCTCACCCTCGGCGATCTCGAGGACCGGCGGCGCTATCTCAACGCCGCCGCCACGCTCGACCGGCTGCTGGAGGCCGGGGTGATACCGGTGATCAACGAGAACGATTCGGTCGCCACCGAGGAAATCCGCTTCGGCGACAATGATCGGCTCGCGGCGCGGGTGGCGCAGGCGGCGAATGCCGATCTGGTGCTGCTGCTCTCCGATGTCGACGGGCTTTATGATCGCGATCCGCGCGAAGACGGCGCGACGCTGATCCCGGTGGTTGACGCCGTGACGCCGGAGGTGATGGCGATGGCGAGCGGGGCTTCGTCCTCGGGGCTCGGCTCGGGCGGGATGATCTCCAAGCTCCAGGCGGCGCAGATCGCGACGCGCGCGGGGATCGCGCTCGGCATCCTCGACGGCACGCATGCAGCGCCGATCGCCCGCGCGCTGGCGGCAGGGACAGGGACGCTGTTCCTGCCCGTGAGCGCCGCCTCGGCCCGCAAGGCATGGCTCGGCGGGCGGCTGGCGCCCTCGGGCGAGCTGCGGGTGGACCAAGGCTGCGCCGAGGCGCTGAAGGGCGGGGCGAGCCTGCTGGCGGCGGGGGTGGTGGGCGTCTCCGGCCAGTTCCGGCGCGGCGACCTCGTCAGCGTGCTCAGCCTCAAGGGTGAGCGGCTGGCACAGGGGCTCGCCGAATATGATGCCGTCGAAATGCAGCTGATCGCGGGCAGGCGTGCCGAGGATCAGGCCGAGCGCCTTGGTTACGCCCCGCGCTCCTGCGTCATCCACCGCGATCACATGGTGCTGTTATGACACTACTCGCAATCACCGGGGCGACGGGCTTTGTCGGTTCGACGCTGGTCGATGCGGCGCTTGCCGCGGGTCACCGCGTGCGCGCGCTCGCCCGCCGCCCGCAGCACGCCCGTGAGCAGGTGGAGTGGGTGCAGGGCGACCTGGCCGACAAGCCCGCGCTGGCCGCGCTCGCGGCAGGAGCGGACGCGGTGATCCATGTCGCGGGGCTGACCACCGCGCCCGATCCTGCCACCTTCGCCGCCGCCAACATCACCGGCACCGGCAATCTCATGCAGATGATGGAGCAGGCCGGCACACGGCGGCTGGTGTTCGTCTCCTCGCTCGCCGCGCGCGAGCCGGGGCTGTCGGATTACGGCGCGTCCAAGACCCGCGCCGAGCAGGTGGTCGAGGCCGCCAAGCTCGACTGGACGGTGGTGCGCCCGCCTGCGGTCTATGGCCCGCGCGATACCGACATGCTCGACCTGTTCCGCGCCGCGAAGTGGGGTGTGGTGCCGCTCCCGCCGGGCGGCGCGACCTCGATCATCCACGCCCGCGATCTCGCCGACCTGCTGCTGGCCGTGGCGCTGAACCCGGCGCCGACCCGGCACCAGGTCTACGAGCCCGACGATGGCCGCGAGGGCGGGTGGAGCCACAAGGAACTTGGCCAGGCGATCGGGCGCGCGGTAGGGCGGAGCGCGGTGTTCGCGCCGCATCTGCCGCGCGGCGTGCTGCACCTCGCGGCCGGCGCCGACCGCCTGCTGCGCGGCGATCGCGCCAAGCTCACCCCCGACCGTGTCGGCTATATGAGCCACCCCAACTGGGTCGCTCGCTTCGATCGCCAGCCGCCGTCCGCGCTCTGGCAGCCGCGCATCGAAGGCGAGGCGGGTTTGCGGGCGACCGCGGAGTGGTATCGCAACGCGGGGTGGCTGTAGCGCCCCTAGAGGAACGGCTCCTCGCCTGGCTTGTGGATGCCGCATTCGGTCTTGTCCCAGCCCTTCCACCGGCCCGAGCGCGGGTCTTCGCCGGGCAGCACCTGCGAGGTGCAGGGCGAGCAGCCGATCGACGGATAGCCCTGTGCAATCAGCGGGTGGCGCGGCAGGTCGTGCTGGATGAAGTAGCCCTCGATCTGGCCCGGGTCCCAATCGATCAGCGGGTTGATCTTGAGCCGCCCCTGCGCGTCCGAGGTGTCGAGCTCGAAACGCGGCAGGTTGGCGCGGGTCGCGGCCTGAAACGACTTGCGCCCGGTAAAGCTGGCGTCGTAGCCGGCAAGGGCCTTTTCGAGCGGCTTGACCTTGCGGATCGCGCAGCAGCCATCGGGATCGTAGGACCACCGGAGGCCGGTCCCGTCCTTGGCGGCAAGGTCCTCCGGATCGGGGGTCAGCACGACGATATCGAGCCCGAGCCGGACGGCGAGCAGATCGCGATAGGCGAGCGTCTCGGGGAAGTGCTTGCCGGTGTCGAGAAACAGCACCGGCACGGCGGGATCGACGCTCGCGACGAGGTGCAGCAGCACCGCGCTTTCCGCCCCGAAGCTCGAGACCACCGCCAGATCCCCCGCGAGCCGGTCGCGGATCACGGCTTCGAGCATCTCCTGCGTCGAGGCGCCCCGGAACATGCGGTTGAGGCGCACCGCGTCGTGCTCGGTGAAGCGCGGGCCGAGGTCGAGCGCATCGCGCACACGCGCTTCCGGAACGAGCTTCAACTCAGGCTTCATGGCGCTTCTCCGGGATCGTGCGGCGCGCATCGGCGGCGCGCTGATAGACGTTGTCCCACGTCGCGAAGGCGCGGGCCGCGTCCTCCTCGTCGAGGCGCTTGTCGGGGGCGAAGCTGTCGAAACCGCAGCGGCGCATGTGGCTGAGCTGATCGATGAGCACCTGCCCGACCGCGCGCAGTTCGCCGGTGTAGCCCGCCTCGCGCAGGATGCGTGCCGAGGAATAGCCGCGGCCGTCGCCGAAGCTCGGAAAATTCACCTCGACCAGCGCGAGGCGATCGAGGAAGGGCAGCAACACCCGCGCATCGTCGCCCGGCTCGATCCGGACGGCGGTGGCGTTGGTCTGGTCGCAGCAGGCATCGACGGTGACGGTGGCGTGATCGACCGGCTCGTCGTCGCGGAAGCGGAACTGCACCTCGTCGGGGGACTGGCCGAGGTCACTGTCCATAAAGCGCCTCCTTGAACGGCTCCATGCCGATCCGGCGGTAGGTGTCGAGGAAGCGTTCCCCGTCGGTGCGCGTTGCGAGGTAGACGTCGGTAACCTTCTCGACTGCGGCGACCACGCCGTCCTCGTCGAAGCCCGGCCCGGTGATCTTGGCGAGGCTGACGTCCTCGGCCTCCGACCCGCCAAGCGAGAGCTGGAAGTTCTCCTTGCCCTTCCTGTCGACGCCGAGGATGCCGATATGGCCCGCGTGGTGGTGCCCGCAGGCGTTGATGCAGCCGGAGATTTTCAGCTTCAGCTCGCCCACAACTTCGGTGCGGCCGGTTGCGGCGAAGCGTTCCGAAATGCGCTGGGCGAGCGGGATCGAACGCGCGTTGGCGAGGCTGCAGTAATCGAGGCCCGGGCAGGCGATGATGTCCTCGATCGTGTCCATGTTGGGCGCGCCGAGGCCTGCCGCGTCGAGCGCGGCCCATACCGCCGGAAGATCGGCGATGCGGACATGGGGCAAAAGAAGGTTCTGGGTGTGCATCACCCGCAGCTCGTCGAAGCTGTAGTCGCGGGCAAGCCGCGCCACGAGGCGCATCTGATCGGAGGTCGCGTCCCCCGGAATGCCGCCGACGGGCTTCAGGCTGATCACGGCCGAGACATAGGCGTCGTGCTTGTGGCGGTGGGTGTTGCGATCCACCCAGAGCGCGAAGTCGGGGTCGGAGCGGTCGATGGTCTTCGGGCCGTCGACAAACGCGGGCGCGACGAAGTGTTCGGCGATGCGCGCCAGTTCCTCGCGCGGGGGCTCGACCCCGACGCTCAGCAGGTGCGCGAATTCCTCCTCCACCTGGCGGGTGTATTCGGCCGTGCCCAGCTCGTGGACGAGGATCTTGATGCGCGCCTTGTACTTGTTGTCGCGCCGGCCGTAGCGGTTGTAGACCCTGAGGCACGCCTCGGCATAGGTGATGAGCTGGTCAAGCGGCACGAAGTCGCGGATCAGCGGGGCGATCATCGGGGTGCGGCCCATGCCGCCGCCCGCATAGAACTGCGCGCCGATTGCGCCGTCACGCTTGACGATGCGCACGCCGATATCGTGCAGCCGCATCGCCGCGCGGTCCTTTTCCGACGCGATCACCGCGATCTTGAACTTGCGCGGCAGGTAGCTGAATTCGGGGTGGAAGCTCGACCACTGGCGCATCAGCTCGGCATAGGGGCGGGGATCGACCACCTCGTCGGCGGCCGCACCTGCAAAGTGATCGGCGCTGATGTTGCGGATGCAGTTGCCGCTGGTCTGGATGGCGTGCATCTCGACCTTGGCAAGGTCGGCGAGCGCGTCGGCGGCATCTTCGAGCTTGATCCAGTTGTACTGGATGTTCTGGCGGGTGGTGAAGTGGCCGTAGCCGCGATCATACTTGTCGGCGATGTCGGCGAGCGCCTCCATCTGGCGCGAATTGAGCGTCCCATAGGGAATGGCGACGCGCAGCATGTAGGCGTGGAGCTGCAAGTAGAGCCCGTTCATCAGCCGCAGCGGCTTGAACTGGTCTTCGGTCAGCTTGCCTTCCAAGCGGCGGCGGGCCTGGTCGCGGAATTCCTCCACGCGGGCATCGACCATCGCCTGGTCGTATTGGTCATAGCGGTACATGTCAGATCACCCAGTCCCAGCCGGTCTTGTTGGCGGTCGGCACGGCAAGGTCGCGCCGGACGGTCGGGCCCAGCGCGCGCACCCGGTCCTTGATATGCGCCGGGCGGACGTGCCCGGCTGCGTCGATGGTCGCCTCGATGGCATAGGGCACATTGACGCGGCGCGCGGCTTCCTCGCGGGCGAGGATTTCCTCGGCCTCGTCGCCCACATCGACAGCGTCGTCGACAAACAGCGACCAGCCGGTGCCGTTCCACCAGGTCACAGCGCCAGAGCGCAGATCGTTGCCGGTGAGGATTTTCATCGGGCGGTCTCCGCAGCAAGCATCGCGACGGCCGCGTCCTCGCGCGCGGTCACCTCGCCGATGACGATCAGCGCTGGGCTCTGCACCGCCTCGCGCGCGACCAGATCGGGCAGAGCCGCCAACAGCCCCCGCAGCACCCGCATTTCGGGGCGCGCGGCGTTCTCGATCACCGCAACCGGCATATCGGGGGCGAGACCGTCGGCCATCAGCTTCTCCGAAATGGCGGCGGCGGTCGAAACGCCCATGTAGATCACCAGCGTGCGGCCCTTGCCCGCTAGGCCCGACCAGTTCTGTTCGGCGAGGCCCTTGCACTGGCCCGCGACAAAGCTGACGATGCTCGAGGCATCGCGGTGGGTGAGCGCAATGCCGCTTGCCGCCGCCGCACCGTTGGCGGCAGAAATGCCCGGGACGACCTCGACCGGCACGCCCGCCGCGCGCGCGGCCTCGGCTTCCTCGCCGCCGCGCCCGAAGATGAAGGGATCGCCGCCCTTCAGCCGCACGACATCGCGCCCGGCACGCGCCTCGCGCACCAGCAACGCGTTGATTGCGTCCTGCGGCATGGTGTGGCGCGCGCGCTGCTTGGCGACCGAGATCAGCCGCGCATCGGCACGGGCAAGGCCGAGAATGTTCGGCCCGACCAGTCCGTCATGGACGATCACCTGCGCGCCCTCGATCAGGCGCGCGGCGCGCAGGGTCAGAAGGTCCACGGGGCCCGGCCCCGCGCCGACGAGAAAGATGGTTCCGGCTTTCCGCATGGCAGCGCACATGGGCCAGCGCGCGCGGGCGTTCCAGCGAGAATGGGTTGGCGGCGGTGTAGCTTAGCTATCGCCGGGCTCTTGTTGGTGTGCCCGCCTCCGCGGGCACATCCTCGGCGAGCCTCCGCCGCTTCGCGCCGGATCGCCTGCGGCTCGCGCGCGTGCGCTCGCGGCCCGTCCGATGGCGGGCCGTGGCCTTCAGACCTGCGCCAGCGCCGCCGCGAGGTCGGCGATGAGATCGCCTGTATCCTCGAGCCCGATCGACAGGCGCAACGCCGGCTTGCCGCCGGTCGGGCAGGCCATGACACTGCGATAGTCGCGCGGGGTGATCGGCAGCGCCAGGCTTTCGAACCCGCCCCACGAATAGCCGATCCCGAACAGGTCGAGCGCGTCCGCCACCCGCGCTGCGGCCTTGGGATCATCGCTGGCAAGGACGAAGGAAAACAGGCCGCAGCCGCCGGTGAAGTCACGGCGCCACAGCGCGTGGCCGGGGTGCGAGGGGAGCAGCGGGCACAGCACCTGCGCAACCTCGGGGCGGGTCTCCAGCCACTGCGCGATGGCGAGTGCCGAGCGCGTCCCGGCTTCGAGCCGCACGCCCATCGTCCTGAGGCCCCGCGCCGCCAGCGCAGCGTCATCGGGCGAGACCACCTGCCCCAGTTGCTGCGCGGTGCGGCGCAGCGCGGCATACCAGCGCTTCCCTGCGCTCGCCGAGCCCATCATCAGGTCCGAATGGCCGCCGACATGCTTCGACAGGCTCATCATCACGATGTCGCAGCCCTTGGCGAGGCCCGCAAAGCCGAGCGGGCTCGCCCAGGTGTTGTCGATGAGGCTCACCGCGCCGTGCTCGCGCGCGATTGCGGCCAGCAGCGGCACGTCGCAGACCTCGAAGGTCAGGCTGCCGGGGCATTCGAGCCACACCGCCGCGACCCGCTCGGCGAACAGCGCGCGATAGGCATCGATGTCGCGCGGATCGAAGAAGGTGGTTGCGATGCCCATGCGCGTCAGCAGCCCGGTCGCCATGTTGCGCGAGGGATCGTAGGCGTTGTCGGCCATCAGCAGCCGGTCGCCGGGTTTCAGCACCGCCAGCAGGCACCCCGCGATTGCTGCAACGCCGCTCGGGTAGAGCACCGTCCCGTGCGCACCCGGTTCGAGTTCGGTCAACGCCTCGGCGAGCGCCCACTGGGTCGGCGCGCCCCGCCGGCCATAGAAGAACTGGCCGTCGGTGTTGGAATGGCCCGCCGCCTGCCGCTCGGCATCGGTTTCGTAGAGGTGGGTCGAGGCGCGCCACACCGGCGGATTGACCACCGGGCCGGTCCACTCCTTGCGCCGCCCGCCCTGGACGAGGCGGGTGGCAGGCTTCACCGGCCTGTCGCCGCCGCCGCTCATGTTGCAGCGCCCTGCAGCTTGGGCGTGGCGGGATCGGCGCCCCATTCGCTCCAGCTGCCATCGTAAAGCGCGGTGTCGTGCTTGCCGATCAGGTGCAGCGCGAACAGCAGCACGCTCGCGGTCACGCCGCTACCGCAGGTGGCGGTGACGGGCGCGTCCAGATCGATCCCGGCCGCGACCAGCGCGGCGCGCAGCGCATCGCCCGACTTGTAGGTGCCGTCGGGGTTGAACAGGTCGGTATAGGGCAGATTGCCGCTGCCCGGGATGCGGCCCATCGGCAGGCCGCTGACCGGATCGGTGCCGGTGCCGAACACCCGTTCGGCGCTGCGGGCGTCGATCACCTGCTCGGCGCCGCTTGCGAGATTGGCGAGCATCTCGGCCTTGCTGCGCACCCGCGCGGGCGCTTTGAGCGTGGCCGGGGCGGCGGGATCGATGTCGGGCGTGCCGGTCTCCAGCGGCAGGCCGTCCGCGCGCCATTTGGCGAGCCCCCCGTCGAGGATCGCGGCGTTGTCCCAACCGCTCGCGGCGAGCACGAACCACGCGCGCGCGGCGGAGCGGATCGCGCTGTCGTCGCAGAGCACGATGGCCGCGCCCGGCGCGACGCCCAGCTGCGCGAGGCGTCCGGCGATCTGGACGGGCGTGGGGAAGGCGTAGGGCACCGGCGATGCCGCATCGTACAGGCCCGCGAGATGCAGAAAGCGCGCGCCCGGAATATGCCCGGCGGCGAACTCGCCCGCCGCGTCGCGGGCGGCCGCAGGAAGGTGATAGGATGCGTCGAGCACCACCAGCCCGGGCGCCGCGAGGTTGGCGGCAAGCCACTCGCTGGCAACGAGCGCTGAGGGAAGCACGGTCATGGGACGGAGCCTAGCCCGTGCGCGGGCAAGGGGGAAGCGTCTGGTTAGCATCGGGGGCCGATGTCCGTGCCCGACGCCGCTTTCCTACTCGCTGGCGCGCTGACATGCTGGTGCCTATGGACTGCCTCTGCCTCTTCTGACCCATGCGATCAGGCCGTTCGGGCGGGCAGGTTTTCTGGTTCTGGACAGTGTCTCATGTGTCTCCAACCGGCCCGCCATGGGCGCCATGCGGATGCTTCAGGCAGCGGCAGATTCGGCCGGGATGGCGACGGTCTGCGCGACCAGCCCCGGGATCGCCCCCGGCGGCCGGTCGAGCGCGATCGGATGCACCCGCCCCGCGCCGCCGCCGCTCGGCGTGCCGATCACGAAACTGCGGGCAAGGGCGCGCTGGCCCGCCGCTTCGAGCGTGACATGGAGCAGCGGGACGAACAGCGGCGTGGTGCCCTGTCGCAGCGGCGCGATCGCCGAGAGCGGGAGCTGCACCGTCCCGGCGAGGCTGCGCGCCTGATGCGGTCCGATCCGCTCTGCCTGTCCGGTCCATTGTGCCGCTCCGGGCGAGGCCCCGGCCCCGCCGGTCGCGCGCGCGCAGGCGAGCTGCACCGCCACGGCAAGGTCGCTCACCGCCCGCTCCGACCGGTTGGCGAGGGTGAGCCGCCATTCGAGCGTGAACATCATCACGCTGCGGGTCGCCCCGGTGATCTCGAGCGCGAGATCGATGCGGGGGAGCGCGTCGGGATCGGCGGCGACGGGCGGCGCGGCATCGGGTGCAGGCGCGGCGAGGCGCAAGGGTGCCGGCTTGCGGCGTCGCCACAGCAGCACGGCCCCGGCGAGCAGCACCAGCGCGCCGAGCCCGCCGGCGGCGAGGGGCCACCACGCCGGAAGATCGACCGCCAGCGGCAGCGGAGCGGAGCGGTCGGGTGGCTCCAAGGCCGTCTCTGAGGGTTCGGGTGCGGGCACGCTGTCGCTGTCCTGAGGCAGCGCGGGCGCGGATGTCGGCGGCAGCGCGTCAGGGTTCGCAGGCAGCACGGGCGCGCCGGGAGCAGGCTGCGCCGGGGCTGCGTCAGGACGTGCGGGGGCGGGCGCGGCCGTCGGGGGCGGCGCCGGGCGGCTTGCTGTGGGGGAAGGGAGCGGCAGGGGCGCCGAAGCGGTCGGCGCGGGCGCCGGAGCAGCGCTCGGGCGAACCACCGGCCGCGGCGGGATCGCCACGCCGCCGCGCTCGTCGGCCGGGCCGGCAGGAGCGGGCGCGGGCGTCGGGGTGGGTTCGGGCAGGGTGAAGCTGCCTGGCGTGCCCTGCGCGCTCAGCGGCCCGCCCAACGCCAGCGCAGCCGCGGCGATGCCGAGCCGCAAGGCGGCGCGCGGGCAGACGGGCAAGAAGCGGGCAATCGGGGCGATCATGGCGAAGCGCTTCGGACTATGCGGCGGGGCGACGGCGGCGAAGTCATGTGCCGGCCAAAGCGTGAACCGGCGCTGTCTCACATAGGATCGCGCGGGTGCTCCCGTCCAGTTCCCGGCTTGCACGGCTCGCCGCTTCGGGGCAACAGCGCGGCATGGAAACCACACCCGACAGCCCCGAGGGCACGCCGCGCTTTCTCGGGCGCGACACCCCGCTGCCCGCCTCGCCCGAGGAGGCGGTGCTCGATTACGTGCCCAATCCGCGCCCCGGCCTTACCTATCTGGTGCGCTTTGCCGCCCCCGAGTTCACCTCGCTCTGCCCGGTGACCAACCAGCCCGATTTCGCGCACCTCGTGATCGATTACGTGCCGGGCGAGACGATTGTCGAAAGCAAAAGCCTCAAGCTGTTCCTCGGCGCCTTCCGCAACCACAACGGCTTTCACGAGGATGTGACCGTCGGCATCGGGGTGCGCCTGTTCGAGGAGATGCGCCCGCAATGGCTGCGCATCGGCGGCTACTGGTATCCGCGCGGCGGCATTCCGATCGACGTGTTCTGGCAGTCGGGCGCGCCGCCCGAGGGCCTGTGGCTGCCCGACCAGGGTGTCGCGCCCTATCGCGGGCGCGGCTAGTTCACATTCCCGGCGCGCTCAGTTCAAGCTGGACGAACTTGGGCACCGACTTGTGCGAATCGCGCCATTTGGCGAGCGGGAAGGCCCCTGCGCCCAGTGCGGCCAGCGGGATGCCCGCTTCTGCCAGCGAATAGGGCGAGATGCGGTGGCGGGTCATGAAACCGCCGCTGCCGTCGCTGATCAGCTTGGTCTCGAACTGCAGCCCCTGGCTGTTCTCGGTGGCGTTGACCACCTTGCTCACCACCAGCTGCCCGTGGCCGAGATCGAGCACCACGTCGGTACCCACCGGTACCCCGGCCAGCCCCGTGATGCGCGCGCCGGTCTTGGAGAGGTTGCGCAGGATCACGTCGTAGTAGTGATCCTCGTGGATCAGCCCGACCTTGCGGAAGATGGTGATGCGCTCGGCGCGGTGGCGCGGCGGGCCGCTGGGGCGGAACTGCATCGAACCGTCGGCGAATTGGGCAAGTACCTGATCCTGCATGATCGGGCGCGAATAGATGTAACCCTGCACCAGGTCCGCGCCGCGATCGCGCACGAGTTCGAGTTCGTCCATCGCCTCGACCCCTTCGGCGACGGTTTCCATGCCGAGCGCCTTGGCGAGTGCGACGATCGCGGTGATGATGGCGGGGTTGATGTCGCCGTTCTCGGTCGAACCGCGCACGAAGCTCTGATCGATCTTGATCTTGTCGAAATGCCCGTGCTTGAGATAGCCGAGCGAGGAATAGCCGGTGCCGAAGTCGTCGAGCGCGAGCCGGACGCCGAGCTTCTTCAGATCGCGGAAGATCGCATCGACGGTTTCCAGATCTCCGACGAACACGCTTTCGGTGATTTCGAGCTCGAGCCGCTGCGGCGGCAGGCCGGAGGCTTGCAAGGCTGCGGCTACCGCCTTGCGGAAGCCCGGGCGCACGAAATGCTTGGCCGAGACGTTGACGGCAACGCGGATCGTGGAGGGCCAGGCGAGCGCGTCGGTGCACGCCTGCTTGAGCGCCATCTCACCGATCCGGATGATGAGATCGTCGTTCTCGGCCACCGGGATGAACTGGGCCGGCGAGATGTTGCCTTCCTCCTCGTCGTGCCAGCGCAGCAGCGCCTCGAAGCATTTCACCTCGTCTGTGCGGGGATCGACCAGCGGCTGATAGGCCATCTTGAGGTCGCCGCGGTCGACCGCGTCGCGCAGCCGGTCGCCGAGCCGCGCGGTCTTGGAGGCCGCGTCGCTCAATTCGCTGGTGAAGAAGCAGAAAGTCCCGCCGCGGCTTTCCTTCGCGCTGTACAGCGCCATGTCGGCGGCGCGGGTGAGCTCGTCGGTCTCGACCCCGTCATAGGGCGCGATCGCGATCCCCACCGAGGTGCCGATGATCGCACGGCGACCGTTGATCTGGTAGGGTTGCGAAAGCGACTGGACGATGCGGTTGGCCAACTCGCCCAGCGTGCCGCGGTCGTCCTGATCGGGCAGCAGGACCTGGAATTCGTCGCCGCCCAGTCGACCGACCTCGCCTGAGGTGCCGACGATCGAGGTGAGGCGCTGGGCGACCTGCTTCAGCAATTCGTCGCCCGCCGGATGCCCCATCGTGTCGTTGACCTGCTTGAAGCGGTCGAGATCGAGCATCATCATCGCACAGCTGCGGCGGCTCACCCGGAAGGCGGCGAGCATGGCGGTCAGCCGCTCGCCCAGCTTGCGGCGATTGGCGAGCCCGGTCAGTTCGTCGACCTGCGACTGGCGGGCAACCTGCGTCTCGTAGGCGTACTGGCTGGAGATATCGACCGCGCTGCCGCGATAGCCGCGGAAGGCGCCTTCTGCCCCGAACAGCGGACGACCGTTGAGCCGCCACCAGCGGGTTGTGCCGCGCGCGTCGGATACGGCGACGATCTGCTCTTCGAGCTTGGAGCGTGCCTTGACCTTGAAGGCGAGGCTGCGCTGGGTCGGCAAGCCCTCTTCGGTTTCGATGTCGTGGAAGATCTGGAGCAGCGGCTGGCCGATCCGATCGCCGCTTTCATCGCCCAGTTCGTCCAGCGCGCGCTGCGACAGGAATGACAGGTTTCCCTCGGCATCGGTCGCCCAGAACATCCCGATGCCGAGCTGCTCGACTTCGCCCAGCACGGTCACGCGATCAGGCCGGGGCGCGGGGACGCCACCGTCTGTATCGCTGACCGGTCGAGCGGGCTCGCGGCCGGATCTGAGGAAACTCAGGGGCATGCCTCGTCCTTGCATCACAGGCGCAGGATCCTGGGACCTGCGTGACCGGCACCATAGACGCATCACGCTTTAAAAAATCTTACGGGCCGCTGCGCGCGCGCCGAGGCGGAACCCTTCTGCCAGCCCGGCGTTGTGCAAACTGCGGCGGGATCGGCAATTTATTGTCCGGGCCAGCCGAAAATGTGCAATAATGCTGCATTGTCGCCAAGCGTCAGGGATCACGCGAGCGCGCTTTTTGCGAGAACCGGGGGATGGCGCCATCTCTGACAACCCGTTTGCCGGCAACCCATCTGCCGCTTTGACCAACCCCGTGCGCACCCGCGCCGACTGGGACGCGATGCGCGCTGCCGTGCTCGCCGATCCCGGGGCGTTCCACGGCGCGATCGCGGCGCGCAATCTGCACTGGTTCGTCGGCGATCTCGGCGCTGCGGGGACGTGGCTGGCCAAGGGGGATGACGGGCGCTGGCACGGCTGGGACGCCGCCACCGCTGCGCCGGTGAGCCCCGACCTGCCCGGCGATTTCGCACCCTGGCACACCGCCTTCGACGGCTCTGCTCCGCCGCACTGGCGCTGGTTCGTCGGCGGGCGCACCAACGCGGCCTTCTCCGAACTCGATCGCCATGTGCTCTGCGGCCACGGCGAGGAAGCCGCGCTGGTGTTCGAGGGCGACCGCTGGGACATGTCCGCGAACGGCGGCAAGGGCGCGCCGATCGACTGTTTCACGGTGACCCGCAAACAGCTGCTGCTCGAAGTGGCGAAGTGTGCTGTCGCGCTCGAGGCGCTGGGGCTGGAGCCGGGCGACCGGATGGCGCTCAACATGCCGAGCATCGTCCCGCAGATCTTCTGGACCGAGGCGGCCAAGCGGATGGGCGTGGTCTATACGGCGGTGTTCGGCGGGTTCTCCGACAAGACCCTGTCCGATCGTATTGCCGATACCGGCGCGCGGGTGATCGTCACCAGCGACGGTTCGTACCGCAACGCGCAGGTCGCCGCGTTCAAGAACGCCTATACCGACCCGGCGCTCGACAATTTCGTGCCGGTGACGACCGCGCTCGAAATCCTTGGCGGGCTTGATCTTGGCCTCCCCGAAGGCGGTCACGACACCATCCTTGCCACTGTGCGCGAAGCCCTCGCCGGGGAGATCACGGTCGACCGTTCGGACGTGATGCGCGGGGTCGGGCGCGCGCTGATCCAGCTCGGGGGCGAGGGCCGCATCACCAGTGCCGATGCCGCGCGGGTGCGGATCGCGATCGCCTCCAGCCTCGTCACCCTGCCGCCGCGGGTCGAGGCGGTGATCGTGGTGCGCCACACCCACCAGCCCGACATGATCTGGCGCGAAGAGCGTGACCGCTGGAGCCATGCGTTGACCGATGCGGCGCTTGCGACCGTGCTGGAAAAGGCGCGGGGCGCAGGCTTCGCGGTCGCATCCGAGGCCGATCTGCTGGCCTTGCCCGACAGCGACTTCGTGCGCGCGATCTGGGCCTCGTCCAAGCCGTTGCCGGTCGACGCCGACTACCCGATGTTCTTCATCTACACCTCGGGATCGACCGGCAAGCCCAAGGGGATCGTCCATTCGCACGGCTACGCGGCAGGCGTTGCCGAGACGATGAAGGCAAGCTTCGATGCCCGGCCCGGCGACACGCTGTTCGTGGTCGCCGATCCGGGCTGGATCACCGGGCAAAGCTACCTGATCTGCGCGCCGCTGATGACGCGGGTCACCAGCCTCGTCTCCGAGGGCTCCCCTGTCTTCCCGCACGCGGGCCGCTTCGCTTCGATGATCGAGCGGCACCATGTCCGCATCTTCAAGGCCGGGGTGACCTTCCTCAAATCGGTGATGAGCGACCCTGCCAATCTGGCCGAGCTTGAACGCTACGACATGAGCGGGTTGCGCGTGGCGACCTTCTGCGCCGAGCCGGTCAGCCCCAGCGTGCAGGCCTTCGGGATGGAGCACGTCACCCCCCGCTACATCAACTCCTACTGGGCGACCGAGCACGGCGGGGTCGCCTGGACGCACATGTTCGCCAATGACGGTTTCCCGCTGCGCCCCGATGCCCACGCCTATCCGCTGCCGTGGATCGTGGGCGATGTGTGGATCGAGGATGAGGACGGCACCGGCGGCGATGCGCCGTTCGCCCGCGCCGATGCGGGCGGTGTCGCATGGCGCAAGGCCGACGTCGGCGAGAAGGGCGAGATCGTGATCGCCGCGCCCTATCCTTACCTCGCGCGCACCATCTGGGGTGATATTGCAGGCTTCAAGGTTTCAGACGGCCGGGTCGACCCCGCCTGGCGCGGGGACGCGGCGCGCTGGGAGGACGGCTATTGGCGGCGCTGGAAGGGCGCCTGGGCCTATACCCAGGGCGACTTCGCGATCGCGCATGACGACGGCTCGTTCTCGTTCCATGGCCGTTCGGACGACGTCATCAACGTCTCGGGCCACCGCATGGGCACCGAGGAGATCGAGGGCGCGGTGCTGCGCGACAAGGCGCTCGCGCCCGACAGCCCCGTGGGCAATGTGCTGGTGGTCGGCGCACCGCACCGCGAGAAGGGGCTGACCCCGCTCGCCTTCGTGGTACCGGTGGCCGGGCGCAAGCTGACGCACGAGGACAAGCGCCGGTTGTTCGATCTTGTCCGCACCGAGAAGGGCGCGGTCGCGGTTCCGGCGGATTTCATCGAGGTCTCGCAATTCCCCGAGACCCGCAGCGGCAAGTACATGCGCCGCATGGTGCGCGCGCTGGTGGTCGGCGAGGATGTCGGTGACGTCACGACCCTGCGCAACCCCGAGGCGCTGGACGAACTGCGCCGCGTGATCGCCGACTGGCAGCGCAAGCAGCGCATGAGCGACGAGCAGGCGCTGTTCGACCGCCACCGCTATTTCCTCGTGCAGTACAACGCGCTCGATCACCTTGGCGCGCCGGGCAAGCAGGTTGCGACGGTCACCGTCACCAACCCGCCGGTCAATGCGCTCAACGAACGCGCGATCGACGAGTTGGTGCTGGTCACCTCGACCCTCGCGCGCGACGACAGCGTGGTCGCGGTGGTGTTCACCGGCGAGGGCACCAGCTCCTTCGTCGCCGGGGCGGACATCCGCCAGATGCTCGAGGAGATTCACACAGTCGACGAGGCGATGGTCCTCCCCAACAACGCGCATCTCGCCTTCCGCACCATCGAGAACATGGACAAGCCCTGCATCGCGGCGGTGCAGGGGGTGGCGCTTGGGGGCGGGATGGAGTTCGCGCTCGCCTGCCATTACCGCATTGCCGAGCCGGTAGCGCGCTTCGGCCAGCCCGAGATCCGGCTGCGGTTGCTCCCCGGCTATGGCGGCACCCAGCGCCTGCCGCGCCTGCTCGCCGACCGGCGGGGCGCCGAGGGCCTGCGCGATGCGCTCGACCTGATCCTCGGCGGGCGCAGCATCACCGCCGAGCAGGCCGCGGATATCGGCGTGGTCGATCAGCTCGTGAGCGGCGCCGAGGACGCGCTGTCGGCCGCTCACGCGGCGGTGCGCGATTTCGTGAGGCATGGCCCCGGCAGCGCGCTCGGCTTCGCCTTTGCCGAAAGGCAGGCGGCGACCGTGCGCTGGCAGAGCCCGTCCGAGGTGTCGCTCGACGACGTGCTCGAGGACGCCTTTCTCCAGCGCATCCTGCGCCAGCTCGACTGGGCGGGCCGCGATGTCGCGGGCGCGCGGGCGCTCGATGCGGTGCGCACCGGGCTCGAGCATGGCATTGCCGAAGGGCTGTCTCGCGAGGCGCGGCTGTTCGCCGAAGCCATCGTCGATCCCGAGGGCGGCAAGACCGGCATCCGGCAGTTCATCGACAAGGTCGCCCCGCCGCTACCGGTGCGCCGCGACGGCGTGTGGATCGATGCCGAGCACGAGATGCGCGCGCAGGCGCTCGAAGCGGCGGGCGATCTGCTCCCTGTGGGCGCGCCGTTCTATCCCGGCGTCACCCCGATCCCGCGCCACCAATATGCCTTCGGCATCGCGCGCGATCCCGACACCGGCGCGCCCCGCTTCGGCCCGCCCGCGAGCCACGAGAAGGAGCTGATCGTCGCCGTGCCCGAGCCCGCGCCCAACGAGGCGCTGCTCTACATGCTGACCAGCGAGGTCAACTTCAACGATATCTGGGCCTTGACCGGCATTCCCGTCTCGCCCTTCGATGCGCACGAAGAAGATGTGCAGATCACCGGATCGGGCGGGATCGCGCTGGTGGCGGCGCTCGGCAGCGAGACACGCGCGCAGGGACGGATCAAGGTCGGCGATCTCGTCACGGTCTACTCGGGGACCAACGACCTCCTTTCGCCGCAGGTTGGCAACGACCCGATGTATGCGGACTTCAGCATCCAGGGCTACGAGACCGAGACGGGGAGCCACGCCCAGTTCCTGACGGTGCAGGCGCCGCAGATGCACAAGGTGCCGCCCGATCTGACGCTGGAGCAGGCCGGGAGCTACGTGCTCAACCTCGGAACGATTGCGCGCTGCCTGTTCACGACCTTGCAGATCGCGCCGGGGCGGACGCTGTTCGTCGAAGGCGCGGCGACGGGGACGGGGCTCGATGCGCTGCGCTCGTCGGTGCGCACCGGGTTGCAGGTAACGGGGCTCGTCTCGTCTGAGGAGCGCGCGCGGTTCATCACCGAAGTGCAGGGCGCGGTCGGCGCGATCAACCGCAAGGACGCGAGGCTCGCGGCGCTGTTCACGGTGGTGCCCGAGGACAAGGCCGAGGCCCAAGCGTGGGAGGCGGCAGGCGCGCCGCTGGTCGCCGAATATAAGGCGCTCAACGGCGGCAAGCTTGCCGATTACGTAGTGAGCCATGCGGGCGAGACCGCCTTCCCGCGCTCCTTCCAGCTGCTCGCCGAGGGCGGCACGCTCGCCTTCTACGGCGCGTCCTCGGGCTATCACTTCAGCTTCATGGGCAAGCCGGGGACCGCGAGCCCCGAAGAAATGCTCCGCCGGGCGGCGCTGCGCGGGGGGGAGGCGGTGCTGATCTTCTACGGGCCGGGGTCGAGCGAGCTGCTCGACGAGACCGGGCTCGAGATGATCGAGGCTGCGCGGCGCTTCAACGCCAAGAGCGTGATCGCCACCACCACCGATGGCCAGCGCGAGTTCCTGCAATCGCTCGGGCTCGAGGACGCGATCGAGGGGATTGTCTCGCTCGAATCCATTCGCCGCCGCGAGGGCGCGAACTTCCACTGGCCCGACACCATGCCGCGCCTGCCCGATGCCAAGGCCGACATCGAGGTCTTCAAGGCCGCGGTGCGCGACTATCAGGACCGAGTGATGAAGCCGTTCGGATCGGCGGTGGGCAAGATCCTGCGCTCGCCCGACAATCCGCGCGGCAGCCCCGATCTGGTGTTCGAACGGGCGGGGCAGGACACGCTCGGCATCTCGACCTCGCTGGTCAAGCCTTTCACCGGGCGCGTGATCTTCGCCGAGGATCTTACCGGGTGCCGCTTCACCTTCTACGCCCCGCAGGTCTGGACCCGCCAGCGCCGCATCTTCATGCCGACCGCCAACATCTTCGGCACCCATCTGTGCAACGCCTACGAGGTCGCGCGGATGAACGACATGATCGCCGCCGGGCTGCTCGAAGTGACCGAGCCCGAGGTGGTGAGCTGGGACGGCCTGCCCGAGGCGCATCAGGCGATGTGGGAAAACCGCCACACCGGATCGACCTATGTGGTCAACCATGCGCTCCCCGAAATGGGCCTCAGAAGCCGCGACGCACTGCTCGAGGCGTGGGCGGCCGCAGGATCGGCGAAAGCCGCCGGGGAACCGGACGGCTGACCCATGCGTTGCGGTTTTTGAAACGTTCTTAGCTCTCCTCCCCAGGGTTTGAACGAAGCGTAAAGCGAAGCCGGCCGGTCCGGCAATTCTGTGAGGAGAGTGTGATGGCCAAATCGAAAGCCGCCGCTGCTGCGCCTGCTCTGCAGGGCGACGTCCCAGGCCGCCTCGCGGGCAAGATCGCGGTCGTCACGGGCGCTGCCGGCAATCTCGGCGGCCATATCGTCACCCATTACCTTGCCGAAGGCGCGACCGTGGTGATGACCGGGCGCACCCCCGATCGCACCAGGGCCGCCGCCGAAGCGCTGCTCAAGGCGACCGGCGCCGATCCGGCGCGGCTCGCCACCGTTTCGCTCGACGGTGGGGACATCGCTTCGGTGCGCGCGGCGATCGCCGAGGTGGTGGCGCAATTCGGGCGGATCGACATCCTCGTCAACAATGCCGGAAGCGCGGGGCCCAAGCAGCCGATCGAGCGCCTGCCGCTCTCCGGCGAGGAACTCGCCGCGCTGCAGAAGCAGGGCAGCACCGACGGCGAGACCGTGGGCGATGCGCTGCGCAACATCTTCGGCGTCGCCTTCAATGTCGCCCGCGCCGCCGCGCCGCACATTCCGGAAGGTGGGTCGATCATCAATGTCTCGACCATCTTCAGCCGCACGCCCTATTATGCGCGCGCGGCCTATGTCGTCCCCAAGGCGGCGATGAATGCGTGGAGCCGCGAACTCAGCCTCGAACTCGGGCCGCGCGGCGTGCGGGTCAACCTCGTCTATCCCGGCCCGATCGAAAGCGAGCGGATCCGCACCGTGTTTGCCGCCATGGATGCGGCGCGCGGCGACGATGCGGGCACCACCGCCAACCAGTTCTTCGACATGATGAGCCTCGAACGGGCGACGGGCGGGAATCCGCGCGCCAAGACCTTCCCCACGCCCGAGGATATCGCGGCCACCTGCGTCTTTCTGGGTTCCGACGAGAGCGCGGCCTATAACGGGCACGACTTCGAGGTCACCCACGGGATGAGCGTGCGCAAGGAGCAGCGCTCGGTCTATCTCTCGCGCCCGACCATGCGCTCGATGGACGGCACCGGCCTTGCCGTGCTGATCGCGGCGGGGGATGACTGGGAGGAAGCGCTCGAGATCGCGCAGGTGCAGCTCGCCTGCGGGGCCGAGGTGGTGCTCGGACTGCCGCGCGCCGCCGATGTCGCGATTGCCGAAAAGCGCTGCGCCGCGATGGGCCTGTCGGACAAGCTCGCGATCATCCGGTTCAGCCGCAAGGACGCGGGCGCGATGGAGGCCGCGCTCGAGGACTACACCGCGCGCGGCACCCCGGTGAGCGGCGCGCTGTTCCTCCCCGCGCTCGGCGCAGGCGAGTTGGCGGGCGCGCTCACCGAGGCCGACGACAGCGTCGTCGAGGCGCTGATGGACGCCGAGCTTGCCGGCAACATGGCGCTCGCGCGCACGCTCAGCCGGTACTGGAAGCGCCACGACAATCTGCTGCAGCCCCCGCGCTTCGTCTTCATCAGCCACGCCAGCGACGGCAAGGGCGATGTCTATGGCCACATCCTGCGCGCCGCGACCGAGCAGCTGATCCGCATCTGGCGCGACGAATCCGCGATCGACACTGCCCATGGCCGGAGGCGACAGGCCGAATGGGGCAACCAGATCGTGCGCTTCACCAACACCGAAGCCGAGAACATCCGCTTCACCGCGGGTCACGCGGCGCGCATTCTCCTCAAGGAGAGCAAGCTCGGCGAGATCACGCTCTATGTCCCCGGCAATATCGGCGAGGCGACCGGCGCGCGCAAAGCCATGCCGGGGTTTTCCGAGAACATCACCGGGCTCCATCTCGGCAAGGTTGCCCTCATCACCGGCGGATCGGCCGGGATCGGCGGGCAGGTAGCGCGGCTGCTCGCGCTCGCCGGCGGCAAGGTGATGATGGTCGCGCGCCGCGAAAGCGAATTGGCGGTCGCCCGCGCGCGGATCGTCTCCGAGCTGGAGGATATCGGCTTTGCCGGGGTCGAGCGCCGGGTGCAGACGCTCGCCAATGTCGATGTCAGCAATTTCGAGAGCCTCAAGGGCGCGGTCGACGCGACGCTGAAGGCCTTCGGACGGATCGACTATCTCATCAACAACGCCGGGGTCGCGGGCGCGGAGGACATGGTGGTCGACATGGGGGTCGACGCCTGGAACTACACGCTCGATGCCAACCTCGTGTCGAACTACTTCCTGATGCACCACGTAGCGCCGCTGATGAAGGCGCAAGGGTCGGGCTACATCCTCAACGTCTCGTCCTATTTCGGGGGCGAGAAATATCTCGCGGTCGCCTATCCCAACCGTGCCGACTACGCGGTCAGCAAGGCCGGGCAGCGCGCGATGGTCGAGAGCATGGCGCGCTATCTCGGGCCCGAGGTGCAGTTCAACGCGATCGCGCCGGGGCCGGTCGATGGCGACCGCCTGTCGGGCACCGGCGGCAAGCCCGGCCTGTTCGAACGGCGCGGCAAGCTGATCCTCGCAAACAAGCGGCTCAATGCGGTCCACGCCGCCGCAATCAAGGCGATCCGGCGGGGCGTGCGCGTCGAGGCGGTGCTGGCACGGCTTGCGCGCAACGACACCGTCAAGATGAGCCACGACACCAACAACCCCCACGAACTGCGCGAGCTGGCACTGGCCTGCGCGCGCGAGGGCGACGGCACCTGCACCTGGGACCAGTATCTGCTCACCCCGCAGATCGCCGCCGCGCTGGTCAGCCGGTTGCGGCAGGCGGGTCTGTTCCTCGATGCGCCCGAATGGCATGACCGGCCCACCACCCCCGAAGCGGACGCCGATTGGCTGCTGCGCGTGCCGCCGGAGGATGCGCCCTTCCTCCCCGCCGACAAGATCGCGGCCGAGGCGCACAAGGTCGGCACCGGGGTGCTCTCCAAGCTCTATCTCGGCAAGATGCCGACCGAGCATGATGTCGCGCAGGCCACCGTGTTCTTCCTCGCTGACCGCGCGGTTTCGGGCGAGACCTTCATGCCCTCGGGCGGGCTCAGCGTCGAACGCTCGACCACCGAGCGCGAGCTGTTCGGCAGCCCCAAGCAGGAACGCCTCGATCAGATGCGGGGCAAGACGGTGTGGATCATCGGCGAACACCTCGCCGATTATCTCGCCGAAGCCGCGCGGGCTTTCATCGAGGATTGCCACGTCGCCAACGTGGTGCTGATCACCCGCACGCCCGAAGGCTTTGCGGCGATCAAGGCTCAGCTCGAAGAGGATACGGCGCAATCGCTGACCTCGCTGGTGAAAAGCAGCGACATCGAAGCCGCGATGGACGAGGCGCTGACCCAGTGGGGCAAGCCCACCACCATCCTCTCCACGCCCTTCGCGCCCTTGCCGGGCAAGCTGTTCGGGCAGGACGATCCGCTCACCCCCGAGGAATTCCGCACGGTGGTGGCCGACAACCTCACCCACCACTTCCGCATCAGCCGGCGTGCTTCGCTCTACGATGATTGCCAGCTGGTGCTGACCAGCCCCGATGTGCCGATGGGCGACAAGTCCCCGGCCTTCGCGCTCGCCAACTTCATCAAGACCACCCTCCATGCCTTCACCGCGACGCTTGCGGTCGAGAACGAGCGGCTGGTGCATGACGTGCCGGTCAACCAGATCAACCTCACCCGCCGGGTGCAGTCCGAAGAGCCGCGCGATCTCGACGAGCATCTCGAAGAGGTGCGCCGCTTCGCGCGTGCGGTGCTGCTGCTCGGCGCGCCGCTCCCCGACGCCGAGGATTCGCGTTATCGCGCGCGGATCTATCGCGGCATGTCGATGACGGTGTGATCCGGAGCGGGGCGGGCGCGGGGGCGTGATCCAGTATCTCCCCTTCGAAAAGCCGATCGAGGCGCTCGACCGGCATGTCGCCGAGCTTGCCGCGCTGCCCGAGGGCACCGCCGAGGCGGCGATGCTGCGCGAGCGGGCGGTCAAGCTGCTCGAGGACACCTATGCCCGGCTGACCCCGTGGCAGCGCACGCTGGTCGCGCGCCATCCGCAGCGCCCGCGCTTCGAGCGGCTGGTGGCAGGACTGTTCGAAGGGTTCCTGCCGATCGCGGGCGACCGCCGTTTCGGGGATGATCACGCGATCATCGGCGGCTTTGCGCGCTTCGAAGGGCGCAAGGTGATGGTGATCGGCCACGTCAAGGGCGAGGACACGCCCGGGCGGCTCAAGCACAATTTCGGAATGGCGCGGCCGGAGGGCTATCGCAAGGCGATCCGGCTGATGGAACTCGCCGACCGCTTCGCGCTCCCCGTGGTCACGCTGGTCGATACCCCCGGCGCCTTCCCCGGGGTCGATGCCGAGGCACGCGGGCAGGCCGAGGCCATCGCCCGCTCGACCGAAGCCTGCCTTGCGCTCGGTGTGCCGCTGGTGGCGGTGATCATCGGCGAGGGCGGTTCGGGCGGCGCGGTGGCGCTGGCGGCTGCCAACCGCGTGCTGATGTGCGAGCACGCGGTCTATTCGGTCATCAGCCCCGAAGGCTGCGCTTCGATCCTGTGGCGCAGCGCCGCGCGCGCGGGTGAGGCGGCCGAAGCGATGCGGGTGACCGCGGGCGATCTGCTCAAGCTCGGGGTGATCCACCGCATCGTTTACGAACCGGTGGGCGGCGCGCACCGCGATCCCGACACAATGGTGCGCCGCCTCGCGCTGGCCCTGCGCAGCGAGCTCGATGCGCTTGCCGCCATGACGCCATCCGAACTGCGCGCCGAGCGCGAGGGGTTTTTTCTGTCGCTGGGGTGAGCGCGCAGCGACGGGCCTCAGATCCAGCCGGCTGCGATTTCGCCGCGGTGCCCCTCGGGCGCGAGCGCGGCGCGCAGGGCTTCGGACAGGGGCGGCAGGCCCTGCGTGAAGGCGTAGGGCGGGTTGATGATGAACAGGCCGGCTCCGTTGTAGAGGCCGGGCTGGTCGGCATCATAGAGCCAGTGCTCGACCGTCAGGAACTTGTCGATGCCGAGCCGGCGCAGCTTGTCCTTCCACCGCTGGTGCATGGGACGATCCTTCAGCGGGTACCAGATCACCGTCACGCCGTGTGCCCACTTGCGGTGCGCGGCGGCAAGGGTGGCGGTGATGCGGGCGCGCTCGTCGGTCTGTTCATAGGGCGGATCGACCAACACCAGCCCGCGCGGCGTGCGGGTCGGCAGCATCGCGAGCCACAGTTCGTAGGCGTCGCGCTGGTGCACTGCGGCGGGCGTGCCGCGCATCGCGGCGCGCAGGGCACCGGCATCCTCGGGGTGCTTCTCGTTGAGGATGAGCCCATCCTGCGGGCGCAGCAGCTGCGCAAGAATGCGCGGGCTTCCGGGGTAGAGGCGGGGCTCGCCGCCGTCGTTCACGGCCGTTACCGCCGCGCGGTAGTCATCCAGCAGGGGGTTCGTGTCGGCAAAGGCGCGCAGCACGCCCCCAGCAGCCTCCCCGGTGCGCTTCGCCTGATCGCCGAACAGGTCATAGAGCCCGCAGCCCGCATGGGTGTCGATCAGCGTGAGTGCGGAGGGCTTGATCTGCAGCGCCCGCACCAGCGCGATCAGCAGGCAGTGCTTGACGACATCGGCGCTGTTTCCGGCATGGAAGGAATGGCGGTAGTTCACAGCGACTGCTCCGTGAACGCGCCCGGCGCAATCCCGCCGAGAGACCATTCGCCGACTGACCAGCGCACCAGCCTGAGGGTGGGCAGGCCGACAGCTGCCGTCATCCGCCGCACCTGCCGGTTGCGCCCTTCGCGGATGGTGATCCTGAGCCATCCGTCGGGGACGGATTTGCGGACGCGGATCGGCGGATCGCGCGGCCACAGGTCGGGTGCGTCGACGCGCCCGGCCTCGGCGGGCAGGGTCATTCCGTCCTTCAGCCGGACGCCCTTGCGCAGCGCCTCCAGCGCCGCTTCCTGCGGGTCGCCTTCGACCTGCACCAGATAAGTCTTGGGCAGCTTGAAGCGCGGATCGGCAATGCGCGCCTGCAGCCGCCCGTCGTCGGTGAGCAGCAGCAGCCCCTCGCTGTCGCGGTCGAGCCGACCAGCGGGATAGACACCCTTCACCGCGATGAAGTCCGACAGGGTCGCACGCTGCGTGGGCGATCCGCGATCGGTGAATTGCGAGAGCACCCCAAAGGGTTTGTTGAACAGGATCAGCCGGGGCATCGCGCGTCCATATCGCTTGGGCACGCAGGCGTCACCCCGCGCTTGGCCGAGTGCCAGCGAAGGCCTGCGCTCCCCGGAGCGCCGCTCGGGTTGGTGCAGTTCCTGGTGCCGGCTGTCGGAATCGAACCAACGACCTGATGATTACAAATCAACTGCTCTACCAACTGAGCTAAGCCGGCACAGGCTTCGAAGCGCGCGCTCTAATCCTAGAGCGCGCCGAAAGTCCACCCTTCGGTGCGCGCGATTTCGGGGGTGAGGGCCGGGGGGTGCCACAGATCCCGCTCGCCGTGCACCCGGCGCAGCCAGGCGGCGGTGAGCAGCGCGTCGGAGGCATGGTCGCCGATCGCGCCTTCGCCGGTGACGGGCGGCGAGCCGAGACGCTCGAGCGCGTCGTTGAGCGCCTCCACTGTCCGCAGCTTGGTGGCCGTTCCCGTCACCCCGCCGAGCCGCGCGGCCATCGAGGTGTAGATCTCGGTGATGACCGAGCCCTGCGTGGGGAGCGGGTCGATGGGCCACACCGGCACGCGCGTCCCGAGCTGATGGAGCATCCGCATTCCGGTGAGGCTCGACTTGCCGACCTGCGCTGCGCCGACGAGGTTGAAATTGCTTACCGGGCGCACGCCGTGACCGCGCTGCGCGTGCTCGGCGAGGCGGAAGCGCCCCTCGCGGGTGGCGGCTCCGGGCAGGAGGAACCGGTCGCCCTCGACCCCTGCGCCGTGGCGGAAATAGCGCGCGGCCTCGGGATGGGCGAGGAATGCGCCCGCTTCGAGGTGGGGATCACCTGCGCACAACCCGTCGATGAGTGCCCAAAGACTGCGCGCATCGGGCGGCGAGGCGTCCCATCCGGGAAAGAACGCGCCCGCATCGTGGAACGGCAGGCTGATACCCAGATCGAGCCCAACCAGCGTCGGCTTGTCGAGGCCCGCGAGCAGCGCCAGCACCTCGCCCCGCGCCCACCCGCGCCGATCGGGCGGGGCAAGCAGGATCGGCGCACCACCTTCAGCGCGCGCGATAGCCACCGCGATCCCCTTTTGCCGCGCGCCTCTGGCGCCCGACCAATCGACCGCGAGGAAGTGGGTGAAGCGGCTCACCCGCGTTCCCGCCGCAGTCGCTCCCAATAATCGAGGCGCTTGGCGATCTCGCGCTCGAAGCCGCGCTCCACCGGCGCGTAGAACGCCTCCGGCGCCATCCCCTCGGGCCAGTAATTGTCGCCCGAAAAGCCCTCGGGCGTGTCGTGGTCGTAGGTGTAACCCTTGCCGTAGCCGAGGCTTTCCATCAGTCCGGTTGCCGGATTGACGATGTTCATCGGCGGCATCAGGCTGCCGGTTTCCTTGGCCGCCTTCCACGCCGCCTTCTGCGCCATGTAGGCCGCGTTCGATTTGGGCGCGGTGGCGAGGTAGAGGCAGGCCTGCACCAGCGCGAGCTCCCCCTCGGGCGAACCGAGGAAGCGATAGGCTTCCATTGCCGCCATGCATTGCGGGAGCGCCTGCGGATCGGCCAGGCCGATATCCTCCACCGCCATGCGCACCAGCCGCCGCGCAACGAACAGCGGCTCCTCGCCCGCCACCAGCATCCGCGCCAGCCAGTAAAGCGCCGCCTGCGGATCGCTCCCGCGCACCGATTTGTGGAGCGCACTGATGAGGTTGTAATGCCCGTCGCGGTCCTTGTCGTAGACCGCCACGCGGCGTTGCAGGAACTGGCCGAGAGCCGCAGGGTCGAGCGCGTCCTTCAGATCGGCGGCGTAAAGGGTTTCCGCCTGCCCCAGCACGAAGCGCCCGTCGCCATCGGCCTGCGCGATCAGCGCGGCGCGCGCTTCGGGGGTGAGGGGGAGCGGCCCCTCCAGCGCCTCGGCCTTCGCCAGCAGCGCCGCCAGCGCGGCCTCGTCGAGGCGGTTCAGTACCAGCACCTGCGCGCGGCTGAGCAGCGCGGCGTTGAGCGCGAAGCTCGGGTTTTCGGTGGTCGCGCCCACCAGCGTCACCACCCCGCGCTCGACATAGGGGAGGAAACCGTCCTGCTGCGCGCGGTTGAAGCGGTGGATCTCGTCCACGAACAGCAGCGTCTTGCGCCCTGCGCCCGCCATTGTCTCGGCTTCGGCAAAGGCCTTCTTCAAGTCGGCGACGCCCGAGAACACCGCGCTGATCGCGGCATAGCGCATCCCCACCGCGTCGGCGAGCAAGCGCGCGATGCTGGTCTTGCCCGTGCCCGGCGGGCCCCACAGGATCATGCTGGCCAGCCGGCCTGCGGCGACCATCCGCCCGATCGCGCCCTCGGGGCCGGTCAGGTGCTCCTGCCCGACCACCTCGGCAAGCGTCTGCGGGCGCAGCCGGTCGGCGAGCGGCGCATCGGCCGCAGCAACGGCCGAGGGCGCCTCGCCAGCATCTTGTCCGAACAGGTCAGTCATTGGTCGGTCGTGATAGGCCGGTCGGCGGAAAAGGGAACTGCTGCCGGTGCGGCATCTTGCAAAGATAGGTCTAAGATATATCTTCGGCGTATCGCAGATATATTCGAGGAGGAATGCACATGACCTGGAATCGGTATGGCCGCGGCGGTGGCTGGGAGAAATTCGCCGAAACGATGGCGATGATGGCGATGCAGAACGCTGGAAACATGAACTTCACCGGCCCCGGCTTCAAGGCCCGCGCACGCTGGCGCGAGGATGGCCCGTTCGGCGGCGAGGATGCGGCCGAGCGCGGCGAGGGCGAGGGTGAAGAACGCGGCCGTCGCGACCGCCGCGGGCGGATGTTCGGCCAGGGCGAGCTGCGTCTCGCGCTGCTGGCGCTGATCGCCGAAAACCCTTCGCATGGCTATGAGCTGATCAAGGCGATCGAGGAGATGACCGGCGGCGCCTATGCTCCGAGCCCGGGCGCAGTCTATCCGACGCTGCAACTGCTTGAGGATGAAGGCGCCATCGAGGAAGCCGAGGCCGAGGGCGCGAAGAAGCCCTTCGCCGCGACCGCGCAGGGCCGCGAGGAACTCGACACCCGCGCGGGCGAGGTCGAGGCCCTGATGCGCCGCCTCGGCCGTCACGGGGAGCGCACCACCACGGTCCGCTCGCACGATCTGTTCCGCGCGATGGGGAACCTGGGCTCGGTGCTCAAGAACCGCGCGCGCGCGGGCAAGCTCGACGAGGCGACCATCAACGAGATCGTCGACATGATCGACGAGATGGCCAAGCGCATCGAACGGCTCTGATCCCTTCGCGCGCCCCGGTTGCGTGGCGCGCAAGTCAGGAGTATCCTCTCCCTTGTCGGGTCTCATCGAACAGGGGAGGGGACGCCCATGAATACCGCCGCAGCCCAGGGCGCAAGGACGCCGTGGCATCTCTGGCTGATAGGCATCGGCACGCTGCTGTTCAATTTGCTGGGCGTGACGAGCTTCACCATGACGAAGCTGGGCATGCTCGGCGATGTGGGGATGACGCCTGAACAGATCGCGTTCCTCGACAACTACCCGCTGCTCGCCAACGTGACCTGGGCGATGGGGGTGTGGGGGGCCTTCGCCGGATCGCTGCTGCTGCTGCTGCGCTCGCGCTGGGCGGTGACGGCGATGGCGGTGGGAACGATCGGCCTGATTGGCACCACGATCTACAATTACGGCATCATCGAAGTGCCCGCGTCGATGCAGTCGGCCGGGCTCGACGTGACGATCTGGGCGGTCACGCTGTTCCTGCTGTTCTACAGCTGGCGCATGGCGAAAGCCGGGGTGCTGCGCTAGGCGGCGGGTGAGCCGCGGCCCCTGCGCTCCTCGACCAGTTCGAGGTAGGTATCGGCGACCACCTGGTTGATCGCCTCCCAGCTGAATTCGCAGGCGCGCGCTTCGCCCGCCGCACCGTGGGCTGCACGCAGCGCCGCATCGCTGCAATAGGGCGCGATCGCCTCGGCATAGGCGGCAGCATCGGCCTGGCGTTGACCGCTGGGCGTCACCAGCCGCCCGGTCACCCCGTCGGTCACGAGGCTCGCGCTGCCCGTCGCGCCCGCCGCGATCACCGGCAGCCCGCTCGCCATCGCCTCGAGGGTGACATTGCCGAAGGTTTCGGTGACGCTGGGATTGAAGAACACGTCTCCGCTCGCAAGCGCACGGCCGAGCGCCGCGCCGCTCTGGAAGCCCGCGAAGATCGCACCCGGCAGGTTCGCCTCGAACCATCCGCGCGCCGGGCCCTCGCCGATCACCAGCACCTTGTGCGCGGTGCCCCTGGCGCGCAGCGCCGCGATGGTCTCGGCAAAGGTGTCGAGCCCCTTCTCCATCACCAGCCGCCCGAGGAAGGTGACCGCGACATCGTCATCGGCGAGCCCGATTTCGCGGCGCCACGCAAGATCGCGGCGCGCGGAGGCGAAGATCGTGCGATCGACCCCGCGGCTCCACAGCCCGATGCGGGTGTGCATTCGCATCGCCAGCAATTCGTCGATCATCGAGGGCGAGGGCGCCACCAGCGCGTCGCAGCGGTTGTAGAAGCGGCGCAGCCCCTTGACGATCAGGGGTTCGAGGAACGCGAGATTGTAATAGCGCGGATAGGTCTCGAACCGGGTGTGCACCGTGGCGAGCACCGGGATGCCGCGCGCGCGCGCCCAGCGCAGCGCCGCGTGGCACGCGGGATCGGGCGCCGAGAGGTGCACGATGTTCGGCGCAAAGGCTTCAAGGTCGGCCCGCACGCCCGCGCCCAGCCCGGTCGCCACGCGGTATTCGGAACGGCCCGGGATCGCGACCGAAGGCAGGCTGACGAGATCGACCTTGGGCTCGAAGGCGGGCTTGGCGACGGTCGGCGAATAGGCGCGCACCGCGATGCCCTTGGCCAGCAGGCTTTCGATCAGCCGGTTCTGCGCGCGGTTGGCACCGTCCACCGTCATGTTGAAGTTGCCGCTGAAGAAGGCGACGCGAAGATCGGACATGTCCATGGCGGGGGTGCCTTTAGGCGAGGCGGGGGAGATTGGCGAGAGCCTATCCTCCCCTGCAGGCGGCACGGATGATGTTCTTCATTGACTTGTCACTTGCGCTCTCTACAGCCGCCCACGGGCCACGCGGTCCCAACGCCGCGCGAGCTCTCTGCAAGGAGAGAATACATGACTGACTACGTTCGCGGGCTCGCGCATGAGCCTTCGCTGAAGCCTGAGCGCCCCTTCTTTTCCTCGGGCCCCACGGCAAAGTTCCCCGGCTGGTCGCTGGACAAGCTCAAGACCGAATCGCTCGGCCGCTCGCACCGTTCGAGCCTCGGCAAGGCGCGGCTCAAATATGCGATTGACCTCTCCCGCGAACTGCTCGGTATCCCCGACGATTACCTGATCGGCATAATGCCCGCTTCCGATACCGGCGCGATCGAGGCCGCCATGTGGGCGATGCTCGATCCCGCGCGCCCGGTGACGGTCGCGGCATGGGAGAGCTTCGGCAATGTCTGGATCCAGGACGCGGTCAAGCAGCTGAAGCTGCCCAACCTGCAGGTCCTCACCGCCGATTATGGCGAGATCCCCGATCTCACCACGATTCCCCAGCGCAACGACGTGGTGTTCACCTGGAACGGCACGACCTCGGGCGCGATGATCGCCGACACCGACTGGCTCGCACCGGGGCGCGAAGGGGTGACGATCAACGACGCCACCAGCGCGATCTTCGCGATGGAGATGGATTGGGCCAAGCTCGATGCCACCACCTATTCGTGGCAGAAGGTGATGGGTTCCGAAGCCCAGCACGGGATGCTGATCCTCAGCCCCAAGGCGATCGCGCGGATCGAGAGCTACGATCCGCCCTGGCCGCTGCCTAAGCTGTTCCGGATGAAGAAGGGCGACAAGCTCAACCGCGGCATCTTCGAGGGCGAGACGATCAACACCCCCTCGATGCTCGCGACCGAGGATTACATCGCCGCGCTCGAATGGGGCAAGGCGATCGGCGGGCGCAAGGCGCTGATCGCGCGCGCCAACGCCAATGCCAGGATCGTCAAGGACTGGATCGAGGCGACCCCGTGGCTGCGCAACATGGCGCCCAATCCGGCGCAGCAGACCAATACCGGGGTCTGCATGGTGTTCCAGGGCGACTGGTACGAGAGCCTTTCGGCCGAAGATCAGGCCGCGGTGCCCAAGAAGATCGTCAAGCTGCTCGAGGAACGCCACGTCGGCTACGACTTCAACGGCTACCGCGATGCCCCGCCCTCCTTGCGCATCTGGTGCGGCTCGACCGTCGAGGAGGAGGACGTCAAGCGCCTCCTGCCGTGGATCGAATGGGCCTACGAGAAGGTCAAGAACGGCTGATTTTTGCCGTTTCTGCGTAAACTTATCCCGTCACCCTGAACTTGTTTCAGGGTCCATTTCTCCGCATCGAGCTCCGCTATCGGAGGCTCGATGGATGCTGAAACAAGTTCAGCATGACGAAGGGAAGAATATCATGTCCCAGAAGCCCAGAGTTCTCATTTCCGACAAGATGGACCCCAACGCCGCGCGCATCTTCGAAGAGCGCGGCTGCGATGTCGACGTGATCACCGGCGAAACGCCCGATGAGCTTGCCGCGCGGATCGGCGTCTATGACGGCCTCGCGATCCGCTCCTCGACCAAGGTGACCAAGGCGATCCTCGATGCCGCCACCAACCTCAAGGTGATCGGCCGCGCCGGCATCGGCGTCGACAATGTCGATATCCCCTACGCCAGCGGCAAGGGCGTGGTGGTGATGAACACCCCCTTCGGCAACTCGATCACCACCGCCGAACACGCCATCGCGCTGATGTTCGCGCTCGCCCGCCAGCTGCCCGAGGCGAACGCCCAGACGCAGGCCGGCCAGTGGCCCAAGAGCGGCTTCATGGGCGTGGAAGTGACCGGCAAGACCCTGGGTCTGATCGGGGCGGGAAACATCGGTTCGATCGTCGCCAGCCGCGCGCTCGGCCTCAGGATGAAGGTGATCGCCTATGATCCCTTCCTCACCGAGGATCGCGCGGTCGAACTCGGGATCGAGAAGGTCGATCTCGATACGCTGCTGAGCCGTGCCGACTTCGTCACGCTGCACACCCCGCTGACCGAGGAGACCCGCAACATCCTCAGCCGCGAGCGGCTCGAGAACGCCAAGAAGGGCATCCGCATCATCAACTGCGCCCGAGGGGGCCTGATCGACGAAGCCGCATTGAAGGACTGCCTCGAGAGCGGGCAGGTCGCGGGCGCGGCGCTCGACGTGTTCGAGACCGAGCCGCCCGCCGCCGATCACCCGCTGTTCAGCGCGCCCAACTTCATCTGCACCCCGCACCTTGGCGCATCGACCACCGAGGCCCAGGTCAACGTCGCGTTGCAGGTGGCCGAGCAGATGGCCGACTACCTCGTCAACGGCGGGGTCACCAATGCGCTCAACGTGCCGAGCCTGTCGGCGGAGGAGGCGCCCAAGCTCAGGCCCTACATGGCGCTCGCCGAGAAGCTTGGCAGCCTCGTCGGTCAGCTTGCCCACGGCAACCTCACCACGATCCGGGTCGAGCGCGAAGGCGCCGCGGCCGAGCTCAATGGCAAGCCGATCACCGCGGCGGTACTCGCCGGGCTGATGCGGCGCTATTCGGACACGGTCAACATGGTCAACGCGCCGTTCCTCGCCAAGGAGCGCGGGCTCGAGGTGAGCGAGATCCGCCACGACCGCGAAGGCGCGTTCAACACGCTGGTGCGGGTGACGGTCGAGACCGCGCAGGGGCCGCGCTCGGTCGCCGGGACGCTGTTCGGCACCGAGGCGCCGCGGCTGGTCGAGATCTTCGGGATCGGGATCGAGGCCGAACTGGCCGGGCACATGCTCTACATCGTCAACGACGACAAGCCGGGCTTCATCGGCCGGATCGGGACGCTGCTGGGCAATCACGGCATCAACATCGGCACGTTCAACCTCGGCCGGCGCGAGGCGGGCGGGGAAGCGGTGCTGCTCCTCAGCCTCGACGAGGCGCTCACGCCCGCCGTGGTCGCCGAGGCCGAGAAGGTCGAGGGCGTCAAGCTGGTCAAGGCGCTGGCGTTCTGAGCATCTCCCACCATCGTCATCCCGGCTTTCGCCAGGATGACGATTTGGGTAGGGCCGCTGCATCATGACCCAGCCCAACGATCTCCTGCCTGAAGGCCTCGAGGACCGCCTGCCGCAAGCAGCGGCGCGGATCAGCGTGGCGATGCGCGCCTGTCTCGATCTGTTCGCCGCCCATGGCTACGAGCGCGTGCGCCCGCCGCTGCTCGAGTTCGAGGCCTCGCTCGCGGGCCGCATGGCGGGCGTCACCGTTGGCGAGACCAGCAGCATGTTCCGGTTCGTCGATCCGGCGTCCTTGCGCACCCTGGCGCTGCGGTCGGACATGACCCCACAGATCGGGCGCATCGCCGCGACCAGCCTCGCGGCCGCGCCGCGTCCCTTGCGGCTCGCCTATTGCGGCGACACGGTGGTGATCAAGGCGAGCCAGCTCGATCCGGCGCGCGAGCGGCTGCAACTGGGCGCCGAGCTGATCGGCGCCGACAGCGTCGCTGCGGCGAGCGAGGCGGTGATGCTCGCGGTCGAAGGGCTGAAGGCGGCGGGGCTTACCGGCATCTCGGTCGATTTCACGCTGCCCGACCTCGTCGACACCCTCGCCGGAGTCGATGGTCTTGGGCCCTTCCCGCTGGCGCCCGATCAGATCGCGGGCGTCCGGCGCGAGCTCGACACCAAGGATGCGGGCGGATTGAAGGCGGCAGGCGGCGCCGCCTACCTGCCGCTGCTCTATGCCACCGGGCCGATCAAGGAGGCGCTTGCGGCCCTGCGCGCGGTCGACGCGGGCGGGGCGCTCACGTCGCGGCTCGATGGCCTCGCGCAGATCGCCGCCAGCCTTGGCGACACGGCGCGGGTCACGCTCGACCCGACCGAGCGGCACGGGTTCGAGTACCAGTCGTGGTTCGGCTTCACCCTCTACGCCGATGGCCTGCGCCGCGCGGTGGGACGGGGCGGGACCTACCGCATCGCGGGCACCGAGGAGCCAGCGACCGGTTTCACGCTCTATCTCGACCGTCTTGCCGAGGCTGCCCCCCAGCCCGAGGCGGCGCGGATGGTCTACCTGCCGCTCGGCCACGACCGCCAGCTGGCCGCGCGGCTGCGCTTCGAAGGCTGGCGCACGCTCGCGCAGCTTTCCGAGCATGAAGACCCGGCGGCGCTGGGCTGCGGCTATGTGCTCGACGGCGGCGAACTGCGCGCGCTCTGACGGGACGAGCGCGCGCAATCGATCACCCCAGCACCCGCTTGAGCCAGGCGTCCATCGTCGCGGTCGCGGGGTAGTCGGGCTCGCCGAGGCGGCGGTTGATCTCGATATGCCCGCGCAGTCCCTCGCCCGGGAAGCTCGCAACCTCGACCTGCGTCCCGCCCTTCTTGAGCGCGGCGGCCAGGGCCCCGTTCTGCGCGACCGCATCGGGGCGCTGGGCGTGGAGCAGCAGGAAGGCGGGCGCGTTCGGCCCCGCGGCATGGCTGACCGGCGAAAGCGCCTTCTGGCGCGCCGGATCGCTGCCGAAGGCCTGCCCGTAGGTCTGATCCATCATCGGGCCCGAAAGCCGCATCTGCTGCGCGACATCGTAGCCCGCGCCATCATTGGGCATCACCCCGTCGATATCGGCGAAGGAGAGGCCCGCAGCGCGCAGATATTGCTCGTCGGTGCCGACCAGCGCGACGAGATGCGCGCCGGCCGAATGTCCGGTGAGCACCACCCGGCTGCGATCGATGCCCAGCGCCTCGGCGCGCGCCAGCACCGCGGCGAGCGCCGCAGCGACATCGGCGGCCTGCTGCTCGACCGTGGCGGCCGGCACCAGCCGGTAGTCGATCGAGGCAAAGGCATAGCCCTGTTCGAGCATATGGCCCGGCAGCGCGCGGCCCAGCGCATTGCTCTTCGACCCGCGCGTCCAGCCGCCGCCGTGGACGAACAGCACCAGCGGCGCTTTCGTCGCGCCGGCGGGCACCCACAGGTCGAGCGTCTGGAGCGGGTCCTTGCCATAGGCGAGGGTCTGCTGCGGGGCCGGAGCCGCCGCCGCGCCGCCTTCTCCGCCGCGTCCGCCGCGGCCGCCCTGCGCGCCCTCGCGCCCCGCCATGCGTTGGCGCAGCGCGGCCTGGCAGCTCTCCGAAAGCTCGGCGGCTTTCTCGCGCAGGCAGGTCGCGATCTGCCCGCGGTTCATGCCGCACAGCCGCACGATCTCTTCACGGCAGGGGCGCGGCAGGCGGTCTCCCTCGGCCCGCTGGGCGAGGATCGGCGTGGCAAACACGGCGGCGGCAGCGAGCGTGGCGAGAGCTTTGGCGGCGAAGGTCATGGCTATCCTCTGTCGGCAGGTGGCGCCTGATCAACGCGGCAGGCGCCGTTTCCCTTCACCGCCGCCGTGGGCGGGGCGAGAGCGCCGCTGTTGGAGACACAGGAGACACTGTCCAGAAGCGAAAAACCGGGCCACCGGCGCGGGGCGCTCGGCAGGTCGCGGAAAGGGGGCGGGCGGCACACGGCATGGGCATCACCCTGCCATGCGTCACGCCCTGTAGGAAAGCCCGTGCCTTGCGCGCGCCCGACACATGCTTGCCTCGCGCGGCCCGAACGCCTAGGCCCGCGCCGCCCGTTGCCCTTGTCGCGCAACCGGCATCAGCAAAAAGGAAATCCATGGCCAACGTCACCGTGATCGGCGCCCAGTGGGGCGATGAGGGCAAGGGCAAGATCGTCGACTGGCTGGCGAGCCGTGCCGATGTGGTGGTGCGCTTTCAGGGCGGGCACAATGCCGGCCATACGCTGGTGATCGACGGCAAGACCTACAAGCTCTCGCTGCTCCCCTCCGGGATCGTCTCGGGGACTCTCTCGGTGATCGGCAACGGGGTGGTGCTCGATCCCTGGGCGCTGCGCGACGAGGTCGCCAAGCTTGAGGGCCAGGGCGTTTCGATCACCGACGACAATCTCGCGGTCGCGGATAACTGCCCGCTGATCCTGCCGCTCCACCGCGATCTCGACGGTCTGCGCGAAACCGCGGCGGGCAAGGGCAAGATCGGCACCACCGGACGCGGGATCGGCCCGGCGTATGAGGACAAGGTCGGCAGGCGCGCGATCCGGGTGTGCGACCTGGCGCATCTCGATGCGCTGGAGGCGCAGCTCGACCGGCTGTGCGCGCACCACGATGCGCTGCGCGCCGGGTTCGGCCAGCCCCCGGTCGACCGCGCCGCGCTGCTGGCCGAGCTGCGCGACATCGCGCCCTTCGTGCTGCGGTTCGCCCAGCCGGTGTGGAAGCGCTTGAAGAAGGTGCGCCGCGCGGGTGCGAAAATCCTGTTCGAGGGCGCGCAGGGCGTGCTTCTCGATGTCGATCACGGCACCTATCCCTTCGTCACCTCGTCGAACACGGTGAGCGGCACGGCAGCATCAGGCAGCGGGCTCGGCCCCAATTCGACCGGCTATGTGCTCGGCATCGTCAAGGCCTACACCACCCGCGTCGGTTCCGGCCCGTTTCCGACCGAGTTGGAGGACGCAATCGGCCAGCGCCTCGGCGAGCGCGGCCACGAGTTCGGCACCGTCACCGGCCGCAAGCGCCGCGTCGGCTGGTTCGACGCGGTGCTGGTGCGCCAGTCCTGCGCGATCAGCGGCGTGACCGGCATCGCGCTCACCAAGATCGACGTGCTCGACGGGCTCGAGAAGGTGGCGATCTGCACCGGCTATCGCCTGCGCGGCAAGGTCTACGATTATCTTCCCAGCCATGCGGCCGATCAGGCGCAGTGCGAGCCGATCTACGAGGAGATGCCCGGCTGGCACGAGAGCACTGCGGGGGCGCGGAGCTATGCCGACCTTCCGGCGAACGCGATCAAGTATATCCAGCGCATCCAGGAACTGATCGAATGCCCGGTGGCGCTGGTCTCGACCAGCCCCGAACGCGACGACACCATCCTGATGCGCGATCCCTTCGTCGATTGAGGAGCCCGCCGATGCAGATCGCCTTTCTCCCCTTTGCCGGCATGACCCAGCTCGACATGACCGGCCCCGCGCAATTCCTCTCGCGCCTCCCGGGCGCGCGCGTGCATTACGTGTCGGGCAGCCTCGACCCGCTGCCCACCGACGCGGGCTTCGCGATCGTGCCGACCGCGACCTACCCGCAAGTGCCCGCGCCCGACATCGTCTGCGTGCCGGGCGGGGTCGGGGTCGCGGACGTGATGAACGACGCTGCGGCGATGGCGTGGCTGGCCCGCGCGGGGAGCACCGCCACCTGGGTCACCAGCGTGTGCACCGGGGCGCTGATCCTCGGCGCGGCGGGGCTGCTCAAGGGATACAAGGCGACCACGCACTGGGCCTGGCATCACCACCTCGCGCGCTTCGGCGCCGAGCCGGTGCAGGCGCGCACCGTGGTCGATCGCAACCGCGTGACCGGCGGCGGGGTCACCGCGGGGATCGACTTCGCGCTGGTGCTGATGGCCAAGGTGGCGGGCGAGGACTTTGCCAGGACGGTGCAGCTCGGGCTCGAATATGATCCCGCACCGCCCTTCGACGCCGGTTCGCCCGCGAAAGCCGGGCCGGAGCTGGTGGCGCGCTATGCCCAGGCCAGCGCCAAGCGCGCCCAAGGCCGCGAGGACGAGCTGGTGGCGGCAGCGCGGCGGCTCGGATTCGGCGATTGATCGCTGTGCGGGCGAGGATGTATCCTCGCCCTGCCGTGAAACGCTTCGCCGCCCTTGTCCTGCTCGCCATCCCGGGCTGCGCTCAGCCGCCTGCGGAGATCGCGCAGCGCCCCGCCGCCGTTCAGCCCCCGCTGGCGCGCGAGGCGGCGCGCATCGTGCCCGCGCGGCGCTTCACGCACGTCGATTACCTCATCGTCGACAAGTCCGAACGGCTGATGATCGCCTATGCCGGGGGCGAGCCGGTGCGGGCGTGGCGCGGGCTCCAGTTCGGCGCGGCGCCGCAGGGCCACAAGCGCTTCGAGGGCGACGAACGCACGCCCGAGGGACGCTACGTCATCGAAGGCCGCAATCCGGGGAGCGCCTTCCACCTCAGCCTCAAGATCTCCTATCCCGACGCCGCCGACCGCGCCTATGCCGCACAATATGGCCGCTCGCCCGGGGGCAACATCTTCCTCCACGGCCAGCCCAACGGCCTTCCCTTCGGGCGGATGCCGGGCGACTGGACCGATGGCTGCATCGCGCTGTCGAATGCGGAGATCGAGGAGCTGTGGCGGATCGTGGCTGACGGAACGACAATCGAAATCCGACCCTGAGCCGGGCAGACCCGGCCGCCTACGCAGATTTACTTGACCTGATCCTGTTTTGTTCTATTCTCGTTCCAACACTGTTGGAGTCGAGTCGATGCTGACCCATTTCTGCGGAGAGCCCGATTTTTCCTATGACTGCGCGCGCGATGGCGCCGGGCTGCCCGCCCGCGTCGCGATCTTCGGCGAGGACGAGGGGCTGCGACGGCAGATCGGCGCGGATCTGGGCGGGGCGGGGTTCCGCAGCATCGACGGGGGAAGCCTCGGCGCGCTGCTCGAAGGGCCGATCGCGCTGCTCGGCGACGTGGTGGTGGTCGATTGCCCCGTGGTCGGCAATCGCGGGATCGATGCAATGGTGCTCGCCGGGCTTGCCCGGCTCGACATGCGGGTGGCGCGCTCGGGGGCCAAGCTGATCGTCGCGACCAATCTTGCCGGGCTCGATGCGGTGTTCGCGGTGCTCGATCAGTCCAACCCCCAGATCCTCGTCGCGCCGAGCCGGGCCGAGCGGGTGATCGCGGTGGGCCGGGTCATGGGCGAGGCGGGTGCGGCACGCGTCAGGGAGATGGCCGAGGAAGAGCGTGTGCAATTGCTGCGCCTGTCGCAGCAGGTCGAAGCGATCGCCCACTCGCTCGACCGCATCACCCATTCCGAAACCGGGCGCGGCCTGGGCGAGTTGCGGCGCGAATATCGCGGCGGGGATACGGGCCTGCGGAGCGAGTTCGGATCGTCGGCGGCACCTGCGCCGGCGCCGGCCCGTCCGCCGCTGCCCGATCCGCGGGTGGTGCGCCAGATCCTCGCCAACCGTCAGGCGCGCGCGCGGTTCTTCGATCCGGCGCTGTTCGGCGAGCCGGCGTGGGATATGCTGCTCGATCTCACCGCAGCGCATGGCGAAGGCGCGCGGGTCTCGGTCACCTCGCTGTGCATCGCCGCAGCGGTTCCCGCGACCACCGCGCTGCGCTGGCTGACCCAGATGGTCGAGAGCGGCATCTTCGTGCGCGTGCCCGATCCCGACGATCGTCGGCGCGCCTTCATCGTGCTGAGCGATCGGGCGCTGGCGGGGATGGCGACCTATTTCGCGAGCCTGCGCAGCCCGGCCGAGCGCGTGGCCTAGCGCGCGGGCGGCGTCTCGGCGGTGCCTGCGGGCGAGCCGGGCCGCCAGTGCAGGATCAGCGTGAGCCCGGATGCAGCGGCGCGCTCGGCGCCCGCCTCGCCGCGCCACGCCAGCCGCGCCGCATCGGCACGGGCACGCGCGAGGATCGCCGCGGGCACCGCGCCGTCGATCAGCAACAGGTCCGCCTCGCCCAGCAGCCGCGCCTGCCGCAAGGTCAGCTCCTCGGGATCGGCGCTCGCGAGAATGAGGCTGTGCACCGCGCCCGCCCGCGCCGCCGCGCCGTTGCCCTCGGGCCCATCGCCTTCGGCCCAGTCCGCCACCCGCTCATGCGCCCGAGGGTCGAGCGGATCGAGCGGGCCGCCTTCGCGCAGCGCCGCGTCCACCGCGCGCCGCCGCGCCGCGCCATCGGGCAGCCGCGCGCGCAGCGCCGGCCGCGCCGCTTCGAGCGCGCGGGCGAGCGCGCCCAGCGTTTCGGGCAGCACCCGCTCGAGCCGCAGCCGCACATGCTTTGCCAGCCCCGCCGAGGCGCCCCCGGTCCCGATCGCCACCAGCAAGGGATCGCGATCGAGGATCGAGGGCGTGGTGAAGTCGCACAGCTCGGGCCGGTCCACCACGTTGACAAGCATCCCGGCGCAGCGCGCATTGATCGCCGCGACCTCGCAGGCGGCGGCATCCTCGTAGGCGATGAAGGCGAGCCGTACGCCCTCGTCCACCGCGCGGGCAAAATCCTCGACGATCACGCCCCCGGCGCGCGCGACCAGCCGGCGCTTGGGTTCGGCGGCGGGGCCGTCTCCGAGCACCAGCACCTGCTGCCCGGCGATCTGGTGGAACAGCGGCAGGCTGGCGATGCGGCTCACGCGCAGCCCGTCCCCGGCCTCACGCCAGCCATTCGGGCACGCGCTCGGCATCCATGATCGCGCCCGCCTCGATCCGGTCGGCGACGACCGCGAACCTGTCGCCATCGACCAGCACCTCGGCGACGAAGCCGCGCGAATTGTAGGACGAGGCCATCGTCGCGCCATAGGCTCCGGCCGTGCGGAACACCGCGAGGTCGCCCGCTTCGAGCAGGTCGCAGTCGCGCCCCATCGCGAAGGTGTCGCCCGTCTCGCAGATCGGGCCGACGATGTTGGCGGTCATGCGGCCCCCGCGAGGGCTCACCGCCTCGAAGTGGTGATAGGCGCCGTAGAGCGCCGGGCGCGCAAGGTCGTTCATCGCCGCATCGACGATCACGAAGGGATCGCGGATGCCCCGCTTGACCCGGACCACGCGGGTCAGCAGCACGCCGGCATTGCCCGCGATCACCCGCCCGGGCTCGAAGATCAGAGTGACGCCCCAGTCCTTGGTCACCCGCGCGACCATCGCGCCATACTCGGCCGGGGCGGGGAGGACCTCGCCGACGCGATAGGGCACGCCCAGCCCGCCGCCGAGGTCGACATGCGTGATCGCATGCCCCGCGCCGCGCAGCGCCGCCACCAGCGTGCCAAGCTTTCCGAAGGCGGTTTCGAGCGGGGCGAGTTCGGCCAGCTGGCTCCCGATATGCACCGCGAGCCCGCGCAGCCTGATCCCCGGCTGGCGCGCGAGGGTGCCGAAGATCTGCCCGGCCTCGCTGATCGGCACGCCGAACTTGTTGTCGGCCTTGCCGGTCGAGATCTTGTCGTGGGTGCCGGCATCGACATCGGGGTTGATGCGCAAGGTGCATTGCGCGGTCATGCCCCTGGCGGCCGCGATGGCGGCGAGTTCCAGGCCCTCTTCCTCGCTCTCGATGTTGAACTGGCCGATCCCGGCCTCGAGCGCGGCAGCCATTTCCGCCGCGGTCTTGCCCACGCCCGAGAAAACGATCATCTCCGGCGCGATGCCTGCGGCGAGCGCGCGGCGCATTTCGCCGACCGAAACCACGTCCGCCCCCATCCCCTGCCGGCCCAGCACCTTGAGCACGGCGAGGTTGGGGTTGGATTTGACAGCGAAGGCGATCAGCTTGTCCGGCACGCCGCCCAGCGCCTCGCGGAACACCCGCGCGTGCCGTTCGAGCGTGGCGCGCGAATAGACATAGACAGGCGTGCCGACCGCCGCCGCGATCGCCGGCAGCGGCACGTCTTCGGCATGCATCACGCCGCCCTTGTAAGCGAAATGGTCCATCTTGGGTGCGGTCAGCCTTCCGGGGGCAGGTCGAAGGGATCGTCCTGGCGCTCTTCCGATCGGCGGCGCAGCTCGACACTGCGTTCGGGCGCGGCGAGGGCTTCGCGGCGCAGCAGTTCGTCGGCGCCGGGCGTCTCGCTCGCGCCGTGCGGCGCGTCGGGGAGTCGGGCGCCTTCGGGCGGGGTCAACGGCGAGACCGTTCCGCATCCGGCAGCGAGCAGCGCGAGCGCGCCTGCAGCGATGATCCGCAGCATCATTCCTCCATTCCCAGCAGCGCCCGCGCGGCGGCAACCTGCGCGCGAACCTGATCGGGCGCGGTGCCGCCATAGGAAGCGCGCGCCGCGACCGAGGCATCGACCGAAAGCGCGGCATAGACGGTTTCATCGATCCGTGCATCAATCGCTTGCAGGTCGGCCAGCGGCAGCGCGTCCAGCGCAATCCCGCGCTGTTCCGCCAGTTTCACCGCCGCCCCGGTGATGTGGTGCGCTTCGCGGAACGGGATGCCGCGCGCGCGCACCAGCCAGTCGGCAAGATCGGTCGCGGTGGCATAGCCCAGCTCGGCGGCGGCGCGCATCCGGGCGGTGTTGAAGGTGGCGCCCGCGATCATGCCGGTCATCGCTGCGATGCTCAGCGCCATCAGCCCCGCCGCCTCGAACACCGGCGGCTTGTCGTCCTGCATGTCCTTCGAATAGGCCAGAGGGAGCCCCTTCATGGTGATCATCAGGCTGGTGAGCGCCCCGATCACCCGGCCGGAATGGCCGCGCACCAGTTCGGCGGCATCGGGGTTTTTCTTCTGCGGCATGATCGAGGAGCCGGTCGAAAGGCTGTCGGGCAGGCGGATGAAGCCGAACGGCTGGCTCGCCCACAGGATCAGCTCTTCCGCGAGGCGCGAGAGGTGCAGCGCGCTCGCCGAGCAGACGTAAAGGAAATCGAGCGCGAAATCGCGATCCGAGACGGCATCGAGCGAGTTCGCGGTCGGCCGGTCGAAGCCGAGCGCGGCCGCGGTCGCCGCGCGGTCGATCGGAAAGCCGGTGCCCGCGAGCGCCGCCGAGCCGAGCGGGCATTCGTTCATGCGCCGGGCGGCATCGGCGATCCGCGCGCGGTCGCGCCGGAACATCTCGTAATAGGCCATCAGGTGGTGGCCCAGCGTCACCGGCTGCGCGGTCTGGAGGTGGGTGAAGCCGGGCATGATGCTGCCCGCATGTTCGCCCGCGCGGGTGACCAGCGCGCGTTGCAGCGCGGCGAGGCCTTCGTCGATCTGGGCGAAAGCATCGCGCACCCACAGGCGGAAATCGGTCGCCACCTGATCGTTGCGGCTGCGCGCGGTGTGGAGCCGTCCGGCGACCGGCCCGATCAGCTCGGCGAGCCGGGCCTCGGTGGTCATGTGGATGTCCTCGCGGTCCCAGTCCTCGGGCACGCCTTCGCGCTCGTATTCGGCGGCGACGTGATCGAGGCCAGCGCGGATCGCGTCGGCATCCCCGGGTGCGATGATCCCCTGCGCTCCCAGCATCGCGACGTGCGCCTTGCTCGCGGCGATGTCCTGCCGCCACAGCGCCTTGTCGAAGGGGATCGAGGCGTTGATTTCGCGCATGATCGCGCTAGGGCCATCGGCGAAGCGCCCGCCCCACATGGCGTTGGCCGCAGCCGCCCCGGAGCCTGCCCCGATGCCTGTCACGTCCCGCTCGTCGCTCATTCTCTCCGCATCGCTCCTGGTTCTGGCGGGATGCGATAGGGCCGCCGAGGCGCCAGCGCAACCGGGCGAGGCCGGCGAGGCGGCGGCTCCCGCGGCGGGCCCGGCGGCGGGCCCGGGGGCGGGCGTGGTCGAGCGCCGCTTTGCCGGGACGGCGCTGCCGGCGATCACGGTGAGCGATCCGGCGGGCAAGACGCTCGATCTGGGGGCGCAGGACGGGCCGGTGCTGCTCAACCTGTGGGCGACATGGTGCGCGCCGTGCGTCAAGGAAATGCCCCAGCTCGATGCGTTGGCGGGCGCGCTCGAAGGCGAGGTCAGGGTGATCACCGTCAGCCAGGACGTGCGCGGGGGCGAGGTGGTGGTGCCGTTCTTCGCCAAAGGCCGCTACACGCAGCTCGAACCCTGGCTCGACCCTGATGCCGAGCTTTCCGCCCAGTTCACCCCCGAAGGCGCGCTACCGCTGACGATCCTGTTCGACGCGACCGGCAAGGAGGTGCTGCGGGTGGCCGGAGGGTTTGACTGGAGCAGCCCCAAAGCCGCGCAACTGATCCGCGAGAGCGTGGCCGCTCCCCCGCAGCCCTAGAGCGTCGCGGTCTGCCCGCCGTCGACCTTGATCGCGCTGCCGGTGATGAAGCTTGCGCGCGGCGAGGCGAGGAAGGCGGCGATGTCGGCGAATTCCTCGGCCCGCCCGAGGCGACCTGCGGGAATCGCGGCGATCGCGCGGGCGGTGACCTGCTCGGCCTCCAGCCCCTGCGCCGCCGCCATGCCGGCGTGAAGGCTGGTCAGCCGGTCGGTCGCGATCTGGCCGGGGAGCAGCAGGTTCACCGTCACCCCGTCCGCCGCGACCTCGCCTGCGAGGGTCTTGCACCACGAGGCGAGCATCGCGCGCACCGCGTTCGAGAGCACGAGGCCGGGGATCGGGGTGACAAGGCTGGTCGAGGCGATCGCGATGATCCGCCCGAAGCCGCGCGCGCGCATCGCTGGGAGGAAATCCTGCGCAATCGCGAGCTGCGCGTTGAACATCCTGCCCATGACGGCGGCAAAATCGTCGGGCCCGGTGCTCGCCGCCGCGCCGGTGGGCGGTCCGCCGCTGTTGAGCACGAGGATATCGGGCGACGCGCCGCCCGCGCGCACGCCGTCGATGATCGCCTGCGGCGCGGCGGGATCGTCGAGGTCGGCGAGGATGTGCCGGCGGCCCGGCAGCCCCGCGCCGGAGCGGGACACGGTGATCACCCCTGCGCCCTCTGCCGCCAGCGCCGCAGCGACCGCGCGCCCCAGTCCCTTGCTCGCGCCCAGCACCAGCGCGGTCTTGCCCGCGAGTTCGAGATCCATGCCGCCTCTCCTGCGCGCCGTTTCGCCGCATGCTGCCGCGCCGTGGGCGGTGACGGGCTCGAACCGCCGACCCTCTCGGTGTAAACGAACGGCGAGCGCAAAATACGGCAGTTTTCCGTCCGTTCAAGCGAGAATGAAGCGGGAACCTAGCGGGAACTGTCCGAAAACTGCGGACCACTTTCGGACCAACTCAGCGAGCGCATCCACTCATCAAGCTGGCGACGCATCGCTTCGACCGGCCCGCCATTGTCGATCCTGATCATCCACGCCGGATCGAACGTGATGTCCATGCTGTCCGAGCCCTCGGGTGGAATGCCCCGGCCGCTGGCATCGATCCACAGAATGGCATCGAACAGCGGGCGGCTTGCCCAGTATTCGCGCTGCGTCCGCATCCCGACGTAGCAGTCGCTCACCTCCAGAATGGCCTTCGCGAGCCGCGCCGGATCCTCTCCGTTGAACTCGCCAATGATCTCGCGCCACAGCGCCCGGTGATTGACGCGATCGGCGTAGCACTCATCAAGACTGTCGTAGAACATGCCCCGGCCGGCGAGCGCCGGTCGCACCACGTTGGCGGCGAGAAAGTAGCTCGACGATTGGAACGAGACGCCGTGCACATCGCGCAGGTATTCGGCGGCGGTGTCCTTGCCGTGCCGGGCATGGCCGAGGATCAGGAGCTTCATGGGCGAGCGTCCTTCTTTGGCGCGATCAGGCGCTTGTGTGTCCACATCGAAAGCGTGATGCCGCACGCGCCGGACAGGCCATAGACCACGGCGGCGGGCCAAGTGAGGTTGCTGAAAAGCTGCCCCCAGAGCGTCGTCTGCATCATGGCGATCAGGAAGCTGGTGCAGGCCGCCCAGCCATAGTTGCCGTGGTTGACGTTGCGCGACTGGAAGCCGAGCAGGAACACCGAGCCGAACCCGGCTGCGAAGATGAGGGCGAGGTCTGGCAGGACGCTCACGCTGCCATCTCCGCAACCTCGGGATTGAAGTGCAACTGCGTCACGAGCGCGCCGCCCGAATGGTAGGAATGCCCGACGAGCTGGCGTGCTGCGATTAGCCCCTTGCCCGCCGCCCAGGCATTACGCCGCTCGATAGTCGGATGCTGATACATCATCATTCCGGCCTGTTCGCGCCCGCGCGAGATGATGCTTTTCTCGTGGTGCCAGTGGCCGGAGTGGCAGACGCGATAGGTCGTGCGCCCCCACATCTCGGCGAAGTCGGCCGCGAAGATCATGGGCAACTGCTCTAGCTTGGCCTTGTCGCCATGCTGGCACGCAATCATGGTCTTGCCGAATTCCATGGCCCAATACTCGCGCAGCGACGGGTCGACGGTGACGCGGGGATTGTCGCGGAACACGCGCAGGAAAACCCGGCGCAGGGCGAAGATGGTCTGCTTGTCGTGATTGCCGGGGCGCAGGCACAGGGTGACGTGCCGGTAGATGCGCAGCGCGTGCGTCACCACAGCCTCGATCACATCCTCGGCGACCTCGAAAATCTTTGGATAGCGCCCGTCAGCGTCGAGCAGGTGCCCGCTTTCCGGCGTGAGCGGCTTGTAGCCATCGACCTCGGTAAAGTCGCCACCGATCAGGACGAGGCAATTCTCGGCCGCCGGCAAGCTCTCGAGCAGCCAGCACGCGCCCTCGGTGATCTGTTGGCGGGCAATCTTGAGATCCCAATGCCCGCTGCCCGTTTCCGGGTGCCAAGCATGGGCGCCGATGTGGCCATCGAACACGCTGACCTGATTGAACAGCTTCGCCGAACCGAAGGCGCTGGGCGGCTTGATCGCGGGCAGAGGCTTGATGCGCCCGGCGCGAACATCGATTGAGGCGAGAATGTCCTCGAGTTTCACAGCATCGGGATGCTGGCGCTCCCAGACGCGCTCGACCTCACCGCTGCCATTTCGCTGCACGGTGACCTTGCCCATGTGATAGCCGGGCGCAGTGCCATGCTCGAAATGCCCCGGCGCGAAGCCCTTGCGGGCAGCGGCTTTGAGCCGGGATTGCAGGCCGCCGCGGGAGAGGCCAAGAGCGTCGGCGGTGGCTGTCTGGTTGAAGCCGTTGGCGGCATAAGCGTCCGCCGTCTGCTTCAGCACATCGTCAGGAGTGGGAGGCGTGGGCATAAGCCCTCCTATCGGTTTTCGCCGCTCTCCAGTTTGAGCAGCAGATCGCGCCACGCTTCGGCCTTCACCGTGTTCTCGGTGCAGATCCGAACGTCATCCGGTGTCACGGCGACGGCGGGCAGGGCTTCGGCGTCATCCACGAGGGGCGCTTCACGCACGGGCGCGCTGTCTCCGGCGCCTGAAACCGGGGCAGGGATTCGGGGGCAGCGTCCTTGGCGCACCCCGCCACGAGCAATGAACTGCTCAGTGCGATCACGCTCGCTCGCAGTGTTTTCGATGACAGCACGGTCAGCTCCTTTCGAGAGATTGGCTTGGCGGGCTTCCTCGGATTTGCGGCGGCGCTCCGCCTCGACCTTCGCCTTGTCCCATTGCGCCTGAATCTCGGCGCGGCCTTCGTATCGGCCTTGCGCCTCGCGGTGATTGCCCCATAGCCACAGGGCAGCGAGAGCGGCGGCGATCAGCCACACCTCGCGCGGGATGCGGGCAAGCAAGCCCCAGATGGAAAGAAGCAGGCTCACAGCCCCTTCAGGCACAAGGCCCGCTCCCTCTTGCGGCGCTCGGTCAGGCCGCGCACCACCTTGCCCCCGGCCTTGTCCCAGCGGAGGAAGGCATCGCAGCCCGCGCGCCAGCGCCCGGCGTTGAACTCGCGCGCCGCAGTCGAGCGGCAGAAGCCGGTCGTGCCGATGTTGTAGGCCAGCGACACCGAAGCGACGAGCTGGTTGTCGCGCCCCTTGAGGCCGGGGACGCAGGCCAGCACCGGCTTGGCATGGGCGACCAGTTGCCGCTCGAGCCGCGCGGTGCAGCCCGCCTCGGTTTCGACCATGCCGGGGCGCACGTTCTTCGTGTCGCCATCACACACAGTCAACACTCCGACTAGGTCACGATAGGCGCGCAGGTATTGCGGGCCGCTGATATGGCGGACCTGCAAGCTGCCGTCCTGCGCGACCGTGGCCACGACCTCTCGCCCGCTCTCGTCGTGCGGGATCAGCGTGGCGAGCATGACAGCAGCCCCGGCGCCGACGAGCGCGACGAGCCCGCCGTTGGGAGCCTTCGCGGGCGGGATTGCCGGTTGCGGCGCGGGAGCCTTAGCCATCGGTCCTCTCCGGTTTCGCGCCCTGCTGCCAGAGTCGCAGCACGGTCGGGCCGAAGAAGGCGATCGCGCCCACCGCGACGGCGGCGAGCGCGCGCTGCGTCGGATCGGCCGGCATGTAGTTGATGATAGAGAGCATCAAGTTCGGGTTGGCGGCGAACGCGGTGATGGCCGTGCCGAAGACCGCGGCAAGCTGCACGCTCGACCACTTCCACGCCTTGCGCCAGTCATCCACAAGATGCTTGTCGAGCCAGTCGATCATGACTTGTCCTTTCGGCCGAGAAGGCGCTGCACGGTGTCGGTTTCGTAGATGCGGATTGCCGTCCACAGGATCGTGAGAATGGCCGCGACGGCGGGCAGCGCGCTTGCCAGCGAGCCCAACAGGGTCGCGATTGAAAGCAGATCTCCCGCCACTTTTGCGCCCTCCGGCAAGTTGTGAAACGGGTCGTTCACGACTTAACTCCCACCCGCTCGCTCTCGAGCAAAGCTGCCTCAAGCGTCGGGTCGGCGCGGCACATAGCCACCATGTCGGAAGGGTCGATCTGGCCCGAACGCCAACACTCAAGCAGCAGGCCGTTCATCGCTGGCCTCCGCAATTTGGCGGTTGATGTCGTTGATCATCTGGACAGCGATGTAAGGCGGGGCCTTGCCCATGATGCAGTCGCCGAGGATCACAAGCTGTTCGGGGGTGAAGGTCAGGGTCATGCGCCGATAATCCCATGAGCGGTCAGGGCCGCTTGCAATGAGGCGACACGCCCCGCCAGCTGCGCCAGCGTGACCGTCCCCGTCGCATACGCGGTCGATTTATCCGGTGTGCCTGTCATTGCGGTCCAGCCCGTGTCGCGGTTGCCAAGGACCAGCGTGCCGTTAATCTTGATTTTGCCGTCCTGCTGGACTGCAAATGTTTCGACGGCGCTGCCATTGACGTAGGACAGCCACGTGTTGCCCGCGACCGGCGTGCCGACGCCCTGCACCTGCACACCGATCACAGACACACGGTGCTTGATGAGCGCGGGCAAAGTCGGCCCGTTGGTGGAGGTTGCGTCAATAAGCAGGCCGTAATCGGTGACAGCCTGCGGGTCGGTGTAGATGCCGCAGCGGAAAGCCTGCGGTGCCTCACCCTCGCGCGCAATGTAGACGCCGATGTGCGAATTGCTTGTCCCGCCCGCGGCCACGATCAGGCCAATGGGCGAACGCTCAGTCGTGCCAAAGCCAAGCTGCGGGGGGAAGGCGGTCGAAGGCGTGCCGGCGTAGTTGAAGCAGTTGACCTCATTCGTGGCGACACCGCCGCCCGTCGCGTAGAGATCGGCGCGACCAAACAGGCCGAACACCTGATTGCCGTTGCCCGACACGCGGCCATAACCCGTCACGCCGACCGGAAAAGCCACCGTCCCACCAGCGGCGTTGTTGTCCGCCATGCCGATGAAGCAGTTCGAGGTGCCGCGCGACATGATCTTGAGGACGCCGGAGCCAAACGCTGGATACAGGGCATCCATCGCGTTTGCGCCAGTGCATGTCGCACCGATCAGGATCGCCCGATAGTTTCCCGTCAGGGCAGTGTCTTGCTTGTATGTGTTGGGGGGCACTATGAACGGAACGCCGCGATTGATCGCGACCTGAAACGCCGCGCTGTCATTAGCGACGCCGCCCCCGACAGCGCCGAACTGCTTTACGTTCACATAATCACGAAGCTCGTCCTGCACGGTGCGGGCAACTGCGCCAGCGCCGGACTGAAGGAAGCCAGCAAGAGCTGACCCGCCCGAGGTAGCCAGATCGGAACGCAGCGCGCCGTCCGCCCCCGTCCCGCTGGCAACGACCGGATTTCCGCCAGCATCGAAGGCGAGGAACTTGCCCGCCAGATTGGACGGCGTAGCCCAGCCCGCAGGGATCAGCCGGCGAACAATGCCCGCCAGCCAGTTCGTCCGCACCGCGTCGCGCCGGTTGACCGTGTTGACCTGAGCCAACGAATAGACGCCCTCGGATTCGAAGACCGTCTCCTGCGCGAAATCGGGATTGGAGACGAGCAGCACCGACGCGCCGTTCGCAGGCGGCGTCGAGAAGGTCACCGTGCCGGTGCCGTCGGCGTTGACGGAAA